>Ga0213823_1000017_pt1 | contig 199460 bp, 154 predicted proteins | sample MC6MC0907MG_FD_179887 | JGI IMG/M metagenome (GOLD analysis project Ga0213823, IMG submission 179887) | Enriched soil aggregate microbial communities from Iowa State University, Ames, United States - MC6-MC0907-MG | ecosystem: Environmental > Terrestrial > Soil > Unclassified | place: USA... | reverse complement strand
CAACGAAGTGGTGCAGGCCGGCGACATGACCGACAAGCAGCGTAACCAGCTGCTGGCGAGCATGACCGACGAAGTCGGTGGCCTGGTGTTGGGCAACAACTACAAGCAGACCCAGGCCCTGTCCCTGGCGGCCCGTCGCGCCTTTGCCCGGATCGCCGAGTACAAGCGCCTGATGAGCGACCTGGAAGGCCGTGGCAAGCTGGACCGCGCCATCGAGTTCATGCCGTCGGAAGAGCAGCTCAACGAGCGCGTCGCCGCCGGCCACGGCCTGACCCGTCCGGAATTGTCGGTGCTGATCTCCTACAGCAAGATCGACCTCAAGGAACAGCTGCTGGGTTCCCTGGTGCCGGACGACGACTACCTGACCCGCGACATGGAAACCGCGTTCCCGCCGACCCTGGTCAGCAAGTTCGCCGAAGCCATGCGCCGCCACCGCCTCAAGCGCGAGATCGTCAGCACCCAGATCGCCAATGACCTGGTCAACCACATGGGCATCACCTTCGTGCAACGCCTGAAGGAGTCCACTGGCATGAGCCCGGCCAACGTGGCGGGCGCCTATGTGATCGTGCGTGACATCTTCCATCTCCCGCACTGGTTCCGCCAGATCGAAGCCCTGGACCACCAGGTCTCGGCCCAGGTGCAGCTGGAGCTGATGGACGAGCTGATGCGCCTTGGCCGTCGCGCCACCCGCTGGTTCCTGCGCAGCCGTCGCAACGAGCAAGATGCCGCGCGTGACGTCGCGCACTTCGGTCCGCACCTGGCGGCGCTGGGCCTCAAGCTCGACGAACTGCTGGAAGGCCCGACCCGCGAAGGCTGGCAGACCCGCTACACCGCCTACGTCGAAGCCGGCGTGCCTGAGCTGTTGGCGCGCATGGTGGCAGGTACCACCCACCTGTACACCCTGTTGCCGATCATTGAGGCCGCGGATGTCACCGGGCACGACGCCGCCGATGTGGCCAAGGCCTACTTCGCCGTGGGCAGCGCCCTGGACCTGCCGTGGTACCTGCAGCAGATCAGCGATCTGCCGGTGGCCAACAACTGGCAGGCCCAGGCACGCGAAGCTTTCCGCGACGACGTGGACTGGCAGCAGCGGGCGATCACCATCTCGGTCCTGCAAATGGCCGATGCGCCGCAAGACATGGAAGCCCGCGTGGCCCTGTGGCTTGAGCAGAACCAGAGCATGGTCGAGCGCTGGCGCGCGATGCTGGTGGAAATCCGTGCCGCCAGCGGCACCGACTACGCCATGTACGCGGTGGCCAACCGCGAGTTGCTGGACCTGGCCATGAGCGGTCAATCGGGCCTTGTAGCGGCGGCCTGATCGAGCGGTAAATGAAAAAGCCCCGTATCGCGAGATACGGGGCTTTTTTATGACCTCAAGAAATACTGTAGCCGCTGCCGCAGGCTGCGATCGAGCGGAACGCTCGCAAGGGGCTCAAGGTCCTGCGGACCTATCGCAGCCTGCGGCAGCGGCTACAAAAAGCACACCGCTCCTACGGAATATCTGGCGTTACGGAATCCGCCGCTTCTGTAGGAGCGAAGCTTGCTCGCGATGACGCCAGAACAGGCAACGCAATTTCCCAAGCCAAGCCGATGAAAAAAGGCGCCTGGCCGTTGTGCGGATCGCAGGCAAGCCTTGCTCCTACGGAGTATCTCCAGCCAGGCGCTTACTGCTTCAACGGCGTCAGCACTTCGTCCTTGGTGTCCTTGAGCATGAACACCAGCAGCCTGGCGGGTTTGCTGGCGCTGGCGTTGGCCGATACCGGGTGCTGCGAGCCGGCCGGTTCGTACCAGGATTCGCCCGCCTTGTAGGTGATGGCCGGTTCGTCGTTGACCCGCGAGGTGATCTCGCCTTCGAGCACATAGGCCAGGGCCGCGCCCTTGTGCATGTGCGGCACCGTGGCCTGGCCCGGTGCGTAGTCGACGGTGAGCATCAGCGCGGTCTTGCCCGGCAGGTTACCCAGGGCATGTTCTTGCAGGATCTTGAGTTTCTCCTGGCCGTACTCCGGGTCATGGGCGGCAACGCCCAGAGAGGTGAGCAGGGTCAGGCCGGCGAGGGCGCAGGTCAGGGCAGCGAGGGGCTTCATGGTCGGTTTCTCCGGTGCGAAAGGGGCCGGCTCAAGGTAAGCCCGCTGGCGCGACCGGCCTATAACCAATCCCGGCAAAGAACGGCAGACCAATGCCTCAGTGTTCGAAGTCGAGGGCGCAGGCCAGGCGGCTGGCCAGCAGGTCGATGAAACCCTGGGCCGCCGGCAGATGGAAATGCGCCTGCATCTCGGCCGCCGAGCGCCACTGGCCGCTTACGGTCCAGTGCTGCGAGTCCGCTGTGTTGCACTGGGCGCTGTACGCCAGGCAACCGGGAGCCTCGCGCAGGGCGGCGAGAAGCGTGGTCAACTGCTGGCCAAGCTCCTCCGAACGGCCCTGGGCGGCCCTGATCTGCAGGATATTGATGGCTGGACTGGACATCTAGAACCCTCCGCGAGTCCTGTAGCCGCTGCCGCAGGCTGCGATCGGCTTGGGCGGCACTCCGACGGAGCAGGTGCAGGATCTCAAGATCGCAGTTGCAGTCACGGCGTTTGCTGGAGACTCAGAATAGGGCCGCAAGATTGCAGGAAAAATAACCAATCCCCGGGAAAAGCCCGGGGCCAATCAGGCGATCTGTTGCAGGATGTCGCGCACCTTGTCCAGGGCCGGGTCGATGTCCAGGGTCTCGATGGCGCCAAAGCCGATGAACAGCCCGTCCCTGGCCGGCTCCTGATAATAGAAGCCGTGCAGCGGGTAGAGCCCGACCTCGACCTTCTTCGCCAGTTCCAGCAACAGCGGGATATTCACCGGCACCTTGCACAGCGCCGCCATGTGGAAGCCGGCGGTGGACGGTACCGCCTGCAGCCAGGGCGAGAGGTCGCCGTTCAGGCGCTGCAGGATGCGCTCGCGGCGCCCGGCGTACACCGTGTGGCAGCGGCGGATGTGCTTGAGCAGGTAGCCCTCGGCGATGAACTTGGCCAGCGCCCATTGCGGCAGGGTCGAGGTGTGGCAGTCGGTGAGGCGCTTGGCCTTGATCACCGCGCCGAGAATCGCCGGTGGCAGCACCGCGTAGCCCAGGCGCAGCTGCGGCAGCATGGTCTTCGAGAAGGTCCCGACATAGGCCACCACGCCGCGCTTATCCAGGCTTTGCAGGGAATCGGTGGGCCGCCCCTCGTAGCGGAACTCGCTGTCGTAATCGTCCTCGATGACAATCGCCCCCAGCTCCCGCGCCCGCTCCAGCAGGGCCTCGCGGCGGGCCGGGCTCATGGGCATGCCCAGGGGGAACTGGTGGGACGGGGTGACGTAGATCAGCCGCACGCCATCGGGAATCCGCTCGACCTGGATGCCTTCATCATCCACCGGTACGCCGATCACCGTCGCGCCCTGGGCGCTGAACAGCAGGCGCGCCGGGGTGTAGCCGGGGTCTTCCATGGCCACCAGGCTGCCGGGTTCGAGCACCACCCGGGCGATCAGGTCCAGGGCCTGTTGCGCGCCGTTGCAGACCACGATGTCGGCGTCGCTGCAGACCACGCCGCGCGAGAATGAGACATGCCCGGCAATTGCATTGCGCAGCGCCGGCAGGCCTTCCGGCTGGCTGTAGAAACCGCCGCTCTGGGCGATCCGCCGCAAAGCGTCCTGGGTGCAGCGTCGCCACTCTTCCTGGGGGAACTGATTGCGGCTGGTGGCGCCGCCGATGAACTCGTAGCGCGAGGTGCCTTCCAGGGTCGGATGGCGCAGGGGCGAGGGCAGCTCGCGCCATTTTTCCAGGCTCTGCGCGCAGGCCAGGTCGGCGGCGCTCTGCTTGGGTTCGGCCTTCACCGGCCGGGCATTGACGAAGGTGCCGCGGCCGATCCGGCCGATCAGGAAATTCTCGTAGGTCAGCAGGCTGTAGGTGTCCGACACCGTCTTGCGCGAGATCCCCAGTTGCTCGGCCAGCAGCCGGCTCGGCGGCAACTGGGCGCCCGCCGCCAGCCGCCCGCACTCGATGGCGTCGCGCAGTTGCCGATACAGCTGGTCGGCCAGGTCCTTGCGCCCGTTGATGACGACATGCAGTTCCATCGATGACATTCCAAAACGATCGGTGCCCGCCAGATTACCCGCAAGCTCGGGGTTCGTGTAGCGGCCTGGTATCGGGATTGGCCTGACATCCTGGCGCGGACTGCGTCCGCGATCGCAGCCTTCGGCAGCGGCTACACCGCCCGGTCCGAAGGCCGCGTCGAACCCTGTAGCCGCTGCCGCAGGCTGCGATAAGCCCGCAGGGCTTCGACGGTATTGAGTCCGACACGGGCCCCGATGGACTGCCGATAAACCCCCGGATTGGCTATAGGGGCAGGCCGACGCGGACCTTAGGCTAGGGAACACAAACACACGCTCAGGGTGACTCCCGATGGAACCCCGCCTGGACTACTACAGCGCCTCGCCGGAAGCCCTCAAGGGCCTGTTGATGCTCGAGGCACAAAGCTTCGGCCTGTCCATCGAGAAGCCGCTGCTGGAGCTAGTCAAGATCCGCGTTTCGCAACTCAACCACTGCGCGTTCTGCGCCGACATGCACGCGGTGCAGGCGCGCCAGAACGGCGAGAGCGAACGACGCCTGTACGCCCTCGGCGTGTGGCGCGATTCGGCGTTGTTCAGCCCGCGGGAACGTTCGGCGCTGGCCTGGAGCGAGTCGGTGACCTTGTTGTCCGAGTCCGCGGCGCCGGATGCGTTGTTCCTGGCCGTGCGCGGCGAATTCAGCGAGCGCGAGCTGGTCGACCTGACGGTCGCGGTGGCGGCGATCAACTGCTGGAACCGCCTGGCCGTGGCGTTCCGCCAACAGCCCAGCGTCTAGCCCGGATTCCTTTTCCATCCACGCCAGCCAATGCTCGGCAAACGGCTGCTCGCGACAGGGCCCGAACAGACAACACACAACCTCAAGGCCGCTGCGGCTTCACCGAAGTGCCGAAGGTATTGCCCATCCGCGTGCTGGTGGCGGCCGGGGTGGCCAGGCCCATCTGGCTCGGCGGGCGCTTGTGGATCGGCACCTGCAGGGCTTCCTGGTTCTTCTGTTCGGCCTTGGCGCCGTCGGGGTTGTTGCCCATCTGCTGGCTCAGGCAACCGTAGTCCGGGGCCTTGTAGCCACCCACGCTGACGTCGATACAACCCTCTGTGGGCGTTTTGCCGGGAGCGGCGGCGGGCGCTTCGACAGGCGCGGCGGCATGGCCGGCCAGCGGCAGGGCGCCGAGCATCAGGCTGGCGACAAGGGTGCGAAGCTGTTTCATCGGGGGCCTCCTGGCGGGCCCGGGAGGGGCCGTTGCGGTCCTTGAGTGTAAAGCAAGGCGGGTGGCGCGAAGGTGATGGTTTTTTTGCGGGCGCCGTCACATCAGGTTCATAAACTGGCCTCAGGATGACGGTTTTCAGGGACAGGTCAGCCGTGCAGCGACGCCGAGCAAAGGTCGGGTATCGGTCTTTCTTTCACGCGGTGTTCGCGCGCTGTGGTCTTGCGCTGCTGTTGGCGCTGGCCACCTCGGGCGGGTTGCGGGCGGCGCAACCCGCGCCGCCGATGGTGGATTCGCACCGGCTGCTGGACCTGGACATCGCCGCGCAAGACCTGACCGAAGCGCTTGAACTGTTCAGCCGCTCGACCGGGATGGCGGTGCTGGTGGACCGCGAGCTGACCCGAGGGCGTCGCTCGGTACGGGTCCAGGGGCGCTACAGCGCCCGGGACGCCCTGAGTCGCCTGCTGACAGGAAGTGGTTTGATGGCCCGTTACGCCCGCTCCGATGCCTTTACCTTGCAAGTCGCCCAGCTCAGCGATGCACCTGCCCCCAAGGGGACGGGCGGCAGTGCCGGGGCCTGGGCCAGCGACAGTTTCGCCAGTGCCCTGCAACACGCGGTGGAGGCCGGCCTGTGCCGTTCGGAACTGACCCGGCCGGGGCGTTATCGCGCGGTGCTGCAACTGTGGATCGACCGCGGCGGGCATATCGAGCACAGCCGCCTGGTCACCACCACCGGCGATCTGCGGCGCGACGAGGCGCTGGTGCAGAGCCTCAGCGAAACCTGGGTCGAGCGACCCGCGCCAAGTTCGCTGCGCCAGCCAGTGACCTTGCTTCTGATACCCGACAGCGCAGGAAAACGCATGGATTGCAGACAACGCCAGGGAGCCTTTGGGGCATGAAGAATACCGGGCACAGTGCGATGGTCAGGTTGTTCCTGACCTCCTACGACGACTTCAAGGTGCGTCTGCGTCGGCGCCTGGGCTCGGAGGATCTGGCCAACGATGTGCTGCACGAAACCTACCTGCGGGTCGACCGCATGGAACAGCCGCCGAACCTGGCCCAGCCCAATGCCTACCTCTATCGCATGGCCCTGAACATCGCCGCCGACCGCCGCGAGGCCGATGCCCGGCTGCTCACCGGCAGCGAGGTCGAGGAACTGCTGCAGGTCAGCGACGAGGCCCTGGACCCGTCGCGGGTGGTGGGCGGGCAGAAGGAAATCCAGTCGCTGCTCAAGGCGCTCTACGAACTGCCGGCGCGCCGCCGCAAGATCTTTATCGCCGCGCGCCTGGAGGAGGCGCCGCACCTGGAAATCTCCCAGCGCTTCGGCATTTCGACACGGATGGTCGAGAAGGAAATCAAGGCTGCCCTGGGCCACTGCGCCTCGCGCCTTGAAAGAAAAGTGATTCAGCGGTTCGGTCCCGGCGCCGGAAAACCGTCCTAGTCACTAAAGGCCCCGATTAATCCGTGAGTACCCGCACGCTTGAACATCTTTAGCATCTCCACTTCTCGGGCGACACCGGACCACCGGCTGCGCAACGAGGCCCAGGACTGGCTGCTCCTGCTGACCTCGGGGCGGGCCACCGCGGCCGATGCCCGGGCCTTGCAGCAGTGGTGCGCGCAGAGCCCGCAGCATGCCGAGGCCTTCGAGCAGGCCAAGTTGCTGTGGCACAGCCTGAAGCCGGCCGCCGAACACTGCCAGCAACAGACCCAGCCGCGGCGCTTCGGCCGCCGGGCCTTTCTCGGCGGGGCGCTGGCGGCCTCGGTGGCCCTGGTGGCGGTACGGGTCTCGGTGCCCGGCGGTTTTGCCGGGCTGGGCGCCGACTACCGCACCGCGGTCGGCGAGCAGCGCCGGGTCGAACTCGAGGACGGGCTGAGCCTGGAGCTCAACACCCAGACCCGCATCAGCCGGCGCGAGCTGGCCGACGGCGGGCAGGGCATCGAACTGCTCGAAGGCGAGGTCGAGGTGTTGAGCCAGAGCGCGCTGCCGGTGCGGGTCCAGGCCGGCAACGGCTGGCTGAGCGCCTCCCAGGCGCGCTTCAATGTGCGCAATACCAACCACAGTGTCTGCGTGACCTGCATCGATGGCGCGCTGCAGGTCGAGGTCGCGGGCCGGCTGATCCGCCTGGACAGCGGTCGCCAGCTGACCTACGACAGCCGTCAGGTCGGCGAGCCGACGGCGGTGGACCCGACGGCGGTGATCGCCTGGCGCGAGCAGGTGCTGGTGTTCGACAACGCCACCCTCAACACGGTGATCGACGAGATCAACCGCTACCGCCCGGGCATGCTGGTGCTGCTCAACGCCGAGCTGGGCAAGCGCAAGGTGCAGGCGCGTTTCAACCTCAACCAGCTGGCCGGCGTGGCCCTGCTGATCCGCGACGCCTACGGCGCCAAATGCACCGAATTGCCGGGCGGCGTGGTGTTGTTGAGTTGAGCTGAGACGTGGCACCTGGCATCTGTAGGAGCGAAGCTTGCTCGCGATAGCGTCCGTGCAGACAGCCCGCGTGGCCTGGATCGCGGGCAAGCCTCCATTTCGACGGGGGCGCGAGTTTCTGTAGCCGCTGCCGAGCGCAGCGAGGCTGCGATCGACCGCGCAGCGGTCGTAAACCGGGCAATCCAGTTTTCCTGGAAAACCGCGTGCTCAGGTTTGGCGAGGACTTCGTCGGAATGCCGCCCACCTCGTTCGCAGCCTCGCGGGCTCGGCAGCGGCTACAGGTGCGGCGTCCAGCTCGACGCGGTAATCATTCCAACGGCCCCAGTACCTGGCGATAACGCTCTTCGCCCTGGGGCGTCTGCCGCACCAGGCGGATCTCCAGGCCCGGCGGGTTTTCCTTGCGGTTGCCGCTGAGCTGGCGCCAGCCCTTGTCCCGATCCCAGACCCGCAGTTGCAAGTCGCTGACGTGCTCCAGCACCGCCACGCCGTTTTTCGGCGCGGGCAGCGGATAACGATCGCGGGCCGGCGCCGCCGCGCGGTACAGGGTGTCGCCCTTGAGCCACCAGCGCACCCGTTGCAGGCCTTCGCCGGGCGTCGCCGAACTGCGGATCACATCCAGGCGGAAGGTGCCGCTGTCGGCGCTGCGCACGGTGAGGGCCGCCGGCACATCGCTGGCTTCGGCATCGCTTCCCGCCGGCACCGGTTCCATCAGTTCGACACTGGCCCGCAGCGCCACGTCCCGTTCCAGCTGGTGCAGGGTGCGCAGCAGCTCCTCGGTCTGCTCGCTGCTGGCCTGCAAATGACTGTCGGCCCGGCTGACGCTGTCCAACCCGCGCCAGGCGATCACGCTGACCACCGCCATCAGCAGGATTGCCACCATCACCTCGATCAGGGTAAAGCCGCCTTGCCGCTGGTTGGTCCGCGCCCTCATGGCTGCGCCACCACCCGGACCTGGCCTGTGGCGGTGCGTTGCACCGTCAGGCTGTGCCGGCCGTCGGACAGTTGCACCTGCAGCGGCGCGTCTATCCATTCGGCGTTGAGCACCAGCCGCGGGCCGGGCTCGATGCGCACTTTGATCGTCGGGCTTTCCCAGGGCCGCGGGCGCAGCTGCGGGTCGTCCTTGAACTGATCGAGGCCGCGGCCGTCGTCGCTGGGCCGGCTGAAGGCGAAACCCTTGGCATCCGCCCGCCAGCTGATGGGCCGGCCATCCACGCGCGCCTCGGCCTGGGCCACCTGGAGCAACTGCGCCAGGCGCTCGGCATCCTTGCGCAGGCCCTGCAGCGGGTCGGGGCGGATGCTCAGGCTGATGGCGGCGCTGGCGATCCCGATGATCACCAGCACCACCATCAGCTCGATCAGGGTGAAGCCCTGTTGTCGGGATGGGGTCATGGGGCGCGCTCCTGTGCGTCGGTTTTCATCCTGCCCGGCGAATGTGAAATAAAAACGTGACCATTGCGCGCTAGGCTGCGAAGACGGACAAACAGGAGGTCCTTGCCATGGCATTCGTCCATCGATTTTCCCCGCCGCAGCTGGTGCAGTCCGTGGCCCTGCTGGCGATCGTGGCCGGGGTGGCGACCTGGTCGTCGCTGCTGCTGACCCCCGCCGAGTCGCGCACCCCGCAGGCGCCGCCGCAAGCCCTGGCCGCCCAGGCCCAGAGCCCGGCGCAGCAGTGGTTTTCCAACCAGCCGCTGGCGCTGGACATCAAGGTCACCGGGCTGATGGCCAGCCCCCGCGGCGCGGTGGCGATCCTCAGCCTCAACGACGCGCCGCCGCGCAGCTTCCTGGTGGGCGAGCGCCTGGCCCAGGGCGTGCAACTGGTGGCCATCGAGGGCGACGGGGTGGTGATCGAGCGCGGTGGCGAGCGCTCGCGGCTGGATGTCAGCAAGTTGCCGGATAGCCCGGCGTTGCCGGTGCTGACCCGGCAGTGATGGCTCTGTACGACAAGTGGCTGCACGCTGGAGCCTTCGGCGCTACGCAGGCGATGCCTAGCGGAGTCCCCTGTAGGAGCGAGCTTGCTCGCGATGGACCCGAGAACGCCGCGTTCATCCACTCAACACGCATTATCGTTAACGTCCATCGCGAGCAAGCTCGCTCCTACAGGGTTATTCCTTAACGATTGGGATTCTTCGGCACCCGCGCGACCAGGGTATCCAGGCGCGCCAGGGGCGGGGCCTCGCGGCTGCGGTCGACGACAAGCACGCTGACCCGGGACAACCGTGGGTCGGGGCTGGGCGCGATGTTCTGTTCGCAACGCAGCTTGAGCCGGCCCTGGTCGCACTCGATGTTCTTGGTCCCGGGTGGCAGGCGGCCTTCCAGGCGCAACTCCGCCAGGCGCGACTGGGCCGCCAGCAGGGCGATGGATCTATCCCGCAACAAACCGTTGCTCTGGGTCATCAAGCCGGCCACGCGGATCGCCGCCGACATGGCCACGGCGATGATCGCCAGCGCCACCAGCACCTCGATCAGGGTGAAACCCCGCTGTTTAGCGGCTGGCGGTCCGGCGGGTGGTTTGAGTAGTGGCTGGCGGGGCCGCGGCATGGACGTCTCGTGGCGCAAATGGAGGCTTGCAGGCTACATGGCAAATTTGACCGATTGGCGACGGTCACTCCCGAGCAACGTCAATATCACTGACATATTTTCTTGCAACACTGCGCGACGAATCGAAATCAAGCCAAGGAACGTCGAGATGGATGTCGTGCGCTTCACGTCACACCCCGGATCCCGCTGTCAGCCCCGTCGCCAGCCCCGCCGCCCGCGCGGACAGGGCGGTTTCACCCTGATCGAGATCATGGTGGTGGTGGTCATTCTCGGGATCCTCGCCGCGATGGTGGTGCCCAAGGTACTCGACCGTCCGGACCAGGCCCGGGCCACCGCGGCCAAGCAGGACATCGGCGGGCTGATGCAGGCCCTCAAGCTCTATCGCCTCGACCACGGCACCTACCCGGGCATGAACCAGGGCCTGAAAGTGCTGGTGGAACGCCCGGCGGATGCCAAGAACAGCAACTGGCGCTCCTACCTGGAACGCCTGCCCAACGACCCCTGGGGCCGTCCATACCATTACCTGAACCCGGGGGCCAACGGCGAAGTGGATGTGTTCTCCCTGGGGGCCGACGGCCAGCCAGACGGTGACGGCGTGAATGCCGATATCGGCTCCTGGCAGTTGTAAGCGCCGCCATGACAGCCCGTTCGCCGACAGCGGCGAAACAGCGTGGCATGGCCATTATCAGCGCCTTGTTGATCGCCGCCGTGGTGGCGGTGATCGCCGGCGGCATGCTGACCCGCCAGACCCTGTTCACCCGCGGACTGGAAAGCGAGCAGCTGCGGGTCCAAGGCAGCTGGCAGTTGCAGGGCGGCATGGAAGTCAGTCGCCAGCGCCTGTGGGAAGACCGCCAGCGCGACGTGCTGACCCGCCTCGACCAGAACTGGGCGCGGCCGATCCAGCTCGCGGCCCTGGGCCCGGGCGCCGGGCCGTTCGAGGGGCGGCTGGAGGACGAGCAGAGCAAGTTCAACCTGCGCAACCTGCTGGCCAACGACCGGCTCGACCCGTTGCAGATAGAGAATTTCCAGCGCCTGTGCGAGCTGCTCGGGGTCAACGCGACCCTGGGCCAGCGCATCAGTCAGCGGGTGATCGCTTCCTACCCACGGCAGTTGAGCCCGGAAGGCACGGCGGCGCCGGTCAATAGCGGTTTCCACAGCGGTCGCGACACTTCGCCCGAGGCCGCGCGCAAGCCGCTGTTGGCCAAGCAGCCGATGCTGCGCAGTCTCGACGACTTGCTGGGGGTGAACGGCGTCGATGAAAAGCTGCTGGCGCGCCTGCAACCCTTTGTCACCATCCTGCCGGCCAATACCTGGGTCAACGGCAACACCGCCAGTGCCGAAGTGCTCGCCGCGACCGTGCCGGGGCTGGCACTGCCACGGGCCAAGGCGCTGATCGCCGAGCGCGACAGCGGCCAGTGGTTCATCAACCAGGGTGACTTCATCAACCGCCTGCGCATGCCGCAGGTACCGGCGGACGCGGTGCGGGTCGGCATCACCAGCGAATGGTTCCGCCTGCAAGGCCAGGCCCGGGGCGAGCGGCGCCGGGTCAAGCTGCTGGCCTTGTTGCACCGCAGCGAAGACAACATGCCCCGGGTGATCTGGTCGCGGGTGGGCGTATGAGCCGCTTGCGCGTCAGCCTGCCGCCCTTGCATACGCTGACGGCCGAGAGCCGGGTGAGCTTTGCCCGGCTCCAGGTCAAGGACGGCCAGGTCAAGGAAGCCGGCGAAGCCAGCCTGATGCAACTGGGGCAGATGCCCAAGGCGCCGGCGGTGGAGTGTTTCCTGCACCCCGAGGACAGCCTGCTGGCGAGCATCGAGCTGCCGGCCCTGGCGCCGGCCAAGGTCAGCGCGGCGGTGGCCTGTGCCGCCCAGGCGCTGATTCTCGGCCACAGCGACAGCCTGTACGTGGCCCACAGCCCGCGCGACGGCGACGGCCAGGTGCACATCAGCTGGCTGCCGCGCGAGGCGCTGGCGCGGCTCGGCCAGGTGCTGGAGCAGGCCGGCCTGAAACTGCGCGGCCTGTACCCGGCGCCCTATGCCTTGCCGGTGCCGGCGGCGGGCCAGTTGACCGCCTGCCTGCAAGACCAGCACCTGTTGCTGCGCCACAGCCCGCGGCAGGGCAGTGTGCAACCGCTACCCGAAGACGCCTTGCAGGCCCTGCTGGCCAACGGCGCCGGGTTGCAATGGATAGGCGAGGCGGCCCCGCCAGCGGCCCTGGAGCAACTGCCGGACAGCTGTCGCTGGACCGGCCAGGCCCCCGACTGGGGCCTGCACGGCGGAGTGCAGAACAACAGCGCTCGCCAGCAGGGCTGGGGCCGTGCCGCGGCGCTGTGCGCGGTGGCGCTGCTGGTCTGGACCCTGGGCCTGAACCTGTACGCCGCGCGTCAGGCGGCCCAGGGCCAGCAGCTCAAGGCGCAGATGAGCCAACGGGTGCAGCAGGTGTTCCCGGAATTGCCGGTGATCCTCAACCCCCTGCAACAGGCGCGTCAGCAACTGGCGGCGCGCCAGAGCGGAGCCAGCGGCGACGCCCCGTACAGCTTCAACAGCCTGGTGCTGCAGGCCAGCAATGCCATGCCCTTCGTGATCGGTGGGGTCGAGCGTTTGAACTATCAGAACGGCGAATTGCAACTGAGCCTGCTCAGCGACACCCGTGTCCCTGCGCCCGACAGCGGCTGGCAGGGCCTGCTGACCCAGGCCGGGCTCGAAGCCAGCCCCGGCGACCAGGGCTGGACCCTGCGCGCCGCCACAGGCATGGCGACCGGCGCGGTGCCGATGGAAGCCGACGACAGCGAGGAAGACGAGGATGAATAAGCTGAGCCTCAGCCATTACCGCCAGCGCTGGCAGCGCCAGGCCGCCCAGGCACAGCTGTACTGGAGCGGTCTGGCCCTGCGCGAGAAACGCCTGCTGGCCGGCGCGGCGGCGCTGCTGGGCGGCTTGCTGGTGTGGCTGGTGCTGATCGAGCCGGCGCTGAACAAGATCGATTACTGGCAGGCCGAGATCCCCAAGCTGCGCTCCCAGTCCGAAGCCCTGGAGCTGGTGCTGCACCAGGCCGGCGGGCCCCGTGGCGGCGAGCCGGGGCAGAGCCTGGAGCAGTCCTTGCGCCAGACCCTGGATGCCGCCGGCCTGCAGGGGCTGTACCAGTTGCAGGTGGCGGGCGAGGGCGAGTCCCAGGCCTGGCACTTGAGTTTTCAAGAGGCCCCGGCGGATGCCGTGGTCGGTTGGCTGCTGGGCAATCCCCGGCAGTTTTCCCTGGAAGTGATGGAGGCCCGCCTGCAACGCGCGGGGCCGGCCGACATCGATGGCACGGCAGGCAAACTGTCCGGAACCGTTCGCATGGATCAGGCGCTTGGCGCTAAGGAAGCTTCATGAAGTGGTCAGGTTCTTTCTATGTTCGCCAGTCGCGCAAGGCGCTGCCCTTGCTCCTGCTGGGGCCGCTGGCCCTGGCGCTGGCGGCGTGCAGTCACAACCAGGAGCCACAGCCACCGTTGCTGGTGGACAGCGAACTGGGACGGCCCCTGGGCGAGACCAATCGCAGTGGCGGCGACGTGGTGGCCGAGCGGGAGCGGGCCCAGGCGCAACAGACCCAGCGTCCCAGGTTCCAGCATCCGATCAGCCGGGCGGGACGCGCGCCCGGTGCTCCCGCCGCCAGCGGCACTGTGGTGCGCAATCCCCTGGGCGACCAGCCGGTGCGCCTGAATTTCGTCGACGTCGATATCCAGGCCGTGGTCCGGGCGCTGGCGCGTTCCACCGGCCAGCAGTTCCTGGTGGACCCGCGGGTCAAGGGCAACCTGACCCTGGTCAGCGAAGGCGAAGTGCCGGCCCACCAGGCCTACGACATGCTGCTGGCGGCCCTGCGCATGCAGGGCTTCAGCGTGGTGGACGTCGGCGGCGTGGCCCAGGTGGTGCCGGAAGCCGACGCCAAGTTGCTCGGCGGGCCGATCTATAACGCCGGCAAGCCGTCGGCCAACGGCATGCTGACCCGCACCTTCCGCCTGCAATACGAAAACGCGGTGAACCTGATCCCGGTGCTGCGCCCGATCGTGTCGCCGAACAACCCGATCAACGCCTACCCGGGCAACAACAGCATCGTCATCACCGACTACGCCGAGAACCTCACCCGGGTGGCGCAGATCATCGAAGGCATCGACATCCCCAGCGCCCTGGACACCGACGTGGTGCCGGTGCAGAACGGCATCGCCGTGGACATCGCCGGCATGGTCTCCGAGCTGCTGGAAACCCAGGGCGCCGACCCGACCCAGAAGGTCAGCGTGGTCGGCGACCCACGTTCCAACTCGATCATCATCCGCACCGGCAGCCCCGAGCGCACCGAGCTTGCGCGCAACCTGATCTACAAGCTGGACAATGCCCAGAGCAACCCGAGCAACCTGCATGTGGTGTACCTGCGCAACGCCCAGGCCGGCAAGCTCGCCCAGGCCCTGCGTGGCCTGCTCACCGGCGAGAGTGACAGCGGCAGCGGCGACAACGCGCGGGCCATGCTCGGCAGCATGGGCGGCATGAGCCAGGGCGGCAGTTCCAGCAGCGGCCAGAGCGGCAGCACCAGCTCCACCAGTGGCAGCTCCAGCCTCGGCGGCAGCAGTTCCGGCAGCGGTTATGCCCAGGGCGGCAGTTCCAGCAGCAGCCAGGGCGGCACCCAGGCCTCCGACCAGAACACCGCCTTCAGCGCCGGCGGCGTGACCATCCAGGCCGATGCCACCACCAACACCTTGCTGATTTCCGCGCCGGAACCGCTGTACCGCAACTTGCGCGAAGTCATCGACATGCTCGACCAGCGTCGTGCCCAGGTGGTGATCGAAAGCCTGATCGTCGAAGTCAACGAAGACGACGCCGCCGAATTCGGCGTGCAGTGGCAGACCGGCAATCTCGGTGGCAGCGGCGTCATCGGCGGCGCCAACCTTGGCGGCAGCGGCCTCAACCTCAACGGCAAGACCAGCCTCGATGTGCTGCCCCAGGGCCTCAACGTCGGCCTGGTCAACGGCACCGTGGACATCCCCGGGATCGGCAAGATCCTCGACCTCAAGGTGCTGGCCCGGGCCCTGAAGAGCAAGGGCGGGAACAACGTGCTGTCGACCCCGAACCTGCTGACCCTGGACAACGAAGCGGCGAGCATCTTCGTCGGCCAGACCATTCCCTTCGTCACCGGCAGCTACGTCACCGGCGGTGGCGGCGACAGCAACAACCCGTTCCAGACCGTGCAGCGCGAAGAAGTCGGCCTGAAGCTGAATGTGCGGCCACAGATTTCCGAGGGCGGCACGGTCAAGCTCGACATCTATCAGGAGGTCAGCAGCGTCGACCAGCGCGCCTCGGTGCAGGCCGGCACCGTGACCAACAAGCGCGCGATCGACACCAGCATCCTGCTCGACGACGGCCAGATCATGGTCCTCGGCGGCCTGCTGCAGGACGGCTACAGCCAGAGCAACAACGCGGTGCCGTGGCTGTCGACTATCCCCGGGATCGGCGCGCTGTTTCGCAACGAAAGCCGCTCGACCAACAAGACCAACCTGATGGTGTTCCTGCGGCCCTACATCATTCGCGACAGCGCCGCGGGGCGCAGCATCACCCTCAACCGCTACGACTTCATGCGCCGCGCCCAGGGCGGCCTGCAGCCGGACCGCAGCTGGGCCATGCCGGACATGCAGGCGCCGCAATTGCCGACGGCGGAGCAGGGGGTGCCGGGGGCTGTGCCGGTGGCGGTGCCAGCGCCGAACTCGGGGCAGGTGCCGAGGGCGAGGATCAGGGCGGTGCCGGTGCAATGAGTTCGCCTGTTGTGGTTATGCGCCGGGTGTCTGACGGGGTACATATCCGTTGCTGCGGTAATGGCGGCTTAGGGTTCCGCCCTTACGGCGGGGTCGGGGTACATATCCGTTACTGCGGTCACGGTGGCTGGCGGTTTCGCCCTTACGGCGACTCACTTTTTTCAAACGCCAAAAAAGTAAGCAAAAACGCTCGCCCCTCCATTCGGTGCCTCGCTAGAGCTCGGCATGCCCTCACTCCGGCATTGCTCCGGGGGCACGCCGCCACAGGCCATCCATGGCCTGGGGCGGCTAGCGCGGCATCCCTGCCGCGCTACCCCCTACGCAACGCCTGCGTTCGGCCTCTGGGAAAGGGGCGGGTGGATCAAGATCAAAAGCCACAGCCACAGCCACAGCCACAGCCAAAGCCAAAGCCAAGCGCGTTGTACGCGCTTCTTGTAGCCGCTGCCGCAGGCTGCGATCGGGCGCGCAGCGCACGCCAAACCAGACGACGCGATGTATCAGGCAGATCGAGGCGCATGGTTTTGCGTCTGCTTCGCAGCCGATCGCAGCCTGCGGCAGCGGCTACAGGGAACGTGTTCTCAGACAGGCCGACCGGCAGGTCGCCTCGCGTTGTTTTTGATTTTCTTGCCCCGTCGGGAGGCCGAGTGGAGGTTCTGCGCAGTGGGCAACCCGGCAGGGATGCCGGGTTAGCCGCCCCAGGCCATGGATGGCCTGTGGCGGCGGCCCACGGAGCAGGACCGGAGCGAGGGAATCCGAGCCTTAGCGAGGACCGGACGCTTGGGGCAAGAGCCTTTGGTTACTTTGGGCTCTTCAAAGTGACTCGCCGTAAGGGCGAAACCCTAAGTGGCCGTTACCGTAGCAACGGATATGTACACCCACTTTGCCGTACGAACGAAACCGCCAACGGCCGTGACCACAGCAACGGATATGTACACGGCCAAGGCGAAGGCCAAGCCCCGGAGTTACTCCCATGACCCCCCAACTCCCTTACGCCTGGGCCAAATCCCAACGCATCCTCCTGCGCCATGGCGAGGAGGGCGCCGTACTCCTGGTCTGCCCCTCGACCCCCGGCTGGTCGATCAGCGAAGCGCGCCGCCAGTTCGGCCCGGCGCGGCTGGAGCGGGTGCGCGACGAAGAACTCGACGGTCTGCTGGCCAGCGCCTATTCCGACACCGGCAGCGCCGCCGCCGTGGTCGGCGCCGCCGAGAACGAGGTCGACCTCGACCGCCTGATGCAGGACATCCCGGAAATCACCGACCTCTTGGACACCCAGGACGGCGCGCCGGTGATCCGCATGATCAACGCCTTGCTGACCCAGGCCGCGCGGGACGAGGCCAGCGATATCCATATCGAGCCCTATGAAAGCCATTCGGTGGTGCGCTACCGGGTCGACGGCACGCTGCGCGACGTGGTCTCGCCGCGCAAGGCGTTGCACGGCGCGCTGGTGTCGCGGATCAAGATCATGGCCCAGCTCGACATCGCCGAAAAACGCCTGCCCCAGGACGGTCGCATCGCCTTGCGCGTGGCCGGGCGGCCCATTGATATCCGCGTGTCCACGGTGCCCACCGGCCACGGCGAGCGGGTGGTGATGCGCCTGCTGGATAAACAAGCCGGGCGCCTGCAACTGGAAACCTTAGGCATGGACCCGCAGGTGCTGGGCAAGCTCGACCACCTGATCCGCCAGCCCCACGGCATCGTGTTGGTCACCGGCCCCACCGGCAGCGGCAAGACCACCAGCCTCTATGCCGCCCTGGCGCGGCTGGACGCCAGCACCAGTAATATCCTCACCGTCGAAGACCCGGTGGAGTACGACCTGCCGGGGATCAGCCAGATTCAGGTCAACGCCAAGATCGACATGACCTTCGCCCTGGCCCTGCGCGCGATCCTGCGCCAGGACCCGGACATCATCATGATCGGCGAGATCCGCGACCTGGAAACCGCGCAGATCGCCGTGCAGGCTTCGCTCACCGGCCACCTGGTGCTGGCGACCCTGCACACCAACGACGCGGTGTCGGCGGTCAACCGCCTGATCGACATGGGCGTCGAGCCGTTCCTGCTGGCCTCGTCGATGCTCGGCGTGCTGGCCCAGCGTCTGGTGCGGCGCCTGTGCCCGCACTGCAAGGAAGAAGACCCGACCGCCCCCGGTACCTGGCGCCCGGTGGGCTGCCCGGCCTGTAACCAGGTCGGCTACAGCGGGCGCACCGGCATTCACGAGCTGTTCTGCATCGACGACGACATTCGCAGCCTGATCCACCAGGGCGCCGACGAACAGGCGCTGCGCGCCGCCGCACGGCGCGCCGGGATGTTGAGCATGCGCGAGGACGGCGAGCGCTGGGTGCGCAGCGGCGCCACCGCCCCTGAAGAAATCCTGCGCGTAACCCGGGACGCCTGATGAACCGTTATCGCTACGAAGCCGCCGACGCCCTCGGCAAGATCGAGTCCGGCCACCTGGAAGCCGACAGCCAGAGCGCCGCTTTCGGCGTACTGCGCAGCCGCGGGCTGACGGCGCTGATGGTGCAGGTCGAGAGCAACACGCCCAAGGCCGGTGGCGGGAGCCTGTTCAGCGCCAAGCTGTCGGACAACGACCTGGCCTGGGCCACCCGCCAGTTGGCCAGCCTGCTGGGCGCCAGCCTGCCGCTGGAGGCGGCGCTGAGTGCCACGGTAGAACAAGCGGAAAAAAAACACATCGCCCACACCCTCAGCGCGGTGCGCGCCGATGTGCGCAGTGGCATGCGCCTGGCCGAAGCCCTGGCGGCGCGGCCGCGGGATTTCCCGGACATCTACCGGGCGCTGATCGCCGCCGGCGAAGAGTCGGGCGACCTGGCCCAGGTCATGGAGCGCCTGGCCGACTACATCGAGGAGCGCAACACCCTGCGCGGCAAGATCCTCACTGCCTTCATTTACCCCGGCGTGGTCGGGCTGGTCTCGGTGGGCATCGTGATCTTCCTGCTCAGCTACGTGGTGCCCCAGGTGGTCAGCGCCTTCTCCCAGGCGCGCCAGGACCTGCCGGGGCTGACCCTGGCGATGCTCAACGCCAGCGACTTCATCCGCGCCTGGGGCTGGTTGTGTTTCGGCGTGCTGGCCGGCGGCTTCTGGAGCTGGCGTATATACCTGCGCAACCCCCAGGCCCGCTTGAACTGGCACAGCCGGGTGCTGCGCCTGCCACTGATCGGGCGCTTCGTGCTGGGCCTGAACACCGCGCGCTTCGCCTCGACCCTGGCGATCCTCGGCGGCGCCGGGGTGCCGCTGCTGCGCGCCCTGGAAGCGGCGCGCCAGACCCTGTCCAACGACCGCCTGAGCCAGAGCGTCAGCGACGCCACCGCCAAGGTCCGCGAGGGCGTCAACCTGGCCGCCGCGCTGCGGGTGGAAAAAGTCTTCCCGCCGGTGCTGATCCACCTGATCGCCAGCGGCGAAAAAACCGGCGCCCTGCCACCCATGCTCGAACGCGCCGCGCAAACCCTGTCCCGCGACATCGAACGCCGCGCCATGGGCATGACCGCCTTGTTAGAGCCGCTGATGATCGTGGTCATGGGCGGGGTGGTGCTGGTGATCGTCATGGCAGTGCTACTGCCGATCATCGAGATCAACCAGTTGGTGCAGTAACGACATCGATTGCCGGCTCGCTTTTCTGTAGGAGCGAGCTTGCTCGCGAAAAGACTCAAGACAACGCGATGTTTCGGCAAGAACCGCGTCAAGGTTCAGGGCCATCGCGAGCAAGCTCGCTCCTACAGGGGAAAGGGTCAGCCCAGGCAACTTTTTTCTGTGCTCCATTCATCACCCGAGCGCCGGATCCGCCGAACTCGGGTTCCTCGTTCTGTCATGCACAACCACCCCCAGCGCCCCCAGCCCAAGACCCGCGCCGCGCCTGGCCAGGAACTGGCAAAAGGCCTGGCGCAACCTCGCTGTCACCTGCGCTGAAAAGCCCGTGCCAGGGCCCTCGAACACCCGAGAAAGTTTTTGAAAATCAAGCGCTTTCTCCCGAGGTTTTTTCCTTTATCTGTCACCGGAAACTGCGAACTTCTTACCCATGGCCTCACCCCGCACAACGCTCTCAGAGCAGGGCAGAGGATCTGAGCGCCATGGCGTCATGCAAGAACCATTGACCTCCGTATACACACGACGAAAGGAGATTCTTCATGTTTAAGCGCACTATGATCGCAGCTTCCCTGGCCGTAGCGGCTCTGGCTTCGGCCCAATCGATGGCGGCTGTTGTGGGTGGCGGTGCCACTCTGCCACAGAACCTGTACGGCACCACCGCCGGTACCGGCATCCTGGCTTCCTCGACTCCTGGCTTCAACCCTTACATCGGCGTAGGCAGCGGCGCAGGCAAGCAGGCCTTCTTCAACAATGATTCCACCAAGTTCAACCTGACCTCGGGCATCAACGTCGACTACGCCGGTAGCGACTCGATCGTGAGCCTGGCTGAACTTAACGCCTACAACGCCAGCGCCGACAAGGGCCGTACCACTTTCGGTCCTTTGATTCAGATCCCGGCCGAAGCCACTTCGGTGACCGTGCCTTACAACGTCGCTGGCCAAACCACGCTGAACCTCACCAGTGCTCAACTGGCCGATATCTTCTCGGGCAAGATCACAAACTGGAATCAAATCGTCTTCGCCGGGGTTGCCGGTCCAAACCTGCCTATCACGGTCGTCTATCGCACCGACGGCAGTGGCACCACCGAAATCTTCACCACTCACCTGAAAGCTGTGAAACCTGCTTCGGTACCTGCCGCCAGCAACAGCTTCGCCACAGCCGTGGGCTTCAACCCGGCCACCAATGCTCCAGCCGGCTCGACCTACGTCGGTGTTTCCGGTAGCGGCGCGATCGCTTCCACCGTGGCCAACACCAATGGCGCCATCGGTTATGTCAGCCCTGACTTCGCCGAGTTCAACAATGCTGCCAAGGTGGCCACAGTCAATGGTTTCCTGCCAACTCAAGTCAACGTGCAAATCACTCTGGATACCGAGTTGCCACCTACCAACCCAGCCAGCGGCAAGGATCCAGCTAACCCTCGGGATTGGGTACCGACCTTCCCCAACCCAAGCACCGGCTACCCAATCGTTGGCTACACCAACCTGATTTTCAGCCAGTGCTACAAGGACGCCGGTGACAACCTGCGTATCCGTAACTTCCTCAACACCCACTACACCGGTGGCAACAACACCACGGTGTCGAGCCACTCCTTCATCCCGCTGTCGACCGCCTGGCAGTCTGCCGTTCACAACACCTTCTACAACACCACCAGCGCCCTGCGCGTAGGCAACACCAACGTCTGCAACGGCATTGGTCGTCCGGCCTGATACCCCGCCATCGGCAGGGTTCGTGTAACAGCCGGCAATGGCTCAAGCCATTGCCGGCTTTCTCGTTTCCGCCTGTTGTCGCGTAGATGAACTTTGCATGACAAGAGTTCGGTCGCGCCTGTCCATAACCGCCTTAGCAGTAACCCCGCGAATGTTTTGGCGTCAACCGCTGCATCCGCCATTCGCCCGAACCGTAAGAAGGACTCGCAAGTGATGCGCTCTGAGCCGAATCTACCTGTTTCCCGACTCATCAACGCCTCCGCTGTCGCCGGGCAACCGGTGCTGCGACTCAAGCCGCTGGCGCATGCCATTGCCTTGTTGATGCTTGCCGGCACGGCCCAGGCGGCGCAGCCCCAGGCTTTCAGTTCGGGCTGGTTCGGGGCCATGGGCGCGAACCAGGGCGCCGGCGCGGCACGTCCATCGGTGGCGCAGCCGGCCGGTACGCCACCGCCCCTGGCGCAACAGCAGCGGGTCAACAACCAACTGCAACGTTCGATGAGCAATCTCAACAACACAGTAGCGGCCATCGCTGCCCAGCAGGCCGCGCAAGCGGCCGGGCGCGCGGCGGCGCTGACTGCGCCGCAGACCCTGCACAACGGCCTGGGGGGCAATGGCCTGAATGTGCTGGTCGGGGCCGACGGCAAGCCGCTGTTCGTCAATGCCGAGGGGCCGGTGCAGACGGATGCCAACGGCAAGGCGCTGGTGTCGATCAAGCAGACCGCCGACAAGGCGATTCTCAACTGGGAAACCTTCAATATCGGCCGTGACACCACCGTTGAATTCCAGCAGAACGCCGATTGGGCCGCGCTCAACCGCGTCAACAACAGCACCTCGCCGAGCCAGATTCAGGGGGCGCTCAAGGCCGACGGCACGGTGATGATCCTCAACCGTAACGGCGTGGTGTTCAGCGGCAGCAGCCAGGTCAATGTGCGCAACCTGGTGGCGGCAGCCACCACCATCAGCGACGAGCAGTTCAACAACCGTGGGCTGTTCAGCGCCAGCGACAGTGCGCCGACGTTCAGCGACGCCGCGGGCAAGGTGCTGGTGGAGCAGGGCGCATTGCTCCAGACCCACACGCCAGGTTCTTCCACCTCCAGCGGCGGTTATGTGCTGTTGCTGGGCAAGGAGGTGGATAACGCGGGCAGCATCAATACTCCGCGAGGCCAGACCGCTCTGGTGGCCGGCGACAGTTTTGTGATCAAGAAAGGCTACAGCACCGACGGCAACCCGACCTCGACCACCCGCGGCAACGAGGTCGTCGCTTCGGGCATCGGCAAGGTCAGTAACCACGGCTCGATCCAGGCAGCTACCGGCGACATCACCCTGAGTGCCCAGGAGGTGCTGCAACAAGGCCTGGCCCTGAGCAGCACCTCGGTGGACGCCCGCGGCACCCTGCATCTGAATGCCCGGGGCAGCGACGCCCAAATCACTTTGGGCGAGGGCAGTACCAGCGCGATCCTGATCGACAGCAGCATGGCCCTGGACAGCCAGCGGGACGGGCTGTTGACGCCAGCCTTGAACCAGGCTGGAAATGCGACGCCGGCCGATACCTATCGTCGCGACCAGTCACTGGTGGAGATCGCCAGCGGCGGCACCGTGGACTTCCAGAGCGGTTCGATCACCCTGGCCACCGGCGGCCAGGTCGCGGTGAATGCCGGGCAGCGCAGCCTGGTGCGCGACGGTGCGGTGATCGATGTGTCGGGGGCGGTGGGCGTCAAGGTGGCGATGGAGTCCAACAGCGTCAAGGTCAATATCCAGGGTAACGAGCAGCGTGACGCCTCGGTCAACCGCGACAGCAAGAACCTCAACAACAACGATGTCTGGGTCGATGCCCGCGAGCTAGTGCTGGTCCCGGCGGGGACCAACGGCTACGCCACGGATCGCTGGTACACCGCTGGTGGCTTGCTCGAGGTGGGCGGCTATCTGGGAACCCAGCCGCACAACGTCGGCGAATGGATGGCCCAGGGCGGCAGCGTACGTCTGAGCGGTAATGAGGTAGTGACTCAGCAGGGTTCGCAGATCAACCTCTCCGGCGGCACCCTGGACGTGCAGGACGGAATGATCCAGCAGACCTGGCTGCGGGCCGCCGATGGCCGGCTGATCGAGTTGTCCAGGGCTCCGGGCGACATTCTCTACAGCGGGCTCTACAAGGGCTTCGAAGAACACAGCGTGCGCTGGGGCCAGACCGAGTATCACTACAACTCATTGATTGCCCCCCGCGAGCGCTTGGAGCAAGGCTACAGCGTGGGTCGAGACGCCGGCCGCCTGGAAGTCAGCACTCGCCATGCGGTACTCGAAGGGCAGATCGTCGGTGATACCTTCCAGGGCGATCGTCAGACTCAGGCCCCGCGCCCGGGGCTCGATGGCTACCAGCAAGGACAAAACGCCGTGGCCCGGGGCGGGCAGTTGGTGGTGGGGGCTTATGTGCCTTACTACGTCAAGGACAGCGCCAGCCTGCAGTACGCCCTGAGTGCCGATGCCAATACCGTCAAGCAAGTGGTGCTGGGGCAGGCCGCGGCGATAGCCAATGGGCTGGACCTGGACACTGTTCTGCCCGATGAGCGCAAGGGCACCTTGTGGCTCGACACCGAGCAGCTCAACGGTTTCCAGCTCAGCAGCATCAAGGTCGCCGCCACCGGCAGCATTCTGGTTGACGGTGCGCTGCAGGTCAGTCCCGGTGGCGATATCACCCTGTATGGGCCGCAGGTGCAGGTTGATGCCGACCTGACGGCGCATGGTGGCAACCTGGCCCTGGGCAATGTGCTGCAGCAGATCACCAGCAATGGCAAGCTCGACACCACCCTGGCGGCGACGGGGGGCAAGCGCGCGACGCTGACAGTTGGCAGTGGCGTCCGGCTGGACGCCAGCGGCCTGTGGAGCAACCTGTTGCTGGACCCCGCCGATGGCAGTCGCTTGCCTTACCTCAATGGCGGCAGCGTCTCGCTGCGTAGCAGCGCCGATGTCGCACTGGAGAGCGGCAGCCTGATCGACGTGTCGTCGGGCGCGGCGTTGATGAGCGACGGCAAGACCCGCGCCGGCAAGGGCGGTGATGTCACCCTGGCGGCCAATGCCAACAGCGCGGCGGCCATCGGCATGCTCACCCTGGACGGCGAGCTGCGCGGTCATGGCGTGAACGGTGGCGGCACCTTGAGCCTGCAGAGCGGCAAGGTGTTGATCGGTGAGCGCGCCGCCGATACTGCTGCCGACACCCTGGTGCTGGCCCCGCAGTTCTTCGATAAAGGCTTCGCCGCGTATGACATCACCGGCAATCAGGGTCTGAAGGTGGCCGACGGGGCACAGGTCGAGGTGACCCAACCGGTGTATCTGTTGGGCGATCAGGCCGGGAGTATGGCAACGGGCGCGGACCTGACCTCTGTGCTGGAGCGCTGGCTACCGGAGCTCTACCAGGAAGATCCGATCAAATCCATACTCGGCCAGCGCCAGGGCGCGAGCATCAACCTACGGGCCGGCACCTTGCGTTCGAGCGCGGCGGACATGGCCAGTACCCAGCTGGTGGTGGGTAAGGGATCGGCCATCAGTGTCGATCCGGGCCAGTCGATCACCTTGGGCAGCATCGGTCAGTTGACCGTGGACGGTGCATTGAATGCCTGGGGCGGCGCCATCACCTTGAGCGGTATCTCGGTTGTGCCGGATGTGGCCGAAGACGTCGAGAGCGCCGGTCATGGCCGCTCGATCTGGGTGGGGGAACAGGCGGTGCTCGATGTCGCCGCGCGGGCGGCTACCGCGACCGATGCCCTGCGGCGTCGCTACGGGAAGGTGGACGCGGGTGGCAGCATCGTGATCGGCGGGCAAATCGATCCGCAGACCGGTATCGCCAGCGCGGCCAATCAATTCGTGGTGGTGCGTGAAGGCGCGCGCCTGGAGGCTTCCGGCGCCCAGGCCATGGTCGATGTGGCGGGTCAAGGGCCGGTGGCGATTGCCAGCGGCGGCGGCAGTATTTCCCTGGCGTCGAACAACGGTTTGTACCTGGACGGCAGTTTCAGCGCCCACGCTGGTGGCAGCGGCGCGGCGGGCGGCTCACTGAATGTGGCGCTGGAGACACCGCTCTACCGCACCAATGCGTCGCAGCGGGTGCGCCAGGCGCGGGAGATGGTGGTTGGCCAGAACAGCGCCGACAGCTTGCTGCTCAGCGGCGCCGGTCCCGAAGCCGCGCAAGGCGCCCTTACCTATGGTCATGCCCGGCTGGGGCTGGACAAGGTCCAGGTGGGCGGTTTCGATAACCTGTCGCTGCTCAGCAATGGCCTGATCAGTTTCGACGGCGCGCTGTCGCTGGCCCTGGGGCAGAGCCTGCAGTTGTATGCCGGCGCCCTGGCGTTGAACGATGGCGCCGCGACCGGTTCGCGGGTGCAACTGGCCGCGCCTTATGTACGCCTGGCGGGTGTCGGCGCGGTGGATGCACCTGATCGCTCGATGCGCCCTACAGTGCAGGGTGGGGTTTCGACCCAGGCTTCGACGGGCAGCCTGTTGGTCACGGCGGGTAACGTACTGGACATCCGCGATGGCGTGAGTATCGGTGCCCATGGCACCACCGCCAGCGGCCTGAGCCAGGCCATAGACCGCCGTGCCTTCGATGACACGCAACTGATCAGCCAGGGCGACCTGCGCTTCCTGGCCAGCACCGTCAATACGCGCAACACCAACCTGAGCACCCAGGCCGACCTGCGGCTGGCCGCTGCGCAGATCTACCCGGCCACCGGCGCGGTGGCGCAGGTGCTTGCGGGTTATCGGGGCAATGGCCTGGACTACGACCCGGACCGCACCCTGAGTATCGGGCGCACCGGCAGCGCCAATCCGGCGCAACCCTATTCGGTGTTCGGCAAACTGACCCTTGGTGCGGCCGTCATCGAGCAGGGTGGCGTGCTGCGGGCGCCCCTGGGCAATATTTCCCTGGGCACCCAGGAGGGGATATTGCGTTACACCAAACAACTCAGTCTGCTGCCGGGCAGCCTGACGTCGGTCAGCGCCGCGGGCCTGACCTTGCCCTATGGCGGCACGGTGGACGGCGTGACCTGGCGCTTCGACGGTAAACAAGTGGACTTACTGGGTGTGGGCGGCACCAGTTCCAACGCCAACCTGGTGGTGGGCGCGCAACTGCTGGGGCAGTCGATCGCGGTGCAGCAGGGCGCGGTACTGGACCTCTCCGGCGGTGGCCAGTTGCTGGGCGCGGCATTCGTTTCCGGGCGCGGCGGTTCGACCGATGCGCGCTACAACCCGTTGGTGCAGTTCGGCGTCGACGGTCGCTTCACCTTGCCTGGGTTGGACACTAACCCGGTGTACGCCATCGTGCCCGGGGTCCAGGCGAATGTCGCGCCCAGCGGCGGCGAGGCGGGGGCGACAACGCCCTTGGTGGGCCAGCAGATCAGCATCGACGCGGGCGTCCCCGGCTTGCCGGCGGGCACCTACACCTTGCTGCCTTCGACCTATGCCTTGCTGCCGGGGGCGTTCCGGGTCGAGATCAATGGCTTGGCCGCGCCATTCGGCGTGACCGCGCTGACCCGGGGCACGGTCATGAGCAACGGCTCCTGGTCCAGCGCGGGCCGGCTGTCCATCGCCCAGACCGGGATTGAGGATGCCTTGAGCCGCCAGGTGATCCTGACCCCGGCCGCGGTGCTGCGCAGTTACTCGCAATACAACGAAACCCCGTATGCCGATTTTGTCCGTAGCGATGCCGCGCGCCAGGGCGTGCCTCGCGCAGCACTGGAGGCCGATGGCAAAACCTTGCGGGTCAGCCTGATCGCCGGCCAGAACGGTTCTCCCAACGGTTTCGAGTTCGCTGGGGTAGCACGTTCGGCGGCGGCCGAAGGCGGTTTTGGCGCGAGCCTGGAGGTGATGTCCAGCGGCAGCGCCATCGAGATTCTGCCGGCCGGGGCCACTGCCAGCGGCAACGGGGTGGCGTTCCATGCCGATGATCTGAACGCCATTGGCACGGCCCGCATGAGCATTGGCGGAGCGCCGACCGTGGTGTATGGCCAGGGCGGCAATTTTGTTGGCTTCGATGCGAACCGTGCCGCCGAGTCGGTGACGTTGCGCCAGGGCGCGACCTTGTCGGCCCCTGAAGTGTTCCTCGTTTCCGGCCTGCCCAGTGGCGCGATTCAAATCGAGCAGGGCGCATCGATCAACACCCTGGGGCGTGGCGAAGCGGCCTACGACTCCACCGATGGTTTCATCTACCAACCCGGACTTCGCAGTGTGCTGGCCGTCTCCAACGGTATGCTGCAAATGCTCGCGCCGACCGAGGGTGATATTTCCCGAGGGCCTGGCAGTATCTTGATCGGGGACTGTGCCCAGGCTGCCTGCCAGGGCGAAACCACGCTGTACTCCCAAGGCACCATTGCCTTCGCCACCACCAACACCTTCAGGTTGGGCGACGCGGTGCGTTATGGCACCCGTCATCTGGCGCTGGCGGTCGGTGGGATCAATGTCGGCAGCCCAGATGCCCTGGCCGCTGCCCAGGCGCGCAATGCCCTGCCGTCGGGGCTGACCCTCAACCAGGACGTCATGAACCGTTTGCTGCGCGGCGATATCGCGAGTGGAGCGCCGGCCCTGGAAACCCTGTCGTTGACCGCCGGCCAGTCATTGAATTTCTACGGCAGCACCACCCTGAGCACCCTGGACAGCAATGGCCAGTCGATGCTCGACAACCTGATGCTCAGCACCCCGGCGATCTACGGCGACGGCGCGGCCAGCGATGTGGCGCTGATCCAGACCGGCAACCTGATCTGGAACGGGGCAGCCGGTACGCCCGCTGCGGTGATCGCCAACGGTGCCGGCACCGGCAGCGGCACCCTGGAAATCCAGGCCCGGCGCATCGAATTCGGCTATGGCCCCAACACTCAGCCCGATCCTTTGGCCGACTACGCCCGCCTGGCCCTGGGCTTTGCCAACGTCAATCTCAGCGCCAGCGAACGCCTGACCGCCAACCATAAGGGCAGCCTGGCGGTCTATCAGTCCCAGGGGGCCTATGAAGCCGGCAAGGGCTTCGTCTACAGCGGCGGCAACCTGAATATCAGCACGCCGTTGCTCACCGGCGAGGCGGGTTCGGTCAATCGCCTCACGGCGGGGGGCGACCTGCGTTTGAGCCGCGCGCCGGGTCAGCAGGCGGCCTTGCCGGCCATCGACAGCCTTGGCGCTGAAGTGTTGCTGGCCGGTAACAACGTCGAACTGGACAGCGCCGTGGTCCTGCCCAGCGGCAAGCTGACGGTCAATGCCGAGCATGCCTTGAACCTGACCGACAGCGCGCAGCTGGACCTGGCCGGGCGCCAGGTCACCTTCAACGAAGTCAGCCAATACAGCTGGGGCGGCGATGTGATTCTGCAAAGCCGCGAGGGCGATATCCGCCAGGCGGCGGGATCGCGGATCGACCTGTCGGCCCGAAACAACCACGGCGGCAATCTGAAAGTGCTGGCGGTGGGCGAGGGCGGCGGTCAGGTGGACCTGCAAGGCGCGCTGCTCGGCGCCAGCAGCGGGTATTACGACGCCGGCGGCACCCTGATGCCCTACAAGGCTGGCAGCGTCGATATCCGCGCGCAGACCCTGGGGGATTTCGCCGCGCTCAACCAGCGCCTCAACCAGGGCCAGGTATCCGGTGCCCGCAGCTTCCAGATCAAGCGCGGCGACCTGACCATCGGCAACGAACTCAAGGCCGGCGAAGTCAACGTGTCCGTGGATAACGGCCAGTTGACGGTGCTGGGCACCATCGACGCCAGTGGCGAGCGGGTCGGCAGCATTCGCCTCGCTGCCAGCCAGGGCCTGACCCTGGCCGGCAGCTCGGTGCTCGATGCCCACGGCACGGCCCTGCGGGTCGACAGCTACGGCAAGATCATCGATTCGCCGAACCGTGCGCTGGTCGAACTCAACTCCGGCCTGGGCCAATTGACCCTGGCCGACGGCGCACGCATCGACCTGCGCCACGGCACCTCGGTCGCTGCCGGTACGGCGCCCGGCCAGTACGACGGCCAGGCCCGCGGGACGCTGGAGCTCAATGCCCCGCGCCTGGATGCCAGCGACCCGACCCTGGGCGATATCGCCATCGATGCCAGTGGCCGGCTGAACATCCTGGGGGCTCGCTCCATAGCAGTGAACGGCACCGCCCGTTACAGCGATGCCCCCGAGGGCACGGCGCCGGCCGCCAGCGGTCGGTCGTACCAAGTGATCGATCAGGCCTACCTGGACGCCAAGCATCAGGACAGCCAGCGCTTTATCGACAATGCCCTGGGCAATGCCAGCTTGATGAACGGCAAGCTGGCCGGCTTGAACAACGCCAGCTATGCCGACGCCTTTCACCTGCGCCCGGGGCTGGAGATCGTCACCCAGGGCGATCTGGTGATCAGCGGTGACCTGGACCTCTCCGGCTATCGCTATGCCAGCGTCAATCCCCATGCGCAGAAAACCGCGATGTACGGCTCCGGCGAACCGGGCAATCTGGTGATTCGCGCCGGTGGCAACCTGGATATCTACGGCAGTATCAACGATGGTTTCGCGCCGCCGCCGCCGACCCCGGACGATGCCGGCTGGGTCTTGACCCCTGGTCGTCAGGCCTTTGGTGGCGATGTGGTGGTGCCGGGGCCGGGCGTGACGCTGGCCGACGGCAGCCTGTTCCCGCCCGGCAAGACCCTCAACTACGCCTTGCCGATCAAGCCGGTACGCCTGGTGCAGGGGACCGTGCTGCCGGTCGCGGCGACCCTGCAGGCCCCGCTGGAACTGCCGGCCGGCACCGTGCTGCAAGCCGCGGTGCGCGACAGCGCCGGCAATCAGGTGTATGCCGCCGGCACCCTGATCCGCGAGGCCGTGACCCTGGCCAGCGGCATGACCCTGGACGCCGGAACGCGGCTGCCCCGGGCGGCTTCGTTGGGCGCCATGACCTGGCCGGCCGGGGTGCCTCTGCCGAGCCGCGACAGCGTTGGCCCGAACAACCCGGACGGCGTGCAACTGGCTGGCTCGCTAGCGCTCAACGTGGGCGCGTTGATCCCATCGGAAACCGATATCAAGTTGCCGTCCGGGGTGATTTCGGTGCCGCTGCGCACGGTGACCGGCGGGCGCCAGGGCAGCAACTGGGCCGTCGCTCCGTTGTTGCCGGAGGGCTCGTTGTCCTGGTCGATGCGCCTGGTGTCGGGGGCCGATACCCAGGCGGCCGACACCCGGGCGATCAAGCCAGTGATGGCCGGCGACCTGACCCTGGCCGACACCCATTACGCGGTCCTCGAGGGGCACGAGACCATCATTATCCCGGGGACTCCGGAGCGTCCGGCGGGGGCCTGGTTCTGGAACGAGCTGGGGGTGTTGATCGACCCGAGTTTCGTCGAAGGCACACGGGTCGCGCCGGCGGATGAGTCCTGGTGCGCCGAAGGTATGTGCAATCGCTTCAACTATGTGTGGAACGACCTCGGGGTGTTGATCGACCCTGGCTTTGTCGAGGGAACACCGGTTCTGGCGGAATATGAATCCTGGTGTGCAGAAGGCCTGTGTACTTCTTTGGGCGAAGCCATCCCCGGCACGCCGGAGCAAGTCATCGTCGGCCCGGTGAACAAGGTAGTACCGGTCACCCAGAACTTCAGCGTACTGCGCACCGGTACCGGGGACCTGGATCTGTTGGCGGCGGGCAATGTGGCCATGCAGTCGTCATATGGGGTCTATACCGCCGGGGCTTCGACAGCCGCACGAGCCGGCGATCTGCAGGCCGCTTTCGATCAGCCGCGCAGTCGTGGCAGCGATGACAGTGTGCTGGGCAGTGCGGCGGCCGCTTACGAAACCCTGGTCAACGAGGCCCCGGGTAGTCTGTATGCGGCCTGGTACCCGGATCAGGGCGGCAACCTGCTGTTGCGTAGCGGTGGCAGTCTGACCGGCGATGTGTTCAGTAGCTACACCCTCCCGCGTAACGAAAACGCCCGCGCTCAATTGGCCAGTTCCAACCTGGGCAATTGGCTCTGGCGCCAGGGGACTGGTGATACGGCCGGGGTTACGCCGATTCCGGCCAGTTGGTGGATCAACTTCGGCACTTATGTGAGTGGTCGTGGAGCAGTGAATACCGGTAATCCCGATAGCAGCCTGATTGCGCAACTGCCAATACTGGTGGGCTTTACCGGTATTGGCACCTTGGGCGGTGGCAATCTGACGTTGGACGTGGGCCGTGATGCCGGCTTGCTCAGCCGTCGTGGCGCTCCGGATGCGGCTTCCTCGCCACGCAGTCAGGGGCTGGTGCTGGCGGTGGGCAGCAGCGGTCGGGTAACCCCGACAGGTGAACTGCTGCTGACCGGCGGTGGCGATCTGGATGTGCACGTCGGTGGTGATCTGAACCCCGGATTGTCGGCTCGGGCCGCCACCACTACATCATCGATTACCAATCCGGTCTCCACCGACTACACCCAGCAGGATCTGCGTCTGAACGGAGTCTTGAGCAACCTGCGTGGCGCGCTCGGCCTGCAAGCCTCGAGCCTGGGGGGGATTGCCTTGAACTACGGCAGTCTCGCGCTGTTTAACGACAGCAAGGAGACCCGTGCCTACGATCCGTTCAACGCGTCCCTGGGCACCGCGACAGGGGGCATGGTGTTGATGCTCGGCGACGCCACGGCCAGCCTGGCCACCCGTGGTGACCTGGTGCTGGCCGGTACGGGCGACCCAGGGCGGACGTCTACTGAAAACGCCTCGGCATTCACCTATGACGGTACTTCTTATGGAACGGGGGGCTATGGCTGGTTCTCGCTGTGGACCGATAGCACTGCGATCAACCTGTTTTCGGCGGGTGGCAATCTGACCCCGAGTGTGCAGGCCGGTGATCTAGGCAATAACGGTCAACCTATTGGCAACCGCAACAGCTCGCCGACCGATGGCCGATTCATCTTCCCTTCGCAATTGAGCGCAGTTGCCGCCAGTGGCGATGTGTTCATCGGCGGCTCGGCGTTGGGGGGTACGAGTAACAACTCGCAGTACGCGTTGCTGTTGGCGCCGTCGACCCAGGGTCGCCTGGAAGTGCTGGCCGGGGATTCGATTTATGCCGGCGGGTATGCCATCAACCAGTCTGGAGCCGCTCTGAGCGCGATGCCCACGCCTTTTACACCGGCATTCGCGGGTTGGGGTATGGACCCTAATAACCCCATAGCTAACCCCATAGTGACTAATCTGAGCAGCGACGGCATTACGATCCCGAACACCAAGGCCGAGTTTTCGCTGTTTGCCTTTGGTTCTAACACCGCCAGCAATCAGTTCGCCAGCCGTGACGCGGCGCGCTTTTATGCGGTTGGCGGGGATATAGTCGGGTTGCGCAGTGGTGAAATACTGAACTTCACCGCCGGTTCACGGCTTGGACAAACCTGGTACGAAGCGGCCGGGCCGGTGTGGATGAAAGCCGGTCGCGATATCGTCAATTCGGGAACAGCTTTGGGCGAGCCGACAGGGATCCCCAACATCATCGCCAGTTCACTGGAGGATAGGTCCGGTAGCGGCACTAGCAGCGGCAACCTGTTTGTCCATAACAACCCCAACGATATCTCCATCGTTTCCGCCGGACGCGACCTGCTGTTCAGCTCCTTCAACGTCGCCGGCCCCGGCACGCTGGAGATCAGCGCCGGACGCAATATCCTGATGCAGGACAAGGCCTCGGTGAGCAGTCTCGGTCCGGTGGTGGCCGGCGACTCGCGGCCTGGCGCCAGCATCGTCATGCAGGCCGGGGTCGGGGCCGCCGGCCTGGATTACCTGAAGTTCGTCACGCCCTACCTGGACCCGATCAACCAGGCTCAGGCCGGCGTGCCGCTGGCCGAGCAACGGGGCAAAGTCGCCAAGACCTATGAAGCGCAATTGTTGCAGTGGCTCAAGGAGCGCTTTGCCTTCGAGGGTTCCGGCGACGAGGCGCGGGGCTACTTTGCCAGCTTGCCGGCGGAGCAGCAGCGGGTCTTCGCCCGTCGCGTCTACTTCGAGGAACTGCGTGAGGGTGGCCGCGAGTACAACGACGCCAACGGCCCGCGTTTCGGCAGCTTCCTGCGCAGTCGCAACGCGATTGCCGCCTTGCTGCCGAGCAAGGATGTGGCGGGCAACCCGATCGTTTACGACGGCGACATCACGATGTATGGCGGCGCAGGCGTACATACGCTGTTTGGCGGCGATATCCAGATGCTCACCCCGGGCGGGCAGCAGGTATTCGGCATCGAAGGCGAGGCGCCGCCGGCCACCGCCGGGGTCATCACCCAGGGCGCCGGCGATATCCAGTTGTATTCCCAAGGCAGCATCCTGCTGGGGCAGAGCCGGGTCATGACCACCTTTGGCGGGTCGATCCTCGGCTGGTCGAACGCCGGCGACATCAACGCCGGGCGCGGCTCCAAGACCACGGTGATCTACACCCCGCCCAAGCGGGTCTATGACAACTGGGGCAACGTCACGCTGTCGTCGAACGTGCCGAGCTCGGGGGCGGGGATCGCCACCCTGGCGCCGATTGCCGAGGTGCCCGCCGGGGATATCGACCTGCTGGCGCCCTTGGGCACCATCGACGCCGGCGAGGCGGGGATCCGGGTGTCGGGCAACGTCAATATCTTCGCCTTGCAAGTGGTCAACGCGGCGAATATCCAGACCCAGGGCAAGTCCTCGGGGATTCCGGTGGTGGCGTCGGTCAACACCGGGGCCCTGACGTCGGCCAGCTCGGCGGCGTCTTCGGCGACCCAGGCCGCCGAGGATGTGGCGCGCCAGCAGCAGGCGGCGGCGCGGCAGAACGTGCCGTCGGTGTTTAGCGTGCAGGTGCTGAGTTTCGGCCAGGAGCGCCTGGCGCCGACCCGGGATGGCGCCAGCCGGGGCAACCCCGGCTACAACCCGGACAGCCCGGTGCAGGTGCTGGGCGCCGGGCCGCTGAGCGATCAGGCGCGCCAGCAGTTGACCGAGGAGGAGCGGCGGCAACTGACTTTATAGGTTCTCTCGTGGCAACACAGTTCGGGGCGATCGTTGATCGCCCCTTTTTTTGCAGACCTGCCACACAGGTGCCCATCACCCCTTGAAACCTAGACGAAGGCTCTAGTCCGCGGGTTTGCCATTTTCTGCCCGGATCCATGGAGAAGACCGGCGCCTATCGGCCGGCCCGGCGGATGATTGACGGCAAAATAATGGCAAATTAACATCGCGCCACTATTTTGATATCAGTTGTCTTGAGGGACCGAACATGTACTCACCCGCCTTCGCGGGGAGGTTGTGCCTGGCTTTGCTGTGCCTGACTCCACTGCACCTCGTTCATGCCGCTCCCACCCCCGGTGACACCGACCTGATCCGCGAACGCCAGGACCGCCTGCTCGAAGAGCAGCGCCGGCGCCTGGAAGAACTCAAGGACCTGCCCGGTAAAGAGGCTGCCCCCACGGCGCCGACCGCACCTGCCGACACCCGCTGTTTCCCGATCAAGGACATCGAGCTCAAGGGCGCCGACAGCCTGTCCGCCGCCGAGCAAGCTCGCTTGCTCAAGCCCTATATCGGCCAGTGCCTGGGTGTCAGCCAGCTCAATGAGCTGCTCAAGGTCATCACCGATCACTACCTCGAGAAGGGCCTGGTGACCAGCCGTGCCTACCTGCCGCAGCAGGACCTGTCCGGCGGCCATTTGAAGGTGCTGGTGGTCGAGGGCCGCCTCGAAGGCTTGAAGGGCACGGCCGACAGCCGGCTGTCCGAGCGCGAGCTGGCCATGGCCTTTCCCGGCCAGGTCGGCGCGTGGGTCAACCTGCGGGAAATCGAACAACTGGTGGACCAGCTCAATCGCCTGCCGTCGAACCAGGCGCAAATGGAGCTGGCGCCCGGCAAGGAGGTCGGTGGCAGCGAAGTGCTGGTCAAGAACACCGCGCAAAAGCCCTGGCGAGCCGGGCTGTCGCGCAGCAACGACGGTCAGCGCAGCACCGGTGAGCAGCAGTGGGGCACCACCTTTGACTGGGACAGCCCGCTGGGGCTGGCCGACCAGCTGATGTTGCGCGGTGGCCACGACGCCATGAGCGATCACCAGCACACCTCCAACAACGCCATGCTCTATTACAACCTGCCCTGGGGCTGGTGGAACTTCAGTTACACCTACAGCCAGAGCGAGTACCGCTCCCAGGCCCAGGCCAATGGTTTCAGCTTCAAGCAGACCGGCGACAGCCAGAACCACCAGCTGCGCGCCGAGCGGGTGATCCTGCGTGACGCGGTGAGCAAGACCTCGCTGAATGCCGGCCTGGCCTACCTGCGCACCAACAACTTCATCGAAGACAGCAAGCTGGCCTTGAGCAGCAATCGCCTCAGCGAAGCCCAGTTCGGCATCAACCACGGCCGGCGCATCGGCGGTGCCTTCGTCAACCTCGACCTGGGCATGCAGCACGGCATTGGCGCCTTCGACGCCCAGGACAATGGCCACCCGGGACCCGGCGAGCCGAATGCGCGCTACCGCAAATACAGCGCCACCCTCAGTTACCTGCAGCCGTTCAAGCTGTGGGGCGAGTCGTTCAGCTTCAGCAGCCTGATGACCGGCCAGCGCAGCGAAGACGTGCTGTTCAGCCCGCAGCGCACCAGCCTGGGCGGGCAGTCGTCGATTCGCGGGTACAAGGATCAGTCGCTGTCCGGCGACAGCGGCGGTTACTGGCGCAACGACCTGCGCTGGAGCCGTCCGGTGACCTGGGCCTGGCTACAGCCACTGTTCACTGAGTACGGCAGCAGCCTGGGCTACGACCAGGGCGTCATCCGTGGCGATCGCTACAACGGCGAGCAGCACGGGCGCCTGTCGAGCAACTCCCTGGAGCTGTTCGCCCGCGGCCGGCACCTGGCGACCAGCGTGACCTTCGCCCATTCCCTCGAACGCCCGGATGTCCTGAGCGAGCGCGAAGCGCCGATCTACTTCCGTCTGGACTTCTTCCTCTGATTCGCGTTTTTCCGAGACCTTCGACATGGATGTTCGCCAATTCGCTTTCCTGGCCCGCCAGCCTTCTGCCGCTCTGAAAACCCGCGAGCACTTCTGGGGCATGCCCAAGCGCGGCCTGGCGTTCCTGCTGGCCAACGCCATGTTCTGGCAACCGTTGTGGGCCCAGGCGGAGGGCATCGTGGTCAGCGCGCCGGACACCAGCCTGGGCCAGGCGGGCAACGGCGTGCCGATCGTCAACATCGCCACGCCCAATGGCAGCGGCCTGTCGCATAACCAGTTCCACGACTACAACGTCGGCCAGCAGGGGCTGATCCTCAACAACGCCACCGACCGCACGCAGAACACCCAACTGGGCGGGATCATCGTCGGCAACCCGAACCTCAAGGGCGTCGCGGCGCAAACCATCCTCAACGAAGTCAACGGCGGCAGCCCGAGCCAGCTGCGCGGCTACACCGAAGTGGCAGGGCAGTCGGCCCATGTGATCGTCGCCAACCCTTATGGCATCAGCTGCAACGGCTGCGGCTTCATCAACACCCCGAAAGCCACCCTGACCACCGGCAAGCCGGTGATCGAAAACGGCCAGCTCAGCCGTTACCAGGTCGATCAGGGGCAGGTGACCATCGACGGCGCGCAGCTCAACGCCAGCAACGTCGACAGCTTCGAGATCATCACCCGCAGCGCCAAGATCAACGCCGAGATCCAGGCGAAAAACCTGACCATCGTCACCGGCCGCAACGACGTCGACGCCCGCACCCTGAACGCCACGGCGCGCGCCGACGACGGCAGCGCCAAGCCGGAACTGGCGATCGACTCTTCGGCGCTGGGCGGGATGTATGCCGGGGCGATCAGGCTGGTGGGCACCGAGGCCGGGGTCGGGGTAAAACTCGACGGCAAACTGATCGCCAGTGGCGGCGATATCCAGCTCGATGCCAATGGCCATCTGAGCATGGTCGACGCTGCGGCTGCCAATGGCGCGGTCAAGGTCCAGGCGGCGAGTCTGGATGCCCAAGGATCGGTCCATGCCGGCAGCGCACTCACTGTGCAAACCCAGGGCGACTTGAACAACCGACAAAACCTGACCGCGCGCGACAGCATCAGCCTCAGCGCCGGCGGCCGCCTGACCAACAGCGGCATCATTGAAGCCGGAGTCAATGCCGACAACAGCCGCAATGCCAATGGCGATGTCAGCCTGAGCGCGCAGCACCTCGACAACAGCGGCAAGAGCGTGATCGCCAGCCGTAACCTGACGGTCAACACCGCGCAGGGGGTGAACAACCAGGGCGGGACCTTGAGCGCGGGGCAGAGCGCCAATATCAATGCCGCGACGCTGGATAACCAGAGCAAGGGGCGGGTGCTGAGCAGCGGTAATCTTGATCTCTCGGCCGGTCAGGTGCTCAACGCCAATGGGGTGATCAACAGTACGGGCAATTTGACGGGCACGATCGGCCAGTTGAATAACAGCAATGGCGAGTTGACCAGCCTGGTTGATGCAACCCTGAACATGGCGTCGTTGGACAACGTTACCGGTCTGGTGATGGCTGGACATTCTCTGGATATCACGGCCAGTGGCGTGATCAACAATGTCGACGGCACTCTCAGGGGGAAAAGTGGCCTGACTGTCCGGGCACAAGACCTCGACAACAGCCAACAAGGTGAGCTGAGCAGCGAAGGTCAACTGACCACCCGGATCGGCGCTCAGCTCAATAACCAAAAAGGCCTGATCCAGGCCAATGGTGCAATGGATGTGCAGGCTACTACTCGCCTGGATAACCGCGGCGGCAAGATTTCCAGCCTCAATACCCTGACCGTCAGCAGCACCAACACCGACAACCGTGGCGGGGTGATTCGTGCGGATCAGGCGGTGAAGTTGTCGGTCACCGAACTGGATAACCGCGATAAGGGGCGCCTCGAAAGCAAGGCTGCACTGACCTTCGATGGCAACAAGCTGGACAACCGCAACGGTGGTCTGCTGACGGCCAATGGCTTGGTCAGCCTGAAGTCCAAGGAGGTTACCAACGACGCTGGCCGGATCTCCGGCAAGGGCGACGTTGAGGCGAACATCGACTCTCTCAGTCAGCAGGGCGGTGAACTGGTTGCCGAAGGCAATCTGAAACTCGCTGGCAAAACCCTGAACAATCAGAAGGACAGCCTCGTCGCGTCCCTCAAATCGCTGACGGTCAACGTTGAGCAGGTCGACAACCACGGCGGTTCGTTGTCCAGCCAGGCCGATATGCAGATCAGTGGCAAGCGCCTGAGCAATAGCGACGGCGGCAAAGTGTTATCCGACATGACTCTGGCACTGAAGGTCGATCAGATCATCAACCAGACCACAGGCCTGATCTTCAGCAAAGGCGCGAGCACGCTCAACGGCGTCGGACTCAACAATGTCGCGGGCAAAATTGTCAGTCAGAACAGCCTGGTGCTGACCTTTGATGGTGCGATGGAGAACCAGCAAGGTCTGATCAGCAGCGAAGGTACCCTGACGCTCACAGCAGACTCTCTGGACAATCGACTGGGCAAACTGTCCAGCCTCGAGGCCATGGAACTCACCACGACGGCCGCGTTGCAAAACCAGGGCGGATTGATCGCCTCGCAAAAAGGCCTGACGCTGGCCAGCGGCAGCCTCGACAACAGTGACACAGGCATCATCAGCGCCAAGGCCGATTCGACCTTGGCCACCGGCGAGTTCAAAAACCGTCAGGGCGGCAGTCTGGCCACCGACGGCACGCTGCTGCTGACGGCCGCGCACGTTGACAACTCCGGTGGGCAAATCGGCAGCCAGCAGCAACTTCAGGTGTCGGTCACGTCGCTGGATCAGGATGGTGGCGAGTTGTTCAGCAACAGCAACCTGACCCTCGACCTGAACAACGGCCTGCTGAATAACCAGCTCGGCAATATCCATACGCCGGGTCAGTTGCTGCTGAAAAACCTCAACAAGGTGAACAACAACGGCGGCGAAATCTCCGGTGCCAAAGCCTGGAGCCTGAACGCGCAAAGCCTGAACAACGATGGCGGCAAGCTGCTGAGCAATGAAAAGCTCAGCCTCGTCGTCGATCGCGCGCTCAGCAACATCAAGGGCTTGATCGCGTCCGCCGGCCTCGACAGCCGCAGCGCCAGCCTGGACAACGCCAACGGAGAAATTCGTGGCCGTGGGGATGTCGATCTCACGGTTGCCGAGTTCTTTGACAACCAGGGCGGCGTGGTCATCGCCGACAACGGTCTGACGATCCAGGCGGCAAAGCTGGATAACCGCCAGGAAGGCCTGGTAGGCGCGACAAAAGTGCTGAAACTGACCGTCGACCGTCTCGATAACCGCACTGGCGAATTGTCGAGCAAGACTGATGTGACCCTGACGGGGGCCTGGCTCGATAACAGCGACAGCGGTTACGTCCTGGCCGGCGGCAACCTGGCGCTGACCGTGGGACAGGTCATCAACCGCAATAAAGGCCAGCTGTCCGGCGACACGGGGCTGACGCTGACTGGACAGACTCTGGAAAACAGCGGCCGCCTGACCACACAACATGACCTCGCGATCAACCTCTCTTCGGATCTGAACAACGATCAGGGTAGCCTTGTCAGCGAAGGTGCGCTGGCGATCAATGCTAAAAGCCTGAACAACAACGGCGGCACGGTCTCCAGCGCCAAGGCCCTCACCATTGAGACTCGCGGTGCCGTCAGCAGTCAGGGCGGCAAACTGCTGAGCGACACGACGCTTGCGATCAACAGCATCGCGCTGGATAACCAACACAAGGGCATCATCAGCAGCAAGGGTAACCTGAGCATTACCACCGGTACGCTGATCAACAACCAGGCGAGTATCTACTCCGGCGACCAGCTGGAGATCAGCGCCGGTCAGGTGACCAATACCGCTGGCAGCCTCGGCGCGGCTAATGCACTGGCGGCCAATATCCGGGGCCTCGATCAGCAGGGCGGCAAGCTGTTCAGCAAGGGCAACCTGAGCGTCAACTTGAACGGTGGTGCGCTGAATAACCAGGACGGTTTCATTAATGCTCCGGGTCAGTTGTTGCTGAAAAATCTCGCCGATGTGAGCAACCGCAATGGTGAGATTTCCAGCGAACAGGCCTTTGATCTGATCGCCAAGTCGCTGGACAACAACAGTGGCCAACTGCTCAGTAATCAGAAACTCACCCTGAAAATCGACAATGCGCTGACCTCGATCAAAGGCAAGATCGCCGCTGCTGAATTGCAGATTCGTGCAGCGAGTCTGGATAACAGCGGTGCGGGTGTGTTGCTCAGTAATAGCGATCTTGACGTGACTGTCGACGGCGTGTTGAGCAATAAGGACAAAGGCACCGTCAAGGCCGCGCAACAACTGACTATCACCAGTAACGGTTTGAACAACCAGGGCGGCACGTTGCTGGGGCGGGCGGGCATCAGCATCGATCTGGGGATGACACCGGCGGACCTGAATAACCAGGATGGCCTGATCAACACCAAAGGCGTGTTGAGCATCGCCCATCTGCGTGACCTCAATAACCAGAAGGGGGAGATTTCCAGCGTCAACAGCTTCAGCCTGACCGGCAACAGCCTGGACAACCGTGGCGGCAACCTGATCAGCAACGATCGATTGAGCCTCACGGCAGCCGAGATGAAAAACCAGGGTGGCCTGGTGTCCGGCTGGAACGCTGTGACTGTCAACGGCGGCACTCTTGATAACAGTCAGGAAGGTACGGTTTCCAGTTTGCTCGGCAACCTGAACATTGACCTCAGGGGTGCCTTGGCCAACCACAGCAAAGGCGGGTTGGGTGGCAAAGGCGCGGTGAGTATCGCGGCGACCGGTCTGGACAACAGCAACGGTACCGTCACCAGCGGTGGCAAGCAGACGCTGACCCTCACCGGTGGCACCCTCACCAATGCCTCCGGTGGTTTGATCGAAAGCAGCGACACCCTTGAGATCCGCGCCGCAACCCTGAACAACACATCTGGCCGCGTCACTGCCAATAAAGCCCTGATCTTCACGGGCTCGCAACTGGACAACACCAACGGCAACCTTGTCGGTAAGGACGCTGTCACCCTTGACTTGCTTGGCGTGCTGAGCAACGTCAACGGCGCGCTCGGCAGCACCGGGCCGCTGGTGATCAAAGGCTCCGCCAGTATCGACAACCGCGGCGGCCAGTTGATCAGCGAGACCCTGCTGAGCCTGCTGACCTCCGGCGACTTGAACAACAGCCAGCGCGGCACCTTGTCGGCCAACGGCCTACTGGATCTCACCGTCGGCGGCGTTGTTCGCAACGATGCCGATGGCTTGATTTCCAGCCGTGATGCCGGGGTGACCATCAATGCCGCCGGGCTGAACAATGCCAAAGGTGCGGTGCAGAGTTTCAATGCAACGACCGTGAATCTGGGCACCGGCGCCATCGATAACCAGGGCGGTAAACTCATCGCCCAGACCGGCGACCTGAACCTCACCGCGGCCAGCCTCGATAGCCGGGGCGGTGTGCTGTCGAGCCTCAAAGGTTTACTGCAAACCCGCCTGACCGGCGTGTTGCGCAACGGCCAGGGCGGCAAGCTCGAAGGCAGTCGCCTCGACTTGCGAGCATGGGGTGGTATCTACAGTGACGGTGGCCGTATTGCCGCCAACACCGGCGACATTCTGCTCAACGCCGGCGGTAACGCACTCGACAACAGCGGCGGCGGGATCTATGCCAGAGGGCAGGTGAGAGCCATTGCCGGCTCGATGAACAACGACGCCGGGCAAGTCAGCGGTAACGGTATCGATCTTGGCCTCACCGGCAACCTCACCAACCGTGGCGGCCTGATCGAAAGCGCCAGCACCCTGGCCGTACGCTCTGCCAACCTTGACAACCAAAGTGGCAAGTTGCGCGCGGTGGGCACCAGCGGCAAAACCGATTTCCAGATCGGCAGCCTGTTCGATAACCGCAATGGCGTGGTGGAAACCGCCAACACTGATCTGACGCTGGCGACGCCGAGCTTCTTGAATACTGGCGGGACTGTCACCCATGTGGGCGTGGGTGAGTTCGATATCTCGACGGCCAATGTCATGAATGCCGGTGGCACGCTGGTGACGCGCGGCGGGCTGACGTTGAATGCGGACAGCTGGACCAATAGCAGCGTGATTCAGGCGGGGCGGTTGACGGTTAACGTCAACAACTTGGTGCAAACCACAGCTGGGCAGTTGTTGGGCTCTGACAGTTTCATCGGTCGTGGGGTCAATTGGTCCAACGAAGGCCTGCTGGCCAGTAACGGTACCTTCAGCCTCGACTTGAGCGGAGCGTACGGTGGCAACGGCCGGGTCAGCAGTGTCGGGAATCTGGGGCTTACGGCCTCGCAGATCGATTTGACCACTGCCGCCAGTATCACTGGCGGCACCACCGCAACCATCACCAGCCGTGGCAGCTTGACCAATCTGGGACGGCTCACATCGGCTGGCAGCCTGACCGTCAATGCCGTCTCGCTGACTAACAACGGAACCCTCGGTGGTGCCGGTAACTTGCGTATCAGCAGCAACTCATTGCTCAACCAGAACGGGCTGATTTTCAGTGGTGGCGACATGGCTCTGCGCGTGGGGACGCTTACCAACCGCTACGCGGATATCTATGGTCTGGGCAATATCAGCATTGCCCGAGATGACAGCAATGGTTGGAGTTCATCGGTCAACAACCTTTCGGCAACCATCGAAAGTGTCGGCGACATGACCCTGGCGGCCGACCATATCGAGAACCGCAAGGATGTATTCGAGGTAACGGGGGGCGGTCTGGTCTCGGGAGCTATCGGGGTCCGGTGTTACAGCTGTTCATCGTTTGGTGAAATTAGTAATACCCAATCCCCTGGGTATCTGGTTTGGGTGGAAAACTACCGATCGCAGATCGTTCAAGACTCGGCGTCTGCCAGTTTGACGGCAGGTCGAAACTTCACGGGTAATGGTCGAGAGCTACTGAATAACGCCTCCACTATCAGTGCAGGAAACGACCTGTCGTTAAATCTGCAGAACTTCACTAACCAAGGGGCGGCGGTTGGTGATTACAGCATAAGACGCTCGCTTAATGCCCCGGGCACAGAAATAAAATACATGCGTCGATGGCTCGAGATCATGAATTACAACGCGGCCAATGACCCTTCTTATGATTCGAGTCCCTACGCATATAGAGACGGGCGTTTTGTCTACCCTAGCTTGCATGTATGGAATAGCGAAGGTGTTGAGGCTCTCACCCGCGTGAGAAGCCGTAGTGGTGGTGAGGCCACCCCTTACACTGCGTTTGGATCAATATGGGTAGAAGCATCGGGTAGTCCCTCCAGTTTTGCGCCTCCGAGTTACAGTAGTGGGGTACGAAGCGAGGCTCCTGACTTTGTCAAAAACGCCGCCTTCTTTGAAAACACCATCACTTACAATGGCCCGTCGAGCTACGCCAATGCTGTCGTTCAGGCCGGTGGCAAGGTTTACATCAACGCCACTCAGAACCTGACCAACAGTGTGGTTCGTGAGGGGATCGCCGTAGGGGCCGGTGCCTCTCGTCTGGGATCGACGCAGCTCGCCGGTCAAGTCACCCCGACCGTCATCAGTATCAACTCGCAGTTGTCACCGGACCTGGCCCAGCAACAGGTCAACCCGTTGACGCTACCTGGCTTCACCTTGCCAACTGGCGATAACGGTCTGTTCCGCCTTAGCGGTAAAGGCGGCACCGAGCAAGCGATCGTGCCTGGACAGAGTTGGACCATCGGTTCCGTTTCTGCCGGTACCACACAGCGTTCGGACGGTATGCCTGCCGTGCGTGCAACCGAATTCCAGTTCGACAAGAACGACCCGGTCTCAGTCAAGAATCGCGAGCTGGCCCTGGCCAGTCGTCCGTCGGTGAATCTCAATGACAAGACTGCTCAGGTCGATGTCAAAGCCGCCGAGGGTGATGGTCCGATTGGTATGTTGTTGCCCAACAGCGGGAGCGCTTCTTTCAATGTGCCGCGTGTGCAGGGGCTGCCTGACACCAGCGTACGTTCCAACCCGCACAAGTACCTGATCGAAACCAACCCGGCACTGACCAACCTCAAGCAATTCATGAGTTCGGACTATCTGCTGGCGAACCTCGGTTACGACCCGGACACCAGCGCCAAGCGCCTGGGCGACGGCTTGTTCGAGCAACGTCTGATCCAGCAAGCGATCGTCGCCCGCACAGGGCAACGCTTCCTCGACGGCCAGACCTCCGACGAAGCGATGTTCAAGTACCTGATGAACAACGCCATCGCCAGCAAGGAGCAGTTGAACTTGTCCATGGGCGTGACGCTGACTTCCCAGCAAGTCGCGGCGTTGACCCACGACATCGTCTGGCTCGAAGAGCACGTAGTGAACGGTGAAAAAGTCCTGGTGCCCGTGCTCTACATGGCTCAGGCGAATAATCGTCTAGCACCCAATGGCGCATTGATCCAGGGCGGCGACATGACCCTGATCGCGGGCCAGGACCTGAACAATGCCGGCACCCTGCGCGCTACTAACAACCTCTCGGCCGAGGCCGGCAACGACCTCACTAATACCGGCTTGATCGAGGCGGGTGATCGACTGACGTTGAAGGCGGGTAACAACATCGTCAACAAATCGGGCGGCATCATTTCCGGTCGTGACGTGACACTGACGGCGACCAAGGGCGATGTGATCAACCAGCGTGACGTGACCGGTGTTGATGTCCGCCGGGGTGGAAATCTGCTCCATCGTGATTATCTCGACAGTGCCGCGCGGATCGAGGCAACCAATGACCTGACGATCAACTCCGGTCGTGACATCAACAACATTGGTGGGGTTTTGCAAAGCGGTCGAGACATGACGCTCGACGCTGATCGCGATGTCAACATCACCTCGGTTCAGGATCGCCGCACGAATTCACGTGGCAGCAATTTCCTCAACCAGACCATTACTCAGCAAGGCGCTGAAGTGAAGTCCGGGCGGGATTTGTCGATCACGGCTGATCGCGATGTCGCCATCATTGCCAGTCGCCTGGACGCCAAGCGTGATATCGGTGTCGATGCAGGCAACGACATTGTGGTCACCTCAGCGGCCAACGAGAGCGATTACGTCTCGCGCAGCAAGAGGCGAGCGCAGGAAACCCACAGCACCACTCAGCAGGCCTCCGTACTGAACGCCGGGCGCGACATTGCCCTGAATGCAGGCAACGATCTGGGCATCATCGCCAGCCGGATCAAGGCTGAGGAAGACATCAGCCTCGATGCGGCTCAGGACATCACCGTCGCCTCCGCAAAAGACGAGAGTTCTTCCTACTACTACAAGAAGAAAAAAGGTTCATTCGGCCGTAGCAGCACCACTCAGAAAGAGAGCTACGACAGCACCAATGTCGCCTCAGTAATTGAGGCCGGACATGACCTGACCGTCAATACCTCCAAGGATGAAGATGGAGCTGTCAGCCTCGATGGTGGACGCAATGTCACCATCATCGGCAGTCAGCTGAAGGCGGGTAACGATCTGGTGGTCGGTGCAACCAACGATGTTGCCGTGCTCTCAGGCACCGAGGAAACCGGGGATTACAGCAAGAAGACCAAGACTGGTCTGTTCGGCATGTCGGGCAGCGGCAAGAGCCAGTTGCAGACCACCGTTACCCAGATCGGTAGCGAGTTGAATGCGGGCCACGATGCGGTGGTGATCGCGGGGCGCGATGTACGCCTGAACGCCAGTGAAATCACCGCCGACAACGATGCCGAGTTGCACGCCGGGCTGGTGGATAAAGCCGGTGATATCACCCTGTCGTCTGCCGATGACCAAGCCTACAGCCGTGCTGAGGAATACAAGAAAAAGCTCGGCTTGTCGCTCAAGGACACCATCGGTCTCTTCGCCGGGACGCCAGGCGCTGGCGCCGACCTTACCCTCAACTCTTCGCACAAGGGAGGGCGAGAGGTCATCAGTTCCAACAGTGTTGGCAGCCAGGTCAACGCTGGACATGACGCCATTCTGAATGCTGCCCGTGACATCAACATCATTGGCAGCGGTGTCAGCGCCGATAACAACGCGAAGCTGGATGCCGGACGCGATGTCAATGTGGTCGCGTCTACCGATCAGCAGCGCAGCAACAGCTGGGAAACCGACAAAAGTTATGGCCTCAAGCAGACCATCGATAGCAACGGATTCACTACGTTCGTCGGTAATGAAACCATCAAGCATGGAGTGGATAGCAGCGGCTATACCGCGGCGGGCAGCTCCATCGATGCAGGGCAAAACCTCAAGGTGACTGCCGGCCGCGACATTAACCAACAGGGTTCTGACCTGGCCGCTGAAAACAACATCAAGCTCAAGGCCGGTCACAACATCAATATTGATGCGGTGGAAGAAGCCAGCACAGTCACTACCCGTGACAGTGTGAAACGTACCGGTACCACCACTACTGTCGCTTATAACTTTGGCAACACCATGGATGGCCTCAAAGGCGCTGGTAAAGGTGAGGATGGGGTCAGCAAGGGCTCCAGCGTTCTGAAGTCGGTCGATACCCTTGATCAGTTCTTTAGCGGACCGAAGTTCGATGGCCATGCGGGCTCATCAAGTATTGGTTCGACTCAGACCCAGACCTCCGTGACAAACCGTCCATCCAGTTTGTCGGCCGGTGGTGATATCACGCTTGACGCTGAAAATGATGTCAACGTGAAAGGGAGTCAATTCGATGCCAAGCGCGATATCAATGTCACCGGCCGCAACATTACCTTCGATGTAGCCCACGGCGCCGAGAGTAGCGATGGGAATCAAACCCAAAGCAAAGGAGGACTTAAAGGCGGGACCACTGGCGGTTTCAAAATCGGCGTAGGTGTCAGCAATGTCGGCAGCAAGTATGAGTCGAACCAAGGCACGTCCACCCCAACTCAACTCAATGCCGGTGGCAGCATCAATCTGGATGCGAAAAATGACCTGACGCTGATCGGTACTCAAGCCACCGCCGAACGGGATATCAAACTCAAGGCCGCCAACGACCTGAATATCCTGTCGGCGCAAAATGCCTCCAGCAGTGAGCACGACCGCCGTAGTTGGGGGGCGGAAGGGGGCCTGATCCTTGGCAAAGACGGGTTTGGTATCTACGGCTCCGCCAATATCGGTATTGGCGATCTCAATCGTGAAGGCATTCAACAGCAGGAGGCCTATCTATACGCAGGTAATAAACTGGACTTCGAAAGTGGTCGTGATACCAACATTGCAGGCGCCACGTTACGTGGCGACGAAGTGATCGGTGATGTCGGACGCAACCTTACTGTGACCTCTGTACCCAATACCGGCAAAGTGCGGGGGCAAGAACTGGACCTGAGCATCACCGGTTCCTTTTATGGTGTCAGTGGTTCGGTTGGTTATGGAAAAACCACCGGCAAAACCAACTGGGTTGAGAACCAGACAGTAATCAGTGGCAAAAACGCAGTCGATATTCGCACCGAAAACCACACACAGCTTGATGGTGCGGTGGTGTCGGCTGATAACGGCAATCTCAAACTGGACACGAACACTTTGGGATTCCGCAACATTACCGGCAAGGACAACGAACACGGTTACTACCTTAATGTCAGCGGCAGCTATGGTGGCCAAGGCGGCTCCCAGGCCGACAAACCCAACAACGACATGGAAGCCCCGGATAAAAACAGTTGGGCAGTAGAGGGTTACAACTACACCAAGGATCGTGAGCAGACGCTGAACGCCACAGTGGGGGCGGGCGAGATTGTCGTACATCACGACAAGGCTACTGGGCAGGACTCCACAGCCGGGCTCAATCGTGATGTGAACAAGGCTTACGAGGTGACTCGTGATCAGGAGCATCGGACGGATCTATATGCCAGCAGCTCTTCGATTGATGCGGTAAGGCATCCAATCGATACCGTGAATCGTTGGACCGATAGTGCCGTCGACTTCCCCAAAAACCAGAAGGAGCAAATCAGCCGGGTCTTCAATGCTATTACCACCACATGGAACGATATCCAGGCTCAGCACGTGGATAGTAGCGATGTACCGGAAAAAGTTCGTGCAGTGTTTGACGACGAACGCGCCCTTACGATTACCAAGAATCTCGTTCGTGCCGGTGTTGATCCGAAAGCGCTTGAATCACTCGATGAGAATGTGCTGAAGGCATTAGGTGATTTTGCCACTCAAGCGGCTAGCTATGATGGACAGCTCCATATTCTCAACGACAACCCAAATGGCACTGTTAACCCATCGCCTGGTTGGAGGCCGGGTGATGTGGTGGAGATCGGAGAGACAGGTATTGACCTTCTCCCACGCAACGCGGGCGAGGCCATGCTCAATCCGCTCGTAAATGTGTTGAAACTTGCCGGTAAACTTCCGGCAGAACAAATGCAGGCTATTTCACTGTCTCTTCAGGCAATCATGGGGCCTTTAAAGCTTGCGGTCAGCCTGGCAGCCAACGCGGCGATCAACCAAGTGCTTGGGGACAAAGTCGAGGAAGTGAAAGAAGCTGCGGCGATCGAGTTGGCGGCCGCGCTGACCGACCGTACTCCCGAGTTCATGAAGGATGTGCACGAGGAGGCCAAGTCGAACGCCGACAGCGTTCTGAAAGGCGAGCCTTATGTTGTGGCTGCCGAGTTCTTGATTGATGCTGTGCTGGGGGAGGTCAAATCTCTTGGTATAAGAGGTGCTGGAAGGGTACTGGCGGTCGGTGAAAAAGGGTGGGGCAACAGGGTTGCGTCGAGTGGTGAGCAAGGCTCTAATACATCGGGGAATGGAGGTGGTGCAAAAGGAACTGTGCCTAGTGGGTTTGCGAATGTAAAAGAGTTTTCTAATTTCGGTGCTAGTATCAGAGATGGTTTGTCGAAAGCAGGTTATGGAAATGTTGAGCCCATTCTTCAGGGGAGCGCAATAACAGGTAAAAGTTACCGAACTGGACAGGCGTTCGATGTTGGAAGGACTAGTGATTTTGATATTGCGCTGGCAAGTTCAGAGCTTTTGAAAAAAGCAGAGTCTTTGGGGGTTGGGCTAAGAAGTGGCGGTGCGCGAACAGGCCCACTAAGCACAAGAGACCTAAAAATATTAGGTTTAAATGATCTGGCTAGTCAGCTAAGTAAACAAGCCGGTCGAGATGTTAACTTTATGATTTATGGCTCGACATCCACAGCAATAAGTCGAGCTCCGAGTATTATTTTGCCCAAGTGATTAAAATGACTGCTTATGATTTGTATGGTTTCAAGAGTCTGTCTGTTTTGGAGGCTAGATCAAAGATTGAGGAAAGGTTAGGTTTTTCTTTTGAGGAGAGAGAGAGCTCATATCAAGGAGGGGACTACTATAAGTTTGGTGATAAGGGGGAGGAAAGCTTTGTTCTGAAAAGAAATGTTGATCCTTTTGATGGAGAGCCTGTTGAGCAAATTTTCTCTGAGTATCCGGTTTTGCTCTATGTAGATATGACACTACGTTCTGAAGAGATAAAGTCGTTATTAAGTACAGAGTTTTATTTGCTCAGGCATGAGTTGCTTGACTAAAAATATCCCCGGGCACGCCGGGGATATTTCCTCGCTCAAGATGAATAGAGAGCCTTAAGAGATTCGTTTTTGATGTCTGTGCATCCTGAATTCTTATTGGCTTCTCTTTGAATGGCAGGCAATAGCGTGTACCGCTAGCTGATGCCTGCCATTGACTGCAGTGACGCCAAAGTTCTACTGCTGGAGTTGCATTTACAGTCTGCGTCCCAGCACATCCATCAAATCACACCCATCGCGCAGCATGATGCTGCAAACCAGCGTCAGTTCCTGAAGCAGAACAGGTTCGTGTCGAGGGGCATCCGCTACCGAAAAACTTTCCAGTAGTTGGGTCACTGCGCGTATGCGATAAGCGGCCGCATCGTGTAGCACATCGATAGGCGCCTGGGTATCTATAAGCAAGGAAGGGATGTTGCAGTCGTGGCCGGTAATTGGCACGTAACGGTTCATAAACTCACCTCTGGTTGATTATCTGAGCTGTCACCCCATCGTCGCCAAACGAAAAGGGTGACGGCTGTACGCAGGTTGGCGAACCGACACCAGAAGTAAAGCCGGCAGACCCGAAGATCTCCCACGCACAGCCGTCATCAAGCGGTCGTGCGGATGCAAAAGTACCTGCAAGCAGGAGGTTTTGCATCAGTTCTGGTGTCAGGTCGCCAAACCCGGTCGCCATTTGGGCGACTAGTCGAAGGTAAACCGGCCTGTGCTGGGCGGGAATAAGGCGAGTTCACCGCCGCTTGTAAGGCTTTTCTGGTTATCAACGCAGCAGGCAGTTCTGTTTGATCTAGTCCTTCTCAAGGCATGACGACGTCGCGGCCGTTCCGGCCGATCGCAGCCTGCGGCAGCGGCTACGGGGGATCGCGCTCGATGCCTGCTGCGCAGCAGCGGCCTGCCCATCACCCCAGCCCTGTCACTACAAAAACTGCCCATCCGGCAGGGCGAGGTCGATGACCCCGTGGGTCAATACAGAGGCTGCCGCGATTGCCTTGGGTGAAAACAGGCGCAACAGAACGACTTTGCCCAGCGTGTCGCTGCGTAAGGCCATTTCGTGCCGATTGCCGATCAGCACTACGTCGGGCGCAATGGGCCAGCCGCCTGCCCGGGCATAGAAGCGCGCCAGCGGTGGGTCGCAGGTGAAGACGCCGATATCGAGGTTGCTGTGTTCCATGCAGCGCGTGGCCGCGGCGACGGTCCTCAGGCTCAGGCCTTGTCCCTGGCAAGCGGGATCGGTCATGACGCAGCTGAGCCCGGCGATGTCGAATGTGTGGCCGGCATGCTCGATCGTCTTCATGGCGACAGCGGCGTAGCTGAGCACCCGGTCGGGTGCGCAGATGTAGAACGAGAAGGTCTCGAACACGGGAGCGTGCATCGAGGCGTCTTCGGCATCTTCAGGCACATCCGGCTCGGGATAGACGCGCCGCTGCAGCAAGGCGAATTCTCGCTGCAAGGCGGAGGAGGCCCGCTGGTAGGCGATGGCGTCGACAGCCCCGGGTTCCGTGGGCCTGAGGTTTGTCATGGGTGTGTCCTTGTCGGCAATAGCCTGGTTGAGGGATCGATATTCTCGCATGCCGGCCGTGTGGCGTTCACCGCCCCCCACCTTTCCACTCCATATTTCCGGGCCAGGCGCCCTGGCGCCCTCAGACCTGTCCTGGCCGAACCTTCCTGGAGTGAATGAAGCTTTGTGACAAAAGTTCGGTAGCACTTCGCCAGTCCCGTCATGGATATGTGACGCGCTTGAGGGGGCCTTCTGGCCACTGTTCTGAGCCGAGGCGGGACGCCGGGAGTGAGGTGATGGGGACTATGGAACGCTACGCGAAAGTGGGCATGCAGGAGCTGGACCAGCGGCTGTCGAAGATCGTCGAAGCCGCGCGCAAGAAGCCGGTGTCGGTCTATCGCTACGGGGCGCCGTGGGTCTGGATCGTTTCCCAGGATGACTGGCAGGGCGCCTTGAAGGAGGTGTCGAGCTATATCCCGCCGGGCCATTCGCTGGTGTTGCTGCGTCCGCAGATCGACGCCTTGCTCGACCAGCACCGCGACATTCTCCAGGGCCTGGATGCCGAGCCCGGCACGCTTATCGCCCCACGCACGGTGATGCACATCCTGCTGTTGCAGCTGCTGTATTCGGTGCCCGGCGAGCAGCAGTGTGCGCAGCGATAACGATTTCAGCGCAACAGTCAACGGAAACGGCAAACCCAAAGCGTATATCAATGAAAACGGCGATTTGGTTCCACCCAACATCAATGGGACTGGCAGCGTCCAAACGCACGTGCGTGGTGGTAACCCTGAGAATTCGCCGTATATATCTGTTACTGATCCAAGTGCAACGTCGAATCCGAAAAGTTATGGCACCGATAAAATTGAGATCGACGTAAAGCGCTTGCAGAAGGACATTGATTCCGGTGTACTTCCAGATACCAAGCTTTTGACGAATCAACAGGTGGCAGCAGAATTGCAATCGAAAGTGGATGCGGCTCGTGCAAGGTATACAAACAACCCATCTCGAAATAACAAAGATTCGTTGATTAACGCGGAGAGAGATTTGGGGAACGCTACGCGCGATGGTGAGTGTTTGATCAAGGGCTGTGTGCCGGCCGACTATATTAAAACGGTAAAAAAATAGGTTTTTTATGGAGTCGAAAACATACGAACTTTTGAATCACATTCCAGAACATGCGGATTATGCCGTGAGTGCAGGAGATTTGGATCCAGAGGATATTCCACAGGATAGAATTGACGCCGTGCTGGATTTGCTTCGTCATGCGAATAACGATGAGGAGCACTTCTTGGCTGCGAAGTTACTGACCAGTTGGGGCATCCATGAAGGGTTGATTGCCTTGGAGGGGAGAATGGACAAACCTGGAGGCATCGAAGGAGTCTATTTCCATCGACTACACGGATACGACGACACTTATCACCAAATACTCTTGGCTGTGACTCGGTATTTTGCCAACGTGGCTGATCGTGGAGATATCGAGGCTGCGAGAGTCCAGATCTATTCCCCTCTATCGAAAATCATTGCTTTGGCGAGTAGTGAACCGTTTGAAATAGCCAAAATTTTTGATTTCGCGAGTAGTGAAAACTACTCAGAGTATGTGCCTCTTGTTGAAAAGCACCTTGTCGCCATAATTGATCATCCCGAAATACATCGCTGGAAAATTTATGATGCTATTGAATTTTTGATGGTTTTCAATCCCGGTTTCGTTGCGTCTCTATTGAAAGAGAAAAACAAGACGATTGATGATTTCAGACCAGCAGTACAGGGTTGACTCCAGTAAGCGGGAGGCAGGAATCAGGTAGAGTATTGGTTTTGCATTGTTTATGTATTTGCTTGTGTTTCTTCTTTTTAAGTTAAAGTGGGGTACTTCGTTTTTCCATAACACGCAGACCCCTGCGTCACGCGAACTCTGATGTTTCGTCCAACTTTCTAATGGGTTAAAGAGATGGGCGGCCCGACACCGCCCATTACTATTTATACTGAAACCCGTTCTTGCAACTTCCGTCCCGCCACATCCATCAAGTCACACCCATCGCGCAGCATGATGCTGCAAACCAAGGTCAGTTCCTGCAGGAGAACAGGTTCATGCCGAGGGGCATCAGCTGTCGAAAAGCTTTCCAGCAATTGAGTCACTGCGCGTATGCGGTAAGCGGCTGCATCGTGCAGCACATCAATAGGTGCCTGAGTATCGATAAGCAGGTAGGGAATATTGCAGTCGTGGCCAGTGATGGGCATGTAGCGATTCATGATTTATATCCTTGTGCCTGTCTGAGTGTTGCTACTCATCCGTCGCCAAACGAATGGGTGGCGGCTGTACGCAGGTTGGCGAACCGGCGACACAAGAAACCGGCAGACCCGAAGATCTCCCACGCACAGCTGCCATAAAGCAAACGGCTGCGCTCGCAGCGGCCTATTCTGCCTCAATACAGATACGCTGCGTACTTGTGTCGTTTGGGTCGCCAAACCCGGTCGCCATTTGGGCGACTGGCTGACCGTAAACCGGTCTGTGGTAGCTGGGAATAAGGCGAGTTCACCAGCGCTTGTAAGGCTTTTCTGGTTATCAGTGCAGCAGGCAGCTGTGTTTGAACTCGTTCCTCTCAAGGCATGACGACGTCGCGGCCGTTCCGGCCGATCGCAGCCTGCGGCAGCGGCTACAGGGGGCGTGTCGGGGGCATTTGTGTGTGCCCGTTGCTTGGGTGGGCCTGTCTGTTTTTGCGTTGGCGGCTGTCTGGTTCAGGGCGTGTAGCGTCGCCGTTTTTCGATGATGGCAATTTAATGGCGATTCCCGATTTCCGGCGTTATCCTGCGTCGCCGGGGCACATCGGGGATGTGTTCGACGGCCTTATCGTCTGCGTCAGAACTGGATGGATATCAATGACTGAAGTCGCCATGAAATACCTGAAACTCGCTGGCTTGCTGCTGGCTGCCACGACCTTGTTCGGCTGCGCCACCAGCCGTTCGGTGGTGGGCATCGACGGGCCTGAAGTGGCCAGTGGCAATGGCCAGAAGGTGGTGATCAAGGTGCTCGACGAGCGCCGTTTCGAAGCCGACCCGCGCAGTGCCGATATTCCTTCGCTGAAGAATGGCGAAATCGACGACAAGGCCATTACCGAGCGTGCCATCGCGCGCAAGCGCAACGGCTATGGCATGGGCCTGGGCGATGTGTTGTTGCCGGAGGGGGTCAAGGTCAGTGCGCTGATTGCCAAGAGCATCGGCGCGGCTTATGGCAAGGCCGGCTATCAGGTGGTGCAGGGCGCCGAGCAGGCCAGCGATGCCAAGACCATCACCGTGCATGTGGTTGAGTTCTGGTCGTGGATGTCGCCCGGTGCCTTCTCCGTGGCGGTGAACAACAAGTCGCACTTGAAGGTGGACACTGGCGCGCCTTCGCCGGTCGAGGTCAAGACCTTGAAGCGCGAAGGCATGCAGATGATCACCGAGGACGACTGGAAGCTGATTACCGAGGCCGGTTTGCAGGCCATTACCGATTCGATGGCCAAGCAACTCTGAATCCAGGGTTGTTCATCCCTCCGGGCGCTCGCATTCTGCCGGGCGCCCGACCTTTCTCTTTCAACGGGAACTCTCCCGACTCCACTCCAGCCCTCCCTGTGTAGGAGCGAGCTTGCTCGCGATAGCCGCGCAGCGGCGATAGAGCCGAGCCCTCGTGTCGTCATTGCGGGTTTATCGCGAGCTCGCTCCTACAGGTTTCAGCCCGCTGATCCCATCCCCGCAATGAAGCTTTTATGACAAAAGTTCGGTAGCACTTCGCCAGTCCCGTCATGGATATGTGACGCGCTTGAGGGGGCCTTCTGGCCACTGTTCTGAGCCGAGGCGGGACGCCGGGAGTGAGGTGATGGGGACTATGGAACGCTACGCGAAAGTGGGCATGCAGGAGCTGGACCAGCGGCTGTCGAAGATCGTCGAAGCCGCGCGCAAGAAGCCGGTGTCGGTCTATCGCTACGGGGCGCCGTGGGTCTGGATCGTTTCCCAGGATGACTGGCAGGGCGCCTTGAAGGAGGTGTCGAGCTATATCCCGCCGGGCCATTCGCTGGTGTTGCTGCGTCCGCAGATCGACGCCTTGCTCGACCAGCACCGCGACATTCTCCAGGGCCTGGATGCCGAGCCCGGCACGCTTATCGCCCCACGCACGGTGATGCACATCCTGCTGTTGCAGCTGCTGTATTCGGTGCCCGGCGAGCAGCAGTTATACGAGCAACTCAATTACAACCTGCTGTTTCGCTGGTTCGTCGGCCTGGACCTGAACCAGAAGGTCTGGAGCCTCGGCGTGCTGAGCCGCGACATCGCCACGCTGTTGAACGACGCGCGGGCGGTGCTGCTGATCCAGAAAATCATCGGTGAAGTGTTCTGTGGCGCCTTGCTGCAAATGCCCGAGTTCTCGTTGAACTTCGCGCTGCTGCACAGCTGGCTGGCCAAGCACGCCACGACATCGACCTTGAGCAATTGAGGCGGCCAAACGCCGTACAGACGGCGACGGCGGTTTCGACGCGGTTGGACATTCTTGGAAATCTAGGGGGCGGTGTGGAGCATCTGTTCGATAGGGGGCGGCCGGGGCCGACCAGGCGCTGGCTGCCGGTGTGCGGCTGGCTGGCGCTGGTCGCGCTGAGCCAGCCGTTGTTGGCCGAGGAGGGCGGCCTGATGGAAGGCGAACCGGTGCAAGGCAGCGCATCGCAAGGCGAGGCCGCGCCCGCGCGGCTGGTGGATGTGAATGAGTACTTCGTGCGCGGCAACACCGTGCTCGATGCCCGGGCCATCGAAGAGGCGGTGTATCCCTTCCTCGGCCCGCAGAAAGCCCTGAGCGATATCGAGGGCGCCCGCGACGCCTTGCAGAAGGTCTACCAGGCCCGCGGCTACCAGTCGGTGTTCGTCGAGCTGCCGGAGCAGAAGGTCGAGGACGGCATCGTCTACCTGCAGGTCAGCGAGACCAAGGTCGGGCGGGTGCGGGTGGTGGGGGCCAAGCATTATTCGCCGGTGGAAATCCGCGACGAGGTGCCGGCGCTGCAGGAAGGCGAGGTGCCGGACTTCGCCAAGGTCCAGGGCCAGCTGGCGAGCCTGAACAAGACCCCCGGGCGCCAGGTCATGCCGCTGGTCCGCGAAGGCCAGCGCCCCGGCACCATGGACGTCGACCTGCAGGTGGAAGACCAGAACCCGTGGCAGGCCAGCGTCGGCCTGAACAACGACTACAGCGCCGACACCAAGCACCTGCGGGCGGTCACCAGCCTGGGCTACAACAACCTCTGGCAGCTGGGCCACAGCATTTCCCTGACCTATTTCACCGCGCCCGAGGACCAGGACAACGCCAAGGTCTGGTCCGGTTCCTACACCGCGCCGCTGAACGAGCGCTGGAGCCTGCAGTTCGCCGGCTACCAGTCCGACAGCAACGTCGCCACCATCGGCGGCAGCAACGTGTTGGGCAAGGGGCATTCCTACGGCCTGTCGCTGATCTACAGCCTGCCGGCCAGCGGCAGCTGGGCCAATTCGTTCTCGGTCGGGGTGGATTTCAAGGACTTCGAGGAAGAGCTGAGCCTCGGTGGCGACAGCGACAAGGTGCCGCTCAAGTACGCGCCGTTCACCTTCGCCTACAACGGCTTCCGCTACACCGAGACCTCCCAGCTGGGCCTCGGCCTGAGCCTGGTGGCCGGTACCCGCAGCCTGTTCGGCTATGGCAGCTCGGACGAAGACTTCGACTACAAGCGCTACCGCGCCAACCCCAGTTTCGCCGTGCTCAAGGGCGACCTGAATTACACCTACACCTTTGCCAACGACTGGCAGACCGGGTCCAAGGCGGCGTTCCAGCTGGCCTCGGGGCCGCTGGTGTCCAACGAGCAGTTCTCCGCCGGCGGCGCCACCTCGGTGCGCGGCTACCTGGCGGCCGAGCGCACCAGTGACGACGGCTACCTGTTTTCCCAGGAGCTGCGCACGCCGTCCCTGGCCAAGTACCTGGGCGGTTATGTCAACGAATGGCGTTTCTATGCCTTCGCCGAAGGCGCGCGGATGTACCTGCGCGACGAGCTTCCCGACCAGGAGGCCGACTACAGCCTGGCCAGCGTCGGCCTGGGCACCCGCGCCAGCTTGAGCAAATGGCTTTCCGGCAGCCTGGACTGGGGTTACCCGCTGCTTGATGGACCGAACACCCAGAAACAGGACTCGCGCGTGCACTTCAGTGTGCAGGCGACGTTTTGATCTTTCACGGAGTAACTTTCATGCAGCGCTTACTGATTTCCCTGTTGATCTGCCTGGGCTTCGTGCTCCCGGCGACCGCCCAGGCGTGGTGGCAGGACGACTGGCACTACCGCAAGCAGATCTCCATCGACACCACGCCGCAAGGCGCGGCCATCAACCAGGCCCTGGGCCGCACCGCGTTGCTGGTGCGCCTGCACACCGGCAACTTCAGCTTCGACGGGGTCAAGGAAGACGGCTCCGACCTGCGCTTCGTCAGCACCGATGACAAGACCGTGTTCAACCACCAGATCGAAAGCTTCGACCCGCTGATGGGCATGGCCCTGGTCTGGGTCGACGTGCCGAACGTGGAGGGCGGCCAGCGCCAGGACATCTGGATGTACTACGGCAACCAGAAGGCCCCGGCGACCGCCAACGGCCAGCTGACCTTCGACCCGAACTACGTCGCCCTCTATCACTTCGACGGCGCCAACGGCACCCCGGCCAAGGACACCACGGCCTACGGCAACCATGCGCAGAACGCCACCGGCGCGAGCATCGACGGGGTCATCGGCCGGGCCTTGCAGTTCAACGGCCAGCCGCTGCTGTTGCCGGCCAGCCCGTCGCTGCAACACAGCGCCGACGGCGCCTTTACCTTCAGTGCCTGGCTGCGCCTGGACCAGGCCAGCGGCGAGCAGTTGCTGCTGGCCCGGCGTGAGGGAGCCAGCAGCCTGCTGATCGGGGTCAACCAGGGCGTGCCTTTTGTCGAGGTCGACGGCCAGCGCGCGGTGTCGACCCAGCCGCTCAATCCCGGGCAGTGGCAGCACCTGGCCCTGACCGCCCAGGGCAGCCAGCTGGCGCTGTTGGTCAATGGCCGCGAAAGCGCCCGCCTGGCGGCGGCGCTGCCGGCGTTCAATTCGCCGCTGGCCATCGGCGCCGATTTGCCGCCGGCATCAACGCCAGGGGCAACGGCCGAGGCCAGTGCCTTCCTGCCGTTCAATGGCGCCATCGACGAGCTGCGCCTGTCCAAGGTGGCCCGTCCCGCCGGCCTGCTGCTGGCCGATGCCGCGGCCCAGGGCGCCGAGTCGAAACTGGTGGTGTACGGCGTCGATGAAGAACAGTCGGGCTTCGGTTTCGGCAGCCTGGGTTTCTTGCTCAAGGCCGTGCCGGTGGACGCCTGGGTGATCATCGCGGTGCTGGTGCTGATGATGTTCCAGTCGTGGATCATCATGATCCGCAAGAACCGCATGGTCAGCCGCGTCAGCAGTGCCAATCAGATCTTCCGCGAGCAGTTCGCCCGGGTCGGCACCCGCCTGGAAATGTTCGCCGACGACCGCGATCTGGCCCAGCACCTGGAGCATTCCTCGCTGTGGCGCCTGTACCAGGTGGCGGTCCAGGAGATCCGCACCCGCCGCGAGCAGGGCGCCGACACCTCGTCGGTCTCGGCGGCGACCATCGAGGCCATCCGTTGCTCCATGGACGGCGTGCGCACCCGCGAGAACCAGCAGCTCGGCTCCAAGCTCTCGACCCTGTCCAACGCTATCGCCGGCGGGCCCTACATCGGCCTGCTGGGCACGGTGCTGGGGATCATGGTGGTGTTCCTCGGCACGGCGATGGCCGGCGACGTGAACATCAACGCCATCGCCCCGGGCATGGCCGCGGCCCTGCTGGCCACCGCCATGGGCCTGTTCGTCGCGATCCCGGCGCTGTTTGGCTACAACCGGCTGATCACCCGCAACAAGGAAGTCAGCGCCGACATGCGGGTGTTCGTCGACGAGTTCATCACCCGCCTGGCCGAGTTGCATGGCGCCAGCCAGTCCAGTGAAGCCGCGCCCGCGCGGGCTCATAACGCCAGCGTGCCGGCCTGAGGAGAAACGTCATGGCTTCTGTGAACGCCTCCCACGACGACGATGACGACGCGCCAGTGGACAGCATCAACATCACGCCCCTGGTGGACGTGCTGATGGTGGTGCTGGTGATGTTCATCCTCACCGCCACCGCCCAGGTCTCCGGGATCCAGATCAACCTGCCCAAGGCCAGCGCTTCGGTGTCGCTGTCCGAGGCCAAGACCAAGGCGATCTCGGTCAACGACGGCGGCCAGGTGTTCCTCGACGCCTACCCGGTGACGCTGCCGGAGCTGGAAGAACGCCTGCGCATGGAAAAGGCCCTGAACCCGGACTTCCCGGTGATCGTGCGCGGCGACGCCACGGTGCAGTACCAGAAGGTCATCGAGGTCCTGGACCTGCTGCGCCGGCTGGAGCTGTCCCAGGTCGGGCTGGTCACCGGCAAACCGAGCCAGGGCTGAGCCATGACCGCACAACCATCGATCACACCACCACCGATCACACCACCACCGATCCAGCTGCCGCCAGTGAAGAACCGCACGGCGCCGCGCCTGCTCAAGTGGGGCGTGGGGCTGCTGCTCGGGGCCATTGCCGCCTGGCTGCTCTGGCAGTGGGCCAACGACATGAGCGGGGTGCGCCGGGAGGCGCCCAAGGTGCCGACCATCATCCCGCTGCCGCCACCACCGCCACCGCCGCCGGAAAAGCCCAAGGAGCCGGAGCCGCCGGTCGAGGAGAAGGTGCCCGAGCCGGAACCGACCCCGGAGCCGGAGCAGGTCAAGCCCGAGGAAGAGGCGCCGCCGTCGCCGGTGGACGATCTGGCTAATCCCATGCAGATGGATGGCGATGCCCAGGCCGGCAGCGACGCTTTCAACATCGGCGCCGGCAAGGGCGGCGGCATGGCCGGCTCCGGCGGTGGGCGCCTGGGCAATGGCACCTACAGCCAGTTCCTGGCCTTCACCTTCCAGCGCGTGCTGCGGGAAAACCCGGACCTGCGCAACCAGGCCTTTTCGCTGCAAACCGACGTCTGGCTGAGCGCCGTCGGCGAGATCACCCGGGTCGAGCTGGTCAAGTCCAGTGGCAACCCGCAAATCGACACCCTGGTGCTGGCCGCCTTGCGCGGCGCGGCGCATTTGACGGAGCGGCCACCGGCCTCCCTGACCCTGCCTGTACGCCTGTCCCTGCAGGGGCGGCGTCCGGGTTAACCGAACGACTGATGCAAGTTTTGCCAAAAGGAGCTGTGTGCAAATGATTTCCAACGTGAATCGATTGTCCCTGGCGATCGGCATGGTCATCGCGACCCTGGTGGGACCGGTAGCGGCCGCGCCCGCTGCGCCCTCGGAAAACGCCACGATCAATCTGATCCGTTTGCTGGTGCAGCAGGGCGTGCTGAAACAGGAGCAGGCCGACGGCCTGATCGCCCAGGCCGAGCGCGAAGCGCAGCAGGCGCGCCAGGCCAGCACCGCGGTGGCGGCAGGGCCGGCGGCGACGCCGGGGGATGTGCGGGTGCAATACGTGCCGGCCATCGTCCGCGACCAGATCCGCGACCAGGTCAAGGCCGAGGTCATGGCCACCGCCAAGCAGGAAAACTGGGCCCAGCCCAACACCTTCCCGGACTGGGTGTCGCGCATCAGCTTCGACGGCGACATTCGCCTGCGCGACGAGTCGCGCTACTACTCGGGCAGCAACAGCAACGAAATCGTCGACTTCGCCAAGCTCAACGACAAGGGCCCGTACGACGTCAACCCCAACAGCAGCTCCAACCTGCCGCCCTTGCTCAACACCCGCGAGGACCGCGAGAACCTGTTCCGCCTGCGCGCCCGGCTGGGCATGAAGGCCCAGGTTGCCGAGGACTGGACCGCCGGCATCCGCATCGGCACCGGCTCGGACAACAACCCGGTGTCCACCACCCAGACCCTGGGCGGCGGGTTCGGCAAGAAGGACATCTGGCTCGACCAGGGCTACCTGACCTGGAAGGCCACCGACGCGCTGACTCTGACCGGCGGGCGGATCGCCAACCCGTTCTTCTCCACCGACCTGCTGTATTCCAACGACCTGAATTTCGACGGCGTGGCGGCGATCTTCAACCACAAACTCAATCGCGACTGGGGCCTGTTCGGTACGGTCGGCGCGTTCCCGGTGGAGTACACCAACGACACCTCCACCAGCAACGGCTTCGACAAGGAAGAGAGCGACAACAAATGGCTGTACGGCGCGCAGATCGGCGCCAACTGGGCGATCAACGGCAACCACCGGCTCAAGGGCGCATTGGCCTACTACCGCTTCGACGACATCGAGGGCCAGCGCTCCGGTGCCTGCGAACCCTGGGCCGGGGCGCCGGGCTGCGACAGCGACGGCAGCCGCGTGGCCTTCATGCAGAAGGGCAACAGTGTGTTCCTGTTGCGCGACATCACGCCCAACCCGCTCAACCCGGCCGCCACCGCGCAGCCGCAGTTCGTCGGCCTGGCCTCGGAGTTCAACCTGCTGGACCTGAACCTGGTGTGGGACGCCGACCTGCCGGAGAACTTCAAACTGCGCAGCCAGGCCAACTACATCCACAACCTGGGCTACGACGAAGGCGAGATGCGCAAGCGCTCCGCAGGCCAGATCGTCAACAACCTGGACAGCAACGGCGAGCTGGAAAGCGGCGCCAACGCCTGGATGGTGCAGTTCACCCTGGGCAACAGCCTGGAACTGGCCAAGCAGGGCGACTGGAACCTGTTCGCCGGCTACAAGTACATCCAGCCCGATGCGCTGCCTGACGGTTTCAACGATTCCTCGTTCCACCTCGGCGGCACCAACGCCAAAGGTTATTTCCTCGGCGGCAACTACGGCCTGGCCAAGAACGTCTTCGCCACCGGCCGCTGGCTGAGCTCCGAGGCGGTGTACGGCGCGCCGTTCGACATCGATGTCTTGCAGCTTGAAATCAACACGCGCTTCTAGGGCGCAAGGGGCATTCTCATGACCAGTCTTGCTATGAACAGCACGGCGATGAACACGCGAGCCAGGGCAGGACGCTGCCTGTGGTTGGCCCTGGGCGTGCTGATGGCCAGCGGGGCCAGCGCCGAAGGCATGGAGGAGCGCCTGCGCACCCAGTTGCGCAGCACCACCCAGCAGTTGCAGGCCCTGCAGAGCGAACAGGCCCAGGCCAGCGCGGCCCGGGTCGCCGCCGAGAACCAGGCCAAACAGGCGCAGGCGCAGATCAAGCAACTGACCGCCGACCTGGCCAAGGCCCGCGGCGTCGCCGAGCAACTGGCCGGCCAGCAGCAGAACCTGCACAGCCAGGCCCAGGCGCAGATGGCCGCCAGCAGCGAGCAGATCGGCAAGTTCAAGAAGGCCTATGACGAACTGCTGGTCATGGCCCGGGCCAAAGAGGCCGAACGGGCCAGGCTTGCGGCGCAATTGAGCGAACGTGACACACAAGTGCAGCAATGTTCGGTCAAGAATCAGCAGATGTATGGCGTGGCCAAAGAGATCCTCGCGGCCTACGAGAAGATCGACGTGGCACAGGTGATGAAAATCCGCCAACCCTTCGCCGGCGGCGCCCGGGTCAAGTTCGAGGAACTGGCCCAGGGCTTTGGCGACGAGCTGTACAAGACCCAGTTCGATGCCCCGCGGGCAGCGAGCACCCACTGAATATCAGGGAAGAATCGAGCATGACTGAACAAGCGCAATTGATCCTCAGCGTCACCCCGCAGAGCCTCACCGAGCTGCTGCAAGGCGCCGGCTACCGGGTCAACCAGACCGACCAGAACGGCATCGTGCAACTGCTCAGCGCCAGCCAGGGCATCGGCTACGCCGTGCGCTTCGGCAACGCGGCGGCGGCTGAACCGCGCAGCTATGTGGACTTCACCTTCAGCTGCGCGCTGCGGGTCCAGGGCGAGTTGCCGGCGGGCCTGGCCGAGCTGTGGAATGCCTCGCGACGCTTTGCCCGGCTGTCGGTGCAGGGCGAGTTCCTGGTGATGGAAATGGACGTGGTGGTGGCTGGGGTCGGCCACGATCACCTGCGCAGCCAGCTGGAACTCTGGGACCGGCTGTTGCAGGAGTTCATCGTCTACCTGCGCGACTACAGCCAGCACGCCGCGCGCCTGCAGGCCCAGCCTGAAGCCACGCCAGAAACCATGCCTGAAGCAGCGCCCGAGGCCGTCGCCGAGGCTGTCGTTGAGGTGCCTGGGCAGTGAAGAAGCCAAGCCTGGTGGTCGGTGTCGGCGCCCTGGCCCTGGTGGCGCTGGCGGTGTGGTTGGGCGTGCGTCCGGGCAGCGACCCGGTGGCGGCGCAACAGCCCAGGGTGGCGCTAGCCAGCCCGATCGACGACGGCCCGGCGGTGGCGCGCCTGGGCAACCAACGGGTGGCGCCGGAGGAGCTCAAGGCGCTGTTCGCGGCCTTGCCCGAGGCGTCCCGCGAGCAGCTGCGGGGTAATCGCCCGGCCCTGGAAAACTGGATTCGCACGCGCCTGGCGGAAAAGGCCGTGCTCGAACAGGCCGATGCCCAGGGCTGGCGCCAGCGTCCGGAGGTGGCCTTGCAGACCAAAGTGGCCACCGAACAGATCGTCTTTCGCGACTACTTGCGCTCGGTCAGCCAGGTGCCGGCCGGCTACCCGAGCGAGGCCGAATTGCAGCAGGCCTATGACGCCGGCAAGGCGCAGTGGCAGACCCCGGCCTTGTACCGGGTCAGTCAGATCTTCCTCGCGGTGAATGACCCGCAGGCGCTGGAGGCGACACGCAAGCAGGCCCAGGAACTGAGCAAGAAGGCCCAGGCCGCCCCCGGCGAATTCGCCGCCCTGGCCAGCCAGTATTCCCAGGACCCCGACAGCGCCCGGCGCGGCGGCGACTCCGGGTTGCAGCCGTTGCAGCAACTGCTGCCCGAGGTCCGCGGCGCGGTGGCGCGCCTGAAGGTCGGCGCGGTGTCCGATGCGGTGCAGAGCGCGGCGGGTTTTCATGTGCTCAAGCTGACCGAGCAGCAACCGGCCCGCACCGCGACCCTGGACGAGTTGCGCGAACGCCTGACCCAGGCCCTGCGGGCGCAGCGCCAGGAACAGATCGCCAAGGCCTACCTGGAAGGCATGCTCGACACCGCGACCCTGAGTATCGACGGCGCGCAGTTGAGCAAGGTGCTGGAGGACAAGCTATAGGGGGGCGGTGTGGCCGATACCGCTATCGCCTGAACAACGTGCAATGGATGCCATCACCCACACGACAGGGAGTCACTCATGTCCTTTCTCGAACCCGTCCCGATCTCGGGCATCCCCCCCTACATCGCCCAGGCCGAACCCCGGGAAGCCTGGCTGGCCCTGGCCGCCGGGATCGAGCCGGAGCTGGCCCAGTATTTCCTGGTCACCGCCCGTTGTGGCTGCTTCATGCAGGCGGCGCGCAGCCTGAACATCAAGTCGACGCTGCTGCGCAAACAGCTGGCGCACCTGGAGGAACAGTTGCGCCGCCCCTTGTTCAGCTTCCAGGGCAGCGCCCTGAGCCTCAGCCGCGAAGGCCAGCAGCTCAAGGCGCAACTGATCGCCCTGGCCCACGAACGCACGCTGCCGGTGCTCGAACAGCCGCTGCTGCGCCTGGCGGTGGCCGAGTCGATCTTGCACGACATCCTCGGTCGCGACCTGATTGCCCTGTTGCGGCGCAACGCCAGCGTGCGCCTGGAGATCATCTCCATCGACAGCGAGCTGTCGCTGCGGGCCCTGAGCGCCGACGTGGTGGTGTGGCTGGGCGGGGTGGATTCGCCGGCACCGGGGCCGAGTTTCGTCACCAGCCCACCGCAGCCGCTGGTGCGCCTGGACTACCTGCCGCATATCGCCAAGCGTTATTCGCGGGTCGCGGCGCGCCCCGACAGCCTGGCCGACCTGGCCGACTACATGCTGGTGCAGTGGCAGCAGGACCGCCAGGTCGAGCCGCTGCGGCCGTGGAACCAGCTGGTGGAGCAGCGCTTGGCGGGGGTGGTGCAGGTGCATTCCTACGAGCTGATGCTGGAGATGATCCGCTGCGGCGCCTGCATCGGCCTGCTGCCTCATTACATGAGCCGCTTCGACCGCGGCCTGACGGCACTGCCCGGGCTGTTCGACGAGGCCATGGCGCGCCAGGTATGGATGGCGGTGAACGCCGAAGTGGAGCACGACGCCGAGGTGCGGATGCTGGTGGAGCTGGTCCTCAATACCTTCCGCGAACGTGGCGAATGGTTTGACTCAGTCAATCCGCTGTAGGAGCAGCCGGTCGACGCTCGATTGCTGGCGATGGCGTCCTGCCTGATACACCGCGGCGCAGGCATCGCCAGCCAGGCTCCTACACCGGGAATGGGCTCGCCTGGCCCCTGTGTCCGACACTCGCCATCCGCGGCGCTGGCGCTCTACACTCGACGGCCGTCTCGCATGAACCAAGGAAGACTTATGCCCGCCGAAATCCCCAGCATCGTCATCGAACGTTTCAGTGAAGCCCATGTGCCGGGCATTACCGCGCTGTACAACGACCCCGCGGTCGCCCGTCAGATGCTGCAAATGCCGTTTCAACCTTCCGAGGTCTGGCGCAATCGCCTGGCGCCGAGCAACGAACGACTGGTGGCCCTGGTGGCGCTGCACCAGGGCGCGGTGATCGGTAGTTGCAGCATCGAGCAATACTCGCGCATCCGCCGCGCCCACTGCGGCAGCGTCGGCATGGGGGTGGCGGTGGAATGGCAGGGCCAGGGCGTCGGCAGCCGGCTGTTGGCGGCGGTGCTGGACGTGGCGGACAACTGGATGAACCTGCAACGGGTGGAACTGACGGTGTTCGCCGACAACGAAGCCGCCCTGGGCCTGTACCGCAAGTTCGGCTTCGAAAGCGAAGGCCGGCTGCGCGACTACGCGGTGCGCGACGGCCAGTACGTCGACGTCTTGAGCATGGCGCGCCTGCGCCGCACGCTCCAGGCCTAACTCGCCCCTGTAGCCGCTGCCGAGCGCCAGCGAGGCTGCGACAGGTCCGCAGGACCTCAATAGGAGATCCGAAGGACCTCTGGCATCCGTAAGATCGCCGCGCCCGTTCCGGACGTTCGCAGCCTGCGGCAGCGGCTACAGGAGATCATCCCGCAAAAGTTACACCTGATCATCCAAGGCAAACGCCACCGCCGCCCGCGCATGCAGCTCGGTGGTGTCCAGCAGCGGCAGGGGGCTGTGTTCGGGCTTGAGCAGCAGGCCGATCTCGGTGCAGCCGAGGATGATGGCCTGGGCGCCGCGCTCCATCAGGGCCTGGATCACCTGCTGGTAGCGCTGGCGCGAGGCCTCGCTGATGACACCCACGCACAGCTCGTCGTAGATGATCCGGTGCACGGCCTGACGGTCCACGGCGTCCGGCACCAGTACCTTGAGGCCGCGATCGAGCAGGCGCTGCTTGAGGAAATCCTGTTCCATGGTGAAGGCCGTGCCCAGCAGGCCCACGCTGAGGGTGCCGGCCTTAAGGGCGGCCTCGGCGGTCGGGTCGGCGATGTGCAGGAAGGGCACCGAGAGCACGGCCTGAATCTCGTCGGCGACCTTGTGCATGGTGTTGGTACAGAGCACCACGCATTCGGCGCCACCGGCCTCCAGGCAGCGCGCCGCATCCACCAGGATCCCGGCCGCGAGGTCCCAGCGCCCGGCGTGCTGGGCCTGTTCGACAGGCCCGAAGTCGACGCTGTACATTAGCAACCGCGCCGAGCGCAACGGCCCGAGACGGTCCCGTACCTGCTGGTTGATAAGGCGGTAGTACTCGGCGCTGGACTCCCAGCTCATGCCGCCGATAAGGCCGATGGTGCGCATACACAGCTCCTGTTGCTGATAAACCTGAGTGTCGAGAGTGTCCCGTGATGCAGCCCCGCGATCTATCAAGAAATTTCACATGCCCGGCGTGCTGAGCAGCAAGGTTCTGAGCAGCAGGGGCCTGGGTCACGAGCCGCTGCGCCGCGAACTGCTGGGCGGCGCGCTCGACCTGCAATTGCTGCCGCGCGCGGCCTACAGTGCGCGCGATCCGCTGCAGTGGCAAAGCCTCGGCCTGAGCCTGGAGCGCCAGCAGGGCGTGCATGCCATCGGCAGCGACCGGCGCGAGGATTTCGACAGCTGGCCGGGGACCCTGGCCTTGACCCCGGCCGGGGTCGAGGTGTTTTCCGAGTCGCTCCAGGGCGGTGAATACCTGCTGCTGCGCTGGCTGGCCGACCCCCAGGCCCTGGGCATCGCCCGCGGTTCGCGACGCCTGCAACGGCCCGGACACGCCCGGGCCCTGGCGCTGGGACGCCAGGCGCGGCGGCTGTTGCTGGATCCCAACCAGGATCAGTTGGCCCTGGAACAATGTGCCCTGCAGTTCGCCGGCCTGGCCGCCTTCGACCCAGCACCGGCCAAGGCCGCCAGGCGCACCGAGTTCAGCCGGGTGCTGACGCTGATCGAGCAGCAGTACGCCGAGCCGCTGTCGCTCACTGAACTGGCGGCCTGCACCGGGCGCAACGAACTGCGCTTTTTACGCGACTTCACCCGCGCCATTGGCATGACGCCCCATGCCTGGCTGGTCGAAGTCCGGGTGCAGGCGGCGCGTCGGCTGATCGAACGCAGCGACCTGCCGCTCGCCGCCATCGCCCTGGAAACCGGCTTCGCCCACCAGTCCCATATGGGCAGCGCCTTTCGCAAGGTACTCGGCCTGACCCCGAGCCAGTACCGCGCAGGTTTTTAGTCGTACGCCGACACCCCCCATCTGCCATGCTCAAGGTCCGCAACCGCGGTTTCTCGAAGAGGCATGAACATGGACGACGTACGGCAACTGGGCGAGATGCTTCGGCGCTATGCAGAAAGCGAAGCCCACAAGAAACAGCTGTTCGAAAGCCAGAAGGTGGTCTGGGCGAGCCGTATCACCGAGCTGTTCGAGCATATCCAGCAGTGGCTGGCGCCGGTGCTGATGCCGGACCTGCTGGCCTTGAGCCGGGAACCCTACCTGGCCTTCAGCCCTAGCGTCCCGGTGAAAACCTCGACCTTCAAGACCGAGAAGCTGACCCTCGTCATCGTCGGCAAACCGGTGGAGTTCGTGCCCGATGTGATGGGCGCCGCCGGGCAGATTTCCCTGGCGGTCATGGGCCTGACCGCCGCGCGTTACGGCAGCGTGTCCCTGGTGGGCTTGGCCGATGGCAGCTGGCAATGGCGCCAGGCCAACGGCCTGAAGGAGTCCGACGTCTTTACCTTCGACGGCGACTTCCTGGCGTCGCAGTTGCAGGCGCTGATTCCCCGGGAGCGTGGGTGAGGCAGTAACTGTCTGGTGGCCTGGGCGTCTACCAGACCCATCAAGGGCATTCTTCAGATCTCTACATTGCCCCAGCCGGGCCTGGCGGTTTGCGGTTCCGGCGCCACGGCGTTGATTTTCTTGCCGGTGGCCAGTTCCACCCGGCGCGCCACGTCCGGGTCGTCGGCGAAGGGGATCAGGCTGGCGTCGTCGAGGCTCTTGGCCGATTGATGGCGCAGGCAGTAGCCGATGCTCAGGTAGAGGAAGGTCACGCCGAGCAGGTCAAGGGCGAATTCGATCATCGGGGGCTCGCTGTGCTGCAGGAGGGATGAGCGACGCAGGCCGGGTGTGGCCCGCGTCGTGGTCGTGGCTTGGGCGATCAGGCGATCTGGGCGTCGCTGAGGGCCAGGCGCGGGTCGGCCACGCGCACGGTGCGCCAGGTGTTGTAGGCCATCAGCAGCATGCCGCTGAGGAAGAACACGCCCCCGGCGAAGCGCACGATAAAGCCCGGGTGGCTGGCCTGCAGGGCCTCGACGAAGGAATAGGTGAGGGTGCCGTCGTCGTTGACCGCGCGCCACATCAGGCCCTGGGTGATGCCGTTGACCCACATCGAAGCGATGTAGAGCACGGTGCCGATGGTCGCCAGCCAGAAGTGCAGGTTGATCAGTGGGATGCTGTGCATCTGCTCACGGCCGAAGACCTTGGGCACCATGTGGTAGACGGCGCCGAAGGTGATCATCGCCACCCAGCCCAGGGCGCCGGCGTGGACGTGGCCGATGGTCCAGTCGGTGTAGTGCGACAGGGCGTTGACCGTCTTGATCGCCATCATCGGCCCCTCGAAGGTCGACATGCCGTAGAAGGCCAGGGACAGCACCAGGAAACGCAGGATCGGGTCGGTGCGCAACTTATGCCAGGCGCCCGAGAGGGTCATCATGCCGTTGATCATGCCGCCCCAGCTCGGCGCCAGGAGAATCAGCGACATGGCCATGCCCAGCGATTGCGCCCAGTCCGGCAGGGCGGTGTAGTGCAGGTGATGCGGGCCGGCCCAGATGTACAGGGTAATCAGCGCCCAGAAGTGCACGATGGACAGGCGATAGGAATACACCGGGCGCCCGACCTGCTTGGGCACGAAGTAATACATCATCCCGAGGAAACCGGTGGTCAGGAAGAAGCCCACGGCGTTGTGGCCGTACCACCACTGGACCATGGCGTCGGTGGCGCCGGAGTACACCGGGTAGGACTTGAACCAGTCCACCGGGATCGACAGGTGATTGACCACGTGGAGCATGGCGATCACCAGGATAAAGGCGCCGAAGAACCAGTTGCCGACGTAGATGTGTTTGGTCTTGCGCTGCACCACGGTGGTGAAGAACACGATGCCGTAGACCACCCAGACCACGGCCATCCACACCGCGCCGGAGAATTCGATTTCCGCGTATTCCTTGGTGGTGGTGTAGCCCAGCGGCAGGGTGACCAGCATGATCAGGATCACCGACTGCCAGCCCCAGAAGGTGAAGGCGGCGAGCTTGTCGGAATACAGCCGCACCTGGCAGGTGCGCTGGACCGCGTAGTAACTGGCGGCGAACTGGGCGCTGCCGGCGAAGCCGAAGATCACCAGGCTGGTGTGCAGCGGGCGCAGGCGGCCGAAGCTGGTCCAGGGCAGGTCGAGGTTCATTTGCGGCCAGACCAGCTGGGAGGCGATCCACACCCCCATGGCCATGCCGATCACGCCCCAGACCACGGTGGCGATGACGAATTGGCGTACCACCTTGTAGTTGTAGGCCGGTTCCATTGTTGCTGTGCTCATGGTCAATGCTTCCACGGTTGCAAAGGCTTGCCAGGCCACCCGGCCTGGCATGCCATGCACTGTAGAAAGCACGGGCGAAACAAAACAGGCTCAGAAAAACTGCATTAATACGGATCAGATTGACCGCCTGCCAGCACCGGTCTACGAGCTGCTGATACGGTTTTTTAGTGTTTACCTGAATCTGTAACGTCCTGAGCCGCAAGGGCATAGTCACCGCCACACCAAAACCCCCGGATCACCCCTGGAATGCATAACCCTGTGGCCACCGTGGCCCTGTAGCCGCTGCCGAGCGCAGCGAGGCTGCGATCGGCTGCAAAGCAGCCGCAAGACCGACACATGCGTTCTGTCTGCCAGACTGCGTCGTCCGGGTTGCGAGTGCTATGTCGGGATGCCGCCCAACTCGATCGCAGCCTCGCGCTGCTCGGCAGCGGCTACAGGATTACAGCGGCTTTAGGGACAGGATCGGGGTCAGCACTGATGAGGCCGTGACATGTATCACTATGACGAGTACGACCGGGCCCTGGTCTTTGAACGGGTGGCGCAGTTTCGCGATCAGGTCGAACGCTTCATGGCCGGCGAGCTGAGCGAAGAGGAGTTCCTGCCGCTGCGCCTGCAGAACGGCCTGTACATGCAGAAACACGCCTACATGCTGCGGGTGGCCATTCCCTACGGCACCCTCAGTGCGCGGCAGATGCGCACCCTGGCCAGCATCGCCCGCGACTACGACCGTGGCTACGGCCACTTCACCACCCGGCAGAACATGCAGTTCAACTGGATCGAGCTGGCCCAGGTGCCGGACATCCTCGAACGCCTGGCCAATGTCGAGATGCATGCGATCCAGACCTCCGGCAACTGCGTGCGCAATATCACCACCGAAGCCTTCGCCGGGGTGGCCGCCGACGAGCTGATGGACCCGCGCCCCCTGGCGGAGATCCTGCGCCAGTGGTCGACCATCAACCCGGAATTCCTGTTCCTGCCGCGCAAGTTCAAGATCGCCATCTGCTCGGCCAGCCAGGACCGGGCGGCGATCATGATGCATGACATCGGCCTGTACCTGTACCGCGACTGGCGCGGGCAGATGCTGCTGCGGGTGATGGTCGGCGGCGGCCTGGGGCGCACGCCGATCCTCAGCCAGCAGATCCGCGACGGCCTGCCGTGGCAGCACCTGCTGTCTTATGTCGAGGCGGTGTTGCGGGTGTATAACCGCCACGGCCGGCGCGACAACAAGTACAAGGCGCGGATCAAGATCCTGGTCAAGGCCCTGGGTATCGAGGCCTTCGCCAAAGAGGTGGAGGAGGAGTGGCAGCACCTCAAGGACGGCCCGGCGCAACTGACCGAGGCCGAATACCAGCGGGTCGCCAGTGCCTTTGTGCCGCCGCTCTACGAACGCCAGCCGGCCACCGATCTCGACTACGGCAGCCGCCTGGCCGAGGAGCCGGCTTTCGAACGCTGGGTGGCGCACAACGTGCAGCCGCACAAGGTGCCGGGCTATGCCAGCGTGGTGCTGTCGACCAAGCCCGGCAGCGCCTCGCCGCCCGGAGACGTGACGGCGGCGCAGATGGAGGCGGTGGCCGACTGGTCCGAGGCCTTCGGTTTCGGTGAAATCCGCATCGCCCACGAACAGAACATCGTCCTGCCGGACGTGCCCAAGACCGCGCTGCATGAACTGTGGCGGCTGGCCGGCGAACAGGGCCTGGGCTGCGCCAACGTCGGCCTGCTGACCGACATCATCGCCTGTCCCGGCGGCGACTTCTGTGCCCTGGCCAACGCCAAGTCGATCCCCATCGCCCAGGCGATCCATGCGCGTTTCGACAACCTCGACTACCTGCACGACCTGGGCGACATCAGCCTGAACATCTCCGGCTGCATGAACGCCTGCGGCCATCACCACATCGGCAATATCGGCATCCTCGGCGTCGATAAGAACGGCAGCGAGTGGTACCAGATCACCCTCGGCGGCGCCCAGGGCAAGCACAGCGCGCTGGGCAAGGTCATCGGCCCGTCGTTCAGCGCCGAGCAAGTGCCCGGGGTGATCGAACGCATCATCGCCACCTTCGTGCGTTACCGGGAGAGCGAAGAACTGTTCGTCGACACCGTGCAGCGCATCGGCCTGGAGCCATTCAAGGAGCGGGTCTACCCGAAAGTGCTGGAGGCGCTGCCATGAGCCAGCAGCGCGACCGCGCAATAGAAAGCACAGCCGTGAGCGAGGAATTACAGCCGTGAGCCAGGAGTTACAGCCATGAATAATCTGCTGCGTCTGCAAGATGGCCAGGCCGGGCGGGTCGAGGACGATCCCTGGAGCCTGGTGCGCGAGGTGGACGGTCCGCTGCCCGCGGGGCCGCTGATCTTGCCGCTGGCCCGCTGGCTGATCCGCCGTATCGAGCATGTGCCGGCGCGGGACGGGGTCTGGCTCGGCCCGGACGACGAGGTGGAAAGCCTGCGGCCCTGGCTCAAGCTGATCCCGCTGATCGCCCTGGACTTCCCCAGCTTCCGTGACGGCCGTGCCTACAGCCAGGCCTACCTGCTGCGCACCCGGCTGGGCTGGATGGGCGAACTGCGGGCGGTGGGCGATGTGCTGCGCGACCAGCTCAGCCATATGCGCCAATGCGGTTTTGACAGCTTTGCCATCCGCGAAGACAAATGCGCCGACGACGCCCTCAAGGGGCTGGCGGGCATGAGCGTGCTCTACGGGCGCTCGGCGATCGAGCCGCGGCCGCTGTTCCGGCGCCGCTGAAGAGCAGCGCCTGCCCGGGCCGGCGCTTCGATCGATGCTCACAGTCGCCCGGGAACAGGGCCGGCAACGGCCATTGTCTGGCCGCCAGGGGCATTTGTCCTTGGGTCGGTGATGGCGCTTTGGTAGAGTCGCACCTCTTATGACGGAGCCAGGGATCGGCGTCCGGCGATCAGTCGCCGGCGTGCCTGGCATGGGCCATCCATGGAAGAGAGTCGCGGCTGTGAGCGTTGCTAAAAAGATACTCGGGTTGTTTTCGTTGTTGCTGCTCCTGACCCTGTGGGTCGGCTATTTCTATGTGTACCAGGATGCCCGCAGCGGGCGCCTCGGCGACCCTCTCGACAGCTACGGCTGGTGCGGCCCCGCCGCGGATACGCCGCACTCCTTCAAGCGCGACTACCTGCTGCTCAGGGTCACCAACAGCACTCAGGGCGAGTTCAAGGTCTCGGGGGAGGTCAATGTTTCCGAGCGCACCTACAACCGCTACGAGCTGGGCCGCTACCCGCTGAAATTGCGCCTGGAACCCTTGCAGTCCACCTACAGCATGCCGCCGTTGTTCTTTGAAGAGGTCAAGGTCAAGCCCTTGAACCGCAACTTCAGTTCGCTGCACAAGAATGCCTACGCCGACCTGGAAAGCCGGCCGATCCGGGTCAACGGCGAGTCCAGCCGGTTTCCCTTCGAGGTCTACCGTTACGGCTACAAGCCGGTGCTGTACATCCTCAAGGGCAACGAGCAGGTCGACCTGCCGTTCAAGCGCATCACCACGCAGCTGAACCTGTCCAATACCTTTACCCCGACCCGCCTGTACAACCCGGCGGACTACATCGCCGAGCAGAACAGCCTGGTCCAGCCCGGCGACTATCCCGCCTACGGCGCCAGCGAGTGCGCCTTCAGCATCGAGCGCAAAGGCTCGTTCAAGATCATCGTGCTGCTGTTGTTGCTGGTGCTGTGCCTGCCGCTGTTGATGGTGCTGTACCGCGACGAGCCGACCATCGACTTTCTTGCCACCTTGCTGGGCGTGGCGGCGGTGCGGGTGTTCCTGGTCGGGCCGCTGCAGGACTACCAGTTGTACGGCATCGACTTCGTATTTGGCGCCGTGATCATCCTGGCCGGGACCTTTTCCCTGCTCAAGGCCATGCGCATCAACGCCTTGCGCGAGGCGGCGGCAAGGCGCGGAACGACTTGGTAATGGGGAGAGGTGCAGCGTTGACGCTGCACCTGTATCTTTCCGATCTGCCAAGAATTCTCTGGCCTGCTTTGGCGATTAATCCGCTTTTGCTGTGCTGATATGCCCGCTATTGGCTATACCTACACTTCCTCAAACCAGTAGCGCTTCCGGATTTCTGACAGGAGTTACCCCATGAAGCTCGCATCAATGATGAGCACGCTGTGCCTGGCCTCCCTAGGGTTGGTGGGCTGTTCCAGCAACGTCACCCAACCCGACGAGTACTCCGGTTTTCTCGGCGACTACAGCCAGCTCAAGGAAGCCAAGTCGCCGTCTGGCGTCGAGGTGATGCGCTGGGTCGATCCCAAGCTGGACCTGAAGCAGTACCGCAGCGTCTATATCGAGCCCACCCAGTTCTACCCCAAGCCGCAGCCGACGGTGAAGATCCCGCAGAACACCTTGTACGGTATCAACCGCTATTACGACGAAGCGCTCAAACGCGAGATCGGCCAGGACTTGCCCCTGGCCACCGCGCCGGGGCCGGGGGTGATTGTGGTGCGCGCGGCGATCACGGCCGTGAGCAGCAAGACCGAAGGCCTGAAACCCTACGAAATCATTCCCATCGCCCTGGTGGCGGCGGCGGTGAGCACGGCCAGCGGCATCCGCGACCAGGAGACCACCCTGGGTACCGAGGCGCAGTTCATCGACGGCGGCAACAACAAGGTGATCGCCCAGGTGGTGCGCAAGGGCAGCGGCAAGCCGCTGCAGAACGACACCCAGGTCATGCAGCCTTCGGACGTGAAAAACGTCATCGACGGCTGGGCCTCCGACCTGCATCAGTCCTTCCAGAAACTGAAAAAACAGTAGGGCCGGGGTTTCTCCCCGAGCTTTTTTGCCCGCTGCGTCGGGGTCAGGGCGAATACCTGGCCCCTTTCACTGAGCCGTTCCGGCAGTCAATCAAGAACACAGGTTTCGCTGGCGAGGCGAGGGCGCAAGGCCTGCTGTCCGTGACAGGTTTTCACGTCCGCGGCAGGGCAGCGTGCTCCAGGGGCGAGTGGTAGCGGAGCTTCAGGCGGCGCCTTCCGGTTCATGTGGATTATGATTATTTCCATTCTTTTAGAGTGGTTAACTTAAAGTGATTTGTTAAGTTAAATAAATCCAATAAAAACAGATAGATACAGAATATTTATGATGTATTGAGTTAGGTTATGTTGAAGCTTTCAGGAGGTTTTTCCAGCATGCCTGTGCTCGAACGCATGACTTTCATTGCCGGTCGCAGCCCGGCTCAGGTGCTGGATTTCTGTCTTGAAGGCGCCAACTTCCCGAAGATCTTTCCCGAACGCATCAGCCCCTTGCGGGGCGTGGATATCAATGACCTGCGGATCAGCGCCGGGTGCCAGTTCAGCTTTCGCCACAGGATGTGGGGTGTCATACCGGCGACATGGACGGTGGTTATATGTAAATACCGACCGGGTGACCTATCGGGCGCTGGGCGGCGCACCTGTGGAATGGCTGCTGGTCAATGCCTGCATGCGCGCATTTTCGGGTTCCGGCATCGCACTCTGTTGCGCTTGCTAGGTTGAAGCAGGCCTTTGTAGCCGCTGCCGCAGGCTGCGATCGACCGCAACGCGGGCGCGGGATATCGATATCGCCGAAGGCCTGCGGCCTTATCGCAGCCTGCGGCAGCGGCTACAGTGTTTTTGCGTTCCGCCGGTATTTCGATGGCCTCCAGCGTTGCGCTCCGCTCTCGGGGCTTGTTCTACAATTTGTATCCCGGGCATAGGTGGCCGGGCCATTTCATGTTTAACTTCCGGCCTCTCGATTTTCTTTACAGCTGTTCAATGACCATCGTTTAAAAGGACTCCGTTCATGGCTCAAGTCACCCTTAAAGGCAACCCGGTTCAAGTCAACGGCCAACTGCCACAAATCGGCGCCAAGGCGCCAGCGTTCTCCCTGGTGGGCGCCGGCCTGGCCGACATCACCCTGAGCAGCTTTGCCGGCAAGCGCAAAGTGCTGAACATCTTCCCGAGCGTCGACACCCCGACCTGCGCCACTTCCGTGCGCAAGTTCAACGCCCAGGCCAGCGGCCTGAACAACACCGTGGTGCTGTGCATCTCGGCTGACCTGCCGTTCGCCCAGGCCCGTTTCTGCGGCGCCGAAGGCCTGGACAACGTGCAGAACCTGTCGACTCTGCGTGGCCGCGAGTTCATCGAGAACTACGGCGTGGCCATTGCCGACGGCCCACTGGCTGGCCTGACCGCCCGTGCGGTGGTGGTGCTGGACGAGAACGACACCGTGCTGCACAGCGAGCTGGTCAAGGAAATCGCTGAAGAACCGAACTACGACGCGGCCTTGGCCGTTCTGAAATAACAGGTTTTACAATTATTCACGGCCTGGCCCTGTCCAGGCCGTTTTTATTTGTGCTTCAGTGGCTTAGCAGACACTTGCAAACGTAAGCCCAAGGTAAATTGCCGGTAAAGGCGCTTTGCTAAACACCGGCCAGTGCTTATCTTTCAGCCTTCTGAAAAAGATCCCCTCGCGCCCAATGGTTGATCACTCCATGCAATCCTCCGTTTCCCGCAACTCCCGTCGCTGGCTGCTCGGCCTGCTTGTCCTGTTGGCCATCGTCGGCCTGTGCTGGAAGTTCTGGCCGACCTCGACCGCCCCAAAGGATGCCGCCGGGCAAAAGGCCGCGGCCGGACACACCGGTCGCAGCGGGTCTATGCGGCCGGGGTTTGGTGGCGCGAGCGGGCCGATCCCGGTGCGGGTGGCGCCGGCCACGCGCGGGGACTTCGCGCTGTATTACAAGGCGCTGGGCACCGTCACCGCGCTGAACACCATCAATGTGCGCAGCCGGGTGGCCGGTGAGCTGGTCAAGGTGGCCTTCGAGGAAGGGCAGATGGTCAAGGCCGGCGACCTGCTGGCGGAAATCGACCCGCGGCCTTACCAGAACGCCTTGCTCCAGGCCGAAGGCACGCTGTTGCAGAACCAGGCGCAACTGAAGAACGCCCAGGTCGACTACGAGCGTTATCGCGGCCTGTATGCCCAGGACAGTATCGCCAAGCAGACCCTGGACACCGCCGCGGCGCTGGTCGGCCAGTACCAGGGCACGGTCAAGACCAACCAGGCGGCGGTCAACGACGCCAAGCTCAACCTCGAATTCACCAAGATCCGCGCGCCGATCACCGGCCGCGTCGGCCTGCGCCAGCTGGACGTCGGCAACCTGGTGGCGGCCAACGACACCACCGCGCTGGCGATCATCACCCAGACCCAGCCGATCAGCGTGGCCTTCACCCTGCCGGAGAACAACCTGAGCAGGGTGCTGGAGCGTTATCGCAGCGGCGCCAGGCTGCCGGTGGAAGCCTGGGACCGCGGCGACCAGACGCTGCAGGCCAGCGGCGTGCTGCAAAGCCTCGACAACCAGATCGACACCACCACCGGCACCCTGAAGTTCAAGGCGCGCTACGACAACCGCGACCAGGCGCTGTTCCCCAACCAGTTCGTCAACGTGCGCGTGCTTGCCGACACCCTGAAAAACGTGGTGCTGGCGCCGTCGGCGGCGATCCAGTTCGGCACCAACGGCACCTTCGTCTATGCCCTGGACGGCGCCAACAAGGTCAAGATCCGCCAGTTGCAGGTCGGCGACAGCAACGGTGATTCCACCGTGATCAAGGCCGGCCTGGAAGCCGGCGACCGCGTGGTGCTGGAAGGCACCGACCGCCTCAAGGACGGCAGCGAAGTGGAAGTGGTCAACACCCCCGAAGAAGTGCCGGCCACCCCGACCCAGCACCTGCAGGGCCAGCCGGCCAGTTCGGCGACCACGCCGGCCACCGAGACGCCGGCGGGCAAGGTCGGCGCATGAATATCTCGCGGCTGTTCATCCTCCGCCCGGTAGCCACCACCCTGAGCATGCTGGCCATTGTCCTGGCCGGCCTGATCGCCTATCGCCTGTTGCCGGTCTCGGCGTTGCCCCAGGTCGATTACCCGACTATCCGGGTGATGACCCTGTACCCCGGCGCCAGCCCCGACGTGATGACCAGCGCGGTCACCGCGCCCCTGGAGCGCCAGTTCGGGCAGATGCCCGGCCTGACCCAGATGGCCTCCACCAGCTCCGGCGGCGCCTCGGTGCTGACCCTGCGCTTCAACCTCGACATCAATATGGATGTCGCCGAGCAGCAGGTGCAGGCGGCGATCAATGCCGCGACCAACCTGCTGCCCAGCGATCTGCCGGCGCCGCCGGTGTACAACAAGGTCAACCCGGCGGACACCCCGGTGCTGACCCTGGCCATCACCTCCAAGACCATGCTGCTGCCCAAGCTCAACGACCTGGTCGACACCCGTATGGCGCAGAAGATCGCGCAGATCAGCGGCGTCGGCATGGTCAGTATCGCCGGCGGCCAGCGCCAGGCGGTGCGGATCAAGGTCAACCCCGAGGCCCTGGCGGCCAACGGCCTCAACCTGTCGGACGTGCGCACCCTGATCGGCGCTTCCAACGTCAACCAGCCCAAGGGCAACTTCGACGGCCCGACCCGGGTGTCGATGCTCGACGCCAACGACCAGCTGACCTCGCCCAAGGATTACGCCGAGCTGATCCTGGCCTACAAGAATGGCGCGCCGCTGCGCCTGAAAGACGTCGCGCAGATCGCCGGCGGCGCCGAGAACGAACGCCTGGCGGCCTGGGCCAATGAAAACCAGGCGGTGCTGCTGAATATCCAGCGCCAGCCCGGGGCCAACGTGATCGAGGTGGTGGACCGGATCAAGGCGCTGCTGCCGAGCATCACCGACAACCTGCCGGCCGGCCTTGACGTCACCGTGCTCACCGACCGCACCCAGACCATTCGCGCCTCGGTCACCGATGTGCAGCACGAACTGCTGATCGCCATCGCCCTGGTGGTGATGGTGACCTTCCTGTTCCTGCGCCGGGCCAGCGCCACGGTGATCCCGTCGATCGCCGTGCCGCTGTCGCTGATCGGCACCTTCGGCGTGATGTACCTGGCGGGCTTCTCGGTCAACAACCTGACCCTGATGGCCCTGACCATCGCCACCGGCTTCGTGGTCGACGACGCGATCGTGATGCTGGAGAACATCTCGCGCTTCATCGAGGAGGGCGATAGCCCGATGCAGGCCGCGCTCAAGGGCGCCAGGCAGATCGGCTTCACCCTGGTGTCGCTGACCCTGTCGCTGATCGCCGTATTGATCCCGTTGCTGTTCATGGCCGACGTGGTCGGGCGGCTGTTCCGCGAGTTTGCCATCACTTTGGCGGTGGCGATCCTGATTTCCCTGGTGGTGTCCCTGACCCTGACGCCGATGATGTGCGCGCGCCTGCTCAAGCGTGAGCCCAAGGAGGAAGAGCAGGGCCGGTTCTACCGTGCCAGCGGCGCCTGGATCGACTGGCTGATCGCCAGCTACGGTCGGTGGCTGCAATGGGTGCTCAAGCATCAGCCGCTGACCCTGCTGGTGGCCATCGGCACCCTGGCGTTGACCGTGTTCCTTTATATGGTGGTGCCCAAGGGCTTCTTCCCGGTGCAGGACACCGGGGTGATCCAGGGCATTTCCGAAGCGCCGCAGTCGGTGTCCTTCGCCGCCATGAGCCAGCGTCAGCAGGACTTGGCGAAAATCATCCTGGCCGACCCGGCGGTGCAAAGCCTGTCGTCCTATATCGGGGTCGACGGCGACAACGCCACCCTCAACAGCGGCCGGCTGCTGATCAACCTCAAGCCGCACCGCGAACGCGACCTCAGCGCCGCCGAGGTAATCGCGCGCATCCAGCCCCAGGTCGACCGGTTGGTGGGCATCCGCCTGTTCATGCAGCCGGTGCAAGACCTGACCATCGAGGACCGGGTCAGTCGCACCCAGTACCAATTCAGCCTGTCGTCGCCGGATGCCGACCTGCTGGCCCTGTGGAGCGGGCGCCTGGTGGATGCCTTGGCTCACCGCCCGGAACTCACCGATGTCGCCAGCGACCTGCAGGACAAGGGCTTGCAGGTGTACCTGGTGATCGACCGCGACGCCGCTTCGCGCATTGGCGTCTCGGTGTCGAACATCACCGACGCGCTGTACGACGCCTTCGGCCAGCGGCAGATTTCCACCATCTACACCCAGGCCAGCCAGTACCGCGTGGTGTTGCAGGCCCAGGCCGGGGAAACCATCGGCCCGCAGGCGCTGGAACAGATCCATGTGAAAACCACCGACGGCGGCCAGGTGCGGCTGTCGAGCCTGGCCCGGGTCGAGGAGCGCCAGGCGCAATTGGCCATCGCCCATATCGGCCAGTTCCCGGCGGTGATGATGTCGTTCAACCTGGCGCCCGGCGTGGCCCTGGGGCAGGCGGTGAACATCATCGAACAGGTGCAGCAGGACATCGGCATGCCGGTGGGCGTGCAGACCCAGTTCCAGGGCGCGGCCCAGGCGTTCCAGGCCTCGCTGTCGAGCACCTTGCTGCTGATCCTGGCGGCGGTGGTGACCATGTACATCGTGCTCGGGGTGCTCTACGAGAGCTACATCCACCCGATCACCATCCTCTCCACGCTGCCGTCGGCGGCGGTGGGCGCCTTGCTGGCGCTGATCCTCAGCGGCAACGACCTGGGGATGATCGCGATCATCGGCATCATCCTGCTGATCGGCATCGTCAAGAAGAACGCGATCATGATGATCGACTTCGCCCTCGACGCCGAACGCAACCAGGGCATGGCCCCGGAGCAGGCGATCTACCAGGCGGCGCTCCTGCGTTTCCGGCCGATCCTGATGACCACCCTGGCCGCGCTGTTCGGCGCTGTGCCGCTGATGCTGGCCACCGGTTCCGGCGCCGAACTGCGCCAGCCCCTGGGCCTGGTGATGGTCGGCGGCCTGTTGCTGAGCCAGATCCTCACGCTGTTCACCACGCCGGTGATCTACCTGTACTTCGACCGCCTGGGCCGGCGCTGGCGTTCGGCGCCTGAGCCCGCGGAGCCGGTAGAGCAGCCATGAACCTGTCCGGACCCTTTATCCGCCGGCCGGTGGCCACCATGCTGCTGAGCCTGGCGATCATGCTCCTGGGCGGTGTCAGCTTCGGCCTGCTGCCGGTGTCGCCGCTGCCGCAGATGGACTTCCCGGTGATCGTGGTCCAGGCCAGCCTGCCGGGGGCCAGCCCCGAGGTGATGGCGTCCACCGTGGCCACGCCCCTGGAGCGTTCCTTCGGCGCGATCGCCGGGGTCAACACCATGAGCAGCCGTTCCAGCCAGGGTTCGACCCGGGTCATCCTGCAGTTCGACCTGGACCGCGACATCAACGGCGCGGCGCGGGAAGTGCAGGCGGCGATCAACGCTTCGCGCAACCTGCTGCCCAGCGGCATGCGCAGCATGCCCACCTACAAGAAGGTCAACCCGTCCCAGGCGCCAATCATGGTGCTGTCGCTGACCTCCGACGTGCTGGAGAAGGGCCAGCTCTACGACCTGGCCTCGACCATCCTGTCCCAGAGCCTGTCCCAGGTGTCCGGAGTGGGCGAGGTGCAGATCGGCGGCAGTTCGCTACCGGCGGTGCGCATCGAGCTCGAGCCGCAGTTGCTCAACCAGTACGGCGTGGCCCTCGACGATGTGCGCAAGACCATTGCCGAGGCCAACGTGCGCCGGCCCAAGGGCTCGGTGGAGAACAGCGAGCAGATGTGGCAGGTGCAGGCCAACGACCAGCTGGAGAAGGCCAAGGACTACGAGCCGCTGATCATCCACTACAAGGACGGCGCGGCCCTGCGCCTGAAAGACGTGGCCAAGGTCAGCGACGGCGTCGAGGACCGCTACAACAGCGGCTTCTTCAACGACGACGCGGCGGTGCTGCTGGTGATCAACCGCCAGGCCGGGGCCAACATCATCGAGACGGTCAACGAGATCAAGGCGCAACTGCCGGCGTTGCAGGCGGTGTTGCCGGCCAGCGTCAAGCTCAACCTGGCGATGGACCGTTCGCCGGTGATCAAGGCCACCCTGCATGAGGCCGAGATGACCCTGCTGATCGCCGTGGCCCTGGTGATACTGGTGGTCTACCTGTTCCTCGGCAATCTGCGCGCCTCGCTGATCCCGACCCTGGCGGTGCCGGTGTCGCTGGTGGGCACCTTCGCGGTGATGTACCTGTACGGTTTTTCCCTGAACAACCTGTCGCTGATGGCGCTGATTCTCGCCACCGGGCTGGTGGTGGACGACGCCATCGTGGTGCTGGAGAACATTTCCCGGCACATCGACGAAGGCATCGCACCGATGAAAGCGGCCTACCTGGGAGCCAAGGAAGTCGGCTTCACCCTGTTGTCGATGAACGTCTCGCTGGTGGCGGTGTTCCTGTCGATCCTGTTCATGGGCGGGATCATCGAAAGCCTGTTCCGCGAGTTTTCCATCACCCTGGCGGCGGCCATAGTCGTGTCCCTGGTGGTGTCCCTGACCCTGACCCCGATGCTCTGCGCCCGCTGGCTCAAGCCCCATGTGCCGGGCCGGGAGAACGGCCTGCAGCGCTGGAGCCAGCACGCCAACGACTGGATGGTGGCCAGATACGCCAGCAGCCTGGACTGGGTGCTGCGCCACAAGCGCCTGACCCTGCTCAGCCTGTTCGTGACCATCGGCGTCAACATCGCGCTGTACGTGGTGGTGCCCAAGACCTTCATGCCGCAGCAGGACACCGGCCAGTTGATCGGTTTCGTGCGTGGCGACGACGGCCTGTCGTTCACCGTGATGCAGCCGAAGATGGAGATCTTCCGCCGCGAAGTGCTCAAGGACCCAGCGGTGGAGAGCGTGGCCGGTTTCATCGGTGGCAATAACGGCACCAACAACGCCTTCATGCTGGTGCGCCTCAAGCCGATCAAGGAACGCAACATTTCCGCGCAGAAGGTCATCGAGCGCCTGCGCAAGGAAATGCCCAAGGTGCCCGGCGCCCAGCTGATGCTGATGGCCGACCAGGACCTGCAGTTCGGCGGCGGCCGCGAGCAGACCACCTCGCAGTATTCCTACATCATCCAGAGCGGCGACCTGGGGTCGTTGCGCGAGTGGTACCCGAAAGTGGTCACCGCGCTGCGTGCCTTGCCGGAGCTGACGGCGATCGACGCCCGCGAAGGGCGGGGCGCCCAGCAGGTGACCCTGGTGGTCGACCGCGACCAGGCCAAGCGCCTGGGGATCGACATGAACATGGTCACCGCGGTGCTCAACAACGCCTACAGCCAGCGGCAGATTTCCACCATCTACGACAGCCTCAACCAGTATCAGGTGGTGATGGAGGTCAACCCGAAATACGCTCAGGACCCGGTCACGCTCAACCAGGTGCAGGTGATCACCGCCGATGGCGCGCGGGTGCCGCTGTCGACCATCGCCCACTATGAAAACAGCCTGGAAGACGACCGGGTCAGCCACGAAGGCCAGTTCGCCTCGGAAAGCATTTCCTTCGACATGGCCGAAGGGGTGACGGTGGAGCAGGGCACGGCGGCCATCGAACGGGCGATCGCCAAGGTCGGCATGCCCGAAGACGTGATCGTCAAGATGGCCGGCACCGCCGACGCCTTCGCCGCGACCCAGAAGAGCCAGCCGTTCATGATCCTCGGCGCGCTGCTGGCGGTGTACCTGGTGCTGGGCGTGCTCTATGAAAGCTACATTCACCCGCTGACCATTCTCTCCACGCTGCCGTCGGCCGGGGTCGGCGCCTTGCTGTCGATCTATGTGCTGGGCGGCGAGTTCAGCCTGATCTCGCTGCTGGGCTTGTTCCTGCTGATCGGCGTGGTGAAGAAGAACGCCATCCTGATGATCGACCTGGCGTTGCAGCTGGAGCGTCACCAGGGCCTGGGCCCGCTGGAGTCGATCCGCAGCGCCTGCCTGCTGCGCCTGCGGCCGATCCTGATGACCACCCTGGCGGCGATCCTCGGCGCCTTGCCGTTGCTGCTCGGCAGCGCCGAAGGCGCGGAAATGCGCCAGCCCCTGGGCCTGACCATTATCGGCGGCCTGGTCTTCAGCCAGGTCCTGACCCTCTACACCACCCCGGTGGTCTACCTCTATCTCGATCGCCTGCGCCATAAATTCAACCACTGGCGTGGGGTCCGTACCGATGCCGCTCTGGAAACGCCGCTATGACTGACTGCTCGCCCCGCAACCTTCCTCAGCGCCTGGCCCTGGCCCGCGGTTCGCGGCTGCTGAGCCTGAGCTTGAGCCTGGCGCTGCTCAGTGCCTGCGCCATTGGCCCGGACTACCAGCGCCCGACCGTCGCCGAGCCCGCGCACTACAAGGAAGCAGCAGGCTGGCGCCAGGCCAGCCCCAGCGATTCCCTGGCCCGCGGCGCCTGGTGGGAGTTGTACGGCGACCGCCAGCTCAACGGCCTGATCGACAAGCTCAACAGCGCCAACCAGAGCGTGGCGCAGTCCGAGGCCCAGTACCGCCAGGCCCAGGCCCTGGTGCGCAGCGCCCGTGGCTCGCTGTTCCCCACCGTGGACCTGAGCGCCGGGAAAACCCGCGCGAGCCAGGGCACCGGCAGCAGCAGCTCGGCCCTGAGCAGTTCCTCCAGCGGCATTCGCGACACTTACAACACCCAGCTCGGGGTGAGCTGGGAGGCGGATGTCTGGGGCAAGCTGCGCCGCGGCCTGGAAGCCAACGAAGCCAGCGCCGAGGCCAGCTTCGCCGACCTTGCGGCGATGCGCCTGAGCCAGCAGTCGGAGCTGGTGCAGAACTACCTGCAACTGCGGGTCATGGACCAGCAGAAGCGCCTGCTCGAAGCCACGGTGGCGGCCTACCAGCGTTCGCTGACCATGACCGAGAACCAGTACCGCGCCGGGGTGTCCGGCAAGGACGCGGTGGCCCAGGCGCAAACCCAGCTGAAAACCACCCAGGCCGACCTGATCGACCTGATCTGGCAGCGCGCCCAGCTGGAAAACGCCATCGCGGTGCTGATCGGCCTGCCGCCGGCCGAGTTCAGCCTGGCCGAGACCCAGGACATCCCGGCCTTGCCCCAGGTGCCGTTGAGCCTGCCGTCGCAGCTGCTGGAACGGCGCCCGGACATCGCCTCGGCCGAGCGTTCGGTGATCGCCGCCAACGCCAATATCGGCGTGGCCAAGGCCGCCTATTACCCGGACCTGACCCTGAGCCTGGCGGGCGGCTACAGCAGCAGTACCTATGCCGACTGGATCAGCCTGCCGAACCGCTTCTGGTCGGTGGGGCCGAAACTGGCCATGACCCTGTTCGACGGCGGCCAGCGTTCGGCGGAAGTCGACCGCACCGAGGCGGCCTACGACCAGACCGTGGCCAAGTACCGCCAGACCGTGCTCGACGGCTTTCGCGAGGTGGAGAACTACCTGGTGCAGCTCAAGGTCCTGGAAGACGAAGCCGCGGTGCGCCAGCAGGCCCTGGATTCGGCGCGCGAGTCGTTGCGCCTGACCGAGAACCAGTACAAGGCCGGGGTGATCGCCTACCTGGACGTGGTGGTGGTGCAGGCCACGGCGTTGAGCAACGAACGCAGTGTGCTGAGCCTGCTGCAAAGCCGGCTGGTCACCAGCGTGCAACTGATCGCCGCCCTCGGCGGCGGCTGGGACGGCCAGCTGCAGGCCAGCAAGGAGTAACAGGCAGAATCCGCTATCCGCCTGTTTTACCAGCGCTGCACGCTCGATCGCAGGCTACGCCAGCGGCTACAGACAGCGTGTAGCCGCTGCCGAGCTTGCGAGGCTGCGAACGGTTCGCGCAGCGACCGCAAACCCTGAATCCGCGCTCCATCTGGTTTCACACGTTGTCCGCTTTGCGAGCGCTGCGCGCTCGATCGCAGGCTGCGCCAGCGGCTACAGACTGCGTGTAGCCGCTGCCGAGCCCGCGAGGCTGCGAACGGTTCGCGCAGCGACCGCAAACCCTGAATCCGCGCTCCATCTGGCCTCACACGTTGTCCGTCCTACGACCGCTGCGCGCTCGATCGCAGGCTGCGCCAGCGGCTACATCGATAGCGGCGTCCCTGGCGTTGTGTCACTGTTGCCAGCGGTCGAGTCGCTGTAACCGGTTTGTTTTATCAACCGGCTACTTTCGTCCGACTGATGGCTTTTTGCTTACTTTGTGAGTGTGTTTCTGTACGCAAGCAGTACAATTGCGCCTTTTTACCGCCGGGCATGGACGCTTCCGGCTAACGCCACGAGACGTTCATGCTCACCGGTACCTACTCTCCCGCCCTGGTTCTGATTTCCCTGTTTGTGGCGATTCTCGCCTCTTATACCGCGCTCGACCTGACTGGTCGCATCGCCACCACGCGTGGTCGGGCGGCACTTTTGTGGATGGCCGGCGGCGCCCTGGCCATGGGCATCGGGGTGTGGTCGATGCACTTTATCGGCATGCTCGCCTTCAGCCTGCCCATCGACCTGGGCTACGACACCGGCATCACTGCGCTGTCGCTGCTGATTTCCGTGCTGTCCTGCGGTTTCGCCCTGTGGCTGGTGAGCCAGCAGAGTCTGCCGCTCTGGCAGCTGGCCTTCGGCGCGCTGGTCATGGGCGCCGGGATCAGCGCCATGCATTACACCGGCATGGCGGCGATGCGCATGCAGCCGGGCATCGACTACGACCCGAGCCTGTTCGGCGCCTCGCTGCTGATTGCCGTCGGCGCCTCGGCCGCGGCGCTGTGGATCGCCTTTCGCCTGCGCCGCAATACCCCTTATGTACGTTTGGCCCGCTGTGGGGCCGCGGTGGTGATGGGCATCGCCATTGTCGGCATGCACTACACCGGCATGGCCGCGGCGCGGTTCGCCGACGGCAGTTTCTGTGGCGCGGCGGTGGATGGCCTGAGCGGCAAGGGCCTGGACAACCTGGTGCTGATCACCACCCTGGCGGTGCTGATCATTGCCTTGCTGACCTCGGTACTCGACGCGCGCCTGGAAGCGCGCACCGCGGTGCTGGCCGAGTCGCTGACCGTGGCCAACCGCGAGCTGACCCAACTGGCGCTGCATGACACCCTGACCGGCCTGCCGAACCGCACGCTGCTGGCCGACCGTATCGACCAGGCGATGCAGCGGGTGACGGAGCAGGGCGGTTGTTTCGCGCTGATGTTCATCGACCTGGACGGCTTCAAGCCGGTCAACGACGCCTTCGGCCATCACATGGGCGACCAGTTGCTGCGCGAGGTGGCGGTGCGCCTGCGCGAGGACCTGCGCAGCCAGGACACCCTGGCGCGGATCGGCGGCGACGAGTTCGTGCTGCTGGTGCAACTGAACGAGGCGGACGATGCCTTGCGCCTGGCCGCGCGCCAGGTGGGTCTGATCGGCCAGGCATTCCGGGTCGCCGAACACGAGTTGCAGATCTCCGCCAGCGTCGGCATCGCGGTGTACCCGGGCAACGGCCTGACGCCCCAGGAACTGCTGATGAACGCCGATGCGGCGATGTATCACGCCAAGGGCACCGGCAAGAACGGCTACAGCTTCTTCGACGCCTCGATGAACAGCGACGCGCGCCGGCAACTGCAACTGCTGCAGGACCTGCGCCATGCCGTCGAACACGGCGAGTTCAGGCTGTATTACCAGCCCAAGTTCGATGCCGCCAACGGCTTGCCGGTGGGCGCCGAAGCCTTGTTGCGCTGGGAACACCCGCAACTGGGGCTGCTGCTGCCGGACAAGTTCATTGACCTGGCGGAAAAGACCGGGCTGATCATCCCCATCGGCGAGTGGGTGCTCAACGAGGCCTGTCGGCAGATGCGCGAGTGGTACAGCGAAGGTTATGAAGGCTGGCGGATCGCGGTGAACATCTCGGCGCTGCAGTTCTGCCATGCCGGGTTGGTCGACAGCGTGGCCAGGGCGCTGAGCCTGCACCGCTTGCCGGCCAACAGCCTGACCCTGGAGATCACCGAGACCACCGCCATGAGCGATGCCGATGCCAGCATGACCGTGCTCAAGCAACTGGCGGAGATGGGCGTGGACCTGTCCATCGACGACTTCGGTACCGGTTATTCGAGCCTGATGTACCTCAAGCGCCTGCCGGCCAACGAGTTGAAGATCGACCGCGGTTTCGTCCGCGACCTGGAGCACGACAGCGACGACGCGGCGATCGTCTCGGCCATCGTCGCCCTGGGCCAGGCCCTGGGCTTGCGCATTGTCGCCGAGGGCGTGGAAACCGACGTGCAGCAGAACTTCCTGACCCAGCTGGGCTGCGATTCGCTGCAAGGTTATTTCCTCGGCCATCCGCTGCCGGCCGCACGGTTCATGCAGAACATCCATCAGGCCGAACAGCTGGCACTCTGAGCGCCTCGAAAAGCCTGCCTGCTTCGCCGGTTCGCAGCCTGCGGCAGCGGCTACATCGATCGCGTTGCGGCCGACTCCCGTAGCCGCTGCCGAGCCTGCGAGGCTGCGAACGGTTTGGGCGGCACTCCGACGCAGCGAGCGCAAACCCCAAGCCCGCGATCTGCCTGGATAGACACGCCGACCGGCGACCAGCCACGGGGCGGAGAAGGTTTGCAACGCTCGCCCCAGGGTGTTTAATTGGCGGCGTTCAAAGATCAGCGAGGGAGTTGGCAGCATGGACAAAGTCATCCTCATCACCGGTGGCGGTCGCGGTATTGGCGCGGCCACCGCGCTGCTGGCCGCGCAACAGGGCTATCGCATCTGCATCAACTACCAGGCCGACGAACAGGCGGCCTTCCAGGTACTGGAGCAGGTGCGCGGCCTGGGCGCCCAGGCGATTGCCGTGCGGGCCGATGTCAGCATCGAGGACGAAGTGATCGCCCTCTACCAGCGGGTCGATGCCGAGCTGGGGCGGGTCACCGCGCTGGTGAACAACGCCGGGACTGTCGGGCAGAAGTCGCGGCTCGACGAAATGTCCGAATTCCGCATTCTCAAGACCATCAAGACCAACGTGCTCGGGCCGATCCTCTGCGCCAAGCACGCGGTGCTGCGCATGTCGCCAAGACATGGCGGGCAGGGCGGCAGCATCGTCAATGTGTCCTCGGTCGCCGCCCGCCTGGGCTCGCCCGGCGAGTACATCGACTACGCCGCCTCCAAGGGGGCGCTGGACACCTTCACCATCGGCCTGTCCAAGGAAGTCGCCGGCGAAGGCATCCGCGTCAACGGCGTGCGCCCGGGCTACATCTACACCGACTTCCATGCCCTGAGCGGCGACGCCGACCGCGTCAGCAAGCTGGAGTCCGCCATCCCCATGGGCCGCGGCGGCCGCCCGGACGAAGTGGCGGAGGCGATCATCTGGCTGCTGTCGGACAAGGCCTCCTATTCCACCGGGACCTTTATCGACCTGGGCGGCGGCCGCTGAGAGCCTCACGCGTGTAGCCGCTGCCGAGCCCGCGAGGCTGCGATCGACTGCGCAGCAGTCGCAAGGCCGGACAGCACGTCTATCCAGGCAGATCGCAAGTTCAGGATTTGCGGTCGCTACGTCGGAGTGCCGCCCAAACCGATCGCAGCCTGCGGCAGCAGCTACAGGGCGCGCGATCGGTGTAGCCGCTGCCGCAGGCTGCGATCGGCCCGGAACGGGACGTGCTCTTGAGGCCGTTGAAGGTCCTGCGGGCCTTCGCAGCCTCGCGGGCCCGGCAGCGGCTACAGGTTCCACATTTACGTGGAGCGCTGGCCCGGCTTCAGAACGACCGCACGATCCGTCCCAGGGTTTCCATGGCCTGTTCCGCCGCTTCGTTCCACGGGCTGCCGTAGTTGAGGCGGATGCAGTTTCGAAAGCGCTGGGTCGGCGAGAAGATCGGTCCCGGGGCGATGCTGATGCCCTGGGCCAGGGCCATCTGGAACAGCTTCAACGAATCCATCTGCGCCGGCAGTTCCAGCCACAGGAAGTAGCCGCCGGCCGGCTGGCTGACCCGGGTCTGCGCCGGGAAGTAACGGGCGATGGCGGCGAGCATGGCGCTCTGCTGTTCTTCCAGGGCATAGCGCAGTTTGCGCAGGTGGCGGTCGTAGCCGCCGTGTTGCAGGTAGTCGGCGATGGCCGCCTGGGCCGGCATCGAGGCGCACAGCGAGGTCATCAGTTTCAGCCGTTCGATCTTCTGCGCGTAACGCCCGGCGGCGACCCAGCCGATGCGATAGCCCGGGGCCAGGCTCTTGGCGAACGAGCCGCAATGCATCACCAGGCCCTCGGTGTCGAAGGCCTTGGCCGGTTTCGGCGCCTGCTGGCCGTAATACAGCTCGGCGTAGACGTCGTCCTCGATCAGCGGCACCTGATGGCTGCGCAGCAACGCCACCAATTCCTGCTTCTTCGCCTCGGGCATGGTCGCGCCCATGGGGTTCTGGAAGCTGGTCATGCACCAGCAGGCCTTGATCGGGTGCCGCTCCAGGGTCTGCGCCAGCACTCCCAGGTCGATGCCGTCCCGCGGGTGCACGGGGATTTCCACCGCCTTGAGTTTCAGGCGCTCCAGCACTTGCAGGCTGGCGTAGAAGGCCGGTGCCTCGATGGCCACCAGGTCGCCGGGTTCGGTCACCGCCTGCAGGCACAGGTTCAGGGCTTCCAGGGCACCGTTGGTGATCAGCAGTTCTTCCATGGGCAGCATCAGCCCGCCGACCATGTAGCGCAAGGCGATCTGCCGGCGCAGTTGCGGGTTGCCCGGCGACATGTCGGTGACCACCACGCGCGGGTCCATCTCGCGGCTGGCGCTGGCCAGGGAGCGCGACAGGCGCTGCAGCGGGAACAGGGTCGGGCTGGGAAAGGCCGAGCCGAACGGCACGGTGGTCGGGTCCTTGATCGAGTCCAGCACCGAGAACACCAGTTCGCTGACATCGACCTCGGTGGACTCGTTGACCTGGCTGCTGATCACCGGCTCCGAGAACGGGCTCGGCGCATGGGTGTTGACGAAGTAGCCGGAGCGCGGCCGGGCGCGGATCAGGCCGCGCCGCTCCAGCAGGTAATAGGCCTGGAACACCGTGGACGGGCTGACCCCATAGGTCTGGCTGGCGTAACGTACCGAAGGTACGCGCTGGCCGGGGCCGAGCACCCCGGAGCGGATCAGTTCTGCGATGTCGTCGGCGAATTTTTCGTAGCGTTTCATGGGGCGGCTCGGGTTGGAGGCTGCGGTGGCTGAGCGATTTATCGAGAGCAAGCTCGCTCCTACAAGGACCAATGCGCACCTGTAGGAGCGAGCTTGCTCGCGATAGCCGCAAAGCGGCGCCCAGTCTAAGGGATCAACGGTTCAAGGGCGCAACAAACCGGCTCTTGGCCACGCTGTAGATCTGCGGCTGGTCGGCGTCGACTACCTTGAAGCTGAGTTCCTGGGAACTGCTCTGCGGCTGCTCGGCGATCATCGCCACCGACACCGGCAGGTCGACGATCTCGCCCGCGGCCAGGCTGACTTCGGTCTTGCCTTGCAGCTGGAAGCCGTCGCCGTCCACCAGTTGCAGGCGGTAATCCTGGCGTTGCTGGGTCTTGTTGATGATCTTCAGGCTGTAGATGTTCTCGATCTGGCCCAGGCTGTTTTCGCGGAACAGGCCACGGTCCTTGCTGACGTCCAGCGACACCATCGGCCGCTCCACCAGCGCCAGGGCCAGGGCGCCGATCATCACCAGCAGCACCGCGCTGTAGCCGATCAGGCGCGGGCGCAGCAGGTGGGTCTTGCCACCCTGCAGCTGGTGCTCCGAGGTGTAGCTGATCAGGCCCCGGGCATAACCCATCTTGTCCATGATCGAATCGCAGGCGTCGATGCAGGCGGCGCAGCCGATGCACTCCATCTGCAGGCCGTCGCGGATGTCGATGCCGGTCGGGCAGACCTGCACGCACAGCTGGCAATCGATGCAGTCGCCGAGGCCGATATTGGCGGGTTTCACGCCACGCTTGCGCGGGCCGCGAATTTCGCCACGGGCCGGGTCGTAGGAAATGGTCAGGGTGTCCTTGTCGAACATCACGCTCTGGAACCGCGCATACGGGCACATGTGCATGCACACCGCCTCGCGCAGCCAGCCGGCGTTGAGGTAAGTGGCGCCGGTGAAGAACAGCACCCAGAACAGGCTGACCCCGCCGATCTGCAGGGTCAGCAGTTCCTCGGCCAGTGGCCGGATCGGCGTGAAGTAACCGACGAAGGTCAGGCCGGTGAGCAGGCTGATGGCCAGCCACAGGCTGTGCTTGGCCGAACGGCGGATCAGTTTGTTCAGGTTCCAGGGCGCGGCCGCGAGTTTGATGCGTTGGTTGCGTTCACCCTCGGTGATCTTCTCGCACCACATGAACAGCCAGGTCCAGGAGCTCTGCGGGCAGGTGTAGCCGCACCAGACGCGGCCGGCGAACACGGTGATGGCGAACAGGCCGAAGGCGCAGATGATCAGCAACGCCGAGAGCAGGATGAAATCCTGTGGCCAGAAGGTGGCGCCGAAGATGTGGAACTTGCTTTCCGCGAGGTCCCAGAGCACCGCCTGGCGGCCGCCCCAGTTCAACCACACGGTGCCGAAGAACAGCAGGAACAGGAAGCCCGCGCCGCTCATGCGCAGGGTGCGGAACAGGCCGGTGAAACTGCGGGTGTGGATCAGGTTGTCGCTGGATTTGGCCTTCGTCTTTGGGCGCGCAGGCTCGAATGTTTCTACTAATCGGACGGGGATTCTTTCGCTCATGGTCGTTCGCTCATCAGCCTCCATCAGGCAGATGAACTATGCCCAGCGATCTGTTTGCATAACAGACTCAGGTATCGCAATAAAAAGCAGATCAGATGCCCGTCAGGCGCCGCCCTGCGACAACTTGCCATACCCGGCCAAGCGCCCGCTATCGGGCGCCGTCGGCGTCTGGCACAGGCCTGCGCCGGGTGCCGTGATGCAGATCAGTCAAATCACCGAATCACTGTCGCTGGCGCGCAGATGACGCCGGCCGTCGGTGGCGCCTGCTACGGTCAATGCGTCGGCTTCTGCTTCGGTGATGTAGATGCGCCGGCCTTCGAGATCGACCGCCGACATCGACTTGGCCGCGTCGGTGATCACGGTCACGGCGCTGGCTGGCAGGCGGGCGTGAAGGTCTTCGGTGTCGAAATGGCAGATCCGGTTTTCGATGCGCAGGCTCATGGTCGAATCCTGTTGTGCGGTGGGTACGGTTTTTAGGGCCCGGCTGCCGTCCGGGGTTCTGCCCGACCGATCAATGGTCGCCCGCTGGCGGATCGCACCTTTTGCCCGGCGTCGCTGTCCTTTGATTAAGGAGGGCTGCCTCGTCGCCCGCCCGCCAATAAGAACCTGAGAACCCGAACGGAAAGGACCTGCGCATGAACGCCTGGTGGCATGAAGTCTGGGACACCCTGCAAGCGGAGTTCGCCGACATCGGCGATGCCCGGCAACTCACCCAGATCACCGTACGCCTGCTGATCGCCGCGCTGCTGGGCGGCATTCTCGGTTTCGAGCGCGAGCACAAGGGCAAGGCCGCCGGGGTGCGCACCCATATGCTGGTGGCGCTGGGGGCGGCGCTGTTCGTGCTGGTGCCGCAGATGTCCGGCGCCCAGGCCGATGCCATGAGCCGGGTGGTGCAGGGGGTGATCGCCGGTATCGGCTTTCTTGGCGCGGGCACCATTCTCAAGGGCAAGCAGGACGAGGAAGGGCACGTAAAAGGCCTGACCACCGCGGCCGGGCTGTGGATGACCGCGGCGATCGGCGTCTCGGCGGGCGTCGGCCGCGAAGCCACGGCGGTGTTCAGCACCCTACTGGCCCTGGTGATCTTCAGCGTGATGCCCTGGATAGTGCGCAAGCTGGAAGGCGACGATGAACCGCCCGGATGAACGCCCCTAAAGGTGTCGCGGGCACGCTCGCCGCCAGCAACGAAGGGATGCCCGCTGTCGGTTGGCGACGGCAGCGACGGGCAACCGATTGTCTACGCTTGTCATGGTTTGGGCGTAATGCTGTGACTGGAAGCGATGACCGGTGCCGGATCGATAGGCGGCTCCTCCTTGGGTGGTGGGGTCGTTTCGGGTGGATCTTCCTCGGGCACCGGTTGCGGCTCGGTTGGCGGCAACGTCGGGTGGTCGATGTTCGGATCGGGCGTTTCCGCGGGGATCGGGATACTCATCGGCATGGCCTCCTTTGTGCTTGGTTTTGCACAGTCTCCCAAGGTGGACCCTCGCCCCGGCGATTTGATTCCCGGCGCGAAGGGAGGCAAATCCGGGTGAACTTTCCCGGCCCTGGTGTCTCGGAACCTAAGTGCTTCGCTGATCCGCGCGGGTGGTTGCCGACCCTGGGGGCCGCTCTCAAAAGAGGGCCCGCGCCGGAATAGACCAGCAACAGAGCGTCCATGGGGCGTAAGGAGTGATGCTCGATGACTGCCGAAAAAAGACCGACTGAACTGCAATACAACCCGAACCTGCCCCTGTCGCAGGCCTTGCTGCTGCCACGCATCGTCATCGAGAACACCCGGCCGCTGATCGACGGTGGCCAGTTCGCGGTCAAGGCGGTGGAGGGGCAGGTGGTGAAAGTCAGCAGCAAGGTGTTCGCCGACGGCCACGACAAGCTGGCCGTGCGCATCCGCTGGTGCGCCGAAGCCGACAGCCACTGGCACAGCGAAACCATGGAAGACCTCGGCAACAATAGCTGGGAAGGCCAGTTCACAGTGCCCAGCCAGGGCCGCTACCTGTATTGCATCGAGGCCTGGATCGATCAGTTCGCCAGCTTCTGCTACGAACTGCAGAAAAAACACCAGGCCGGCGTCGCGGTCAGCCTCGAATTGCAGGAGGGCCGCAGCCATGTGCTGCACGCCGCCGAGCGCAGCGAAGGGCCGCTGCGCGAGCAGTTGCTGGCGCTGCACCATGAGCTGGCGACGCTGCTCGAAGCCGAGCAGGTGGCGCTGTTCCTGCACGAACGCAGTGCACGGCTGATGACCGAGGCCGATCACCGTCCCTACCTGAGCCTGAGCCCGGAATACCCGCTGGACGTGGAACGCGAGCGCGCGCAGTTTGCCAGCTGGTACGAGCTGTTTCCTCGCTCGATCACCGACGATCCGGCCCGTCACGGCACTTTCAATGATGTGCACTCGCGCCTGGCGATGATCCATGACATGGGTTTCGACGTGCTGTACTTCCCGCCGATCCATCCCATTGGCCGCAGCTTTCGCAAGGGCCGTAATAACTCGCTGACTGCCGGCCCCGACGAGCCGGGCAGCCCCTATGCGATCGGCAGCGAAGAGGGCGGCCACGAGGCGATCCATCCGCAGCTCGGCAGCCGCGAGGATTTCCGCCGCCTGGTGGCGGCCGCCGCCGAGCACGGCCTGGAGGTCGCCCTGGATTTCGCCATCCAGTGTTCCCAGGACCATCCCTGGCTCAAGCAGCATCCAGGCTGGTTCAACTGGCGCCCGGACGGCAGCATCAAATACGCCGAGAACCCGCCGAAGAAATACCAGGACATCGTCAACGTCGACTTCTATGCCATCGAGGCCATCCCCAGCCTGTGGCTGGAGCTGCGCGACATCGTGGTCGGCTGGGTCGAGGAGGGGGTGAAGATCTTTCGCGTGGACAACCCCCATACCAAGCCGCTGCCGTTCTGGCAGTGGCTGATCGCCGATGTGCGGGCGCGCTACCCGGAGGTGATCTTTCTCGCCGAGGCCTTCACCACGCCGGCGATGATGGCGCGCCTGGGCAAGGTCGGTTATTCCCAGAGCTACACCTATTTCACCTGGCGCAACACCAAGAGCGAACTGGCGACTTATTTCACCGAACTCAACCAGTCGCCGTGGCGCGAATGCTACCGGCCGAACTTCTTCGTCAACACGCCGGACATCAACCCGTTCTTTCTCCATGACTCGGGGCGCCCGGGGTTTCTCATCCGCGCCGCGCTGGCCACCATGGGCTCGGGCCTGTGGGGCATGTATTCGGGGTTCGAGCTGTGCGAGTCGGCGCCGGTTCCGGGGCGCGAGGAATACCTGGACTCGGAGAAATACGAGATCCGCCCCCGGGACTTCAACGCCCCCGGCAACATCATTGCCGAGATCGCCCAGCTCAACCGCATCCGTCGGCAGAACCCGGCGCTGCAGACGCACCTGGGCTTGCAGGTCTACAACGCCTGGAACGACAACATCCTGTATTTCGGCAAGCGTACCGCCGACCTCGACAACTTCATCCTGGTGGCGGTCAGCCTCGACCCGTTCAACGCCCAGGAGGCGCATTTCGAATTGCCGCTGTGGGAACTGGGCCTGCCCGACGATGCGCAGACCCAGGGCGAGGACCTGATGAACGGCCATCGCTGGACCTGGTACGGCAAGACCCAGTTCATGCGGATCGAACCCTGGCAGCAACCGTTCGGCATCTGGCGCATCAGCGTTGCCTGATTTTGCGGACGGCCCGGAACGGGACGTGTTCCTGGCGGCCTCGAAGGTCCTGCGGACCTTGTCGCAGCCTCGCGGGGCTCGGCAGCGGCTACAGGCGCGATCGGTGTAGCCGCTGCCGCAGGCTGCGATCGGCCCGGAACGGGACGCGCTCTTGAGGCCCTTGAAGGTCCTGCGGACCTTGTCGCAGCCTCGCAGGCTCGGCAGCGGCTACAGGCGCGATCGGTGTAGCCGCTGCCGCAGGCTGCGATCGGCCCGGAACGGGGTGCGCTGTTGAGGCCGTCGAAGGTCCTGCGGACCTTATCGCAGCCTCGCGGGGCTCGGCAGCGGCTACAGGCCGATCGGTGTAGCCGCTGCCGCAGGCTGCGATCGGCCCGGAACGGGACGCGCTCTTGGGGCCGTCGAAGGTCCTGCGGGGATTGCGCAGCCTCGCGGAGCTCGGCAGCGGCTACAGGGCAGTTACACAGCCACGGACCAATGAATTTTTCAGGAGTTACCCATGGCGAAGAAAACCAGGTCAGCCACCTTCATCAAGGACCCGCTCTGGTACAAGGACGCGGTGATCTATCAGGTTCACGTCAAATCCTATTTCGACTCCAACAACGACGGGATCGGCGATTTTCCCGGGTTGATCGCCAAGCTCGACTACATCGCCGACCTGGGGGTGAACACCATCTGGCTGCTGCCGTTCTATCCCTCGCCGCGCCGCGACGACGGTTACGACATCGCCGAATACCGCGGCGTCAGCCCCGACTACGGGACCCTGGCCGACGCCCGGCGGTTTATCGCCGAGGCCCACAAGCGCGGGCTGCGGGTGATCACCGAGCTGGTCATCAACCACACCTCGGACCAGCACCCCTGGTTCCAGCGGGCGCGCAAGGCCAAGGCCGGCTCCAAGGCGCGGGACTTTTATGTGTGGTCCGATGACGATCAGAAGTACGACGGCACGCGGATCATCTTTCTCGACACCGAGAAATCCAACTGGACCTGGGACCCGGTGGCCGGCCAGTACTTCTGGCACCGCTTCTATTCCCACCAGCCGGACCTCAACTTCGACAACCCGCAGGTGATGAAGGCGGTCCTGTCGGTGATGCGCTACTGGCTGGACATGGGCATCGACGGCCTGCGCCTGGACGCCATTCCCTACCTGATCGAACGCGACGGCACCAACAACGAGAACCTGCCCGAGACCCACGACGTGCTCAAGCAGATCCGCGCCGAGATCGACGCCAACTACCCGGATCGCATGCTGCTGGCCGAAGCCAACCAGTGGCCGGAAGACACCCAATTATATTTTGGCGATGTGAAGGGCAATGACGGCGACGAATGCCACATGGCCTTCCACTTCCCATTGATGCCGCGCATGTACATGGCGCTGGCCCAGGAAGACCGCTTCCCGATCACCGATATCCTGCGCCAGACCCCGGAGATTCCCGCCAACTGCCAATGGGCGATCTTCCTGCGCAATCACGATGAGCTGACCCTGGAGATGGTCACCGACCGCGAGCGCGACTACCTGTGGAACTACTACGCCGCCGACCGCCGCGCGCGGATCAACCTGGGCATTCGCCGGCGCCTGGCACCGCTGATGGAGCGCGATCGCCGCCGGGTCGAGCTGCTCAACAGCCTGCTGCTGTCGATGCCCGGCACGCCGACCCTGTATTACGGCGACGAGATTGGCATGGGCGACAACATCTACCTGGGCGACCGCGATGGTGTGCGCACGCCGATGCAATGGTCGATCGACCGCAACGGCGGCTTCTCCCGGGCCGATCCGGCGAGCCTGGTCTTGCCGCCGATCATGGACCCGCTGTACGGCTACCTGTCGGTGAATGTCGAGACCCAGGCCGGCGACCCGCATTCGCTGCTCAACTGGACCCGGCGCATGCTGACGATCCGCAAACAGTCCAAGGCCTTCGGCCGCGGCAGCCTGAAGATGCTGTCGCCGAGCAACCGCCGGATCCTGGCCTATACCCGCGAATACACCGGGCCCGACGGCAAGCACGAAATCATCCTCTGCGTGGCCAACGTGTCGCGCAGCGCCCAGGCGGCGGAACTGGACCTGTCGGCGTTCGCCGGCATGGTGCCGGTGGAGATGCTCGGCGGGAATGCCTTCCCGCCAATCGGCCAGCTGAATTTCCTCCTGACCCTGGCGCCCTACGGTTTCTACTGGTTTGTCCTGGCGGCGGAAAACCAGATGCCGAGCTGGCATGTGGAACCGGCCCAGAGCCTGCCGGACTTCACCACCCTGGTGCTGAAAAAACGCCTCGAGGAATTGCTCGAAGCGCCGTCGCGCACCACCCTGGAGCAGAGTTCGCTGCCGACCTGGCTGCCCAAGCGTCGCTGGTTCGCCGGCAAGGACAGCGCCATCGAACAGGTGCACATCGCCTATGGCGTGCGCTTCGGCGATCCGCAGCATCCGGTGCTGCTCAGCGAGCTGGAAGTCAGCGGCGGCGGCCAGAGCGGGCGCTACCAGCTGCCGTTCGGCCTGCTCGGCGAAGAGCAGATCGGCGCCGCGCTGCCGCAGCAACTGGCCCTGGCGCGGGTGCGCCGTGGCCGCCAGGTGGGGCTGATCACCGACGCCTTTGCCCTGGAAAGTTTTGTGCACAATGTCCTGCAGGCGATCCAGGCGCAGACCGTGCTGCCGTGTGGCGAGGGCGAGATCCGCTTCGAGGCCACGGAGCAACTGGCGGGGCTCGGCCTGGGCGCGGAATCCGAAGTGCGCTACCTGTCCGCCGAGCAATCCAACAGCTCGGTGGTGATCGGCGGTAGCCTGGTGCTCAAGTTGATCCGCAAGGTGGCCAGCGGCGTGCACCCGGAACTGGAGATGAGCGCCTACCTGACCGCCGCCGGCTTCCAGCACATTTCACCCTTGCTCGGTTCGGTGATCCGCCGGGACGGGCAGGGCGAGGACAGCCTGCTGATGATCGCCCAGGGTTACCTGAGCAATCAGGGCGATGCCTGGGAGTGGACCCAGAACAACCTGGAGCGCGCGATCCGCGACGAACTGGCCGACGCCATGTCCGAGCAGGACCAGCATTACAACGCCCTGGGCGAGCTGCGCGACTTTGCCGGCATGCTCGGCCAGCGCCTGGGGGAAATGCACCAGGTCCTCGCGGCGCCGACCGCCAACCCGGCCTTCCGCGCGCGGCCGAGTACCGACAAGGACGCCCAGGCCTGGGCCAGGCAGATTGGCGCTCAACTGGAACGGGCCTTGCACTTGCTCAAGCAGCATCAGGCTGAGCTGACGGCCGAGGATCGACAGCGCGTGGCGTCGTGGAGCCAACACAAGAAGGCGATCCTGGCGCATATCCAGGGCCTGGCGAAACAGGCGGTCGGCGGTTTGCGCATGCGCGTCCACGGCGACCTGCACCTGGGCCAGGTGCTGGTGATCAAGGGCGACGCCTACCTGATCGATTTCGAGGGCGAACCGGCCCGGCCGCTGGACGAGCGCCGGGGCAAGCACAGCCCGTACAAGGACGTCAGCGGCGTGCTGCGCTCCTTCGACTATGCCGCGGCGCTGGCCCTCGGCGGCCAGAGCCTCGACGCCTCGGCCCACGCCCTGGCGGCCCGGCAGCGGGTCACCGAGCGTTATCTGCATGAAGCCCGCGAGTCGTTTGTCCAGGCGTACCGGCTGGCGGCAGCTAGTCTTGCTCATGCCTGGCAGGAAAAAAATGGCGAGGACGCCGCGCTGGCCTTGTTCAGCCTGGAGAAAGCAGCCTACGAAGTGGCGTATGAAGCGGAAAACCGTCCGGCCTGGCTCGCGGTGCCGCTGCGGGGGCTGCATATTTTGTTGAGTGATGTGAAACCCTTTTCCGATACAAAAAGTGCTGGAGAGCAGTCATGAGTTTCTCGAACAAGGAACAGGGTGAGGTCAAACAGGCAATGCCCGCCGCGCGGGATGTCGAGGCATTGGTGAGTGCCGAGCACCAGGACCCCTTTGCCGTGCTCGGCCCCCATGGCGACGGCGCCGGCGGCCAATTCATCCGTGCCTTCCTGCCGGGCGCCCTGAGTGTGCAGGTGCTGGCTCGCGATGGCGTGACAGTGCTGGGCAGCCTGGAGGGCACCGAGGTGCCGGGGTTGTTCGTCGGGCACTTTGCCCAGGCCCAGCCTTATCTGCTGCGCACGCAATGGGCCGGTGGCGAGCAGATTGGCGAAGACCCTTACAGCTTCGGCCCGTTGCTGGGGGAGATGGACCTGTACCTGTTCGCCGAGGGCAACCACCGCGACCTCAGTGCCTGCCTCGGCGCGCAGCTGAAAACCGTGGAGGGTGTCGACGGTGTGCGTTTCGCGGTCTGGGCGCCGAATGCCCGGCGGGTCTCGGTGGTCGGCGACTTCAACGTCTGGGACGGGCGGCGGCACCCGATGCGCCTGCGTCATCCGTCCGGGGTCTGGGAGCTGTTCATTCCGCGCCTGGGCCCGGGCGAAGCCTACAAATATGAAATCCTCGGCGCCCACGGCATCCTGCCGCTGAAGTCCGACCCGGTGGCGCTGGCCACCCAGCTGCCGCCGGATACCGCCTCGAAAGTCGCCAGCCCGCTGAGCATCGACTGGCAGGACCTCGACTGGATGCAGGCCCGCGGCGAACGCCAGCGCGCGGATGCGCCCCTGTCGATCTACGAACTGCATGCCGGCTCCTGGCAATGCGAGGTGGACGACCTGGGCGAGGTGGCGCGCCAGTACGACTGGCACGAGCTGGCCGAACGCCTGATCCCCTATGTGCAGAACCTGGGGTTCACCCATATCGAGCTGATGCCGATCATGGAGCATCCCTTCGGCGGTTCCTGGGGCTATCAGCCGCTGTCGCAGTTCGCCCCCAGCGCTCGCTACGGCAGCGCCGACGACTTCGCGGCGTTCGTCAACGCCTGCCACCTGGCGGGCATCGGGGTGATTCTCGACTGGGTGCCGGCGCACTTTCCCACCGACGCCCACGGCCTGGCGCAATTCGACGGCACCGCGCTGTACGAATACGGCAACCCGCTGGAAGGTTTCCACCAGGACTGGGACACCCTGATCTACAACCTGGGGCGCACCGAGGTCCATGGTTTCATGCTGGCGTCGGCGTTGCACTGGCTCAAGCATTTCCATGTCGACGGCCTGCGGGTGGATGCCGTGGCCTCGATGCTCTATCGCGACTATTCGCGCAACGCCGGGGAGTGGGTGCCCAATCGTCATGGCGGGCGCGAGAACCTCGAAGCCATCGATTTTCTCCGTCACCTGAATGACGTGGTGTCCCTCGAGGCGCCGGGCGCCCTGGTGATCGCCGAGGAGTCCACGGCCTGGCCGGGCGTCAGCCAGGGCACCCAGCAGGGCGGCCTGGGCTTCGCCTATAAATGGAACATGGGCTGGATGCACGACTCGCTGCATTACATCCAGCAGGACCCGGTGTACCGCGCCCATCACCACAACGAACTGAGCTTCGGCCTGGTGTACGCCTGGTCCGAGCGCTTCATCCTGCCGATCTCCCACGACGAAGTGGTGCATGGCAAACGCTCGCTGATCGACAAGATGCCCGGCGACCGCTGGCAGAAGTTCGCCAACCTGCGGGCCTACCTGAGCTTCATGTGGACCCACCCGGGCAAGAAGCTGCTGTTCATGGGCTGCGAGTTCGGCCAGTGGCGCGAATGGAATCACGATCAGCAACTGGACTGGTACCTGCTGCAATACCCCGAGCACCGCGGCGTGCAGAAACTGGTGGGCGATCTCAACCGGCTGTACCGCGAGCATCCGGCGCTGCACGACCAGGACGACGCACCCCAGGGCTTCCAGTGGCTGATCGGCGACGACGCGATCAACAGCGTCTACGCCTGGCTGCGCTGGAGCAAGGACGGCAAGCCGCTGCTGGTGGTGGCCAACTTCACCCCGGTGCCGCGCCAGGCCTACCGGATCGGCGTGCCCTTCGCCGGGCGCTGGGGCGAGTTGTTCAACAGCGACTCCGATACCTACGCCGGGTCCAACTATGGCAATGGCGGCGGGGTGTTCACCGAGGATGTGGCGAGCCACGGCCAGGCGTTGTCGCTGGCGTTGAACCTGCCGCCGCTGGCGGTGCTGATCCTGCAACCCGAAGCGTGATATCGACTGGCCGCTGCGCGCAGCGGATCGCGAGCAAGCTCGCTCCTACAGAGGTTGCGCGTTCCCTGTAGGAGCGAGCTTGCTCGCGATGACATCCGCCCAGACACCCTCAAGTTGTCCCTGAAAACCCAATCCCCTGTAGCCGCTGCCGCAGGCTGCGATCGGGCTCGCAGAGCCCGCAACCCGGACGACGCATATGGCCGATGCTCCCTTTGCCTCGGCTGCGCCGCCGATCGCAGCCTGCGGCGGCTACAGGTTTTTACCAGCGCATCCGCACACCCAGGCTGCCGATCAGCCCGTTGAGGTCGTTGTCATCCACATCGCTGCTGTAGTCGGCGCTCACATACAGGCTGACGACGGGGGTAAGCCTGGCCACCAGGCCCAGGCCGACTTCGACCGTGGAGGACTTGCGGCTGCTGCTGATCTTGTCGACCTTGTCCAGGGTCAGGGTGTCGCCGCTGTACACCGTGTGCCACAAGCTGGTGCGCACATAGGGTTCCACCGAGTGCCCGGCGACGTCGTAACGGCCTTGCAAGTGGGCCCCGACGCGGCCGCTCCAGGCGTTCAGGTTGCCGGCGGAGCGGCTGCTGCTGTCGGCATTCGGGTTGTCCAGGCTGACGCGCTGGTTGATCAATTGCGCCTGGGGTTCGACCACCCAGTTATCGCTGATGCCGATGGGAATCCCGCCTTGCAACGACAGGGTCACCGCGCTGCCTTCGGCGGCTTGCCGCTGGCCTTGCTCGGTGCGGCTGAAGCCGCTGACCCGGGCGCCGCTGGCCGACAGATCGACGTGCCAGCCCTGCGGGCCGGTCAGGCTCCAGAACGCGCCAAGACTTTGACCCTGGACACTGAAACGGTCGTTACGCGGGTCGCTGAAACCGCCGGGCACGCCCTGGCCGTTGGCCTGGAACTGGCTCTGGCCGCCCAGCAGGCCGATGCGCTGGGTATGTCCGCTGCTGCTTTCCAGGGTGTAGAGCACCGGGCCGCCGGGCGTGCCGTTGATGCTGCTGGCAAAACGCGAACCGAGGTAGCCGGCTTCGGTCTGCCGCGCCGCGGGCCCGTACAGCGGGTCCCAGACCTGCGGGCTGCCTTGCACGATACCCAGGCTGTTGCCCTGGGGCTGGCTGGCCGGCATGGGCGTCGCGGAGGGCGCGGGTGTCAACAGGCGGTTCAGGAGCAGGTCCTGGCGATACCAGAGCTGCGCCTCGTCCTCGGCAGGGGACGCTTGTACCTCCATGGACGCGCACAGCAATACCGAAGCGGAAACTGTGCACAGAATGATCTTGATCTCTTGTGGGGTGAGTGAAGTTTTCATGGAGGGCTACCTTGCAATCGCATGCCGTGTCTCGCCGTGGCGTCTCTCCTACCCCGAATGAGGGGCGACCGAGTTCGTTGAGGCAAGGCTCGGCGACCCGCTCTAGAGCAGGTATCCGAGGCTTGCCCCTGGTTGTATTTCCGGGGGTAGTAAGCTGTAGCTAAGGAGACGACTCCGTTATCGTCAAGAAAATGACCGACCAATGGCGTAGGTAATTCAGGCTGTGTAACCGACTGAAAAAACGCGATTCTCTAAGTTCTTGTTTGTGCGGAAAAACGTCGGCAGAGGCGGGGAAAAGCGATTTTCGGTAGCCCACTACCGACTCGTCCTGTGCGGGCGAGTCGGTAATTTTCCTGGGCCAAGGGCCGCGTCAGGCCTTGGCCAGCGCGCTGGCTGCTTCGTCGATCAGGCCGGCGACCGCGGTTGCCGGGGAGGCGAGAGTGGCCTGGTTGGCCGCCAGGCAGATGATCCTCGATGCCTGGGCGAAGGCATCAGAGGTGCACTTCCACCGCCAGCGGCAGGTGATCCGACAGGTGAGTCCAGGGCTTGTGCCCGAGGATCTTCGGTGCGTGGCTGCTGGCGTTGCGCAGGTAGATGCGGTCCAGGCGCAGCAGTGGCCAGCGCGCCGGGTAGGTCTTGGCCGGCCTGCCATGGTGGCGTTCGAAGGCTTCGTGCAGGTCGTCGCGGCGTGCGAGGGTGGCATTGCCATGCAACTGCCAGTCGTTGAAGTCGCCGGCGATGATCACCGGCGCATCGTCCGGCAGCGACTCGAGCAACTGGCACAACAGCGCCAGTTGCAGCTGGCGATGGCTTTCCAGCAGGCTCAGGTGCACGCAGATCGCGTGCACTTCGGCATGCCCCGGTACATCCAGCACACAGTGCAATAGCCCGCGGCGCTCCGGGCCGGTGATCGAGACATCGAGGTTGCGGTACTGGCGGATCGGGTATTTCGACAGCAGGGCGTTGCCGTGATGACCATCGGGATAGACCGCGTTGCGCCCGTAGGCGAAGTCGCTCCACATGCTATCGGCGAGAAACTCGTATTGCGACTGCTGGGGCCAGTTGCCGTAGCGGCTGGCGTGGCGGTCGTGCTCGCCCAGCACTTCCTGGAGAAACACCAGGTCGGCCTGGGTACTGCGGACCGCGTCGCGCAACTCCGGAAGAATGAAACGGCGGTTCAGGGCGGTGAAGCCCTTGTGGGTGTTGACGGTCAGGATGCGTAGGCGATGGATCGCCGGGGTTTCGTCTGGCGCTGCCGACGTGACCGGACGCCTGGTTGAATCGGTGCTCACGCTCACTCCTCGTAATCAGGGCGGTTACTCATGCGACTGACACTTTGCCGGTCAGTTCAGGTTTTCCCCCGGCCGGCCTGCATCGGCGCAGCCCTACATGAAAAAGATTTCGTAGGACTGGCGAAGCCGCTCCAGCACCACCGGCGTCAGGGTCGGGGCCAGGCCGATGCCCGGATCGCCCTGCAACTGGCTGGCATAGGCATGCGCCGCATGGCGCTTGCGGGCCACGGTCCAGGTGTCGAGGCGCAACTTGCGGGCGCGGTGCCAGGGCAGCAGATGTTCATCGCGCGCCGGCCAGTGCCAGGCCCACACCGGCACTTCGTGGAACGCCACGCCAGCCTGGGCCGCGGCCTTGGCGCTGGCCCGGCCGACGGCGTCGTGATCGTCGTTGCCGTCTTCGCGCCAGGTGCTGAACACCACGTCATCGGGGCGTAGATAACGGCCAATGAACTGGCTCAACTGATGCTCGCGTTCCTGCAGCCCACTGTCGGCAAAGCCGCCGCGAATCCACTGCAGGCTGTGCAGGGGCAAACCCAGGCGGCGCAGGGCCTCGACACTTTCCTGGGGGCGGAACACGCTCAGGCGCCGCTCCGACCACAGGTCGGAGCCGGGGTGGCTGGCGCTGCCATCGGTGATGGAAATCAGTTGCAGCGGATGGCCATGGTGGGCCAGTACCTGCAGCAGGCCGCCGCAGGTCAGCACTTCGTCGCCGGGGTGCGGGGCAATGACCACCGCGCGAAATCCGGGCGGCACCAGGCTGGCAAGGTTGATGGAGGGGACGTCGAGCAGTTGGCGGGCGCCGTTCCAGACCTGCTCCGGCCAGTTGTCGCTCAGGGGTATGGATCTCATGGGTGTCACATCCTTGTTCCGAGGCAGTCGGCGCGCGGTGATGGACCGGGCCGCTTGGGTTCGCACCCGGTATCGGTCCGGGTGCCGGCGCTCCATACCTTGGATTGCCGTCCTGCAAGAGCGTTCAATCATACACAGCCGTTGGCCACCATCGCAGGGGGCAGCGATTTTTTCCAATGGCGACGCTCAGCTGTTCAAGATAGCGGGGAATGGATATCCGGCACCATCGTACATATGTCTGATGGGCTGGCCACTGCCCGTCATGCAATCCGGCAAATGGCCAATGACCTGCTCAATCGTCATCCTCGTGTTGCAGTTCGAACAGCAGCAGCGAGCGCCCGGTCACCGAGTACCGGTGGCCGAACTCGAAGCGTTCCTGGCCTTTCACCGAGGGCTGGTTGGTGTCGATCATGCAGGTCCAGAAGCCGCCGTCGGGCACTTCCGGCAGGCTGAAGTTGACGATGTCGTGATGGGCGTTGACCACCAGCAGCAGGGTCGCGTCGGCGCCGGGGCGGCGTATCCCGGTTTCCTGGGCGCGGCCGTCGAGCAGCATGCCCAGGCAGCGGCCGTGATTGTCCTGCCATTGTTCGATGGTCATCTCGCTGGCGTCCGGGGCGAGCCAGGTGACGTCCTTGACCCCGATATCCTCGTTGTAGTTGCCCACCAGGAAGCGTCCGCGACGGAGGATCGGGTAGGTCATGCGCAGCTTGACCAGGCGCTTGACGAACTTCAGCAGCGACTTGCCGTCCTCGTCCAGGTCCCAGTTGACCCAGCCGATTTCGCTGTCCTGGCAATAAGCGTTGTTGTTGCCGTGCTGGGTACGGGCGAACTCGTCGCCGGCGACGAGCATCGGCGTGCCCTGGGCCAGCAGCAGGGTGGCGAAGAAGTTGCGCATTTGGCGCAGGCGCAACGCATTGATCTGCGGGTCGTCGGTAGGGCCTTCGACGCCGTGGTTCCACGACAGGTTGTGGTTGCTGCCGTCCTGGTTGTCCTCGTCGTTGGCTTCGTTGTGCTTGTCGTTGTACGACACCAGGTCATGCAGGGTGAAGCCGTCGTGGGCGGTCACGAAATTGACAGAGGTATAAGGCCGCCGGCCGCGCTGGTTGAACAGCTCGCCGGAGGCGGTCATGCGCGCGGCGAAGTCAGCGAGCTGGCCGTCGTCGCCTTTCCAGAAGGCGCGCACGGTGTCGCGGAACTTGTCGTTCCACTCCACCCATCCCGGCGGGAAACCGCCCACCTGATAACCGCCGGGGCCGATGTCCCACGGCTCGGCGATCAGCTTCACCTGGCGCAGCACCGGGTCCTGGCGGCAGGCCACGAGGAAACTGTGGCGCTCGTCGAAGCCATCGTGGTAACGCCCGAGAATGGTCGCCAGGTCGAAGCGAAAACCGTCCACGTGCATTTCCGTGGCCCAGTAGCGCAGCGAGTCGGTGACCATCTGCAGCACGCAGGGATGGCTCAGGTCGAGGGTGTTGCCGGTCCCGGAATCGTTGATATAGAAGCGTTTGTCGTCGGGCCTCAGGCGGTAGTAGGAGGCGTTGTCGATGCCGCGCATGGACAGGGTCGGGCCTTGTTCGTTGCCCTCGGCGGTGTGGTTGTAGACCACGTCGAGTATCACTTCGAGCCCGGCTTCGTGCAGGTGCGCGACCATTTCCTTGAACTCGGCGATCTTGCCGCTGGCCAGGTAGCGCGGGTCGGGGGCGAAGAAGGCGATGCTGTTGTAGCCCCAGTAATTGGTCATGCCCTTGTGCAGCAGGTGCTGGTCGTTGACGAAGGCATGGATCGGCAACAGCTCCACCGATGACACCCCGAGCTTGCGAATATGCTCCAGCACATCGTCGACCATCAGCCCGGCGAAGGTGCCGCGCACCGCCTCCGGCACCGAGGGATGACGCATGGTGAAGCCGCGCACGTGAGTCTCATAAATGATCGTTTTATCCCAGGGCACGCTGACCCGATGATCGTGGCCCCAGGTGTGGGCCGGGTCGATCACTTTGCATTTGGGCACGAAGGGCGCGCTGTCGCGCTCGTCGAAACTGAGGTCGGCGTCGGGGTGCCCGATGGTGTAGCCGAACAGCGCCTCGGACCATTTCAGCTGGCCCACCAGCTGCTTGGCATACGGGTCGATCAACAGTTTGTTGGGGTTGAAGCGATGACCGTTGGCCGGGTCGTAGGGGCCATGCACCCGATAGCCGTAGATCAGCCCGGGGTGGGCGTCGGGCAAGTAGCCGTGGAAGATCTCGTCGGTGTATTCCGGCAGTTCGATGCGTTCCAGCTCGACTTCGCCCGTGGCATCGAACAGGCACAGCTCGACCTTGGTGGCATTGGCCGAGAACAGGGCGAAGTTGACCCCCAGGCCGTCCCAGGTCGCGCCGAGCGGGAAGGGCAGGCCTTCGCGGATGCGCGAGGGCTCGGTGGCTTGCGGGGTTTTCGGCGTGGCGGCTGCTTTGGCGGTGGTCATGGGTGCTCCTGCGAATCAGATGGGCGAATGGGCTCCCTGTGGCGCTCGGGCGCGCCACGCACATGGGCAAGGTCGGCAGTGGAGGGTGGCGCGAACGCCTCGCGGCAGAGGCGTCAGCTGGTCGCTGGCTTGCGCGGTGCCCGCGGCTTTTTCGCCGCGCTGCTTTTGCTCCCGGGCGGCACCTTTTCTCCAGGAGGTATCCTTTCTCCAGGAGGCACCAGGGGTGCTGCCGCCGCGGGTTTGGCGACGGCCTTGGGCTTTGCCGCGGGCTTGCCAGGCTTGGCGCTGGCGGCGCGGGTCGCCCTGGGCGGTTTGCTCGGGGCCAGGGCCTCGGCTTCGGCCAGCTTGCGGGCCATTTCCCAATGCCGGTGTTCCTGGCCGTCGGGCCGGCCTTCCGATTCCCAGATTTGGTAGGCGAACTCACGAATGCGTTTGTCGTCGGTACTCATCGCAATGCTCCTGAACTGAACTCAAGTTTGGATGAAGAGGTTGACGGGGAAATCCCGCAATGCGCTGCTGATCATCAGATCCTTGTGGGGTGTGACTGCCCCCGTGGAAAAAAGTCCCTTCAGGTTTTGTCCTGGCGCGGCGAATGGCAGATGCACACGCGTATCGCCCCAATCCGGCGCATCGACCCGGGGTTGCGCGCCGCTTTCCAGCAGCCCGGCGACGAGCCTGGGCACGATCACCACGGCGCGCTGGCCCTGGTGTTCGCGCATGAAGGCCAGCACCTTGTCGGCGTGTCGGCCCTGTACCGGCAGCGGCTGGTAAGTGCCCCGGCGAAACAGCTGCGGGTACTCGCCCCGGCGTGCCAGCGTGGCGGCGATCAGGGCCTGCTTGATGCGCCCGTCGCGCCAGTTCGCCAACAGTTCCATGGTTTCGCCGCAAGGGTCCAGAGCCTGCTGTCGGGCGGCGAAATCCACCGGGCGACGGTTGTCCGGGTCCACCAGGCTGAAGTCCCAGAACTCGTTGCCCTGATACAGGTCCGGCACGCCGGGCACGGTCATGCGCAGCAAGGATTGAGCCAGGCCGTTGAGGGCGCCAGCGGGCGCGATGACCTGGACGGCTGTGCCTATGGCGCTGCGCAACGGCAGGCCCTCGGGGCTGAGCAACAGGCGCTCGATGAAGTCGTGCACGGCACTTTCATAGGCCTCGTTGGCCGCGGCCCAACTGCTGTGCAGCTTGGCTTCGCGCAGGGCTTTTTCCTGCCATTGCCAGAGGCGCTGGGCATAGTCGCGCAGGCCCTGGCGGTCGTCGCTGTGCAGTTCCAGCGGCCAGCTGCCGAGCAGGGCCTGATAGAGAATCAGCTCGTCACCGGCGCCGGGCGCCTGGGGATCGTTGCGCAGGGCCTGGGCCAGGCTGCGCCAGTGTTCCACCTGTTCCACGTACCAGGGGCCGAGTTCGCTGAGCACCGCCAGGCGCGCGCGGGCATCTTCGCCGCGCTTGTGGTCGTGGGTGGCGCTGGCCAGCAGGCTGTCGGGGAAAGCCTCCAGGCGCTCGCGGCAGGCGGCGTGGAAGTCTTCCACCGGGGCGCAGAACTGCTCGGTGGAAAAGCCGACGTCGTTGCGTGACAGCAGCACCGCCGAGCGATAGAGCGCGGTGTCTTCCACCGCCTTGGCCGCCGCCGGCGAGGTCAGTTGCTGGAAGCGCACGCAGGCATGCTTGAGCACCTTGCGCGGGCGCCCCGGTGGCAGCTGGCGCCAGCCGCGGCCGCCGAGCCACTGTTGCAGGTAGGCCAGCACCGGCCAGTCGGCTTCGCCCAGGGTGTCGCGGGCGCCTTGCAGGGCCTGCTGGAAAAAAACCTCGTCCGCCGCCGAGCGCCCGCAGGCGCCGATGTAGGTGCGGTACACCGGGAAGTGCACGATCAGTTCCTGCAAGGCACGACGGATCGCGCCGAGGGTCAGGTCGCGGCTCATCACGTCGTTGCGCGCCACTTGCAGCAGGGCCTGGGCCACGCTTTCGAAGTCGCTGGCCAGCGAGCCGTTGAGCAACTGCTGGCGCGCCAGCCGGGCCTCTTCGAGAAAGGCCGCCGGGCGTTCGCTGTGCCGGCTCCAGAGTTCGGCCAGGGGGGCGGCGCCTTGCGGGTCGTGTTGCAGCAGCGACAGCTGGTTCATGAACTCATAGCCGGTGCTGCCGTCCACGCCCCAGTCGCGGTGCAGGGTTTCGCCAGCGCCGAGGATCTTCTCGACGTAGATCGGCAGGTGCTGGCCGGGGCGCAGGGCGTCGACCCGGCGCCGCAGTTTGCGGCAGTAGCCGCGGGGATCGGCCAGGCCGTCGATATGGTCGATGCGCAGCCCGTCCACCAGGCCGGCGGCGATCAACTGGAAGATTTTGCCGTGGGTGGCCTCGAACACCGCCGGGCGCTCGACCCGTAGCCCACCCAGTTCGTTGATGTCGAAGAAGCGCCGCCAGTTGATGTCGTCCGCCGCGGTGCGCCAGCTGGCCAGGCGGTAGCTCTGCTGTTCCAGCAGGGCGTGCAGGCGGGCGAAACCCTGCGGCTGGCGCGAATCGTAGCGCGCCAGGTGCTGCTCGATGGCCGCGCGGACCTGCGGTTCATGGGCGGCTTCCTGCAGTTGCTGTTGCAAGGGCTCGGCCTGGGTGTGGGCGTCGGGCTGGTAGCGCAGGGTGCTGAAGGCATCGGCCAGTGGCTTGAGGCGTTCGGCCGGCGCGGCGTCGGTCTCGCCCTGGAGCCGCAGCAACTCGCCATAGTCGCTGGGGCAGATCGGGAAATGATGCTGGTAATGCTCGACATGAAACTCGCCCCGTTCGGCATCGAAGCACAGCCTCAGCGCGCCTTCCTGCAGGGCCACGCCGTAGTCGCTGCCGAGGAACGGCAGCAGCAACTGGCCTTCCATCAAGGGGTCGGGGGAGTGCCACTGGATATCGAAGAATTCGCCGTAGGGGCTCAGGCGCCCCCAGCGCAGCAGGTCCTGCCACCAGGGATTGTCCGCGCCGCCGACCGCCATGTGGTTGGAGACGATATCCAGCAGCAGGCCCATGTCGTGCTGGCGCAGGCTGCGGACCAGGCGCTCCAGGGCGGCCTCGCCACCCAGCTCGGGGTTGACCCGGGTCGGGTCGACCACGTCGTAGCCGTGCATCGAGCCGGCGCGAGCGCACAGCAGCGGCGACGCGTACAGGTGGCTGATGCCCAGGCGGGCGAAGTAGGGCACCAGCGGCACCGCGTCGTCGAGAGTGAAGCCGCGATGAAACTGCAGGCGCAGGGTGGCCCGCATGGGCGGGCTGTGGTGCGTAGAATCCTTCATCGGTCGCGCTCGTGGGCCTGTTGCCGGGCGCAGGCCAGCAGCTCCAGGCGGCGCGCGGCGTCCGGGTCGTCGAGCAAGGCCGCGCTGCTGCCGGCCAGGCGCCGACGCCAGTTGGGATGGCTGTCGAGGGTGCCGGGCAGGTTGGCCTGTTCGTCGATGCCCAGGGCGTCCTCCAGGGGCAGCAGCACCAGCGGTGCGCGGGTATGGCCGAGGAAGCGCACGCTGGCGTCCACCACCTGGTCGGCTTCGTGGGTGTCTTCTCGAAAGTTCTGCGGGTCGCGACTCAGGGCATGGCGCAGGCCCTCGCGTTCGCGCTGGCGGTGTTCGCGCCAATGGGTTTCGCCGCTTTCGTCCACCAGGCCCAGGCGCGCGCTCCAGTCGATGTCGCGGCCTTGCCACCAGCCGTTGAGGGTCGGCAGGTCATGGGTGCTGGTGGTGGCCAGGGCGTTGTCCGGCCAGTCGAGGATCGGCCGGAAATGCGTGCCGTGCTCCTGCTCGAACAGCAGCACGCGCATGCCGAGCATGGCCCGCGCGCTGAGTTTTTCCCGCAGGCCGTCGGGCACCGTGCCGAGGTCCTCGCCGAGGACGATCGCCTGGTGCCGGTGCGATTCCAGGGTCAGCAGGCGCAGCAGGTCGTCCACCGGGTAATACAGGTAGGCGCCGTCGCAGGGTGGGGCGCCGAGGGGGATTACCCACAGCCGCTGCAACCCCATCACATGGTCGATGCGCAGGCCGCCGGCATGGGCGAAGTTGGCCCGGAGCATTTCGATGAAAGCGTGGAAGCCGTTGCGCACCAGGCCTTCCGGGGAAAAGGCGGAGATGCCCCAGCCCTGGCCCTGGCGATTGAGAATGTCCGGCGGCGCGCCGACGGTCAGCGCCGCCAGCAGTTCGTCCTGGCGGCTCCAGGCCTGGCTGCCGCCGCCGTCGGCGCCCACCGCCAGGTCGGCGATCAGGCCGATGCCCATGCCGCTGCTGCGGGCGGTGGCCTGCACGCGCTCCAGGCAACGGGCGATCAGCCATTGGCAGAAGGCATAAAAGCCGATATCGGCGGCGTGCTCCTCGGCGAACTGCGCCAGCGCCGGGCTGCGTGGGGTGCGCCAGGCGTCGGGCCATTCGCGCCAGTCGAGGCTTTCGCCACGGGCCGCGCGCTGGGCCTGGATGGCTTCGAAGCGGCAATGGTTTTCCAGGGCCTCGCCGCTGGCGTGGCGGAAGCTGGCGAAGTCCTGGTGCAGCGGATGCTCGCCCTGGCAGAAGCCGTCATAAAGCGCGCGCAGGACTTTCTGCCGGGCCTGGGCCGCCACCGGCCAGTCGACCATCGGCTGTTGTTCCAGCTGTTGCAGTTGCGGCCCGAGGCCGCTGGCATCGATCGCGCTGCGCCAGGCCCGCTCGCCGAGAATGGTCCCGGGCGCGGCGTACAGGCTGTTGAGAAACAGCCGGCTGGACGGCGAATAGGGGCTGTAGCGGCCGGTGTCGCTGCTGAACATGGCATGCAGCGGGCTGATGGCCACGGCCTCGGCGCCCCGTTCGCCGGCGACCCGGACCAGGTCTTCCAGCGCTTGGGTGTCGCCAAAACCACCGTCGCCGCTGCGGCGCAGGGAATACAGCTGCACGCTCAGGCCCCAGGCGCGGGGCGTGGCCTGGTCCACGGCGTCGGCGACGCTATAGCAGCGCTCGGGCGCCACGGCCAGGGTGAAGTGCTGGCCGGCGATGCTCACCTCCTGGTAACCCACCGGGACCAGGCCCGGCAGCATGGAGTTGGCGTCCAGCCTGAGGTTGAGCACGCCGCCGTCTTCGAGGTGGATTTCGCAGGGCGTGTCCGGCGCGAAGTAATGCCCCAGGTCCAGGCCTTGGCCGGCGTCGGCGGTCAGCAGCGGCGGCAGTTGCCGGCTCTGCTGCACCTGTAGCAGCTGGCGCAGGCTGGCTTCGATCTGCCGGTCGTTGTCGGCCGGATGGCCGAGGCTGGCCAGCACGGCTCGCAATACCCGTGGCTCGACCCGTTGCGGGCGGCCGTTGGCGTCGATCCAGTCGACGGCCAGGCCGGCCCGGCTGGCGAGGATTTCCAGTTGCGCGTCGCTCATGGGTGTTCTCCGTCAAGGTCTGGCGTGGGGGCGACTGTGCCGAGGCTGACCAGCGCGCTATAGGGGGCGAGAGTGCCTTGGCGCAACCGCTCGAACGCCTGGGCCGGGTATTCGAACAAGCGCTGCGCCGCGCTTGGCGGCTGTTGCTCGACATTGTGCGGGCTCAGGTTGAGGTCGATGCGCAGTTCCTGGCCATTGCCCAGGCGCCAGCGGGCACAGAGCGCACCTTCGGCCAGCACCTCGGCGCCCAGGGCTTCGGCGCCGGGCAGGTAGGGCACGATGTGCTCGCGGCGCAGTTGCAACAGCTGGCGATACAGCGCCAGGGTCTGCTCGCCCTGGGCCGGGTCCGCCTGCGGCCTCGACGCGAGGAAGGTGTCCGGCGCGTTCGGGTCGGGAATCTGCTCGCGTTTATGCGGATCGGCGAAGGCGCTGAAGGCGGCGAATTCGTCGCGCCGGCCCTCGCGCACCGCGTCCGCCAGTTCGCCGTGGTGGCTGGTGAAAAACAGGAAGGGCTGCGGCGCCGCCAGTTCGTCGCCCATGAACAGCAGCGGGATCATCGGCGACAGCAGCAACAGCACCGTGGCTGCCTGCAATGCCTGTGGCTCGGCCAGGCGCACCAGGCGCTCGCCGAAGGCGCGGTTGCCGATCTGGTCGTGGTTCTGCAAAAACAGCACGAAGGCGCTGGGCGGCAAATGGCTGCTGGGTTCGCCGCGAGGGGTGCCGTGGCGGGTGACGTGGCCCTGATAGACGAACCCCTGGCTCAGGCAGCGCGCCAGTTTCTCGGTGGGGCGCTCGGCGAAGTCGGCGTAGTAGGCGTCGGTCTCCCCGGTGAGCAGCACATGCAGGGCGTTGTGGCCATCGTCGTTCCACTGCGCGTCGAAGTGCTGTTCCAGCAGGCTGGCCTGGTTGTACTCGTTTTCCACGGTCAGCCAGACCTGCCGCGCCGGGTCGATCCGGCGGCGTATCCGCTGCGCCAGTTGTTGCAGGAAGTCCGGGTCGTCGATCGCATGCACGGCGTCCAGGCGCAGGCCGTCGAAGCGGTACTCCAGCAGCCACATCAGGGCATTGTCGATAAAGAAGTCGCGCACGGGCTGGCGGCGAAAGTCGATGGCCGCGCCCCAGGGCGTGTGCCGGTCTTCCCTGAAGAAGGCCTTGGCGTAGTGGTGCAGGTAATTGCCGTCGGGGCCGAAGTGGTTGTAGACCACGTCGAGTATCACCGCCATGCCCAGGCCGTGGGCGCTGTCGATGAGGTGCCTGAGGTCGTCGGGCGAACCGTAGGAGGCTTCCGGCGCATAAGGCAGGACGCCGTCGTAGCCCCAATTGCGATCGCCGGGAAACTCCGCCAGGGGCATCAGCTCGATGGCGGTGATGCCCAGCTCGGCCAGGCGTGGCAGGTGTTTTTCCACTGCGCGGTAACCGCCGAGCACGCCCACATGCAGCTCGTAGATCACCGCTTCGTGCCACGGCCGGCCTTGCCAGTGCGGGTGCCGCCAGCGATAGGCCCGGGGATCGACCACCAGGCTGGGGCCGTCGATGTCGCCGTCCTGGGCCCGGGACGCCGGGTCGGGGACGCGCAGGTCATCGTTGATCTTAAAGCGGTAGCGGGTGCCGGGCGGGCACTGGCCGATGACCATGAACCAGCCGTTGGCCTGGGGCAGCATGGGCAGTGACACGCCGTCTTCGAGTTCGACGCTGACGTGCTGTGCGTCCGGCGCCCAGAGGGCAAAGCGGGTGCGCTCGGTATCGAGCGCAGTAGCGCCGTGGGGCCAGGTTTCCAGAGTCCTTGACGGCATCCAGGGTGCCCTCTCAGGGTTTGGCCGATTTTCCCAAGGCCTTGGCCACCAGCTGTTCATAGAGTTCGGCGTAGGGTTCCACCGCCTTGCACCAGTTGAAGGGCGCGGCCATGGCCCGGCAGCGCATGGCGTTGAGCAACTGCGGATAGGCGAACACCTTGAAGGCGCGGCTCAGGGCTTCTTGGTAGCTGGCCACGGTGGATTCGTCGAACAGAAAACCGGTGACGCCGTTCTCGATGGTGTCGGCCAGGCCGCCGGTATTGCGCGCCACCGGCAGCGAACCGAAGCGCTGGGCGTACATCTGGCTCAGGCCACAGGGCTCGTAGCGCGAAGGCATCAGCAGGAAGTCGCTACCGGCGAACATGCGCCGGGCGTCGGTTTCGTTGAAACCGATGTTCACCCCGATGCGCCCGGGGAAACGCGCGGCCAGGGCGCGCATGGCCTGTTCTTCCTCCGGCTCGCCGCGGCCGATGATGGCGATCTGGCCGCCGGACTTGACGATGTACTCGGCCACGCCTTCGGTAAGGTCCAGGCCTTTCTGGTAGACCAGGCGCGAGACCACCGCGAACAGCGGGCCGCTGCTGGGGTCGAGGCCGAACATCCGCCGCACATGGGCGGCATTGGCGGCCTTGCCTTGCCAGTCGCCGATGGCGAAGGGGGTGGACAGGTGCGGGTCGGTGGCGGCGTCCCAGCTTTCGTCGATGCCGTTGGGGATGCCGCTGAGCTGGCCTTGCTGGGTCTTGCTGGCGAGGAAACCGTCAAGCCCGCAGCCGAAGGCCGGGGTGGTGATTTCCTGGGCATAGGTGGCGCTGACGGTGGTGATGTGGCTGGCGTAGGCCATGCCGGCCTTGAGGAACGACAGCTTGCCGTAGAATTCCATGCCTTCTTGTTGCAGGGCATGTTCGGGGATGCCCAGCTCCGGGCAGGAAGCCAGGCTGACCACGCCCTGGTACGCCAGGTTATGGATGGTGAACAGGGTCGGCGTGCGTTGCCCGCGCCAGTGCATATAGGCCGGCGCCAGCCCGGCGGGCCAGTCATGGGCGTGCACCAGGTCCGGGCACCAGTGGATCTGTGCCAGGTTGGCGGCGATGTCGGCGGCGGCCAGGCCCAGGCGGGCGAAGCGGATATGGTTGTCCGGCCAGTCGCGGCCGTTGTTGGCGCCGTAGGGCGAGCCTTCGCGCTCATAGAGTTCGGGGCAGATCAGCACATAGATCACCAGGCCGTCGGGCATGTCCATGCGCCCGATCTTGCAGGCCGGCAGGGCCGCGTGGCCGCCCAGCTCGCCAATGATATGAATCGGGTTTTCGCTGTGCATCACCTGCCGGTAGCCGGGGATCAGCAGGCGTACATCGTGCAGGTGCGCCATGGCGCGGGGCAGGGCGGCCGACACGTCGCCCAGGCCGCCGGTCTTGACCAGGTCGGCGATTTCCGAAGTGACGAACAGGACCTTCTTGCGATTGGGGTTGTGGCGGATCAAGGGCAGTGACGTCTTGCCACCAGGGGCGAGAATCGATGTGGAGACCGTTTCACCGGCCAGCGGCAGAGGATGCTTTCCCTGGGTTTGCAATACGGCACTGGTCATCTGTTTCTCCCGTTTTATTGATCTGTTCCTGGCATCTGCCGGCGGTGTCAAAAGGCCAATCCGCTGGCCGGGCACAAAAACGTTGCGCATGCGAAAGCCGAACGCAGCCTCATGCGTCGACGCAAAGAGGGTGAAGGGGCCATTGCAAGGATTGCACCAGTCGCGAAGGCCCTACCTTTAACCTGACCCAAGGCGTGAGCCAAAAGTTTCGACTTTATTTCCCTGGGAGTGACTGTCCGGTCACTTTTCGAATTCCAGTCTAGGACAGAAGTTAGAGCGCGGGCGTGACGATTAGGTTTTCTTGGGGCGAAGGTTGCGCTGCCCCGGAATAAAGCCGACGAAAGGCAGTCTCGCGCACCGGCCGGGGGCGAGGCTTTTTCGCCTTGGCGCGAAAACGGTGAGGGGCTGCAAGGGAGCGGTGCGGGGCGAAGGCGCCGGCGCTCGATGATGGTGCAGGGCAGTGCTGGCGCAATGCCCTGGCGTGGTTCAGCCCAACTGACGGATCGGCTGGCCGGCGGCCCAGGCCTGGATGTCTTCGATCATCTGGGCGAAGAACTGCCGGTAGTTCTGTTGGCTGACATAACCGACATGGGGCGTGGCCAGCACGTTGGGCAGGCGGCGCAACGGATGATCGAGGGGCAGAGGCTCCTGCTCGAACACATCCAGCGCCGCGCCGGCCAGGCGCCCGCGTTCGAGGGCGCTGATCAGCGCCGCTTCATCGACGATCGGCCCGCGGGCGGTGTTGACCAGCAGCGCCGAGGGCTTCATCCAGGCCAGCGCCTGGGCGTCCACCAGGCCGCGGCTGCGTTCGCTGAGCACCAGATGCACCGAGAGCACGTCGGCCTGTTCGAACAGCTGCTGCTTGTTCACGTAGGTCACGCCGGCCGCCGCGGCCCGTTCGGCGGTGAGGTTCTCGCTCCAGGCGATCACCCGCATGCCGAACACCTGGCCGAACTGCGCCACCCGCTGGCCGATGCTGCCCAGGCCGAGAATGCCCAGGGTCTTGCCGTGCAGGTCGCCGCCCAGTCCCTGTTGCCAGAGGCCGGCGCGCAGCGCGCTGGCTTCGCTGAGCAGGTTGCGGGTCTGGGCCATGATCAGCGCCCAGGTCAGCTCCGGCGCCGCGTGCTTGTAACTGTCGGTGCCGCACACCTGGATGCCCAGGCGGGTCGCGGCGGCCAGGTCGATGGCGGCATTGCGCATGCCACCGGTGAGCAGCAGCTTGAGCCGCGGCAGGCTGCGCAGCAAGGCCGCGTCGAAACGGCTGCGCTCGCGCATCACGCAGATCACCTCGAATGGCGCCAGGCGCTCGCTCATGGCGGCGGTGTCGCTGGGGTAGTCATGGATAAAGCTGACCTGGCCGATGCCCGCCAGCACCGACCAGTCGACGACGTCACGGGCGACGTCCTGCCAATCATCGATTACCGCGATCTGCACGCTCATGAAGGCTCCGGGGAAAACGCATCAATGTGACGCCAGCCAGCCCAGCAGGGCCTGGTGGAATTGCGCCGGTTGTTCCATCTGCGGGGCGTGGCCCAGGCCCGGGAACTCGATCAGGGTCGAGTGCGGGATGAGCCCGGCCACTTGCTTGCCCAGCACCTGGTAGTTGCCGATCCGCGCCTTGACCGCCGGCGGCGCGATATCGCTGCCGATCGCCGTGGTGTCGGAGGTGCCGATCAACAGCAGGGTCGGCATCTTCAGGTCCTTGAACTCGTAGTACACCGGCTGGGTGAAGATCATGTCGTAAATCAGCGCCGAGTTCCACGCCACCCGGGTGTGCCCCGGGCCCTTGTTGAGGCCGGCGAGCATGTCCACCCAGCGCTCGAATTCCGGCTGCCAGCGGCCGCCGTAATAAGTGCTGCGTTCATAGTTGCGGATGCCCTCGGCCGACAGCTTGAGCTCGCGTGCGTACCACTGGTCGACGCTGCGGTAGGGCACGCCGAGGGCCTTCCAGTCTTCCAGGCCGATCGGGTTGACCAGCGCCAGTTGCTGCACCTGCTCGGGGTATTGCAGGGCATAACGGGTGGCCAGCATGCCGCCGGTGGAATGGCCCAGCAGGCTGACCTGCCGGACGCCCAGCCGGTCCAGCAGTTGCCGGGTGTTCTGCGCCAGCTGCTGAAAGCTGTATTGATAGTGCTCGGGCTTGCTGGAGGTGCAGAAGCCGATCTGGTCCGCGGCTATGACCCGGTAGCCAGCGTCGCTCAGGGCCTTGATCGAGGTGTCCCAGGTCGCGCCGCAGAAATTCTTGCCGTGCATCAGCAGCACGCTGCGACCGTTGGGCGTGCCCTTGGCCGGCACATCCATATACCCCATCTGCAAGGCCTGGCCCTGGGACTCGAAGGCAAAGTGCTGCAGCGGGTAGGGATAGTCGAAGCCTTGCAGCTCGGGACCGTAGGCCGGGCCTTCGGCGGCAAGGGCGGGCAGGGCAGCGGTCAGCAACAGGCCGGGTAACCAGCGGGCGAGGCTCCAGCGGGTGGGGCTTAGGGACATACATGACCTCCGAGAGCAATGGGGCGATCCTGGCGCGGCGTGATTAGCGCGACATTAATAAGCAGAGGCCATCGCCAGGGCGAAACGTTCCCTTCGTGGTCATGCTTATAAGCCAGGAGGCGTGCCCCGTCAGCTCAACCGAACCAGCCGAGGGTCATCCAGGCCAGCACGCCATAGCGCGCACCCTTGGCCAGGGTGACGATCAGCAGGAAGCGTTTGAGCGGTTCGCCCATGATTCCGGCCACCAGGGTCAGCGGGTCGCCGATGATCGGCAGCCAGCTCAGCAGCAGGGACCAGTGGCCGTAGCGCTGGTAATGGCCGCGGGCCCGTTGCAGATGGCGTGGGCCGACGGGGAACCAGCGGCGGTCCTTGTAGTGTTCCAGGCGCTGGCCCAGCCACCAGTTCACCAGGGACCCCAGGACATTGCCGAGGGTGGCGACGGCCAGCAGCAGCCAGACCGGGTGCTGGCCGTTGAGCAGCAGCCCCACCAGCACGGCCTCGGATTGCAGCGGCAGCAGGGTGGCGGCGCCGAAGGCCGCCAGGAACAGGCCGAGGCAGGCGGTGAAGATCAATGGGCCGGGTAGTCCGCGACCACCACGTCCTTGCCGTCCCTGGTCAGGCCGATGACCTGGTAGGCGTCGGCGGGCATGCCGTCCATTTCCATGCCGGGCGAGCCCATGGGCATGCCAGGGGCGGCGACGCCGAGCAGGTCATCGCGCTTGCTCAGGGCCAGCACCTGGTCGGCCGGTACATGGCCTTCGACGAATTTGCCGTTGATCACCGCGGTGTGGCAGGACGCCAGGCGCGGGGCCACGCCCAGGCGCTGCTTGACTTCGCTCATATTGCTTTCGACGTGGTCGTTGACCTTGAAGCCGTTGGCTTGCAGGTGCTCGATCCATTTCTTGCAGCAGCCGCAGTTGGCATCGCGGTGCACATCGATCGGGATCAGGTCGGCGGCCTGGGCCAGGGAGCCGACGAGCAGGGCAGACAGGGCTGCCAGGCGCAGAGTGTTGTTCATAGGGAGTCTCTTGATCATCAGGGCGCCTCGGGGGCGCGGTCTTGGACCGACAGGGTGGCGTATTTTGCTACTTTTCTCGAGCGCGGCGCGGCGCTTGTGTTTCAACGTTATACCAAGTGCTGGCCATTCAGGTTGTCTGGTCCTGCGCGTTGTCGTTCATCGCGGGCAAGCCTCGTTCCTACAGAAGCATGCCCGCAATAGGCGTTCATTCGGGAGCCGGGCTCAGGATGCCGAGCATGGCCACCAGGCCGACAATCAGCAGGGCCGCCGCCAGTTCCAGGAGCATGCTGCGACGCAAGGCAGGCAGGGCCGCTGCGGGTGAGCCATGGTGCAGCGCCAGTTCCAGCTGCGGGACCAGATGGAAGCGGTTCAACGCGGCGAACACCAGCATGCTGGCGAACACCGCCACCTTCAGGCTGAGGAGCAGGCCATAGGTGCTGGCGCTCAACGTTGCCGGGTCCGGGCCGACGATCAGCAGGTAGTTGAGCACGCCGCTGATGGTCAAGACGATCACGATCAGCGTGCCCAGGCTGGCAAACCCCTTCAGGGCATCGAGCAGGTGGCCTGCATGCGGTTCGTCTTCGCAGGCGTCACGACGCAGCAGCAGGGCGAAAGCCGCCAGTGCTCCCAACCAGGCGCCGGCACCCAGCAAATGCAGGATGTCGCTGCCCAGGTGCAGGTAATGCCGGCCACCTTCGCTCATCGCCCCGTGGCCGCCCCAGGCCAGGCTGGCCAGGGCTGCCGCCGCGCACAGAATCAGGCCGTAGAGGGTGAACCTCGGCCAGCCACTGCTGAACAGAAGCAGCACCCCCGCCAGCAGCAACGCCGCCAGGCGCAGCAGCCAGCTTTGGCCGACAGCGGTTTCCAGCATGAGCGCAGACAGCAGCGCCGGGTCCAGTTCGGCCAGGCTGGTCGCACCACTCATCGACAGCGCCAGTTGCAGCAGCGCGGCGCCCGACAGCAGCGCGCCCAGCACCAGGGTGGCCGCCAGAGGCCGGCGAAAACGCCAGCGGCTCTGCGCGCCACGCAGCCCGTAAAGGCTGAACAGCGCCAGGCCGAACAGCAGCGTCAGGTCGAGGTACAGGGCAAAACGCAGGGCGACGTTGATGAGTTCGCCCATGGCTCAGTTGACTTCGAAGGTCAGGTTGCCGGTGATCGGATGGGTGTCGGCGGACACCGCCCGCCACTCGACTTTGTAGCTGCCCTTCGCGAGCGGGGCGGCGGGGCTGATGATCATGCTTTTCGGATCGCTGCCGCCGGCCACGCTGGCCTTGACCGGCATCGGTGCGTGGCTCATCCCGGGCATGCCGGTCATCAGCAGCCGAGCCCCGGAGAACTTGGTGGTAAGGGGTTCCGAGAATTGCAGTTCGATCTTCGCCGGCGCCGCGCCCTTGGCGCCTTCGGCCGGGGTCGAGGCCAGCAGCTTGGGGTGCGCCTGGGCGACGCCGGCGAGGGTCAGGCCGGCACCGAAAGTGACGGCGATGGCGAGATGCTTGAGGTAGGACATGCAAGGCTCCAGGCGGCATTGGCCGCGTGCTGTTTTTAGTTATCTATTGAAGGGAAGTCAGAACCACAGGCGCACACCGAGCACCAGGCGGGCTTCGCTGTTGTCTTCGCCTTCTTCTCGGGCGTAGTCCGCGGTCTTGCCGTAGTTGCGGCTCCAGGTCACGCCGACGTAGGGCGCGAACTGGCGGTGCAGCTCATAGCGCAGGCGCAGGCCGGCCTCCAGCGAGGAGAGCCCCGAGCCGATGCCCCGTTGCGGGTCGTTCTTGCCGTACAGGCTGACCTCCGCGTTGGGTTGCAGGATCAGGCGGTTGGTCAGCAGGATGTCGTATTCGGCCTGGAATTCCAGGGCGCTCTGGCCGCCTTCGCCGAGGTAGGCGGTGGCCTGGCTTTCGAAGTTGTACAGGGCCATGCCTTGCAGCCCGAGGGCGGCCCAGGTCTGCGGCGCGCCGGGCTTGAAGTCCTGGCGCACGCCGCTGACCACATCCCACCAGGGGCCGATGGCATGGCCCCAGAGCGCTTCGACCTGGGCGTTTTCGGTCCGGCCGTTAGTGCGCTCGCCCTCGCTGCGCAGCCACAGCCGGTCGATGTCGCCGCCAATCCAGCCGTTCATTTCCCAGGCCAGGGCACTGCCGTCATCGGCGTCCTGGTACTCCAGGCGATCGACCAGCCACAGCGAGTTGATCGCCTTGTCGTGCACGCCGTGGCCGGCCACCGGCGGGAAGGCGGCGCGGCGGTCGGCATCGGTGAGTACCGGGATCGGCGTGCGGCTTTGAGTGGGCGCCGCGGGTTCCATGGTCTGCAGCGGTTCGCCGTCCATGCCGGTCATCTGGCTGTGGTCCATGCCCGGCATCGGGTTGCCTGGCATGGAGGAGGCCGGCATGGACGAATGATCCATGCTGGAGTGATCCATGCTTTCGGCGGCCTGCAGGGTGCCGGCGCTGAGGCCGAGCAGGGTGGTGAACAGGGTCAAGGCGTTTTTCGGCATCATGCGGCGCTCCCGGCTTCGTCCACGCGTACTTCGCGAAACATGCCCATCTCCATGTGGAACAGCAGGTGGCAGTGATAGGCCCAGCGCCCCAGGGCATCGGCGGTCACCCGGTAGCTGCGCTTGCTGCCCGGTGGCATGTCGATCGTGTGCTTGCGCACCAGGAAGCGCCCCTGTTCGTCTTCCAGGTCGCTCCACATGCCGTGCAGGTGGATGGGGTGGGTCATCATGGTGTCGTTGACCAGGGTGATGCGCACCCGCTCGCCATAGATCAGGCGCAGGGGCTCGGCGTCGCTGAACTTGATGCCGTCGAACGACCAGGCGAATTTTTCCATGTGCCCGGTCAGGTGCAGCTCTAGGGTGCGGCTCGGTTCGCGCCCGTCGGGGTCTTCGAAGGTGCTGCGCAGGTCGGCGTAGGTCAGTACCCGACGGCCGTTGTCGCGCAGGCCGATGCCCGGGTCGGCGAGCTTCGGCGTCGGGCTCATGGTCTGCATGTCCACCAGCGGGTTGCCGTCTTCCGAGGCCGGGTGGCTTTGCATGGCGCCGTGGTCCATGCCCGACATGCCGGCCATGCCGCTGTGGTCCATGCCAGCCATGTTGCTGGAATCCATTCCCTGCATCTGGCTGTGGTCCATGCCCTGCATCTGGCCATGATCCATGCCGGGCATGGCGCCCATGCCAGCCATGCTGCCGTGGTCCATGCCCATGTCGGCCATGCTGATCAGCGGCCGCGGGTCCAGAGGCGGCACGGGCGCGCTCAGCCCCGGACGCTGGCTCAGGGTGCCGCGGGCGTAGCCGCTGCGGTCCATGGCCTGGGCGAACAGGGTGTAGGCTTCCTGCGAGCCGGGCTCGACCAGCACGTCGTAGGTCTCCGCCACGGCGATGCGCAGTTCATCGACGCTGACCGGCTGCACATACTGGCCGTCGGCGGCGACCACGGTCATCTTCAGGCCGGGAATGCGCAGGTCGAAGTAGCTCATGGCCGAGCCGTTGATCAGGCGCAGGCGCAGCTTCTCGCCCGGCTTGAACAGCCCGGTCCAGTTGCCGCCCGGGCTCTGGCCGTTGATCAGGTAGGTGTAGGTATGACCGCTGACGTCCGCCAGGTCGGTGGGGGTCATTTTCATCTGCGCCCACATCTTGCGATCGGCGAGGGTGGCCGCCCAGCCGTCGCGGCTGACGTCCTCGATAAAGTCGCCGACCGTGCGCTTGTGGAAGTTGTAGTAGCCGGGCTGCTTTTTCAGGATGTGCATCAGGCGCTCGGGCGCCTCGTCGCTCCAGTCGCTGAGCATCACCACGTAGTCGCGGTCGTACTGGAAGGGTTCCGGCTCGCGGGCCTCGATCACCAGTGGCCCGTAGACCCCGGCCTGCTCCTGCAACCCCGAGTGGCTGTGGTACCAGTAGGTGCCGTTCTGCCGGACCTTGAAGCGGTATTCGTAGAGACCGCCGGGGGCGATGCCGTGGAAGCTCAGGCCGGGCACGCCGTCCATGTTGGCCGGCAGGATCAGGCCGTGCCAGTGGATCGAGGTGTCCTCCTTGAGGCGGTTGCGCACCCGGATAGTCACGGTGTCGCCTTCGCGCCAGCGCAGCAGCGGGCCGGGCAGGCCGCCGTTGATGGTCATCGCGGTGCGCGATGTGCCGCTGTAGTTGACCTGGGATTCACCGATGAACAGGTCGAACTGCTGGCCGCTGAGGGCGGGCAGCTGACCGTCCTCGCTGCGTGCCCAGAGCGGCTGTTGCCATAGCCCGGTGCCGGCCAGTACGCCACCGGCGGCCAGGCCCTTGATAAAACTGCGTCGTGTGGGTTTCACATGCATGCCCCAAGGCTCCCTCGATCCTGCTGGTCAGGTATGAGGCGACCTTAAGCGGCGCGGCCTGTCAGAAAACTGAGGTGAAGATTACAGATTTGTCAGCCAGCGCCGCGCCACCCGTTGCCGGATCAGTGGGCGATCTTTTCCAGGTTGCGCTTGAGGTTGACCATGGCCAGTTGGGACAAGTGCTCGATACGCGGGCGCAGGCTGAGCAAATTGAGGTCGGAGCAGTAGTGCAGGGTGCGCTTGAACAGGGTTCCGTCCCCGTATTTGCACAACTGATAGTGGATCGAGCCGTCTGCTGGCGCAGAACTGAAGACGATCTTGAACTCCTTGGGAAATACCGCGACCAGTACCCGGCAGCTCAGGTGGATCTGCAGGCCGAGCAGATCGATGGTTTTGCTGAAGCGATGCCCCGCCGGCAACGAGCCAGCCAGGCCGGTGTCGGCGCGCAGGGAAGCGGGATGCCACTCGTGCCAGCGATCCGGCTGAGTCACGTAGTAGTAGACGGTATCGATCGGCGCGTCGATGTAGAGCTCATGGAAGATGAGCTCGTCCAAAAGGTGCTGCTGACGTTGTTCCATGATGCACCTCCTTGCTGTAGGAGCATCAAATATAGTTGCCCGCGCGCCTGCCATGGAGGCGCGTAAATCGACCATTCAGCGGACTTAGAGGTGGCTCATCAAGAGGGTGATGCACGGCTTTTCCCGTTGTAAAGGGGAGGCGCCATGCACAGTTGGGTCGTCGCGCGGCAATGTCGTGGAAGATCCCCGCAAGATAGCGTCATGAATGCTTGGAAGATCATCTGATCGCAACTAACCATTCGGTACATTAATGGCTTTAAATTGTCGCTTAGTTGTCACGGGTTGGATTGTTAATCAATTGTTTCAGCTAGAAAAACCGTGGCTTCCAGGCATTTGTATCGGAAATGTACAAAAATTGTAAAAAGCCGAAATATTTGTTGGAGAGGTGCTTTGGCGCGCCGATACTCACGGGCATCGTTTTCCCTCAATCAGGCTTTTCAGACGCTTATTAGTTGAACTTGCGCAACCCTCTAGTTGGCTGTGCAAGTGGATATAAGGCCATGGAAAAGCCCGTACACAGGAGTCTTTTATGACAATTGGATATGTCGGCGGCTGGACCAGCAAAGCCGGTCTGCTGGTGCAGGACACTGGCACCCGCGGCAAGCCGGTCAGCCAGAGCGTCAAGGTCAAGCAGATGCTCGCCCTGGTCGGCCAGAACCCGCTGGCGCTGAACGTGTTCAAGATGGACGAAATGAAGCTGCACAAGCAGATCAAGGGTTTCGATCCGGAGAATGTCAGCGCCAAGCAGCTGGGCAACATGAGCACCTTCCTCAAGCAGAAGGGGCTGATCAGCGACGTGACGGCGATGACTCTGCTCAACGCCGGCGACAAGTTCGACCGCTTCGGCGTGCAGGCCGACCCGGATGCCAAGTTCAATGCCCTGGAGTACTTCGCGATCCAGCTGGACAACATCCAGACCAATAACCTCAAGGGCAACAAGTACGCCAGCTACCTGATCCCCGAGTACAAGAAAGCCATCTACGTGCTGCAGAACCTGCAAAGCTACGGCAAGGGCAACGGCACCACGGTGACCGACAAGAATCACTCCGCCAAGGCGTGAGGCGACAAACAAAGGCCCTCGACCGATCAACCGGTCGAGGGCCTTTTTTGTGGCTGGCTGTTTACCGATCGAGCAAGGCCATCACCGCGTGCGGGTAACGCTCGCCGGCGGTGGCGTCGGGGCTGAAGATCCGCTCCAGGGCCTGCAGTTCGTCGGCGCCGAGGCGGACCTGCAGCGCGGCGACATTCTCCTCCAGGTACTTGCGTTGCTTGGTGCCCGGAATCGGGATCAGGTAATCGCCCTGCGCCAGCACCCAGGCCAGGGCCAGTTGCCCGGCGGTGATGCCCTTGGCCGCCGCGAGTTGCTTGACCTGTTCCACCAGCAGCAGATTCCTGGTGAAGTTCTCACCCTGGAAGCGCGGGCTGAAACGCCGGTAGTCGTCGGCGGCGAAATCCTCCGGGCTCTTCAGGGCGCCAGTGAGAAAACCTCGCCCCAGCGGGCTGTAGGGCACAAAGGCGATGCCCAGGCGTTGGCAGGCCGCCAGGCAGCTGTTGTCTTCCTGGTCGCGGCTCCACAACGAATATTCGCTTTGCAGGGCGCTGATCGGATGCACCTTGTGGGCTCGCTCCAGCGTTGCCGCCGAGGCTTCGCTGAGCCCCAGGTAGCGGACCTTGCCGGCCCGCACCAGCTCGGCCATGGCGCCGACGGTTTCCTCGATGGCCACGTCCGGGTCGATGCGGTGCTGGTAATACAGGTCCAGGGTGTCCACGCCCAGGCGCTGCAGGGTGCCGTCGATCGCCTGGCGAATGTACTCGGGGCGGCCGTTCACTCCGCGCGCCGCCGGGTCGTCGGGGTTGCGGACGATGCCGAACTTGCTGGCCAGGAATACCTGGTCGCGTTTGCCGCGGATCGCCTGGCCGATCAGGATTTCGTTGCTGTGGGGGCCGTACATGTCGGCGGTGTCCAGCAGGTTGATCCCCAGTTCCAGGGCGCGATGCAAGGTGGCGGTGGCTTCCCGGGTATCGGTGCCGGTGGTGTAGAAATCGGTCATGCCCATGCAGCCAAGGCCGATGGCTGACACTTGCGGGCCGTTCTTGCCCAATTGACGGGTTTGCATAGGAAAAGCTCCAGTGGATGGGGTGGCGGCCATTGTTCTCCTCGACAAAAACAAGATAAACCGGCTAAAAGCGCTATCACTATTCGTGATTTCTAAATAATCCGTGACAGGCCAAGCCAATGGACCGTTTTAATGCCATGCGTGTGTTCACCCGCATCGTCGACCTCGGCGGTTTCGCCAAGGCCGCCGACAGCCTGCAGATGCCCCGGGCCTCGGTGACGGTGCTGATCAAACAGCTGGAGGCGCATCTGGGCGTGCAGCTGCTGTTGCGCACCACCCGCCAGGTCACACCGACCCTGGACGGCGCCGCCTATTACCAGCGCTGCGTGCGGCTGCTGGCGGACCTCGAGGAAACCGAAGCGGTGTTTTCCGTGGCGCGCCACAACCCGCGCGGCACCTTGCGCATCGACATGCCGGCGGGGATCGGGCGGCTGGTGGTGATCCCGGCGTTGCCGGCGTTCTCCGAGCGCTACCCGTTGATCGACCTGGAAATCGGCCTCAACGACCGGCCGGTGGACCTGATCCGCGAAGGGGTGGACTGCGTATTGCGCGGCGGCCTGTGCCTCGACGATTCACTGGTGGCCCGGCCGTTGCTGGCGCTGGAGCAGGTGACGTGCGCCAGCCCCGCCTACCTGCGCCAGCGCGGTGTGCCGCAGAGCCTGGACGAGCTGGCCGGGCATCAGATGATCGAGTATTTCTCCAGCGTCAGCGGCAAGCGTTATGGCCTGGAGTTCGAGGTGCGGGGCCAGGTGCTGTTGCCGGAGTTGCCCAAGCAGGTGTCGGTCAACAGCGCCGATGGCTACCTGGCCGCCTGCGAGGCAGGCTATGGGTTGGTGCAGACGCCTTATTATCACGTCGCCCAGCAGCTGGCCGAAGGTCGCCTGAACGAAGTGCTCCGGCACATCCCGCCACCCAGGATGCCGTTGAGCGCGCTGTACCCGCCGCACCGGCACCTGTCGACACGGGTCCGGGTGTTCGTCGACTGGCTGGTGGAGTTGTTCGCCCAGCCGGGGATTCACAACACCCGGCTGGCGTAGCTCGACAGTAAAGACAAACGCCCGCGGCGAGACGGGCGTCGGGCAATTTCGTGGTGGGTTACAAGGGGGAAATACTGGCGCTCTGGATGACTTAGCGGTGGTAGTAGTAGCCGGGGCCGCCGTCGTAATGGCGGTGATGCCAGCCGTCGTGAGGGAAGATGATGCAGCCGGACAGGGCCAGCATCGCCAGCAGGGGAATCAGCCGGGTGATTCGACGGAACATCGTGCAGTCCTCAAAGGGCTCTCGGGGTTTTAACCGCCGCAATGCAGCGAAAACTCTTCGGCGGCTGTAACATGAGACCCCGTTTGCCCGCGCCCATCCCCGATTCTCGGTAGGCGTTTGGCATCTGTTTCGATACAGAATCGATACAATTTACACGCGGCATTTTCAGGCCGCACCTTTACAGGTTCAGGAACCCGCAATGACCCAGAAGCAACGCTTGATCTATTCGATTGTGATTTCCCTGGTGGTACTGGGAATCATGCTTGGCCTTTCGTACCTGCAGAACGCCGGAATGATCACCGAGAAAATGTTCCAGTACATCGCCATTGGCGTGGCGGTGACCGTGGTCGTGATCAATGGCGTGATGCGGCGCAAGGTCAAGCCTTGAGAGACACCCCCCGACGGCCTCAGTCGCGGCCGTCGAGTATGGCTTCAGCCTGTTGATGCAGGCTGAAGCTCTTGTCCGCATTGAGGGTGATCACGCCTTCGCTGCACAGCCGCTTCAACACCTCGCGCACGCTGAGGAACGACAGCGGGATATCCAGCTCCAGCAAATGACTGTGAATGCCTCGCACCCCCAGGGCGCGCTGGCTTTCGGCTGCCTGCAGCAAGGCATCGATGACTTTCAGGCGAATCAGGCTGGTGCGCAGGCCGAAGCTCTTGAGCAGGTGCCTGATGCGTTCGTTGCGGTTGCGCTCGGCTTGCTTGCCGAAGACACCGGCGCCGGCGTTCAGGGAGGACGCGGGTTGTGCGGTGTGGCCATCCGTTGGCAGTTGCGGGTCGTACATGCAAAAACTCCTTTTCAGAGCCTGATCAGGAAAATGACGGGTGCTCTCACATAACTAGACGAACGAGCCGCGCAAATCATGAGGAATCAGTTGTAGAAAATTTGTGAGGGCTTTGTCGTCGCCAGGTTGGCGGGCGATCGGCGCCTGGCGCGAGGGCGCTAAATTTTTCGTGGCGGTTTCGTCTGTAAGGGCAGGCGGGCTTTGGCTGATACCGGGTCGCGCCGTCCTTTACCGGGCTGGTATCCCCTGTGTGCTCATCGGCATGCCACGCCAGCCTGGGTTGTGCATCTTCTTTCGATCAGGAGTCGGCGTGATTATTTCCAGCCAGTTGCCCAGGTTTTGCCTTGCGGGTTTGTTTCTCGGGCTGAGCCTTGCGGCTCAGGGACGCGAGGTCCAGGGCGGCGAGGCAAGCGCCGATATTCGCCGTACCGGTTTTGGCGTCCCGCATATTCGCGCCGCCGATGAGCGCGGACTGGGTTACGGCATCGGCTATGCCTACGCCCAGGACAACCTGTGCCTATTGGCCAACGAAGTGCTGACGGTCAATGGCGAGCGTTCGAAGTATTTCGGCCCGAAGCAGCAGACCGTCGAGCAACGGGAAAACCTCACCAGCGACCTGTTCTTCAACTGGCTGAACACGCCCCAGGCGGTGTTCGGCTTCTGGCAGGCGCAGACGCCGCAGGTGCGGCAACTGATCGAAGGGTATGTCGCCGGCTATAACCGCTCCCTGGCCGAGCGCCGGGCCCAGGGCCTGCCCGAGCAGTGCCAGGGTGACTGGGTACGGCCGTTGACCGCCCTGGACCTGGTCAAGCTGACTCGTCGGCTGTTGGTGGAGGGTGGCGTCGGCCAGTTCGCCGAAGCCCTGGTGGGCGCGACCCCGCCATCCGCCACGGCGCAACTGAAGCCATCGGCCCAGGCCTTCGCCCAGGCGGATGCCCGCGGCCAGCGGTTCGCCCTGGACCGCGGCAGCAACGCGGTGGCGGTGGGGCGCGAGCGCTCGTTCAATGGTCGCGGCATGTTGCTGGCCAACCCGCATTTTCCATGGGTGGGCGGCATGCGCTTCTATCAGATGCACCTGACCATTCCTGGCAAGCTGGACGTCATGGGGGCCGCCTTGCCCGGCCTGCCGATGATCAATATCGGCTTCAGCCAGCACCTGGCCTGGACCCACACGGTGGACACCTCCAAGCATTTCACCCTGTACCGCCTGCAACTGGACCCCAAGGACTCGACCCGCTACCTGCTCGACGGCAAGTCCCTGCCGTTGGAGAAACAAACGGTCAGCGTCAAGGTGCAGGGCGAGGACGGCCAGCTCACGACCGTCAGCCACAGTGTCTACAGCTCGCAATTCGGCCCGCTGGTGCAGTGGCCCGGCAAGCTGGACTGGGACCACCGTTTCGCCTACAGCCTGCGCGACGCCAACCTGGAAAACGACCGAGTGCTGCAGCAGTGGTACGCGATGAACCAGGCCCGCAGCCTCAAGGAGTTGCAGGCGTCGGTGCATCAACTGCAGGGCATTCCCTGGGTCAACACCCTGGCCGTGGATGACCAGGGCCAGGCGCTGTACATGAACCAATCAGTGGTGCCCAACGTCAGCGCGGAAAAACTCGCCCACTGCAGCGACCCGCGGATCGGCACCCAGCTGATCATTCTCGACGGTTCCCGCGCGGCCTGTGCCTGGGACATCGACCCGGCAGCCGCGCAAAAGGGCATCTACCCGGCCAGCCAGCTGCCGCAACTGTTGCGCAGCGATTACGTGCAGAACTCCAACGACTCGGCGTGGATGGTCAACCCGGCGGCGCCGTTGCAAGGTTTCTCGCCGCTGATCAGCCAGCAGGACCTGCCGCTGGGGCAACGCGCGCGTTTTGCCCTGAATCGCCTGATCGGCACGGGCACGGGCGAGCCGCTGAGCGCCGCCGACCTCAAGCACATGGTGATGGACGACCAGGTGTACCAGGCCGGGCAGGTGATGCCGGACCTGCTGCAGTTCTGTGCCGGCGACCTGGGCAGCGATGCCCAGGCCCTGGCGCCACTGTGTGCCAGCCTCAAGGCCTGGGACCGCAGCGCCAACCTGCAAAGCGGGTTGGGCCTGGTGCATTTCCAGAACGTCATGGAACAGCTGGAGGCGATCGGCGATCGCTGGCGCGTGGCCTTCGACGCGCGGGACCCGCAACACACGCCGCGCGGCCTGGCGATCGACCGGCCGCCGGTGGCCAAGGCGCTGCGCGCGGCGATGCTGGCCTCGGTGCAACAGGTGGCCGAGTCGGGCCTGAAGGCTGACAGCCGTTGGGGCGATATTCAGGTGGTCAGCAGCGGCGGCCGACAGACGCCGATTCATGGCGGCCCGGCCAGCCTGGGCGTGTACAACGCAATCCAGAGCATCCCCGCGGCCGACGGCAAGCGGGAGGTGGTCAGCGGTACCAGTTACCTGCAAGTGGTGACCTTCGACGACCAGGGGCCGCATGCCCAGGGCCTGCTGGCGTTTTCCCTGTCCAGCGACCCGGCGTCGCCGCACTCGCGGGACCAGACCGAGGCGTTCTCGAAGAAGCAGTGGAGTGTGTTGCCGTTCACCGAGCAGCAGATCCAGGCGGACCCGCAGTATCGGTTGCAAGTGATTCACGAGGTGGACGATCGGTTGCGCAAGGTCGCGACCCAGTAAGCGCGTTCAATCTGCCGTCAAGCGCAGGCCGCACCCGCGAGGGTAGCGGCCTTCAGCTTTTTGGCGCGGTGCCTGGCAGCGAGTTGATGACCGGATTGCCGTCCTGGTTGCGGGTCAGGTACACCGGCAGCACCTTGGGCAGCGTGGTCACCAGGCTCTTGACCGCGGTGACGTCGTAGATGCCGCCGACCCGAATGTTGCCCGTGGCGCTGTCGGCCAGCATCACCGGCTTGCTGAGGTAGCGGTTGATCAGCGGCAGGGCCTCGCCGAGCGCCAGGTTGTCCAGCACCAGCTTGCCCTGGCGCCAGGCCAGCGAGCTGTCGTTAGCAGCGGTCTGGCTGATCAGTGGCTGGTAATCGCCCTGGCGATAACGCGCCTGCATGCCCGGATCGAGAGGCACGCCTGCGTCGGGGTGGCTGTTGTCGCTGTTCACCAGCACCGAACCTTCGAGCAGGGTGACCCGCACCTGATCCTCGTACATCCAGACATTGAACTCGGTACCGGTGACCCGGACCTGGCCGCTGGCCGCCTTGACCACGAACGGATGGGCGCTGTCGTGGCTGACCTTGAAGAAGGCTTCGCCTTTTTTCAGGGTGACCCGGCGCTGGTCCTTGTAGTTGCTGTAGGTCAGCTCGGTGCCCAGGTTGAGTTCGACCTGGCTGCCGTCGGCCAGGGTTACCTGGCGCATGCTGCCGTCGGCCTGAAAGTGCTCGTAGGAGGAGGGCAGCCAGCCCAGGCTCCAGCCGCTGTAGGCGGCCAGGGGCAGGGCCAGGGCGCTGATCGCCGCGGCCATGCCGTAGGCGCGCCAGGGTTTGCGCGACGCCGGCAAGGGCAGGACGGTGGTGGCTGGCGGACGTGGCAGATGGTCGGCGACTTCCCAGATTTCCTGCATCGCTTCGTATTCGAAGGCATGCAGCGGGTGGGCATCGCGCCATTGCTCGAAGGCCTGGCGTTCGGCGGCCGTACAGTCCGCGGCATGCAGACGCATGCACCACTGCGCGGCGGCATCGGTGATGGCGTCGTATTCGGCTTCTGTGAGGTGCTGTTCGCTCATTGGCTCTTCCTGGTTTCGCGCATTCTACCCTTCGCAGCCAGGCTTGTAGAACCGCCGTCATGGCTAATGCATATCAAAGTGCGGGTTATTTTTGGAGCAAAGCCTCTGAAACACAGGACTTTTGTCAGCAGTATCCACAGCGGGAGTGAAAAAATGATCAAAAATACCTTGGCCGCTGTCATCGCCACTGCCACCTTGCCGAGCTCCGGCGCGCAATCCTCGGCTGACGGCGTGCTGGTGGCGGCTCTGTCTCTTCCTGGCATCGCCTGTGCAAGGCCATGGCCGAGGTTGACAGGGCGCGCGCAAAGCGTTGTTTAATCGTCGGACGCACTCACCTGGGTGCCTTCTCATGCGCTGTAGCCCATTCCAATAATTAATCCGGAGCTCCAGATGTCTGTATCGCCCCCGGCTGTTGCAACACCGCAGGAACACCTGTCGCTCGAGGCACTGGTGAAACTGCTGGAAACGATCTTCCTGCGCCATGGCACCAGCGCCGAAGTAGCGCGTTGCCTGGCGCACAACTGTGCCGCTGCCGAGCGCGACGGCGCCCACAGTCATGGCGTGTTCCGTATTCCCGGTTATGTCTCGACCCTCGACAGCGGCTGGGTCAACGGCAAGGCTGTGCCGGTGGTCGAAGACGTGGCCCCGGCCTTTGTCCGGGTCGATGCCGGCAACGGTTTCGCCCAACCGGCGCTGGCGGCGGCGCGCGCGTTGCTGGTGGAGAAAGCGCGCCACGCCGGGATCGCCATTCTGGCCATCCGTAATTCCCATCACTTCGCCGCGCTGTGGCCGGACGTCGAGCCGTTCGCCGAGGAAGGGCTGGTCGCCCTGAGCGTGGTCAACAGCATGACCTGCGTGGTGCCCCACGGCGCCGATCGACCGTTGTTCGGCACCAACCCGATTGCCTTTGCCGCGCCCCAGGCCGGGGGTAACCCCATTGTCTTCGACCTGGCCACCAGCGCCATTGCCCATGGCGACGTGCAGATCGCCGCGCGCAAGGGCGAACGCCTGCCGCCGGGCATGGGCGTGGACGGCCTCGGCCAGCCCACCGACGATCCGAAAGCGATTCTCGAAGGCGGCGCGCTGTTGCCGTTCGGCGGGCACAAGGGTTCGGCGCTGTCGATGATGGTCGAGCTGCTGGCGGCGGCGCTGACCGGTGGAAATTTCTCGTTCGAGTTCGACTGGTCCAACCACCCGGGCGCGAAGACGCCCTGGACCGGCCAGTTGCTGATCGTCATCGATCCGAGCAAGGGCGCCGGGCAGAATTTCGCCGAGCGCAGCCAGGAGCTGATCCGGCAGATGCATGGCGTAGGGCTCAAGCGCCTGCCGGGGGATCGCCGGCATCGCCAGCGGGAAAAGTCCCGGCAACAGGGGATTGCCCTGGACGCTGTGGAACTCAAGCACTTGCGGGAGCTGGCGGGGCTTTAACGCGCGGTTTCAAAACGCAAGGACCAGGCGAGCATGCTGCAAGCCTGGTCCTTTTTTTAGCGGTCGCGGGCGGCGCTGGTCGTTACAGAAAACCGGTTACGAACGACGCCCCAGCAACAGGCCCACCACCAGGCCGACGCCGGCGGAGATGGCCACGGTCTGCCACGGATGGCCGCCAATGTACTGCTCGGTAGCGTCCACCACCGGCTTGCTGCGCTCGCGCACGCTGGACACCGAGTCCAGTGCCTGCTTGAGCTTCAATCCGACCTGCTGGCGCAGGTTCTCGCCTTCCTCACCCACCAGCGATGCGCTGCTTTTCAGGAGCTTTTCCGATTCTTCGATCAACGCTTGAAGCTCGCTGAATTCCTGGTCCTTGATTTGTTCGTCAGCCGCTTGCGCAGCAGTTTTACGAGCCATTGAGTTACTCCTTGCGGGTCAGTGATGCGATGAACAATGGAGTCGCGGGGCCGGCGAAAAGTTGCAGATATTTTCTCCACCCGCTCCATGCCGGCGGGAAAACCCCAGCCGTCACAGTGTAAGATGTCGGCTATTTTACGCAGCAGGAAATTCCCATGAGCTTCAATCTGGCCAACAAGACTCTCGCCGAGCGTGCAGAGATCGAAGATGAAAAGTCCCGTCTGTTCGAGCTGTGGCAGAGCAACCTGGGCAAGGCCAAGGGCGAAGCCGCACGGTTGTTCGGCGAGCGCGGCAAGCGCAAGGGCAAATGGGCCGAATGGGTGCGTGCCGAGCTCGACGGCATGTCGCCGCCGGAATACGCCAACATGGTGCGCAGTGAAGTCAATCGCCTGATGGCGGCGAACAAGTAAGCTCGAAGCTGGCGACGATCGCCTCGCGCACTTTCAATACCACCGGATCGATCTGCGCGCTGGTGCGCCAGCCCAGCTCGATGGGGTAACGCGGCAGGTCCAACGGGCAGGGCAGCAGCGCCAGCCCGGTCAGTTCGGCGATGCTCCGCGCGGCGTGGGCCGGAATGGTCGCCACCGCCTGGCTGCCCTTGAGCAGATGGGGTAGCGCGGCGAAATGCGTGGTCGAGGCGCAGACCTGGCGACTCAGCCCCAGGGCCGCCAGGCCCTCGTCGGTAATCCCGATAAAGCCTTGCGACGACACCAGCACATGCTCGCGGGCGACGAATTCGTCGAGGTCGATGGCCTGCTGTCCCGGGGCCAGGCTCGCCGGGTCCGCCAGGCACAGATAACTGCCTTCCCCCAATACCTGACGGCTGAGCATGCGTTCGGCGAAACCGCCGGCGCTGATGGCCAGGTCGATGCTGCGCTGCAACAGCGCTTCGCCGACGATCTGGCTGTGGCTCTGGCGAAAGATCAGCCGCAGCTTCGGTGCCCGCCGGGCGACTTCCTCGATCAGGCGCCGGCCGTAGGCAATCTCGAAATCGTCCGACAGCCCGATCGCCACCGAGCGGCCCTGATAATGGCTGGCATGGGGATCGACCATGGCCAAGCTCTGCCGGCATTTGTTCAGGGCCTCGCTGACCACCGGCTTGAGCTGGTTGGCCCGCAGGGTCGGCGCCAGGCCACGCCCGGTGCGCACGAACAACTGATCGCCGTACAGCTCGCGCAGGCGCCGCAGCGCCGCGCTCATGGCCGACTGGGTGACGCCCAGGCGCAAGGCGGCGCGGCTGGCGCTGGATTCGTCATGCAGGGCTTCGAAGGCCTTGAGCAGGTTGAGATCGACCTGGGCGATATTCATCTGGTTCATATCATTCAGTATCAGGAGGGGCTTTCTGCATGATCGGCGAGGGCCGGACAATGGGCAACACTTCATCGCCACAGGAGTTTCCCCGATGTCCAAGTCCGTTGTCGCCGCGTTGCAGATCGGCTCCCTGCCAGGGGGCAAGGCCGATACCCTGGAGCAGATCCTGTCCTTTGAAGCCGCCATCATCGAGGCCGGCGCGCAGCTGGTGGTGATGCCCGAAGCCTTGCTCGGCGGCTACCCCAAGGGCGAGGGTTTCGGCACCCAGCTCGGCTATCGCCTGCCGGAAGGCCGTGAAGCCTTTGCCCGTTATTTCGCCAATGCGGTCGATGTGCCGGGCGCGGAGACCGAGGCCCTGGCCGGCCTGGCGGCGCGCACCGGGGCCAACCTGGTGCTGGGGGTGATCGAGCGCGCTGGCAGCACCCTGTATTGCACGGCGCTGTATTTCGATCCGCAGCACGGCCTGGTGGGCAAGCACCGCAAGCTGATGCCCACCGGCACCGAGCGGCTGATCTGGGGCAAGGGCGACGGTTCGACCCTGCCGGTATTCGACACCCAGGTCGGCCGGGTCGGCGCGGTGATCTGCTGGGAAAACATGATGCCGCTGCTGCGCACCGCGATGTACGCCAAGGGCGTGCAGGTCTGGTGCGCGCCGACCGTGGACGAGCGCGAGATGTGGCAGGTCAGCATGCGCCACATCGCCCATGAAGGTCGGTGCTTCGTGGTCAGTGCCTGCCAGGTGCAGGCGTCACCCCAGGCACTGGGGCTGGAGATCGCCAACTGGCCGGCCGAGCGCCCGCTGATTGCCGGCGGTAGCGTGATTGTCGGGCCCATGGGCGAGGTCCTGGCGGGGCCGCTGGTGGGACGCGTCGGCCTGCTGACGGTGCAGATCGATACTGACGAGCTGGTGCGGGCGCGCTACGACTACGACGTGGTCGGCCACTATGCCCGTCCGGATGTGTTCGAGCTGACGGTGGACGAGCGGGCCAAGGCCGGGGTGCGTTTCATCTGAGACGACGCCACTCTTCGCGGGTGATTTCCCAGATATCACGGGGCAATCGCCCGCAGACGAAGTCGTCTTCGTCGCTGCGGACCAGGCGCATGCCGGCGCGTTCGGAAATCCGCCGCGAGGCCAGGTTCGGCGCGGCCTTGGGCACCCGCATGACCGCACGCCCCAGCACCTCGAACCAGTACTCGGTGACCGCCGCGCTGGCCTCGCTCATATAGCCCTGGCCCTGCCACGCCGGAGCCAGCCAGAAACCGCGGTTGTTGTCGGCCTGGTCCATCAGGCTGACATTGCCGATCAATTGTTCCGGCGCGCTTTTCAGGCGGACCGACCAGTGCCATTCCTCGCCGCGCTCCATGGCCGGCAGCGCCAGGTCGCGCAGATACGTCAGGGCACCATCGGCAGGATAGGGCCAGGGCACCCGCGCGTTGAGGTATTGCACCACTTGCCAGTGCGCAAACTGCTGCTGGACGGCCTCGGCATCGGCCAGTTCCAGCGGACGCAGGATCAGGCGTTCGGTGTACAGGGTGGGTATCGGTTGCATGCTTGCGGCACATTCCTTGTGATTGGCCTTATAAGGGCGTTTCAGCGTCCGCCCAGCACCAGGCGTTCGCTGAGAAAGTCGACGAACACTCGCAGTTTCGGCAGCAGATGTCGACTGCCGGGCCAGAGTACCGAGAACTTGCCGCTGTCGATTTGATAATCGTCCAGCACCGACACCAGCGAGCCGTCGGCCAGGGCGTCACGCACCACGAAGTCCGGAACGAAGGTGATGCCCAGGCCCTGGGTGGCGGCGTGGATCAGTGATTCCAGGTTGTTGCTGGTCAGGGCGCTGCGCAGCAGCAGCGGTGGGGCGTCGGCGGGCAGGCGCAGTTTCCATTCCTGCAATTGCACAGTGCCGGGAAACTTGTAGCGCAGGCAGGCATGTCGCTCCAGGTCCCGGGGGCACTCGGGCAGGCCATGGCGGGCGAAGTAGTGGGGGGCGCTGACCAGGACGAAACGGAACGGCCCCAGGGTGCGCGATTTGAGCTGGGAGTCCGCTAGCTCGCCGCTGCGGATCACCGCGTCGACGCCTTCGGCGATCACGTCGATCAGCCGGTCGTTGAAGTCCAGGTCCAGTTCGATCTCCGGGTAGCGCTCGGCGAACTCCGGCAGGATCGGCAGCAGCATGCGATAGCCGATGGCGGGCAGGCTGACCCGCAGCTTGCCGCGGGGCTTGTCGCTGATACGCGCCAGCTCGGCTTCGGCGTCTTCCACCTCGCCGACGATGCGCTGGCAGCGCTCGAAGAACAGCGTGCCTTCGTCGGTCAGGCTGATGCGCCGGGTGCTGCGATTGAGCAGGCGCACGCCGAGCCGTTCTTCCAGGCGCGCCAGGCTTTTGCCCACCGCCGAAGCGGAGATGCCCAGGCGCTCCGCCGCGCCGACAAAACTGCCGGCCTGCACCGTGCGCACAAAGGCCAGCATGCCACTGAGGTTGTCCATGGGGATCTCAATTAGAGCGTTAATGTCCGTAAAGAACGGACTTTAGCCCTGTTTGTGGGTGATTGCGGCGAATCTACCATTGATCGCATCCTAACGTTCCCCCTGAGGTGCCGATGAATTCGCCAACCGATATGCCTGCTGCCTTAGATCACACTGTCGCCGGCGGTTCTTCCTACGCGGTGCTGGCCGCGGTGTGCCTGGCGGCGCTGATCCTGCCGCTGACCTTCGTCGGCGTGGCCGTGGCGACCCCGGCCATCGGCCGCGAGCTGGGCGGCGGCCCCCTGGCCCTGAGCTGGATCACCAATGCCTTCATGCTGAGTTTCGGCAGCGCGCTGATGGCTGCCGGCACCCTGGCCGACGAGTACGGACGCAAGCGCGTGTTCAGCCTCGGTGTCGGCCTGTTCGTGCTGACGTCGCTGGCCCTGGCCTTCGCGCCTTCGGTGCTCTGGCTCGACCTGTTACGGGCGGTGCAGGGGCTGGCCGGTGCGGCGGCGCTGGCGGGCGGCTCGGCGGCTTTGGCCCAGACGTTCGAGGGCCCGGCGCGGACCCGTGCCTTCAGCCTGCTGGGCACCACCTTCGGCGTCGGCCTGGCATTCGGGCCGATCCTCGCCGGGGTGTTGATCGAAGCCTACGGCTGGCGTTCGATCTTCGTCTCCGGGACCTTGATTGGCGGCCTGTCGCTGCTGTTCGGCGTGCCGCGCATGCCTGAGTCCCGCGATCCGGACGCGGCGGGGGTCGACTGGCCCGGCACCTTGAGTTTCACCGCGGCGCTGGTGGCGCTGACCTGGGGCATTTTGCAGGCGCCGCAAAGCGGCTGGGGCAGCCCGCTGGTCTGGGGCCTGCTGCTGGTGGCGCTGCTGGCGTTGCTGCTGTTCATCGTGGTGGAGCTGCGGGTCAAGCGGCCGATGCTCGACCTGTCGTTGTTTCGCTACCCGCGCTTTGTCGGCGTGCAGCTGCTGCCGATCGCCACCTGCTATTGCTTCGTGGTGTTGCTGATCCTGCTGCCGATCCGCTTTATCGGCGTGGAAGGCTACAGCGAGATCGATGCCGGCTTGATGATGATCGCCCTGTCTGCGCCGATGGTGGTGGTGCCGTTGCTGGCCGCGTGGCTGACCCGTTGGTTCGGCGCCGGGACCCTGTCCAGCGTCGGCCTGGTGATTGCCGCGCTCGGGCTCTATCTGCTCAGCCGGATTGCCCCGGGGCAGGCGCCGGCGGCCAATGTCTTGCCCATGCTGTTGATCGGCTTCGGTGCCGGCTTGCCCTGGGGCTTGATGGACGGGCTGTCGGTCAGTGTGGTGCCCAAGGAACGGGCGGGGATGGCCACCGGCATCTTCAGCACCACCCGGGTGGCGGGCGAGGGCATTGCCCTGGCCCTGGTGGTGGCCCTGCTGGCCGGCTTGCTGCAACTGTCCATGGCCGCGGCGCTGCCAGATCATCCGCAGCTGTCGCTGGCCGCGCAGCAACTGGCCAGCGGCAACCTGCAGGCCAGCGCGGCCTTGTTGCCCGAGCTGGGCCGGGAGCTGCTGCTCGGGTTCTATGCCAAGGCCTTTACCTGGCTGCTGTATGCGCTGATCGCCATCACCCTGGTCGCGGCGCTGGTGGTGCGGCTGATGCTGCATGAGCCGCGCCGGACTTGAGGGCGTTCAACGAAACTCGAAGAACTCGTAGTGCAGGTTGCGCTCGGGAATCGCGTATTCGCGCATCAACGCCTTGACCCGTGCCAGCAAGCCCTTGGGCCCGCAGAAACTGATCTGGATCTGTTGTGGATCGGTTTCGCTGGCCAGCCGTTGCAGGGTTTCGCCCAGGCGGTCGGCGCCGTCGGTGTGGCCGATGAAAGCCACCCCGCGCTGCTCGGCCAGGCCCTGCAGGGTTTCGAGGCTGGGGAAGGCCCGTGACGGGTTGCAGCAGTACACCAGGGTCGCCTGGTCGAAGCGCCCGGCGGCGGCATCCTGCAGCCATGAGATAAAGGGTGAGATGCCCACGCCACCGCCGATCCAGATTTCCCGGCCGGCATCGAGCCGGCGCTTGAAGCGGCCATAGGGCGCGTAGAGGTCGGCGAGCATGCCGACCTTGACCTGCTGGCGCAGCTTCTGGGTGTAGTCGCCCAGGGCGCGGATCACGAACTCGATGCGCCCGTCGCTGGCGTGAGCGCTGGCTATGGTGAAGGGGTGCGGTTCGCGCAGGCCTTTTTCGCGCATGGCGAGAAAGGCGAACTGCCCGGCCTTGAAGGCGAAACCGCGATGCAGCGGAGTCAGCTCCAGGTGCAGGGAATTTTTCTCCAGGGTCACGGCGCTGACCCGGTATTCGCCGGCCTTGGCCAGCAACGGATAGAGCAGCAGCTTGTACAGGGCGCCAAGCAGGCCCAGGCCGCAAAGCGCGGTGAGCCAGATACCCGAGGGGTTATCCAGGGCAATCGGCGACTTGAAGCTCAGCCAATGCAGGATGACGATCGCGAACAGCGGCCCGGACAGCTTGTGCCACCAGCGCCACTGGCCGTAGGGAATGTTGCGGTTCAGCGCCAGCAGCACGATCAGGCCGAGGGCGACATAGCTCAGTTGGCGCACCATGCGCGTCCAGTACTTGGACAGCTCGATGATTGGCACGCTTTGCCAGAGATCCAGGTTGGCCTTGAACACCAGGTGGTAGCTGGCGAAAACCAGCGCCCAGATGCCCAGCCACTTGTGGCTTTCATAGACCCGGTCGAGGCCGCCGAACAGCCGCTCGACCCAGCGCCAGCGGCTGGCCAGCAGGCAGGACAGGGCCATATAGGCCAGCGCCGTGGCGCCGAGGACCAGGCTCAGGGTGGCGGAGGTCAGCCAGGTATCGCTGGGGATTTCCAGCAGCACGGTGAGGGTGGTGATCAGCAGGACGCCGACCACCGAATACGAGGTTCTCAAGGGGGACACCTCCAGAAAGATGGCGCCAGTGTCGGCGCACAGGATGGGTCGCGGGCTGCGGGCGGGTCAGGGCGCAGCCGGGTGAGGGGGTATTTTACTGGCGAAGCGGCAGTCCTGAGCTGATCTGCATCAGCGCCTGCTCAGCGCGGGTCGGGCAAGGGGTTTTCCACCAGCCAGGCCTGGGCGAAATCCAGGTAGGCGCGGACGATGTTCGAGGGCGGGCGCTGGTTCGGATACAGCAGGTGCAGCTGTTGTTCCGGCATCGGCAGGCTCGGCAGCAGGGCTTGCAGGCGACCGTCGCGCACCGCTTCGGCGGCGAGAAAGGCCGGCAGTTCGGTGACCACCTTGGCGGTCAGCGCCAGCTGGCGCAGGTGCAGGTAATCGTTGGCGGCGAACAGCGGATCGGGGCTGTAGTACTGGTCGCCCAGTTGCCACTGTTCCCGGGCATCGGCCTGGCGCCACCAGACGGCACAGGGGAATCCGCGAAGGTCGGCGGGGGTTTGCGGGGTGCCGAGGCGCTCCAGCAGCAGCGGGCTGGCGACCAGCATATGCCGGTAGCTGCCGAGCAGGCGCGCCGGGCGCTCCTCGTCGAACAACGGCCCGGCGCGCAAGGCGACGTCGATGCCGTCTTGCGCCAGGTCGCTTTCCCGCTCACTGGTATAGACCGCGACCTGGACCTCGGGATGGCGCCGCTGGAACTCGGCCAGCAGCTTCCACCAGCTCTCGAATGCCGCCGGCACCGACACACTCAGGCGGCCCTGCAAGTGCATTCGATCATTTCTGACAGCCTGTTCGCCCTCGGCCAGGGCTTCGATACCGCGGCTGGCGTGTTCATAGAGCTGGCTGCCGGCGGCGGTCAGCCGGGTGCCGCGGGTGGAGCGTTCCAGCAGTTGCACGTTGAGGCTGCGTTCCAGTTCACGAATGCCCCGGCGGATGGTGGCCAGCGGTAGTTGCAGCAGGTTGGCGGCGGACGAAATGCTGCCGCATTGGACCACGCTGACAAACATCCTGGCGGCGTTGAGATCCATGAGCGCTCCCTGTCGAATGTAGGGGAAAGCCTATCAGCTGCGGCTCTGCCCGATCAAAAATGCGCGGTCCGCGGGCGATTTTCATCGACGGTTTTTCTCCCGCGCGGTGGGTGTTGGGAGGGGGTGTGCCAGGGATGGCCACGACAACTGTGTTCTCGACCCGGCGGCATGCGTCTAGCAGCGGTAGCTTCGCGGCGGTGCGAGGCACGAAGTGCGAGTCTGAACATGCAAGCGTTGTTGAACGAGATCCTCGACGAGGTCCGTCCCTTGATTGGCCAGGGCAAAGTGGCCAGCTACATTCCGGCGCTGGCCGACGTGCCGGCCAACCAGCTGGGGATTGCCGTGTATGGCAACGATGGCCAGGTGTTCAGCGCCGGCGATGCCGATACGCCGTTCTCGGTGCAAAGCATTTCCAAGGTGTTCAGCCTGGTGCAGGCCATCGGCCATTCCGGCGAGGCGATCTGGCAGCGCCTGGGGCATGAGCCTTCCGGGCAGCCTTTCAATTCCCTGGTGCAGCTGGAGTTCGAGCGTGGCCGTCCGCGCAACCCGTTCATCAACGCCGGGGCGCTGGTGATCTGCGATATCAACCAGTCGCGCTTCGCCGCGCCAGCGCTGTCCATGCGCGATTTCGTGCGACGCCTGTCCGGCAATATGCAGGTGCTGGTGGACGGCCGCGTCGCCGATTCGGAATACCAGCACCGCGCGCGCAATGCGGCGATGGCCTATCTGATGCAGTCCTTCGGCAACTTCCACAACGACGTCGAGGCGGTGCTGCGCAGCTACTTCAGTCACTGCGCGCTGCGCATGAGTTGCGTCGACCTGGCGCGGGCCTTCTGCTTCCTGGCCAACGACGGCTTCTGCAAGCACAGCGGCGAGCAGATCCTCACGGCGCGCCAGACCCAGCAGGTCAACTCGATCATGGCCACCAGCGGCCTGTACGACGAAGCCGGCAATTTCGCCTACCGCGTCGGCCTGCCGGGCAAGAGCGGCGTGGGCGGCGGCATCGTCGCGGTGGTGCCGGGGCAATTCACGGTGTGCGTGTGGTCGCCGGAATTGAACGCGGCGGGCAATTCCCTGGTGGGCATGGCAGCGTTGGAATTGCTGAGCCAGCGCATCGGTTGGTCGGTGTTCTAGGGGCGGCGGGACAAGGGCGGCCGGTTGCGGGTGCTGCGCACCCGGTCGCAGGCTGCGCCAGCGGCTACAGGGGCGCGGTGTCTGTGTAGCCGCTGCCGAGCTTGCGAGGCTGCGCTCGGTTTGGGCGGCATTCCGACACAGCAACCGCAAAGCCTGAGTCCGCGATTTGTCTGGATAAGCTATTTGCGAGCGCTGCGCGTGCGATTACCAGGTGAAGTTGGCGGTCTTGGGCAGGCTCAGCTGGCCTTTTTCGACGAAACGCATCGTGCCGAACGGGCCGCCGGCGAGCTTGCCGCGCAGCACGTAGGGCAGGTCGTCGAGGCTTTGCGTCTGGCTCAGGCCCAGGGTCTGGCGCAGCACGGCGAAGGCCGAGACGCTGACTGGCACCACCAGCACGCCTTCGGAGAAACGCCCGATGCTGCCGCTCTGGTCGCTGACCCCGGAGGCCAGCGGCCGGCCGTTGACCTCCAGGTCCAGGGCCACACCGTTGTAGTTGATCGCGGTTTCGTTGGGGTTTTGCAGGCGCAGCTTGACGGCGAAGCGCACTTCCAGGTCCTGGCTGGGCAAGGGCTCGATACCGACCACATTGATATTCAGCGGATCGTGCTGGGGAAACAGGGCGCAGGCGCTCAGGCTGAGCAACAGCAAGGAAAGGGTGAGGCCGAGGAATCTGCGCATTGGAAGCTCTCTGCAAGAAAGGAGGCAGTAGCGAATCTAGCGCGACCAGGTCTGCACCACAAACCGGGGATGTTTCAAGGGCGCCATCTTCTGTAGGAGCCAGGCTTGCCGGTGATAAGGCCGGCAGGGCTGGCATTGGACTTGAGGCCGAGCGTTTGGCGGTGCGGCTAATGACGCCATCGCGAGCAAGCTTCGCTCCTACAGATGCCAGTTTGGCGGTGCGGCCAATAACGCCATCGCGAGCAATCGAGCGTCGACAGGCTGCTCCTACAGAAGCAGCCGTTCCTGCAAGCGTCGACAGGCTCTACAGAAATGCATTGCGCTTACGCGTTGGCCTTGGCGCTCACATCCGGGTCCTGCATGACCTTGAGGGTCGCCGCTTCCGGGTCGAACTCGTCTTCTTCCAGCTCGATGAACTCTTCCGGCAGGAAGATGTTCAGCAGGATCGCGCACATCGCGCCCACGGTGATCGGCGATTCGAAGATGTTGTGCAACGCCTTGGGCAGTTCGCGCAGGACTTCCGGCACCGCCGCCACGCCCAGGCCCATGCCCAGGGAGATCGCCACGATCAGCACGTTGCGTCGATGCAGCCCGGCTTCGGCGAGGATCTTGATCCCGGCCACGGCCACGGTGCCGAACATGATCAGGGTGGCGCCGCCCAGCACCGGCTTGGGCATCAGTTGCAGCACCGCGCCGATCACCGGGAACAACCCCAGCAGCACCAGCAGGCCGGCGATGAAGTACGCCACGTAGCGGCTGGCCACGCCGGTCAGCTGAATCACCCCGTTGTTCTGGGCGAAGGTGACCATCGGCAGGCTGTTGAACACCGCCGCCACCATCGAGTTGAAACCGTCGGCCAGCAGGCCAGACTTGATGCGCTTGATGTACAGCGGGCCCTTGACCGGCTGCTGGGAAATCATCGAGTTGGCGGTCAGGTCGCCGGCCGCTTCCAGGGGCGAGATCAGGAAGATCACCGCCAGTGGAATGAAGGCGATCAGGTCGAAGGAGAAACCGTACTTGAACGGCACCGGCACGCTGACCATCGGCACGTCCGGCATCGCCGCCATATCGACCCGGCCCAGCAGCCAGGCGACCACGAAGCCCAGGGTCAGGCCGATGACGATCGAGCCCAGGCGCAGCATCGGGTGACTGAAGCGGTTGAGCACGACAATGGTCAGCAGCACCAGGGCGGCCAGGCCCAGGTTGCTGGCGGCGCCCAGGTCCGGCGCGCCGAAGCCGCCGGCCATGTCGGTGACCGCCACCTTGATCAGCGACAGGCCCATCAGGGTGATGATGGTGCCGGTCACCACCGGGGTGATCAGCTTGCGCAGCTTGCCGATGAACTGGCTGAGGAACATCTCGATAAAGGCCGCACAAAAGCAGATGCCGAAGATGGTCGAGAGGATGTCCTCGTTGCTGCCGCCACGGCCCTTGACCATCAGGCCGGCGCTGAGCAGCACGCTGATAAAGGAAAAGCTGGTGCCCTGCACGCACAGCAGCCCGGAGCCGATCGGTCCCAGGCGCCGGGCCTGGACGAAGGTGCCCAGGCCCGAGACGAACAGCGCCATGCTGATCAGGTAGGGCGTTTCGTTCTGCAGGCCCAGCACGCCGCCGAAGATCAGGGTCGGCGAGATGATGCCGACAAAACTCGCCAGTACATGTTGCAGCGCGGCGAAGATCGCCGCGCTGAAATGCGGGCGGTCCTCCAGGCCATAGATCAGGTCGGACTTGTAGCGCGGCGTGGAGCGATCAGGTGCGGTCATGGGAAAAAGCCTGCCAATGACGTGTCGATAGGGCATGAAACACGTGGAGAAAAGGGGCGCGACGCGGGCTGTCGGAGGACGTAAGGCAAAATCTGCGGACCCGGTCAGAAAAATGGAGGCGCAGGATGCCAGAAAGGTGCCCGGGCCAGAAGGGCCAGCCGCACAATCCCCCAGACACACCGGTCCCTGTAGCCGCTGCCGCAGGCTGCGATCGGCAACGCAGTTGCCGCAAAACCTGAGTCTGCGGTACATCAGGCAGAATGCGTTGTCCGGATTGCGGCGGCTTCGCGACCGATCGCAGCCTGCGGCAGCGGCTACGGGGTTTACTACTGACAGATCCTGACAGGGGGCTCTGCTAAGCTGCGCCGATCTTTCCCTGTCGAGCCTGATGCCATGTCGCGCACCACGCGTTTGTTGACCCTGTTGCAAGTGCTGCGCGGCAAGCGCTGCCCGGTGACCGCCGCGGCGCTGGCGGCCGAGCTTGCGGTGTCCGAGCGCACCCTGTACCGCGACATCGCCGAGCTGACGGCCCTGGGCGCGCCGATCCACGGCGAGGCCGGGATTGGCTATGTGCTGCGCAGCGGCCTGTTCCTGCCGCCGCTGATGCTCAACGCCGACGAGACCGAGGCCATCGTCCTTGGCCTGCGCTATGTCGACCAGCGTGGCGACGAAGCCCTCGGCAAGGCCGCCGCCGATGCCCTGGCGAAGATCGCGGCGGTGCTGGCGCCGGCGGCCCGGGAAGCCTTGCACAACCCAACCGTGCTGCCCGGCCCGCCGGCGTACCGCTACCCGGAAAACGTGGTGCCGCTGAATGTGTTTCGCCAGGCGATCCGCGAGCAGGCCAAGCTGCACATCGATTACGCCGACGTGAACAAGACGCCGAGCCAGCGCCTGATCTGGCCGCTGGCCCTGGGCTTTATGAACGAGGCGCGGGTGATCGTCGCCTGGTGTGAGCTGCGCGACGATTTCCGCACCTTTCGCACCGACCGCATCGCCGCCGCGAGTGAGCAGGGCCAGCGTTATCCGGGACGGCGCAGCGACCTGTTGCGCACCTGGCGCCAGCGCATGCAACTGGACGATGCCGGGCGTTTCACTCCTGACAAGAATTGACGCGACGGCGTTTTAGCATGGCTCCAGCAACGATAAACAAGGAGCCGCAGCACCATGTCCAGCACAGCCATTTCTCTCGCACCGGCCATCGCCGCCTACCTCGCGGCCACCAATGGTCGTGACAGTTCGGCGGTCGCCAGTTTCTTCGCCGAAGACGCCCAGGTGTTCGATGAGGGCCAGCACCAGGCCGGCACCCGGGCCATCGCCCAATGGATGGAAGACACCGCCCGCCGTTACCAGCCAAGGCTCGAGGTGCTCAAGGTCCAGCAACGCACTGGCAAGGTGCTGGTGGACAACCTGATCTCCGGCAGCTTTCCCGGCAGCCCGCTGGAATTGCGCTACGTGTTCCGCCTGGACGAGCAGGGCAAGATCGCCCGGCTGGATATCTCGTTGTAGCCGTCGCCCCGCGCTCGCTGTAGCCGCTGGCGAAGCCTGCGATTGGCCACGCAGTTGCCGCAAAACCTGGGCGCGAGGTGTATCAGGTAGAACGCGCGGCCCGGATTACGGCAACGGCGTTGCCGATCGCAGCCTCGCGCTGCTCGGCAGCGGCTACACAGGCGCCGTGTTTCCTGTAGCCGCAGCGGTTGCAAGATGAGGCATGGCATACTGCGCGGCCCCTTTGCGGATGCGTGGATCCCATGCCTTTCGATTCCCCCCTCAGCGCCTATCAGTACGCCCTTCAGGAGCGCGGTTTTGTCGCCGACGAGGCCCAGGAGCGGGCGATGCTGGCCCTGCAGCAGTGCCATGTCGCCCTGCATGAAGGGCGACGCTCGATCACCGGGGTCTATCTGTGGGGCCCCGTGGGGCGGGGCAAGACCTGGCTGATGGACCAGTTCTATCAAAGCCTTGAGGTGCCGGCGCGGCGTCAGCACTTCCACCATTTCATGGGCTGGGTCCATCAGCGCTCGTTCCAGCTGACCGGCACCGCCGACCCGCTGCAGGCCCTGGCCCGCGAGCTGAGCGAAGAGGTGCGGGTGCTGTGTTTCGACGAACTGTTCGTCAACGACATCGGCGACGCGATCATTCTCGGGCGCCTGTTCCAGGTGATGTTCGAGCAGGGCGTGGTGATGGTCTGCACTTCCAACCAGCCGCCGCAACAGCTGTATGCCGACGGCTTCAACCGCGAGCGTTTCCTGCCGGCGATCGCCGCGATCGAGGCGCATATGCAGGTGGTGGCGGTGGACGGCGCCCAGGACCATCGCCTGCACCCGGGGGCGGCCACCCAGCGTTATTGGGTCACCCCGGCCGGCCAGCCCAGCGCCCTGGGCCCGGTGTTCGAACAACTGGCGGCGGAGCAGGCGGTGTCCAGCGCGGTATTGTCGGTGGGCTATCGCGAGGTCCGGGTGATCAAGGCCAGCGAGCGGGTGCTCTGGTGCCGTTTCGCCGACCTGTGCGAGCAGCCGTTCGCCGCCATGGATTTCATGGCCCTGTGCGACCGCTTCAGCGCGATCCTGCTCAGCGACGTGCCCGAGCTCAGCGCGCAACAGCGCCCGGGGCGGATTGCCCGGGGCACCGAGGACGGCGCCGAGCGGGTGGTGGCGGGCGATCGCGAGCTGCCGCAGCTGTCGGTGCACGATGACAGCGTGCGGCGTTTCATCGCCTTGGTGGACGAGTGTTATGACCGCAAGGTGCCGCTCTACCTCGAAGCGCGGGTGCCGATGGAGGCGTTGTACACCGAGGGCTACCTGGAGTTTCCATTCCGCCGTACCCTCAGTCGTCTGAAGGAGATGCAGCTGCAGCGTTTCGGCTGAGCACGCCTGATCATTACAAGGGAGACCTGACCGTGAACCAGCCCCTGTCCCATCATCTGCTGACCATGGCTTACCAGAACGTCTGGGCCAATCACCGCCTGGGCAAGGCCTGGGAAATACTGGACCCGAGCGAGCTGGCGGCGCCGCGGGTGAGTTTCTTTCCCAGCCTGAAAGCCACCCTCAACCACATCCTTACCTGCGACTGGTTCTACGTCGACGCGCTGGAGCGAGAGCTGCGCGGCGAGGCGCCACGGGCCGACTGCTATGTGTTTTTCGAGGTCGAGGAGCCCTTCGACCAGGCCGCCGACCTGCGCCGCGAGCAGGCGCTGGTGGACCGCCGGCTGATCGCCTACTGCGCGCAGCAACGGGATGTGGACCTTGCGCGCATCGTCACCATCGCCCGGGAAAAACCCCAGCGCGATACCCGGCTGCGCCTGCTCTCGCACCTGTTCGAGCACCAGTTGCATCACCGTGGCCAGGTGCACGCCATGCTCAGCGGCACCCGGGTGGCGCCGCCGCAGCTGGACGAGTTCTTCTGCGCGGGCGAGGCGGCCCTGCGCGCCGAGGACTTTGCCGAGCTGGGCTGGAGCGAAGCGCAGATCTGGGGCGCGGAGGCGGTCGAGGAAAAAGAACGGTAGCGCTTGACGCGCTAGCCGTTCGTTTGGTCATGTGCCGATGTTTACAATCGCTCTCCCGGGGACCCGCCCGGATCAATAACTGTTGAGGACAAACATGGACGTTGCAGACGTATTGGTACTCCAGGCCAGCTACACCAACCCGGTACACGCCGAGGCGATCGCCCTGGTGCTCAACCACTATGCCCAGGACCCGATGGGCGGCGGCCAGCCATTGGACGCCGATCTGTTGCGGCAATTGCCCGGCGAACTGGCCAAGCGCCCCCACGCGTTCAGTGTGCTGGCCTTTGTCGGTGGCGAACCGGCCGGCCTGGTGAATTGCTTCGAGGGCTTTTCCACCTTTGCCGGCCGGCCGCTGGTCAATGTGCACGATGTGTCGGTGATCGATAAATTCCGCGGCCTGGGCCTGAGCCAGAAGATGCTGCACAAGGTCGAGGAGATCGCCCGCCAGCGCGGCTGCTGCAAGATCACCCTGGAAGTGCTGGAGGGCAACGCGGTGGCCCAGGCGTCCTACCGCAAGTTCGGCTTCGACGACGCCAGGCTCGACCCGAGCCATGGCCGGATGCTGTTCTGGAACAAAACCCTGTAAGCCCCTGGAGCCCGCCGCCCGATGAACTCATCTCCCCTGGATGCCCCCGTGACCCGCCGTGACAGTGCCTGGACGGTGTTCCTGGTGTTCCTGCGGCTGGGCCTGAGTTCCTTCGGCGGGCCGGTGGCGCACCTGGGGTATTTCCGCACCGAATTCGTCCAGCGCCGCGCCTGGCTGAGCGAGGCGGCCTATGCCGAACTGATCGCCCTGTGCCAGTTCCTCCCGGGGCCGGCCAGCAGCCAGGTGGGCTTTGCCCTGGGCTGGTCGCGGGCGGGGCTGGCCGGCGCGCTGGGCGCCTGGCTGGGCTTTACCTTGCCTTCGGCGCTGATCCTGATTGCCCTGGCCATGGGCCTGAGCGGTAGCGGCACAGGGTTGCCCGGCGGGCTGGTGCATGGCCTGAAGATCGTCGCGGTGGCGGTGGTGGCCCAGGCCCTGTGGGGCATGGCCCGAGCCTTGTGCCGCGGGCCGCTGCGCATGCTGATCACGCTTGTCTCGGTGATCAGTGTGCTGCTCTGGCCGACCACCCTTGGCCAGGTCTGCGTGATGTTGCTGGCAGGGGTGGTCGGCGCGGGCCTGCTCCAGCCGACTTTCGACAACCGCGAGGACGGGCTGGCGATCGCGGTCGGCAAGCGCACGGGCTATCTGGCCCTGGTGCTCTTTGCCCTGTTACTGGCGGGCTTGCCACTGCTGGCCGGGCTCTGGCCCAGCCTGTCGCTGCTGCTGGCCGATGGTTTTTATCGCGCCGGTGCCCTGGTGTTCGGCGGCGGCCATGTGGTGCTGCCGTTGCTGCAGAGCGAGGTGGTCGCACCGGGCCTGCTGAGCAACGATCTGTTTCTCGCCGGTTATGCCGCCGCCCAGGCGGTGCCGGGGCCTTTGTTCTCTTTTTCGGCTTTTCTCGGCGCGGCCATCGACGGCTGGCGCGGCGCGCTGCTGTGCCTGACGATGATTTTCCTGCCGGCCATGCTGCTGATCGTTGGCGTCCTGCCGTTCTGGCAGAACCTGCGCCACCTGGGCCGGGTCCAGGCCGCGCTGGCCGGCGTCAATGCGGCGGTGGTCGGCCTGTTGGCGGCGGCGCTGTACGACCCGCTATGGACCAGCAGCATCCTCAAGCCGCTGGACCTGGGGTTGGCCCTGCTGGCCCTGGCCGCGCTGATGCGCTGGAAGCTGCCGCCCTGGCTGGTGGTGCTCGCCGGTGGCGCCGTCGGCCTGCTGCTGGAGGCCTGACGCCAGCGTCGTCAGGTGCGCGGTGGGTGATTGAGCCGGGCAAACACCAGGCGGAACAGGGTGAAGCTGCCCGGCACGCTGCTGACCTCGGTCCGGCCCTGATGCAGGTTCATGATCGAGCGCACGATCGCCAAGCCCAATCCCGTACCGCCTTCGGCGCGCGAGCGGCTGCTGTCGACCCGATAGAAACGCTCGAACAAATGCGCCAGGTGCTGCTCCGGGATACCGGCGCCGGGGTTGCCCACCGACAGCGACACACTTGATTCATGCTCCTCCACCAGGATCGAAATACTCGATGCCCGCGGGCTGTGGCGGATGGCGTTGGACAGCAGGTTGGAGATCGCCCGCTGGATCATCAGACGGTCGCCATACACCAGGCCATCGCCGGACAGGCTGATGCCCAGGTGCTTTTCCTCGGCGCTCAGGGCGAACAGTTCCGTGACCCGCCGCGCTTCCTCGCCCAGGGATATTGCTTCGAACGCCACCTGGGAGGCCGGGTGGCTGACCTGGGCGAGGAACAGCATATCGCTGACGATCCGGGTCAGGCGCTCCAGCTCCTCGGTGCTCGACTCCAGTACCGCCTTGTACTCGTGGGGCGGGCGCTCCCGGGACAGGGTGACCTGGGCCTTGCCCATCAGGTTGGTGATGGGCGAGCGCAGCTCGTGGGCCAGGTCGTCGGAGAATTGCGAGAGCTGCTGCACGCCGCCGTCGAGCCGGTGCAGCATGAAATTGATGCTATGGGCCAGCTCGGCCAGCTCCCTTGGCAGGTTGTCCGGCGACAGGCGATGGGTCAGGTCCTGGGTGGTGACCTTGGCGGCCACCCGGCTGAATTGCTGCAACGGCGCCAGGCCACGCTGCACCACCCACCAGGCGCCGATGCCGATCAGCATCAGCAGCAGGGGCAGGGCGATCACCGTGGAGCGCAGGTAGGCGCTGAGCAGCGCCTGGTCGTTGGCCCGGTCCAGGGACAGCACCACCCGCACCTGTTCGCCATTGCGCAGGCTGACCAGGCTGGAGGTGCTGAGCAGCCGGTTGCCGGCGCTGTCGAGCCAGTCGAGGAATACCGGGCTTTCCGGCCGGGTCAGGGCTTCGGGCAGCGGGCCCAGGTTGCGGTTGCCGATGTTCAACAGCGGTTCGGCCTGGGGATCGGCGGCGAAAATGCTCAGGTGCAGGTTGTCGTGGCCCATCACCAGGTCCAGCAGCGAATGCGGGCGGGCGGCGATATCGCCGGTCTTCAGGTCGCTGGTCAGGGTGTGGCGGATCTGTTCGAGTTTGCTGTCCAGGCTTTCCCGCGCCAGGCTGCCCAGCTCGTGGCTGAGGGCCAGGTAGGCCAGGGTCGCGAGCAGCAGCACCAGGCCGGCACCCATCAGGCTGACGGTCAGGCCCAGGCGCATGGACAGGCTGCTGGCGGTGCGTTGCGCGGCTTTCATTGGCGCACTTCCAGGACATAACCGACACCACGGATGGTGTGGATCAGCTTGATCTCGCTGGCATCGTCGATCTTCGCCCGCAGGCGGCTGATGGAGACCTCCACCACGTTGGTGTCGCAGTCGAAGTTCATGTCCCAGACCAGGGAGATGATCTGGGTGCGGGTCAGCACCTCGCCCGATTGGCGCATCAGCACCTGCAACAGGGTGAACTCCTTGGTGGTCAGGTCGATGCGCCGCGAACCGCGATAGGCCCGGTGCCGGCGTGGGTCGAGCTCCAGGTCGGCGACCCGCAGGGTGTCGGTCGCCGGCAGGTTCTCGCTGCGCCGCAGCAGGGTGCGCACCCGCGCCAGCAACTCGGGAAACTCGAACGGCTTGACCAGGTAATCGTCGGCCCCCAGGTCCAGCCCCTTGACCTTGTCGGCCAGGCGCCCGCGCGCCGAGAGCATCATCACCCGGGCGTTGCTGTCCTTGCGCATGTCTTCCAGCACCTGCCAGCCGTCCTTTTCCGGCAGATTGACGTCCAGAATCACCAGTTCGTAGTTTTGCTGTTCGATCAGGTAAAGCCCGTCGACACCGGTGGCGGCGCGGTCGACTACATAACCGCTTTCGGTCAGGCCCTGATGCAGATAATCGGCAGTTTTACGCTCGTCTTCGACAACCAGAATGCGCATGGAAAAGTGACCTCTTGATCATTAATACGATTTCAATGGCGCTGGATATGAAGTTGTTGTTGGACCAGCCATAAAGCCCACGAAGTTGCTGCTGATAAATAGCCTCAGCCGTTTGGGTCGGGGAGAATGCTCAAGCCTGAAGTGGCTTTAGGGTCAAGATTTAAAGTGCCTGATATCAATGGCTTGTGCCTGTTTTCGACAGCCGGTTAGCTGGCTGTTCCAACAGCAAGCCAAGCGAAGTGATTCAAACCGATCATGTGTTATTTACTGTTTCAATATATGTCGAAGTTTGGCGGAAACTTATATTAATACAGCCGGTAATGACGATTGCTTAGATGGCGTAATTGTCATTTTGACGTCAGAAAGTTGATAGCCCATGGTCATGTCGCAGATATCGACGGCAATAAAAAAGGCGCCCGAAAGGGCGCCGGAAGATCCTCTCTGGCAAAGGAGCATGATCGCCAGAGAGGAGTAGAGCTCGGGGCGTTTCAGGCGTCCGGTTGCGCGCTGGCGCGGGTCGGGTCCTCGGCGGGTGCCTGGGGTTTTTTCCCGTTCTCGGAGGACGTCTGTTCGCTATCGGTGCGGGGTATCTGCTGGCTGATGGGGAAGTTGTCCCAGTAGTGCTTCATGCGTTCAGCGCCGCCTTCGGCGAACGCTGCACCCGAGCTGGCAATCATCAGACCGGCGAGCAGGAGTGTGGAGGCTTTCATATGCGATGTCCCATTGACGGTGATCGGTATCCGTTGCGTCCCTGTAACGAAGCAGTGAGGGAAGTCTGGCGCGATCTTATTAACTAGGGGTTAACAGGACGCTGAAGGCGGGATGACAATGCTGTCATCCCGGATGAGAGGCGCTGACGGCCCACAGATATGAGCCGTGTAGGAAGAAGGGCGGGTTACAGCTTCCAGTCCAGGCTCAGGGTCATAGTGCGCGGTTCGCCCCAGTAGACGCCGTTATAGAAGCCGACCCGTTCGTAGTACTTCTTGTCGAACAGGTTGGTGACGTTGAGCGAGGCCGACAGGTGCGGGTCGAACTCGTAGCGCGACATCAGCCCGGCCACGCTGTAGGCCTGCTGATGGATGCGGGTGTTTTCGGTGACGATGCGCCCGTTGCCGTCGCGCCCCACCGGCCGCCGGCTGCTGCCGTAGATCTCGCTTTGCCAGTTCAGGCTGCCGCCGACGGTCAGCGCCCGCCACTGGCCCGGCAAGCGATAGGCCGTCGACAGGCGCAGCATGTTCATCGGCTCGCCGCCGTTGGCGCGCTGTTTTTCGCCATCCAGAGCGTGGGTGTAGGTGTAGCCGGCGGTGAGGTTCCAGCCCGCGAGGATTTCACCCGAGACCTCGGCCTCGAACCCCTGCACCTTGCCGCCTTTGCCACCCGACTTGTAGAACTCCTCGCCAGTGACCGGGTCCGGCGGCACCGAGCTGTCCAGTTCGGCGACGTTGTCCTGCTTGCTCCAGAACACTGCGGTGGCCAGGTTCAGGCGCTCCTCCAGCAGGCTGCCCTTGAGCCCCAGCTCGTAGTTGCTGCCGACTATCGGCTCCAGGTATTTACGGCTGGCGTCGCGCTCGGTCTGGGGCTTGAAGATGTCGGTGTAGCTGACATACACCGTGTATTGCGGGGTGAGGTCGTACAGCAGGCCGGCGTAGGGCGTCCACATGTCGTTGTGCTGTTGGTGGGTGTCTTCGAGGCTGGTCAGCTGGTTGTTGGCGTCGTAGCGGCGAGAACGACTGTGGGCGCTCCAACTGCCGTAACGGCTGCCGAGCACCGCGTGCAGCTCGTCGCTCAGGCTCAGGCGGGTCGCCAGGTAGCCGGCCTTTTGCCGGGTGCTGTCGCCGGAGCCGGGCAGGTTGGTCACGGTGTCGGGAAACTTGGCGATGCCGCCCATGTATTTCCAGTCGGCGATGCTGGCGTAACCCGGCGGCGTCGGGCCGTCGACGGTGTGTGGCGACGATTCGCGGCGCTCGGCCTCGCCGTAGCCCAGCATCAGTTCATGTTCGCGGCCCAGCAGGTTGTAGGGACCTGCCAGGTTGAAGTCGTACACGCGCATTTTCTGCGTGCCGATCATATGGCTGGTCCAGGCGGTCATGCCCGAGCGGTCGGCCTCCGGGAAACCGGCACCGCCGTAATAGACCTTGCCGTCGCTGTCGCTGTCGCGGTGGGTGTAGGCGGCTTTCAGGTGCCAGTCGTGGCCCAGGCGCTGGTCGAGGGTGGCGAAGGCGGTCTTGTCCCTGAGCGGCCAGGAGCTCCAGTGCGCCGCCATGTTGGTGGAGCGCGGCAGGTTGGCCTTGCCGCCCGCGGCGTTCCAGTAGGGCACGGTGCCCCAGGAGGTGCCCTGGACCTGCTTGTCCTGATAGTCGTAGCCCACCGCCAGGGTGGTGCTGTCGGTCAGGTCGGCCTCAAGAATGCCGTAGCCGACTTCCCGCTGCAGCTGGTAGTGGTCGCGAAAAGACTGGCTGTCGCGATAGGCCAGCACCGTGCGCCCGCGCAGGCGTCCGTCGAACCCCAGCGGGCCGCCGACGTCGACGTAGCTGTAGTAGTTGTCGTAGTTGCCGCCGCTGACACCGGCCTTGGCCGCCCACTCGTGGGTCGGTCGCTTGCGCACCATGTTGACGGTGGCCGAAGGGTCGCCGGCGCCGGTGGTCAGGCCGGTGGCGCCGCGGACCACCTCGATGCGGTCGTAGATGATGGTGTCTGAATCGGACTTCATGCGGTTGAAGGTGTTGAGCATGCCATCGATCTGGAAGTTGTTGATGGAGTAGCCGCGGGAGGAATAGCTCACCCGGTCGGAGTCAAGGTGCTGGACCACCACCCCGGTGGTTTGCCCCAGCACCTCGGACAAGGTGTCGAGTTTGAAATCGTCCATCTGCTGGCGGGTCACCACTGACACCGATTGCGGGGTTTCCTTGATCGACAGGTTCAGGCGCGTGGCGGTGCTCATGCTGCCGGTGGTGTAGGACCCGGTATTTTCCGTGGTGGCGCCCAGGCCCTGGGCGGTGACGCTGGTGGCATCGAGCTCCAGGGTCCTGGCGCCGCGGTCGGGGTTCCGGGCGGGTTCGCTTTCGGCCAGCAGCTCGGGGCTCAGAACCGCGCCGCACAGGCCGAATGTCAAAGTCATGGAACGGGTGAATGGCGCGAGCATCGCTGCCGTCTCCTTGTCGTCGAGGGAAAAAATCCGTTTGCACTGAGACGAAAAGGCGGAAGGGTATTTAGCTTAAACGAGAATAATTATTATCTTCTGGATGCAAAAATGCCCCATGAAGGGGCATTGAGGGCCGGTATTACGGGGCTGCGTGAGCCCCGTAGGAAAAGGCTTATTCTGGCATCGCTTATTTCTGCACGACTTATTTTTGTACGACTTATTTCTGCACGACTTATTTCTGGACCACCGCGGTGGGTGGCGGTGCCTTGGGCTTCATCAGGCTGAAGTCGATCAGGGCTTTCTCGTTGCGTTCATAAGGGTTGCCGATCAGCAGCGGGCGCGGCTTGAAGCTGTCGCTGACCAGGCTCTTGCTGCGGTCCAGTTCGTCGGAGCTCAGCCCGGCCATGTCGGCCCAGGTGTGGATCAGGTGCGAGCTGCTGTAGGGGCGGCCGAGGTCGCCGGCGAAGTTCCAGTCATGGTCCTGCTTCCACTTCGGCGAAGCCCAGGCGATGAACGGAATGGTGTACATCGGCGCGGTCGGCTTGCCTTCGTTGCGGCCCAGGGTGTTGTGGCCGGCGGAGTCGAACACGTCTTCGCCATGGTCCGACAGGTACAGCAGGAAGCCGTTGGGGTCGGTCTTGGCGTAGTCCTTGATCAGGCTCGAGACCACGAAGTCGTTGTACAGCACGGCATTGTCGTAGCTGTTGTAGGTCGGCACCTGGTCGTCACGCACGCCGGCCGGCACGCCAGTGCGGTCGGTGAACTTGTCGTAGCTCGGCGGGTAGCGGTACTGGTAGCTCATGTGGGTGCCCAGCAAGTGGACCACGATGAACTTGCGCGGCGCGCCGTCGGCCAGCGCCTTGGAGAACGGCTCCAGCACGTCGCCGTCGTACTGGCGGGCGTTCTGGTTGCGGTTGTTGTTCAGGTAGACCTGCTCGTCCGCCTGCTCGGAGAAGGTGGTGAGCATGGTGTTGCGTTTGGTCATGGTCTGCTGGTTGGTGATCCAGTAGGTCTTGTAGCCGGCCTGCTTCATCACGCTGACCAGGGACGGGGTCTTGAGGTACAGGTCGGGGTTTTCTTCGTCGGCGAAGGTCAGCACCTGCTGCAAGGCTTCGATGGTGTAGGGGCGTGGGGTGATGACGTTATCGAAGATCGCCAGCTGGTCCTTGAGCTTGTCCAGCTCCGGCGTGGTCTGGCGCGGGTAGCCGTAGAGGCTCATGCGCTGGCGGTTGGTCGACTCGCCGATCACCAGGACCAGGGTCGAAGGCTGGTTGGCCATGCTGTCCTTGAGGTTGTGCAGCGGCGGGATCTTGCTCACGTTGTCGAGCATGCCCTGCATGTTTTCCAGCTGCTCGCGGTAGCGCCGGTAGGCCACCACCATCTGCCACGGCACCGCGGGCTCGATGCGCGTCTCGAATTTCTCCAGGCCGCCAGCGAAGCTGCCGGTGCGCGCGGTCTGCTTGATCAGCGGGTAGCCGATGACGGCGATCAGGATGGCCATGGCCGCCACCAGCGCGCGACCGCGCGGCAGGTAGACCGGGCGCAGGCGGGTCCAGAGGAAGAGGGCGAAGGCGGTATGGGCGAGGAACGCCAGCACCATCCACCAGGCGAAGTACTGGGTCAGGTACTCACCGGCTTCGGAGGGGTTCGACTCGAACATGATGAAGATGACGCTCTGGGAGAACTCCTGCTGGTAAATGAAGAAGTAACCCAGGCTGGCCATGGAACAGGCCCAGAGCACGATGCCGATGACGGCGGCCATCGCGCGGGTGCGGGCCGGGAACAGCAGCATCGGCGCCAGCCAGATCGCGCTCATGATGAAGGCCTGGCGGAAACCGGCGAACCCGGAGGTGTCGGTCAGCTGGATCAGTAACTGGGTGATGCCGGAGAAGTACCAGAAGAACAGGAAGAGCCAACCCAGGCCCGCCCAGTCAAACCCTTTCGCGGACGTCTTGTCGCGTTTAAACACTGCCATCGAACGCTCCAGCTGCATTGAACATGACATTCGCCGGAAAGCTTCGACTACCTCGGCGAACGCGCGCCGCGCCCGTGGGGGCGGCAATATTGCGCCGGAGTATCCATAAGAAGGTGTGAAAACTTTGTGAGTTGGTACCTGCGTGTCAGATAATGCCGTCGCCAGGAGGCGGGCAGGGTAAAAAGCGACGGGCAAAAAGAAGCCGGCGATCCATCGAGGACTCGGCCGGCTTCATTAATAACCTGTTGCAAGGACCGGCCACGGCGGGCGGGTTCCTCGGATTCTCAGGCGTGTAGCTGGGTGACGGCAGCCACCTGACCCTGGTTCTGCAATGCCAGGCGCAGTTGCGCCAGCTCTTGCTTCAACTGGTCGCGCTCGTTCTTCAGTTCGCGCAACTCGTCACGACGGATAGTGACGTAGAGGGTTTGTGCAGGTCGTGCCGGTAGTACTGTGCCCATTGCTCACCTCGCAAATGGCGTGCATCAACTGTGGTCCGGCCGCTCGAATTCCGGGGCCTGAAACACTATCGGCGGCAATTTTGATTTCTTTTGCCGGCAAAGGGAACTTTTTTATTTTCAGTGGTCGTTGTGCCTTCGAAGCGATTCGCGTCGTTATCCACTCACCGCTTGGGAAACACTGCTTTGGAAACTTAGTCCGGATGCTCTGGACTAACCCTCACGAGCCTCGTTGGGCTATAACCTTTTGACACAATTTAGTAGTAAGGAGCATCAGCACATGCAACTGGGGATTATCGGACTGGGCCGCATGGGCGGAAACATTGCGCGGCGCCTGATGCTCAATGGGCATGAAACCGTGGTCTATGACCGCAACAGCGCTTTTGTCAGCACCCTGAGTGGCGAAGGCGCCAAGGGCGTCGCCGACCTGCCGGCCCTGGTCGCCGGCCTGGAAAAGCCGCGCGCGGTCTGGGTCATGCTGCCGGCTGGCGCGCCCACCGAAGACACCATCGAAACCCTCAGCCAGTTGCTCGAACCGGGCGACGTGATCATCGATGGCGGCAACACCTACTATAAGGACGACATCCGTCGCGCCCAGGCGCTGGCGGAAAAAGGCCTGAACTACATCGACGTCGGCACCTCCGGCGGCGTCTGGGGCCTGGAGCGCGGCTACTGCATGATGATCGGCGGCGACGCCGAGGTGGTGCGCCGCCTGGACCCGCTGTTCGATGCGCTGGCACCGGGCATGGGCGACATCCCGCGGACCAAGGACCGGGTGGCTGAAGACGATCGCGCCGAGCGCGGTTATATCCACGCCGGCCCTGCCGGTGCCGGGCACTTCGTCAAGATGATCCACAACGGCATCGAGTACGGCATGATGCAGGCCTTCGCCGAGGGCTTCGACATCCTCAAGACCAAAGCCTCGCCAAGCCTGCCGCAAGACCAACGCTTCGACCTCAACGTCGCCGATATCGCCGAAGTCTGGCGCCGTGGCAGCGTGGTCTCCTCCTGGTTGCTGGACCTGACCGCCGATGCCCTGGCCACCGATCCGCAGCTCGACGGTTTCTCCGGCGAAGTGGCCGACAGCGGCGAAGGTCGCTGGACCATCGAGGCCGCCATCGAGCAGGCGGTGCCGGTCCCGGTGCTGTCGAGTTCGTTGTTCGCCCGTTTCCGTTCCCGCCAGCAGAGCACCTATGGCGACAAGATGCTGTCGGCCATGCGTTTCGGCTTCGGCGGCCACGTGGAGACTCCGAAAAAATGACCTCCTCGCGAAAGAAGTCCAAGGCTCAACCCGCTCCACCCACCACACTGTTCCTGTTCGGCGCCCATGGCGACCTGGTCAAGCGCCTGCTGATGCCGGCGCTGTACAACCTCAACCGTGACGGCTTGCTGGATGAGGGGTTGAAGATTGTCGGCGTTGATCACAACGCGATCAGCGATGTGGATTTCGCCAAGAAGCTCGAGGACTTCATTCGCACCGAGGCTGCCGGCAAGGTCGGCAGCGGCGCGCAAGCGCTGGACCCGGCGCTCTGGGCCAAGCTGGCCAATGGCATCAGCTATGTCCAGGGCGACTTCCTGGACGACAGCACCTATGACGCGCTGGCGGCGAAAATCGCCGCCAGCGGCACCGGCAATGCGGTGTTCTACCTGGCCACCGCACCGCGCTTCTTCAGTGAAGTGGTGCAGCGCCTGGGTGCGTCGGGGTTGCTGGTTGAAGGGGACAACGCGTTTCGCCGGGTGGTGGTCGAAAAGCCGTTCGGCTCCGACCTGCAAACGGCGCAAGCGCTGAACGAATGCCTGCTCAAGGTGATGAGCGAAAAGCAGATCTATCGGATCGACCATTACCTGGGCAAGGAGACGGTGCAGAACATTCTGGTCAGCCGTTTCTCCAACAGCCTGTTCGAGGCTTTCTGGAACAACCATTACATCGACCACGTGCAAATCACCGCGGCGGAAACCGTCGGGGTGGAAACCCGTGGCAGCTTTTATGAAAACACCGGCGCCCTGCGCGACATGGTGCCCAATCACCTGTTCCAGCTGCTGGCGATGGTCGCCATGGAACCACCGGCGGCCTTCGGCGCCGACGCGGTGCGCGGCGAAAAGGCCAAGGTGGTGGGGGCGATTCGTCCCTGGAGCACTGAAGAGGCCCTGGCCAACTCGGTGCGTGGCCAGTACGTGGCGGGCAAGGCGGGCGACAAGCCGGTGGCCGGCTACCGCGAAGAGGCCAACGTGGCCCCGGACAGCAACACTGAAACCTACGTCGCCCTCAAGGTGATGATCGACAACTGGCGTTGGGTCGGCGTGCCGTTCTACCTGCGCACCGGCAAGCGCATGAGCGTGCGCGACACCGAGATCGCTATCTGCTTCAAGCCTGCGCCGTACGCGCAGTTCCGCGACACCGAGGTCGACCACTTGCAGCCGACCTACCTGCGCATCCAGATCCAGCCCAATGAAGGCATGTGGTTCGACCTGCTGGCGAAAAAGCCCGGGCCGACCCTGGAGATGGCCAATATCGAGCTGGGGTTCGCCTACAAGAACTTCTTCGAGATGCAGCCTTCCACCGGCTACGAGACGCTGATCTACGATTGCCTGACCGGCGACCAGACCCTGTTCCAGCGCGCCGACAACATCGAGAACGGCTGGCGCGCGGTGCAGCCGTTCCTCGATGCCTGGAAGGAAAAGGCCAAGGTGCATATCTACCGGGCCGGTGAAGACGGACCGGCGGCCGGCGACGAGTTGCTGACCCGCGACGGCCGTGAATGGCACAGCCTCGGATGAGGGGCGAGGGGCAGCATCCCATCCAGTTCCTGCTCAGCGACATGGACGGCACCTTGCTGCTGCCCGATCACAGCCTGAGCCAGCGCACCATCGCCGCGGTGCGCGCGCTGCGCGAAGCCGGGGTGTTTTTCAGCCTCGCCACCGGGCGGCCGCCGCGGGCCATGTTGCAGCAGATCGAAGCCCTGGGCGTCGACCTGCCGACCGCGGCGTTCAATGGCGGCACCCTCGTCAATCCCGATGGCAGTTTCCTGGTGCGCCACCATGTGCCGGTAGCGGTCGCCAACACTGTCCTGGCGCTGCTGTCGCCGCAGCCGGAAGTCGAAGTCTGGGTGTTTGCCGACGGTGAATGGCTGCTGCGCAATCCCCACGGGCCGATGGTGCCGCGCGAGCAGCATGGCCTGGGTTATCCGCCGGTGGTGGTGGAGAGCTTCGAGGACTACCTGCCGCGCATCGACAAGATAGTCGCCGCCAGTGCCGACACTGCACTGTTGGTGGAGCTGGAGGCACGTTTGCTGGAGCAGGTCGGCGGACGGGCGCAGGTCTCCCGTTCGCAACCGGTGTACCTGGATGTGACGGCGCTACAGGCCAACAAGGGGCAGGCGCTGATCACCCTGGCGGAGTTTCTCGGGGTGCCGCTGGAGCGCACCGCGGCGCTGGGCGATGGCGGCAACGACCCGGCGATGTTCCAGCAGGCCGGGTTGTCGATTGCCATGGGCCAGGCCGAAGCGGCGGTGCAACGCCAGGCCGACCTGGTGACGGGCAGCAATGTCGCCGATGGCGCCGCCGAGGCGATCGAGCGATTCATCCTGCCGCGCTAATGCAAAACCTGTAGCCGCTGCCGCAGGCTGCGATCGACCCGAAGGGTCGCGGCGGTCTCCAGATCGCTGAAGGCCTTCGGCCTTATCACAGCCTGCGGCAGCGGCTACATCCTCCTTACAGCCAGTAGCTCACCGCATACCAGCCCAGCACCCCCATCACCACGGTGTAAGGCAACGCCATCCACACCATGCGTCCATACGACAGGCGCACCAGCGGCGCGATCGCCGAGGTCAGCAGGAACAGGAATGCCGCCTGGCCGTTGGGCGTGGCCACGCTCGGCAGGTTGGTGCCGGTGTTGATCGCCACTGCCAGGGTTTCGAAGTGTTCGCGGCTCATCAGTCCGGAAGCGAAGGCCTGTTTCACTTCGGTGATGTAGATGGTGGCGACGAACACGTTATCGCTGATGGCCGACAACAGCCCGTTGGCGATAAACAGCATGCCCGGTTGCTGGCTCGCCGGCAGCGCCAGCACCCACTGGATCAGCGGGGTGAACAGCTGCTGGTCGTGAATCACCGCCACCACCGCGAAAAACACCACCAGCAGGGCGGTGAACGGCATCGCATCCTTGAACGCGCTGCCCAGGCGGTGCTCGTCGGTGATGCCGGTGAACGCGGTAATCAGCACGATCACCATCAGGCCGATCAGGCCGACCTCGGCGATATGCAGGGCCAGCGCAGCAATCAGGATCAGCGCCGCCACACCCTGTACCAGCAGCGCCGCGCGTTGCCGGTCGGTGCGTTCGGCGTTGTCTTCGGCGGCGTAGTTGGCCAGCACCGCGCGCACGTTGTCCGGCAGCAGGGTGCCGTAGCCGAACCAGCGCAGTTTCTCCAGCAGCACGCAGGTCACCAGCCCGGCCACCAGCACCGGCAGCGATACCGGGGCGACCTTGAGGAAGAAGTCGGCGAAGTGCCAACCCATTTCATGGCCGATCAGCAGGTTCTGCGGTTCGCCCACCAGGGTGCAGACACCACCCAGGGCAGTGCCCACCGCGCCATGCATCAGCAGACTGCGCAGGAAGGCACGGAACTGTTCGAGGTCCTGGTGATGCAGTTGCGGCAAGTGCTGGTCGTCGTTGAATTCGCTGTCCTGGCGCGGGTCGTTGCCGGACGCCACCCGGTGATACACCGAATAGAAGCCCACCGCGGCGCTGATGATCACCGCGGTGACCGTCAGGGCATCGAGAAACGCCGAGAGGAAGGCCGAAAGAAAGCAGAACAGCAGGCCCAGCAGCGCCTTGGAGCGCACCCCCAGCAACAGCCGGGAGAACAGGAACAGCAGCAGCTCCTTCATGAAATAGATGCCGGCCACCATGAACATCAGCAGCAGGATTACCGGGAAGTTGTGCACCAGTTCGTCGTACAGCGCCTGGGGCGTGGTCATGCCCAGCGCCACGGCTTCCAGCACCAGCAGGCCGCCGGGCATCAACGGGTAGCACTTGAGGGCCATGGCCAGGGCGAAGATGAACTCGGCCACCAGCATCCAGCCGGCCGCCACCGGGCCGAGCGTGAACAGCAGCAAGGGGTTGAGCAGCAGGAAGGCAAGGATGCTGGCTTTGTACCAGCGCGGTGAATGGCCGAGAAAGTTGTGGGCGAAAGCCTGGGCCAGTGAACCGGACATTGGCTGCTCCTTGTATTGAAGAAGCGCGCAACTTGCCGCAAGCACCGGTGAAGATCAAGAAACTCTGAAATCTTTTGCCACAAATACTGACCCGGGCTTTTGTAGGAGCCAACTTGCTCGCGATGAGGCCCTTCGATGTCGTTCTGCAGGCCGTCATCGCGAGCAAGCTCGCTCCTACAAGTTTGAGGTGTGTCGGCGATCTGGGCGCGCGGTCAGTCTTCGCGTTTGACCACCAGGGTCAGGATGTCGTAGCTGGCCACCAGCTCACCCAGCTGGTTGCTGACCTCCACGTCCCAGGCCACCACGCCCTGGGGGATGCCTTGCGGGCTCTGCTTGCCCTGGTCGATCTTGCGCTTGCAGGTCAGGCGCGCCTGGATGGTGTCGCCGATGCCCACCGGGTTGATGAAGCGCAGGGTATCCAGGCCATAGTTGGCCAGCACCGGGCCCGGCGCCGGGGACACGAACAGCCCGGCCGCCGCTGACAGTACGAAGTAACCGTGGGCGATGCGCTTGCCGAACTGCGACTCCTTGGCCGCGATCTCGTCGAAGTGCATATAGAAGTGGTCGCCGGACAGGCAGCCGAAGTTCACCAGGTCGGCCTCGGTCACCGTGCGCCTGTGGGTCAGCAGCGACTCGCCGATTTGCAGGTCCTGGAAGAACCGGCGGAACGGATGCACCTCGGTCTCGATGACCTTGGCGCCCCGCACGTATTCGCCGGTGACCGCCGCCAGCATGCTCGGCGAGCCTTGCACCGCCGCCCGTTGCAGGTAGTGCTTCACCGCGCGCAGGCCACCGAGTTCTTCACCGCCACCGGCGCGACCCGGGCCGCCGTGCTTGAGTTGCGGCAGCGGCGAGCCATGGCCGGTGGATTCGGCGGCGGATTCGCGGTCCAGCACCAGCAAGCGCCCGTGCCAGGCCGCGGCCACCGGGATGGCCTTGGCGGCGATTTTTGGATCGCGGGTCACCAGGCTGGCCACCAGGCTGCCTTTGCCTCGGGCGGCCAGGGCCAGGGCTTCGTCGAGGTCGTCATAGGCCATCAACGTGCTGACCGGGCCGAAGGCCTCGATATCGTGGGCACCGCCTTCGGCATGCGGATCGCGGGCCTGCAACAGGGTCGGGGCGAAGAACGCGCCCTGGCGGGTGTTTGCCCCGCGCGGCTCGAAGCCGTCGCGGGCACCGAACAACAGGTCGCTGCTCTGCAACAAGCTCTCCAGGCGTTCGGCCACGTCCCGCTGCTGATCGTGGGAGGCCAGCGCGCCCATGCGCACGCCTTCCACCGCCGGGTCGCCGACCACCACCCTGGCCAGCCTGTCGCGCAGGCGGCTGGCAACCGCGTCGATATGCCTGGCCGGCACGATGGCGCGGCGAATGGCGGTGCATTTCTGCCCGGCCTTGGTGGTCATTTCCCGGGCCACTTCCTTGATGAACAGCTCGAACTCTTCGTCGTCCGGGCTCACGTCCGGGGCGAGGATCGCGCAGTTCAGCGAGTCGGCCTCGGCATTGAACGGCACCGAATTGCGAATCAGCTGCGGGTTGGCGCGCAGCTTGGCCGCGGTGTCGGCCGAGCCGGTGAAGGTCAGCACGTCCTGGCCCTGCAGACGGTCCAGCAGGTCGCCGGTGCTGCCGATCACCAGTTGCAGGCTGCCGGCGGGCAACAGCCCCGATTCATCCATCAGGCGCACCACGGCTTCGGTCAGGTAGCTGGTGGCGGTGGCTGGCTTGACGATGCACGGCATGCCGGCGAGGAAGCTTGGGGCGAATTTTTCCAGCATGCCCCAGATCGGGAAGTTGAAAGCGTTGATATGCACCGCCAGGCCACCGCGGGGCACCAGGATATGGGTGCCGGCGAAGCTGCCGAGCTTGCTCAACTGCAGCGCCGGGCCTTCGTGGACGATATTGCCCGAGGGCAATTCCCGCGAACCCAGGCTGGCATAGGTGAACAGGGTGCTGTTGCCGCCCTCGATGTCGATCCAGCTGTCGGCGCGGGTGGCGCCGCTGTGGTGGGAGATGGCGTACAGCTGTTCCTTGCGCTCGCTCAGGTACAGCGCCAGCGCCTTGAGCCGCTGGGCGCGCTGTTGGAAGTCCAGGGCCATGAGGGAGGCGATGCCCTGGCGCCGGCCATGGTCGAGCGCCTCGGCGAAATCCAGGCGCTCTTCATGGGTGCGGGCCAGTTCGTGGCCGTCGATGGCGCTGCGCAGCACCTGGGCGCCGTGTTGGCCGATCCAGCGGCCGGCGATGAAGCTTTGCAGGGTAGGGGCGTGAGGCATCACGATTCCTCCGGATGATGAATGAAGCCGGCGCGGCCAGCGACCGCGCCGGCGGGGTTTACCAAAGAGCCAGGGTGTAGCCGAGGATCAGGCGGTTCTCGTCGAGGTCGGTGGTCAGGCCGTTGCCCGAACGAAAGGTCACGTTGCGCCAGCGGATGCTCAGGTCCTTCAGCGGTCCGCTCTGGATCACGTAGGTGATGTCGGTGTCGCGTTCGCTCTCGCGGCCGTTGTCGATGTTGCCCGCCTTGACGTGGCGGCCGTCGGTGTAGCGGGTCATGAAGGTCAGGCCGGGCAGGCCCATGGCGGCGAAGTCGTAGTCGTAGCGCAGCTGCCAGGAGTCTTCCTCGGCACGGGTGTAGGTGTTGTAGGTCACCAGGTTGACCACGTAAGGATCGCCGCCGTTGAGGAACGGGAAGGCGCTGTCGCCGGACAGCTGCTGCCAGGTGGCGCTGATTTTGTGCGCGCCCTTGATCAGGCTGAACATGCTGTTGAAGTTGCGGTTATCGATCCGCCCGGCGCGCTCGGCGCCGTCGCCACGGCTGTCGAAGTAGCGCAGGTCGCTGCGCAGGCTGAAGCCGCCGCCCAGGGGCTGGGTATGCAGCAGGCCGAGGTAGTGCTGGCGATAGATCTCTTCGAGCTTGCCGTAGTAGTAGCTGAGGCTCAGTTGCGGGCTGAAGGCGTAGCTGGCGCCGGCGAAGTCGAAATGATCGCTGCGGGCGGTGCCATAGCCAATGTCGTTGTTGCTCGAGGAATCCCGCAGGTTGGCTTCGGTCAGGCGCCCGGCATTCAGGGTCAGGCCGCTGATTTCCTGGCTGGTCAGCAGGCCGCCCTCGAAGGTCGAGCCGAGCAGGCGGGTGTCGTTGTAAGTCGCCACGGGCAGCAGCGGTTGCAGGGTGCCGATCTTCAAGACGCTTTTCGACAGGCGCAGTTTGCCGGTCAGGCCCAGTTCGCTGAACTCGTCCGCAGGTGTATGGCTGTTGGGGCCGAACGGCAGCAGGCCAGTGCCGCGGCGATCCGCGCTGGAGTCGAGCTTGAGCCCGAGCTCGCCGAGGGCATCCAGGCCGAAACCCAGGGTGCCCTCGGTGTAGCCGGACTCGATCCGCGCGGTGAAGCCCTGGGCCCATTCCTCGGCCTTGGACTGCGCGGCGTTGGCCTGGCGGAAGTCACGGTTGATGTAGTGGTTGCGCATTTCGATCCGCGCCTTGCTGTCGCCGACGAAGTCGGCCAGCGCAGTAGGAGTGAAGAGGCCCAGGCCCAGCGAGGCCATGGCCGGCAGCAGGTGTTTCGGTGAGGCGATGGAAACGGGGTTCATTGTTGTTATTCCCTGTCATCGATCGGAACGGGTTCAGTGTTTGCTGGCGCCGGAAGCGCCGATGCCAGTCATCGAGCGGATGAACTGCGCGAGGTAGCGACCGCGCTCCAGTTCGGCTCGCGCCGAGGTGTCGGTCAACGAGAACAGCCAGGCGCTGAAGAATGCCAGGCTCATGGAGAACAGCGCGGGGTTGGAGTAGGGGAACAGCGCCCGTTCGTGATGCAGCACGTTGACCCAGACCGCCGGGCTCAGCACCAGCAGCACGATCGCCGACACCAGCCCGGCCAGGCTGCCGGTCACGGCGCCGCGGGTGGTCAGGCCTTTCCAGAACATCGAAAGGAACAGCACCGGGAAATTCACCGAGGCGGCGATGGCCAGCACCAGCCCGGACAGGAAGGCGATGTTCTGCGACTCGAACAGCAGGCCGAGGACGATCGCCAGCACACCGATGCACAGGGTGGCGATGCGCGACACGCGCATTTCCTGCAGCTCGCTGGCCTGGCCCTTGCGCAGCACGCAGGCGTACAGGTCGTGGGACACCGCCGAGGCGCCGGACAGCGCCAGGCCGGCGACCACCGCGAGGATGGTGGCGAAGGCCACCGCCGAGATGAAGCCGAGGAACAGGTTGCCGCCCACTGCCTGGGCCAGGTGCACGGCGATCATATTGCCGCCGCCGATGATCGCGCCGCTGGCATCGCGGAACGAAGGGTCGGTGCCGACCATGACGATCGCGCCGAAGCCGACCACGATCAGCAGCAGGTAGAAGTAGCCGATGAAACCGGTGGCGTAGAACACGCTCTTGCGCGCTTCCTTGGCGTCGCTGACGGTAAAGAAGCGCATCAGGATATGCGGCAGGCCGGCGGTGCCGAACATCATGCCCAGGCCCAGGGAAATGGCGTCGATAGGGTTCGACAGCAGCCCGCCCGGGGCCATGATCGCGCTGCCCTTGGCGTGCACGGCGCTGGCCCCGGCGAACATCGCCTCGGTGCTGAAGCCGAAATGCCGGAGCACCATGAACGCCATGAAGCTGGTGCCGAACAGCAGCATCACCGCCTTGATGATCTGCACCCAGGTGGTGGCGAGCATGCCGCCGAAGGTCACGTAGAACACCATTAGCACCCCGACCAGCATCACCGCATAGAGGTAGCTGATGCCGAACAGCAACTCGATCAGCTTGCCGGCGCCGACCATCTGCGCCACCAGGTACATCAGGGCCACGGTCAGGGTGCCGAAGGCCGAGGTCAGGCGCACCGGGGTCTGTTCCAGGCGGTAGGACACCACGTCGGCGAAGGTGTACTTGCCCAGGTTGCGCAGGCGTTCGGCGATCAGGAACAGGATGATCGGCCAGCCGGCGAGCACGCCCAGGGCGTACAGCAGGCCGTCGTAGCCGTTGAGGAACATCATCGCCGAGATGCCCAGGAAGGACGCCGCGGAGATCATGTCGCCGGCGATCGCCAGGCCGTTCTGCAAGCCGCTCATGCCGCCGCCGGCGGTATAGAAGTCGCTGGCCGAGCGGGTGCGCAGGGCGGCCCAGCGGGTGACGCCGAGGGTGAACAGGACAAACGCCAGGAACATGCCGATGGCGTTCCAGTTCAAGGGGCGCGCGCTGCCTTCGGCGGCCAGCGCCAGGTCGGTGGCGAACAGGCACGGCAGGGCGAACAACGCCAACAAGCGCTTCATTGGGCGCACTCCTGCTTGAGCTTTTCGTTCAGCGGGTCGATCACGTTATTGGCGCGATAGACGTAAAAGCCGGTGAGGGCGAAGGCCAGCAGCACGATCGCCACGCCCACCAGCATGCCCACCGTGGTCACCCCGCCACTGAGCGAGCGCCCCAGGGTGCTGGGGGAAAACGCCACCAGCAGCACGAAGCCGTAGTAGATCACCAGCATGGCCAGGGTCAGGGACCAGTAGAGGTTCTGTTTGCGCCGCACCAGCTGGACGAAGTCGGGGTGCTGGCGGATCTGTTCGATGTCTTGCGGGGTCATGGGAGCGCTCTCTTGATGTTGTTTTTGTTTTGCTTGAAACGCGGTGAATTTTTTCTGTAGCCGCTGCCGGAGGCTGCGATAAGGCCGAAGGCCTTCAGCGATCTCAAGACCGTGCGCCCGCTTCGTCGGAGTGCCGCCCAAGTCGATCGCCGCCTGCGGCAGCGGCCACAGGTCAGAGCTGGTCGAAGTCCAGCACCACCTTGTCGCTGACCGGGAACGACTGGCACGACAGGACGTACCCGGCCGCCACTTCGTAGTCCTCGAGGGCGTGGTTGCTGTCCATCTCCACTTCGCCTTCGATCACCTTGCACTTGCAGGTGGAGCACACCCCGGCGCGGCACGAATAGGGCAGCTCGGCGCCCTGGGCATTGCCGGCATCGAGGATGCTCTGGCTGTTGCGCGGCAGGTCGAAGGCCAGGGCGCGACCGTCGCTGATCACGGTGATCTGGCTGACCGCCGCATCGAGCTGCCGGGCTGCCTCGCGCGCTTCGCGCTTGTGCGGGCTGCCAGCGGCGGCGAACAGCTCGAAGTGAATGCGCTCGGCGGCCATGCCGTGAGCTTTCAGGCTGTCGCGCACGGTTTCGGTCATCGCCTGCGGGCCGCAGATGAAGGCGGCGTCCAGGGCCTTGACGTCGAGCCAGCGGGAAAACAGCCGGGCGCATTTGTCGGCGTCGATCCGGCCGTTGTAGAGGTCGACGTCCTGCTGTTCGCGGCTGAACACGAAGATCAGGTTCAGGCGTTGCAGGTAGCGGTTCTTCAGGTCTTCCAGCTGTTCGCGAAACAGGGCGGCGGAGCTTGCGCGGTTGCCGTACAGCAGGGTGACGCGGCTGTGGGGCTCGGTTTCCAGGGTGCTCTTGATGATCGACAGGATCGGCGTGATGCCGCTGCCGGCCGCCACCGCCAGGTACTGGCCGTGGCGCGCGGGGTCGAGCTGGACATGGAAGTGCCCGGCGGGCGGCATCACGTCCAGGCAGTGCCCGGGCTTGAGCCGGTCATTGGCGAACGCCGAAAAACGCCCGCCGGCCACACGCTTCACGGCAATGCGCAGCTCGCCGTCGTTGACCCCGGCGCAGATCGAATAGGAACGGCGCACTTCCTCGCCATCCAGCTGGGTGCGCATCACCAGGTGCTGGCCCTGGGTGAAATGAAAGCTGTCCTGCAGGTGCTGCGGAATCTCGAAGGCGATGGACACCGCGTCGCGGGTTTCGCTGCGCACATCCTTGATGGTCAGGCTGTGGAATTTGCTCATGGTTGTTCTCCCACTGACACGGCGTCAGATGCACTTGAAATAGTCGAACGGCTCCAGGCAGTCCTGGCAGCGATACAGCGCCTTGCAGGCGGTCGAGCCGAACTCGCTGAGCTGTTCGGTGTGGCTGCTGCCACATTGCGGGCAGCAGATGGCAGCGCTTTCGCCCAGCAGGCTGCGCTTGCTGCTACTGCCCACGGGCGGGGCGATGCCGTAGGCTCGCAGCCGTTCGCGGCCGCTGGTAGTGATCCAGTCGGTGCTCCAGGCCGGGGTCAGCCGGCGTTGCAGTCGGGGCTCGGAAAACCCGCCAAGTTCCAGGGCCGCGCGGATATCGCCCTCGATCACCTCGGTGGCCGGGCAGCCGGAGTAGGTCGGGGTGACCACCACCTGCAGGTGGCCGTCGTGCCAGTCGAGGTCGCGGACGATGCCCAGGTCCACCACGCTGACCACCGGCACCTCCGGGTCCATGACCGCGCCGAGGATGTTCCAGGCGGCTTCCAGGTCGCCCGGCTGCTGGGGGCGGGCGCCGCGGTCGCTGGAAATCAGCTCACCAGGTCGCATCGGGGTACGCTCGTGGCAGCGCCTGCATTTCCGCCAGCAGAATGCCCAGGTGTTCGCTGTGCAGGCCGCGGCGGGCATCCAGGTAGAAATGGCTGGGAGCCGCTGGCAGGGGCAGGGTGGCGCTGGCGAAGATTCGCGCCACCGTGGCCTGCCAGGCGCTGGCGACCTGCGCGGGGTCGGCGATGATGCCGGCGCCGTGCAGGTGGTTTTCGCTGTCGGCGCCGCTGATCAGCTCGACGGTGAAGCGCCAGAGCAGGGGAATCGCCTCCAGCATGCGCTGGTGGCTGTGTTCGGTGCCGTCGCCCAGGCGCTCGACCCATTCGCTGGAGCGGCGCAGGTGATAGGTGACTTCCTTCACCGCCTTGGCGGCGATCCCGGCGATGCGTTCGTCGCTGGACTGGGCCAGGCCCTTGAGCACTTCCAGGTGCCAGGCGTCGTAGAGAAACTGCTTGAGCATGGTCACGGCGAAATCGCCGTTGGGCTGCTCCACCAGCAGCAGGTTGCGATAGGCCCGCTCGTCGCGGCGGAACGCCAGGTGGTCGGCGTCGCGGCCGTCATCCAGCAGTTCGGCGGCGTAGTCCAGCCAGTTGCGGGCCTGGCCCACCAGGTCGAGGCCGACGTTCATCAGCGCCAGTTCTTCTTCCAGGGCCGGTGCGCGGCCGCACCACTGGCACAGGCGCTGGCCCTGGACCAGGGCGCTGTCGCCCAGGCGCAGCAGGTATTGGATCAATTCGCTTCGCGTGTTCATGGTCGACCTCACATGTGCCCGACTTCGGCCGGCAGCTCATAGAAGCTGGCGTGGCGATAGACCTTGTCGTCCGCCGGGTCGAACAGCGGGTCCTTTTCATCCGGGGACGAGGCGACGATCAGCGCCGAGGGCACCACCCACAGGCTCACGCCTTCGCTGCGGCGGGTGTAGAGCTCGCGGGCGTTCTCGATGGCCATGGCGCTGTCGGCGGCATGCACGCTGCCGACGTGCTTGTGGTTGAGCCCGTGCTTGCTGCGCACGAAGACTTCGAAGAGGGTCCATTCGGACATATCGGTGACTCCACATCAGGGGGCTGAATTCATGTAGCCGCAGCCGCAGGCTACGATCGGCCCCGAAGGGGGCGCGCTCTTGAGGCCCTCGAAGGCCCTTCGGGCCTTATCGCAGCCTTCGGCAGCGGCTACGGGTCAGGCGGCGTTTTTATTGGTTTTCTTGCGGGCGTGGGCGACCGCGGCTTCGCGGACCCAGGCGCCGTCCTCGATGGCCTTGCGCCGGGTGGCGACGCGTTCCTGGTTGCACGGGCCGTTGCCCTTGAGCACTTCGTAGAATTCGTCCCACTGGATCTCGCCGAAGTCGTAGTGGCCGCGCTCGGCGTTCCACCTAAGGTCCGGGTCCGGGCAGGTGCAGCCGAGCAGTTCCAGCTGCGGGATGGTCTGGTCGATGAAGCGCTGGCGCAGTTCGTCGTTGCTCTGGCGCTTGATCTTCCAAGCCATGGACTGCGCGCTGTTGGGCGAGTGTTCGTCGCTGGGGCCGAACATCATCAGTGCCGGCCACCACAGGCGGTTGATGGCGTCCTGGACCATGTCCTTCTGCGCCTGGTTGCCCTCGCGCATCATGGTCAGGAGGATTTCGTAACCCTGGCGCTGGTGGAAGCTCTCTTCCTTGCAGATGCGCACCATGGCCCGGGAGTAGGGGCCGTAGGAGGTGCGCTGCAGCACCACCTGGTTGACGATCGCCGCGCCGTCCACCAGCCAGCCCACCGCGCCCATGTCGGCCCAGTTCAGCGTCGGGTAGTTGAAGATGCTCGAGTATTTGGCGCGGCCGCTGTGCAGCTTGGCGATTTCCTCGTCGCGGTCGGCGCCCAGGGTTTCCATCGCGCTGTACAGGTACAGGCCGTGGCCGGCTTCGTCCTGGATCTTGGCCATCAATTGCAGCTTGCGCTTGAGGGTCGGGGCGCGGGTCACCCAGTTGCCTTCGGGCAGCATGCCGACGATTTCCGAATGGGCGTGCTGGGAAATCTGCCGGATCAGGGTTTGCCGATAGGCATCCGGCATCCAGTTCTTGGCTTCGATCTTGATTTCCGAATCGATTTTGTCCTGGAAGGCGCGTTCCTGTTCGGACATCTCCGAACGAGGCTTGATGCTTTTGACTCCGGTCTCTACCAGCTGTGCGTACATGGTGCGTCTCCTGCCGTGAAGGATTGCCTGGGCATGGAGAACTTTATATGTGATACAAAAATAAATATCAAACACAAAATAACGTGTCGTATATGGTTTTGTATCGCTTTGCTCATTGAAGGCTTTCCCTCGGGCAAAAAAAAGCCCCGCCGAAGCGGGGCTTTAAGCTTGGAGTGGCTTATTTCTGCCGGTTATCCATCACGTGGCTGGCCTTGCCCTCGGAGCGCTTGAGGGAAAAGGCCGGGCGCAAAACGATACGCGAGCTGATGCCGATGTAGGTCTTGATGTGCCGGCTCAATTCGTCGCAAATGGCTTTCTGCTGCTTGTCGCCCAGCTGTTGATGCTCGTTCTTGAGCTCCACATGCACCTCGACGCTGTCGAGGTTGCCGTTGCGGTACAGGTGGATCTCGTAGCATTCGCAGAGTTGCCGGACCTTGAGCACCTGCTCCTCGATCTGTGTGGGGAACACGTTGACCCCGCGAATGATCAGCATGTCGTCGCTGCGCCCGGTGATCTTGTCGATACGCCGCATGGGCCGCGCGGTGCCGGGCAGCAGGCGGGTCAGGTCGCGGGTGCGGTAGCGGATCATCGGCAGGGCTTCCTTGCTCAGCGAAGTGAACACCAGCTCGCCCATCTGGCCGTCCGGCAACACCTGGCCGGTCACCGGGTCGATGATCTCGGGGTAGAAGTGGTCCTCCCAGATAGTCGGCCCGTCCTTGGTCTCGGCGCATTCCATGGCCACGCCGGGGCCCATGATTTCCGAGAGCCCGTAGATATCCAGCGCGGTGATGCCCAGGCGCTGTTCGATGGCGCTGCGCAGTTCGGCGGTCCAGGGTTCGGCGCCGAAGATCCCCAGGCGCAGGGCGAGCTTTTGCGGATCGATGCCCTGGCGCTCGATCTCGTCGGCGATGTTGAGCATGTAGGAGGGCGTGACCATGATGATGTCCGGCTGGAAGTCCTTGATCAGTTGCACCTGTTTTTCGGTCTGGCCACCGGACATCGGAATCACCGTGCAGCCCAGGCGCTCGGCGCCGTAGTGGGCTCCCAGGCCGCCGGTGAACAGGCCGTAGCCGTAGGACACATGGACCTTGTCGCCACGCCGGCCGCCGGCGGCGCGAATCGAGCGCGCGACCACCCTGGCCCAGGTGTCGATGTCGTTCTGGGTGTAGCCGACCACCGTCGGCTTGCCGGTGGTGCCGCTGGAGGCGTGCAGGCGCACCACGTCCTCGATCGGCACGGCGAACATGCCGTAGGGATAGTTGTCGCGCAGGTCGGACTTGCTGGTGAACGGGAACTTCGCCAGGTCCTCCAGGCTGCGCACATCGTCGGGGTGCACGCCCAGCGCGTCGAAGCGCTGACGGTACAGCGGCACATTGCGGTAGGCGTGGTTCAGGCTCCAGCGCAGGCGTTCCAGTTGATGCTGGCGCAACTGGTCGACGCTGGCGGTCTCCAGCGGGTCCAGCAGGGGATCAAGCACGGCTTTGGCAATTGGCATGTTCATGGCTTCACTCGAATTATTGTTGTGTCGAGCCGCCGGCGGGCGGCTCCTGAGTGCCTGCGCCAAGGATACCCGTGGGGGCTCCGGGCGCGGGTGTATCCGGTCTTAAAGTCGTTCGATGATCAGCGCGATGCCTTGGCCCACGCCGATGCACATGGTGCACAAGGCGTAGCGACCCTGGCGCTGCTCCAGCTCGTGCAGCGCGGTGGTCACCAGTCGCGCGCCGCTCATGCCCAGGGGATGGCCCAGGGCGATGGCGCCGCCGTTGGGGTTGACCCGCCCGTCGTCGTCCGCCAGGCCCAGCTCGCGCAGCACCGCCAGGCCCTGGGCGGCGAACGCCTCGTTGAGCTCGATCACGTCCATGTCCGCCAGGCTCAGCCGGGCCAGTTCCAGCACCTTGCGCGTGGCTGGCACCGGGCCGATGCCCATGATCCGTGGCTCGACTCCGGCGGTGGCCATGGCGACCACCCGACCCCGGGCCTTGAGGCCGTAGCGTTGCGCGGTTACCGCGTCGGCCAGCAACAGGGCGCAGGCGCCGTCGTTGACCCCCGAGGCGTTGCCCGCGGTGACGCTACCGCCCTGGCGGAATGGCGTGCCGAGCTTTTGCAGCTGTTCGAGGGTGGTGTCGCCCCTCGGGTGTTCGTCGTGTTCGACCAGGGTCGGCGGGCCTTTGCGCTGGGGAATGGGCACCGCGACTATTTCCCTGGCCAGGCGTCCGCTGGCTTGCGCCGCCGCGGCCCGCTGCTGGCTGCGCAGGGCGAAGGCGTCCTGGTCGGCGCGGGAAATGCCGAATTGCGCGGCGACGTTTTCCGCGGTTTCCGGCATCGAGTCGATGCCGAAGCCTTGTTCCATCAGCGGGTTGACGAAGCGCCAGCCGATGGTGCTGTCGAACAGCTCGGCCTGGCGCGAAAACGCGGCCTGCGCCTTGCCCATCACCAGCGGCGCGCGGGACATCGATTCGACGCCGCCGGCCAGCACCAGCCCGGCCTCGCCACAGCGCAGGGCGCGGGCGGCGCTGCCGATGGCGTCCAGGCCGGAGCCGCACAAGCGGTTGAGGGTGGTACCGGGGACCTCCACCGGCAACCCGGCCAGCAGCGCCGACATGCGTGCCACGTTGCGATTGTCTTCGCCGGCCTGATTGGCGCAGCCGTAGATCACGTCGTCGACCCGACTCCAGTCGACTCCGGGGTTGCGCTGCATCAGGGCGCGCAACGGCACCGCGCCCAGGTCGTCGGCGCGCACGCTGCTCAGGGCGCCGCCGTAACGGCCGATGGGGGTGCGGACCGCATCGATGATCAGGGCGTCATTCATTGGGGTTCTCCTGCGCCAGCACCGGGCCGCGCACTTTGTAGGATTTGCCGTGGAACAGGGCGATCAGCACGCCATGCTGGTTTTCGATCCGCACGTCGTAGTTGCCGGTACGGCCGTTGCGGCTTTGCTCGATGCAATCGGCGGTCAGGGTGTCGCCGAGGCGGGCCGGGGCGATGTAGTCGATGCTGCAGCCGATGGCCACCGTGGCTTCGTCGTAGGTATTGCAGGCCAGGGCGAAGGCCGAGTCCGCCAGGGTGAACAGCAAGCCGCCGTGACAGGTGCCGTGGCCTTGCAGCATGTCTTCGCGCACGCTCATGCCCAGCCGGGCGGCGCCGGGCGCCACCGACAGCAGGCGCATGCCCAGCGCCTGGCTGGCGTTGTCGCGTTTGAACAGGCTCTGGGCGCAGGCGCTGGCCAGGCTCATTGCAGGGTGATCAAGCATGCAGCGTCCTCCCTTCGGCAACCCGGCGGCGCAACAGCAGGGACGGTCGATAACGTTCCTCGCCGTAGGCGGCCTGCAGGTTTTGCAGGACCTCGAGCACCCATGGCAGGCCCAGGCGGTCGGCCCAGGCCAGGGGGCCTTCGGGGTAATTGACCCCGGCGCGCATCGCCAGGTCGATGTCCACCGCCGAGGCCACGCCTTGCAGCAAGGCGTCGGCGGCTTCGTTGGCGAGCATCGCCACGGTGCGCAGGACCAGCAGCCCCGGGGTGTCGCTGAGCTGGCTGACCTTGAACCCGGCGCGTTGCAACAGTGTCACCGCCTGGTCGCGGGCCAGTGGGCTGGTGGTGATGGAGCAACTGATGGCCAGGCGACCAGCGCTGGCATAGTCATGGGCCAGGTCCAGCAGGATCAGGTTGTTCAAGCCTTGGTCGCGGGCGCGTTGGCTGGCCAGGCGCCCGTCGCTGACCGCCAGTACCGCGTCGCCGACCCGCAACAGGCCAGGGCCGTCACGCTCGACCAGGCGCACACCGGACTCGCGCAGGCGTTGCAGCAGGCCTTGGGCAACCCCCAGGTCGCCCTCGACTACGCAGTGCTCGATGGGCTGATCGCTGTGCAGCTCGACAGGGGCCGGGCGCTCGGCGCCTTCGGCGTAGGTATAGAAACCCTGGCCGGTCTTGCGGCCGAAATGTCCGGCATTCACCAGTTCCTGCTGAATCAGCGAGGGCTGAAAACGCATGTCGCCGTAATAGGCTTCGAATACCGAGCAGGTCACCGCGTAGTTGACGTCATGGCCGATCAGGTCCGTCAGCTCGAAGGCGCCCATGGCAAAACCACCAGCCTCGCGCAGCAGGGCGTCGAGGGTGGCGCAGTCGCCAGCGCCTTCCTGCAACAGGCGCAGGCTTTCGGCGTAGAACGGCCGGGCCACGCGGTTGACGATAAAGCCTGGGATGGAGCGGGTGTGCACCGGCTGCTTGCCCCAGTTCGTGGCCGTGTCGTACAGGCACTGCGCCAGTTGCCGGTCGCTGGCCAGGCCCGAGACGACCTCGACCAGCGGCATGACCGGCGCCGGGTTGAAAAAGTGCAGGCCGAGCAAGCGCTCGGGGCGCCTCAGGCCGGCGGCGATGCGGGTGATCGACAGCGAAGAGGTGTTGCTGGCGAGGATGCAGCTGTCGCGGCACAAGCTTTCCAGCTGGCGAAACAGCTCACGCTTGGCCTCGAGGTTCTCGGCGATGGCTTCGACGATCAGCTCGCTGTCGGCCAGTTGCTCGATGGCTTCGGCGGCCTGCAACCGGGCCATGGTTGCTCTGTGCGCCTGGGCATCGAGTTTGCCGTTGGCTACGCGCCTGGCGAGTTGCCGGTCGATGCCGGCGATGGCTTGCGCGGCGGCGCCCGGGCGGTTGTCCAGCAGCCAGACCGGGTGGCCGGCCTGGGCCGCGACCTGGGCGATGCCGGCGCCCATCGCGCCGGCGCCGATCACCGCGACACGGGCCTGGGGTGTCAGTGCGTTCATGTTCAACGTCCCTTGAAGGTCGGTGTACGTTTGTCCATGAAGGCCCTCACGCCTTCGCGGTAGTCCTCGCTGCGTCCGGCCAGGCGTTGCAGGTCTTTTTCCAGTTCCAGCTGTTCGTCGAAGCTGTTGTTCGGGCTGGCGTTGAGGCTGCGCTTGATCAGCGCCAGGCCGTAGGTGGGCTGGGTGGCCAGGTGGCGCGCAAGCTTGAGGGCTTCGTCACGCAACTCGGCATCTTCGACGCAGCGATAGATCAGGCCCCATTGCTCGGCCTGTTCGGCCGTCAGGCGATTGCCCAGCAGGGCCAGGGCCTTGGCCCGTGCCATGCCGACCAGGCGCGGCAGGGTCCAGGTGCCGCCGGAGTCGGGGATCAGGCCGATCTTGCAGAACGCCTGGATAAAACTCGCCGAACGACCGGCCAGCACCAGGTCGCAGGCCAGGGGAATATTGGCCCCGGCCCCGGCGGCCACGCCGTTCACCGCGCAGATCACCGGCAGCGGCAGGTCGCGCAACTGGCGGATCAGTGGGTTGTAGAAACGTTCGATGGATTCGCCCAGGTCCGGCACTTCCGCGCCGGGGGCGACGTTGCGGTCGCTCAGGTCCTGACCGGCACAGAAGCCACGGCCTTCGCCGGTCAACAGCAGCACCCGGGCCTCGGGATTGGCGCGCACCTGCTTGAGGGCTTCGCGGACCTCGCCATGCATCTGCGCATTGAAGCTGTTGAGCTGTTCGGGGCGGTTCAGGCTGAGGAGGGCGACGCCTGCCTCGACGGAAAACAGGATATGTTCGAAGTTCATGGTTCTGGCGCTCTCTGACAGGTCGTGTGAGTCGTTGGCCGCTACGGCGGCCTAGTGGCCGGTGAAGCGGGGCCGGCGTTTTTCCTGGAAGGCGCGGATGCCTTCTTCGCGGTCGCGAGTGCCGGCCAGCACCGTGAAGGCATGGCGCTCGAAGCGCAGGCCGCTGGCGAGGTCGGTGTCCAGCGCCTTGAGCAGCGCCTCCTTGGCCAGGCGCAGGGCCAGCGGCGCCTTGCCGGCGATCAGCCGCGCCAGCTGCAGGGCGCGCTCGACCGTGAGTTCCGGTTGGGTGACCTCGCTGACCAGGCCGGCGCGCAAGGCATGGCGGGCATCGATCGACTCGCCGCCGAGGACCATCTGCATGGCCAGGGATTTGCCGACCGCCCGCAGCAGGCGCTGGGTGCCGCCGGCGCCGGGCATGATCCCGAGGTTGATTTCCGGCTGGCCAAAACGCGCGTCCTCGCCGGCGATCAGGATGTCGGCGTGCATGGCCAGCTCGCAGCCGCCGCCGAGGGCAAAGCCGTTGACCGCGGCGATCAGCGGTTTGCTGAAGGCGGTGATCCGCTGCCAGGAAGCCTGGCGCGGGTCATTGAGGATGCCGGTGAGGTCGCGCTCGGCCATTTCATTGATGTCGGCACCGGCGGCGAATGCCTTGCGGCTGCCGGTCAGCACCACGACCCGGGTCTCGCTGTCGGCCTGGGCGGCGTCCAGGGCGGCTGCCAGTTCGCCGAGCAATTCGCTGGTCAGGGCATTCAGGGCGGCGGGGCGTTGCAGGGTAATCAGTCGAACGCCGCCGTCGAGGTTTTCGACAGCAAGGGTTTGAGGCATGGCGGATGCCCTCATGGTGCACGCTCGGCGCAGGGCCGGGTCATTATTGGATCGGCTGGGGAGCCGGTTTTCGCCGAGTATATCGCCAATGCGATACATAAATGCAATTTAAAAATGTAATTAGTGTGTCTTTATGTTGGTGCTTTGAATCGGTTTCTCCAGGACGGAAAGGCTCGATCAAGTCGTGAGATTTTACTGGGGATTATGGCCTTTTCATGGCGGCCTTCGCTGAGCAGAGACGCGATACTGTTTTTCCGCTTTTTCGTTTAAACTTGATGTGATACAAAATAAATCATGATCGGCATCGCTTTGCGCACTATGCCGACTTGTCGCCTAGCCAAGGAGTACCTCATGACCTGCTACAGCCTCGACGGCCTGACCCCGGTGGTCCATCCCAGTGCTTATGTGCATCCGTCCGCCGTGCTGATCGGCGACGTGATAGTCGGTGCCCACTGCTACATCGGCCCGCTGGCCAGCCTGCGCGGCGACTTCGGACGGATCGTGCTGGAGGAGGGGGCCAACCTGCAGGACACCTGTGTGATGCACGGTTTTCCCGACAGCGACACGGTGGTCGAGCGCAACGGCCATATCGGCCATGGCGCGGTGCTGCATGGCTGCCGGATCGGCGCCGATGCGCTGGTGGGGATGAACGCGGTGGTGATGGATAACGCCCGGATCGCGCCACGCTGCTTCGTGTCCGCGGCGGCCTTCGTCAAGGCCGGCTTCGAGTGTGCGGAGCAGTCGCTGGTCATGGGCGCCCCGGCCAGTGTCAAACGCCGCCTCAGCGACGAAGAGCTGCACTGGAAGCAGGCCGGCACCCGCGAATATCAACAGCTGGCCAGGCGCTGCCTGGAGCAGATGCAGGTCTGTGAGCCGCTCGAGGAACCCGAAGCCAATCGCCCGCGCATCACTGACAGCGGCCTGCGTCCGAAAAATGCCGGCCAGTGAACAACCAGGGCACAGTGGGTCGCGCGCTCCAGGCCACTCCAAGCCGGTGAAACCCGGTATATTTCTTCCTTTTTGTCCGGTACGCCCATGTCGTCCCTAGCACCCCTGAATCACCTCGTGACCCGTTTCCAGGAGCAGACGCCGATTCGCGCCAGCTCCCTGATCATTACCCTGTACGGCGATGCCATCGAACCCCACGGCGGTACGGTATGGCTGGGTAGCCTGATCCAGTTGCTCGAACCCATCGGCATCAACGAACGACTGATCCGCACCTCGATCTTTCGCCTGACCAAGGAAGGCTGGCTGACCGCCGAGAAAGTCGGGCGCCGCAGCTATTACAGCCTGACCGGTACCGGTCGCCGGCGTTTCGACAAGGCCTTCAAGCGGGTCTATAACGCCAGTGTGCCGGCCTGGGACGGTTCCTGGTGCCTGGTGATGCTGTCGCAGCTTGGCCAGGACAAGCGCAAGCAGGTGCGCGAAGAACTGGAATGGCAAGGTTTTGGCGCGATTTCGCCGGTGTTGCTGGCCTGTCCGCGCAGCGATCGGGCGGACATCAACGCGACCCTGGTGGACCTTGGCGCCCAGGAAGACACCATTGTGTTCGAGACCACCGCCCAGGATGTGCTGGCCTCCAAGGCGCTGCGCCTGCAGGTGCGCGAAAGCTGGAACATCGACGAGCTCGCGGCTCATTACAGCGAGTTCATCCAGCTGTTCCGGCCGCTGTGGCAAGCGCTGCGCGAGCAGGAGCAACTGCAGCCGGCCGATTGTTTCCTGGCGCGCCTGCTGCTGATTCACGAGTACCGCAAACTGCTGCTGCGCGATCCGCAACTGCCGGACGAGCTGCTCCCTGGTGACTGGGAAGGCCGGGCGGCGCGCCAGCTCTGCCGCAACATCTATCGCCTGATTTACGCCAAGGCCGAGGAATGGCTCAACGACGCGCTGGAAAACGCCGACGGTCCGCTGCCCGACGTGGGCGAAAGTTTCTATCGGCGTTTTGGCGGTTTGAAATAAGGCGTTTCAAGATGCAGCCCTCGTTCAGGAACACTCGAGTATCGGGGGCGCCTGGCGAGGGATGTGCGGCAGATACTAAAGCGCCATGTCAGGCGCGGACTAAGGCGGTAATAAAGAGGTTTTAACGAGTGTCTGGAGACTCGCCTTGAAACAGGCGGGAGAGAGGCAAGTCAGTTCGCGAAAGTTGAACTTTCTGCAAGCTGGCTAAAGTGCTGGCATATCAACTGCGACAAAATAACGCAGATCACCCGAAGGTGATCTGCGCCCGTGTTCTTACTCTGGCATGACCCAGGATTGCAGTGTGTAACCTTCCTGGCTCAGTTCGGCGCGGGCCTGTTTCAGCAGGTCTTCCAGTTGCGCCGGGTCGGAGTAGGCGCTGCTTGGAATCTGTTTGCGGCCAATACGGGTATTGGTGCGGTCGATGACGGTCAGGCTCAGTTCGCCGTTACCATCTTGTGGGGCCCAGGCGACGCATTGGAATGGCTGGAATGCGCGGTCGGCGATCAAAAGTGCTTCGTTGATACGGAGCGGGGCGTTCATGGGGTCTTCTCTCTATGTGCCCAATCAAATGATGTGCCGTCGGTTGGGCTTACCGTTCGGCTGGTTACTTGTACTGATGTCTCGAACCAGGGATCAGGTCACATAGAAAGACCAGAATTTACAACTTTTGTTCACAGCCGCGGTTCAGAGCCTTCTTTTGAAAGCTGAATGAAAGATTGGCGCAGGCAATTAAACCGGGCTTTGGGATTCCATCTAAGGGTTAGTCCAAATGGTGATTGACGCTATAAACAATCGATACAAGACCCCGTCAAGTAATTGCTAATGTTACAGCCAGGTTTGCCAAACTACTGTTTCTAATAACTTTTCCTCTTTTTGGCGCCAAGGAACAGTCATGCTTGAAGCGACCGCCTTACGCCGCCTTTTAGTGGTTGACCCGTGCGACGATTGCCATCGTCTGCTGCCTGGATTACGCACGGTGGGCTGGGATGTCGACAGTTGTGACCTGGAATCGGCCGTCGATCGCGGCTGTGACGTCGGCTTGCTGCGTTTGCAGGCCTTTCACCTGGAGCGACCGGAAGCGGTCAAGGACCTGATCAGCCGCAGCGGTACCGAGTGGATCGCGGTGCTCAGCCCGGATGTGCTACGTCTGCAGAAAGTCGGCGATTTTGTCTGCGAGTGGTTTTTCGATTTCCACACCCTGCCGTTCGATGTCTCGCGGGTCCAGGTGACTCTCGGACGGGCTTTCGGCATGGCCCGCCTGCGTGGCCAGGGGCACATTCATGTCGCTCAACCCGAGCATGAGTTGCTGGGCGACAGCCGACCGATCCGCGACTTGCGCAAACTCTTGAGCAAGCTGGCGCCCACCGAGTCGCCGGTGCTGATTCGCGGCGAAAGCGGGACGGGCAAGGAGCTGGTGGCCAGGACCCTGCACCGCCAGTCGCAGCGCCACAGCAAACCCTTCGTGGCGATCAACTGCGGGGCGATCCCCGAGCACCTGATCCAGTCCGAACTGTTCGGCCATGAGAAGGGCGCGTTCACCGGCGCCCATCAACGCAAGGTCGGGCGTATCGAGGCGGCCCATGGCGGCACCCTGTTTCTCGACGAAATCGGCGACCTGCCGCTGGAACTGCAGGCCAATCTGTTGCGCTTTTTGCAGGAAAAACACATTGAACGCGTGGGCGGCAGCCAGCCGATTCCGGTGGATGTACGGGTGTTGGCGGCGACTCATGTCGACCTCGAGGCGGCGATCGACAAGGGGCGCTTTCGCGAAGACCTGTATTACCGCCTGAATGTGTTGCAGGTGGTCACCGCACCATTGCGCGAACGGCATGGCGATATCGGCATGCTGGCCAGCCATTTTTCCCACTTCTATAGCCAGGAAACCGGGCGCCGGCCGCGCAGTTTCAGCGAAGACGCGCTGGTGGCCATGGGCAAGCACGACTGGCCGGGCAATGTCCGCGAACTGGCCAACCGGGTGCGACGCGGCCTGGTACTGGCCGAGGGCCGGCAGATCGAGGCCCGGGACCTGGGCCTGCTCAGCCCGCAGGCGAGCATCGCGCCCATGGGCACGCTGGAGGACTACAAGCATCGGGCCGAGCGCCAGGCCCTGTGCGATGTCTTGAGTCGGCACAGCGACAACCTGAGTGTCGCGGCCAGGGTGCTGGGCGTATCGCGCCCGACTTTCTACCGGTTGCTGCACAAGCATCAGATCCGCTAGGGCGGTGCGACGAAAGGCCCGCGGCGAGGTGATCGCCGCGGGCCTTTTTTTGGTTGGGTGTTTAGAAGTAGTAGGGGAATTTCAGGCTGAAGGTGAAGTCCGGCGCATCGTCGGTCAGGCCGATGGACAAGTTGGGCACTATGGTCAGGTTGTCGGTGGCCGCCACGGTCATGCCGACGTTGAAGTAGCCGGCGTTGGCATCGCTGGACACCACGGACTGCCAGTCGCCTCCATCTTCCTTGAGCTTGCTCTTGCGCTGGATCAGGTCCGAGAAGGAGAACGACATACTCATCTTCTCGTTCAGGGCGAAGGCGACGCCCATGCCGATCTGGAAGCTGTCGCCGAGCTTGACCTTGCCCGGGGTCTTCTGGTTGACCGTGGAGCTGATGTCGTCGAAGGATTCTTCCAGGTTGTGGGTGTAGGAGAGGGTGCCGAACAGCACCGCCGGGTCGAAGGTCTTGACCAGCGAGATACCGGGGGTGATCGACCAGACGCCGTTACCGGTCGGCAGGTCATCCGGGACGAACAGGTTGGTGTTGTCCTGGACCTGGCGCAGCTTGATGCCGAACGGTTCTTCGCCGGTCGGCGCCTTGACGCGCAGGGTCAACACCGCGTCCGGGGTATTGACCGATTCGTCGAGGAATTTGTAGGCGATGCCGAAGTTCACGTCGCCGAGGGTCGGGTCCTTGGACACGGTCTTTTCGCTGGTGACACCCGCCGCGCCGTTCTGCGCGCCGCCGGACTGGTAGGTCGATTCGCGGTAGACCACCGGCACGTTGACGTCGAACTGCCAACGGTTGTCCAGGTTGTAGCGGGCCGTGAGGTCGAGGGTCCAGTTGTCGGCCTTGATCCGGTCCAGGTTGATATTGCCGAGGAAGATCGAGTCCAGCGCCAGGAAGCCGTTGAGAATCAGCTGCCGGGTGTCATAACGGGAGTAGGTCAGGCCGGTCTCGACACTGAACTTGCCGCCGCCGAAGAAGCCGCTGGCTTCGTCGTACAGGTTGGACACACTCTGCGCCGGTTGCGAATCATCCTTGAGCGATTCCCCGTAGGAACTGCCGCCGGCCGGGGTCGGGCCTTTGCTCGTGGTCCCGGCCACCTGCTGGTTGCCACGCATGTCCGCTGGCGACTTGGCCAGGCGTTTCGGGGGTGGCGGCGCCGGTTGCTCCTCGACCTGGCGTACCCGTTGTTCCAATACCGCCAGTGCTTTCTGCTGCACTTCGTAACGTTGCTTAAGCTCCAGTAATTCTTGTTTTAGGGCCTCTACGTCGGCATCAGGCGCTGCCTGCAGCAGTGCCGTCGGGAGGATCGTGCTCAGGCATACAACTGCGCGCAGCGAGACTGATCGATACATGAATAAGCCGTCCCTTTAAGCCTAATGATCGAGAATCAGCGTAGTTCAATATCCCAGGTTGCGAAGGCCCTTGAGCTGGGTCAGGTTGCAGTCCAACGCGCCGGTGCTCGCCCCGTTATTGTTGAGCACCACGTTCAGTTGGGTCAGGTTGCTGACCAGGTTGCTGTCGCCCAGCAGGCGGGTGTTCTGCAGCAAGCCGCCCTGGGCCACTTGTTGCAGGGCTGAGCCCTGGTTGTTGCTGGCCTGGATGGCCATCTGGATGCCGCCACCGGTGGCGGACACGGCCACGCTGCCCGCGGCATTGCTGCCGCTGATGGTTTGCCCGCTCATCAACAGCTGGCCCTGCGCCGGCACCAGCGCCGGAGCATGCCTGGCTTCCTTGACGTCGATGGAGACGTTGTTATAGGCGCTATTGCCATCGCCCGCCGCGCGTACGCTCTGGGTCACCCCTTGGGTGGTGGCCAGGCCCGCGCCGCCGATCACGTTGCCCGAGCCCTGGGTCGGCGTCGAGCCGTTGCCGCTTTCGGTGATCGTGGAGACATAGAATTCTGGCTTGATCGTCGATTGCTGGATCTGCATGGTGGTCGTGGCGCCGATCAGATCGCCCGAGGCATTGCGCCAGGTGCTGCTCATGACAATGCCGAAGCTGATGATCCGCCCCGGCATGACGTAGCGACCGCGGAGCTCGGAGAGTTCCTGGTCCTTGATTTCTATAGGCTTGAACCCTGCGTTGGCGTACGCAGGAAAACTTGTGACCAGGCAGGCAGCGGCCAGCCAGTAAGCGCTTTTCATCTGCTGCTCCCGGAGCATCCTGCCCCTTTATCCTTAGGGCGACCCTAGAAGAAGTCGCTCTGAATGAAACCGAATTCCATCAGTTCTGCGTCTTTGACCGGGTTGAAGGTATCCAGCTTGTTCTTGGCCGTCAGCGGGTTGGGCGGGTCGCGCAAGGCGTTGGCCTTGTCGTAGCCGGGGCCGACGATGGCGAAGACGATACCGTTCCAGCCTTTGACAAAGTCTTCGTGGGAGTAGCGTTTATGACCGAGGACGGGGTCGCCGACATAGACCCAGTCTTTCTGCGCCCGCTGCATGACCACGAAGTGCTTGTAACCACGAATGTCCATCAGTACCACCACCGGAATGGTCACCGCCTCGAGTTTTTCAGGAGGTATCCGGTAGCCCCGGGCGCGCATGCCGATGCTTTCCAGGTAGCGCTTCATGTCCAGCATGGAGAAACCCTGGGTACGCACAAGGTCCTGGTCAGCGGTGGCCAGCATGCCTTTGATGACGTGCTCCTCATCGACGTCGAGCCAGTAGGCCTGGCGCAGCACCGTCGCCAGCGCGGCGGCGCCGCAACTGAAGTCGGTTTTCTGCTCGACCAGGTCGGCGAATTTGCGCTCCCGCACGCTCTGCACCTGCTTGTACACCAGGTTGCCGCCAGGCAACACGGCCACCGGCATCTGTGCGGCCTGAGCCAGGCCGGTCAGACAAAGCAAAAGGGAGAAGGTCGCCATTCGCATGATCGCTACGCCTTGTGGGACTGTGGAAAAGCCCCGTTTCCGGGGCTTTCGTCACTCTCGTGATTACAGGCAGGCTCTGCAGCCGGCAGCGATGGACAGCGAGTTGCTTTGTTGGTTGCCGACCCCCGCCGAGACGTTGGCACCGCCGTTGCCGGAGAAGCCGTTCATCGAGCCAGACATCGACGCGTTGTTGATCACAGGGTTTTTCCAGCCGTCTTTGGTCAGTACTTGCTTGGTCCAGACGCCGGACAGTTCGATCGTGCCTTGTTCCTTGAAGGTGAACTTCTGATTGCCATTATCGTGATCGCCACCGCCGCTACGATCGTCGTAGCCATGACCGCCACCATGGTGATCGTCGTCGCCCTGGATCTTGCCGTAGCCGGTGCCTTTGTAGGTGCCGGAGGCATTGAAACTGCCGCTGAGGGTGTCTGTTTTGTAGGTACGCACACCCTTGTTGTCCACGTCCAGGCCAGTGGAGGTCTGGTCGGCCGAAGCTGACGCGGTCGCTACGCGTCCGCCGGATACGGCGATTGCCAGGTTGTTTTTCTGTTGGTTGAAGTCGCCGGCGGTGACGTTGATGCCAATGTTGCCGGAGCCGCTGTTGCCTGCATTGTCGAGTGTTGCGCTGTTTTGCGTGGACCAGTTTTTCACCGTGTTGTTGGTGTTGGTCTGGGTCGCGCTAGAAGTGGCTACCGCGCTGCCGAAGATGAAGCTTTCATCGGCGGTGGCCAGGGCGACGGCGTTGTCTTGCTGGTTGCCGTCGCCGGCAGCCACGTTGGCGCCCATGTTGCCGTTGGAGTTGTTCATCGAGTCGCTGGCGTCGGCGTTGTTGTGGGTGCCGCGGTTGCTGACGCTGTTGCCCGAGCTGTACTGCTCATCGGTCACGTTGGCCACAGCACCGGCAGTGAGTTGCAGCTTGGTGTTGAGGTCTTGGCCGTCGTTGCCGCCATGTCCACCGTGGCCGCCGTGACCGCCGTGGTGGCCACCGTGACCGCCATGGCCACCGTGACCACCGTGGTTGTCGTCATTACCGCCTGCCTGTGCAGCGATCGCCATGACCGCGGCGAGGGCAAAAACCAGTGGCTTGAGAGCCATTGTAGGTTTCATGGTGTTTCTCCGTGCTTATTTAGTTGGTTAAGTGTTGGTACCTTCCAATCGCACTGCTGCGGGTCAGTCAGCGACCCGTATGCTCAGGGTGTTAGCCATTCGGTTCCCCACCCCGGCACTCTGGTTCACCTGAATCACTCCCCGGCTGCCGGTGAAGGCCTGGTCGCTGGTAACGACCTGGCGGCTGCCTTTAGAAGCGTCAGTTGCTCCCGAGCCTGGTAACAGCGCCACGTTCTGTTGGGACAGGACGCTGTCGTCGATGCTTTGCGGCTGGGCACTGATGCTCACCCGCATTGCGTTGACCATCTGGTTGTTGGCGCCGGCTCCCTGGTTCACGCCCAGGACCCCGTTGCCGTTGCTGAAAGCGTTGCCGCCAATGTTGCTGCTGGCGTCGATCGCGCTGCTCGCCGGGGTGCCGAGCTTCTGCCGGACCACGGTGGTGGCCTGGGCGTCGGTGCCGATGGCGATGGCGCGTGTGTTGGTCTGTTGCTGCTGGTCGCCGGCGGCCTGGTTGACGTTGAAGTTGCCGTTGTAGCGGGCGCCGGAGTTGTGAAGGGTGGCGGTGTCCACCGCCTGGATGCCTGGGTCGGCCATCACCGAAGCGCAGCCGAACAGGGCAAGCCATACGAGGGTACGAGTCATCTCATTGGCCTCCGGCCAGTCTGCCCAAAGGAGCCAGGCCAGAATTCAGGGAGCGGTTGATGGTGCCGGAGATGGCGCCACCGCTGCCGCCGCCGTGGCCGGCGCTCATGCCGGTCAGGCCATTGGGGTTGGTGACGGTGTTCAGCCCCTGCAGGTTCACGCCGTTGGGCATGACGCTGCTGCTGATCGTGGAACCGCTGCTGACCCCGGCAAAATCGCCGTCGCTCAATTCGGTGTTGCTGGTCATCTGTTTGACCCGGGCCGATGGGTTGGCATTGACGGTGGTCGGGTAGGGGTCAGGATGCAGCGGAGGGCGGCCGACGGTATGAGGTTGCACGTCGCGGTCGAGAACAATCCTGCCGTCCCTGATGTCGCCGGCTGCCTGGGCCGGGAGGCTGAGCAGCGAGCCGATGGCACAGCCGATCAGCAGGAGGCGGGTCAGAGCTGAATTGAGATTCTCCACGGTAGCATTCCCTTCTTCTTTCGCTGGCCCTAGTCAGCGTTGCGAGGGAGAGAGCAGAAGCCGTGCCGCTTTTCGATTGTTTCAAAAATTCAACAGGTTACGAATAACCAGGCGTGTTGCCGGGGCAGGGGTGTTTCAACGATGAGACCAGTATCGCCTTCGACGGCCCGGTATTGCCGTGGCGAGGCTCTGGATCGGGGGGCTCGCGGCGGGTTGTATCAGCGTTTTAACAGATGGCAGAAGGGCAATGAGAAGCCCTTTGATTTGGCCGTTCTGCGCAGCGGCGGGTGTTTCAGGGATGGACGTTTTTCTCGCCAGCAGAGGAAAAAACGCGGACAGGAAAAGGATTCGGCTAACCCTGAAGTAAACGCTCGACCCGCTCGAATGCCCGTTGCCGACGGGCTTCCCAGTCGCCGCGAATCACTTCGAAGGGCTGCTGGTGTTGCACCAGCCAATCACCGGTGGCCTTGAAGAAGGCCAGGCGCTCGCTCAGTTGGGGTTGGCAGCGCTGGCCGTCGTCGCTCCAGCCGACATCTTCCGGCGAGAGCAGCAGGTGCAGATCATAGCGGCGAGCCAGCAGCTCGGGTTCCAGCCAGTCCGGGCAGGCGCCGAACAGGGTCTGGCTCCAGAGCATATTGCTCAGCAGGTGCGTGTCGAGAATCAGCAGCGGCGGCTGTTGCGCCCGGGCCTGATCCTCCCAGGCCAGCTGGCCGCGGGCGATCTCCGGGATATCCGCCAGGCAGGTGTCGCGTCGCTGCTGCTCGATGAAATGGCGAACGTACTCGCCCACCTGGATGCCGCCGAAGCGCGCCTGCAAGTGGCCGCTGAGCCAGCTTTTGCCGCTGGACTCGGGGCCGGTCAGTACCAGGACCTTCATGCCGGGCGCAACGCCGGGTCGGCCCGCCAGGCGCGCCAGCCTTGCACGGCCAGCAGGGTGAACAGGCCGTACAGGGCCGCCGTCAGGTACAGGTCCTTGTAGATGAACAGGCCGACAAAAATCACGTCGACGGCAATCCACAGCGGCCAGCATTGCACGCGCTTCTGCGCCATCCACCATTGCGCCACCAGGCTGAAGCCGGTCAGCGCGGCGTCCAGCCAGGGTTGCGCGGCATCGGTCCAATGGGCCATGGCGGCCCCCAGCAGCAGGCTGCCGATGGCCCCGAGGCTCAGGCCGAACAGCATCGAGCGCGGCGCCAGCAGGCTGACCGGACGCCCCTGATGACTGGCGCCACCGCGGGTCCATTGCCACCAGCCATAGAGTTGCAGGGCGGCGTAGACCACTTGCAGCAGCATGTCCGAATACAGCTTCACCTCGAAGAAGATCCAGCTGTACAGCAGCACCATGACCAGGCCGATCGGCCAGCACCAGGGGTTCTGTCTGACTGTCAGCCAGACGGCGATCACGCCGAGTGCGGCGGCGAACAGTTCAAGCCCGGACATGAAAACTACCTGGAAGCGGAGAAGGGTGCGGATTGTAACCAGAAGCGGCCTTGCATGTTAGTGAAGGCCGGCAACCGTGGCGGGGCGAAAACCCCGCCACGGCCAGCTTCAGACCCGGAACTGGCGCAACAGGCCGTTGAGCTGCTCGCTCAGTTCCTTGAGGTGCAGGCTGGCGGCACTGGACTGCTCGGCCGCCAGGGCGGTGCTATGGGACAGGCCGGCGGCCTGGGTCACGTTCTGGTTGATGTCTTCGACCACATGGGCCTGTTGCAACGTGGCGCTGGCAATCGAGGCGTTCAGCCCGTTGAGGTTGCGCAGGGCCTGGCCGATGGCGTTCAGGCTTTCACCGGCCAGCCCGGCCTGTTCGATGGTCTGCTGCGAAGCCCGGCTGCTGTCGCCGATGACTTTCACCGCGGCTTCCGAGTGCCCTTGCAGGCGCTCGATCATCGACTGGATCTCGGCAGTGGATTTCTGCGTCCGCTGGGCCAGCAGGCGCACTTCATCGGCCACCACGGCGAACCCACGGCCCTGTTCGCCAGCGCGGGCGGCTTCGATCGCCGCGTTGAGCGCCAGCAGGTTGGTCTGCTCAGCGATCGAGTGGATCACCTCCAGCACGCTGCCGATCTGGGTGCTTTCCTGGGCCAGGGTGCGAATCACTTCCACCGCTTGATCGATGGTGGCCGAGAGCCGGTCGATCTGTTGCAGGCTGCCGTCGATATTGACCTGGCCCTGCTGGGCCTGGGCTTCGGCGTCGCGCATCTCGCTGGCGGCGTGTTCGGCGTTCTTCGCCACGTCCTGTACGCCGTAGGTCACTTCGTTGATGGCGGTGGCCACCAGTTCCATCTGCTGCGACTGCTGCTGGCTGCGTTCCTGGGCCTGGCTGGCATTGTTGCCCAGGTCGGTGGAAGACTGCGCCAGAGCTGAGGCCGACACCTGCAGCTGGCTGACGACGAGACGCAGCTTGGCGGTGAAGCCGTTGAAGTGCCGGGCCAGTTCGGTGACTTCGTCCTGGCCGTGGGTGTCGAGGGTGCGGGTCAGATCGCTTTCGCCGCTGGCGATATTGGCCATGGCGTGCACGGTTTCCTGCAGCGGGCGGACGATGCTGCGGGCGATCAGCAACACCAGCAGGGCCATGAGCAGGGCAATGGCGATACCGCCGACCGAGGCCTTCACCACCTGGCTGCGGAACTCGGTTTGCACGTCATCGATGTACACCCCCGAACCGATGATCCAGCCCCAGGGCTGGAACAGTTGGACATAGGAGGTCTTCTGCACCGGCTCGCTGGCGCCCGGTTTCGGCCAGCGATAGTTGACCATGCCGGCGCCCTTGGCCTTGGCGATGGCTACCATTTCGTTGAACACGGCAAAGCCGTCCGGGTCGCGAATGGCCGCGAGGTTCTGGCCGTCGAGCTTGGGGTTGGTCGGGTGCATGACCATGACCGGGGTCAGGTCGTTGATCCAGAAGTAGTCGCTCTGGTCGTAGCGCAGGTTGCGTATGGCGCTCAGCGCCTGCTTCTGCGCCGTCGCGCGATCGAGGCTGCCGGCGCTTTCCAGGCCCTGGAAATAGACCAGCACGCCGTTGGCGGTCTGCACCACGTGCTGGGTCTTCTGCGCCTTGGCCTGGTACAGGTCGTCGCGGATCTGCTTGAGCATCAGCATGCCCAGGGTCATCAGCATCAGTACCGCCACAATCAGGATCAGCCACAGCCGGCGGCTGATCGACATTCTGCGTAAGCTGTTCATGAATCTGTCACTCCCGATTGTTGTTCTTGTAATGGAAACACCCCGTACATCCGTCATGCGCTCCTTGCAGTCAGGTCCATCGGATTCTCGCAACGCGACAGCGTTTATCGAGTATGTCTGATAGGATTTCGGCCTCATTGCGAAAAACCTGAATCCGGCTGATTTTTCACGGAATTTTCAGGGGCGATGATGATCCTATTGCGGCTGCGAAGTCGCGATGCACGCGTCAGTGAACATTGAAGAAAAACTAAAAAGGCATGCCACGGCATGACCTTCGGGGGATTGATGGAGCTTTGGACCGCCGTACAGGCATTGATTTTAGGGATTGTGGAAGGGCTGACGGAGTTTCTGCCCATCAGCAGTACCGGCCACCAGATTATCGTTGCCGACTTGCTCAACTTCGGTGGCGAGCGCGCCATGGCATTCAACATCATCATTCAGCTGGGGGCCATTCTCGCGGTGGTCTGGGAATTTCGCCGCAAGATCCTCGACGTGATCACCGGCCTGCCGACCCAGCGCAACGCCCAGCGTTTCACCATCAACCTGCTGATCGCCTTCCTGCCCGCCGTGGTCCTGGGGGTGATTTTCGCCGACCTGATCCATGAATACCTGTTCAACCCGATCACCGTCGCCACGGCGCTGGTGGTGGGTGGCCTGGTCATGCTCTGGGCCGAACGCCGGCAGCATGAAATACATGCCAACACGGTGGACGAGATCAGCTGGAAAGATGCCTTGAAGGTCGGTTTCGCCCAGTGCCTGGCGATGATTCCAGGCACCTCGCGCTCGGGCTCCACCATCATTGGCGGCCTGTTGTTCGGTCTGTCGCGCAAGACCGCCACTGAGTTCTCGTTCTTCCTGGCGATGCCGACCATGGTCGGTGCCGCGGTCTACTCGGGCTACAAGTACCGCAATCTGTTCCAGCCGGACGACCTGCCGGTGTTCGCCGTTGGGTTCATCACCTCGTTCATCTTCGCGATGATTGCGGTCAGGGGCCTGCTCAAGTTCATCGCCAACCACAGCTACGCGGCGTTTGCCTGGTACCGCATTGCCTTCGGCCTGGTGATTCTCGCCACTTGGCAGTTCGGTTGGGTCGACTGGACCGCGGTCCATTCCTGATGGACGCACGCAACCCGAACCGCCCCGGTAACGTCGCCGGGGCACGGATCCAGCAGCCAAGGCTCAAGGCGGTGATCTTCCTGCTGCTCTGCGCCTTGCCCTTGTGCGGTTCGTTGCTGTTGGGTGTGAAGGGGATTTCCTGGGTACCGCTGGCGGCCTACGGCGCGGTCAGCGTGCTGACGTTCTTCCTCTACTGGAGCGACAAGCGCAAGGCCCGCAGCGACAGCTGGCGGACCCCGGAAAACGTCCTGCATGCCGTGGAACTGGCCGGTGGCTGGCCAGGTGCCTTGCTGGCGCAGCAGGCGTTTCGCCACAAGACCCGCAAGCTGTCCTATCAACTGGTGTTCTGGCTGATCGTGCTGCTGCACCAGGTGTTCTGGATCGACCAGCTGTTTCTCGAGGGCAGCCTGTTCTCGCTGTTCTAGGTTCTTTACGAGAAGTCGGCGAGCGAAGGTCAGGCAAGGCAAAAACAGGCGAGGAACGGCCGGGGTCGCGTTCGACTGTAGGGACCTACATGAGCATTCCGATCGGACTCGCGCACGAGCCTGTTTTTAACAGCATGGCCCGCGTAGCGCCGAAGGCGCCCAGCGCGCAGCCACTTGTCGTACAGAACCTAGAGTAACAACCCGACCTGGACCCGCTTGGGCAGCTTGCTCACCACCAACTGGTGCGAACGCTGCAGCAAGTCCCGCAGTTCTCCGGCGCCCAGCGGGTAGGGCGTCTGCATGATGATCCAGTGTGCCCGGGCCAGGTACGGCGCCGGGCCGATGCCGGGACGGTCGACATGGCCGAGGAACAGCTCCTTGTCCACCTTGAACGCCAGTGACTCGCCCCGCAGGTTCTGCAGGGCGAACATCTTGTTGCCGGCCACGGAAAATACCCGCACGCCGCCCCATTTGTAGTCTTCGCGCGCGCCTGGCAAGTCCAGGCAGAATTGCGCCACATCCGCTTCAGTCATGGTTTTTTCCTTTTGTCGCGCTGTCACAGTGTGCGGTCTCCGCAGCCTTTGAACGCTTCGCTGACATGCTCGATCCACGCCCTGACCGCTGGCAATACACCGCGCCGGTGAGGGTAGACCGCCTGCAGCCAGCCGCCGGGCAGCGACCATTGCGGCAGCAGTTGCACCAGTTGCCCGGCCTGCAGTTCTTCCTCGCAATACATCATCGGCAGGATGGTACAGCCAAGGCCGGCGAGGGCGCAGGAGCGGCGCACCAGAAAGTCGTCGATGCCCAGGCGCGCCTCCAGGACCAGGTCGCATTTCTCGCCCTGGGCGTCGAGCAGGCGCAAATGCACCATGCGGTCGGCCTCCAGGGCTCCCAGCACCGGCACCTTGTGCAGGTCTTCGGGACTGTGGATCGGCCACTCCCGGGCGAACCCCGGGCTGGCGACCATCACGGTCTGCGCCTGGCGCAGGCGCCGGGTCACCAGCAAGGGATCTTCGTCGCCATGCTCGCGAACCCGCAGCGCTACGTCGATGCCTTCGGCGACCACGTCGACCCGGCGGTTGAGCAACTGCATCTCCAGCTGGACCTGGGGATACTGCTCGAGGAACGAGCTGATGACGCTCGGCAACATATGATGGGCCAGGCCCACCGGGCAGGACACCCGCAGGCGCCCGCGAGGTTCGCTGGACATGCTGGCCACGGCCTCGTCGGCCATTTCCGCTTCCAGCAGCATGGCCTGGCAGTGACGCAGATAACGTTCGCCGACCGCGGTCAGCTTCAATTGGCGGGTGGTGCGTTGCAGCAACCGGGTGTGCAGCCGTTCTTCCAGTTCGGCGATACGTCGCGACAAACGGGATTTGGGCACCCCCAGTAAACGCCCGGCGGCGGCGAAACCACCGGCTTCCACCACCTTGGCAAAGTAATAAAGATCGTTGAGGTCTTGCATATCCTGACTCGACTGTCCTGCTGGTGGGACAAACTATCGCATTTATGCCGGCTAATCAGCTATTGGTTTCATCTGTAGGATTGTCCTCAATTGATCGCCCGGTGGCGATCCTCACTTGGAGAATCCCAGATGAAACTGTTGCATATCGATTCGAGCATCCTTGGTGACAACTCGGCTTCCCGTCAGTTGAGCGAAAGCGTGGTCAAGGCCTGGAAAAACGCCGATGCCAGCGTTGAAGTGACCTACCGAGACCTGGCCGCCGATGCCATCAGCCATTTCAGCTCCGCCACCCTGGTGGCCGCCGGTACCCCGGCCGAAGTGCGCAACGCTGCCCAGCAGCACGAAGCCGAGCTGAGCGCTTCGACCCTCGCCGAATTCCAGGCCGCCGACGCGGTAGTGATCGCCGCGCCTATGTACAACTTCACCATCCCGACCCAACTCAAGGCCTGGATCGACCGCATCGCCGTCGCCGGCCAGACCTTCCGCTACACCGAAGCCGGCCCTGAAGGCCTGTGCGGTGGCAAGAAAGTCGTGGTGGTCTCCACCGCGGGCGGCCTGCATGTTGGCCAGGCCACTGGTGTGGCTCACGAGGACTACCTGAAAGTGCTGTTCGGCTTCCTCGGCATCACCGACATCGAATTCGTCCGCGCCCACGGCCTGGCTTATGGCGACGAAGTCCGCAACAAGGCCCTGAGCGACGCCCGGACGCACATCAGCGAGCAACTCTTCGCCGCCGCGTAAGGCTTGTGTAAAAGTCGCTTACGCCCCAGGCAAGGCCCTTTAAACTCTGTATTCTGATGCCCTCCAGGCAGCGGAATACGGAGTTTTTCGCGTTCGCGCTATTTGTTCTGGCTCGGGTTATGCAGTGGCTTGACCAGGCCCGACAGCTCCAGGCAACAGGCCAGCGAATTCCTGGCCAGTGAAGCAATGAACCGGCGTTTTCATCAGGTAGGGAAGGTGGTGCATCCATGATGCGTCTTTGGGCAATGTCACTGATCTGCCTGCTCGGCGGCCCGATTATCGTGCACGCCGCGCCCGCGCCCCATCCGCACTGGAGCGTGGGCTTCCACGAGATGAGTTTTCTCGACCCGCTGGACCAGCAGCCGATGCGCGCCATTGCCTTCTATCCCTCCACCGGCATCGAACACAGCAGCAAGGTCGAGGGTTATCAGATCGCCGCCTCCCGGGATTCGAAGGTCGCCATCGGCCGTTTTCCGCTGTTGATGCTGTCCCATGGCAATACCGGCACGCCGCTGGCCCTGCACGACCTGGCCACCTCGCTGGCGCGCAAGGGCTTCGTGGTGGTGGCGGTGATTCATCCGGGCGACAACTACAAGGATCACAGCCGGCTGGGGACCCTGAGCAATCTTTATGGCCGGCCGATCCAGATTTCCGAAGCCATCACCGCGACCCTGGCCGACCCGATGCTGTCGCCTTTCGTCAACGCCGGGCAGGTCGGGGTCATCGGTTACTCGGCCGGCGGCGAAACCGCGCTGATCCTGTCCGGAGCGACCCCCGACCTGGATCGCCTGCGTCGCTACTGCCAGGAGCGCCCCGACGATCACGATGCCTGCAATACCCAGGGCGAACTGATCGTCGATCGCGATGACCTGCAACCGGTCGCCGACCCGCGGGTCCAGGCGTTGCTGCTGATGGCGCCGCTGAGCCTGAAGTTCGGGCGCCAGACCCTGTCCGGCGTGCATGTGCCGGTGCTGCTGTACAGCGGCGACGTCGACAAGCTGGTGGCCCTGGATAAGAATGCCGCGGCGTTGGCCCGCAAGCTGCCGGTCGCGCCGGACTTCAGGTTGTTGGCCGGGGCCGGGCACTTCGTATTCATGGCGCCGTGCACCGAGGAGCAGTTGCTGAGCATGCCGGCCTTGTGTACTGACGCCGATGGCGTCGACCGCGAGGACATCCACCGCAATCTGATCGCCGAGGCCGGCCGCTTCTTTGCCCAGGCCCTGGGCAAGCCGAGCCGGGCCGGGATGCAGACCGCGGATCAGTGAATCAGGCGTCGGCCCGGCGCTTGAGCAGCAGGGTCAGGCCCAGGGCGCCGAGCGACAGCAGCGCCGCGCAGAAGAAAATCCACGAATACCCCAGGTTCAACGCCACAGCGCCCATCAAGGGCCCGGCAATCGCCAGCGCCAGGTCGAAAAACACCGCGTAGGCGCTCAGGCCGGCGCCGCGGCTGGTGCTGGGCACCTGCTTGATCGCTTCCACCCCCAGCGCCGGGTACACCAGCGACAGGCCGAAGCCGGCGAGCCCGGCGCCGATCATGGCGAACGCCGTCGATGGCGCCAGCCACAGCAGGATCAGGCCCAGGGTCTCGATGCTCATGCAGGCGATGGCCGCGCGATAACCGCCAAACCGGCTGATGCTGGAGATGAACAGCAGGCGCGAGAGGATGAAGCAGATGCCGAATACCGTCAGGCAATAGGCCGCGCCGGTCCAGCCGCGGCTGAGGTAGAACAGGGTAATGAAGGTGGTCAGGGTGCCGTAGCCGATGGACGCCAGGCTCAGGCCGGCGCCGTACGGCGCGATACGGCCGAACACCGCGCGAAACGACAGGCGCTCGCCGCGGATCACCGGCACCGATGGCTTGTTGCGGATCAGCAGCAGGGCCAGGGCCGCCAGCAGCGACAGGGCCAGCCCCAGGCTTTCGAAACCGTAGTCGGCGACCATCACCACCCCCAGCGGCGCGCCGATGGCAATCGCGCCATAGGAGGCGATGCCGTTCCAGGAAATCGAGCGCGCGGTGTGCTCGGCGCCGACCTGGCCCATGCACCAGCTGATGGTGCCCACGCCGATCAGGCCCTGGGCCACTCCCAGCAGCAAACGTCCCAGCAACAGGACGCTCAGGCTGAGCAGCGGCAATGTTTGCAGGAGGGTGGACGCCAGGGTCAGCAGCCCGCTGAGGAAAATCCCCGCCAGGCCGTAGACGATCGCCCGTTTGGTGCCGATGTTGTCCGACAGGCGCCCGGCCATGGGCCGGCTGAGGAGGGTGGCCAGGTATTGCGAGCCGATGGTCAGCCCGGCCACCACCGCGCTGAAGCCCAGTTCGCCGTGGACGTAACCCGGCAGCACCGCGATCGGCAGGCCGATGCAGAGAAACGCGATAAAGGTATAGAAGACGATAGAGACGATCTGCAGGGTGATCGCCATGGAGCTGGGCACGGGCTGTTGTTGCGCAGACATGAGGGCTCGTTCGCGGGCGGGCGGTTGGAGAACCGCATCATGGCGCGGGCCGGAAATAAAAGGAAGCAGGCTAACGATTTCTTTATGGCCGGGTATTGGCGGTGCCAGGGACCAGCTCAGCGCGAGTCGCTGCTTTTATATAAGGCATAAAAAAGCCCCGTCACCAGGACGGGGCTTGCAGACTGGCAACCAGCGGGCGTTCCTTAGAACACCACGCCCTGGCTGCGCAGGTAGTCGTCGTAGGTGCCGCTGAAGTCGGTCACGCCGTTCGGGCTCAGCTCGATGATGCGAGTGGCCAGGGACGACACGAACTCCCGGTCGTGGCTGACGAAGATCAGCGTGCCCGGGTAGTTTTCCAGCGCCAGGTTCAGCGCCTCGATGGATTCCATGTCCAGGTGGTTGGTC
>Ga0213823_1000016_pt1 | contig 199585 bp, 171 predicted proteins | sample MC6MC0907MG_FD_179887 | JGI IMG/M metagenome (GOLD analysis project Ga0213823, IMG submission 179887) | Enriched soil aggregate microbial communities from Iowa State University, Ames, United States - MC6-MC0907-MG | ecosystem: Environmental > Terrestrial > Soil > Unclassified | place: USA... | reverse complement strand
TCATGGCCGGGCTCAACCAAACCCTGATGCTGTCGCTGTCGATGGTGGTGATCGCCTCGATGATCTCGGTCGGCGGCCTGGGCCAGATGGTGCTGCGCGGCATCGGCCGGCTGGACATGGGCCTGGCTACCGTCGGTGGCATGGGGCTGGTGCTGTTGGCGATCTTCCTCGACCGACTGACCCAAGCCATGGGCGCGCGCACCAATGCCGACCCGAGCCTGCGCTGGTACCACACCGGGCCCGTGGGTGCGGTGCTGCGCCTATGCGGCTCAGGGCACGCTGCCGGGCGGCGCAAGACCGCCTGACGCGAACACATTCGTACTGCCGCACACGACATAAAAACCAGAAGAAGGTACGCGACGATGTTGGAATCCAAGTTCTCCCGCAGCATCCTGCAAGGCGCCAGCGCGCTGGCCCTGGTAATCGCCTCGCTGTGCGCCAACGCCTCGGCCGACAAGCCGGGCGAGGGCGTGAAGGTAACGCCGATCTTCCCCTCCATCGCCGAAGAGCGCTTCCGTGGCGAAGTCGCCATGGAAGGCCTGCGCGAGCTGGGCTACAAGGTCCAGGAGCCTAAGGAAACCGAGTACGGCGTGATGATGGTGGCCCTGGCCAACGGCGATGCCGACTTCACCGTGCACCTGTGGGACAAGCTGCACGACAAGTTCTACCAGCAGGCCGGCGGCGATGACGTGATGGTCAAGGCCGGCGACATCATGCCTGGCGTGCTGCAGGGCTACCTGATCGACAAGAAGACCGCCGAGCAGTACCACATCAAGTACATCACCGACCTGAAGAAGCCGGAGATCGCCAAGCTGTTCGACACTGACGGCAACGGCAAGGCCAACCTGACTGGCTGCAACCCTGGCTGGGGCTGCGAGCTGATCATCTCGCACCACATCAAAGCCTATGACCTGGACAGCAGCGTGCACGTCGACCAAGGCTCGTACTTCGCGCTGATGGCGGACACCATCACCCGCTACAAGGAAGGCAAGCCGATCCTGTACTTCACCTGGGTGCCACAGTGGATCTCCACCGTGCTGGTTGAGGACAAGGACGTGGTTTGGCTGGAAGTACCGAAGACCGACCTGCCGGATGGCAACAACGATGTCGACACGATGTACAAGGGCAAGAACCTGGGCTTTGCGGTCGACAAGGTAGAGGCGGTGCTGAACAAGGAATTCGCCCAGGAAAACCCGGCAGCCACCAAGTTCCTGTCGCTGATGCAGATCACCACGGCGGACGAGAGCGCGCAGAACCTCAAGATGCAGCAAGGTGAGAAAAAACCTGCTGACATCACCCGCCATGCCAAAGAATGGGTTGCGGCGCATCGCCAGCAGTTCGACGCGTGGCTGCAAGCGTCGCGCGCTGCGGCGACACAGGCCAGCAAGTAACCTGTTCCATCGGTGAGCGCTTCTTCGCGGGCAAGCCCGCTCCCACAGGGTTCGTGCCAGCGTTGGGTTTGCGCGCTGCCTGTAGGCGCGCTTGCTCGCGAAGAAGCCAACGCGATTTTTGCAGTTGAGTCAAAGCCATGAGCCATTTCGAAAGCACCCTCAAGAACGCCAACCTGGCCCACCTGGACACCGCAGGCCGTACCTCGCTGTCGATGCCGTGCCAACGCGTCGCCTTCGTGTTACGTGAGCATTTCTCCATGATGGCCTTTACTGCGGCCATGGACACCCTGGTCACCGCCAACCTGATGAGCGCCACGCCACTGTTCCAAATCCAGGTAGTGGGTGATGGAGCACAGGTCATGAGCGACCTGGGCATCGCTTTGCCGGTCAACACGCCACTGGCCGAACTCGATGTGCAGGTGCTAGATACCCTGTTGGTATGCGGTGGGTTTCGGGTGCGCCTCGAAAGCGCACCGCTGCTGCGCGCCAAGCTGCGCCAGGCCGACCAGCATGGCTGCCAGCTGGGTGGTCTATGGAACGGCACCTACTTTCTGGCTGAAGCGGGCCTGCTCAATGACCACGACTGCGCCTTCCACCCCGATGGCCGGGCGATGATGAGCGAGCTGTTCCCCAAGGTACGAGTCAGCCGCCAAGCCCATGTGTTGGATGGTCGGCGCCTGAGTTGCGCAGGGGCTAGCAGTGCCCTGGACATGATGCTGGCCTTGCTCGAACACAGGGGTGGCAACGGGTTGCGCCGGGCGGTGGAGCAGATGCTGGCCTGCGATCGCGCACGGGTGATGAGCGATGCCCCGGCCACTGCAGCGGACATCGACCCCAGCCTCCCCAAAGGCATACGCGTGGCCCTTGAGCTGATGCATGCGAATATCGAAGACCCGATCGGCATCGACGAAATCGCCGAACATGCAGGCTTGTCGCGTCGGCACCTGGAGCGGCTGTTCCGCCGCCATGTACAGGCGACACCGCCGCGCTACTACCTGGAATTGCGCCTGACCCATGCCAGGCAGTTGCTGCAACACACCAGCAAGTCATTGACAGAAGTGGCCGTGGCCAGCGGCTTTGTCAGTTTTCCGCATTTCTACCGGCGTTTTCGTGAGCTGTTCGCCGTTGCGCCGCGCCAGTTTCGGGCGAGGAGCCAGGGGTGGGCAGGGCGGCGGGAGATAGCGATACCGTAAAAATGAAATAGTGTTCGATAATCGCACGGTTAACTGTGCCCTATTGTCCGCTATCCGCCCACGATTCCAATGGTCGCATTGCCCAATCCCCGCCTTTTTGCTTAGTGTGTGCCTATTCACCGGCTGTCGCCTGCCCCTGTACCCAGCGACCAGCCCGATAGAATAACCGTGATCGACCGCAACCACCGGCCCCAGGCCCGTAGGAAGCGGCGCCCAGAACAATAACGAAACCGAGTGCCTTGCCTATGGAAAGCCGCCTGCTGAGCGAGCGCAGTAGCGTGTTTCACCACGCCGACCCTTATGCTGTGTCCGATTATGTGAACCAGCACGTGGGCCAGCACTGCATCGGTTTGTCGCGCACCACCCACCCCCAGGCCAGCCTCAGCCACCGCAAGTTCGCCGAACTCGACCTGTGCCGTATCAGCTACGGCGGCAGCGTGCGCGTCACCTCGCCCGCGCTGGAAACCATCTACCACTTGCAAGTGTTGCTCAACGGCAACTGCCTGTGGCGCGGGCCCCAGCGTGAGCATCACTTGGTGCCGGGCGAGTTGTTGCTGATCAACCCAGACGACCCGGTTGACCTGACCTACTCGGAAGACTGCGAGAAATTTATCCTCAAGGTGCCGACCCGGCTGCTCGATTCGATCTGCGAAGAACAACGCTGGCATCGCCCGGATGGCGGCGTGCGGTTCCTGCGTAACCACTACCGGCTGGAAGAGTTGGACGGCTTCGTAAACCTGCTGGCGATGGTGTGCCATGAAGCCGAGGTGAATGAGTCGTTGCCGCGGGTGCAGGGGCATTACAGCCAGATTGTGGCCAGCAAACTGCTGACCTTGATGAGCACCAACATTCGACGCGAAAGCCTGAGTGCACCGGCGGCTAGCCTGGAGCGGATTCTGGATTACATCGAGCGCAACCTGAAGCTGGAGCTGTCGGCTGAGGTGCTGGCGGAGCAGGCCTGCATGAGCGTGCGGTCGCTGTATGCGCTGTTTGATCGGCACCTAGCTACCACGCCTAAGCATTATGTGCGGCAACGCAAGCTGGAGCGGGTGCAGGCGTGTTTGAGTGATGCCACGTGTGGGGTGCGGAGTGTGACGGAGCTTGCTCTGGATTACGGCTTCCTGCATTTGGGGCGGTTTTCCGAGGTGTACCGGCAGCAATTTGGTGAGCTGCCATCGCAGACCTTCAAGCGACGCAGTTAAGCGGAGCCGTGCTTCGTACCTGTTATTTCTGCCAGTTGCGGGCGGATTGGCGCGGATCCACCATTTGCCTTCATGGATAAAATGGTGGCACTTATGTCTACTTTGCAGCAGTTGTATTTTTACTCGCCGGAGGGTCTGGCGATGGTCAAATATCCTGGTACGCAGGCATCGACTATGTTGCGCGCCGCAGAGCAGGTGCTCGCCCAGAAAAAAGATGAACAAGTTGCGATGTGCTCAAGTGACCTGCAGGGTTCGATCATAGGGCTCACGGGTGATAAAACGTCTTATTCGATTCAGTACACGCCTTACGGCCATGACGCTGACATCGTGGATGCCCCTTTGCTGCGATTCAACAGTCAGCGGAAAGTATCCGTCACAGGGCACTACTTATTAGGGCAGGGATACCGTGGGTTTAACCCTGTTCTGATGAGGTTCAATAGCCCCGACAATCTGAGCCCATTCGGTGTGGGAGGGCTCAATTCTTACACATACTGTGGTGGGGACCCTGTTAACAATACTGATCCCAGTGGTCATAAGGGCGTTCGGAAGCAAAATAAAACTGGCATTAGGCCTGATACAGGAAACACTAAAAGTGGGGATACTATCAATCCAGATTATTCACGGGCGCGTTCTCATGTTGTGAGCGAGGATGTTGTAGCTACAGTTAACGAGCTGGGCCGCAATAATGGGAGCCAATTGCAGAGAATTGTTGATGCTCCGATATGGTCTAAAGGAGACTATTTAGTGGTGGAGGGGAGTATTTTAACACTGTCCAAGAATTACGGAGAAACACTCAGCACGAACGCCCAAGTATCGACTACAGCGAGCAACTTTCACAATCCCCTGGCGGAGCAACAGCGTAGAATATGGGAGGCGCTTAAGTTTCTTACTCCGCTTCACGTTAAAATGAAAGCAGCCGAGGACATCCCTCGTATTACCAGTTGGCTCCATGACCCCAAACGGCTGGTTCCAAAAGTGCGAGATCCCGACAAAGCTGGATAACACTCTGCACAATCCGGATAGTCCCCCACCCGTCGAATCCCTAACCTGACCCGGTCTGAACAATAACAATGGAGACCCTGGCCATGTCCCTGGGATTCGACTACCTCAATGCCATGCTCGAAGACGACCGTGAACAGGGCATCTACCGCTGCAAGCGCGAGATGTTCACCGACCCACGCCTGTTCGACCTGGAGATGAAGCACATCTTCGAGGGCAACTGGATCTACCTGGCGCACGAAAGCCAGATCCCCGAGAAAAACGACTTCCTCACCCTGACCATGGGGCGCCAGCCGATCTTTATCGCGCGCAACAAGGATGGGGTACTCAATGCCTTCCTCAATGCCTGCAGCCACCGCGGCGCCATGCTGTGCCGGCACAAGCGCGGTAACCGTGCCAGCTACACCTGCCCATTCCATGGCTGGACCTTCAACAACAGCGGCAAACTGCTCAAGGTCAAAGACCCGAGCAACGCCGGCTACCCCGACAGTTTCAACTGCGACGGCTCCCACGACCTGACCAAGGTCGCGCGCTTCGAGTCGTACCGGGGCTTTCTGTTCGGCAGCTTGAATGCCGATGTGAAACCGCTGGTAGAGCACCTGGGCGAGTCGGCCAAGATCATCGACATGATCGTCGACCAGTCGCCCGAAGGCCTGGAAGTGCTGCGTGGCGCCAGTTCGTATATCTACGAAGGCAACTGGAAGCTCACCGCCGAGAACGGCGCCGACGGCTACCACGTCAGCTCCGTGCACTGGAACTACGCCGCCACCCAGAACCAGCGCAAACAGCGCGAGTCGGGTGACGAGATCAAGACCATGAGCGCAGGCGCTTGGGCCAAGCAGGGCGGGGGCTTCTATTCCTTCGACCATGGCCATCTGCTGCTGTGGACCCGTTGGGCCAACCCAGAAGACCGCCCAGCCTACGAGCGCCGTGACCAACTGGCCGCCGATTACGGCCAGGCACGCGCCGACTGGATGATCGAGAACTCGCGCAACCTCTGCCTGTACCCCAACGTGTACCTGATGGATCAGTTCAGTTCGCAGATCCGTATTGCCCGGCCGATTTCGGTGAACAAGACCGAAATCACCATCTACTGCATCGCGCCCAAAGGCGAGAGCGCTGACGCCCGTGCCAAGCGCATCCGCCAGTACGAGGACTTCTTCAACGTCAGCGGCATGGCCACCCCGGACGACCTTGAAGAGTTCCGCTCGTGCCAGACCGGCTACGGCGGCGGCACCGGCTGGAACGACATGTCCCGCGGCGCTGCCCACTGGGTCGAGGGCGCTGACGAAGCGGCCCAGGAAATCGAGCTCAAGCCGCTGTTGTCAGGCGTGCGCACCGAGGACGAAGGCCTGTTCGTGCTGCAACACAAGTACTGGCAGGACACCATGATCCAGGCGCTCAAGGATGAACAGCAACTGATCCCCGTGGAGGCCGTGCAATGAGCCTCTACGAAACCGTGCGCGACTTCCTCTACCGCGAAGCGCGCTACCTGGACGACGCAGAATGGGACCAGTGGCTGGAGCTGTACGCAGCCGATGCCAGCTTCTGGATGCCGTCCTGGGACGATGACGACCGCCTCACCGAAGACCCACAAAGCGAAATCTCGCTGATCTGGTACGGCAACCGTGGTGGTCTCGAGGACCGGGTGTTCCGCATCAAGACCGAGCGCTCCAGCGCGACCGTGCCGGACACCCGTACCTCGCACAACATCAGCAACATCGAGATCGTTGAGCAGGGCGAGGGTTACTGCCAGGTGCGCTTCAACTGGCACACCCTGAGCTTTCGCTACAAGACCACCGACAGCTACTTCGGCAGCAGCTTCTACACCCTCGATTTGCGCGGCGAGCAGCCGTTGATCAAGGCCAAGAAGGTGGTCCTGAAGAACGACTACGTGCGTCAGGTCATCGACATCTACCACATCTGAACCGAGGTAACGCGAGCCGCCCGGTGTGCCGCATGGCGCGCCGCGGGCAGGCTCGCCCGCGAGGTGCAACATGAGCTTCCAGATCGCACTGAATTTCGAGGACGGGGTAACCCGCTTCATCGAGGCCACTGGCCATGAGACCGTGGCTGACGCCGCCTACCGCCAGGGCATCAACATCCCGCTGGACTGCCGCGACGGCGCCTGCGGCACCTGCAAGTGCAAGGCCGAGTCCGGGCGCTACGACTTGGGCGACAACTTCATCGAAGACGCCCTGAGCGAGGACGAAATCGCCGAAGGCTATGTGCTGACCTGCCAGATGCGGGCTGAATCCGACTGTGTGGTGCGCATCCCGGCCTCTTCGCACGTGTGCAAGACCGAACAGGCCAGTTTCGAAGCCGCCATCAGCGACGTGCGCCAGTTGTCGGCGAGCACCATTGCCCTGTCGATCAAGGGCGAGGCGCTGAGCCGGCTGGCGTTCCTGCCGGGGCAATACGTCAACCTCAAAGTGCCCGGCAGCGAGCAGAGCCGCGCTTACTCGTTCAGCTCGCTGCAAAAGGACGGCGAGGTCAGCTTCCTGATCCGCAACGTGCCGGGCGGCTTGATGAGCAGCTTCCTCACCAACCTGGCCAAGGCCGGCGACAGCATGAGCCTGGCAGGGCCGCTGGGCAGCTTCTACTTGCGGCCGATCCAGCGCCCACTGCTGTTGCTGGCAGGTGGCACCGGGCTGGCACCGTTCACCGCGATGCTGGAGAAGATCGCCGAGCAGGGCAGCGAATACCCGGTGCACCTGATCTACGGGGTCACCAACGACTTCGACCTGGTCGAACTGGACCGCCTGCAGGCCTTGGCGGCGCGCATTGCAAACTTCACCTTCAGCGCCTGCGTGGCCAACCCAGACAGCCAGTACCCGCAGAAAGGCTATGTCACCCAGCACATCGAACCGCGCCACCTCAATGACGGCGATGTGGACGTGTACCTGTGCGGGCCACCGCCGATGGTCGAGGCAGTCAGCCAGTACGTTCGCGAGCAGGGCATTACGCCGGCGAACTTCTACTACGAGAAGTTCGCCGCCGCGGCCTGAGTTTCCTTGGGGCCGCCCTTGTGGGCGCGGGCTTGCCCCGCGAACACGGGCGCAGCCCGTGCCATCCATCGTGGGGTCTGCTAGCGGGGCAAGCCCGCTCCCACAGCGTCCGCGTCAGCATGGAGAAATACTGATGAACACAAGATTTCAAGGCAAAGTCGCCCTGGTCACCGGCGCCGCGCAAGGCATTGGCCGCGGCGTGTGCTGGCGGCTCAAGGCCGAAGGCGCGCAGGTGGTGGCGGTGGACCGCTCCGAGTTGGTCCACGAATTGGCCGGGGAGGGCATGCTGACCCTCACCGCCGACCTCGAACTGCACAGCGATTGTGCCCGCGTCATGGCCGCTGCGGTCGAAGCGTTCGGCCGCCTCGACATCCTGGTCAACAATGTCGGCGGCACCATTTGGGCCAAGCCTTTCGAACACTACGAAGTGGCACAGATCGAGGCCGAAGTGCGCCGCTCGTTGTTCCCCACCTTGTGGTGTTGCCATGCCGCGTTGCCGTACATGCTCGAACGCGGGGCAGGGGCCATTGTCAACGTCTCGTCCATCGCCACCCGTGGCGTCAACCGCGTGCCCTACGGCGCGGCCAAAGGTGGCGTCAACGCGCTCACTGCCTGCCTGGCTTTCGAAACCGCCGGGCGCGGTATCCGTGTCAATGCCACTGCCCCTGGCGGCACCGAGGCACCGCCACGGCGCGTGCCGCGCAACGCCGCCGAGCAGAGCGCGCAGGAAAAGGCCTGGTACCAGCAAATCGTCGACCAGACCCTCGACAGCAGCTTGATGCACCGCTACGGCAGCATCGACGAGCAGGTCGGCGCCATCCTCTTCCTGGCCTCCGACGAAGCCTCCTACATCACCGGCGTAACGCTGCCGGTAGGGGGCGGCGACCTCGGCTGAGTCAGCCCCCCGGCAACCGTTTTACTCCACAACAAAAACAACAGAGACAGATGCCATGCGAACCCTTGACGTGCACCCGATCATCGATAATGCGCGCTTTACCGCGTTCCACTGGATGGTCATGGCCTGGTGCGGCCTGCTGCTGATCTTCGACGGCTATGACTTGTTCATTTACGGCGTGGTACTGCCGGTAATCATGAAAGAGTGGGGCCTGACGCCCTTGCAGGCCGGCGCCCTGGGCAGTTATGCGCTGTTCGGCATGATGTTTGGCGCCCTGGTATTCGGCAGCCTGGCCGACCGCATTGGGCGCAAGAAGGGGATCGCCATCTGCTTCGCCTTGTTTTCCACGGCGACCATCCTCAACGGCTTTGCCACCAGCCCCAGCGAGTTCGGCATCTACCGCTTTATCGCCGGCCTCGGGTGCGGCGGCTTGATGCCCAACGCCGTGGCATTGATGAACGAATACGCCCCCAAGCGCCTGCGCAGCACGCTGGTGGCGATCATGTTCAGTGGTTATTCGCTGGGCGGCATGCTGTCGGCAGGCGTCGGTATTTTCATGCTGCCGCGTTTCGGCTGGGAGTCGATGTTCTTCGCTGCGGCGGTACCGCTGCTGCTGTTGCCGGTGATTCTCTACTACCTGCCAGAATCCATTGGCTTCCTGGTACGTAAAGGGCGTACCGAAGAAGCCCGCAAGCTGCTCAAACAGCTTGACCCCGAGTGCGACATCCAGCCTGGTGACGTGCTTCAGGCAACCGACCGCAAGGGGGCTGGCAGCTCGGTCGTCGAGCTGTTCCGCAACGGCCTGGCCGTGCGCACCCTGGCCCTGTGGCTGGCGTTCTTCTGCTGCCTGCTGATGGTCTACGCGCTCAGTTCATGGTTGCCGAAGCTGATGGCCAACGCGGGTTACAGCCTGGGTTCGAGCCTGTCGTTCCTGTTGGCGCTGAACTTCGGTGGCATGGCAGGGGCGATTTTAGGGGGCTGGTTGGGCGACCGCTACAACCTGGTCAAGGTCAAGGTCGGTTTCTTCATTGCAGCCGCGCTGTCGATCAGCCTGTTGGGGGTGAACAGCCCGATGCCGGTGCTGTACCTGCTGATCTTCATCGCCGGCGCCACCACCATCGGCACGCAGATCCTGCTGTATGCCGGCGCGGCACAGATGTATGGCCTGGCGGTGCGCTCCACCGGCCTGGGCTGGGCGTCGGGCATTGGCCGCAATGGCGCCATTGTCGGCCCGCTGCTGGGGGGCGCGCTGATGGGCATCAACCTGCCGTTGCAACTGAATTTCATCGCGTTCGCCATCCCTGGCGCGATTGCCGCGCTGGCCATGGCCGTGCACCTGGTCAGTGGCAAGCGCCATGGCCTGTCCACGGCGGCGCAAGCGTAATGAAAACCTTGATCAAGGACAGCTCGCTGTCCGCCATCGTCGCCGGCTGCCTGGCGACGATGATCTCCTACGCTGGCCCATTGGTGATCATCTTTCACGCTGCCGAGGCCGCGCAGTTGTCCCATGGCCAGCTGTCTTCCTGGGTCTGGGCCGTTTCCATGGGCAGCGGAGTGCTCGGCGCTGTACTCAGCCTGCGCTACCGGGTGCCGGTTGTGATCGCCTGGTCGATCCCAGGCTCGGCGCTGTTGGTCACGGCCCTGCCTGAACTCGGCTTGGAGCAGGCCGTGGGGGCGTACCTAGTGGCCAATCTGGTCCTGCTGCTGATTGGCATCAGCGGGGCCTTCGACCGCATCATCGCGCGCCTGCCGGGCTCCATTGCCGCCGGCATGCAAGCCGGCATCTTGTTCAGTTTCGGCATCGAGGTGTTCCGCGCCTTGCCGGTACAGCCGCTGCTGGTGGTGGCGATGTTCATCACCTATGTGCTGATGCGCAGGCTTCAGCCGCGCTATGCGGTGGCCGCCGTACTGTGCGTGGGCGCCGTCGTGACTGTGGCCAGCGGGGCGTTTCGCAGCGAGGCGTTGGTGCTGCAACTGGCCTCGCCGCAATGGATTGCCCCGCAATTCAGCTTGGCGGCGGTGTTCAGCCTGGCGTTGCCCATGGTGCTGGTGGCCCTCACCGGGCAATTCATGCCGGGGATGGCCGTGCTGCGCAACGCCGGTTACGCCACACCGGCCAGCCCGCTGATCAGTGCCAGCGCCATCGGTGGCGCCGTGCTCGCGCCTTTTGGTTGCCACGGCCTGAATCTCGCGGCCGTCACCGCAAGCCTGTGCACAGGCCATGAGGCCCATGAAAACCCGCGCCGGCGCTATGTCGCGGCCGTTGCCGGCAGTGTGCTGTACCTGCTGCTTGGGGTTGCTGGGGCCACGTTGATGTCGCTGTTCGCGGCATTTCCGGCGGCACTGATCGCGGCCCTTGCCGGGCTGGCCCTGTACGGGGCAATCAGCGAAGCCCTGGCACGCAGCCTCGCCGAGCCTGCTGAGCGAGATGCCGGGCTGTTCACTTTTTTGGTCACCGCTTCGGGGGTGTCCTTCCTTGGCCTGTCGGCGGCGTTCTGGGGGCTGCTGTTCGGCCTGCTGGCCCACGCGCTGCTCGTTCTGCGGCGGCCCCAAGCGCGGGAGGTAATGCGCCGCACCCCATGATGCCTGTGTTCCCAGCGCTTTATTCCATAAAAACAAGATCAAGAGAGCTTCGGAATGAACCACACCCCTTGCGTCGCTATTGGCCTGACATTGCTCAGCCCACCGCTGCTGGCTGCTGAAGGCGGCTTCTTCGAGGATTCGAAGGCCAGCCTCAGTGCCCGTAATTACTATTTCAGCCGCGACTTCTCCGACATTGTCGGCGCCAATCAACAGTCCAAGGCCGAGGAGTGGGCCCAGGGCTTCATACTTGACTTCAAATCGGGGTACACGCCTGGCACGGTGGGGTTCGGGGTGGATGCACTCGGCCTGCTGGGCATCAAACTCGACAGCAGCCCCGACCGGGTCAATACCGGCCTGTTGCCGGTGCATGGCGATGGCCGCGCCGCAGACGAATACAGCCGCCTGGCGCCGACGTTCAAGGCCAGGCTGTCGAAAACCGAGCTGCGGGTGGGCGAACTGCAGCCCAACCTGCCAGTGCTGACGTTCAGTGATATCCGCCTGCTGCCGCCGACTTACCAAGGTGCCAGCCTGTTGTCGACCGAGCTGCAGGGGCTGACCTTGCAAGCCGGGCACCTGACCTCAACCCACCTGCGCAACGAGGGCGGCGACGGCAAGATGAATGCCATGCTCGGCCACGTGCCAATGCGTCAGGCTGAAGGTGACGCGTTCAACTATGTGGGGGGCGACTACGCGTTCAATGCGAACCAAAGCAGTGTCAGCCTCTGGTACGGGCAGTTGGAAGATATCTACGAGCAAGGCTTTGTCGGCCTTAAACACAGCAAACCTGTCGGCGACTGGGTGCTGAGCGCCAACCTTGGCTATTTCACCGCCCGCGAGGACGGCGACGCTCTGCTGGGCAGTATCGATAACCAGGCATTCTTCTCGCTGTTCACCGCCCGCCATGGCGGGCACAGCTTCCATGCAGGGTATCAGGGCATTTATGGCGACAGCCCGTTCCCGCGGGTATTTGCCAACATCTCCCCCTTGGGCAACGAGGTGCCAACCTACGAGTTCGCCTACACCGACGAGCGTTCCTATCAGGTGCGCTATGACTACAATTTTGCCGCCATGGGCGTGCCGGGGCTGACGGCAACGGTGCGGTACATCACCGGCAACAATGTCGATACCGGGCAGGGCTACGAGGGCCGTGACCGGGAGCGCGACCTGGATATCGGCTATGCGGTGCAGAGTGGGGCGTTGAAAGGCCTGGGCATTCGCGTGAGAAATGCCATGGCACGGTCCAACTACCGCAGTGATATCGACGAGAATCGCTTGACCCTGGTGTACACCTGGCAGTTGTTGTGACTACCCAGCTGCCATCTTTTGTCACTGAGCCGCATTTGCACCCAGAGGGTAGAGGGGGTTAGCTTTCACGCGTCATCCTCTCAGGAAATCCCGCCTTGGACTCATTGACCCAAGCCGTACTCGGCGCCGCCCTACAGGGCACTGTGCTCGGTCGCATCCAGGGCCGCCGAGCGCTGCTGTACGGCGCAGCGCTGGCCACATTGCCCGACCTGGACGTAGTCATCCGCTACGCCGACCCGGTGTCGCAGATGACCTACCACCGGGGGTTCTCCCACTCCCTTTTCGTCCTGACCGGGCTGGCGCTGCTGCTGGCCTGGTGCGTAAACCGGTGCTGGCCAGGCAAAGGCTATACCGTGCCGCGCCTGTTTCTGGCGTTCTGGCTGGTGCTGGTCACGCACCCGGTGCTGGACGCTTTTACCGTGTATGGCACGCAACTGTTCTGGCCGTTGGCGCTGACCCCGCAAAGCTGGGCTGCGGTGTTCATCATCGACCCTGTCTACACCGTGCCGCTGCTGGCGGCAGTGATCTACACCCTCGCCAAGGGCGTGACGGGCACTGCCGTGCGGCTGCTGACCCTGGCACTGGTTTTCAGTACGGCCTACCTCGGCTTTGGCCTGGCTGGGCGCATGCAGGCGGAGCAACGCTTTCAGGCCGTGTTGGACCAGCAGGGCATCACGGTCAGCGACGTACGTGCCGTGCCGATTGCCTTCAACAGCCTGATCTGGCGCGTGCTGGCCAAGACGCCGGACGGCGACTACTACGAAGGTGTCAGCAGTGGGTTCGACCAGCAACCGCCAGAAATGCAGCGCCTGCCACGCAACCTTGAGCTGGCCGCTGCGCTTGCTGGTGCGCCTTTGCATCAGCGCCTGCGCTGGTTCACGGATGACTGGTTGCGTTATGACGAAATCGACGGGGCGCTGGTGGTGACCGACCTGCGCATGGGCATCCCCGGCAACTACACCTTCCGCTTCAACATGGCCCACCGTAATAGCCAGGGGCACTGGATTGCCGACACGCCCACGGCGTGGCGAGGGGCAGGGGTGGCATCGATGTTCAACGGGCATGACCTGGGCTTGATCTGGCGGCGTATCATCGATCAGCACCCCCCATTGCCACTGGCTGAGTGGACTTCGCGCTACCTGGGGCCGGCTGCAGTACCGCCCAGGGGCGATTAAACGAAGATTCTGTTTACCGCCGCAGCCCCCATTTTGCGGGGGAAATCGGGTACAGGGCGCAGCTATTTTGCGGCTTGGTGGAATTCTTAGTAGCTTATCGTCGCCAAAGCGCTCAATATGCCACTGCAGGGGCTGGTTGTTTGATAAGGCCCTCGTTGTAATTTCACGTAAAACGCATCAAATAAGCCATCGAGGGCTCAGAGCATGTCCAACAGACAAACCGGTACAGTTAAATGGTTCAACGATGAAAAAGGGTTCGGCTTCATTACCCCAGCGGGTGGTGGCGACGACCTCTTCGTTCATTTCAAAGCCATTGAATCGGACGGCTTCAAGTCGCTGAAAGAAGGCCAGACTGTTAGCTTTGTTGCCGAAAAAGGGCAAAAAGGCATGCAGGCCGCCCAAGTGCGACCTGAGTAAGACACGCACCCGCCGGCTCGGCGTTCGAACAGGTGCTTGCAACCTTGCGGGTTGACCTGGGTGCTTGATCGAACGGCGTGAAGCCTGGCAATTGTGTGGCGTGTAAAGAAAAGCTCCGTATCGAAAGATAGGGAGCTTTTTTTGTATCTGCCGCAACGCGGTAGAACCGCCAAGCGGCTTTGCAGCCCCTTGGCTTCAATCAAACGGCTGCCATCAATTGCGCGCCAGTCGCCCACTCACGTAGTGCGCCACGTCATTGAACCCTGGCGTCGAGGCATGGCCCGGCGTTACCAGCGAATCGATGAACGCTTCATCCTCCGCCGTGATCTTCACGTCCAGTGCGCCGGCATAGGTGTCCCATTGTGCTTCGGTGCGCGGCCCGACAATGGCCGAACTCACCAGTTGGTTATTAAGTACCCAGGCAATCGCGAACTCGACGATGCCCACGCCCTTGGCTTCGACATACGCCTGGATCTGGCGGGCGATGGCCAATGATTCCTGGCGCCATTCCACTTCCATGATCCGCTTGTCCTGGCGCCCGGCACGGCTGCTGGCATCTGGCACCGAGCCGGGTGCGTACTTGCCGCTGAGCACACCGCGGGCCAAGGGGCTGAACGGCACCACGCCCAGGCCATGGTAAGCCGCAGCGGTCAGCTGCTCGGGCTCTGCCTGCCGGTTGACGATGTTGTACAGCGGTTGGCTCACCACTGGTTTGGCCACGCCCAGTCGCTCGGCCAGGTGGCACAGCTCGGCAATGCGCCAGCCGCGGAAGTTGGACACGCCCCAATAGCGGATCTTGCCTTGGCGCAGCAGGTCGCCGATGGCTTGCACGGTTTCTTCCAGCGGTACCTTGTGGTCTTCGCGGTGCAGGTAGTAAACGTCGAGGTAGTCCAGGTCCATGCGCGTGAGCGTCGCGTCGATGGCATTGAAGATGTGCTTGCGCGAAAGCCCGCTGCGGTTGGGCAGGCCGTCGGCCGGGCCAAAGCCGACCTTGGACGCCACTATCCAGTCCTGGCGATGGCGCGCCACGGCTTCGCCGACGATTTCTTCCGAACGCCCGCTGTTGTAGACATCGGCGGTGTCGATCAAGTTGATGCCCTGGTCCCAGGCTTTTTCGATGATCCGCAGTGAGTCCTCGGTGCTGGTCTGCTCGCCGAACATCATGCTGCCCAGGGTAAGGGCGGAAACCTGCAGGCCACTCTGGCCAAGGGGACGGTAGATCATGCGGTTGAGTCCTTTGCAGTGGGCTTGTCTGCCTGTTTTACACACAACCGCACGCCATTGAAAGCCCGCCACAGTGGCTGACACACCTGTGTCATGCCTGCATCAGCTGTGCCATGGCTGCTGCATGCGCAGGCCTCAGCCATTGCCCGGCCGTTTGGCTAGCAACCGCTCTGTAATGCCTGTTTCGAGGATGCTGGGTGATGCTGGCACAGCCGTTGCTCTGTCTGTTATCGACGCCTGATGCGGTGTCGCCATAACAAGAACGGAGAACCGACCATGAACCGAACAGGCCCGCACCGCCGGCCCCTTCCGCACGCCTTGGGCTGCCTGGCCCTTGCCTTGGCGTGCTGCGCAACCGCTTTTGCTGCAGAAGTGGATGGCAAGCGGATCATCCAGGCCGACCAGGAACCTGGCAACTGGATGAGCCACGGCCGTACCTACGATGAACAACGCTTCAGCCCGCTCAAGGCCATCAACCAGGACAACGTCAATCAATTGGGCCTGGCTTGGAGCTATAAGCTCGACCTGGACCGGGGTGTAGAAGCCACGCCTATCGTGGTCGATGGGGTGATGTACACCACGGGGCCGTTTTCCGTGGTGTATGCCTTGGATGCCCGCAACGGCAAGCTGCTGTGGAAATACGACCCGCAGTCAGACCGCAATCGCGCCGGTGAGGCGTGCTGTGATGCGGTAAACCGCGGCGTGGCCGTGTGGCAGGGCAAGGTCTACGTCGGCGTGCTGGACGGGCGCCTGGAGGCGATCGATGCCAAGACCGGCCAGCGCGTGTGGTCGGTGGACACCCGCGACGACCATAAACGCAGCTACACCATCACCGGTGCGCCGCGGGTGGTCAACGGCAAGGTCATCATTGGCAACGGTGGGGCAGAATTTGGTGTGCGCGGCTATGTGACGGCCTATGACGCCGAGACCGGCAAGCAGGCCTGGCGCTTCTTCACCGTGCCGGGTGACCCCAAGCTGCCGCCTGAAGACAAGGCCATGGAGATTGCCAGCAAGACCTGGCACGGCGATGCCTTCGTCGAGTGGGGCGGCGGCGGCACGGCCTGGGATTCGTTCGCCTACGACCCTGAGCTGAACCTGTTGTACATCGGCGTTGGCAACGGCTCGATGTGGGACCCTAAATGGCGCAGCCAGGCCAAAGGCGACAACCTGTTCCTGTCGTCGATTGTCGCCGTCAATGCCGATACGGGCGAATACGCCTGGCACTACCAGACCACCCCCGGTGATGCCTGGGACTTCACCGCCACCCAGCACATGATCCTCGCCGAGCTGCCGATCAACGGCAAACAGCGCAAAGTGCTGATGCAGGCGCCCAAGAATGGCTTCTTCTATGTGCTCGACCGGGCCACCGGCGAGTTGCTGTCCGCGAAGAATATCGTGCCGGTGAACTGGGCCAAGGGCATCGACATGAAAACCGGTCGGCCGATTCTCGACGATGAGGCAGCGGCCTACTGGAAGGACGGCAAGCGCAAGCTGGTGACGCCGGCATTCTGGGGCGCGCATGACTGGCACCCAATGTCGTACAACCCCAACACCGGCCTGGTGTACATCCCGGCGCATATCATGTCGGCCTATTACGAGCACATCCCCGAAGCGCCCAAGCGCAACCCGTTCAAAAGCGTGTACCAGCTGGGCTTACGCACCGGCATGATGCCCGAAGGTGCCGATGGCCTGCTGGAGATGGCCAAGACCTGGTCCGGCAAGCTGATCGCCTGGGACCCAGTGAAACAGGCGCCGGCCTGGGAGGTGCCCTACATCACCATCTTCAACGGCGGCACCCTGAGCACCGCCGGCAACCTGGTGTTCGAGGGCAGCGCCGATGGCCGTGTGATCGCCTATGCCGCCGACACCGGCAAGAAGCTGTGGGAATCACCCGCCGCCAGTGGCGTGATGGCAGCGCCGATCACCTATTCGGTCGATGGCGAGCAGTACGTCACCTTCATGGCCGGCTGGGGCGGGGCCTTCTCGACGTTTGCCGGGGCGTTGTCGTTGCGTGCCGGGGTACAGCCGTTCTCGCAAGTGCTGACCTACAAGATTGGCGGTACCGCCAAATTGCGTGAGCCAGCGCCCCCCGCCAATGCGCCCGAACCCCCACCATTGACCGCCGACGCCCAGACTGTCGCCGCCGGTGCGGCCCTGTACGACGGCAACTGCTCACAGTGCCACGGCATCCATGCCGTCAGCGGCGGTGTACTGCCAGACCTGCGCAAACTCGGTGCTGACAAACACCAGATGTTCCTTGGCATCCTCTATGGCGGCCGCGTGCCGGATGGCATGCCGTCGTTTGCCGACAACCTCAAGCCCGAGCAGGTCGAGCAGGTGCACCAGTACCTCATCAAGCGTGCCCATGACCTGAAAAGCGAAGGCAACGCCTGGCAGCAATTCAGCGCCAAGCCGGCTGCCCAGCCGTCACTGGCCGACAACCCGTCACAGGAGTGAGATGACCATGACTGAAGCGATCTACCAGAACTACATCGACAACGCCTTCGTACCCAGCGAGGGGCTGATCGAGGTGTACAACCCGGCCAACGCGCAGTTACTGGGGCGTGTGCCGGAGTCGCCGGTCGATCAGGTGGAGCGGGCCATTGCAGCGGCACGCAACGCGCAAAAAGGCTGGGCAGCGAAACCTGCCATCGAACGCGCCGGCTACCTGCGTCAGATCGCCGCCAAGGTGCGTGCCAATGCCGACCGCCTAGCGCGCATCATCACCCAGGAAGGCGGCAAAGTGCCGGGGCTGGCGCAGGTCGAGGTGAACTTCACCGCCGACTACCTCGACTACATGGCGGAATGGGCGCGGCGCCTTGAAGGCGAGGTGCTGACCAGCGACCGTGCCAACGAGCACATTTTCCTGATGCGCAAGCCGCTGGGTGTGGTGGCTGGGATACTGCCCTGGAACTTCCCGTTCTTCCTCATCGCCCGCAAAATGGCGCCGGCGCTGCTCACGGGCAATACCATCGTGATCAAGCCCAGTGAAGAAACACCCATCAACTGCTATGAATTCGCCAAGCTGGTGGCCGAGACTGACCTGCCAGCGGGGGTGTTCAACGTGGTCGGTGGTAAGGGGGCCAGCGTCGGCCATGGGCTGTCGAGCCATGCCGGTATCGACCTGGTCAGCTTTACCGGCAGCGTCGCTACGGGGGCACGGATCATGGCGGCGGCGGCGCCGAACATCACCAAGCTCAACCTTGAACTGGGCGGCAAGGCCCCGGCGATTGTGCTCGCGGACGCTGACCTGGACTTGGCGACGAAAGCCATTGTTGCCTCGCGCGTGATCAATACGGGCCAAGTGTGCAACTGCGCCGAGCGGGTGTATGTGGCGCGCAAGGTGGCCGACGCCTTCGTCGACAAGGTTGCCCAGGCCATGGCAGCGACCCGATACGGCGACCCGTCGCGCCAGGCCGACCTGGACATGGGGCCACTGATCAACCAGGCCGGGCTCGACAAGGTAGCGCAGATGGTGCGCACGGCGGTCGGGCAGGGCGCCCAGTTGGTGACCGGCGGGCAGGTAGCGGACCTGGGGGCCGGGTTCCATTACCAACCGACCGTGCTCGCGGGCTGCGCCGCCGACATGGAGATCATGCGCAAGGAAATTTTTGGGCCGGTGCTGCCGATCCAGGTGGTCGATGACCTGGACGAGGCGATTGCCTTGGCCAATGACAGCGAGTACGGGCTGACATCTTCGCTGTACACCCGCGACCTGAACGCGGCGTTGAAGGCTAGCCGCGAGATCGATTTTGGCGAGACCTACATCAACCGCGAGAACTTCGAGGCCATGCAGGGCTTCCATGCCGGGGCGCGCAAGTCCGGGATCGGCGGGGCGGATGGCAAGCACGGGTTGTATGAGTACACGCGCACGCAGGTGGTGTACATCCAGGGATAAGGGTTGGCTTTACTGGCCTCTTCGCGGGCAAGCCCGCTCCTACAGGTACACCACAGTTTTCAAGCCTGTGGGCTTTCCTGTGGGAGCGGGCTTGCCCGCGAAGAGGCCGGTACAGTCACCCCAACTGGTTCGGCTGAACGATCCCGTACCGCTTCATCTTCCGATACAACGTCGACCGCGAAATCCCCGCAGCCTCTGCCGCCAGGCTCATGTTCCAGCGCTCTCGCTTTAAAACCTCCAGCAAGTGCCGCGCCTCGGCATCTTCGACCTGCTGTTCCAGCACTTTTTGCCTGGCAGGCACTGCACGGTCCAGTAGCTCCTCCGGCAAATCTGCCAGCTCAATGACTCCACCTTCCGCCAGCGCTACCGCCTGGCGCAACGTATTGAGCAACTGCCGCACGTTCCCCGGCCAGGCATACCCCAGCAAGCAACGCTGGGCCTGATCGCTCAAGCGCAAAACAGCCCCTCCCGGCAACCCCGCCAACAACCGCTCGATCAATTCACGTCGGTCACTGCGCTCACGCAATGCCGGCAACGTCATGCGCATGCCGCATAGCCGGTAGTAAAGGTCTTCGCGAAAGCCTTTATCGCCAATCATGGCTGGCAGGTCCTGGTGCGTTGCCGAAATCACCTGAATATCCAGCGTCACCGGCGCCTCTGCGCCCAGTGGTACCAGTTCGCGTTCGGCAAGCACCCGCAGCAGGCGCGTTTGCAGGTGCGTTGGCATGTCGCCGATCTCATCCAGGAACAACGTGCCGCCATTGGCCTGCTCCAGCTTGCCTTTCATGCCCTTGCGATTGGCACCTGTAAAGCTGCCAGCGCGGTAGCCGAACAGTTCGCTCTCGATCAGCGACTCGGGTATCGCCGCACAGTTGAGCGCGACGAAGGGTTTGGCGTGGCGCTGGCTAGCCTGGTGCAAGGCACGGGCGAAGGCCTCCTTGCCAGTACCGGTTTCGCCGTTCAGCAAAATGGCGATGTCCTTGTCGAGCACCTTGCGCAGGCGTTTCACTCCCTGTTGCAACTGTGCATCCTCGCCTGCCAATTGCTCAAGCGTGGGGTACGCCGCCCGCGCGGGCAGGGGCCGCGACGGCGTGGATTGGCGGTAGCCGGCCGGTATACGCAGGCCGACGTCCAGCAGATGCGCCTGCACATGCCCGTGCAATTGAGTGCCACGGGCACCGCCGCGCGTAAGGTCGAGCAACTGGTCAATGTTGGCGGGCAGCAGTTGCTCGATTGCCACACCCAACAGCGTGCCGGCATGCGCCAGGAAGGCCGCCCGATTGGCGCCGATCACCCGGCCGCCTTCGTCCAGGGCCAGCAGTTGCTCGGCGGCAAGGTCGGAGAAATCGTCACGCGGCTTGATGGCCAAGGTCAGGCAGTCGCGGTAGCGCTGGCGGAAATGGCTGTTCTCAATAAGCCGGGCGTACAGGGTCACCAACTGCAAGGTCAGGTGCTGGGCCTGCTTGGGGCCGTCGTTATAGAGGCAGGTCGCGTTGAGGCAGCCGAGCAGTTGGTTATGGGCATCGAAGATCGGCGCCACCGAGCAACTGAGCCGGGCGTTGGTTGCCAGGAAGTGTTCCTGACGGTGGATGGTCAGCGCTTGCTGCGAGGCCAGTGCAGTGCCGATGCCGTTGGTACCGGCGATCGACTCGTCCCAGCGCGCGCCGACAATCAACCCGGAGCGGGTGTAACGCTGGTGGTCGGCTGGCAGGCGGGCATCAAGGGTAATGCCGTCGGCGTCGCTGAGCAGCACGGCAAAACCGGCGTCCACCACACGCCTTGCCAGGCCACTGACGCCTTGGCTGGCGATGGTCAGGTAGGCCTCGTGTTGGGCCTGGTGCTGGCGGATTTCGGCAGCGCTGAGGATGTTGTCGACGTGGCGCAGTTCAGGGTCCAGGCGGTGCTGGGTGAGGCTGCGGTACCAGGATTCGGCAATCACCGGTTCTGGCGTCAGGCCGCGCTCGGCGAAGTGGCAGTCGACGAAGGCGGCCAGTTCACTGGCGCGGGGTGAAGGGGTGTGCGCGGCCATGGGCGCTCCACGAAATACTTGTTATTAGAGGTGGGGAAACCATAGCTGATTTTTTCCCGGAAAAGTCAGCCAATCAGCTTCAGCGCCTCGTCCAGGCGCAACGGCCGCTTCATCCGCTGCGACAGCTGCGCCATGGCATCCGAGTAGCCCTTGGCGATGACGGCCTCGACTTGCTCATCCACGCATTGCAGCGCGACGAAATCGCCTTGCTCCGGCTGGCCAACGAACTCGATGCGGTTCCAGTCCCGTGCATGCCCCAGGACTTCATAGGTGCGCCCATGCTGGTAGGTCCAGAAGAACGGCACATCTTCGTAGCGGCGCTGCTCGCCGAGCATGTTGGCCGCAGCGATCACGCCGTGTTGCTGGGCCAGGCGCCAGTGTTCGATGCGCACGGGCCGGCCAGCCAGGGGGAAGGTGGCGATATCACCAGCGGCCCACAGCCCGGGTGCCGCACGCATTTCGGCATTGACCGGCAGCGATTTATCGTCGGCCAGCGCCACCCCTTGCACATAGGCTGTGGCAGGTTTGACCCCGGTGCCCAGCAATACCAATGGCGCCTGCAGCCGTTCACCGTTGGCCAGCAACACGGCCTCCACCTTAGCCTGACCTTCGAAACGTTCGACTTCGGTGGGGCCGTGAAAGACCACGCCTTTGCGTTCGTGCAGTTCGCGAATGCTGCGCCCGATACGTTCACCCAACTGTTTGGCCAACGGCACCTCATGGCGGGTGACCAGGTGCACCTGCAGGCCGTACTTGCGCAGTGCAGCGGCGGCCTCCAGGCCGATGAAACCGTCGCCGACGATCACCACCGGCTGCCCGGGTTCTGCAGCGTCGAGCAACAGCGCGGCGTCCTCACGTGAGCGCAGGGTGAATACACCCGGCAGATCTGCCCCCGGGAGCGCTGGACGTTGCGCTTTACTGCCCGTTGCCAGTAGGCAAGCGTCATAGTCGATGTGCTGCCCGTCGGCAAGGATGATCTGGCGTTTCTCGCTGTTGAGTGTGCGGACCTTGCCGTGCTGACGGATCAGGTGGCCTTTGCGCAAGTCATCCGCTTCGAGCAGGGCTGGGACCTCATCTGGTGGCATTTGCCCAGCAATGACGAATTTACTGAGCGCGGTCCGGTCGTAGGCTGGCTGGTGTTCCTGGTCGAGCCAGACCAGGCGGCCGGCGAAACCTTGCCGCAGCAAGGTAGCGACGGCGGCACTGCCGGCGGCGCCGGCACCGACTACCACGAAACAACGGGCATCGCTGTGCCGCGGGGGCTCGGCCTTGGCCAGGGGTTGGTCATCCACCCACACCTCATCACCTTTGACCCACGCACGGTAGCGGCGCAGGTCGGCCAGTGCCGGCGGTTCGCACACCGCACCTTCGTCCACGGCAAACGCCGCCTTGTGCCATGGGCAGACCAACAGCCCCGAGCAGATCACGCCTTCTTCAAGCGGGGCGCCAGCGTGCGGGCAGTTGGCCTGGTAGGCATGCACCAGGTCGCCCTGGCGGATCAGGATGAGTTCTTCACTGCCGGCCTGTACACGCAGGGGGCGGTTGGGGTCGAGCTGATCGAGGCGGGCCACGGCGTGCTGGGTCATGGGGGTTCTCCAAAAGGGCCTTTGGAACCATTTGACGCCTGTGGTGATGAGTTGCTGACCCGAGCCGACGATCGGGGGCATTGCCCTGTAGGAGCAGCCTTGTGCTGCGAAGAGGCCGGTGATCACACAGCAAATGTTCGCTGCTATCACCGGCCTCTTCGCAGCACAAGGCTGCTCCTACACAGGCGTTCTAGTTGGCCTTGGCTGTGGCCAACGCCCCTGCGCGCGTTACCCGCAGCGCCACCAGGCTACCGACCACGATCAATGCCGCCAACGAATACAGCGCAGCATCAGTCGAGCCGGTCTGGTCCTTGATGAAACCCACCAGGTACGGGCTGAGGAAGCCGGCCATCTGGCCCACCGAGTTGATCAGCGCAAGGCCGGCCACGGCCGCACCTGCGCTGAGCAGGGCGGTAGGCATTGGCCAGAACATCGGCAGGCCGGTGAGGGCGCCCATGGTGGCGATCGACAGGCCAAGAATGGCGATGGTCGGGTTGCCGGCGAAGTTGACCGCAATCAACAGGCCAATGGCGCCCATCAGCATCGGCACCACCAGGTGCCACCGACGTTCGTTGCGCCGGTCTGCCGAACGCCCGCAGACGATCATGAACACACCCGCCAGCAGGTACGGAATGGCGCTCAGCCAGCCAATCAACAAGGGGTTGTCGAAGCCCATGTTCTTGATGATCGACGGCAGCCAGAAGTTGATCGCGTACACACCGCTCTGGATGCAGAAGTAGACGAAGCCGAACGTCCAGATCAACGGGTTGGTCAACACCGCGAGCACGCCGTCACCGGTGGTGGCGGGTTTACTGGCGGCATCGGCCTTCAGGTCGGCTTCGATCAGTTGGCGTTCGGTCGTGCTCAGCCAGGCGGCTTTCTGGTAGCCGTCGCTGAGCAGGCGAATTGCCAGGCAACCCAGCACGACGGTGGGTAGGCCCTGAATCAGGAACAGCCATTGCCAGCCGGCAAGGCCATGCTGGCCGGCGGCGAAATGTTCGAGGATCCAGCCGGAAAACGGCCCGCCCAACAGCCCCGACACCGGGATCGCCGACATGAACAAGGCCATGATGCCGCCGCGACGGGCCGCCGGGAACCAGCGCGAGAGGTACAGCACCACGCCAGGGAAGAAGCCGGCTTCAGCCGCGCCGGTCAGCAGGCGCAGGGTGTAGAATTCGGTGGGGGTGGTGACGAACAGCAGGCAGGTCGAGAGGCTGCCCCAGGCGATCATCATCAGCGCGATCCAGCGCCGTGGGCCGAAGCGGTTGAGCGCCAGGTTGCTCGGCAGGCCGCAGAGGACGTAGCCGATGAAGAAGATACCGGCGCCAAGGCCGTATACCGTTTCGCTGAATTTAAGCGCGTCGAGCATCTGCAGCTTGGCAAAGCCGACGTTGACGCGGTCCAGGTAGTTGAACAGGTAGCAGATGAAAATGAACGGAATCAGCCGCAAGGTGATGCGCCGGTACAGCGCATTGCGGGTGGTGTCCGTGCCTTGGTCAGGGGCGGGGCTGTGTGCCATGATCGGGTTCTCTGTTGTTATGGTTGTCACCGCGTCGCCTGTTCCGGCGCTCGCCCTGACGAGTCTCGGGGACAGCGGCGTGCCTGTCTTTGTGCTTTTGCACAGCGATTGACCAGGGGCGCTGTGCCCGGGACCAAAGCCTACCACCCTAAGGACCCTTGAATGTTCGAACTCGACCATGACCTGGCGCAGGATATCGTTGATCGGGCGATGGCCATTTTGCCGTGCAACGTCAATGTCATGGACAGCCAGGGGTTGATCCTGGGCAGTGGCGAGCCGGAGCGCATCAACACCCGCCACGAGGGCGCGCAACTGGTGCTGGCCAACGGCCGGATCGTCGAGCTCGACGTGGACGCGGCCAAGTGCCTCAAGGGCGTGCAGCCCGGGGTGAACCTGCCATTGATGCTCGATGGCCGGCTGATGGGCGTGTTGGGCCTGACCGGCGACCCGCAGCAGCTGCGTACCTATGGCGAACTGGTGCGCATGACTGCTGAAATGCTCCTGGCCCAGCGCCACCTGCAGGTTGAACAGCAATGGCGGCGGCAACGCTGCGACGACCTGCTCGCCTTGCTGTTAGGCGGCAGCGGCGATTCGCCTCGGCTGCTCGATGAAGCCCGTCAGCTCGGCCTGAAGCCGCAACTGCCAAGGGTGCCTTGCCTGTTCGAGCTGGAATCAGGGCCGCCTGCCGAAGCCCTGTCGTGCTGGCTGATGAGCCGTTACCCGGACAGCTGGTGCGTCAGCCCCGCACGGCAATCGCTGCTGTGGTGTCGCCCGGCGGGCCTGGTGCTGGACGACGCGCGGTTGCTGGAGCGCCTCGAGCGTCACGGGTGGCAGGTTGAGCGCTTGGCCCTGGGGTGCGTGGCGCAAAGCCTGGAACAACTGCGCCGTGGTTATCGCCGGGTGCGCGACCTGCTGGCTTATGGCCAGGAGGTGCTGCCGGCCGAGCGCCTGCTCAGCCTTGAGCGGTACCGGCTACCGGCCTTGCTGTGGCGGCATCGCAATGACGATGCGCTGGATGAGCTGTTGCAACCGCTGCAACGCATCCGCGCCAAGGACGCCAGTGGTCAGCTGATTGCGACCTTGCGCGCCTGGTGTGCCCATGATGGCCAGAGCCAGGCCTGTGCCGACGCCTTGGGTATTCACCGCAACAGCCTGCGCTACCGGCTGGAGCGGATCGCCGAGCTGGGCGAGGTCGACCCCTTGCGGATGGAGGGGATGCTCAGCCTGTACCTGGGGTTGCAGTTGTTACGAGCTGAGTGAAGCGCGGGCCGAAGGCATTTGCCCAAACAACGCCTCCGCCGTCTTGTGCATTTGACCGAGGCCACCTTGCCAGGCAACTGTCAGCATGCCGCTCATCTGGACAGGAGAATCCCCATGAAGATCGTCATCGCCCCCGACTCGTTCAAGGACAGCCTCGACGCTGCCGGTGTTGCCCGCGCCATTGCCACTGGCCTGGCCGAGGTGTGGCCGGATGCCGAGCTCATCGAATGCCCCATGGCCGACGGCGGTGAAGGCACCATGGACGCCATCTTGGCCGCCAGCCAGGGCGAATTACGCCGCCTGGCTGTACGTGGGCCGTTGGGGCACAGCGTCGAGGCCGGCTGGGGTTGGCTGCCGCAGAGCCGCACGGCGATCATCGAAATGGCCCAGGCCAGTGGCCTGCAATTGGTGCCCACCCAGCAGCGTGATGCCTGCCGGAGCAGCACCTGGGGTACGGGCGAACTGATCGCCGCCGCCTTGGCTGCGGGTGCCCGCCGCATTGTCTTGGCCATTGGCGGCAGCGCGACCAATGACGGCGGCAGTGGCATGCTGCGCGCCCTGGGGCTGCGGCTGCTGGATGCCGAGGGGCAAGCACTGGAAGAAGGGGGGCTGGCCCTGGCAAAGCTGGCACGTATCGATGCCAGCGACCTCGACCCTCGGCTGGCCGAGGTCCAGGTCGAGGTTGCGGCCGACGTCGACAACCCACTCTGCGGTGCCAATGGCGCTTCGGCAATATTCGGCCCGCAGAAAGGGGCAAACCCGCAGCAAGTAGAAGCACTGGACCAGGCACTGGGGCACTTTGCCGATCACTGTGCGCAATTGCTGGGCGAGGACGTGCGTGATTTCCCGGGCTGCGGCGCTGCAGGCGGCATGGGCTTTGCGGCCAAGGCGTTCATGGGCGCGCAGTTCCGACCTGGCGTCGAGGTGGTGGCTGAGTTGGCCGGCCTGGACGGGCTGGTACAAGGCGCCGACCTGGTGCTGACCGGCGAGGGGCGTTTCGATGCCCAGACCCTGCGTGGCAAGACGCCGATGGGTGTGGCTCGGGTCGCAAAGCGCCATGGTGTACCGGTGGTGGTGCTGGCAGGCACGTTGGGGGAGGGGTATCAGCAGTTGTATGGCCATGGCATCGACGCGGCTTTTGCGTTGGCCAGCGGGCCGATGAGCCTGGAGCAGGCGTGCGCCAACGCCCGCGAGCTGCTGCAGGCGCGCGCCGGTGATATCGCCCGGCTGTGGCGCTGCGCGGTGTAAGCGCGGTCAGAGATTTCCGTGTAAGTGCAACTAGTGTGGGGGCTGCTTTGCAGCCCTTTCGCGCCCTAAGGCCGCGCCTTCACGTCCATGCCGAAGTTATGAGACTTGGCAAATATGGAAATTATCTTTGTTTGATATCTCGCCATAAACAAAGGCCGAATCGCTGATTTCGATCAGAAAAGCACTACATACAACCCACGCAAAAGGCTCTATTTCGGCCCAGTAATACCGTCCGACTCTCACCGCTACTTACTATTAAGTATTTTACTTAACCCCCGTCGCTCGCCAATTCTCTGCACTGTTTATTCGAGAGGGCGAGTCGATGTTAGTTCATGGTGATAAGGATTTCGGCGTGTTGAAGGATGCCGAGGGCGAACTTCAACAGCAGGTCGGGCGTGTGCCCGATGCGGCATTCTATGAACGCAAGTTGCAAGCAGTCTGGACGCGTGCACAACACAGTAGCCATTACGCAGGGATTGGCCCCTACAGCTTCACAGCGTTCCAGCAATTGCCGCTGACCGCCAAGGCCGCGCTGAAAAGCCAACCCCTGGCGTTTTGCACCGTAGCCCTTGGCGATGCGGCCAAGTACTACGCCACCACCGGCACCACCGGCGAGCCAACCCCAACCCCGCGCCTGAAACACGACATCATCTGGAATGCCGTCAGCGTCGCCAGCCACTGGCGAGCGGTGCTGCAGCCCGGGGCGCGGGTGGCCAACCTGATGCCATCGGACATCGTGCCGGTCGGCGACCTGATCGCCAACGTCTGCGAATACCTCGACGTGTCGCATGTACGGCTCTATCCCTTTACCACCGGCATCACCGACTGGGAACGGGTGTGCACGACCTTCGACACCTACCGGCCCACGGTGCTGTTCATCGCGCCCGGCGTACTGGTGCAACTGACCCGCTACCTCAAGCAGCGGGAGCTGCTCGACACGTTTGCTCAGTCGGTGCGCACGATCATGCTGCTGGGCGAGGTCAACACCCAGCCGTTTCGTGACCGTTTGGCCCGCGGGTGGCACTGCGAGGTACACGACGCCAGTTATGGCAGTACCGAGACCGGCACGCTGGCAGCCGTAGGCGCGGACCAGCAGATGCGCCTGGCCACGGCCACCAATTATTTCGAGCTGCTGTTGCCGGACGGCAGGCTGGTAACGCCCGCCGAAGGCCTGACAGGCCGCCTCGTCGTCACCCCGCTGAACCTGTACGCGCGGCCGTTACTGCGGCTGGACACCGGCGACAGCGTCACCCTTACCGCGCCTTGGCAAGCCGGGCGGAGCAGCCCCAGCCTGTTGGTCAATGGCCGCGACAGCGACAGCATTGCGGTGGCCGGGGTGGACCTTGAGATTCGCGCCGTCGAAGAGGTGGTCTACGGCGCCTGCGACGCCACCGGTTATGTGATCGAAATCGATCGCCAGAACGACAGCGCCGCGTTAATCCTTGAACGTGACGTGCACTGGGACAACGCCCAGGAAGGCCCATTGCAAGCGCAGCTGCTGGCACGTTCCGAGCAACTGATGGGGCTGCGCTGGAGCCGTGTGCTGTTCGTCAACAACTTGTCGGCCATCAACAAGAGCGGTGGCTCGCAAAAAAGCTGGAAGAAGACCAACCTGCGCTTCGTGGGGGGCAAGCAATGACCACGTCACCCCTTGCCCAAGGGCACGGCCTGGGCAACGGCCAGCCTGACTTGTGGTGCACGTACGCCGCGATCCGCAGCCTGGCCTGGGTCGAGCGCCTCGACAGCGTCGATACGCCGGCCCTGCACAGCTATATCCAGTCCCGGCGTAACCGCGACGGGGGGTTCGCCTGGAGCAAGGGCATGCCATCCGACGCCTGGGCGACTTTTTATTGCACTGAAACGCTCAAGGACCTGGGTATCGCCATCGACCATGGCGCCCAAACCGCCGATTGGCTTCAGACCCTGTTCGACGGTGATGCCTACGCCATGTGCCCCGGGCAGACGGCGGATGTCTGGGCCACCCACTATGCCGTGCGCACGTTAATCGAGGTGTGCCAGGGGCAGGTGGCCGATGCCCCGGCGTTGTACGCCTGGCTGGAAGGGCTGCAGTGCAGCAATGGCGGCCTCAGTTGGTCCGCGGACTTTGCCCAGCGCAACTTGGCCGACACCCGTGCCTGCTTCTACGGCGTAATGGCCGCACGAGCCCTGGCCCAGCAAGGGCTGCCCGCACCGCGGTGGGACCTGCCGCGGTTGATTGCCTGGTTGCAGGCGCAGCAGGTGGAAAGCGGCGGCTTTCGTTTCAGCGAGGCTGCCGAGCAGCCGTGCCTGTGGGCGACCTACCGCGCCACGGCTAGCCTTGCGGCATTGCACGCGCAGCCGTTGGCGCGCCACGCGTGTATCGCCTGGATCGACGCACTGCGCCGGCCCAGTGGCGCCTTCGTGCGTTGGCAGGGCTATGACGGCGAGGACGTCTGGGCCGCTTTCTGCGCGGTGGGCTCGCTCAAGGCGCTGGGAGAGCCGGTGGCCCACCTGGCAGATGGCATTGCACGGTTCATCGCGACCTTGGCGCTGCCTCAGGGTGGCTACACCTATCGGCAGGTCGACAGCGCGGCGGATGTGCTGACCACGGCGGCTGCCGTGCTCGGCGAACAGCTGAGTGCTGCGCAGCGGGCGGCAGCCTTGCACTGGATCGAAGGCTGCCAGATGCCTAACGAGCCTGGGCTCATGTACATGCCAGGGCGGGGCGCCGAAGTCCGCTGCACCAATTGGGGCCTGGCGGCGGGCGCCTTCGCCAGCCAGCCAGCGGCGCGCAAGGCGGTCGGGCACTGGCTGGCCTCGTTGCAGAACCCCGATGGTGGCTTCGGGTTCTGGGAGGGGCGCGGGTCGGACTTGGTGTCCACGGCGTCTGCGGTGGCGATCCTCCAGCAACTGGGCAATAACGCTAGGGTCGACCTCGTGGCGCTGGAGGCCTTTGTGGCCAGTTGCGCTCAGCAAGGTGGGCACGCAGCCTACCCACGAGGGCAGGCGTCCTTGCGTGCCAGCCTGCAAGCCTTGATCTGCCTGAACCATGTGGGCTGGGATGTGCGCGAGCAGGCAAACGAACTGCTGGTTGCGCACAAGGTGCGCCAGGGCGGCTTCGCCAATCTGGGGCAGCGCATCCCTGATTTGCTCAGCACCTACCAGGCCGTGGCGTTCGGCGCCGCGCAGGGGCTGCCGGTCGACCGCGTGCACCTGCAGTTCTTCCTCGACAAGGTGCGCAGCGGCCAAGGCCATGCCTGGTCACCGCTGTACCTGGAGGGCCACGACGCACTGTCCGATTGCCTGGGGCGCTTGTTGCAGGCGTTTGCCGAAGGCAGGCGTCAGCACCTGCCCAACCTGCAGCTGTCGTGAGGAGCAGGCATGCCAACCATTACTGTTACCTGCGCACCACTGCAGCCCCTCGAGCGCAAGCGCCTGGCCCTGGCGTTCACCCGCCTGCTGAAAGCGCAGGGCGCCGATACCGCGCACTGCATGGTGTTTTTCAATCCGCTGGAACCGGGGTGCGTGTTCAGCGCCGGCATGCCGTTGCCGACCGTGGATGGCAACGGCGTGGCGTTGCAGTTCTACCTGCGCATCACCCTGTCGGTGGCGCGCGACGGGCTGGCCCATGCGGCCTTGGCCGAAGGCCTGCACCGTTGCCTGGTCAGTCACTACCCGAACGCTTTCATCTATTTGCAGTTTGATCCGATCCTGCCAGAACACGTGTTCTACAGCGCGGGAACGGCATTGATCAATGCCCACCATCAACAAGGAAAACCAGGCGCGTGAGCAACCTTTCTATTGAGCAGCAGATTCGTCAGGCACTGGCGCAACTACTCGGCGACGAGGTCAACGCCATCGATAAGCGCGACAGCTTCCGCGATTTTCTAGGCGAACGCTTCGACAGCCTGATGGCCGTCGAAGTCATCACCGCCATTGAAGCCTGTTTCGCCATCGAAGTGGATTACCTGAGTGACGACGTTCGCTACTGGTTTGAAACACTGGAAAAGATGGAGCAGTTCGTCGCCCAGAAACGCGAAGACCAATTGACCCTGCAGGCCACCCCGTGAGCGGCGATCATCTGTTCACCACGTCGGGCTCCACCGGCGCGCCACGCCACTGGCTACGCAGCCACGCGCAGATGGTCGACGAGGCCGCGCTGATTCTCGGCCGCTGGGCGGCTGACGCGACCGAGGTCCTGTCGTTCGCGCCGAGCTGCCACAGCTATGGGATGATCCTGGGCGAGGTCGGTGCGCAATGGCTGAGCGCGCGGTTACAGGCCTGCTCGCTGGAACAGCAGCAGTTACCGCAACTCGATGGCGACGGGCCCTGTGTGATCCTCGCCATTGCCAGCACCTGGCGGCTCTTGCCTGCACTGCTGGCGCGCCTGTCAGCACGGCGTTCAGTACTGGTGGTGCACAGCGCATCGCTGTTGCCACCGGACGCATTGGCCACCGTGCACCGCTTCGCAGGGCCGCAGGTGCGCTTCATCGAGCTGCTGGGTGCCACCGAAACCGGCGCCATGGCCTATCGCGCGCTGGATGCGCAGAGTACCGCAGAGCAACCGTGGACGCTGCTGAGCGATGTCGAGTTGCTGAGCCCGATCGGCGCAGCCGGCCCGCTGGACGTCAGCAGCCCACGCATCGCGCGGGAGCAGGGCGCTGCAACCCCGGCACACCATCATCGTTGCGATGACCTGGTACTGCCATTGGACGCGCGACGCTTTCAATGGCTGGGCCGGGCCAGCAGCCTGATCAAGGTCAACGGGGTTCGGCTCGACCTGGCGCGCCTGGCCAGCGAGTTCGGCCAACGCCTGCAGTGCCCGACCCTGGCCTGCGTGGCGGTGCGCGATGGGTTGCGCGCCGAAGCGTTCGAAGTGCTGTTCAGTTCGCCAACGTTAACCGAACAGGCCGTGCGCGAAGCGCTCAAGCACTGGCCTGCGCACCACCCGCGACCGGTCGCCGTGCGCCGGGTCGCACACCTGCCGCTGTCTGCCACTGGCAAGCCCCAACCGTGGGCCGCCTCATCCACTGTCAAGGACTACACCCATGAGCCACGCTGATACCCAGGGCACCATCGCCCATTACCTGAACCACTGCGGTGCGCCGCTTGCCAGTGGCCGCGAACAGCCCGAATACCTCGGCCTAAGCCTGCGCAAGCGCCTCGAACTGCTGGAACGCAGCCCTGCGCTGGCGGCTGATTGGGCTGCACAGTATGAGGCGTGGCGCGATCACGCCGACAGCCACTATCGCTGCTTGACCAGCACCCGCCCAGCCGAAGCGCCGTGGGTCCGGCTGGGGGTGAAGGACACCGTGGACGTCGCCGGCCTGCCGACCCGCCTGGGGCTGCGCAGCTACCGCCACTACCCGCAACGCAGCGCCGAGGCGCTGAGCCACCTCGACCCGCGAATCACGCTGACCAGCAAGGTGGCGACCACCGAGTTGAACATCGCGTTCGGCGCTGGCTGCCGCAACCCGCATTTCCCGACCATCGACCCGTCGGGTTCCAGCACCGGGTCTGCGGTTTCTGTGGCTGCAGGCCTGTGCGACATCTCGTTGGGTACCGATGTGCTGGGCTCGGTGCGTTGGCCGGCGTCCCACTGTGGCATGGTCGGCCTGCGCATGACCCACAAGGCCGCCAGCCTGGCCGGTGTATTCCCGCTGTCGCCACGCATGGACGCCTTGGGTTGGGTGACTCGCAGCGCCGACGACCTTGCCCTGCTGCTGCCGATGCTGGGCTTGGGGCCGTTGCTGGGCGATCAGCAGCCGCTCAAGCAGCAGTACCGTGTCGGTGTGCTTGGACACGCGCTCGACCCTGCGCTGACCAGCGCGCCAATGCTCGACATGCTAAGTAAGGCCCGTATTGCACTGGCCGACCTGGGCATGGCCCCGCGTGAAGTGGCCATGCCCGACCTGTGGGCCTGCCGTGGCGATGCCTGGCAGCTGTGCGCGCGCGACGCTTGGCTGGCATCTGCGGCCTGGGCGCGGCGCTTCGACTGCGAACTGCATTGGTCAACGCTTAGCGCGCTCAAGGTGGGTGAAGGGGTAAGCGACAGCGACTACTCGCGCATTCATGCCCGCATGGACGCCGTGCGGGCGGGTATCGATGCCTGGTTCGAGGCCGCCCAGGTGGATGTCGTTATTTTCCCGATGGACCCGAACCGGCCCTTCGACCGGCGTAGCCCACAACCAGGTGATTCGACCATTCCGTCTCCGGACGATCACGACTACGCCCAGAAAATCGGTTTCACCCCTCTGGCCAGCTTCAGCGGCCTGCCGGCCATTACCGTGCCGATCGCCCTCAGCGCTGACGGCAAGGCGCCCCTGGCGATACAGATCATGGGTCGACGCGACAGCGAGCAACAGTTGCTGGACATCGCCAAACGTGTGCAGGCGTTGATCGGCCTGCTGCCTACCCGTCGTCTTCAGGTGTAAGGGGCGAACCATGTGCGGAATTATAGGCTGGGTGGACTACACCCGCGACCTCGCGCAACAGCGCCAGGTGCTCGGCGCCATGACCGATACTCTGGCCTTGCGCGGGCCGGATGCCAGCGGCAGCTGGCAGCACCGCAACGCCTTGCTGGGGCATCGGCGCCTGGCCATCATCGACCTGAGCGGTGGCGTGCAGCCCATGACCTACCGCTTCGCCACGGGTGAGGAAGTCGTACTGGTGTACACCGGCGAGGTCTATAACCACCATGCTCTGCGCGAGCGGTTGCGCCAGGCCGGGCATGTGTTTAAAACACGCAGCGACACCGAGGTGGTGCTGCACGCCTACCTGGAGTGGGGCGAGCTGTGCTGCGACCATCTCAATGGCATGTTCGCCTTCGCCGTGTTCGATGGGCGCGATGGCCACTTTCTGCTGGTGCGTGACCGCTTGGGGGTCAAGCCGCTGTACTATGCCCGTCACCAGCAGGGGCTGCTGTTCGGCTCCGAGATCAAGGCGATTCTTGCTCACCCCGAGGTTGCCAGCACCCTGGACGCGGTCGGCCTGGTGGATGCCTTGAGCCTGTCCCGCGGCACCACCCGCACGGCCTTTCGCGGGGTCAGCGAATTGCCGCCGGGGCATCGTTTGTCCTGGCGGCCCCAGGGGCAGGTGAAGATCAGCCGCTACTGGCAGTTGCAACGCCGTGAGCATCAGGACGACCTGACGACCACGGTCGAACACACCCGCGAGCTGCTCGACAATGCCTTGGGCGAGCAGTTGCATGCCGATGTGCCGGTTTGCTCGCTGCTGTCCGGTGGCCTGGACTCGACCCTGCTGACCGCCATGGCGCAACAGCGGTTAGTGGCCGAGCAGGGCGGGGCGGTGAATTCGTTCTCGGTGGATTTCGTCGGCCAGGCCGAGCAGTTTCAGAGTGATGCGTTTCGCCCCGAACGTGACCAGCCTTATGCCCTGGCGGCGGCCCAGTATATTGGCAGCCGGCACCAGACCATCCTCATCGACAACCGGGAGTTGGTGTCGGACCCGGCCCGCCTGGCGGTGTACCGCGCCAACGACAGCGCGGCCACCTTCGGCGACGTAGACACCTCGTTGTACCTGTTGTTCAAGGCGATCCGCGCGCATTCCACGGTGGCCATCTCCGGTGAGGCGGCAGATGAAGTGTTTGGGGGCTACGCCTGGTTCCGCGACCCGCAGGCCGTGGCCGCAGCGCGCTTCCCTTGGTTGTCGCGCATGCAACTGCTGCAGCCCGAGCTGATCAACCCTGAGTTCAACCGGGCCTGCGATTTTGCCCAGTATCAGGACAGCTGTTATCACCAGGCCCTGGACAGCGTCGAGCATCTGTCAGGGGACAGCCCGCAGGAACGGCGCATGCGCGAAATCTGCCACATGCACCTGCAGCGCTGGCTGCCGATTCTGCTCGACCGCAAGGACCGCCTGAGCATGGCCGCGAGCCTTGAGGTGCGGGTGCCGTTCACTGATCATTCACTGGTGGAGTACGTGTACAACGTGCCGTGGTCGATCAAGGGCAAGGATGGCGAGGAAAAATGGCTGCTCAAGCAGGCCGGCGCCGACCGGGTTCCGCCTGCGGTGTTGCAACGGCGCAAAAGCCCGTACCCAACGTCGGCGAACCTGGCCTATGAGGGCTTTCTGCGCGAGCGCATTCGGCAGTTGCTGAAGGCGCCAGACAGGCCCGTGTTCCAGGTCATCGACCACGGCCGGCTGGCCGCCGAGTTGCGCCAGCCCGAGGGCTATTTCAACTCGCAACTGCGGCGTAACAACCTGGAGACGGCCCTGGCGCTGGACACCTGGCTACGTGAGTACCGGTTGACGGTGTAGGGCTACAGGATCAGAGGGTTCTGCAGGGTGTCGCTGAAGCGCTTCGGCGCGCCCTGGTCGAGCATGGCGATGAAACTGCCCAGGGCCGGCGAAGCGTTCTGGATGTTCCAGTTCATGTACAGGCCCATGGTTGGGGTGGGCTGGTCCTTGATCGGGCGGATCGGGCGGAATTGCACGCGTTCACGCAGCGTCGAGTAAGCGATCGACTCCGGCACCAGGGCCACGCCGAAGCCACAGGCGACCAGGCCGATCAGGGTGTGGATCTGCGCCGCCTCCTGCACCACCTTGGGGTAGAAACCGGCCGACTCGCACAGGGCGATCAACTGGCTGTGGTAGCCACTGCCCAGGGCTTGCGGGGTGAAGACGAAGTCCTCTTCGGCAAAGTCGCGCAGGTCGACCAGCGGCTGATGGGCCCTGGCGTGGTTGGCGGGCAGGGCCATGATGATCTGCTCGTTGAGCAACAGCCGCGACTCGATGGTATCGGGCGGCATCGGCAGCTTGCGCATGAAACCGATGTCGGCTTCGCCGGCCATCAAGGCCTTGGCCTGCGAGGCTGAGGGCATCTCGCGGATGGTCAGGCGCACATTGGGGTAGACCTCGCGGAACCTGCGCAAGGTCGTGAGCAGCGACTCGTAATACGCAATGGAGATGGCCGTGATGGTCAGCTTGCCGCAGATGCCTTCCGAGACATTGCGCGCGTACTCGATGCCTTGCTCCAGCTCTTTGAGCGTGCGGTAGGCGGTTTCCAGAAAGGCCATGCCAGCGGCAGTCAGCTTGACCCCGCGCTTGTTGCGCAGAAACAGGCTGAAGCCGAGCTTTTCTTCAAGGCGGTTGATCGCTTGGCTCAGGGGCGGCTGCGCCATGTGCAGGCGGATGGCGGCCTTGTGGAAGTGCAGTTCTTCGGCCACGGCGATGAACTGCCTGAGCAAACGTGTCTCGATCATTCTATGTTCCTTCATCGACTTGCCGGGGTGCCTGGCAGGCGCCACCCCTGCAAGGCGGCCATCATAGTGCGTGGCCACCGAGTGACAAAGCCTCGGTGATATCCCTGAGATATCAAAGTTGCATGCTTTTAATATTAAGTCATTGATTTTTTTATTGTTATCGTAAAAAAGGAGAATCGAAGGTGCCCTGCAATGCCAATCACAGACCCATTCAAGAACAAAGTCGCGATCATCACCGGTGCTGCTCAAGGGCTGGGCCTGGCTTACGCCATGGCACTGGCCGAGCGAGGCGCCCGCGTGGTCATCAGCGACCTGGGGACTGACCGGGCAGGCCAGGGCGAGGACCCGTCGGCGCTGGCCCAGGCACTCGCGGCCCTGCAGGCCAAGGGCTACAACGCGATCGCCCATGCCGGGCAACTGGAAGACGAAGGCGCCTGCCAACAATTGATCGAGCTGGCCATTGAGCAGTTTGGCGCACTGGATATCCTCATTCACAATGCAGGCTGGGTCGATTACCAGGGCATCGAAGCGCAGGAAGAAGCCTTTCTTCAGCGCGCGCTGGGCATCAGCGTGCACGCCCCGGTGTGGCTGGCCAAGCATGCCTGGAAGTACCTCAAGCATTCCGCCGCCCCGCGCGTGGTGCTGACCACCTCGGACCGCGCCATGTACCAGCGCTATTCGCAGCCGGGGCTGGTGGCCTATTCAGCCGGCAAGATGGCCCAGGTCGGCATCATGAACGCCTTGAGCATGGAAGGGATGGAGCACGGCATCCTGGTCAATGCCATCTCGCCCGTGGCCAAGACCCGCATGTGGGGCGTGACCCAGGCACCGGAAGAGCTCAAGCCCGAATGGGTCACCCCAGGGTTGTTGTACCTGGCCAGCTCGCTGTGCCGCGACACGGGCTACATCCTGCGTGCCAGCAACGGGCAGTTCACCGCCACCCGTTTCACCGAGAACAGCGGCGTCAGCTACCCACGCGACCTGGCGCGGGTACAGGCGGGCAACTTCAAGGAAGTGGCCGAACGCTGGAGCCGCATCAAGGAATGCCACTACGTACCGGTCAAGGTCGCCAACACCCGCGCCGACCTGGGCGAGAGCCCGGTTTGGGACGCGCGCAGCGGCGCGCTGTACTTCGTCGATATCACCGATGGGCGCATCAATCGGTTGAACCCGGACGGCGAGGTCGAGAGCCTGTATGAGTCGGCCGCACGCATTGGCGCCTTAGCCCTGACCGACCAGGGCAACTTGATCTTCACCGAGGATTCCAGTGTCGCCATTCTGGACGTGAACGCGCGCAAGGTGCGGCAATACTCCGTGCCGGTTCACCCGCGTTCCACCTACCGTTTCAACGATGGTGCCTGCGACCCCCAGGGCCGTTTCGTCAGCGGCCTGATGGACGAAGCCCCAAGTGGCAAGACCGGCGCCTTGTTCCGTTTCGACGCGGAACTGAGCGACCAGGTGATCCACGATGGCATGGCGCTGCCTAACGGGCTGGCCTGGTCGGAAGACGGGCACAGCGTTTACTTCGTCGACTCGGTCGCCCGCGCCATCTACCGCGCCGTGTACCTGCCCGAAGGCCGCTTGACCGAGGTTACGCTGTTTGCCGAAACACCTGCCGAGCTGGGGCGCCCAGATGGCATTGCGCTGGACCGCGAAGGCGGGCTGTGGGTGTGCCAGTTCAATGGCAGTTGCCTGCTGCGTTACGACCGTCACGGCCACCTGACCGACCAGGTGGTGATGCCGGTGACGCGCCCGACCAGTTGCTGCTTTGGCGGTGAAGGGATGACCACCTTGTATATCACCACCGCGCGGTTCGGCATGAACGCTGTGGAGCTGCGGCACTACCCGGATGCCGGCGACCTCTATGCAATTCGCCCGGAAATCGGCGGCATTGCGCGCCACGCCTTCAAGGAATGAGGTTGTGCACCTGGCTGGCCGGTAACACGGCCAACTCGCCAAAGCGTTGCGCCGAGTCGATGTAGCGCAGTGCTGACTTGGCGTCCTTCCAGCCCACGTAGCTCATCAACGACTTCAGTTCCCAACCATTGGCCGTGGCCCACGTGGCGAAACCACGGCGCAGCGAGTGGCCGGTGTATAACGCCGCCGGTACCCCGGCACGCTCCAGCATGCGCCGGAGCAGCCCAACCAGGCTGTTGCTGTTGAGCGCCGCGTCGCTGAGGTTGCCCCAGCGGTCGAGCTTGCGAAACACCGGGCCATGGGCGATGCCAGCCACTTCGATCCACTGCAGGTAAGCGCTGACCGGGCACAATGCCTTGAGTGCTGGCGTGCGGTGCTGCACGCCAAGTGCTTCGCGGTCACCCTTGCTGCGAGGCAGGAACAAGGTGATACCGACACCGGCTTCAGCCTGGATGTGCTCGACGCGCAGGCGCGCCAGCTCATCCCCCCGAAACCCTCGCCAAAACCCCAGCAACAGCAGCGCCGTGTCGCGACGCGCTCGGCGCAGGGTGGTCAAGTCATGGCATTCGCGTGCCTGGCGGGCTTCGTCCTCGAAGCATTGCACGGCGGTTTGCAGGTGTTGCAGCAACAGCGGTGCAGCCTGTTTTGGCGGTGTCGGGTGCAGGGTGCGAATACCGCGCAGTACCTGGCGCACCAGCGGCGCCTTGGTCGGGTCGGGGAAGCCCTGGCTGATGTGCCATTGGCTGAGGGCCGCGAGGCGTTGACGCAAAGTGCTCACCGCGTGCTGCTCGGCGTGGTCGGCCAGGTAACGGGCCACGCCCTCGGCGGTGGCCGGCAGGAAACCACCCCACTGGGTCTCGAAATGGTCGATGGCAGCCTGGTAACTGCGCCGCGTGTTGTCACGGGTGGCGGCGCGGACGTAGCGCTCGATGTCGGTCATGGTGCAGTAGCCGGTATTCAGTGGTGACACGATAAACCGAATCGGCTTGCCTGTCCTGGCATCCATCCCTCTTTAGTAGACACCTACCTTTTCATCGATGCCGTTGAAGGGTGGGTAATCGAGCAGTTGTGCCGGCGACAGTGGGCGGCTGAAATGATACCCCTGGGCAATGTCGCAACCGGCGAGCTTCAGGCACACCACTTGCTCACGGGTCTCCACACCTTCGGCCACCACCTCCAGGCCGAGGCGCTTGGCCAGGATGATGGTGGAGGAGACGATCGGGCTGTCGTCATGGCTGTTGGACAACGGGGCAATCAGCGAACGGTCGATTTTCAGCTTGCTCAACGGCAGCGAGTGCAGGTGCGCGAACCCTGCATAGCCGCGCCCGAAATCGTCCAGGCTGATGCCCAGGCCCGCTTGGCGCAAGCGCTGCAGGTGCTCGACCGCTGTGCCCTCGGGGTCAAGGATGGTGGTTTCGGTGATTTCCAGCTCCAGACGGTGTGGGGCGATGCCGTATCTTTGCAATTTGTTCAGCAGCCGCGTGCTGAAGCCTGCCTGGCGCAACTGCAGCGCCGAAACATTAACCGCCAGGCGCGCTTCGCGGCCCTGCGCGTGCCAACGGGCGAGCGCCTCACAAGCCAGGCGCAGCACTTCCCAGCCAAGCTCGATGATAAAGCCACTGCGCTCGGCCAGGTCGATGAAGCGGTCTGGGTAAAGCAGGCCGAATTCCGGGTGGTCCCAGCGCACCAGTGCCTCGTAGCCCAGCACCTGGTGGGTATCGAGGCGGATCTGCGGTTGGTAATGCAGGATAAACTGGCGCTCGGCCAACGCCGCGCCAAAGGCTTGCTCGAGGGTGAAGGCATGGATATCGACAAGGTTCAGCGACGGGTCGAAGAAGCGGTACTGGGCACGCCCGGCCTGCTTGGCCGAGTACATCGCGGCATCGGCGCAGCGGATCAGGCTGTCGATGTCCTGGCCATCGCGTGGGCAGATGCTGACGCCGACGCTGGGGCTGGTGTTGACCTCCTGGCCATCCAGCGCATAGGTGGTCGAGAGTTTCTGTACCAGCTCGCGTACCCAGGCGTTGATCTGTTCTTCGCTGCGCTGACCGGCCAGCAGTACCACGAACTCGTCACCACCAAAACGCGAGGCTTCGTCGCCCGGCTCCAACAACCGTTGGATTCGCCCGGCCACGGCTTGCAGCAGCAGGTCGCCGATCTTGTGGCCGAGTGAGTCGTTGATCGACTTGAAACGGTCCATGTCGATGAACAGGATGGCCATCAACCGGCGTTTGCCCCGCTGCCGGGTCAGCGCAAGCCCAGCGACTTCGACGAACTGGCGGCGGTTGTGCAGGCCGCTGAGGTGGTCAGTGGCCGCGGCGTGGCTGCTGCGCCGGTGTTCGTCCTCAAGCCGCTCTATCAGTTGCTGGTTGACCTGCTGTGCGTGCTCCAGGGCGCTGAACGCTTCCTGGCGCTTGCGCAGCAGGCGCAACGTCCACACCAGGCTGGCCAGAATCATCAGGGTCATGCTCAGGTTCAGCCAGAACTGCCGTGAGTAGGCCAAGGCCGTCGGCGCCAGGATTTCTTCGTAGCGTTGGCTGACCACCACGCTAAAGCCTCGCTCGGCCTCGCGCCGGTACAGGCTCTGGTAGGGGCCGCCGGGTGAATACTGCGTGAACGCGCCCGCGTCGGGCCCGGCCTGCGGTAAATCAGGCTCCAGGCTGTCGGCGGCCACGATCACCCCGCTGGAGTCGATGCGCAGGCGTTCGTGGCCATCGTCCTGCAGCAGGCGCATCAGGCCGGTGCTGCCCAGGTCGATGTGCTGGAACAGCACCGCCAGGTAACCGATGTCCAGCTGCACCACCAGGATGTTGTCGATTTCGCGGCCGGGCAGGTCGGTCAGCGGCAATATGAACGGCAGACGCCAGGTGGGCAGGGCGCTAAGCGGGCTTTGCACCTCGATACTGGGCATGAAGGGTTTGAAGCCGTAGCGGGCAACGTGCAATTGCAACTGCCGCAGCCAGTCTTCAGGCAGCGTTGCGGCGTCGTCGGCATGGCTGGCCGACACGAGCCGGCCGTGTCGGTCGTACAGGCTGATGCGTTTGAACAACGGGTCTTCGGCCAGCAACCGGGCCAGGTTGGCGTTGCCCTGGCGCGGGGCCTTCAGGTCGCCTTGGGTGACGCGGCCAACGGCCTGGGCACGGTCGACCAATTGGCGCAGGCTTTGCGCGACGATGCTGGCCAGGTTCAGGTGCTCGGCCGCCTTGGCCGACACTGCATCCTGGCGCGCAGCGGCTTTCTGGGAGAAGTGCAGCCCCCAGAGAAATGCCAGGGTGGCGGCACACAGCATCAGGATCAACAGGCGCAGAAGGCTGGCGGAAGAGAGCGAACGGCGAATCACGACTGATAATCCCGACCCTGGGTGATGCTGAAAACATACGACAGTATGATGACAGGCCGATGACTGATGGCTAAGTGCCTCTAGGGTTTTGCCGTGTCTGCCAACGGCGCCTGCAAGCGTGTGGTTTCTTCTTCGATGTAGGTCATCAGTGCAGCGACCTCGGCATCGCCCAGCCGCATGTTGGGCATTGCCAGGCGGTTGTATTGCTCGTACAGCAGCATCGCCAGCGGGTCTTTTTGCGCAAGCATCTGATCTGGCTCTTTCAGCCAGCGGCTCAGCCAGCGGGCATCGCGTTGCCGGGTCACGCCTAACAGGTCGGGGCCGATGCCCCGTTGCAGGCCTGGCTCGGCGTCGCCCAGGGTATGGCAGGAAGAGCAGCGGGTGCGGAAGATCTGCTCGCCGCTGCTGGGCGAGCGGACTTCCGGCGCATGGGCGTAGTCGTTGGCCATGGCACTGGCTTGCTTCCAGTTGTGCAAGCTGTTGCCCAGGCGGTCGGCGAGGATGTAGGGGCTCTCAAAGGGCGAGGCTTTCATCCAGCGGCCGGTGGCCTGGTTGCCGATGATCAGGCTCAGGTTGTGGTCTTTGGAGCGGCCGTTTTCCAGGCCTTCTATGTACAGGCCCAAGCTTCTGCGCAATTGCTCGATGTCGGCAGGCTCGCCGGTGAGCAAGGTCCAGCCGGGGCCGATGGCGAATTTTTCGGCGTAGCGTTTGAGGGTGGCCGGCGTGTCGTTGTAGGGGTCGATGCTGATGGAGTAGAGGAATATGTCCTTGCCGACCCGGTCGCCGAGAATCTTTTGCACCTGGCGCAGGCGCGCGGTTTCCACCGGGCAGGAGTCGGAGCAGCCGGTGAAGATGAAGTTGATGGCGACGACCTTGTCTTTGATCAGGTCATCGAAGAAGTGCACTTTTTCACCGTCCTGGGTCAGCAGGGGGGTATTGGGGAAGTAGTCGGCGCCCCAGGGGGTGGCGGTTTCTTGGGGTGGGGCTTGCCGGGGTTGCACGGGCCAGAACGGGATGCTGGCAGCGAACAGCGACAGCACGAGCAGAACACGCCATGAGCCAGTCATGAAGTCGTCCTCCGTAAAAGATCCTACACAAACCGTTGTAGGAGCAGCCTTGCGCTGCGAAAAGGCCAGTGAAAGCACCGAAATTGCATTGTGTTGTCACTGGCCTCTTCGCAGCACAAGGCTGCTCCTACAGCTGATTTGCCTACTTGATGCTGATTGGCGCTGTCACGCTTTGCCCCAGCGTCGACGTCACGGTCGCTGTCGCCGGTGTTGCTGGCCCGTTGCCGGTAGTGGTGGCCGACAACCTCCAACGGGCACCCGTGGTGGCCGCGGTCAGCGTGGCAGCACCCAGGTTCAACGGCCCGCTGGTGGTGGCCACCGTCACGTTGATGGCATTGCCGGTAGCCACCGAGGTGGTGCCCGCCAGCTCCCAGGTGTAGCGGTTGCCGCTGCGCACTTGCACCGAGGCACTGCTGACCTGGATGTTGTCGACCGGTACTGCCGGGCTCACCGCGATGCTGACCGCCGCCGGGGCGACCGACTCGGCACCCTTGGCGTCGCGCGCCGAGTAGTTGAAGCTGGCGGTGAACGGTGTGGCGACGGTGGCCGGTGGGGTGTAGGTCACCGTGGTGCCGTCGGTGCTGGTGGTACCCATGCCCGAATCCGGCTGGCTGAGGCCAATGACGGTCAAGGGCAGGTTGCGCTCGGGGTCGGTGTCATTGGCCAGCACATTGAGCGTGATCGCCTTGCCGGCCGTGGTGGCAGCACTGTCGTTGACCGCAACCGGTGGCTTGTTGGTATCGTCGTTATCATTGTGGCCAGACGTACGGAAAGTCGGCAGGCCTACAGAAGCGACATATTCCACACCGTCCCAACCCGGCAACGGGGTAGGCATCACCTGGAACTGGCCAGGGTGTTCCAGGTCCCAGCGCAGCAGCATCGACGAGTCTTCGTGCTGGGTGTTGTGGCAGTGCTCCATATAGGTGCCGGCAAACTCGCGGAAGCGGATGGCCATTTCCACTTCTTCCGACGAATCGGCATCCGGCCCGATGCGGTAGACGTCCTTACGCGCCCACTTTTCCCACTCTGGCGGTGCCTTGCCGTCGCGGCTGAGCACGATGCCTTCCTCGAAGTGCACATGCACCGGGTGGCTCCAGCCGTTGCCGCCGTTCTTGATCTTCCACACTTCCAGGGTGCCGTCGCCGCTAAAGCCGCCTTGGGTGGCTTCGCTGGCCAGTTGCGGCGCTGCGTTGATGCGTCGTGGGTCCATGCTGTAGCCGAAGCCGCCATCGGTCTTGATGGTCCAAGGGTTGGTGTCGGTGCCGTCTGAACGGCCGAAGATGAACTCGCGATGGCGGGCATCCTTAAGCTTGGCCTGGTCGGCCACAGCGTTGCGGTCGAGGGTCAGCGGGATCATCTTCAGGCCTGCGGCCTTGCCCGGCTTGGCCGGTTCATAAGCGACTGGGTCCATGCTCAGGTCCTGGCCGCTGTAGGGCTGCACCAACAGTTGCAGGAACTTACCCACCACCGGGTCGCCTTTGTCCCACTGCGGGCCCTTGCTGGTCTGCTTGATGACCGCCTTGTATTTCTCCGACAGCACGTCCGCCAGCGAAATAGCCTGGTTCGGGCCCTTGCCTGACTGGTGCTCCATCAGGTTGACGAAGTACAGCTTGTCGCCTGCCTTGATGCCGTTCTTGGCGAAGTTGATGATGATGTCGTAACGCTCGGCGATGCCTTGCAGCGGCAGAATGCCGTTGTTGTCCTTGAGGTCACCGTCGCCGTTGAGGTCCAGGGTGCCGTCGAATGGCACGGCATGTTCCATGATGTTGCCGTCGTTGGCGATCATGTGGAACGGCACGCGGGCATACGACACGTTGGAGCCGGACGGGCCCTTGAATTCGCCGCTGCTGCCGGCGATTTCACGCACCACGGCAAATTTGAAGTAGCGCGACACCGACCCATTGAGGATGCGGAAACGGTAGCTACGCGCCCGTACTTTCAGCTTGGGCTGGTACTGCCAGTTGACCAGGATCTGGTCGCCAAGGAAGCCGTCGGTATTGAACGGGTTGAACCACAATTGGCCGTTGGCATCCCAGGCCTTGTCGGCGATCACCAGGTTGACGTCATAGTCGCGGTTGCCCCACGGCATGGCCGAACCACTGGGGAAGCGCAGGTTGACGCCATCCTGCAGAGCCTCGTTGCCGCGGTCCAGGGCGCTGTAGTAGTTCATCATCACGGCGTTGCCTTTGTAGACGTTCTGCGCCGTGAAATCCATCATGTGGTCGTGGAACCAGTGGGTACTCATGGTTTCGCGCCAGTCGCCACGAATCTTGATGCTGCCGTTTTCGCAGGTTTTAAGGCCCGGCGAGGCGTCGTTGACGTACAGCGTTTCGCCCGGTGAGCAGGGGAACGCCGCGCGCGGGTCCTGGGCGCGGGTGTTGATGGTGTCGTAACCGGCCAACTGCACCGGCCACCGGTAGTCGTAGTACTGGCCGGGGAAGAAGTAGGCGTTGGCAAAGCCATCGCTTTCGGCCGGGGAGTGGCCGTTGTGCTCGTGGGTCGAGATGGTGTGCAGGCCAAAGCCGCCGTTGGCCGACGGGTCGATCGGCAAGGCGTTGTAATGGCGCATCAAGATCGGCTGACCATAGCGGACCATCAGCAGCTTGGGCGGGAAGGTGCCGTCGAAGGTCCACAACGATTTGTGGTTTTGCAGAGGGAAGCTTGGGTGGAAGCGGGTGTCGATGCCCTTGGTGGTGCCCAACGTGGTGGGGATGTCCGAGGTCTGGTAGTACAGCCCGCCCGGCGCGAACTCGCCGACCGCATAGTTGTGCATTTGCTTGCGGTCACGCAACCCTAGGTTGATGCGTGCGCCAGCTTGGGCGGTCTTGAACGCAGCCTGAGGGTAGAACTCGTTCCAACGCTGATGGGACCAGCCTTTTCCTGGGGGGCGGCCTTCAGCCGGCGAGCCGACCGGGTGGCGGTTGAGAAACATCTCGATCTGCGCCTTCCACGGGTTGCGGTCGAGCACGTTGGAATACTGGGTGGGGAATGGGTATAAGCCTGGTTGTTTGAGGAACGCTTCCAGGCCGGTGCCACTGGGGCCGCTGCGGGCGACCACATTGGGATCTTGTGCGGGGGCCGCGCCCAGGGTCGGTACAGGAAAGGTCAGGTCCGGTGCCGGGATGCTGGGGTCGAGCTTTTCCGGGCCGAACTCTTCGAACAGCAGCAGTTGCTGGGTGAACGGCTGCGCACCGAACAGCGGGCTGGGCTTGCCGTTGGTGGGGTATTTATCAGAGGTTTGCAGGGCGGGCGGCAGTACGTTGTCCTGGCGCACGGTCGAACGGTCACCGTAGGCACCATCGGTGAGCTCCAACGAGCCTTCGTTGGCTTCCGGCATGGTGTACAGGTTGAGCAACGCCGGGTTTGGGTCGTCCGGCTGGTCGGTGTAGGCCGAGGGGTCGGTCGGCGGGGGCTGGCCGACGTCATCGAGGGAAGACGCGATTGCCGGGTTCAGCCCAAGGCTGAGCATCAGCACGGTGACGGCAGACAGTTTGAATGTGTGCCTGGTTGGGTGACTCACGGCAGGTGTTTTCATTGCCTGGTGCCTCGCTCGCGGCGTTATGGCTTGGGGCCATCAATGGCGTTTTGCCTAGTAACGGGGCCTGAGCAACGGCTGTGCCAACAGATGTTGCGGTAATGCTTTGTTAAACAAATCCTTTAAAAACCTGAGTCGCGCTAAATAATGGCGTGTCAGGCTGGGGACCTGTACCCACAAGCGGGTCACCCAAGGCCCAGAGTTTGGGGCGTGACAGCACCTTCCTACCTGCTGTATACCTGTGGGCCACCAAGGGGAGCCCGGCAACGGGCTGAGAAACCGCTGAGCGTTGCAGCGCGGTGACCCTTCGAACCTGATCCGGATCATGCCGGCGAAGGGATGGGACATGAAACCTGCCTTTTTGCCGGCCTCACTGCGAGGCCAGTCCATGCCAGCTTCAACGGTCTCGCTGTCACCCCCTGCAGAGGACAGCATCATGACCGAACGTTTCACGCAAACCCTGCGCCGTCAGAGCGAGCCGACCTGGTCGGCGGCCATCGGGCACCGCTTCGTTAGCCAACTGTGCGACGGCAGCCTGCCGGACCCGATCATGGTCCGCTACCTGGTGCAGGACCACCGCTTTCTCGACAGCTTCCTGACCCTGCTCGGCGCTGCGATCGCCACCGCGGACACCTTCGAGGCACGCCTGCGCTTCGGCCAGTTCGCCGGCATGATCTCCAGCGATGAAAACACCTATTTCCTGCGCGCCTTCGAGGCGCTGGACGTCAGCCCGGCGCAACGCGCAGAGGCCGCAGACACTGCGCCGACCGCAGGCTTCAAGGCGATCATGCGTGAAGCGGCCGCCACCCGCTCGTACGCCGCCGCGTTGGCAGTATTGAATGTCGCCGAAGGGTTGTACCTGGACTGGGCGCTCAAGGCGCCGAAACCCTTGCCTGAACACTTCGTGCATGCCGAATGGATCACCTTGCACGACAACCCGGCGTTCCAGGCGTTCGTCGCCTTCCTGCAGGCCGAACTGGACCGCGTTGGGCCGCAGGAAGCCGAGCTGAGCACCGATTTCTACCTGCGTACCGTGGCCTTGGAGCTGGCCTTCTTCGATGCGGTTTACGAGGGGGAGGCGTGAGCATGGATATTTTCGATCGCCTCAAGGCCGCCACCACGGGCGAGTGGCACCGCTATGTCGAGCATGATTTCGTGCAGCAAATGGGCGAAGGCACGCTGAGCGAGGCGGCGTTTCGGACGTACCTGGTGCAGGACTACCTGTTTCTGATCCAGTTCGCCCGCGCCTGGGCCCTGGCCGCTTACAAGAGCCGCCTGCCGGCCGACATCCGCGCCGCCCAGGCGGGCCTCGCGGCAATTCTCGACGAAACCGAACTGCACCTGCGCCTGTGCGCGCGTTGGGGGCTGACCCAGGCTGATATCCAGGCCGCACCCGAGCACCAGGCCACGGTGGCGTACACCCGCTATGTGCTCGACTGCGGCGCCGCCGGCGATTTGCTGGAGCTGCATGTGGCGTTGGCGCCCTGTGTGATCGGCTATGCGGAAATTGGCCGGACGTTGGCTGAGCGGATTGGTGACCTGAGCGATCACCCTTACCGTGAGTGGATCGCTGAGTATGCCGGGGAAGGGTATCAGCAGGTGGCGGCCAATGCCCGCAAGCACCTGGATGAACTGGCCGCGCGGAGCATGACCGAACAACGCTTCGAGGAGCTGGCAGGGATCTTTGGCCAGGCGTCGAGCCTGGAGGCCGATTTCTGGCAGATGGGGCTGGATGGCGCGAAGTAGGGATCAATGGTCCTCGTTGATCATTGGAAATTCCAGGTAGGAGCAGCCTTGCGCTGCGAAGAGGCCGGTGAAGACACCGTTAATCTTCGCTGCTGCCACTGGCCTCTTCGCAGCACAAGGCTGCTCCTACCCGGATCGCGCTTGACGGGAAGGCAAGGCTAGTGGGGCCGGCTGCAGGCCTCGCCACCCTGGCATATCCGCCAGCAAGCGGCGTGTGTACTCACTCGCTGGTTGCTCGAATACCTGCTCGGTAGGCCCTTGGTCCACAAGCCTGCCCTGGCTCATCACCAGCACCTGGTCGCTGATGCCGCGTACCGTGGCAAGGTCGTGGGACACGAACAGATAGGTCAGGCCCAGGTCGCGTTGCAAGGTCTGCAACAGCTCCAGCACTTGCGCCTGCACCGGTGCGTCCAGCGCTGACAGCGGCTCATCCAGTACCAACAGTTCCGGCTCGGCGGCCAGCGCACGGGCGATGGCGACCCGTTGCCGTTGCCCACCGGACAACTGGCCAGGGCGCCGCTGCAGCAAGTCGGCAGGTAGCCCGACACGCTCCAGCAGCTCGACCACCCGCTGGCGATCATCGCGCCGGTTGCCGATGGCGAAGGCGCGCAGCGGCTCACTGATGATGTCCAGCAGGTTGTGCCGCGGGTCGAGTGCAGCCCAAGGGTTCTGGTAGACCAACTGCACCCGGCGCCGATAGGCCTGCAACTGCTTGCGCCCTGCGCCAAGTACCTGCTCGCCATCAAACAACACGCTGCCTGCGTCGGCCGGCTCTAGGGCCAGGATGATGCGCGCCGTGGTGGACTTGCCAGAGCCCGACTCGCCAACCAGGCTGGTAGTGCTGCCACGAGGCAGGCTGAAACTGACATCCGCCACCGCCGCCGGCCCCTGGCGGTTGAAGCGCCGCTGCAGCCCAGTGACCTGTAGCAAGGGCGCCGCAGGGTGATCGGCCGGGCGGGTACGACGCTGCTGCAACCGTGCCAAGGGTGAGGCATTGAGCAACTGGCGGGTGTAGGGGTGGCTGGGGGTATGCCACAGGTGTTCGGGCGTGCCGCTTTCGAGCAGTTGGCCGTGGCGCATGACCAGAATACGGTCGGCCCGGTCCAGCGCCACCGCCAAGTCATGGGTGATCAGTAACAGGCTGCTGCCGCGCGCGCGCACCAAATGCTGCAAACGGTCGAGGATCTGCCGCTGGACACTTACGTCGAGGGCGCTGGTGGGCTCGTCGGCGATCAGCAGCGGCGGGTCATTGGCCAGGGCGATGGCGATCAATACCCGCTGGCACATGCCGCCCGACAACTGATGGGGGTAGCACCGCAGCAGTTGCTCGGGCGCCTTGAGGCCAACCTGCTGTAGCAAGGCCAGCGCCTTGGCATGGGCTTCACTGTGCGCTACGCCATGCACAGTCATGGCTTCGATCACCTGGGCGCCGATGGTCTTGACCGGGTCCAGCGACGTACCTGGGTCTTGTGGCACGAAGCCGACCAGCCGGCCACGACGGGTTTGCCAGTCGCGCTCATTGAAGGTGTCGAGTGCCTGGCCCTGTAGCCACAGTTGGCCGTTTTGCCGTGCTGTAGCCGGCAGCAGACCCGCCAGGGCGGCAGCGGTGGTGGACTTGCCTGAGCCGGACTCGCCGACCAGGCAGACGATCTCGCCTGCGCCAATTTCCAGGTCCAGCGCCTGTACGGCGGGTTGTTGGCTGCCGGGGTAGTCGACGCGGAACTGGCGGATACGAACCAGTGGTGAACTCATCACGCTGCGCCCTCAAGTTGTTGCAGGCTGCGCGCCAGTTGTTGAGTGGCCAGGACCACCGCAGCCACCACCAGGCCAGGCAAGGTGGTGTACCACCAGGCCACGACCATGTAGTTGCGCCCCTCGGCGATCAGCAAGCCCCATTCTGGCTGGGGCGGCGGCGCGCCAAAGCCCAGAAAGCTCAGGGCCGAGACGGCCAACACGGCGCTGGCGAATTCCAGTGCGGCCAGGGCCAGCAACGGCCCTGCGGCATGTGGCAGCACGTGGCGGCAAAGGTTGGTCCAACTGCCAACCCCGGCCACCTGGGCTGCTTCGACAAAGCTGCGGCTGCGCCAGCGCAAGACTTCGCCACGGGCCAGGCGAGCGAACATCGCCACCGAAGAAAGCCCCACGGCCAGGGCAATTTCTAGCGTGCCGAAACCCAGGGCGGTAACGATGGCCATCGCCAACAACAAGGCAGGAATCGCCATCAGGACTTCCACCCCCATCGCCAACAGCCGGTCGGCGACGCCACCGAACCAGCCGGCAATGCCCCCCAGCAGGCTGCCGGCGACCAGGGCGATCAGTACCGCGATGCTGGTGGCCTGCAGCGACAGTGCCGCGCCATGCACGCAACGCGCATACAGGTCGCGGCCCAGGTGGTCCGTGCCGAACCAGTGGTCGGCGGAGGGGGCTTGCAGGGCCTGGCGTGGGTCAGCCAGCAGCGGGTCGGCGCTGCTGAACAGGTTCGGCCAGAAGGCCCAGCCCAGCACCACGATGAACAAGGCCACGCTCAGCGTCAGTGGCAGGCTGGGCCAGCGCACCGGGCGTGCCAGGCGGTAGGCAGGTTGCAGGATCATGGGCGGCTTCCTTGGCGGATACGGGGGTCGAGCAACGGGTAGGCCAGGTCGGTCAGCACGTTGGTCAGCACGTACAAGGCGGCGGCCAGCAGTACTACGCCCTGGACCACAGCGATGTCCTGGCTGGCAACAGCACCTTGGGCCAAGCGCCCGATGCCATCACGGGAGAACACGGTTTCAGTCACCACCGCGCCGGCCAGCAGATTGCCCAGCAGGGTGCCGGCCAGGCTCAGCAAGGGGATCGCTGCGTTGTGCAGAATATGCCCGCCAAGCAGCCGCCATGGCCCGACACCCTTGCTGCGCAGGGCCTGAACAAAGGGCTGTTGGCTGACCGTGACGATCGAGCGGCCAAGCACCTGGGCGATCATCGCCGCGCACGGCAGGGCCAAGGTCACGGCCGGCAGAACCAGGCTGGCCAGGCCTTGCCCACCCATGGCCGGCAACCAGTGCAGTTGAAAGGAAAACAGTTGCAGCAGCACCAGCCCGACCCAGAAGGTCGGCAGCGACACCACCACGGCAGGGGCATTGTGCAGCACGCTCTGCAACGGTCGCTGGCGTACGCGATGGGCCGCGAGCGCTAGGCAGATGCCCAGTGGCAGCGCCAGGCCAAGCGCCGTGAAGGCCAACGCCAAGGTGGCCGGCAATGCCGCTGCAAGTGCTGCGGTGACGGGCTTGCCGGTCTGCAGCGAAGTACCCAGGTCTAGCTGCAGCAACCGCCACAGCGCACCGGTGTACTGCTGCCAGAGGCTGCCGTCGAGGTGATAGCGAGCGCGCAGCTCAGCGACCTTGACCGGGTCTGCCGAGCCCGGTTCGCCGCTTTGCGCCAGCAGGATCGCTACCGGGTCACCGGGCAGCCCATAAAGGATGGCAAACGACAGGCTAAACGCTGCCCACAGCACCAGCAGTGACTGGGCCAGGCGCCACAGGTGCGCGGGGTGATGGTTCAGGGCGTTCATCGGTCAGTGACTCCCCGGTTGTACCAGCCAGGTGTCGTAGAACTGCAAGCGGGTCGAGGCCTCGTAATGCAGGCCGCGCACCGCATCGCGGAACGCCGTGACCGTAGCGGCCTCGACCAGCGGGATCACGTGGCCCTGCTCGAGCAGCTCGCGGCTGGCCTGGTGGATCAACGCTCCGCGCCTTTGCACATCGAGGCTGGCGGCCGAATCGATCAGGGTCTGGTCCAGTGCCAGCGGGCCTCGCACGTTGACGTTGCGCCCGCTGGCGAGGAACACCGTGCGCAGCACGTCCGGGTCGGCGCGGGTCAGGTTGAAGAACCACAGTTCGTAGTTCAGCGATGCCTGCAGCAGGCTGACTTGGCCGATGGTGGACTTGTTAAGGCGCAGCTCGATGCCGGCCTGGCGCAGTTGCTGCTGTACCAATTCCAGCACCGGTGTGCTGGCCTGCCAGTAGTCGAGGGCAAAGCTCAAGCGCTTGCCTTCACGCTGCCGCCAACCGTCGGCGCCCTTGTGCCAGCCGGCGCTGTCCAGCAATTGGCCGGCACCTTTTGGGTCGTAGGCGAGCACCGCGCTTAGGTCCTGGTAGTAGGGCGTGCTACTGGCGAGCACGGAACTTGCTGGTTTCTGGTAGCGGGAGATCACGCCCTTGAACTGGCTGCGGTCGATCGCCTTGTTCAGTGCCTGACGCACCTTGGCATCGTCCAGCGGCGGGCGGGACTCGTTGGGCGTCAGGTTGAAGACGATGCCTGGGTTAGACCGCGCGATGGACGCAATGCCCTGGGCCTGCAGCACCGCTTCGTCCTGTACCGGCACGCTGGTGTTCACGTCGATTTGCCCGGACAGCAGGCTGCCCAGGCGCACGCCGGACTCGGGCAGGATGTGAAACTCGATAGCCTCCAGCCAGGCACGGCCCTTGTGTTCGGCCAGCGAAGACGGCCAGGCGTAATCGGCGCGGGCTTCGATGCGCACCAGGCGGTTGTGCTCGAAGCTTTTTACGTTGAATGGCCCGGAGCCCACCAAGGCGCCCTGACAGCGTTGTTCGGCGCTACGTGCCAGGGTACTGGGTGCCAGCAGCCCCAGGCTCATGGTCGAGGTCGCCTGAAGGAACTGCGCGTTGGCCTGTTTGAAGCGGATGCGCACGCTCAGCGGCCCAATGACTTCGACGGTTTCAAGGCCAGCCAAGTAAGTGCTGGCCAGTTGTGCCTGGGCACCGAGGGCGACGATGGCCTCGAAATTGGCCTTGACCGCTGCGGCGTCCAGCACGCTGCCATCGCTGAAGGTCACCCCTTCACGCAGGTGAAAGGTGAACTGGCGCGAGTCCTCGCTGACTTCCCAGCGCTCGGCCAGCCAGGGCACGATCTCGGCGGTCTGCGGGTCTTGGTCGGTCAGCGAGTCCACCAGTTGCCGGCCAACGTTGAGGGCGGTGTTGTTGCCCGCCTGTTGCGGGTCGATGCAGTTGGGGTCGCCGTCGAACGCCACCCGCAGCACGCCGCCATGCTGCGGCTGCGCCGGGGCGCCCAGGTTGGCCTGCTGCACGCTTTTACCATCGCAGCCGGCCAGGCTCAGGGCGATGGCCAGGCTCAGTGTCGCCAGGGGTCGGAACATGGGCTCTCCTTAAAAGAAGCGGTTGGCGCGGTAAGGCAGGCCTAGGTTTTGCCGCAGGGTGGTGCCGGCGTATTCGCGCTGGAACAGGCCGCGGCGTTGCAGCTCTGGGATCACGCCATCTACGAAGTCATCGATGGCTGAGTGCAGGCCGCTGAACATGATGTTGAAGCCATCGGCGGCGCCGGCTTCGTACCAGGCCTGCAGGTCGTCGGCGATGCTCTGCGGCGTGCCGATCAGGATGCGATGGCCGCCGGAGGTGAGTTGGTTGAACAGTTGACGCACGGTCGGCCGCTCGCGGCGGATCAGGTCGAACACCAGCTTTTGCCGGCTCTGGTGGGTGTTGGTGGTGAAAGTCTCTGGGGGCAGGGGCACTGCTTCGTCGAAGGGCAACTCCGAGAGGTCGTAGCCGAGGCTGGCGAAACGCGAGATGGAACTGAGAAAGGCTTTGGGCTCCAGCAGTTCTTGCTGGCGGTCGTACTTGGCCTGGGCTTCAGCCTGTGTCTTGCCCACTACCGGCGAGACGCCCGGCAACACTTTCAGTGCATCGGCACGGCGCCCAAAACCGGCGGCGGCCTGCTTGGTCTCCTCGTAGAACGCCTGGCCTTGGGCGATGGTGTGCTGGGCGGTGAAGATCAATTCGCCAACCCGCGCCGCCAGCCGCTTGCCAGCTACAGAAGCGCCGGCCTGGGCGACCACCGGATGACCTTGCGGCGATCGCGCCACGTTGAGCGGCCCGCGCACCTGGAAGTGTTCGCCTTGATGTTCGAGCACATGCAGTTTGTCGATGTCCAGCCAGGTACCACTGGCCTTGTCCTGGACAAACGCATCGTCGGCCCAGCTGTCCCACAGGCCGCTGACCACGTCGTAGAACTCTTCGGCACGGGCGTAGCGGTCATCGTGTTCGACGTGCTCCTGGCGGTTGAAGTTTTCGCCGCCGCCCAGCGACGTCACCAGGTTCCAGCCGGCCCGGCCTCCGCTCAGGTGGTCCAGTGCAGCGTATTTGCGGGCGATGTTGTAGGGCTCGTTATAAGTGCTGCTGGCCGTGGCGATCAGGCCGATATGGCGGGTGCTGGCGGCCAGCGCCGGGGCAAGGATCAAAGGGTCCCAACGCACGCTGTTGGGGCCACGCTGCAGGGCCAGGTCGAGTTTGACGTCGAGCGTGTCGTTGAAAAAAAGCGCGTGAAACCGCCCGGCTTCCAGCTTGCGGGCAATGTATTGGTAATGCTCCAGGCTCTTGAAGGTATCGAGCGGTGCCTCCGGCAGGCGCCAGGCGCTGCCGCTGAGGGTGCCGGGGATGAACGCGCCGAGTATGAACGGGCCGTGGCTCATGGTGCTTCTCCTGGCGCCCGCCACACACGGCGGGCGCTGTGTGAGTGGGGTCAGAAGTTGTAGGCGATGCGCGTGTACCAGAAGCCACCGTAAGGGTCGAACGGCGAAATGGCACCGAACTTGGGGAAGCCATTGGTATCGCCGGCGGGGTAGCCGTTGTTGTCGGCACGTACGTCGAACAGGTTGTTGGCACCCACGGCGACATCGAAGTGGTCGGTCAGGGCGTAGGCGACTTCCAGGTCAGTCAGCCACTTGGCGCCGTAGGTCACGTCATAATCGGGGTTGGCGTCGCGGGCGATGACTTTGTCGTAGCGGGTCAGGCCGGCGTTGATGGTGAAGCGCTCGATTTGCCAGTTGGCGCTGAGCATCAGCTTGGTCTTGGGGTTGGCCACGGTCAGGTAACCCTGGGCGACGCGGTCGAACAGTTCGAGGTTGTTGCCTGCGGCGCGCAGCGATGCCGGTGTCTGCTTGATGTCGTCGATGATGGTCTTGTTGTAGTTGACCCCCAGGCCGTACTTGACCCGGCCAAAGCGCCCATAGTCGACGCGGTAGTCGGCCACCAGGTCGACGCCACGGGTGGTGGTGTCAGCTGCGTTGGTGAAGTACTTGACGCGGTAGCCTGGCTTGTAGCCGTTGGCGACCAGTTGCTGATCGACGCCGTTGCCATAAAGAAAGCCCGTCAATGCAATGCGGTCGCGGATTTCGATTTGGTAGGCATCCAGGGTCACGCTGGCCTGCGGCAAGGGTTGCCAGGTCAGGCCGAGGCTGATGTTGCGTGACTTTTCCGGGCTGAGGTCTTCGGCGCCCAGGGCTTTGGCCAACGGCGAATCCACCCGCACGGTCTTGGCTTCGACGAACTGCGCCACACCGTCGACGGTGGTGTACTGGTTGGCGGTCTGGGCGTAGACCGACTGCGACAGCGACGGGGCGCGAAAGCCGTTGCTGAGGGTGCCGCGCAGGGCAAAGGTTGGCGTGAAGTCGTATCGTGCGGAAAACTTGCCGCTGCGGGTATTGCCGCTGCTGTCATCGTATTTTTCGAAGCGCGCGGCCACGCCGAGCCAGAGTTTTTCCGTCGGGTTCAGGCCCAGGTCAACGTAGCTGGCGTAGCTGTTGCGGCTGAGTTGGCCTTCATCTTCCGGGGTCAGGGTAATGGCGCCTTGGGCGCCCACCGCTGCCGGTTGGCCGGCCAAGGGGCCGCTGGGGTAGAAGTAGCCGCCGTTGATGTACGAGAGCGGGTCGTCGGACTCGGTCTTGTACCGTTCGTGGCGGTGTTCCAGGCCCCAGGAAACCTGCAAGGGCTTGGCCAGGCCAACCTCGAAGGCGCGGGTCAGGTCGAGGTTGTTGGTCCACTGGTCGAAGGTATTGGTATAGGTGTCGAAGCGGGTCGGGCTGGTCGGGCCGAGCGAGGCGTTGAGGGTTTCGTCGGCACCGGCTTGGCCTTTGTCGCGGCCGAAGGTGGAGCTCAGGTCCCAGTGCCATTCGGCGAACTCACCCTTGCCACCGGCGGCTGCCTGGTAGTCGGTTTCTTCCAGGGTGTAGAAGGGGGCGGTGCCGTCCGGGTAGATCTCGGGGATGATGTTGGTGGAATTGGGCCGGCGGTAGTTTTGCCCGCCGCGGGCATCACGCTTGCTGAAGGTCGAGAAGGAATACAGGGTCAGCGCGTCGCTCACCGGCAGTTCGGCGTTATACGACAGGTTGATGGCCTTGATCTTGGGCAGGCCGTTTTTTTGCACTTCGCGGTCGGCGGTGTCGTTGCGGGGGTCGCCGGCGAAATACAGGTTGCCGGTGGCGGCGCGTGAGCGGGTGGCGGTCTGGACCGACTTGGCGTCCAACGCATAGTTGAAGAAGCCGCCGTTGTCGCCCAGGGCCAGGCCCTGGTTGAGGGTTTGGCGCAGGTTACCGCCGTCGCCGTCCTCATAGTATTGGCCGTACTGGGTGCTGGCCGATCCGCCGTTGTCGCGCTGCTTGAGGATGATGTTGATCACCCCGGCGATGGCGTCGGAGCCGTACTGCGCCGAGGCGCCGTCGCGCAGTACTTCGACGTGGTCGATGGCACTGATGGGGATCATGTCCAAGTCCACCGGGTTGGTCCCGTAGGCGGCGGTGGAGTCGAGGTTGATCACTGCGCTGTTGTGGCGGCGCTTGCCGTTGACCAGCACCAGTACGTTGGAGCCATTAAGCCCGCGCAAGCTATAGGGGCGGGCGATGCTGTCATTGGACGAACCGGAAGGGCGCTGGGAAAATGATGGCAGGGTTTTCTGCAGGGCACCGCGCAGGCTGGACTCGCCTGTTTGCTCCAGTTGCTTGCTGTCGATGACGTCGATCGGTGCCGGGCTGCTGGTGACGGTACGTACTTCGCTGCCCCGCGAGCCGGTGACGATCACCGTGTCGAGGGCGGCGTCATCCTCCGCTGCCATGGCCAGGGGGGTGAGCAGGTAGCCAGCGAATACGGCGGGTGCCAGCGTTAAAGAGGTAAACACAGACTTCATGACTGTTCCTTCGGTTCGATTGGCAGATCAGGCCCTGGATGTGCGATCGAACGGGCTCTCATAAGGTGTTTCACGCAGTGCAGGCGCAGCCTGGCCCGCAGGAGGTCCGTTGCTCCCGTGGCTGAGGTGCCTGTGAATCGTCCGGCGCGCGCCGGTGCGGGGTGCCGCGGCGGGTCTCTAGCCGCTGAGCAAGGGGGTGAAGCGGTCGTCCCAGAAGCCCCGCACATCCAGTGCCTGGCGGATCAGCCCGCTGTCGTGGAACAGGTCGGCGATGTGCTGCTGGGCAACGATGTCTGCCTGGCTGACGGGCAATAGCCGACAGGGCTGCTGACGTTGCGCGAACTGTTGCAAATAGAGGTCGCTGGAAATCCCGGTAAGGGCTTGGTTACGTGCAGCCCATTCATGGGGGTTGTGCTCGACCCAGTCCCAAGTGGCTTTTTCGCGCTGCAAAAAGTCGCGAATGGCGGCCTGTTTGCCCGGCTGCTGCAACGCCTGGGGGGTGGTTGCAATCAGGTAGTTGCCGCAGTGATAGGGGCTGGCGTCGGCCAGCGCCATGCCATCCATGGCCGTCTGCGCTTGCAGGGCACCGATACCGCCGGCGACGATGGCGTCCAGGTGGCCGTTTTGAAATGCCACCAGCGCATCCCGGGCAGGCATGGGCCTGGCCTGGATATCGGCAAGGGTCAGGCCGTTGTCGCGCAGCAGGTTGAGCATCAGGTAGTGGGTGTCGGTGGCGCGGACGAAGCTCACGCGCTTGCCCTTGAGGTCAGCGATGGAGGCGATGCCGCTGCTGCGTTTGACGATCACACTGCTGCGGTTCTGCTCGCCTTGGTAGCTGGCGATCAACACCAGCGGGTTACCGGCCACGCTGGCGAACAGGGGTAGCACCGGGCTCATGAAGGCGTAGTCGAGGCTGTTGCTGGCAAAGGCCTCCAGCACCATGGCGCCCCCGGGCACGTCTACCCAGTGCAGCGGGTAGGGTGTTTGCGCTTGCCCCGCGTCGGCGAGAAAACTCGCGGCCTGGCCCTTGTAGCGCCAAACCCGCAAGGCTTCATTGGCGCGTGCCAGGGCGGGGGCCAAGCCTACGGCCAGCCCGGCAATGGCGCTGTTGCGTAGGAAGGTGCGGCGGCTGATGCTGATTGCCATAGGGTGCGCCTCAGTCCAACAGGTCGGGTTGTTGCTGGACGATGCGGTCCCACAGCGGCAGGAAGTTCAGCCAACCGAACAGCTCGCGCTGGGCAGGGTTGACGGGGGCTTCGTCCAGGTCCGGGATACGCGGTTGGCCGGCAGCGTAAGCCAGCAGGTGGGCGCGGGCGCTGTCGTCGGCGAGGATGAAGCGCCAGGCAGCGCTTTCCACAGTCTGGCCCGTGGTCCACAGGCCGTGGTTCTGCCAGACCAGCAGGTTGTTGTCGGCGAAGGTTTCGACGAAGGCTTGTGCCACTTGGTCGCGGTCTTGCAGCAGGCCGCCTTCGGGCGTGCGCAGGGCGTGGCGGTCGAACAGCACCTGCTCACCGGCGAAGGCAGACGACTCTGCAGTGATCGGCTGGAACAAACGCCCCAGCGCTGACCAGGCCCGCCCATGGAAGCCATGCAGGTGGGCGATACCCACCACGTCAGGCCGGGCGCGTTGCAACGCGTAATGCAGCTCAAGGGCGCTGGTATTAAGCAGGCCGTCACCTTCGACCACCTGGCCTTCGCCGTTTACCCGCAGCAGGTCACGGGTGCGGATGTGCGAGAACGGCACTCCCAAGGGGTTGATCCAGTAGTGGTCGGTCTCGATCGGGTCGCGTGCCGTGAAATGGCCGGCCAGGCCTACTTCAAAGCCCAGTTCGGCGAACAGCCGATAGGACGCTGCAAGGCGCTGCTTGCGGTGCAGGCGCTCGGCGAGCGGGTCGCTTAACGTGGGCGCAGCGGTGATTTGCAGGCGATGGTCGAGGTTGGGCAGGCGGGCGACACTGTGGCGCGCAGCAGGTTGGCTCATGGCAGTACCTCACGGAGGAAATGATCGTTTGCCGATCATCCGTTCTGCCATGTCCGCCGTTTCAAGGGCAGGGCTCGCAGGTGGATGAATCGGGGCCTCCACCATGCGAGGGGTCGGGTCTGAGGGGACTGTAGCAAGGGGGTAGGGGCGGGAAGAAATACTGTTTTGATCTATTTTTATTATTATTTTTACGAATAAAAATTAGCGATGATATTTGAATAATGCATGTAAGGCGTGTGCTTGCCCGTGACGCGGGGCCTTGCGGGCAAAGCCCTGGCTGAAGCATGGGTGAAAACTACTCAGCGCTGTTCACCTTTGGTGCGTAAATGCCTCAAATCAAGGCAGCTGGCACACATCATCTCGACTCATTCGATGCTTAAATGTGCAGAGTGCACAGTATTGTCTGTGCTGTTCGCCCGTTGCGCTTCGGTTTCCATCCCTTGTAAAACCGGCCCGCATATTGCTCTTCCTGCTCCCGTCTACCACCCGGAGCCCCGTGCAATGAGCTCACCAACCGAATTCCCGCTTTGCGAAGCCCCGCAGTCGTCCCGCAAGGGCCTGCTACCGATAGCCATGGTGCTGTTCAGTTTCACGTTCTTCACTGGCACGATGTTCGCCGGTGGCAAATTGGGCATGGCCTTCAACTTCGTCGACATGCTGTGGGTTGCCACGGTCGGCAACACGCTGTTGGCGTTATACGCCGCAACCCTCGCGTTCATCGCGTCACGCAGTGGGCTGAACACCGTGTTGATGGGCCGCTTCTGCTTCGGTGAAGCGGGCAGCCGACTCTCCGACTTCTTGCTGGGGTTCGCTGAACTGGGCTGGTACGCCTGGGGCACCGCGACCGTGGCGATCGTGCTGGTCAAATTGTTGAGCCTGGCGAGCGGCTTCACTGTGCCGCTGATGGTGCTGTTCGGCCTGGGCTTCAGTATTACGGCCATTATCGGCTTCAAAGGGCTGGACCTGTTGTCGCGGGTATCAGTGCCCTTGATGTTCGTGCTGTTGCTGGTGTCGATGTACATCGCCACCCACGATGCCGGTGGCTTTGCTGGCCTTGCCGCGGTGGTGCCACACGAGACCATGACTTTTTCGGCGGCCGTGACCATGGTTTTCGGCACCTTCGCCAGTGGCGCCACCCAGGCCACCAACTGGACACGCCTGGCACGCAGCGGGCGGGTGGCGGTGGTTGCCAGCATCGTTGCGTTTCTGCTGGGCAACGGCCTGATGGTGGTTGCCGGTGCCTGGTGCGCGATGGTGTATCAGCAGGCCGACATCGTCGAGGTGATGATGCTGCAGGGCCTGTCGTTCGCGGCAGTGGTGATGCTCTGCCTGAACCTTTGGACCATCCAGGGCCCGACCATCTACAACGTGTCGGCAGCTGCCTGCCACCTGCTGCGCAGTGAGCGGCGGCGGACCGCGACGCTGGTGGCGGCAGGGGTGGGCATTGTGCTGGCGATCGGCGGCATGTACGAATTGCTGATTCCGTTTTTGGTGCTGTTGGGGTCGGTCATCCCGCCGGTAGGTGGGGTGATCATGGCCGATTTCTGGTATCGCCACCGTGGCCAGTATCCCGCATTGGCCACAGCCACCCTGCCGCGTTACAACCTGAGGGGGCTTTGTGCCTATGCCGTCGGCGCGGTACTGGCGTATGCCTCGCCCTGGGTTGCGCCGTTGGTAGGTATTGCTGCCTCGGCGCTGTGCTACATCCTCTTGCTTGAACTGAGCGGCCGAAGCCGGGTGGTGGGCGAGGCCGGTGTCGAGCCGTGAGCCTGGCACTGGCAGACATTCTGCACCTGCCTGGCTTGCAGGAGATGACCGTGCGCGCAGGCGCACGCAACCTGCAGCGTCGGGTGCGCTGGCCTTACGTCGCAGAGAACGAGGGCATCGCCGAGTGGGTGATGGGCGGTGAACTGGTGTTCGTCACCGGCATCAACCACCCGCGTGGCGAGGCCAACCTGCTGAGCCTGGTGGAAGACGGCGAGGCCGTGGGTATTGCCGGCTTGGTGATCCTCACCGGTGGCACTTTCATCCAGGCTATCCCGCCAGCGGTGGTTGCCCGCGCCGAGCAACTGGGCTTGCCGTTGATTGAGCAGCCCTATGCGCTGAAAATGGTCGTGGTCACCCACCTGATCGGCACGGCCCTGGTGCAGATGACCCAGGTGCGCCGCTCGCGCAACGACATCCTCGGGCAGCTGTTGACCGGCGACTACCCAAGCCTGGCCATCGCCCGGCAACGGGCAACGCACCTGGCCCTGGCGCTGGACGAGCCGCGACGCCTGCTGGCGCTGCGCTTGTCGGGCGTCGATGGCGTATTCGAGCGCCACGGGCTGGCCCAAGGCGAGCGTTTGTGGCAAGGCATTCGGCAAGCCCTTGAAGACCAGCTGGAGGCCTGGTGCCGCAGCCGGCCGGGCACCGTGACGGCCCATTTGCCGGGCGACCTGTTCGTACTGTTGCTGCCCGATGCGCCGGGCTTGCCTGCTACGCTGGCCGCGCTGCACCGGCAATTGGCGGGCGTGGCAGGGGAGTTGGGCCTCTATATGGGGCTGTCGAGCCTCGCGGAAGATTGCGCGCACTACCGCCGGGCGCTCAACGAGGCCCGCCAGGCCCTGGAAGTGGCGCAAAACCTGCGTCCCGCCAATGGCTATTGCGATTTCAGCGAGCTGGGCGTGCTGCGCCTGCTGCAAGGGATCGTCGATCGGTCGTTGATCGACGACTTCGTCACCCAGACACTAGGGCCGCTGATCGCGCCCGGCCGCAAGCACCCGAATACACTGGTGCATACCCTTGATGCCCTGCTCAAGGAAAACGGCAACGGCCTGAAAGCCGCGCAACGCCTGGGGCTGCACCGCAATACCATCAATCAACGCATTCAACGCATCGAACACCTGAGCGGGCAGTCGCTGGACGACCCGCTTTTCCGTATGAATGCTTCGGTCGCCATGCTGGTGTGGCGCATGACCGAAGCCCAAGGCAAGGAGTAACGCCATGAACATCATCAACGCAAAACTGCGAGGCAAGGCTGGCCTGTTTCGCATCGAACTGAACGGTGACCGCATCGCCAGCATCACGCCACAGGGCGACCCGGTGGCGCCAGGCGGCGCTGATGACCTGGATGCCAAACAGAACCTGGTGGTAGCGCCCTTTGTCGAGCCGCACATTCACCTGGATGCCACCCTGACGGCCGGCGAGCCGAAGTGGAACATGAGCGGCACGTTGTTCGAAGGCATCGAACGCTGGGCCGAGCGCAAGGAAATCACCACCCACGAAGACATCAAGGGCCGCGCCAAGAAGACCATCAACATGCTGGTGGACCACGGTATCCAGCATGTGCGCACCCATGTCGACGTCACCGACCCCAAGCTCACTGCCCTTAAGGCCATGGTCGAAGTGCGTGAGGAGGTGCGCCATTTGGTCGACCTGCAGATCGTCGCCTTCCCGCAGGAGGGCATCGAGTCGTATGCCAATGGGCGGGCGCTGATGACCGAAGCCGTGGCCATCGGCGCCGACGTGGTCGGCGGTATTCCGCATTTCGAAAACACCCGCGACCAGGGCGTGTCGTCGGTCAAGTTCCTGATGGACCTGGCCGAGCGAACCGGCTGCCTGGTGGACGTGCACTGCGACGAAACCGACGACCCGCAGTCGCGCTTTCTCGAAGTGCTGGCCGAAGAAGCGCGGGTGCGCGACATGGGCGCCCGGGTCACGGCCAGCCATACCGTGGCCATGGGCTCCTACGACAACGCCTACTGCTACAAGCTGTTCCGTTTGCTCAAGTTGTCGGGCATCAACTTCGTCTCGTGCCCGACCGAGAGCATTCACCTGCAAGGGCGCTTCGACAGCTACCCCAAGCGCCGCGGCGTGACCCGCGTGGCGGAGATCGACCGGGCGGGCATGAACGTGTGCTTTGGCCAGGACTCGATCGTCGACCCGTGGTACCCGTTGGGCAATGGCAACATCTTGCGCATTCTTGAAGCCGGGCTGCACATCTGCCACATGCTCGGCTACGAAGACTTGCAACGCTGCCTGGACCTGATCACCGACAACAGCGCCCGCACGCTCAACCTGGGGGAGCGTTATGGCATCGAGGTGGGGCGGCCGGCGAACCTGCTGCTGCTGTCGGCGCCGGATGACTACGAGATGGTGCGCAGCCAGGGGCATGCGCTGGTGTCGGTGCGCAACGGCAAGGTGTTGATGCGGCGTACGCCGGCGCAGGTCGAACGCCTGGCCTGACACCGCTGCACGCTGCAAACGCAACGCCCCGCTGGCTTTTGCCAGGCGGGGCGTTTTGCTTTCTGCGCTTCGTGTACGCGTTTCCCAGTCAAAAACCGCTTATTTGGTCACTCACATGCGATAAGCCGTGATTATTCCATGTTAACTAGCACTTGAATTAGAGGTGCTGAACGGTCAAAATTAGTACGTAATTACATATTACGTATTCCAGTACAAAATCGTAGGAGCACGCATGGCCCGGGGCGGTATCAACAAGGTGGTAGTGCAGCAAGCGCGTCAGGCGCTGATCGCCCGCGGGGAGAACCCCAGCATCGATGCGGTACGTATCGAGCTGGGCAACACCGGCTCGAAAAGCACGATTCATCGCTACCTGAAGGAGCTCAATGGCCAGCAAACCGTGGCAACGGCGGGCGCCCCTGGGTTGAGCGACACGCTTGGGCGTTTTGTCGGGCAGTTGGCAACACAGCTACAGGAAGAGGCGGATATACGCATCGAAGAGGCCGAAAGCGTTTTCACCCAGCAACGCGAACAGCTCGAAGCACAATTGCAGTTGGCCCAAGAAGCGCTGGCTGCGGCGCATCAACAGCAAAAGATCCAGGACGCGGCACTGGCTGCCGAATCGGAGAAACTGCTGTCCACGCAAAGCACCTTGCAGGCTGAGCAACTGCGCAGTGCCAGCCTCAATCAGTCATTGGGCGAGTTGCAATTGCGCCTGAACGACAAGGAAGAGCAGGTGCGGTCACTCGAAGACAAGCATCGCCACGCCCGCGATGCCCTGGAGCACTACCGCAGCGCCAGCCGCGAACAGCGCGAGCAGGACCAGCGCCGCCACGAGGCGCAACTGCAACAGTTGCAAGTTGAAGTACGGCAACTGCAGCAGGGCATGATGGTCAAGCAGGACGAACTGACCCGCCTGCACCGTGATAACGAGCGCTTGCTCGGCGAGCATCGCCAGGCCACCAGCGAACGCAAGGCACGTGACGAACTGCTTGAACAGCGGGACGCGCAGATTCAGGGCCTGCGAACGATTTTGGCTCAAGCCCAAGGGGCGACCGAGGAAATGCGGCGGCAGTTGGATGTGCAAACGCAAAACCTGGAAGACAAGCGCGAACTGTATGCCGAACAGGTGCGCCAAGTGCAGCGTCTGCAGGATGAGCTGCTAGAGCGCGATGAGGCGCTGAAGGCGGTTCGCTCGCAATTGAGCGAAGCCACTCAAGCAAAATGAGCTACTGATAAATCAAACTTCCTCGGGCTGATGCTTTCTTCCGTATACATTCACAGGAGAAAGTGCCATGCCAACGCCTGGAAAGCAGCACACACAGCAAGAGGGGCCTCATTCTTCCGATCACGGTGACAAACAGGAAGACCTGGGGTTCGACCCGGACTCACCAGACTTGGAAGACCCGCAGGTTGACCCGCAAGGCCCGGCTATCGCCCCGCGTGACGTCGAGAAAGATAAATGAGAGAAGGGGCCGCTGAGCGGCCCCGCATTCACGTTGGCTAGCGCGCCAATTGCTTCGCGGCTTCTACCCCCGAAGCGGACAGCTTTATCGGATACTGCAGGCTAATGCGGTGATCACCGTCTATGGCAACGGCACCATCGTGAATCAATCCGTGGTCCTGGAGTGTCTTCAACATGCCGGCCACCGCTTTTTCACCGCGGTAGTTGTCCAGCACCTCCTTGCCCAACCCCTCGGGGTGGGCATGCAGCAGACGGGTCAACACTTCCGAGCGCAATGCATCATTACTCATATCTGGCCTCACTTACCGTGCTTGGCCTGAAGTGCCTTGGCATGCTCCAGGTGCTGTTCGAGTTTAGGCAGCGTAGCGCTGGCGAATGCCTTCAGTTCAGCCTTATCGGACGATGCCGCTTCTTTCTTGAACAGTTCGACGGCCTTCTCATGGGCATCGACCTGGTTGTTGATATAAGACTTGTCGAAGGATTCATCACGCCATTCCAAGATCATCTTCTTGACCTTGTCGGTCAGCGCTGCTTCATCCGGGACTGAAATATCGAGTTTACGGGCAATGTCGCCAAGCTTCTGGTTGGCCTGGGTATGGTCAGTCACCATCTGCTGTGCGAATGATTTGATATCGGCGCTCTGGCTTTTCTCTTTGGCCAGGTTGCCTGTCACCACCTCCGCAATACCCGCTTCGGTGGCCGCGTCAACGAAATCATCGGAACTCGCTGCCATCGCATGCACAGAGGCCAGGCCCAATGCTATCGACAACCCGATGCGCTTGATCAATAAATTGCTCATGCTTCACTCCTTAACCGTTGGCGCGACTTCAGTGTCGCTTACAGTTGAGCGCTCGCAGGCGGCAAAGGTTTAAAGAGTTTGCCGGCCGGCTCCTTTTCTCAGTGAGGTTGAACGCTGGCGCAGGGCAAGGCTCACACATTCAAAGCGGGTAGCGAGGAGCCACGCACATGAGCATTGAACGCAGCATTCCTGAGTTGCAGGCTTGGTACGCCCAGTATGACGATGTCAGTTACCAGCGCGAGTCACCGGATGCCTATCATCATGAACTGGTGCGCACGGCCGAAGCCCTGCGTGATGACGGCGCCATCGACTGGGATGACTGGTTGCAGCTCAAGGCCATGGCCGACCAGGCACACATCAACGCGCTCGAAGATGCAGTACAGGCGCATATCGACGACCCTGACGCATGAAAGCGCTGAAGATCGCCACCTTCAATATCAACGGTATTCGCAGCCGATTGCCGGCATTGATCGCCTGGCTAGAGCGAGAGAAGCCTGACATCGCCTGCCTGCAAGAGCTGAAAGCGCCCGACCAGCAGTTCCCGCGTGAAGCGCTAGAAACGGTGGGTTACGGGTGTTTGTACCAAGGGCAGCCTTCGTGGAACGGCGTTGCCATTCTCGCGCGTGGCAGTGAGCCACTCGAAGTGCGCCGCGGCCTACCCGGCATGGATGATGACGGCCAGAGCCGCTACCTGGAGGCAGCCGTGCAGGGGCTGATCATCGGCTGCCTCTACCTGCCCAACGGCAACCCGCAACCCGGGCCTAAGTTCGACTATAAACTGCGCTGGTTCCAATGCCTGATCGACCATGCGGCCAGTTTGCAAAAGAGCGGGCACCCGGCAGTGTTAGCCGGCGATTTCAACGTCGTCCCCACCGATTTCGACATCTATAACCCGCGCTCCTGGCTCAAGGACGCGCTGCTGCAACCTGAGACCCGCGATTGCTACCAGCGTTTGCTCAACCAGGGCTGGACAGATGCGCTGCGCCACCTGCACCCTGACGAGCGGGTTTATACCTTCTGGGACTATTTTCGCAATCACTGGCAGCGTAACGCCGGGCTGCGCATCGACCATGTGTTGCTCAACCCTGAACTTGCGCCTTACCTAAAGGCTGCAGGCGTGGACGCCTGGGTACGCAACGAACCCAAGGCCAGCGACCATGCACCGGTGTGGATCGAGCTGGCTTCGCGTAAGCAGCGCTGAACTATAGTCATAAGCGGCGAACGCGAGACAACAAGGGAATAGGATGTGCGCAGCCAGGAAACAGGATGACGATGGGCACCTCGCGGTAGCGGGCGAGGGCCGCGCTGTGGCGTTGTTCCGCCAGGTCCTGGCGTTCATGGTGGTGGTGATGCTGGCCTTCGTGATGGTAGAAGGCTGGCGAATCTGGCGTGATTACCGTCACGCGTTCAGCAATGCCGAAAACATGGTGACCAACCTGGCTCGGGCGACGGCGCAACACGCCGAGGACGCCATTCGCCAAGTGGATGTCGTCAGCGCGTCCTTGGCCGAGCGCCTGGAGGGCGATGGTTTCGAGCATATGAACCGCCCGCGCCTGCAGGCATTGCTTGCGCGGCAAAAAGCGCTCATGCCGCAGTTGCACGGGCTGTTCGTGTATGGCGCGGATGGCCGCTGGCTGGTTACCGACCAGGCGACCCTACCGCCCAACCTCAACAATGCTGACCGCGACTATTTTGTTTACCACCGCAATCATCGCGACCGGCAGGTGCGCATCGGTTCGGTGGTGCGAAGCCGCTCGACTGGCGATTTGATCATCCCCATTTCGCGGCGCCTGGAATACCCTGACGGGCATTTTGCCGGGGTGCTGTTGGGCACGATCAAAGTGGACTGGTTCGTGCGCTATTACGGCGATTTTAAGATCGACGAGCGTGGCGCGCTGGTGCTGGCCAAACGTGACGGCACGATTCTGGTCCGTCGCCCGTTCGTTTCGAGGGTCGTTGGGCGCACATTGGCCAACAGCGAAGTCTTTCGCAACCACTTGCCCTATGCCGATGAAGGGCTGGTCGAGGCAGTCGCGGTAGTCGATGGCACGCCTCGCCTATATGCCTACCGGGCGCTGTCGAGTTACCCGTTGGTGGTAGAGGCTGGCCTGTCGCGGGAATCCATAGTGGCGCCCTGGCGGCACGACGCGATCAAATCAGTGGCTGTGCTGTTGCTGTTGTTGGTGGGGTTGGCAGCGTTCGGCGGGGTAGTGTTGCGCCAACTGCGCGAACGCATTGTGATAGAGCGCGCCTTGCACCAGGCGCACCAGACGCTGAAATCCCTGGCCATGACCGACAGCCTGACTGGGCTTGGCAACCGCCGGCGGCTGGATGCAGTGTTCGAGCCCGAGGTGCGGCGGGCTCGACGGCAAGGTTACCCAGTAGCGCTGGTGATGCTCGACCTCGACCACTTCAAGGCTTACAACGACCGTTACGGGCACCTTGCCGGCGACCAGTGCCTGCGGCGTTTCGCCGAGCTGCTGCAACAGGCGTTGAAGCGCCCGGCAGACCTGGCGGTGCGCTTCGGTGGCGAGGAGTTCACGCTATTGATGCCCGACACCGATGGGCCGGGTGCCGAGCTTGTCGTGCAGGAAATACAGCAGGTGTTGCGCCGCCATGTGATCGAGCACGGTGGCAGCCCCTTGGGGCGGGTGACGTTCAGTGCCGGCATTGCGATCGGCGACCCGGCTCGGCAAGCCATAACGCCCGAGCGCCTGATGGCGGCGGCAGATAGCGCGTTGTACCAGGCCAAGGGGCAGGGGCGGGACGGTTACTGCGTGGCTAACAATGCCTCGGCAGGTGTAGACCCATGATCGCCCATCAAGGGCGAGCACGGCAGGCGCTGTTCAATCGATGCTCATGCGCATTGCACAACGCCCGACAAGCCCATGGGCATGCTCGTTGGCCAGAATGTCCCGCAGCCGCGTGCATAACAGGCCTTCATCAATAGCCTCGAACCCATAGCGTGCATAGAAAGGTGCATTCCAGGGCACGTCGACAAAGGTGGTCAAGGTCAGTTCTCGAACGCCGGCGGCTTGCGCCGCGTCGACCAGTTGATTCAGCAGCAGGCGCCCGATCCCTTGCCCTTGAGCTTCCCGGCGCACGGAAATCTCATGAATGTGCAATGCCTGTTGCTCCCGCCGTGCGCACACAAAGCCTAGGATCTGCTCGGCGTCACCCTCCGCCAGCCAGCTTGCGCCTGCATCGACGAATCCTTGATGCGCTGTGCTGTCCATTACTTCGCCTTGTGCCAGCCACGCCAGCGCCGGCAGTTGGGCGAAAGCCTGGGCGGCTGAACGCTCGACCTCGGCCAGCCAGGGGATATCGCGGGTGAGGGTAGGGCGTATATGCACAGTCGGGTCCTGCAAACCGTGGGATGGGTGGGCGTCAGTCTGCCGCCACCTCTTGTGGCTGCAACTGCCAGCGCACCGAGCTTACACCTTTTTCCAGGCTCACCCGGCTGACCAGCCGTTCCAGCTGCGCCGGTGCCTGCGGGTTGCCCAGCAGTTCGGCGCGTACTTCGAGGCGCGCCGGGTTGGGCAGGTCCTCGCTGTGCAGCGATTGCAGGCGCAGCTCCGGGTCGCCCAGGCTGTGCAGCATCAGGCTGCGAACCTGGATTTCATCTTCGGCACGGCACACAACACGCACTTCGAAGCGTTGCTCCACTTCAGTGGCCGGGACGATGTCCTGGCGGTCCAGGCGCTGGGCGATGTCGCGCAGCAGGATGTTGGCGCACAACACGGCCAAGCTGCCCAGTGTCGCTTCCAGCAGCAGCCCAAGGCTGCACAATACGCCAACGGCGGCTGTGCACCACAGCGTGGCGGCAGTGTTCAGGCCGCGCACGTTGAAACCGTCGCGCATGATCACGCCGCCCCCGAGAAAGCCGATCCCCGACACCACATAAGCGGCCACGCGCGAGGCGTCGTTGGGGGCCATGCCCGGCACAGCCTGGGTCATCAGTACGAAAAGGCAAGCGCCGGTACTGACCAGCGCATTGGTACGCAAGCCAGTGAGGCGTTGACGCAGTTGACGCTCGGCGCCGATCAGGGCACCCAGCAGCAGGGCGATGCTGACACGCAGCAGAAAGACTTTCCAATCCATAGCAAACCTCTTCCACGGGCACACGCCCGCATGAACGCCATCTGGTGTTGGCGTGGTTGAATAACCAGAAAATGCGCAGGACCACAGAAGGGAAGAAAAGAGGAAGCTGCAGCCACGGGGGCTGAAGAAATCCACCATCAAGCCATGACGGCGAGACAGTGGCAGGGCACTGCCGGACTAGCTCGCCAAGTGGGCCTGTCGCAAGCGACTGGGGCTACTGTCCAATGCAGGACTCCTGTTTGGGGATGCGAAATTGCGTCGCGGACCTTACGCCCCGAGATAGGCGAGGTCAAGGGTAAAAACATGACAAGGGCTTCATCAGGAAAGTGCCTACAGCCCGTCACGCCTGCATGGAAAAATAAGCGGGTAGTCGGTAACCTTGCGCCTTCCCTTGCGATCACCCGGACCCGTTACATGCTGTTCAATCTCGCCGTGCTGCTCGGCACACTGGTGGCCATGGAGGGTGTCGGCACACTGGCGCACAAGTACATCATGCATGGCTGGGGCTGGTGGCTGCACCGCTCGCACCATGAGCCACACCTGGGCATGCTCGAGACCAATGACGTTTACCTGCTTGCGCTGGGGCTGATCGCCGCCGGCCTGGTGGCGCTGGGTAAAGCCGGGTACGCCCCCTTGCAGTGGGTGGGTGGGGGCGTGGCGGGGTACGGCCTGTTGTATGTGCTGGCTCACGACGGCTTCTTTCATCGCCACTGGCCCAAAAAACCGCGGCCAGTCAGCCGCTACCTCAAGCGCCTGCATCGTGCCCATCGGCTTCACCATGCGGTCAAAGGCCGGCAAGGCAGCGTGTCGTTCGGCTTTTTCTACGCTCCGCCCCTTGCAGTGCTCAAGCGCCAGTTGCGCGACCGACGCGAGCGGCCCTGACCGTCACGGCGGTCAGTTGACCGCGTTGCCCTCAGCCTCAACGGTTTCTGCCACGTGCCCGCGGCTCACCCACCAGCCAAACCCTGCCGCCGTGAAGAACATGATCAGGCTGTACAGCGCCGCCGGCACCGCCATGGTGGCGTTGTTCAGCAACGAAGGGCTCAAGGCCAGCGCGATCGCCAGGGTACCGTTGTGGATGCCGATTTCCATGCCGATGGCGATGGCCTGGCGCTTGGGAATCTTCAACAGCCGGGGCACCCAGTAGCCTACGGCCAGGCTCAGTACGTTGAACAACAGGGCAGCCAGGCCTACCACGGGGGCGTACTCGACCACCGTCTGCCAGTCCTTGGCCAGCGCGAGGATGATGGTGAAGGCCAGAAACAGTGCCGCCACCAGCTTCATCGGTTTTTCCATGCGTGCGGCAAAGCGCGGGGCAAAGTGGCGGATCAACATGCCCAGCGCCACCGGCAGCAGGACAATCGCGAACACCTGCAACACCTTGGCAAACTGCAGCGGGATGGCCTGGTCCGAGGCCATGAACCAGCCTAGCGACAGGTTCACCAGCAGCGGCATGGTGAGGATCGCAATCAACGAGTTGACCGCCGTCAAGGTGATGTTCAATGCCACATCGCCGTGGGCCAGGTGGCTGAACAGATTGGCCGTGGTCCCCCCCGGCGAGGCCGCCAGCAGCATCAGCCCCACCGCCAGGGCGGACTCCAGGCCAAAGCCGTTGGCGATCAGGAAGCACACCAGCGGCAGCAACAGGATCTGGCAGACCAGGCCAATCACCACAGGCTTGGGGTATTTCACCACACGGGCGAAATCGGCCAGGGTCAGCGACAGCCCAAGGCCGAGCATGATGATGCCCAGGGCCAGGGGCAGAAATGCGGTGAGCAGGGGCGAGGCAGTCATGAAGGGGCTCTCGGATCAGGGAGTCGCACAAAGGATTCCGAGGAGTGTAGGTGGCACTGCATTGATAGCTAATTGCAAAGCGCCACCTCTTGGTAACCTTTTGTTACCGAGTGCACCGTGCGCAGCGTCTGCATGCCGCGTTGCGATGGGCGTTCCGGCGCAGTAGCATGCGCGCTTTTACCGAGGATTAGCCTGTCATGCCGTTTCAGCAAGGTCTGCTTGCCACGCCGGTGCCGGCCCATGCCCGCCACCTGTTCTTCACGCTGCACTCGCCCGAAGCGCTGCCCGCCGCACTCGACGCCTTGCTCCCGCAGGTCGACGGCCAACAGTTGATCCTGGGCGTCGGCGCGACCCTGGCCAAGGCCCTGGGCCGTGACGTGCCGGGTTTGCGTGCCTTCCCGCTGCTGGACGCCGCCGTGGAGAACCCCAGCACCCAGCACGCCTTGTGGCTGTGGCTGCGGGGTAACGAGCGTGGCGACCTGCTGCTGCGGGCCCAGGCCCTGGAACACGCGCTGGCACCGGCGTTGCGCCTGGCAGACAGCGTCGATGGCTTTTTGCACCGGGGTGGCCACGACCTGACCGGCTATGAAGACGGCACCGAGAACCCGGTGGACGAAGACGCCGTGCAAGCCGCCATCGTTGACGACGCGCCCCCTGGCCTCAACGGTTCCAGCTTTGCCGCGTTCCAACTGTGGAAGCATGACTTGGAGTACTTCAAGTCGCTGCCCCAGGCGGACCAGGACAACATCATCGGCCGCCGCCTCAGCGACAACGAAGAGCTTGACGACGCCCCGGCGTCCGCGCACGTCAAACGCACCGCCCAGGAAAGCTTCGAACCTGAGGCGTTCATGGTCCGTCGCTCGGTCGCCTGGGCTGACGCCCGCGGTGCTGGCCTTGCCTTCGTGGCGCTGGGCCACAGCTTCGATGCCTTCGAAGTGCAACTGCGGCGCATGAGCGGCCTGGAAGACGGCATCATCGACGGCCTCTACCGTTTCAGCCGGCCACTGACCGGTGGTTATTACTGGTGCCCGCCGATGGGTGAAACCGGCCTGGACCTGGGCCTGCTGTTGCAGGCCTGATCGCTAACATCCAGATACAGAATCACTCGCCGAGGCGGGGTAGAGCGGCTAGCCTTGAAAGTTTCCGGTTCATGACGGGGGCTTTTCCATGTATGCACGTCGTGATGTCCTACGCGCCGGTGCAGCCTTGGGGTTGCTGGCCGCAAGCCCTTGGCTGCACGCAGGGGCGGCGAGTGACCTGCTGACGCGCACTATCCCTTCCACCGGCGAGGCCTTGCCGGTCATCGGTGCCGGTACCTCTGGCAGTTTCGAGGTCGAGGCCGGCTCGCCTCAGTACCAGCAGCTCGGCGCGGTGCTCAAGGCCTTCTTCGAAGGTGGCGGCAGGGTCATCGACACCTCGCCTAACTATGGGGGTGCCGACAGCATTCTGGGCCAGTTGCTGGAAGAGGGCGGCTGGCACAAGCAGTGCTTTCTAGCCACCAAGATCGCCGCCGACACCCAGGCCGACGCACAAGCGCAGTGGCAAGGCAGCCTGCGCAGCTTGCGCACCGACAAGGTCGACCTGCTGCAGATCCACAACCTGCGCGATTGGCAGACCCAACTGCCCTACGCCCGTGAACTCAAGCAGCAGGGCAAGACCCGCTACGTCGGCATCACCCATTACCTGAACAGCGGCCAGGATGAAGTGGCCAGGATCGTACGTAGCGAACCGCTCGACTTCATTCAGATCAACTACTCGGTCAACGCCCCACAGGCCGCGCGTGAGCTGCTGCCATTGTGCCAAGACAAGGGCGTCGCGGTGCTGATCAACCGGGCGTTCGATGACGGCCGGCTGTTTGCCCGGGTCAAGGACCAACCGTTGCCTGGCTGGGCGTCAGAAGTGGGCATCGGCAGCTGGGCACAGTTGTTTCTGAAGTTCGCCATCAGCCACCCGGCAGTGACCACGGTCATTCCCGCCACCAGCCGGCCTGATCGCCAGCTCGATCAGCTCAAGGCCGGGCATACGCCATTGCTCAGCCAGGCGCAGCAACAGGCGCTGATCGAACAGTTCGGCTGACACCATGCAAGGCTGGCGGCGGCGTCTGGACCAAGGGCTGAACATACAACCGGGCGAAGGGCCGGCGGTGGTTGCCGGCCTGTTGTTGTTCTACTTGCTGTTCACCGGCTACTTCATGCTGCGCCCGGTGCGCGAGACCATGGGTGTGGCCGGTGGCGTGGATAACCTGCAGTGGCTGTTCACCGGCACCTTCGTCGCCACCCTGGCATGCCTGCCGCTGTTCGGCTGGCTGGCATCCAAGGTGAGGCGGCGGCAAATCCTGCCCTGGACCTACGGGTTCTTCACCAGCAACCTGTTGCTGTTCGCGGTGCTGTTTGCCCAGGCCCCGGACGATGTATGGACTGCGCGCGCGTTCTATATCTGGCTGTCGGTGTTCAACTTGCTGACCATTTCACTGGCCTGGAGCGTGCTTGCCGACCTGTTTGCCACCGAACAAGGCAAACGGTTGTTTGGCCTGCTGGCAGCGGGTGCCAGCCTGGGCGGCCTCTGCGGGCCGATCCTGGGTACCTTGCTGGTGGGCCCGCTGGGGCATGCAGGCCTGCTGGTACTGGCCGGGCTATTTCTGCTAGGCAGCACCGGCGCTGCCCTGTTTTTGCAGCGCTGGCGAGACCGTCATCCGCTGCCGGCCCATCTGCAGCGCTCGACGTCCAAGCCGTTGGGTGGCAACCCGTTCGCGGGGGCTACTGCCGTGCTGCGCTCTCCTTATTTGTTGGGCATCGCGCTATTCGTGGTGCTGCTGGCCAGTGTCAGCACGTTCCTGTACTTCGAACAGGCGCGTATTGTCAGCGAAACCTTCACCGACCGCACCCGGCAAACTCAAGTGTTCGGCCTGATTGACACCGTTGTCCAGGCCTTGGCGATACTCACGCAGGTGTTTCTGACCGGGCGCCTGGCGAAAAGGATGGGCGTGGGCGTATTGCTGGTGGCGGTGCCGTTGATCATGGCCGCAGGCTTTGTCTGGCTGGCAGTGGCCCCAGTGTTCGCCGCCTTCGTGGTGGTGATGGTGGTGCGTCGGGCCGGTGAATATGCGCTCGTCCGGCCGGGGCGGGAGATGCTCTTCACCGTGTTGTCGGCAGAAGACAAGTACAAAGCCAAGAACTTCATCGACACTGTGGTCTACCGCGGCGGTGACGCCCTCAGCGGTTGGCTCAAGCGGGCATTGGATGTGCTGGGGGAGCACCCGCAACTGGCGATGCTGATTGGCGCGGCCATTGCGTTGGGCTGGGCGGCAACAGGCGGCTGGCTGGGCCGTTGCCAAGTCAAGCTGGACCCGTCCGGCGCTGAGTAAAGCGCCGGAGCGCTTGGCGCGCCAAATAAGCAACCACTGCTTATTTAATGCCACCGGTCCGAACCTCTCGCAATAAAACGAATCCCTCGATATCGCCGAACTCCGAAGCTATGTACGGCAAAACGCCGTGCTTCCTGAAGTCATATGAGGTTTCACGACCATGGCTAACAAAGAGAACAGCCGCACCGGCACCCAGGGCAAGGAAGGCAGCCAAGGCGGCAGCAAGAACCCAGGCAACTTCGCCAACGACCGCGAGAAGGCTTCTGAAGCCGGACGCAAAGGCGGTCAGTCTTCGGGCGGCAACATGCCCAACGACACCAGCCGTAAAGGCGGCCGTTCGTAACTGAGGAATACGCAGTGCCGGGGCGACCTGGCACTGCATTCAGAGGAACACGGCATGACGGTGCTGACCCGCAAGACCGCTATACATGAAAGGTTTATGACCGCAAGCCATAGCCTGCAGCACAGGTACCAGAGCCTTTTGCAAGGTCACGACGGCACAAGCGCTGTGTGGCTTGATGAACAGATCACCCGCGTCGAGCAGCACCCCGACGACCTTCCGCCCAGCCCCTCACAGCTCCCTGCCTGGAGCGCGCAGCATGCCGCCGAGGTTGCCAAAGCCTATGCCGAATACTTACAGCAGCGACGCGAAGGGGGAGCACGCCGGTATTTCAGCAACCGCGCCCATGCGTTGTGGTTTCTGCAACAAATCGCGCCGACCAAAGCCGTGGATGGGGCGTGGCTGCACGGCACCCTCCAGCATTGGCAGGACCCGCGTTACCACGGGCTGATCCGCACTTACCTTGAAGAGCTGGGCAATGGCGATCCGCGTTGTAACCACGTGTTGATCTACCAACGGCTACTGAGCCGTCTTGGCTGCCTGGAACCGTCACATCTGGATGACAGTCGCTATCTGCAGGGCGCCGTGCAGCTCGCCCTTGGCGCGCACGGTGACGCTTTTTTACCCGAAGTACTGGGTTATAACCTGGGCTATGAGCAGCCGCCACTGCACCTACTGATTACCACGTATGAATTGGCAGAGCTGGGTATCGATGGCCACTACTTCCAACTGCATGTGACCATTGATAACGCTGCCAGTGGCCATGCTCATCTGTCTATCCAGGCTTTACAACAGCTGTGCCCGGTAGAAGATCCGCAGACCTTCTATCAACGGGTGCGACGCGGTTACAGGCTTAACGAACTCGGAACGCCAGCGGCCACCCTGATCGGTGAATTCGACCTGCAGGCGCAGTTGTTCGCTGCCCTGGAGCGCAAGCGCCAGTATGGTCAATACATGCACTCCGACCACTGCCGCTTGCAAAAGCGCACCATCAATCAATGGTTGGCAGAACCGGGCGCCATGCCAGCTTTCGTCGATGCGCTGCAGGCCCAAGGCTGGATTCGGCGTGGAGAAAACCCAGTGCACAGCCGCTGGTGGGCACTGATCGATGGGCCTACTGCGCCCATGTTCGGGGTATTCACCGCGTACGAAAAGCAGTTGTGGCATGACTGGATCGCTGACAGCTGGCAAGCCAGCACGCGACGCGTGATGCCGGGCAGTTGGGACACGGGTTTGCCAGGTGAGAGCCTGCCCGATTTCAACCAGCAGACGGCCTCGCTGGATACCCTGGTAGAGCGCATGGCCGGCAATCGTCATGCATTGCCTGAGGGGTTGCTGGCCACTCAAGCTTTCGTGCGTGCAACCGGCCTGGCTCAAGAAGGATGCCATTGATGCTGCTTGAAACAGACCTGTCCCAGGCAGACCAGGCACTGCTGCAACTGGGCCAGCGCCTGCGTGCCGATGGCTACCGCTTTACCTGCGTCAGCCCGGCCACCCATGCCCGCAACAATGCCCGCGATGACGCCAGGCAGGCGACGAACGTGCGCGACGTGTTCGGCTGGAGCCGACCGTTTGCGCCTTCGCAGATGCCTGCCGACCAATTAGCCCCGTTGGAGCGCGCGCAAGTGCTGGAGCACCACGGCGGGCTGATGGCCAGCTCGGTGCGCTGGTCCACGCTGGATGACCTGCTGCTGGTCCATTCGGCTTACCCGACCCACGCCTGCGACGCAGTATTCTTCGGCCCCGACAGCTACCGCTTTGCCCAGGTCATCCACGATCACCTGCGGCACAGCCCGTGTCGGGTGGAGCATGCGGTCGACATCGGTTGCGGTACCGGCGTGGGCGCGTTGATCATCGCGCGCGCCGCTCAGCATGCGCAGGTCAGCGCGGTCGACATCAACCCGCTTGCGTTACGCTACACCACCATCAATGCCGCCTTGGCGGGTATCAACAACGTGTCGGTGGTGGCCAGTGACCTGCTCGACGGCCTAAGCGGCCGATTCGACTTGATCGTCGCCAATCCCCCTTACATGCTGGACCTCAGCGCTCGCACCTACCGCCACGGTGGTGGGGCGCTGGGCGAAGCGCTGTCGCTGCGTATCATCGAACAGGCTCTGGAGCGCCTGACTCCTCGGGGCACCTTGTTGCTGTATACCGGTGTGGCGATCGTCGAAGGCCGCGACCCGCTGCTTGAGGCTGTTCGTTTGCGCTTGGCGGGCCAGGCGTGGTCTTGGGTCTACCGGGAAATCGACCCTGATGTGTTCGGCGAGCAACTGGCCGAACCCGGCTATGAACACGTCGAGCGCATAGCCGCCGTAGCGCTTACTGTTACCCGCGACGGCTGAACCAGCATGCTCCGGCCTTGCACGTTTGGCCTCGAAGAGGAATACCTGTTGGTGGACCTTGCCACCGGCAAGGTCCCAACGTTGCGAGCGTCGAGCCTGGCCAAGCACTGCCGAGAGGTATTGGGGCCGTACTTTGCCCAAGAGATGTTCCGCTGCCAGATAGAAGTCGCCTCACCGGTGTTCGTTAACCTGTATCAGGCACGGGAATTCTTCGTGCATGCGCGGCAGCGGCTGAGCGACGTACTGGCGGCGCAGGGTATGGGCCTGTATGGCGCAGCCAGCCACCCCAATGCACCTTGGTTACGGCATAAGCCGGCAGCCTCGGCACACTACCGCCAGCTGTTCGACGACTACCGGCATGTGGCACGGCGCAGCCTGCTCAACGGTTTGCACGTGCACGTAGGCGTACCGGCTGACTGCGATCGCATGCAACTGATCAATCGCCTGGTGCCCTGGTTGCCGTTGCTACTGGTGCTCAGCACATCGTCACCCTTATGGCTGGGCCAGGCGACCGGCTACATGAGCTACCGGCGGGTCATTTGTGGCGAGTGGCCGCACATGGGGCTGCCAGAGCCATTAGCGGATTGGCCCGCCTACGAGCGCTACCGAGCCTTGCTGCAAAGGACCGGCTCACTGGCAGAAAAGGGTGATTTCTGGTGGGCGATCAGGCCTTCGCAGCGCTTTCCGACAGTCGAGTTGCGTATCTGCGATGGTTGCCCTTGCCTTGAGGACGCATTGAGCATTGCCGGCGTCTTTCGCCACTTGGTCGAGCACAACCTGCAGCCAAGGCATGAACGTAGCCCCTTCAATCGCGAACTGCGCTGGGTCGCACAGGAAAACTACTGGCGAGCCATGCGCTATGGGCGCCATGGTCAATTCATCGGTGCCGATGCGCAGCAGCCGGTCACGGCGCAAGGCTGGCTTGGGCAGTTGCAGGGCCAGTTTCCGGTCGACACTGTCGACGCCGAACGCGCCTTCCAGCATGCCCACGGCATTCTGCGCGAGGGCACCAGCGCGGACCGGCAATTGCACTGCCTAGAGCGCGCCCACGACGATGGGCAAAGCGCAGCACACGCTTTACAGGCCGTGGTCGAGCAGGTGGTGATGCAAGGAAACGCCGCATTGCCAACGGCTGGGGTTGCAATTAGACAGGGTTGACCGAAAATGGCCGCGCCCTTTGCAGCCACTCGGAACGTCCTGCGCCATGATGCTGATCAAGCAATTTCCCCAGATCACCCCGACCGACACGCTTTTTGTCTTCGCCCTCGAGGCAGAGGCGGGCACTGTGTTTGCCGATGTGAACACCGTGTTCACCGGCATCGGCAAGGTCAATGCCGCCATCGCACTGACCAAGGCCATTGCCCAGCGCAAGCCCAAGTTGATCGTCAACCTGGGCTCTGCGGGCAGCCAACGCTATGGCAAGGGCGAGGTGGTGTGCTGTACCCGTTTCGTGCAGCGCGACATGGACGTCACGCCATTGGGCTTCGCCAGGTACGAGACGCCGCTGTCTGACATCCCAGTGCTGCTGGAACACGGCGAAGAAATCCCCGGGCTCGCCCTGGGCACCTGCGGCAGTGGTGACAGTTTCGAAGTCAGCCACGGCGAGGCACCTTACGATATCGTCGACATGGAAGCCTATGTGCTGGCCCTGATCGCCCGTGACGAAGGCATTCCGTTCGTCTGCCTCAAGTACATTTCAGACGATGCCGGCAGCGACGCGGCAGACGACTGGTCGGTGCAGGTGCACCTGGCCGCCGAAGCCTTCAAGCGTGTGCTGTTCAGCTAATCCAACGGCGCTGCCCGCCGCAGGGCAGCCTGACTAAACCTTCCCGGCGCGCCGCAGTCACTTCCAGTAGAAGCCCCGATAGACGCGGGGCCTGGCGGGAGGTGATTAACGATGGCTAGGGCAATCTGGAAAGGCGCGATCAGCTTTGGGCTGGTGCACATCCCTGTCTCGCTCAATACCGCTGTGCGCACCGAGCGGGTGGATTTCGACTGGCTCGACAAACGCAGCATGGAGCCGGTCGGGTACAAGCGGGTCAACAAGGTCACAGGCAAGGAAATCGACAAGGAGCACATCGTTAAAGGTGTGGAGTATGAAAAAGGCCGCTATGTGGTGATCAGCGAGGAGGAGATCCGCACGGCCCGGCCTGAAGCCACCCAGACCATTGATATTTTCTCGTTCGTCGATGCCGGTGAAATCCCCCTTCAGCACTTCGATACCCCGTATTACCTGGCCCCCGACCGCCGTGGCGGCAAGGTTTACGCGCTGCTGCGCGAGACCCTGGCGAGTACCGGCAAGGTGGCCTTGGCCACGGTGGTGTTGCATACCCGTCAGCACCTGACGCTGCTGCGCCCGCTGGACGATGCACTGGTGATGATCACCTTGCGCTGGCCAGAGGAAGTGCGAGGGCTGGAGACGCTGGAGCTGGACAAGAGCGTGACCGACACCAAGGTAGACAAGCGTGAACTGGACATGGCCAAGCGGCTGGTGGAGGACATGAGCGGGCCGTGGCAGCCGGATGAATACCACGATGCGTTTCGCCAGACGATCATGGACCTGGTGGAAGAGAAGGCCAGTAAAGGCAAGATCAGCGTGGTCGAGAAGGGCGAGGGCGGCAGTGCAGAGAAAAGTGCCGATATCATCGACCTTACCGAGTTGCTCAAGCGCAGTTTGGGGGGCAAGGGTGGGGCTACTGGCAAGAAGAAGCCTGCCAAGCGGACCCGGAAGGCTTCTTGATCTTTCCATCTATGTATCGGCAGCCCACTCCTGTGGGAGCGCTATAAGCCTGCGATTCAGGAGGGGGAGGCTTCAAGGCCTGCCAGAAAATCCCCAAACCCTTCCCGGGCGCGGCTGTCGCGTCGGCTGCTGGTCGCCACGCTGTGCCGTGCCGTCCAGGAAATCTGCGCACCGTGCGCCTCCAGGTCGCGCACCAGTTGTACGTCTTCATGGGCCGGCAACGGCTGGAACCCCCCGATACGCAAATACGCCTGTGCACTGACCCCAAGGTTGGCGCCGTGGATATGCCGGTGCCCCTCTCGTGCCTGGTAATGGCTCAGGTACAACCGGCGCAACGCGGCTTTCTGCCAGGGCTGCCAGCGCTCCACATGCACGGTGCCACAGACCACGTCCGCACCACACGCCAGTTGCGACAGCAACCAATGCGGCGGCACCTGGCTGTCGGCATCGGTACAGGCCAGCCAGCTGGCGCCCTGTTCGATCATCTGTGCCGCGCCGGCACTGCGCGCCATGCCAACATTGCCTGCGTGCACTTCCAGTGTCTGCACCTGGTGCCGCCTGGCAACCGCCGCGCTACCATCGCTGCAGCGGTCCAGTACCACCAGTATTTCGACCTGATAGCCCGCCAACTCAGCCTGGTCTGCAGCCGCCCGCACGGACTTGAGGCAACGACCCAGGCGGCGCGCTTCGTTGTGCGCGGGTATGACCACGGCAATCATGGGCAGGTCTCGTCGAGGTCGACCACGCTGGGCTGGCAGGACCAGTATTCGAGCAGAAAGTCCGCTTCTTCATGGCGATAGACGGGGTACAGCGGCAGATGCTTGCCCAGCATGCGATGCACTTCACGCCCGTCCTGGGGGCAGCCCGCGATCGGGTGTTTCCAGTGGCAGGCCAGCAGGCCGCCGTCGTCGCTGAGGCTGGCGGCTGACTGTTCGATTACTTGCAACCAATCGGTGGGATCAAGGTAGTAACCCAGCTCACTCAGCACGATCAGGTCAAAGCGCCCACCGGGCCAATCACCCGGAAGCCTGCCGAGTTCGACCGAGGCGTGGCTGACCCCGGCCAAGCGTTCCCGCGCGAGGCCTACGGCAGTTGGGTTCAAGTCCTGGCACAACAAGTCTGCACACCGCTCGGCCAGCAAGGCACTCAGCTCGCCATTGGCGCACGCAGGCTCGAACACGCGCTCATAGCATTGGCGGGGCAGGCTGGCCATGACCAGCTCGCGTTTGCGCTTTTCGTACCAGCGGGTGCGAAAGGCCCAAGGGTCTTCGCTGCTGGCGTACAGGTCGGCGAAATACTGTGCGTCGAGGCTCATGACAACTCCCTTTACAAGAACACCAATTCGAAAGGCTGTAGCAGGCACTCCTGCAAGTTCGCTGGCAGCACGGGCGGTTGGCCTTCATCTGGCTCGAGTTGGCTGATGTGCGCGGCCAAGGCCTTGCGCTTGCGGGCCAGGCGGGTTTCATCCAGCTGCACGCGATGAGCCCGTGGCCAGGGCAGGCGAGGGTCGTCAGGTTGCGCCCAGTGCCAGGCCCAGACCGGCACCTCCACCAATTGCACCTTGCGCGCCATTGCCGCTTGCGCGGCGGCCCTGCCCACCGCCTCGTGGTCGCAGTGGCCGTCGTTGCGCCAGGTGGCCATCAGCACGTCGTCAGGCTTGAGCAACTGGCTCAGGTGGTTGACTAGAAACGCCTCGTCCCGCGGCAGCGCGCCGTCCTTCAGGTGCAGCCTGCGCCAGTCCAGCCGGTTGAGGTCAAGTTCGAGCTGTTGCAGGGCGTGGCGGCTCTCCAGCGGCCGCTGCCTGCGCAAGCGGTGCTCGGTCCAGTGGCTGGAGCCTGGGTGGCTGCCTTCGCCATCGGTAGCAGAGACCAACACCAGGTCGTCCTCGCGCCCATGAAAGCCTGCCAGCAAACCACCCGCCATAAGAATTTCGTCATCCGGGTGCGGGGCGATCAGTACAAGCCGGCGGCCAGGCGGGCACAGTTGCCCTGGGTCGATCCAGGTGGCCCTGGCCAGGTGCGCGGCGTGCTGCCAGGCCGACCAGGGGGTACCGCTACTCGACTCGATCAAATTCATAGTTGCCAGGCTCCTGCCGGCAGGGTAGCCAGCTGCTGTCCGAGGGCGGCCAGGTCACGCTCGGCGTGGCTCTGGCGCAGGAACACCGGCAAGTCGGCACTCAACCGGGCAAAGTGGCTGCTGCGGCAAAACGGCGAGGCGCCCAAGGCGCGCCCCACGTGATGGATCACGTGCTCGACGGCCTGTTCGACCTGTGCGCGGGTACGCCGTACTTCGAAACACGCGTCTGCGCCCGGCTGGCGGTCGATCCAGCCCGCACACTCGCGCAGCGCCGCCCTGGCACCGCACAAGGCGGCGTCCACAGCCCCCAAGTGCGCGTCGGCGTGCGGGTCTGGCCGCGGGTTGCGACAGTGTTCGCGCAGGTAGTCCGCCAGGGCCTCGGCGCCGCCGTACCAGCACGCCGCGATGCCACCACCCCCGTGCCAAAAGCCGGGTCTGGAGAGGTACTGCCCGGGCCGGCCGATGGCAATACCAGGGGTATGGTTGAACTCGACCTCGACGCTCGCGGTAATGGCCATGCCGACCGCCTGCCACTGTTCGATACGCAAGCCTTGGCTGGGGTGCGACAGCTCTATGGCCACCAGCTGCGGTTGGTCGTCTTCACCCCATGCCGTGATCAGGGCGCGGTCGATTTGCAAGGCGCCCGAGCACCACGCCTTGCGGCCCGAAAGCCGCACCTGCTCGCCCTGGCGCTCGACGATACGTGCGCGGGCATCTGGCGGTTCCGCCGCCCAGACACCCCAAATGCCGTCCTGCGCATGGTGCGCGGCACCACATTCGGCCAGGATCGCCAAGGCATCGGTGTGGCCTTCGTAGAGCTTGGCCAAGGCCATGTCACAACCGGCAATGCGGGCCAGGCTCTGCCAGCGGCGCAGCGTGTTGCCCTGGCCGGGCAGGGGCAGCAGGTCAAGGTGGTCGGCCTGCAGCGCCTGCATCAGCGCCGGCAGTTGGGTGTCGAGGTTCAGTGCCTGCGGCCTTTCGGTGAAGCTGCGCAACAGGCGGTCGAGGGTATTCAAATCAAAGTCCTGAATGATGCTCATCAGCCCAGCCCTAGCTGTTTGCGCATGCGCGCAGTGATCGATTGACGGGTCTTGCCCATGTCGGCCCAGGGGTCGTCCACCTCGGCCAGGCGCTCGTGCAGGTTGCCGATGTGCCATTGGTTGGCACCCTTGAGCTGGGCCAGCTCTTCACGCCAGATCGGCACGGACACCGGCAGGCCCTTCCGGGCGCGCAAGGAATAGGCACAGGCGGTGGTGGCGCCTTTGCCATTGCGCAGATAGTCGATGAAGATGCGCCCGACCCGGTTCTTCGGCCCCGACACGGCGCTGAGGCGATCAGGGAACAGGTTGGCCAGGTAATCGACGATCGCATGGCTGAAGTCCTTCACCTCGTCCCAGCCCGCTTTTCGGGTCAGCGGCACGACAATGTGAATGCCCTTGCCACCACTGGTCTTCAGAAACACCTTCAGGCCAAGTTCGTCGAGCAAGGTCAAGGTCAGCTGCGTGGCCTCCAGCATGGCTTTCCAGGGCAGCGCCGGGTCCGGGTCCAGGTCGAGCACGAAGCGGTCCGGTTTGTCGAAGTCCTTGTCGGTGGCGTTCCAGGTGTGCAGTTCGAGCATGTTCATCTGCACCGCGCCCAGCAGAGAATCGGCGCGGTTGATGACCATGGCGGCCTGGCCGGCCTGTTTCTTGTCGTAGCTGACAACGTTGGGGATGTGCAGCTGGCCAGCGTTTTTCTGGAAGAACAACTCGCCACCGAGGCCATCGGGCGCGCGTACCAGCGCCACGGGGCGGTTTTTCAGCTGGGGCAGGATCCATTGGCTCACCTGCGCATAGTATTCGGCGACTTGGCGTTTGGTGGTGGCGCGGGTGGCGTCGATGACGCGGTCAGGGTGGGTCAGGCGCAATTCGCCCAACGCCTCGGGCTTGTGTTGAGCTTTGGTTTTGGCCACGGACTTGCCAGGCATGGCGTGCTCCAGGTCGATCGCAGTCGCGGGTTTGTCATCACGCAGGCCGTGGAACACCGCATGGCGCACCACGCCGTCTCGGGTCATCTGTGCGTAGGCAACTTCGGCCAGCAGCGTCGGCTTGAGCCAGTGCACGCCCCGGGCTTCGGCGCCGGTCGGTGGCTTGCTCAGCATCGGCTTGGGGGTTTCCAACGGTTTGAGTCGCGCATGAATGGTTTCTAGGGTGGCAGCACTGAACCCTGTACCGACTTTGCCGGCGTAGCGCAGCGCGCCGCTGTCGTCGTGCACGGCCAGCAGCAAGGCGCCAAAAGCGCTGCGGCTGCCCTTGGGGTCGGTGTAGCCGACAATCACGAACTCCTGGCGTTGCTGGCACTTGAGCTTGACCCAGTCGGCGCTGCGGCGCCCGGTGTAAGGGCTGTCGGCGCGTTTGCCGATCAAGCCTTCCAGGTTCATGCGGCAGGCGCTGTCGAGCAGGGAGTCGACCGGTTGATCGAAACCTTCGGAAAACCTCAGCCACTGCGCGTCGGCCTGTTCAAGCAACTGCTGCAGGGTTTTGCGCCGCGCTTGCAGCGGTAACTGGCGTAGGTCCTCGCCGCCCAGGAAGGGCAGGTCGAACAGGTAGTAGAGAATGTGCTGATCGTCCTCGACATCGAACGCGTTCTGCAGGGCCTGGAAGTCGGCCACACCGTGTTCGTCATTGACCACCATTTCGCCGTCCAACCAGGCCGAGTCGAGGCCCAGCGTGCGCAGTGCCTCTCGCTGATGGGGCAGCTTGGCGGTCCAGTCGTGGCCATTGCGGGTAAAAAGACGCACGTCATCGCCGTCGATGCGCGCGAGAATCCGGTAGCCATCGAACTTGACCTCGTACAACCAGTCGCCGGCGGGTGGCGAGTCGACCAGGGTCGCCAGTTGGGGTTGCAGCGTGTCGGGTAACGGGGCCTTCTGTGCGCCAGCCTTGCGTTTGCGGGTACGCGGCGCCGCTTTTTCGGCAGGCTTGCTACGCCTGGGGACCAGGGTGCGCTCGCTGAGCACGCTGTCGGGCTGGGCCTCGACGATGCTGTAATCGGCCTCGCTACGGGCTTCGCCATCGTGCGATTTGACTAGCATCCATTGCTCTTTCTTGCCCGCCAGGTGGGTGCGGAACAGGTTCCAGACGCCGTTGAGCTTCTCGCCTTGCAGGCGAAAGCGCAGCTTGCCCTTGGCGTAGGCCTGCTGCGCATCACCTTCAGGCTCCCAGATGCCTCGGTCCCAGACGATCACATCGCCCGCGCCGTAATGGCCTTCGGGGATATTGCCCTCGAAATCGGCGTAGTCCAGCGGGTGATCTTCGACGTGCACGGCCAAACGCCGCACCTTCGGGTCCAGCGACGGGCCCTTGGGGATGGCCCAGCTCTTGAGCGTGCCGTCGAGTTCCAGACGGAAGTCGTAGTGCAGATGGCTGGCGTCGTGCTTCTGGATGCAGAACTGCAGGGCATGGGGCTTCCGGCCCCGGCCACGTTTACCGCTCGGCTCGGGCGTGGCATTGAAGTCACGCTTGCGCTGGTATTCCTGCAGGGGCTTGGCCATGGCGGGGTCCTGAAGAATCACGGGGGCTCTTCAGGTGGGAGGGGGTGCGGTGAGGGGAGTTCAAAATTTCCCCCCGTCGAGCGCCTGGCGGCTCGACGGGGGTAGAAGGGCCTTTAGCAGCTTGAACGGCTGCCCTCACCATCGACCAGGCGCCAAATACCCAGCGGATTGGCGTTCTGCAACGCAGGGGGCAGCATCGCATCAGGGTAGTTCTGGAAGCACACGGGCCGCAGGAAGCGATCGATCGCCAGCGACCCCACCGAGGTGCCGCGGGCGTCCGAGGTGGCAGGGTATGGGCCGCCGTGGACCATCGCATCGCACACTTCGACGCCAGTGGGGTAGCCGTTGAACAACACGCGGCCGACCTTGTCCTGGAGCAATTCACTCAACCAGCTGAAGCCTGTCAGTTCTGCTGCTTCGCCAATGACCGTGGCGGTCAGTTGCCCGCGTAGGGCTTGCACGGCGGCGCTGAGTTGCGCCTGATCTTCAACTTCAATGACCAGAGTCGCGGGCCCGAACACTTCTTCCTGCAGCAGCGGGTCGCCGTTCAGCAGCAGGCTGACATCGGCCTTGAACAGTTGCGGCTGCGCCTGCCGCTCGCCTTGCTCGGCGCCGGCCAGGTGGGTGATGCCGGGGTGCGCGTGCAAGTGTTGTAGGCCCTGGCGGTAGCTGGCCAGGGTGCCGGCGTTGAGCATGGTCTGGGCGCCTTGCGCAGCCATTTGTGCTTGCAGGTGCTCGATAAAATGGCTGAATGCAGCAGAGCGCATCCCCAGCACTAAGCCTGGGTTGGTGCAGAACTGGCCACAGCCCAGGGTCACGGACGCGGCGAGCTCGCGGGCCAGTGCAGCGCCTCGCTGAGCCAGCGCTTCAGGCAGCAGGATCACCGGGTTGATGCTGGACATCTCGGCAAACACTGGGATCGGTTGCGCCCGCTCCGCAGCCATGCGCATCAGCGCGTTACCGCCCTTGAGCGAGCCGGTGAAACCGACGGCCTGGATGGCCGGGTGCTTGACCAGCCACTCGCCGACGCCCGCACCGTAGACCATGTTGAAGACGCCCGCCGGCATGCCACTGCGCGTCGCGGCGCGCAAGATGGCATCCGCTACGCCTTCAGCGGTGGCCATGTGGCCGCTGTGCGCCTTGAACACCACCGGGCAGCCGGCGGCCAGGGCCGATGCGGTATCGCCGCCTGCGGTGGAGAACGCCAGCGGGAAGTTGCTGGCCCCGAACACGGCAACCGGGCCGACCCCGATTCGGTACTGGCGTATATCCGGGCGCGGCAGCGGCTGGCGCTGCGCCAGTGCGCGGTCGATGCGGGCGCCGTAAAAATCACCCCGGCGCAGCACCGTGGCGAACAGGCGCATCTGGCCGCTGGTGCGGGCACGTTCCCCCTGGATTCGGCCGGCTGGCAGGGCCGTTTCACGGCATACCGTGGCGATGAAGGCGTCACCCAGTGCATCGAGTTCGTCGGCAATCGCCTCCAGAAACACTGCGCGTTGCTCGGCCGGCAGGTTGCGGTAGGCCGGGAAGGCCGTGGCAGCAGCCTTTGCGGCCGCATCCACTTCGGCTTCGGTGGCTTGGCTGAATGCGCCGGGCAGCGCTTCGCCAGTGCTGGCATCCAGGCTCTTGAGCAGCGTATTGCCTTGCGCCGAGCGCTGGCCGCCGATGTAGTTGTGACCAAGGATCTGGGTCATGAGGGCTCCGATAATCGTTAAGGCATGTACATCACGGCAAGCAGTCAGGTAATGGCGCCGATCTGCCACGGCACGAACTCGTTCTGCCCGTAGCCATGCTGTTCGCTCTTGCTGCGCTCCCCCGAGGCGATGCGCAGCATCATCTGGTAGATGTGCTCGCCGCGCTCTTCGATGGTCATGCTGCCGTCGGCAATGCCGCCGCAGTTGACGTCCATGTCGTCTTCCTGGGTTTCCCACAGCCGCGTGTTGGTCGCCAGCTTGATGGACGGCGAGGGCGCACAGCCGTAGGCGGAACCGCGGCCGGTGGTGAAAGCGATCAAGTTGGCACCCCCGGCGACTTGGCCAGTGGCCGAGATCGGGTCATAACCGGGGGTGTCCATGAACACCAGGCCATGGGCGCGCACCGGCTCTGCGTACTCGTACACATCCACCAGGTCACTGGAGCCGGCCTTGGCGACCGCACCCAGTGATTTTTCCAGGATGGTGGTCAAGCCACCGGCCTTGTTGCCGGCCGAAGGGTTGTTGTTCAGCTCGGCGCCCATGCGCTGGCAATAGGCTTCCCACCACTGGATGCGGGCGATCAGCTTTTCACCGACCTGCTGGCTTACGGCGCGGCGCGTCAGCAGGTGCTCGGCACCGTAGATTTCGGGGGTTTCCGACAGGATCGCAGTACCGCCTGCGGCTACCAGCCGGTCCACGGCATTGCCCAGCGCAGGGTTGGCGGTGATGCCCGAGTAGCCGTCCGACCCCCCGCATTGAAGGCCCACGGTGAGGTGGCGCACGCTGACTGGCTGGCGCTCGACCTGGTTGGCCTCGGCGAGCAACGCCTTGACCTGGGCAATGCCGCTGGCGATGGTCTTGCTGGTGCCACCAGTGCCCTGGATGGTGAAGGTGCGCAGGGTGTGGCTGCTTTGCAACCCTTGGGCGGCGAGCAGCTCAGGGATCTGGTTGGTTTCGCAACCCAGGCCAATCAGCAGCACCGAGGCGAAGTTGGCATGCACGGCATAGCCGCCCAAGGTCCGGCGCAGCATGGCCAAGGCCTCGCCAGAGGGGTCGACGGCGCAACCGACGCCATGGGTCAGGGCCACCACGCCGTCGACGTTCGGGTACGGCGCCAACGCTTCGGGGTGAATGTCACGGCGAAAATGGTCGGCGATTGCCCGGGCCACGGTGGCCGAGCAGTTCACCGAAGTGAGGATGCCGACATAGTTGCGCGTGGCGACCCGGCCATCGGCCCGGACGATACCCCTGAAGGTGTCGTCGTTGGGCGCCTGCGCGCCACGGGCATCGACGCCAAAGGCGTAGTCACGGGCAAAGTCACCCATTGCCAGGTTATGCACGTGCACATGCTCGCCTGCGGTGATGGCCTGGCTGGCGAAGCCGATGATCTGCCCGTAGCGGCGCAGCGGCTGGCCGGCCGCAATGTCGCGCGCCGCCACCTTGTGCCCGGCAGGTATTGGCTGGCGAACGGTGATGCCTTCGTCCAGCAGCAACCCTTCGGGCAGGGCCTGGCGGGCGATGAGCACGTCGTCGAGCGGGTTGAGACGGATCACGGCGTGGGCAGCGCGTTCACTGCCTGTTGTTGTAATGAGTTGCATGACAGTTACCTCAATAGGGCGCGTGGCTCAGGCCAGCCCGCGCTCGCGATAGTCGATCAGGCCAGAGAACAGCATCAGGCCGAAGGCCATGACCACGAAGAAGATCAGGGCCAAGAAGTACGAACCGGTGAACTGCACGATCAGGCCGATCAAGATCGGTACCAGCACGCCGACCATGTTGCCGCAGAAGTTCATGCTGCCGCCCAGAACGCCGGCTTTGGATTTACCGCCGAGAATGGCCGGCAGGCACCAGTACATGCCGCACCAGCGGATGAAGAACAGCGCCACGCACAGCAGGGCGATCACCCGTGCAGCATCGGGGGTGTAGGCCACCAGCAGGATGCACAGCGCGGCGACGGCAGCGGAGCCTGCGAACATGCTACGCATGACCGTGTTCGGCTGGCCGCCATTGGCTTTCCACTTGTCCGAGATCCAGCCGCCCACCAGCTCGCCGACAAAACCGCACATGAAGATCAGGAAGGTCGCGCCACCCATGGCCTTGATGTCCAGGTTGTGGGCTTGGTGCAGGTAGCTTGGCATCCAGGTCAGCAGGCCATAGAACACGCTGTTGTAGCAGGCGTAGCCGGCGAACATGCACAGCACCGAGCGGCTTTTCAGCAGCTCTTTGAGTACCGCCTTGCGGTTGCCGTTGGCCTGGGTCGCGGCGTCGTTGGCTTGGGTGATGTAGGCCAGCTCGGCGGCGTTGACCTGCGGGTGTTCGCTGGGGTGGTTGCGGATGTACCACCAGGCCCAGATGCCTGCCGCCACAGTGCCGACACCGGCGATGATGAAGGCGATGCGCCAGGAGTCGAACCAGGTGATCAGCCCGGCGATGATGATCGCGCCAAACGCTGTGCCCAGCGGCGCGCCGCCGTCGACCAGGGTGGCGCCGCGGCCACGTTCGTTGGGGGTCAACCAAGCACCGTTGAGTTTGGCGCCCGCCGGCATGATCGGCGACTCGGCCACGCCCAGGCCAATGCGGGTGACCAGCAGGGTAATCCAGTTGTGGGCAAAGCCGCCCAGCGCCTGGAAGGCGCCCCAGCCGATGGTGGCGACACCAATGATGTTGCGCACCTGGAAGCGGTCGAGCAGCACACCGGCCGGGATCTGCATCAGGGCATAGGACCAGAAGAACGCGCTGAGGATCAACCCTTCAAGTGCTGGGGTGAGTTCGAACTCGGCAGAAATCAAGGGCAGGGCCACCGACAGCGACGCCCGGTCGATGTAGTTGATCGCTGCCAGCAACAGCAGGATCAGGAAGATCCGCCAGCGCACGGTGGTCGGCTTGGCGGTGTCTGTGCTGGCCGTGGCGGCTGTGGCCGCCGGGTAAGGGGTGTGTTTCATGCTCATCTCACTGTTGTGATTGTTATGAAATGCCGCGGCGGCGCGGCCCTGCGCCGCCGTCGGTTCAGAGCGTCTTCACCTCGCCAGGTGAGATGGCCGAAGGCGTCCCGGCAATGCCATTGCACAGGGGGGCGCCGAAATCAGGCAGGCTGATCTCGAACACATCGCCCTCGGCGGGCTTGATCTGGTCGGCGAACGACAAGGTCGCCGTGCCGAAGAAGTGCACGTGCACATCGCCTGGGCGCAGGAACTGGGCGTACTTGAAGTGGTGATACTCCAGGTTGTCCAGCGAGTGGCACATGTTGTCCTCACCGCTGAGGAAGGCCTTTTCCCAGATCACCTGGTTGCCGCGACGAATCCGGCTGATGCCATCGAGGTGGCGGGGCAGCTCACCGACCCGCAATTCAGGGCCAAAGGCGCAACTGCGCAATTTGGAGTGAGCCAGGTACAGGTAGTTGCGCCGTTCCATCACATGGTCGGAAAACTCGTTGCCGATGGCAAAACCGAGGCGGTAGGGCTGGCCATCATCTCCGATCACATACAGGCCGGCCAGCTCGGGTTCTTCACCGGCATCTTCAGCAAAGGCCGGGCGCTGCAAGGCCTGGCCAGGGCGGACCACAATGGAGCCGTCGCCCTTGTAGAACCACTCCGGTTGTACGCCCGCGGTGCCCGGTGCCGGGCGGCCCCCTTCGATGCCCCACTGGAAGATCCGCGCGGTGTCGGTCAACGCCGCCGCATCGTCGATTTTTTGCTGGTGCATCTTGTCGCGGGTGGCAGCACTGCCCAGGTGGGTCAGGCCGGTGCCGCTGATCAGGCAATGGGCTGGGTCTTCGTGGTCCAGCGGGGGCAGTACGCGGCAGTCGCTCAGGGCCTGGCTGTAACTGTGTTGCGTGCTGTCCAGGCCGCGTTCGAGCACTTCTGCGGCCAGGCTGGTGTGGTTGCGGATCGCGGCCAAGGCCAGCTCACGCATGGAGTGGGTATCACGCACGACCTGGATCAGGTCGCCTTCGACCACGCCGACGTGGCGTTGGCCGGGTGCGGTTTCAAATTGGATCAGGCGCATGCGGGTTCCTGTGTTGTTCTTGTTGAAGATGCAGGTCACTTTAATTTTCCCCGCTGTTGCTGCCTAATGAGACCTGCTGACCCCGTGATAACTTTAAGTGATCCCCTATGCTGCCACCCCTGAGTTCCATGGCCTCGCGCCTTCGCCTGCGCCAGTTGCGGTTATTGATCAGCCTGGATGAGCTGGGCTCGATTCATAAAGCGGCCGAGGCCATGTCGATCACCCAACCGGGGGCGACAAAAGCCCTCAACGAGATTGAATCGACCCTGGGCGCGGTGCTGTTCGAGCGCACCAGCAAGGGCCTCGAGGCCAATGACCTGGGCCGTTGCGTGCTGCGCTACGCGCGCCTGATCAGTAACGACCTGGCACACCTGCGTGAAGAGATGCTGGGTATTCTGCAGGGCCATGGCGGGCGTTTGTCGGTCGGCACGATCATGGGGGCGGTGCCGATATTGGTGGAGGGGTTGGCGCGCTTGCGTGAAAGCCAGCCAGACCTGTCGGTGTCGGTAGTTGAGGACACCAGCGACCGCCTGCTCAACCTGCTCGACCAGGGCCGCCTGGACGTGGTGATCTGCCGGACCAGTGTCAGCCCGCGGCCCGCCGCCTACGACAGCGTGCCGAAACACCAGGAGCAATTGGTGCTGGTGGCCAACCCTGCACACGCCCTGGCCGGCAGCGAGACCTTGAACCTTGCGCAGTTGGCCAGTTCACGCTGGGTGGTATTCCCAGTCAACATGCCCATGCGCTTGACGTTGGAGCGCGAATTCCGCGAAGCGGGCCTGAGCTTTCCGCAATACCCGATTGAAACGTCCTCGACCTTCACCACGTTGTCGATGCTGCTGCAGGACCCGGGCTTGCTCGCTGTGATGCCGTGGGATGTGGCCAAGGTCGCACTGGACCATGGCATGCTGGTGCGCCTGCCGCTGCAGCTGAAGTCGCGCAGCGAGCCGTACGAAGTGGTCACGCGCAAGGGCGTGGAGTTGAGCCGGCCTGCGCAGATGCTGGTGAGCATTCTGATGGCATGAGCCCGCTGCACCGCTCGGGTGCAAGGGGCTTTAAAGGGTGGCAGAGCGCGGGGTCAGTCGCCGAATGGGCCGGCGACGGTGAAGGCGCCACCTTGCAGGTGCGCGCTGGCATCGTCAGTGGCAGGTTTTGGCTGTTGCTCGAGTTTTTCGCGAAAGCGCTCCGAGCTGTCCTGCGGATTGAAGCCCAGGTGCGCCGCGTAGCGGTTGTCCCACCACAGCTCGCGGTTGGCCGACACGCCATACACCACGGTGTGGCCAACGTTTTCAGCGAGCAAGGCCCGTTCTACCAGGTGCGAAAGGTCTGCATAGCTCAGCCAGGTCGAGAGCATGCGCATGTTGCGCGGTTCTGGGAATGACGAGCCGATGCGCAGGCTCACGGTCTCGATGCCGTAACGGTGGAAATAGAAGGTGGCGAGGTCTTCGCCATACGATTTCGACAACCCGTAATAGCAGTCTGGGCGACGCACAGACTGCGCATCCACCTGCTCGTCTTGCGGATAAAACCCGGTGACGTGGTTGGAACTGGCGAACACCACCCGTGGGATCCCGTGCTTACGTGCCGCTTCATAGATATGAAACGTGCCGCGGATATTGGCGTCGAGAATCTCTTCGAACGCACGCTCCGTGGAAATCCCACCCAAGTGGACGATGGCATCCACGCCTTGGGCAAGCGCCAGTACACCGGCCTTGTCCGCAAGGTTGCAACTGATCACTTCTTCATGGGCGCCCGCTGCGGGCGCCATCGCACTGATATCGGAAGCCCGTACGACGTTGGCGTGCGCCTGCAGGGCTTCGCGCAGGATCTGCCCGAGCCCGCCGGCGGCGCCGGTCAGCAGCAGGCGGTTGAACGGTTTGCCCTGGGTGGGCGAGGAGGGTGTGGTCATGGCGAGCGCCTTGGCGTGAGGGGTGGTTGGGGGGTAGTTGGGCGACAACGCCGGGCCACCTGGCAGGCACCCGGCAGCGCGGCATTACATGAAGTTGTACTGGATGCCCAGGCGCCAGCGGGCCTGGCGGTCGTCGGTGTAGGCGTTGACCTTGATGTCACCCACTTCCATGAACGGCGCCCACTGCTTGTTGAGCTTGTACTTGACGATCAGGTTTTGCTCGTAGTCGCTCTTCTTGTTGTCGTAGCGGATGTAGTCGGTGTCGAAATAAATGTACTGGTACTCGAAGGCCCACGGCCCTTTCGGGGTGTAGCCGAGCCAGCCTTCGAGCCGAGTGGTGTTCTGGTTGTCCTTGGCGCGGTCTGCCTTGGAGTGGTCGATCTGGTCGCGGTCGAGGTTGCGCGCGTCGTGCCGCACACGGGTGGCGACGTACCAGGTGTCGCTGATCTTGTAGTTGTACTTCAAGCCGAACTTGTAGGTGGTGGCGTCCTTGGAGCTGTCCATCTGGAACGCGGGGGTGAGGGTCGACTTGGGACTCAGCTTGTAGTTGTAGTCCACGGTGAACTCATGGCCGTTGTTGACCATGTTGTCGTACGCCACGTCCTCGCGGTCGCCGGCGGTCTTGTACTTGATCTCGGCGGCGAAGCCCAGGCCAGTGTCCATCCGGTAGTTCAGCTTGATCCGGTCGGAATGGATGCTGTCGTCTTCGGTGTAGCCGTGGCGGTAGTTGATGCTGGCCGAGTCTGCGCAGGCATAAAACGACAGGCCGAGTGTACTGACAGCAATGAGATTGCGGAGTGTGGTGTTCATTCGATCTTCTTTTCTTGTTTTTGTTGAGGTCGTTTTGAAGCGGGTGGTCACGATCGGATGCGGTAAGGGGCAGGGCGCCGCGATCAGATGCGGCAAAGTTATCGTACAACATTTCGGTTGTCTACGATTTCTTCAGTGGTTGTCGGATGACCTTTCGGCTCGCCTTTGAAATGCCTGATATAGAGGCTTTACTGCAACCATAGGAATGCGACCGGTATCCCAAAAGAGGTAAAAAATCAGAAGGCGAAGCCATTTTTTAAAGTTTTTAAGGGGTGCTTTTCAAAAGTTGTATGATGACGTAGGATGACCTCCAGAGCGTGACTCACCCGCCACAAATCCAATAAGAAGGCTCAGACGTCCATGATCATCACTGCTGTAAACGTCCAGGTTTTTTCCTACCCCACGCGCCGCGCTGTAGACAGCGCCGGCCATGCCCACCCCGGTGACGTAACCCAGGCCAAGATGGCGCTGCTGCGCATCACCACCGAATGCGGTAACGAAGGCTATGCACTGGGTGCCCCTGAACTGATCCGCCCCTATGTGCTCGACGGTTTCGTACGCAAAGTGCTGGTCGGCGCAAACGCCTTCGACCGCGAGAAGATCTGGCACGACCTCGCCCACTGGCAGCGCGGCAGTGCCAGCCAGTTGACCGATCGCGCCCTGGCGTTGGTCGAGCAGGCCTTGTGGGACTGGGCCGGGCGCAAGCTCAATGTGCCGGTGCACAAGTTGATTGGTGGCTACCGCGACAAAGTGCCTGCGTATGGCTCTACCATGTGTGGCGATGAGCTTGAAGGTGGCCTGTCGACCCCTGAGGAATACGGGCGCTTTGCCGAAACCCTGGTCAAGCGCGGCTATAAAGCGATCAAGCTGCACACCTGGATGCCGCCTGTGTCGTTCGCGCCTAGCGTGAGCATGGATATCAAGGCCTGCGCCGCGGTGCGCGAGGCAGTCGGCCCGGACATCGCCCTGATGATCGACGGCTACCACTGGTACAGCCGCACCGACGCCCTGACCATCGGCCGTGCCCTGGAAAAGCTCGACTTCGCCTGGTTCGAAGAGCCGATGATGGAAGACTCCGCCGAATCCTATGCCTGGCTGTCCAGCCAGTTGGACATCCCGGTACTGGGCCCGGAAAGCCTGGGTGGCAAGCACCTGAGCCGGGCCAGTTGGGTCAAGAACGATGTGTGTGACATCCTGCGTGCCGGGGTTGCCGGGGTCGGTGGCATCGCCCCATGCCTGAAGGTGGCGCACATGGCCGAGTCATTTGGCATGGATTGCGAGATCCACGGCAACGGCGCAGCCAACCTGGCCGTGGTCGGGGCGATCAAGAACTGCACCTGGTACGAGCGCGGCCTGCTGCACCCGTTCCTCGACTACGACGAAGTACCGGCCTACCTCAAGCGCCTGGTCGACCCGATGGACAAGGACGGCTTCGTGCACCTGTCGGACCTGCCGGGCCTGGGTGAAGAGATCGATTTCGACTACGTCGAGACCCACACGCTGCAACGCTTCTGATTCGTGCATGGCGGCACGCGCCCTCGCGTGCCGCCCGAGAGTCCAATAACTATAAAAAGGCAATCTCACATGAGCGTTCTCCCCACATTCTGGGCAGGGGTCCTTGCTGCATCGCTGGCAATGACCTCGGTACCTGCTGCTTTCGCCAAGACGCCGGCCGACCAGTTGATCGTCGGCATGAGCATGATCAACCTGTTGTCCCTCGACCCAGCCGGTGCCACCGGGCTGGACGTTTCCGAGGTCAACGCCAACCTGTACGACATGCTGCTGGTGCAGGATGCGCAGCAACCGGACCAGCTGGTGCCGGCGCTGGCGCAAAGCTGGCAGGTCAGCGATGACCGCAAGACCCTCACCTTCAAGTTGCGCGAAGGCGTGAAGTTCCAGTCCGGCAACGCGTTCAGTGCCGAGGACGTCGCCTGGTCGCTGCAGCGTATCCTCAAACTCAACTTGGCCCTGGCCTCGACATGGAAGGCCTACGGCTTCACGGCGGGCAACGTCGCCCAGTACATGCGCGCCAGCGATGAACACACCTTTGTCCTCGAGCTGCCGCGGCCGACCGACCCGCTGTTGGTGCTGAATACCCTGGCGACCTCGCCCAGCGCGTTCATCCTCGACCGCAAGGTCGTCCAGCAACACCAGAAGGGCGACGACATGGGCGCCGCCTGGCTGACCACCCATGCCGCTGGCAGCGGCCCGTTCATTCTTAATGACTGGCGTGCCAACGACGTGATCCTGATGAGCCGTTTCGACGGCTATTGGGGTGGCCCGGCCAAGCTCAAGCGCATCGTCATGCGCAACATGACCGAATCGCAGTCGCTGCGGCTGATGGTGGAGCGCGGCGACCTGGACCTGGCCAAGGGCATGTCCGCCCCGGACATCGAAGCGCTGGAGAAGTCCGACAAGGTGCGCACCGAGACCGTGCAGCGCGGCACGCTCTACTACGTGGCGCTGAGCGTCAAACAAAAACCCTACGACGACGCCCGCGTGCGCAAGGCCGTGCGTTCGCTGATCGACTACCAGGGTATCAACCAGACCGTCATGCCGCATTACGGCCAGCTCAATCAGCGCCCGCTGCCGCTGGGCCTGCCGGCACGCCTGGACGACCCCGGCTATAGCCTGAACGTGGCCGAAGCGAAAAAATTGCTGGCAGAGGCCGGTTACCCCAATGGTTTCAAGACCACCATCCGCGTGCTCACCGAACCCCCGTTCATCAACATTGCCTCCAGCCTGCAGGCCACCCTGGCCCAGGCCGGCATCCAGGCCACCATCGTCACCGGCACCGGCAACCAGATCTACGGCGCCATGCGCGAACGCAGTTTCGACATCCTGGTAGGCCGCGGCGGCGGCGGTGCCGAGCGGCACCCGCATTCCAGCTTGCGCACCCTGGTGTACAACCCGGACAACCGTGATGAAGCCAAGCTGAGCAACTTCCAGGGCTGGCGCACGTCGTTCTACAGCCCTGAGTTGAACACCCTCATCGAACAGGCCGAAGTCGAACCGGACAAGGCCCGCCAGTTGGCCCAGTACCAGCAGATCCAGACGTCCCTGGACGCCCAAGTGGGCGCGATTCTGCCGGTGTCGCAGATGACCGACACCGTGGTGCTGTACCACGACGTGCAGAACTATCAGGCCCACAGCGCGGCCACCACCCGTTACAAAGACGTCTACAAGTCGCGATGAGCGGGACGGGGGCGCCCGCGCCCCTTACGCCTCGGTGTTTGCTGAACGCTTTTTCAGGAGCCTGTTATGTTGCTTTCGACTGCCTCTGTGCTGGGCACGCGCGTGTCTGCCACTGCCCGACGGGCCAGCACGGTCCTGGTGACCTTGCTCGGCCTGTTGGCGCTGACATTCTTCATTGGTCGGGTGATGCCGCTGGACCCGGTGCTGGCCGTGGTCGGGCCGGACGCCGACAGCTCCACCTATGACCAGGTCTACCAGGCGATGGGCCTGGACAAGCCGATCTGGACCCAGTTCGGGCTGTACCTCAACGATTTGCTGCACGGTGATTTCGGCAATGCGCTGCTCACCGGCCACCCGGTGCTGGAGGACATCAAGCGGGTGTTCCCGGCGACCATCGAGCTGGCCACGCTGGCGATCCTGTTCGGCATCCTCATCGGCCTGCCGCTGGGTGTGGTTGCCGCCAGCAACCAGGGCAAGCTGGGCGACCATGTGGCCCGGGTGATCACGTTGTTCGGTTACTCCACGCCTATTTTCTGGGTGGGCATGATGGGCCTGCTGGTGTTCTACGCCTGGCTCGGCTGGGCGGGCGGGGCAGGGCGTATCGACCTCGCCTACGACGGCATGGTCCCGGACGTGACCGGCCTGCTGCTGATCGACACCGCCCTGGCGCGTGACTGGGAGGCGTTCAGCAGTGCCTTGCGCCACATCATCTTGCCGGGGCTGATCCTGGGCTTGAACTCGGTGGCCTATATCAGCCGCATGACGCGCAGCTTCATGCTCGAGCAGTTGTCGCAGGAATACATCATCACGGCGCGGGTCAAGGGCCTGTCGCGTCGCCAGGTGGTCTGGGGCCATGCGTTTCGCAACATCCTCGTGCAACTGCTGACCGTGGTGGCGCTGGCCTACGGCTCGCTGCTCGAAGGCGCGGTGCTGATCGAGACGGTGTTCGCCTGGCCGGGCTTTGGCCAATACCTCACCAGCAGCCTGATGCTCGGTGACATGAACGCGGTGATGGGCTGCGTGCTGGTGATCGGCCTGATCTTCGTCGCCCTCAACCTTATCAGCGATGCCCTGTACAAGGTGTTCGACCCAAGGACCCGCTAAGCCCCCAGGGGCTGCGTGAACACATTGCATAACTATAAAAAGAAGGACGCCCACATGAAGACTGCACTTCCCCCGCTGCACATGAGCCTGCTGGGTGCAATCCTGGCCCTGGCGCCGATGGCCGCCGTGCAGGCCAAGACCCCTGCCGACCAGTTGATCGTCGGCATGAGCATGGTCAACCTGTTTTCCATCGACCCGGCCAATGCGCCGGGCCTGGATGCCTCCGGGGTCAACGCCAACCTGTACGACACCTTGGTCAAGCGCGACCAGGGCAACCCGGAAAAACACCTGCCACAGCTGGCCGAACGCTGGGACATCAGCGAAGACGGCAAGCAGATCACCTTCCATTTGCGCAACGACGTCAAATTCCATTCCGGCAACCCGCTGACCGCCGAGGACGTGGCCTGGTCGCTGTACCGGGTGATGAAGCTCAACTTCGGCCTGGCCACCACCTGGAAGGCCTACGGCTACAACGTCGACAACATCCAGGCGCTGATTCGCGCCACCGATGCGCAGACCCTGGTGGTCGACTTGCCACAACCGACCGACCCGCTGCTGCTGATCGACTCGCTGGCGACCTCGCCCAGTGCGGTCATCGTCGACCGCCTAGAAGTGCTGAAGCACGAGAAAAACGGCGACCTCGGCGCCGCCTGGCTGGTCACCCATGAAGCGGGGAGCGGCCCGTTCACGCTGGCCAAGTGGAGTGCCAACGATGCGTTGGTGATGAACCGTTTCGACGGCTACTGGGCTGGCCCGGCGAAAATGAAGCGGGTGCTGGTGCGGCACATGACCGAGTCGCAATCGCTGCGCCTGATGCTCGAACGCGGCGACCTGGACCTCGCCTACGGCATGGCCGCACCGGATATCAAAGCCGTCGAGCGCTCTGACCAGTTGCAGGTGCAGCCCTTGCAGCGCGGCACCATGTACTACGTGGCGATGAGCATGAAGCAGCCGGAGTTCGCCAACCCGAAAGTACGCGAAGCCGTGCGTTACCTGATTGATTACAAAGGCATCGACGAACAGGTCATGCCGCATTACGGCATGCTCAACCAGCAACCGATGCAACTGGGCCTGGACGCGCGCCTGCCAGACCCTGGCTACCGGCTCGACGTGGCCAAAGCCAAGGCGTTGCTGAGCGAAGCCGGCTACCCGCAAGGCTTCAGCACCACCCTACGGACGCTGTCCGAACCGCCCTTTATCGACATTGCCGCGCGCATGCAATCGACCCTGGCCGAAGGCGGCATCAAGGCCAGCATCGTCACCGGCACCGGCAACCAGGTGTACGGCGCCATGCGTGCGCGCAACTTCGAAATGATCGTGGCCCGTGGGGCCGAACGCTACCCGCACCCGTACTTCAGCCTGCGCACCTTCGTCTACAACCCCGACAACAGCGATGCCGCCGGGCTGCCCAACTTCCAGGGCTGGCGCGCGTCGTTCTTCGACCAACAGCTGAATGCGCTGATCGACCAGGCTGGGGTCGAGCGTGACGCCGGCAAGCGCCTGAACCTGTACCACCAGGCACAGCAGCGTTACGACCAACAGGTCGGCCCGATCATGATGATCTCGCAGATGACCGACACCGCCGTCAGTGCAGTGGACGTCAAGGGCTTCACCGGCGATGACGCCGAGGCGACCCGTTACCTGGGCGTCTACAAGCAACGCTGAACACTGCCGAGGGCGTCTGCGGGCGCCCCAGGTGGCCATGATTTCACATCGAGAACATGCCGATGATTGCCAACCTGTCTTCTACCGTTTCAAGCGACAAGCCGCAGGCCGACAACACACCCGCTTCAAGTGTCGATGCACTGTACAAAAGCAGCCTGCGGGTGCTGCGCCACCTGCTGCGCAACCCGATGACCCTGGCTGGCCTGCTGGTGGCCTTGCTGCTGGTGGTGGTCGCCGCCTTCGCGCCGTGGATCGCCACCCATGACCCGGTCGTGCAGAACCTCGCCAACGCCCTGCAGGCACCCGGTGCCGCGCACTGGTTCGGCACCGACGAGTACGGCCGCGACATCTTTAGCCGGCTGGTGTACGGCTCACGCATCACCCTGTACATCATTACCCTGGTGACCGTGATCGTCGGCCCGATCGGGTTGTTCATCGGCACGGTGTCGGGGTATTTCGGTGGCGTCGTCGACACCGTGTTCATGCGCATCACCGATATTTTCATCTCGTTCCCAAGCCTGGTGCTGGCGCTGGCGTTCATTGCTGCGCTCGGCCCTGGTCTGGAGCATGCCGTGGTCGCCATCGCGCTGACCTCATGGCCGCCGATCGCTCGCCTGGCGCGGGCCGAAACGCTGTCGCTGCGCAAGGCTGACTTTGTCGTTGCGGTCGAGCTGCAGGGCGCGTCGTCGACGCGGATCATCCTGCGCCACATCGTGCCGATGTGCCTGTCGTCGGTGATCATCCGCCTGACCATGAACATGGCCGGCATCATCCTCACCGCGGCTGCATTGGGCTTTCTTGGCCTGGGCGCGCAGGCGCCGTTGCCGGAGTGGGGCGCGATGATCTCCACCGGCCGACGCTACATGCTCGAATGCTGGTGGCTGGTGGCCGTACCGGGGGCTGCGATCATGCTGGTGAGCCTGGCGTTCAACCTGTTGGGCGATGGCCTGCGGGACATTCTCGACCCGCGTAGCGAGTAACTGGAGGCTTTATGTCGACGCTCAAACTCACTGTCGATTCGCTCAATGTGCGCTTCGTCAATGGCAAGAAAGAAATGCACGCGGTACGCGATGTGTCGTTCACCTTGGGCCGCGAGAAGCTCGCCATTGTCGGCGAGTCCGGTTCGGGCAAGTCCACCGTCGGGCGCAGCTTGCTCAAGCTGCACCCCAATAGCACGCAGATCACTGCCAAGGCCCTGCAGTTCGGCGATGTCGACTTGCTCAGTGCCAGCGAAAAGGCCATGCAGAAGATTCGCGGCCAGCGCATTTCGATGATCATGCAAGACCCCAAGTACTCGCTCAACCCGGTGGTCAAGGTGGGCGATCAGATTGCCGAAGCCTACCTGGCGCACCACAAGGCCAGCCGCAGCGAGGCCCGCGAGCGGGTCTTGCTAATGCTGGAAAAGGTCCATATCCGTGACCCCAAGCGGGTCTACAACCTGTACCCGCATGAAGTCAGCGGCGGCATGGGCCAGCGCATCATGATCGCCATGATGGTCATCACCAACCCGGAGGTGATCATCGCGGATGAGCCGACCTCGGCGCTGGATGTGTCGGTACGCCAGCAGGTGCTCAATGTGCTCGAAGAACTGGTGGTGGAACAGCAGATGGGGCTGATTTTCGTCAGCCACGACCTCAACCTGGTTCGCAATTACTGCGACCGAGTGCTGGTGATGTACGCCGGGCGGGTGGTCGAGTCGCTGGCCGCCTGCGACCTGCAATATGCCGAACACCCCTATACCCGTGGCCTGCTGGCGGCCCTGCCGAGCATGGACAACCGCCGCCCACGCCTGCCGGTCCTGCAACGCGACCCGCTGTGGCTCACCTGCTGAGGGAACTGACATGAGCATGATCCAAGCACAATCGCTGAACCTGAGTTTTGGTGTGGGCGCCGCCTGCAACCAGGTGCTGCACGATGTCGACCTGACGGTCGAAGACGGCGAGTCGTTCGGCCTGGTAGGCGAGTCGGGCTCGGGCAAGACCACGGTCTTGCGCTGCCTGGCAGGGCAGTACCGGCACTGGAGCGGGGCGCTGAGCATTGCCGGCGTCCCGCTGCAGCACAAACTGCCCAAGGAGCACTTTCGCAAGGTGCAGATGGTGTTCCAAGACCCTTACGGTTCGCTGCACCCGCGGCACACCATCGACACCGCGTTGCGCGAGCCATTGACCATTCATGGCCTGGGCGAGCGCGATGACCGCATCAACGACATCCTGGTCAAGGTCGGCTTGAACGACAGCTTCCGTTACCGCTACCCGCACCAGCTGTCAGGCGGGCAACGTCAGCGCGTGGCGATCGCCCGGGCGCTGATTCTCGAACCCCGGGTGTTGCTGCTGGACGAGCCGACGTCGGCGCTCGATGTGTCGGTGCAGGCAGAGATTCTCAACCTGCTGGCGGACCTGCGTCAGCGCGAGAAACTCACCTACCTGATGGTGACCCACGACCTGGGTGTGGTCAGCCATTTGTGCGACAAGGTCGCGGTGATGCAACAGGGGCGGATTGTCGAGCGCCTGGACAGCCAAGCCTTGAGCCAGGACCTGGCCAGCCACGACTACACCCGCATGCTGGTGCAGGCCAGCCGCGATTTCAGTGCTGAATCGCCGCGTATGGCGCTCGTCTGAAGCGACCCGGGGCTGCTGCGCAGCCCATCGCAGGCAAGCCAGCTCCCACAGGCCACCGCTGCCCGGTAGGAGCTGGCTTGCCTGCGATGGGCCGCAAAGCGGCCCCCAAGGCACAACTGTCACAGGCAAAAACAAGGAAGATAACCCCATGCCGCATGCAAACACCGCGACTACCCGATCACTGTTGACTGTCCTGGCACTCGGCTTCAGTTCACCCCTTTGGGCACTCGAAGCGCCGAGCAAAGTCCTGGTCCCGACGCTGGCCTACGACGACCAGCAGATAATCCTGGTCTGGGAGAAACCCGCCGACCCTGCCGACATCGCCGATTACCACGTCTACGCCAATGGCAAGCTGCTCGGTGGCAGCAACGCCAACAACGGGCACGTGTCCCCGGCCAAACCCTATATCGACCGCTTCTACGAGCAGGACACGCGCAATTTCCACCACCGTATCGCCATCCACAGCTACACCGCAGTTGGCCTGGCCCCCGACACTGAATACCGCTTCACCGTGCGTTCGGTGGACCACGCCGGCAAGGAATCGGCCGACAGCCCGGTAATCGTCCAACGTACGACCGCCGTGCCGGCACTGTTCGACGTGCGCCACTATGGCGCCAAGGGCGACGGCCAGACCCTCGATACCGCCGCCATCCAGAAGGCCATCGACGCCTGTACCGTCGGCTGCAAAGTGCTGCTGCCAGCAGGTACCTACAAAAGCGGCGCGCTGTACCTCAAAAGCAACATGACCCTGGAAATCGCCGAGGGCGCGACCCTGCTCGGGTCCGAGCGCGCCGAAGACTACCCTCGCGATGGCTATATCCAGTACCCGTACTCCACCACCGTACGCCCGGCCTCGCTGATCAACGCCTTGCCGCGTGACCCGCGTGCGCACCAGGCATTCGAGAACATACGCATCGTCGGCAAGGGGGTCATTGATGGTAATGGCTGGAAGCGCAACGCCGACATCGTCGATGAACGTGGCCAACCGCTGCCGTTCTACCTGCCCAGCGACAACACTCGCTACCTGCAGGACGGCGTGCTGGCCAAGGCCCAGGTCGCTCGCGCCGTGGCCGAAGGCATGAACGTCAAGGACGCCTATGGCCAAATGCGCTCGTCGCTGGTCACCTTGCGCAACGTCAAGAACGTGTTCTACGGCGGCTTCACGGTCCTCAACCCGGCTTATCACGGCATCATGAACCTGGAGACCGAAAACGTGGTGCTGGCCAACACCACGCACAAGACCTACGACGCCAACAACGGCGATGGCATCGAGTTTGCCAACAGCCGCGGCGCATTGGTGTTCAACAACTTCTTCGACACCGGCGATGACTGCGTCAACTTCGCAGCCGGCACCGGCGCCGATGCGGTCAAGCAAAGGCCCCAGGAAGACGCGTGGATCTTCAACAACTACTTCCGCAAGGGCCACGGCATGGTCGTGGCTGGCAGCCACACGGGGGCGTGGATCCAGAACATCCTGGCCGAAGATAACGTGTCTGACGGCACCGATACCGGCTTACGCATGAAGAGCACCAATTTCATGGGCGGTGGCGCGCGTAATGTGGTGTTCCGTGATTCGGCGATGCGCAATACGGTCAAGCAGGCGTTCATCTTCACCCTCGACTACAACGACCCGAACGCCAAGCTGGACTACAAGAAGTCCACCATCGCCGGCCAGTTCCGCGATGTGCGGGTTAGCAATGTAACGGTCGAGAATGCGCAACTGGCGGCGATCGAGGTCAAGGGCGACAGCCTGCACGGCGCTTACCACCAAGGCCTGTCCTTCGAGCGCGTGCGTTTCAGCGGGCCGGCCAAGGCGAAGATCGATGGCTTGAAGGGCTCACGGTTCGACACGGTCCACTTCAGCGAAACCGGCAGTGCCAACCCGTGGCAGGTCAGTGCCAGCGACGGGTTGGTCTTCGAGGATGTGCAACCGGCGCCTGAAGCGGCTCACTCGCTGTAGACAGCCTGGTGTTTCTGCGCCTCGCGCAGGCGCATGCGGCTATTGCTCAAATGCAGGAACATGGCCGCACGCGCCGCATCGACCTGCTTGCTGACGATGGCGTCGAAGATTTGCTGGTGTTCGGCGTTGATCCCCGCCAGATAGGTGCTGCGGTTGCTCTGCCCGGTATAGGCGGAGTTCATCCGGGTGCGCGGGATCAGCTTGGTGCCCAGGTGTTTCATGATGTCGATGAGGTACGGGTTGCCGGCCGCTTTGGCGATCTTCAGGTGGAACTGGAAGTCGGCGTTGGTGGTACTGCCGGACTTTTCCGGGCCTTGCAGCAACGCCTGCAACGCTTGCTCCAGCTCGTCGATGGCCTGTGGCGTGGCCCGTTCGGCGGCCATGCCTGCAGCCTGGACTTCCAGGCTTAGGCGGAACTCCAGCAGGTCGAGGACGTCGGACAACAGCACAATGGTGGCGGGCCCGACGTTGAAGCCTTCGGGTGCCGGCATGTCGAGGACGAAGGTGCCGACGCCATGCTGGGTCTCGACCAGGCCTGCCGCCTGCATACGCGACAAGGCATCACGCACTACCGAGCGACTGACGCTTTCGGCGGCCATGATCTGCGTTTCGGTGGGCAGTTTGTCGCCGCGTTTGAGGGTGCCGTCACGCATGCGTTGGGCAAAGCGTTCGACCAACGATTCGGCCAGGCGGCGAGGTTTGATTCGGGCAATAGCCGTGAGGTCAGACATCATCGTGCTCTTGTGAGATCAGCGGGCATTATAGTGCGTTTTGACGTAAAACTGCGGTTACAATCGTTCATCGTCTGGTTTTTGAATGGATCCTCTGATGGAGCGTGTCAACCCTGAACGACGTGTCAGCCTGGCCCAGCAACTGGTGCTTGAACTGTCACGTAGCATACTGGCCGGCGAGCTACCGGCGGGCACCAAGTTGCCGACCGAGCAAGCCTTTACCGAGGCGCGCAAGGTCAGCCGTACCGTGGTTCGCGAAGCGATGTCGCGGCTGCAGGCAGAGGGCCTGGTCGAGACCCGCCGAGGCATCGGCACGTTCGTGGTCGACACCACCCGGCCAGGCGACTTTCAGGACAGCCAGCACGAGAAGGGCAGCGCCCTCGATGCGGTGGCGCTCATCGAATTGCGCTTGAGCCTGGAGGTGGAGTGCGCTGCGCTTGCTGCGCAGCGTGCTACGTCAAGCCAGTTGCAGGCCATTGCCGACGCCCTGGGCGAAGCCAATGCTGTGGGGCCGTTGCACCAGGACAGCACGCGCATCGTATTCGAGTTTCACCTGCAAATTGCCCTGTGCACCGGCAACAGCTTCTTTATCGATGCCATGCGCCACCTGGCCGATACCCTGATGCGTGGCCCGCAGAGCAACGTCACCCAACAGCAACGCGCACAACAGGTGCGTGAGCGCGAGCAGATTTATGCTGCACTCGCGCACCAGGACGCCGATGCCGCCCGGGCAGCGATGCGGCTGCACCTGACCAACGAACTGCACCGTGCGCAACAAGCGGCCCAGCCCCCGGCGTAAAAACTCTGAATTTTCCCGTGGTAGGCGCAGTCGACCGTGTATAGCCCACTGACGGAGAACGCACATGTCTCGCCCCGATGAACCCAAGCCTTACACACCTACCGAAATCGACGACACCGAAGACCGCATGGGCAGTGTCCATGAGCTGGACTTCAGTGACCGTCACGACGAACGCGAAGGGCGGGTGGGCGACGAACGACCTGCCCGTGAAGACGAGCATGAGTTTCCACCACAGCGCGTCGCCGAAAGCGGCATGACCGGCGGCGAAGCGTTGAGCGACAGCCTGCACGAAGACAACGTCACCTATGACGACATGAGCCCGGATACCTTGCTGGACGAGACCGGTGCTCGCGACCCGTTTGAAGAGGGTGACGGCGAAGGGCCGACAGATCAGTCGTTGCGGCAAGTCAATGCTAACGAGATTGGCGGTGGTTTTGGGCTGGATGAGGCTGAACTGGCGCGTTCGGCGCCATTGGACGGTGAGCCGTGGACCGATGATGTGGTTGATGAGGAGGATAAGTCCTAATTGATCGGGGCCGCTGCGCGGCCCATCGCCGGCAAGCCAGCTCCTACAGGAGAACGAGATTCCGTGTAGGAGCTGGCTTGCCGGCGATGGGCTGCGCAGCAGCCCCAATTTCCCGGGCCGAGGCCCTGCAGAGCGCTAAGCTGGATTATCACGCTGGCGCATGGCCTTGGCGCGTTTCTCCAGAATCAGGTACGTGATCACTGCCAACAGCAGCGGAAGCAGGTAATACAGCGTTCGATACCCCAGCAATGCCGCTACCAGTGTGCCCTGTTGCATCTGGCCATGCAGCAACGCCAGAAACACCGTCTCAAGCACGCCAAGCCCGGCCGGGATGTGCGCAACCACGCCGGCCACGCAACTGATCAGCAGTATCCCGAGGATCGACGGGTAGAAGGCTTCGCCAGGCAGCAACCAGAAGATCAGCAAGGCCATCAACGCCCAGTTGCTGGCGCCAAGGGCAACCTGGGCCAGCGCCAGACGCCAGCCAGGCAAGGTGACTTCGTGATCACGCCATTGCCAGGTGCGTTTTTTCGCAAAGCCGCAGGCCAGCAAGTAGCCGATGGCGATTGCCAGCAAGCCAAACCCGATCAGTTGCAACCCCGTTGCCCCGACTGCCCAACTGTCCGGCAGGTCCACCAGGCGCAGGGCGAATACCGTACCCGCCAACAACATGTAGCCCATCCAGTTGGTGAGTAAGCCAAGGGTCAGGATGCGGGTGATCGTCGCGGTATCCAGGCCAAGCCGGCCGTACAGCCGATAACGCAACGCGACGCCGCCCACCCAGGTGGTGAAGTTGAGGTTGAAGGCATAACAGACGAATGCCACAGGCAACACCTGCCTGGCAGGCAGGTTGTGGCCTGTATAGGCACGCGCCAGCAGGTCGTAGCTGGCAAACGTCAGGTAGCTGAACAGCGCAACCGCCAACCCGATCGCTAAAGTGCCAGGTTTGTAGGCCAGGAGCGACTGGCGCACCTCGTCCCAGTCCAGGTTGCGCGCCAGCATGAACAGCAAGGCTGGAATCAACAAAAGGAAGAGCAAGGTGAACAGGCGCTTGGCCCAGATTTGCCAACGTTTACGCGCCATCACGTCTGGCCCTCATGCATATCGCCGTGGGCTTCTACCTCCGGCTGCACCGAGCGCAGGCGCTGGCGGTGCGCCGGGAACCAGCCGGCAATGCGTGGAAAGTGACGTATGGCGTGGAAGCACAGGAAAATCAGCGGCGCACGCCACCAGTAACCGCGAACCATCCGCTCCAAGGTGACGGCCTTGCACTCTTCGCTGGCCAGCGACTGCAGGTGCTGATGCAATTGTTGGTTGAAGCCGTGATCGCGGATGAACAGGTTGGCTTCAAGGTTCAACGACAGGCTCAAGGGGTCGAGATTGCTCGAGCCGACAGTGGCCCACTGGTCATCGACCAGCGCGACCTTGCCATGCAAAGGCCGGCTGCAGTACTCGTGAATGTGCACGCCATCGCGCAGAAGATAGTTGTACAACAGCCGCGACAAGGCCCGCACCCAGCGCATGTCTGGCTGGCCTTGCAATATCAAGGTCACATCCACCCCACGCCGCGCCGCGTTGCGCAGCTCCCGCAGCAACCGGTAACCCGGAAAGAAATAGGCATTGGCCACCACGATACGCTGCCGGGCAGCGCGGAAGGCTTGCAGGTACTGGGCTTCGATAGCCGTTCTGCGCTGGCCATTGTCGCGCTCGACCAGCAGGGCAGTGATAGCTCCGGTGGGCTCGGTGACAGGCCGCACCTCACTGGGTGGCTGCAGCACGGGGGACATCAGGCGACGGCTGGTGGCATGCACCTGCGCGACCACCGGGCCGGTAACCTCCACGGCATAGTCCTGCTTGGCCATGGGGCCGTAGTCGCCCAGGTGATCGGCACTGTAGTTGATACCACCGATGAACGCGCGCTGCCCATCGATGACCACGATCTTGCGGTGCAGGCGGCGGAACAGGTTGGTGCGCATGCCCACCAGCCTGGGCTGTGGGTCGAAGGCATGAAAGTTGACGCCGGCTTCGGTCATGGCCGAGATGAACGTGTCGGGCAGGTCGGCAGTGCCGTAACCATCGACCGCCACTTCGACGCGCACGCCGCGCTGCGCGGCATCTATCAACACCTGCTGCAACTGCTGGCCGACCTTGTCATCGAAGATGATGAACGTCTCCAGCAGGATTTCCTCCCGCGCCTGGGCCATCGCTTCAAACACGCGCGGGTAATACTCTTCGCCGTTGATCAACAGCTGCACGCTGTTGCCCTCTAGCCAAGGTCGGTTCATAGGCTGATCTCCGCAGTGAGGGGGGCATGGTCGGAAAGGTGCGACCATGGGTACTTCGACAGCACCTGCGCCTTGCTCGGCATGGCATTGCGCAGGTAGATGCGGTCAAGCCGCAGTAGCGGCAAGCGCGCCGGAAAACTGCGCGCCGGGGTGCCGAAACGCTCGCCAAAGGCTTCAACCAAGTGTTCGGACAGCGCCACATCCGCTTTTAGGCGCCAGTCATTGAAATCGCCGGCAATGATCACCGGCGCATCGGGCGGCAAGCTGTCGAGCAGCTCCAGCAACAGGCGCACCTGGCGCTGGCGGTGTGATTCCCGCAGGCCCAGGTGCACGCACACTGCATGCACCTCTTTGTGCCCAGGCACCTCCAGGCGGCAATGGAGCAGGCCACGCTGCTCATTGCCGTCGATGGATACATCCCGGTTGTCGAACTGGCTGATGGGGAATTTCGACAGCAAGGCATTGCCGTGGTCGCCATGGGGGTACACAGCGTTACGACCATAGGCGAACTGCGGCCACATGCTGTCGGCCAGAAACTCGTACTGCGGCGTTTCCGGCCAGGCTGCGTGGCGCTCGGCATGCTGCTGGTGGCTGCCGTGCACTTCCTGCAGAAACACCAGGTCGGCGCCCGTGGCGCGCACGGCCTCGCGCAGCTCAGGCAGGATGAAACGCCGGTTGAAAGGGGTGAAACCCTTGTGCACGTTGAGGGTCAGCACGGTCAGCGTTTGCACCGTGGTGACGTTGTCGATGATGCAACGCGGTGTGGGCAAGGTCTTGTTCATAGCTCAACCTCCGGCTCGACACCGGGTTCGGTGAGCAGGTCATAGTCCAGCTTCAACTTCTCCAAAAGGCGCCGGGCATCGTAGGGCGCGTGGACCTTCTGGTCGTTGTCGAAGTAGCAGTAGATATCTCGCGTGGCCCGCTTGGGCGGTGCGCCGGGTAGCACGGTGTGTGCGTCGTCTGCCTGGCTGCCTTGGCTCCAGCGCAGAATGCGCTGTTTCCAGCGGCGCAAGGCCTGCGCCGTGTAGCCACTGCTGTAGAGCTCCACATCACCGTGCAGGCGCATGTAGACGAAATCGGCCGTGACATCTTCGACATAGGGCCATTTCCCTGCACTGTCAGCCACGACCAATGCCACGCGGTGTTTGCGCAACAGCTTCACGAAGGCTTCGCACAGAAAGCTCTCGTGGCGGATTTCTACGGCGTGGCGCAAGCGTGCGTTGCCTTTGATGTCGGTGCCGCCATTGCCCTTGAGCCGCTCGTCACACCCTTGTGCGCATTCGCGCGCCGCTTTTCGGTTACGCGGCAGCAGCGCCAGAAACTGTGCAAAGCGTGCTTCGTCGAATTTCATGTTGGGTGGGAACTGCCACAGAAACGGACCCAGCTTGTCGCCCAGCAACAAAGGCCCGGAAGCAAAGAAATTGGCCACCGGCGCTTCGATGTCCTTGAGCCGCCGTACATGGGTGATGTAGCGCGGTGCCTTTACCGAGAATACAAAGCCGTCCGGCGTCTCCTCACGCCACCCCCGATACCGTTCAGGCGTCTGCAGGCTGTAGAACGAGCCATTGATCTCGATGCTGTTGACTGCCCGCGAGGCGAACGCGAGTTCACTGTCCTGGCGCAGCCCTTTGGGGTAGAAATCCTTGCGCCAAGGGCCATAGCGCCAACCTGATATACCAATACGGATCTCGCTCACGCTGCCTTCCTCATTGCCAGCTTTTTGAGTGGTCGCTCTGAAAGTGCGACTGATGCGCGGCCGTGAGGTTCAGCACGGTTGACCAACGGGGAATGCACGCAGAGTTGAACTTTGCCGCGGTTGGCGTCTCCACCGCATAGCGGGTGCAAAAGACGACTACACCCCATGACGGATTGGCCATTCACCGGCATGAACCGCCAACCCTGGAGGCAACCATGGCCAGACACATCATCCATTTCACCGGGCCGATCAACTCATCCACCTGCGGCAACCTGATCAACACCTGTTCGCGCGCCATGCAGCAGGGCGCACAGCTGCTGCAACTGAACATCGCGACCATGGGCGGGGAGTGCAGCTACGGGTTTACCTTGTACAACTTCCTGCGGGCGCTGCCGATTCCGCTGCATACCCACAACCTGGGGACGGTGGAATCCATGGGCAACATCCTGTTTCTGGCGGGCGAGCATCGCACCGCCTGCGCGTTCAGCAAGTTCTTGTTTCACCCTTTCCATTGGACGCTGCACGGGTCGGTCGACCACGCCAGGATGGCCGAATACGCCATGAGCCTGGATTACGACCTGCGGCTGTACGCTCAAATCGTGGCAGAGCGAACCCAAGGCAGTGCCGAAGTGCTGGACGTGCCCCGTTACCTGATGGCCTACCCGCGGATATTGGGGCCCGAGGAGGCACTGGAGAGCGGGCTGATCCATGCCATCGACGAACTGCCGATCGAGTCCGATTCGACCCAGTGGAGCGTGCATGCCTAATGCCGCCACGCAAGCATTTGGCCTGGTGACGTTTGGCGCCACCCGTCAGCCGTGTGCAATTCGATTGAGCATTGCCCGTGTTTGCTGGCTCGGAATCAAGGTAGGGCCCAGCAACCTTTCCATCGCAAGGAGATACCACATGGCGCGTGATCAGGAACGTACCAGCCAGCGCGGCGGCACCAAGGAAACCAACTCGGGCAATTTCGCCAACGACCGGGAAAAAGCCTCCCGCGCCGGGCACAAAGGCGGCAAGGTGTCGGGTGGCAACTTAGCCAATGACCGTGAACGCGCCGCTGAGGCCGGCCGCAAGGGTGGCCAGAACAGCCATGGCGGCGGACGGCGATCGTAACGATTGTCCTAGGTTGGCAAATTTTTTGAATTTTCTGGCACTGCCCAGATCAATCAAAAGGTCATCCATGGAGAAGAGGAGGCCCCTGCGATGCCTGGTCCACAGCTGTACATCATCGACTACCAACTGCATGGCCAACCGCGCAGTTTCATCATCCGCCTGGAACGGTTGGACAATGCCGAGGCCTGGCATTGGGCCAGCTGTGATGCGGGCATCGGAATCATTCCGAAATTCGGGCGGGAAAAGATCAAGAAAGTCAGCAGGCCAATGGCCGAACGGTATGGGATTACCGCCGTCAGCTGGCGTATTTCCGGGAGCAAGCCCAATCAATCGGTGGGTGACCCAGCCGTGGTGGGTTGATGAACGAATGAGCGATGGGCTGCGAGGCAGCCCATCGTTTGGCAGGTAGGCTACTCAGTCAACCTTCTTCAATACCAAGGTCAGAATGTCATAGCTGGCCACCAGCTCCCCCAGCTGGTTGGTAACCTCAACGTCCCACGCCACCACGCCTTGTGGCTGCCCCAACGGGCTAGCCTTGCCTTGGTCGATCTTGCGCTTGCAGGTCAGGCGGGCCTGGATCGTGTCGCCAATGCCTACGGGGTTGATGAAGCGCAGGGTATCCAGGCCGTAGTTGGCCAGCACCGGGCCGGCGCCAGGGGATACAAACAGGCCCGCTGCTGCCGACAGCACGAAGTAGCCATGGGCGATACGCTTGCCAAACTGCGATTCCTTGGCGGCGATCTCGTCGAAGTGCATGTAGAAGTGGTCACCCGACAAGCAGCCGAAGTTGACCAGGTCTGCCTCGGTCACCGTACGGCGGTGGGTTAACAGCGACTCGCCGATACGCAAGTCCTGGAAGTAGCGACGGAACGGGTGCACTTCGCTCTCGATCACTTCTGCGCCGCGCACGTACTCGCCCGTTACCGCCGTGAGCATGCTCGGTGAGCCTTGTACGGCCGCACGCTGCAGGTAGTGCTTGACTGCGCGCAGGCCGCCCAGCTCTTCACCGCCACCCGCGCGGCCGGGGCCGCCGTGCTTGAGTTGCGGCAGCGGCGAGCCATGCCCAGTGGATTCCAGCGCGGCTTCGCGGTCCAGCACCAGCAGGCGGCCGTGCCAGGCAGCCGCCACGGGGATGGCTTTGGCGGCAACGGCGCGGTCGGCAGTGACCAGGGTCGCCACCAGGCTGCCCTTGCCGCGGGCAGCCAGGGCCAGGGCTTCGTCAAGGTCATCGTAGGCCATCAGCGTGCTGACCGGCCCGAACGCTTCGATATCGTGCGCACCGCCTTCAGCATGCGGGTCGCGGGCCTGGAGCAGGGTCGGCGCAAAGAACGCGCCCTCGGCAACACCCTCACCACGCGGCGCGAAACCGTCACTGGCGCCGAACAGCTGGTCGCAGCTCTGCAGCAGGCTGCGTACACGCTCGCCAACGTCGCGCTGCTGGTCATGCGAGGCCAGGGCGCCCATGCGCACGCCTTCCACTGAAGGGTCGCCCACCACCACCTTGCTCAGGCGCTCGCGCAGGCGGGTAGCGACGGCATCGATATGCTTGGCTGGGACGATGGCGCGGCGGATGGCGGTGCATTTTTGCCCGGCTTTGGTGGTCATTTCACGGACCACCTCCTTGATATACAGGTCAAACTCTTCGCTGTCCGGGGTCACGTCCGGGCCGAGAATCGCGCAGTTCAGCGAATCCGCTTCGGCGGTGAACGGTACCGAGTTGCGGATCAGGTTCGGCGTCACGCGCAGTTTGGCGGCGGTATCGGCGGAGCCAGTAAAGGTCACTACATCTTGCCCCTGCAAGCGGTCGAGCAGGTCGCCGGTGCTGCCGATCACCAACTGCAAGCTGCCGTCGGGCAACAGGCCCGACGCGTTCATCAGGCGCACCACGGCTTCAGTCAGGTAACTGGTCGAGGTAGCGGGCTTGATGATGCACGGCATGCCGGCCAGGAAGGTCGGGGCAAACTTCTCGAGCATGCCCCAGATCGGGAAGTTGAACGCATTGATGTGCACGGCGACACCAGCACGCGGCACCAGGATATGGCTGCCGGCAAAGTGGCCTTGCTTGCCCAGCGGTATTGCAGGGCCTTCGTGCACCAGGTTGCCGGAGGGCAGTTCGCGGCTGCCGATGCCGGCATAGGCGAACAGTGTGGCGTTACCGCCTTCGATGTCGATCCAGCTGTCGGCGCGGGTGGCGCCACTGTGGAGGGACAAGGCGTAAAGCTGCTCTTTGCGCTCGGCCAGGTACAAGGCCAGGGCCTTGAGGCGGGCGGCGCGCTGTTGGAAGTCCATGGCCATGAGGGCGGCCAGGCCACGGGCGCGGGCAAAGTCCACGGCTTCGGCGAAATCCGGGCGCTCTTCATGGCTGTAGGCCAGAACGTGACCGTTCAAGGCGCTGCGCAGGGCCTGGGCGCCGTGCTGGCCGATCCAGCGACCGGCAATGAAGCTTTGCAGGGTTGGGGCGTCAGACATGCTGTTCTCCATGCTGTTCTAATGGGGGAAGGGCGCTGTTACCACAGCGCCAAGGTGTAGCCGATGATCAGGCGGTTCTCGTCCACGGCATTGGTCAGGCCATTGCCAGAACGGAAGGTGACGTTGCGCCAGCGCAGGCTGACGTCTTTGAACGGGCCGCTCTGGATGACGTAGGTGAGGTCAATGTCGCGTTCGCGCTCGCGGCCGTTGCTGACCGTGGCGGTCTCGGCGTGGCGGCCGTCGGTGTAGCGGGTCATGAAACTCAGGCCCGGGATGCCCATGGCGACGAAGTCGTAGTCGTAGCGCACCTGCCAGGAATCGAGCCCGGCGCGGGTGAAGGTGTTGTAGGTCACCAGGTTGACGGTGAAGGGGTCGCCGCCGTTGACGAAGGGGAAGGCGCTGTCGCCGGACATCTGTTGCCAGGTGGCGGTGAACTTGTGTGCCCTGACGCCGAGGGTGAACATGGCGTTGAAGTTACGGTTGTCGATGTTGCCGGCGCGCTCGGCGCCGTCGTTACGGCTGTCGAAATAGCGCAGGTCGCTGCGCAGGCTCAGGCCTTCGCCCAGTGGGCGGGTATCGACCAGGCCGACGAACTGCTGGCGGTAGATGTCTTCGAGCTTGGCGTAGTAATAGCTGACGCTGGTCTGCGGGGTGATGGCGTAGCTGCCGCCGCCGAAATCCAGGTGGTCGCTGCTGGCTGCGCCGTAGCCCATGTCGTCGCGGCCGGACGAATCGCGCAGGTTGGCCTTGGTGAGGCGCCCGGCGTTGACGGTGAGGCCATTGAGTTCCTGGCTGGTCAGCAGGCCGCCCTGGAACGTGGAAGACAACAGACGGGTGTCGTTGTACACCACCACCGGCAGGATCGGCTGCAGGGTGCCCAGGCGCAGGGTGCTCTTGGAAACCCGTGCTTTACCGGTCAGGCCCAGCTCGCTGTAGTCATCGACAGGCTCGTGGCTGTTCGGGCCAAAGGGCAGCAAGCCGGTGTTGCGGCGGTCGCGGCTGGAGTCAAGCTTGAGACCCAGCTGGCCCATGGCGTCCACGCCGAAGCCCACCCGGCCTTCGGTAAAACCGGACTCCACGCGGGCGGTAAAGCCTTGGCCCCATTCCTCGGCCTTGGCCTGCGGAGCATTGCTCTGGCGGAAATCGCGGTTGATGTAGTGGTTGCGCAGTTCCAGGCGTGCATGGCTGTCGCTGACGAAGTCGGCCATAGCCGGCAAGGGCAGGGCGAGCGTGGCAAGCCAAGCGGCAGAAGAGAAGCGAGTGCGGTTCATTGTTGTTGTACCCGACATGGTTGTTCTCGAAGTCAGTGCTTGCTGGCGCCGGCAGCGCCGATACCGGTCATGGAGCGAATGAACTGCGCCAGGTAGCGACCACGCTCCTCGCTGGCACGCGCGGAGGTGTCGGTGACCGAGAACACCCAGGCGCCGAAAAACGCCAGGCTCATCGAGAACAGCGCCGGGTTGCTGTAGGGGAACAGCGCCTGTTCGTTGTGCAGCACGTTGACCCACACTGCCGGGCCCAGTACCACCAGCACCACGGCCGAGAGCAAACCGGCCATGCTGCCGCACACTGCACCACGGGTGGTCAGGCCCTTCCAGAACATCGAGAGCAGCAGCACCGGGAAGTTGACCGATGCAGCCACGGCCAGTACCAGGCCTGAGAGGAAGGCGATGTTCTGCGACTCGAACACCAACCCCAGCACCACTGCCAGCAAGCCGATCACCAGGGTGGCGATACGTGAGACACGCATTTCTTCCTGTTCAGTGGCCTGGCCTTTGCGTACCACGCAGGCATAGAGGTCGTGGGAAACCGCCGAAGCGCCGGACAACGCAAGGCCTGCCACTACCGCAAGAATGGTGGCGAAGGCCACGGCAGAGATGAAACCCAGGAACAGGTTGCCACCCACCGCCTGGGCCAGGTGCACCGCGACCATGTTGCCGCCACCGATGATCGCCCCTGCCGCATCGCGGTAGGACGGCTCGGTGCCGACCATGACGATGGCGCCAAAGCCGATGACGATCAGCAGCAAGTAGAAGTAGCCGATGAAACCGGTGGCGTAGAACACACTCTTGCGCGCTTCCTTGGCATCGCTGACGGTGAAGAAACGCATCAGGATATGCGGCAGGCCGGCAGTGCCGAACATCATGCCCAGGCCCAGGGAAATCGCATCGATCGGGTTCGACAGCAAGCCACCCGGCGCCATGATCGCCTGGCCCTTGGCATGCACGGCCACGGCGCTTGCAAACATCGCTTCGGTGCTGAAGCCAAAGTGCTTGAGCACCATGAACGCCATGAAGCTGGTGCCGGACAGCAACATCACGGCCTTGATGATCTGCACCCAGGTGGTTGCCAGCATGCCGCCGAAGGTCACGTAGGCGACCATCAACACCCCGACCAGCATCACCGCGTACAGGTAGCTGATGCCGAACAGCAGCTCAATCAGCTTGCCGGCCCCTACCATCTGGGCCACCAGGTACATCAGCGCGACGACCAAGGTGCCGAATGCCGAGGTCAAGCGGACTGGGGTTTGCGCCAGGCGGTAGGATACGACGTCGGCAAACGTGTACTTGCCCAGGTTGCGCAGGCGTTCGGCGATCAGGAACAGGATGATTGGCCAGCCGGCCAGTACGCCCAGGGCGTAGAGCAAGCCGTCGTAGCCGTTCATGAACATCATGGCCGAGATGCCCAGGAAGGACGCGGCGCTGATCATGTCGCCGGCGATCGCCAAGCCGTTCTGCATGCCGGTCAGGCCGCCGCCAGCGGTGTAGAAGTCACTCGCCGAGCGGGTCCGCAGTGCGGCCCAGCGGGTTACCAGCAGGGTGAAGCAGACGAACACCATGAACATCGAAATGGCAGTCCAGTTCATTGCGCGCACTCCTGCTTGACCTTGTCGTTCAGCGGGTCGAGCACGTTGTTGGCGCGGTGCACGTAGATGCCGGTGAGGGCGAACGACAGCAGCACCATGAGCACGCCCACCAGCATGCCAACGGTGGTCACGCCACCGCTGAGCGATTGGCCGAGGGTGCTGGGGGAGAACGCCACCAACAGGACGAAGCCGTAGTAGATCACCAGCATGGCCAGGGTCAGGGTGCCGTTGAGGCGACGTTTGCGCCGGACCAGGTGCTGGAAGTCGGGGTGGTTGGCGATGCTTTCTATGCGTTCGGGGGTCATGGCAAGCGATCTCTTGGTGTTGTAGTTGTTTTTGAGGTCACACAGGTGTTGCGGTGGTGCTCAGGGCCTCTTCGCGGGCAAGCCCGCTCCCATACGGGCCAGGTATCAGAGCTGGTCGAAGTCGAGCACCACTTTGTCGCTCACCGGGTAGGTCTGGCACGACAGCACATACCCCGCCGCCACTTCGTAGTCTTCCAGCGCATGGTTGCTGTCCATCTCGACCTCGCCTTCGATCACCCGGCACTTGCAGGTCGAGCACACGCCGGCCTTGCACGAGTACGGCAGTTCGGCGCCGATGGCGTTGCCGGCGTCCAGCACGTTCTGGCTGTTGCGCGGCAGGTCGAAGCTCAGCGCCCGGCCATCGCTGATCACGGTGATATGGCTGAGCGCTGAATCCACCTGGCGCGCAGCTTCACGGGCTTCGCGGCGCGCTTCGCTGCCCGCGGCGGCGAACAGTTCGAAGTGGATGCGGTCCTTGGCCATGCCGTTGGCCTGCAGGCTGTCACGCACGGTTTCAGTCATGGCCTGGGGGCCGCAAATGAACGCAGCGTCCAGCGTGGCAACGTCCAGCCAGCGGGAGAACAGCTGGCCGCACTTGTCGGCATCGATCCGGCCGTTGTACAGGTCGACGTCCTGCTGCTCGCGGCTGAACACGAAAATCAGGTTAAGGCGGTCCAGGTAACGGTTTTTCAGGTCTTCGAGCTTGTCGCGGAACAGCGCACCGGAGCTTGAGCGGTTGCCGTAGAGCAGGGTGAAACGGCTGTGCGGTTCAGTGGCCAGGGTGGTGGCGATGATCGACAGGATCGGCGTAATGCCGCTGCCGGCGGCAACGCCCAGGTAGTGGCCTTCGCGGGCGGGGTCGAGCGGCACGAAGAAGCTGCCCGACGGCGGCATCACCTCCAGTTGCTGGCCAGCCTTGAGCACTTCATTGGCAAAGGCCGAAAAACGCCCGCCTGGCACGCGCTTGACAGCCACACGCAGCTCGCCGTCCTGCACGGCGCTGCAGATCGAATAGGAACGACGCACTTCTTCGTCATCCAGCTGGGTACGCATGACCAGGTACTGGCCCTGGGTGAAGCGGAATTGCGTCTGCAGGTGCTCGGGTACGTCAAAGACGATGGACACGGCGTCGCGGGTCTCGTTGCGTACTTGCTTGATGGTCAGGCTGTGAAACTGGCTCATGGTGTTCTCCACGGCTCAAATGCATTTGAAATAGTCGAATGGCTCCAGGCACTCGCGGCAGCGGTACAGCGCCTTGCAAGCCGTGGAGCCGAACTGGCTGAGCAGTTCGGTATGCGCGCTGCCACACTGCGGGCAGCACACTTGGGGCGCCTCACCGAGCAGGCTGCGCTTGCTGGTGCTGCCTTCGGGCGGCGCTATGCCATAGGCGCGCAAGCGTTGGCGGCCCAGGTCGCTGATCCAGTCGGTGCTCCAGGCCGGGGTCAAGCGCCGCTCCAGTGCGGGGGCAGCAAAACCGGCCTGTTGCAGCGCGTCACGGATATCGGCCTCGATCACCTCGGTCGCCGGGCAACCGGAATAGGTTGGCGTGACGACCAGGTGCAGGTGGCCGGCGCGCCAGCCCAGGTCGCGGACAATGCCCAGGTCAACCACGCTCACCACCGGCACTTCCGGGTCCATGACCTGCTCCAGCACCGCCCAGGCCCGGGCCAGGTCGTCGCCTCGGGCGGCACGGGCGCCGAGGTCGCTGGCGATCAGCTCACCAGGTCGCATCGGGGTAGGCCCGTGGCAGGAACTGCATTTCGGCCAGCAACAGCCCCAAGTGCTCGGTGTGCAGGCCTTTGCGACCGTCCAGGTAGAAATAACTGGCGGCCTTGGGCAGTGGCAGCTCGACCGAGTCGAAAATCGCGCTTACCTGCTTGAGCCAGGCCGCGCCGACGGCGGCCGGGTCAGCTGCGATGCCGGCTTCGGCCAGCTGAACTTCGCTGTCGCTACCCGCGGTCAGTTCAACGGTGAAGCGCCACAGCGCTGGGATGGCGTCTAGCATGCGCCGACGGCTTTCGTCGGTGCCGCCGCCCAGGCGTTGCACCCACTCACCGGAGCGACGCAGGTGGTAGGTGACTTCCTTGAGAGCCTTGGCAGCAATGCCGGCGATACGCTCATCGCGGGACGCAGCCAGGCCCTGCAGCACCGCGAAGTGCCAGGCGTCGTATAAAAACTGCTTGGTCATGGTCACGGCGAAGTCGCCATTGGGTTGTTCGACCAGCAGCAGGTTGCGGTAGGCGCGTTCGTCACGGCGGTAGGCAAGGGCATCGGCGTCACGGCCGTCGTCGAGCAATTCGGCGGCGTAGTCCAGCCAGTTGCGGGCTTGGCCGACCAGGTCGAGGCCGACGTTCATCAAGGCCAGTTCTTCCTCGATGGCCGGTGCGTGGCCGCACCATTCACAGAGCCGCTGGCCCTGCACCAGGGCACTGTCGCCCAGGAGCAGCAAATAGGGGATAAGCGCTTCTTTATGCATGGCCAACCTCACATGTGTCCGACTTCGTCGGGCAGTTCGTAAAAGCTGGCATGGCGGTAGACCTTGTCGTCCGAGGGGGCGAACAGCGGGTCTTTCTCGTCAGGGGAGGAGGCGGTGATCAGCGCTGATGGCACCACCCACAGGCTCACGCCTTCGCTGCGGCGGGTGTACAGCTCACGGGCATTCTCGATGGCCATGGCGGCGTCGGCGGCATGCACGCTGCCGACATGCTTGTGGTTCAGGCCGTGCTTGCTGCGCACGAACACTTCGTAGAGGGTCCAGACAGACATTTTCGATCTCCGCATCAATCGCCGCTCAGGCGGCGTTCTTGTTCTGTTGCTTGCGCGCATAGGCCACGGCGGCCTCGCGTACCCAGGCGCCGTCCTCGATGGCCTTGCGCCGGGTGGCGACACGTTCCAGGTTGCAGGGGCCGTTGCCCTTGATGACTTCGTAGAACTCGTCCCACTGGATGTCGCCGAAATCGTAGTGGCCGCGGGCTTCGTTCCACTTCAGGTGCGGGTCGGGCGCGGTGCAGCCGAGCAGCTCGAGCTGTGGCACAGTCTGGTCGATGAAGCGCTGGCGCAGCTCATCGTTGGTCTGGCGCTTGATCTTCCAGGCCATCGACTGAGCGCTGTTGGGGGAGTGCTCGTCACTGGGGCCAAACATCATCAACGACGGCCACCACAGGCGGTTGATGGCGTCCTGAACCATGTCCTTCTGAGCCTGGGTGCCGTGGCGCATCATGGTCAGCAGCAGCTCGTAGCCCTGGCGCTGGTGGAAGCTCTCTTCCTTGCAGATGCGGATCATGGCGCGGGAGTAGGGGCCGTAGGAGGTGCGCTGCAGCACCACCTGGTTGACGATCGCAGCGCCATCGACCAGCCAGCCTACGGCGCCCATGTCAGCCCAGCTCAGGGTCGGGTAGTTGAAGATGCTCGAGTACTTTGCCTTGCCGCTGTGCAGCTTGGCGATCTCTTCGTCGCGGTCGGCGCCGAGGGTTTCCATGGCGCTGTACAGGTACAGGCCGTGGCCGGCTTCGTCCTGAATCTTGGCCATCAGTTGCAGCTTGCGTTTCAGGCTTGGGGCGCGGGTGACCCAGTTGCCTTCGGGCAGCATGCCGACGATTTCCGAGTGGGCGTGCTGGGAGATCTGCCGGATCAGCGTTTGGCGGTAGGCCTCGGGCATCCAGTTTTTGGCTTCGATCTTGATCTCGGCGTCGATCTTTTCCTGGAAGTCGCGCTCTTCGGGCGACATTTCGTCCAGGGACTTGACGCGTTTGACGCCGGTTTCGACTAGCTGTGCGTACATGTTCCGACTCCTGCTAAGGCATGAGTCATTTGTAAGCGATACAAAACATAACGTCAAACAGTTTTATATGTATCGAATAAGATTTGTGTATCGCTTTGCGGACCTTTCGCAGCACAAGGCTGCTCCTACAAGGGCGCTCACCACCTGTAGGAGCATCCTTGCGCTGCGAAAGGGCAGGCAAAAAAAAGCCCCGGACTGAGCCGGGGCCGTAAAAAGGCAGCTGATAAGTCAGCTGGCCAACCGTTTGTCGAACACGTGGCACGCCTTGCCTTCAGAACGCTTGAGCGTGCCGCAGGGCTGCAGTCGCACCTGGGTGCTGATACCGATGTAGGTCTTGATCTGCTTGGTCAGTTCACCGATCAGCAGCTTGCGCTGGCCCTCGTCCATCGCCTGGCATTCGCCACGCAGCTCCACGTGCACCTCGACACTGTCCAGGTTGCCATTACGATACAAATGAATCTCATACATCTCTGAAAGCTGTTTTATTTTTAGCACCTGCTCCTCAATCTGGGTCGGGAACACGTTGACCCCACGAATGATCAGCATGTCGTCACTGCGCCCGGTGATCTTGCCGATCCGCCGCATCGGCCGCGCGGTGCCTGGCAGCAGGCGGGTCAGGTCGCGGGTACGGTAGCGCACCATCGGCAGCGCCTCCTTGCTCAGCGAGGTAAATACCAGCTCGCCCAATTGCCCGTCCGGCAGTACCTCGCCGGTAACCGGGTCGATGATTTCGGGGTAGAAGTGGTCTTCCCAGATGGTCGGGCCGTCTTTGGTTTCGATGCACTCCATCGCCACCCCGGGCCCCATGATTTCCGACAGGCCATAAATGTCGAGGGCCTGGATACCCAGGCGCTGCTCAATGGAGCGCCGCAGCTCGTCGGTCCAGGGCTCGGCCCCGAAGATGCCCAGGCGCAGCTTGAGGTCGTGCGGGTCGATGCCCTGGCGCTCGATCTCGTCGGCCAGGTTGAGCATGTAAGAGGGCGTGACCATGATGATGTCGGGCTGGAAGTCGCGGATCAGTTGCACCTGCTTCTCGGTCTGGCCACCCGACATGGGGATGACCGTGCACCCCAGCCGTTCGGCACCGTAATGCGCGCCGAGCCCGCCGGTAAACAGGCCATAACCGTACGAAACGTGCACTTTGTCGCCTTTGCGCCCCCCGCCGGCGCGGATCGAGCGGGCGACCACATTGGCCCAGGTGTCGATGTCGTTCTGGGTATAACCGACCACGGTCGGCTTGCCCGTTGTGCCGCTGGAGGCATGCAGGCGCACGACCTCTTCCTGGGGCACGGCAAACATGCCGTACGGGTAGTTGTCGCGCAGGTCGTTCTTGCCGGTGAAGGGGAATTTGGCCAGGTCGTCGAGCGACTTGAGGTCATCGGGGTGCGCGCCGCATTCGTCGAAGCGTTTGCGGTACAGCGGCACGTTGTCGTAGGCGTGTTTCAGGCTCCAGCGCAGGCGCTCCAGCTGGTGCTGGCGCAGGGCGTCGACGCTGGCGGTTTCCATAGGGTCAAGCAGGGCACGATCGGCATCATGGTACATGTTCATGGCTTCACTCGAATTGTTCTTGTACGCCGACCGGCGCGGGTTCGCAGCCGGGCGGTGAGTGTCATGGGCGCAGCATAACCGGCTGCGTTGTGTTCGGTCACAAGCCGTTGGTCAGAGGCGCTCGATGACCATGGCGATGCCTTGGCCAACGCCGATGCACATGGTGCACAGGGCGTAGCGTCCGGCAGTTTCTTCCAGTTCGTGCAGTGCGGTGGTGACCAGGCGCGCGCCACTCATGCCCAACGGATGCCCCAGGGCAATGGCGCCGCCGTTCGGGTTGACCCGCTTGTCGTCGTCGGCCAGGCCAAGCTCGCGCAATACCGCCAGCCCTTGGGCAGCGAAGGCCTCGTTTAGCTCGATGACATCCATGTCGGCCAGCGACAGCCCGGTGAGTTCGAGCACCTTGCGGATAGCCGGCACCGGGCCGATGCCCATGATGCGCGGCTCGACCCCGGCCACAGCCATGCCGACAATGCGCCCGCGGGCTTTAAGGCCATGGCGCCGGGCCGCTGCGGTGCTGGCCAGCAGCAGTGCACAGGCACCGTCGTTGACACCAGAGGCATTGCCAGCGGTGACACTGCCACCCTCACGAAACGGCGTGCCGAGCTTGGCCAACTGCTCCAGCGTGGTGTCGCCACGCGGGTGTTCGTCGTGCTCGACGCGCTTGGCCGGGCCTTTGCGCTGGGGGATCTCGACCGGCACGATTTCCTGTGCCAGGCGGCCTCGGGCCTGGGCGGCGGCAGCCTTGTGCTGGCTGCGCAGGGCGAAGGCGTCCTGGTCTTCACGGGAGATACCGAAACGGGCAGCGACGTTCTCAGCCGTCTCAGGCATCGAGTCGGTGCCATGTTCGGCCTTCATCAACGGGTTGACGAAGCGCCAGCCGATGGTGGTATCGAACAGTTCGGCGGCGCGCCCAAAGGCTTGCTCCGATTTGCCCATCACGAACGGCGCGCGCGACATCGACTCCACGCCGCCGGCCAGCATCAGCCCGGCTTCACCGCAGCGCAGGGCACGGGCCGCGTTGCCAATAGCATCCATGCCAGAGCCGCACAAGCGGTTGAGGGTGGTGCCCGGCACCTCAATCGGCAGGCCCGCCAGCAGGCTGGCCATGCGGGCAACGTTGCGGTTGTCCTCACCGGCCTGGTTGGCGCAACCGAGGATTACGTCGTCCACTGCCGCCCACTCCAACTCCGGGTGGCGGGCGATCAGGGCCTTGAGCGGGATGGCGGCCAGGTCGTCGGGGCGCACGCCGCTCAAGGCGCCGGCGTAGCGGCCGATCGGCGTGCGCACGGCGTCGATGATCAGCGCATCGGCCAGGGTGTGTTCAGTCATCTTGTGTCTCCTGCGCGAGCACCGTGCCGCGTACTTTGTAGGATTTGCCATGGAACATCGCCACCAGCTCACCGCGCTGGTTCTCGATGCGAACGTCATACAGGCCGGTACGGCCTTTGCGGCTGACTTCGCTGGCCGTGGCAGTCAGCACGTCGTCGCGCAGCGCCGGCGCCAGGTAGTCGATGCTGCAACCCAGGGCCACGGTGGCCTGGTCGTAACTGTTGCAGGCGAAGGCGAAGGCTGAATCCGCCAGGGCGAACAGGAAACCACCGTGGCAAGTGCCGTGGCCCTGGATCATGTCGGCGCGCACCGGCATGCGCAGGCGCGCCTGGCCAGGGCCGGCTTCGAGTAGGCTGATGCCGAGCCCTTGGGTGGCGTGATCGCGGGAAAACATGGCATCGGCACACGCTTGTGCCAGCTCGATTTCAGTCATGCAGATTGCCTCCTTGGGCTTCGCAGCGGCGCAATAGCAGGGAAGGGCGATAGCGGCTTTCGCCGTAGCTGCGCTGCAGGTTGTCGAGTACACGCAAGGTCTGGCTGATGCCGATGCGCGAGGCCCAGGCCAGGGGGCCGCAGGGGTAGTTCACGCCGGCGCGCATGGCCAGGTCGATATCGGCTGCCGAGCCAACACCTTGCAACACGGCATCGGCGGCTTCGTTGGCCAGCATCGCCACCGTACGCAGCACGACCAGGCCAGGCAGGTCGGCGACTGCGGTCACTTTCAAGCCGGCGCGGGTTAACAAGCCCACTGCCTGGTCGCGGGCCTCACGGGTGGTGTCGGCAGACCAACTGATCGCAATGCGGGAAGCCGTGCTGTAGTCCAGGACCAGATCGACCAGCACCAGGTTGCGCAGGCCTTCTTCGCGGGCACGCTGGGTGGCCAGGCGGCCGTCGGAAAGCGCCAACGTGGCATCGCCGACCTGGATCACGCCACTGCCGGCGCGCTCGGTCACGGCGATGCCGCTGTCGCGCAAACGCTCGACCAACGGCTGCATGACGCCCAGATGCCCCTCGATAACGCAGGACTCAACCTGCGCCGTGCTTTGCAGCGCTGTAGGTTGCGGGCGCTCGGCGCCTTCGGCGTAGCTATAGAAACCTTGGCCAGTTTTGCGGCCAAGGCGTCCGGCATCCACCAACTCCTTTTGCACGAGCGAAGGCTGGAAGCGGAAATCGCCATAAAACGCCTCGAACACCGAACAGGTGACGGCATAGTTGACGTCATGGCCGATCAGGTCGGTGAGCTCGAAGGCCCCCATGCGAAAGCCGCCGGCGTCACGCAATAGCGCATCCAGGCTGGCGCAATCGGCTGCACCTTCCTGCAACAGGCGCAGGCTCTCGGCGTAGAACGGCCGGGCTACACGGTTGACAATAAAGCCCGGCGTTGAGCGGGCATGCACCGGCTGTTTGCCCCAGGCTTTGGCGGTGTCGTAAAGGCAGGCGGCCACGGCAGGGTCGGTAGCCAACCCCGAAACGACCTCGACCAGGGCCATCAACGGTGCCGGGTTGAAGAAATGCATGCCCACCACTTGCTGTGGGCGCTTCAAGCCAGCGGCCAGGCTGGTGATCGAGAGTGACGAGGTGTTGCTGGCCAGGATGCAGTCGTCTGCGCACAGCGCTTCAAGCTCGTGCAACAAGGCTTGCTTCACTGACAGGTTTTCAACGATGGCTTCGATCACCAGGCGGGCATCGGCCAGGGTGTCGAGGGTGTCGGCTGGGCACAGGCGGGCGACGATCGCTTCCCGCTCGCCCGCAGGCAACTTGCCTTTTTCTACCAAGCGGGCGAGCTGACGATCAATGCCCGCCACTGCCTGGGCGGCGGCGCCGGGGCGGTTGTCGTAGAGTTTGACCGGGTGGCCGGCTTGCGCGGCCACTTGGGCGATACCTGCGCCCATGGCGCCTGCACCGATCACGGCCACTTGGGTGTTGCGGTCGAGTGCGCTCATGCTCAACGCCCCTTGAACGCAGGCGTGCGCTTGTTCATGAAAGCGCTTACGCCTTCGCGGTAGTCTTCGCTGCGGCCAGCCAAGCGCTGCAGGTCGCGCTCAAGCTCCAGTTGCTGGTCGAACCCGTTGTCGAAACTGGCATTCAGGCTGCGCTTGATCAGGGCCAGGCCGTAAGTGGGCTGCGTGGCGAGGTGGCGGGCGAGGGTGAGGGCCTCGTCGCGCAACGCGGCATCGTCGACCACGCGATGGATCAACCCCCATTGCTGGGCCTGCTCGGCCGTAAGGCGTTCGCCCAGCATCGCCAACGCCTTGGCCCGCGCCATGCCGACGAGCCGTGGCAGCAGCCAGGTGCCGCCAGAATCCGGCACCAGGCCGATCTTGCAGAAGGCCTGGATGAAGCTGGCCGAACGGGCGGCCAGTACCAGGTCACAGGCCAGCGGAATATTGGCCCCGGCGCCCGCAGCCACGCCGTTGACGGCGCAGATGACCGGCAGCGGTAAATCGCGCAGCGTGCGCACCAGTGGGTTGTAGAACTTATCGATGGACTCACCCAGGTCCGGCATGTCGGCCCCTGGCGCGACATTGCGATCAGACAGGTCCTGGCCTGCACAGAAGCCGCGGCCTTCGCCAGTCAACAGCAACACCCGTGCATCTTTGCTCTGGCGTACTTGCTTCAAGGCTTCGCGCACTTCCAGGTGCATGGGCGTGTTGAAACTGTTCAGCTGCTCCGGGCGGTTCAGCGACAGGAGGGCAACGCCGTCCTCGATGGAAAACAGGATGTGTTCGAACATCATGGCAGACTCGCTTGGTCAGTCGAATGGGGAGGTGCTCAGCAGCCTTTGAACCGGGCCTGGCGTTTTTCCTGGAAGGCGCGAATACCCTCATTGCGGTCGGCGGTGCCGGCGAGCAGGGTGAACGCGTGGCGCTCGAAGCGCAGGCCACTGGCAAGGTCGGTATCGCCGGCCTTGAGCAAGGCTTCCTTGGCCAGGCGCACTGCCAGCGGCGCCTTGGCCGCGATAATGCGGGCCACTTGCACGGCCCGCTCCACGGCCAGTTCCGGCTGGGTGATTTCGCTGATCAGGCCGGCTTGCAAGGCGTGCTGGGCGCTGATGGCTTCACCGGTCAACACCATGTGCATGGCCAGCGGCTTGCCGACCGCGCGCAGCAGGCGCTGGGTGCCGCCAGCGCCGGGGATGATGCCGAGGTTGATCTCCGGCTGGCCGAAACGCGCGTCGCTGCCCGCAATGACGATGTCGGCGCACATCATCAGCTCGCAACCGCCGCCCAGGGCGTAGCCGTTAACGGCGGCGATCAGCGGCTTGGAAAACGCGGCTATCCGTTGCCAACACGCAACGCGAGGGTCATTGAGTATGCCGACCAGGTCGCGCTCGGCCATCTCGCCAATGTCGGCGCCGGCGGCGAACGCCTTGCGGCTGCCGGTAATCACCACGGCATGGGTCTGATCATCACGCTCGGCGGCATCCAGCTCGCTGGCCAGCTCGGCCAGCAACGCTGTGCACAGAGCATTCAGCGCTTCTGGCCGTTGCAGGGTGATGAGCCGGACGCCGTGCTCCGGCGCTTGCGCATCGAGATAACGAGGCATATCGGGTTCCTCTGGCTGCTCGCACGGCACATCGATTGGCCGGCATTTCTTGGAATTGTTTGCAGGGACGTGGGCTGCACCACGTTCAGGTGCGGACAGTATATGCCTTATGCGATACACAAAAGCAACATCAAAAAGCGTTTAACGTATCTCTTTGTGGTGATTTCTGCGCGGGAGATGAGCCATTCAAAAAAGTGATTTAACGATTCATCTTCAGATAAATAGGGCTTTTTCTGTAAAAAAAGGTTGCAAGTAAGGCTGGCAACAAAGCGATACAGGCATCGCACAATTGACGCGCTACATTTTTGTGATACAAGGACTTGTCACATTTCAAATCATTTCAGGAGCTTTGCCATGCCTTGCTACCGGCTTGACGGCCTGACCCCCGTGGTTCATCCAACTGCCTATGTGCACCCGAGCGCAGTGCTGATTGGCGATGTCATCGTTGGCCCTCGCTGCTACGTCGGTCCGCTGGCCTCACTCAGGGGCGACTTCGGCCGCATCGTGCTGGAGGAGGGCGCCAACCTGCAGGACACCTGCGTGATGCATGGCTTTCCGGGGGGCGTCACGGTCATAGAACGCAATGGGCATGTCGGCCACGGCGCGGTGCTGCACGGGTGCCGCGTGGGCGAAGATGCCCTGGTAGGTATGAATGCCGTGGTAATGGATGGTGCCCATGTAGCCCCGCGCTGCATCGTTGCTGCCACGGCCTTCGTCAAGGCGGGGTTCGAATGCGCCGAACAAAGCCTGGTGGTGGGTAGCCCGGCACAGGTCAAGCGCCCGCTGACCGACCAGGAGCTGGCCTGGAAGCAGCGCGGCACGGCGGAGTATCAGCACCTGACGCAGCGCTGCATGACCGCGCTGGTCGAATGCCCACCGCTGACCGAAGCCGAGCAGGGTCGCCCGCGCATGGGTGACTCCGGCATCCGGCCCAAAGGCAAGGCGCCAGCATGAGTCTGTCCGTGTCACGCAATGGCCAGGCAACCCGCCGCGCAGGTATAGTCGGTGCTTTCCCCGCGCACAGTTCCTCCATGAGCACACTTGCCCCACTGAACAACCTGATCACTCGTTTTCAGGAACAGACGCCGATCCGCGCCAGCTCGCTGATCATCACCCTGTACGGCGACGCTATCGAACCGCATGGTGGCACGGTGTGGTTGGGCAGCCTGATCAACCTGCTGGAGCCGATCGGCATCAACGAACGGCTGATCCGCACCTCGATCTTCCGCTTGACCAAGGAAGGTTGGCTGACCGCCGAAAAAGTCGGCCGACGCAGCTATTACAGCCTGACGGGCACTGGCCGTCGGCGCTTCGAAAAAGCGTTCAAGCGTGTCTACAGCCCCAGCCAACCCGCATGGGATGGCGCCTGGACCCTGGTGCTGCTGTCGCAACTGGAAGCCGGCAAGCGCAAAACCCTGCGTGAGGAGCTGGAATGGCAGGGCTTCGGGGTGATGGCGCCCAACGTGATGGGCTGCCCTCGTGCTGACCGCGCGGATTTGGCCGCGACCCTGCGCGAGCTGGAGGCCAGTGATGACAGCATCGTGTTTGAAACGCACACCCAGGAAGTGCTTGCTTCCAAGGCCATGCGCGCGCAAGTGCGCGAGAGTTGGCGTATCGACGAGCTGGGGCAGCAGTACAGTGAATTCATCCAGTTGTTCAGGCCGCTGTGGCAGGGCCTTAAAGAGCAACCGCAGCTCGATGCGCAGGATTGCTTCCTGGCACGCACGCTACTGATTCACGAGTACCGTCGGCTGCTGCTGCGCGACCCGCAACTGCCTGATGAGTTGCTGCCAGGTGATTGGGAGGGCAGGGCAGCACGGCAGCTGTGTCGCAACCTGTATCGGCTGGTGTTTGCCAAGGCCGAAGAGTGGTTGAACAGTGCGCTTGAAACGGCTGACGGCCCATTGCCTGACGTGAATGAAAGTTTTTACAAGCGCTTTGGTGGTCTTGCATAGAGATCACTAAGGTTAACCTCGGTTAACCTTATCCTAGATAATGCTTACCACGATGAGCATTATGCGTTCCTTATAAAATCTTTAGGTGTGCTATAGTTAACCTTAACTCAGTTAACGTTAACCATGGCGAGCCTTATGACGACTTATTTCCCAGTCGCTTGCGCCGATACCCTCAGTAAAATCGGCCTTTTGGTCAAGGCACGGCGCCTGGCACTCGGCCTGCGCCAAGCGGACCTTACAGCTGCCATCGGCGTCTCCGCGCATACCCTTCGCAAGATCGAAGGCGGCTCGGAGCTCGTCGACCTGCGTTCATTCATGCTGGTGTTGTGGCGCCTGGGTATCAGCGAAACCGTTTTCGCTTCGCTGGAAGGCATAGAGCAAACCTCCCAGATCACCCGGTTCAGTGATGACGATGATGCCCACCAGAGCCTGGCATCCCGCCGCGTGCGGCTGGCCAAACCCAAGCCTGAGGAGTTCTGATGTCCCGTGCCTACATCTATATGGAGCACCCCGAGACAGGTGAAGTCATCACCCTTGGCCGGCTGACCCTCAAAGGCAAGCTCGGGGAGTTTCTTTATGCACCTGACCACGTCGCGCGCGGCGGCTGGGTCCCCGACCCAATCAATTACCCGTTACGCGCCGAGGCCTACACCGGCATCGTCAAGAACCGCGGCATACCCGGCTTCATCAATGACGCCATGCCCGATGGCTGGGGCGAGCGGCTGCTGCATCGGGCGTACGGCCAAGAACTCGGCACCCTCGACTTCCTGCTCAAGTCACCCAACAACGACCGCGTTGGCAACCTGATGGCAGGCGGCGCAACAACCCCCGCACCCGGCTTAGGCGATGGCGCAGTACCAACCTTGAAAGGCCTGGCCAAGTTCGTCGCTGCGTGTGAAGCGGTGTACGACGGCCAGCTCGACGTCGAGTCGGTGGCCACACTCAACGTGCGCCAACAGCGTTCGGCTCTGGGTGGTGCACGGCCAAAACGTACGCTGCAGGATAACGGTATGCTGATTCTGGCCAAGCCGCGTGATCGCTTCGACCATTACGACCTGCCCTCGATCGAATATGCCTGCATGACATTCGCCGCAGGGAAGGGCTTGAACGTGGCCAAGACCGCGCTGCATGCTGAAACCCCTTCGACGTTGTTGATCGAACGCTTCGACCGCACGCCCATAGCACAAGGTGCCCGACGTATCCCGATGCTCAGCGCGCTGACCTTGCTGGATTCGGAGTGGAACGGGGCGCACCATCGGGATTGGCGCTATGCCGCCGTGGCCGATGAAATGCGCCGCCGGGGTGTGCCCGATACCGACCTGCAGGCGCTGTTCAAGCGCATGTGCTACAACGCCCTGGTGGGCAACTCCGACGACCATCCACGCAACCATGCGGTGATCTGGGTTGACGGCGGGTGGCGCCTGTCGCCCATGTACGACGTGCTGCCCATGCTTGAAGAAGGCCCCGCACAGACCTTGGCCATGGCAGTTGGCCGGGAAGGCAGCCAGATTAGCCGCGCGAATATGCTCAGCCATCACGCGCACTTTGCCCTGACGCGGGAGCATGCCGAGCATCTGCTGGTGGAGGTGGCGGGGTGGGAGGACGAACTGAAGGCGTATTACGCTCAGGTGCTTGCCGGCAGCGACCTAGACATGGCGGTTGATGCGGTGAGCTCGGTTCGCATGCTCAGTTAAGAAGAAGGCGGAGGCGGGTGACACTGCTTTCAAATGACATGCATTCCCATTTATACTTGCATCTCATTTCCTCTCTGTTATCGCTACCGTGCAGGCAGATCCTCCAAAGCCATCCTTGCTCGCCACCCTGGTCCGTCACTACGACGACTTGGTCGATCATGTGCGCCGACGCTTCGGCGAGCGGGTGTTCGCGCGTGAAGTCGTTCACGACCTGTGCGTTCAGTTGCTGGAGGATGACGAGAAAGAAGGGGTGCGCAAGCCCCTGGCGCTGTTACGCAAGATCGCCCACGACAACGCCATCTCGCATTACCGCCGCGAGCGTCGGCGCAGCAGCTTGATCGTCGCCGTGGCAGAACTGCCCGACGTCGCCTGCAACGCAGCGCCACAGGAGCGCCATGTCGACGCGGCGAAGACACTGGACAGGCTGATTGCGGCTATTTCCCGATTGCCGCCGCGTTGCCAGGCCGTGTTCATCATGCACAAGCTGCATGAGGTCCCCCAGGCTGAAGTCGCGCAGCGCCTGGGGATCTCGCTGAAAACCGTAGAAAAGCATTTGCGCGTCGGTATGATCGCTTGCCGTGAACATCTGCAATCCGAGGTGGCGCAGTGAGCCGTCCACGAAACAAAGACGATGCTGCAGTCGATGAGGCGCTGGCCGCGTGTCGCGAGACCTTGAAGCAGCACTTCCCTTTACCCAGCTCGCCACCTGCCCGCAAGCCCCGCAAAGGCAGCAAGGTACTCCCGCTAGTATTGCTGGCCCTGGCCGCAGGTGTGGCCTGGAAGGATCCTGCGTACCGCAATGAACACTTTGTCACGCAGGTGGGACAACGCCAGGCGATACAGCTGGCTGATGGCAGCCAGATCAAGCTGGATGGGGGCACTGAGGTACGCGTCAGCTGGCATTTGCGCACCCGGCAAGTTGCACTGGTGCGTGGCCAGGCCTTATTCGACATTTCGCCCATGCACTATCGGCCGTTCTTGGTCGATGCAGGCAACGCCGACATACGCGTGGTCGGCACCCGATTCAACGTCAACATGTACGCGGGTGACGTGCGGGTTACCGTTGCGCAAGGCAAGGTGGCAGTCACAGGGCGCGCGGCGGACCGTACCTCGCTGCTCATGCCTGGGCAGCAGGTGCTCGTGCAACAGGGCATCCCCGGTGAGGTGGTCAAAGGCAGTGCCGAAGACGCTAGCGCCTGGCAAGAAAGCCGCTGGGTTTTCGCCGGTACGCCACTGGCTGAGGTGGTTGCTGCACTGCAACGGTATTACGCCCAGCCGATCGAACTGACGGACCCTGATGTCGGCAAATTGCCGCTTTCAGGTGTTTTCAGCAGCGACAGCGTCGAAACGCTGTTGGCGTTACTGCCGGAGATTCTCCCGGTGAAGCTGAGCAGGGAAGGCGGGGTCGTACGCATTCAGCCCCAAGCGGGAAAAAATAATTCTCCAACGAGGTAGGGTTGGGGCCGTCGCGAAGCGGCTAACTCTCTGCACCTCATCTCCTGGAGAATAACAAGTGAGTCAGCTCTTCCTGCGTACACCTTGGCACGTCTCGATTTTGACCAGCACCTTGATGGCCAGCCAGTGGTCGTTCGCGCAAACCATGGTGGTTGTCGATTTCAATATTCCTGCATCAACGCTGGAAAGCTCGCTGAATGCAGTGGCTCGCCAAACAGGTGCTCAAGTGCTGTTTTCCAGCGAGCTGACTGCGGGCAAGCAGGCGCCGGCGCTGCACGGACGTTACACAGTGGCGCAGGCGCTGGGCCAGGTGCTCGAGCAGAGTGGGCTGGTCGCCCAGGCGCGTGATGAGCGGACATTCATCGTTTTACCGTCAAACGAAGCAGCGTCAGGTAATACGCCGTCTACGACCGCCAGCCCCATTGAACTAGCAGGCACGGAGATCACGTCCTCTCGGCTTTCCAGCGGTGTAGTACCGCAGGCACGCCAGGTCAATGTGATCGAACGCGAGCAACTGAAGCAATTGCGCCAGGGCTCTGATGGGCTGGCGACGCTGCTGGCCAAGAGCATCCCTGGGATGGCCGACTCCAGCCGTACCATCACCGATTACGGGCAAACGCTGCGCGGTCGTACGATGTTGGTCCTGGTCGACGGCGTGCCGCTGAACACTAACCGCGACTCTTCGCGAAACTTGGCCAATATCGACCCTGCATTGATCGAGCGCATCGAGGTGATTCGCGGCAGTAGCGCTATCTACGGCGCTGGTGCAACGGGAGGGATCATCTCCATCACCACGCGGCCCGCAGGCGGCGAGCAAATGGCAGAGACCACGCTAACGGGCGTTTCGCCCTTGAGCCAAGTGGGCAGCGATGGCCTGGGAGGGCAGTTGCAGCATCATGTTGCCGGCGCCCAGGGTGCCCTGGATTACGCATTCGATTTCGGCGCACGCCATATCGGCGCCTCTTACGATGCCAAAGGGCACCGCATTGCGCCCGAGCCTAGCCAAGGTGACCTGTTCGATTCCAACAGCTACAACATTGGCGGAAAGGTTGGTTGGCGCATCGACGAGCTGCAACGTATTCAGCTGTCCCTCAGCCATTACAACGCCGAGCAAAACAGTGACTATACCGCCGACCCAGCGGTCAGCCGATTGCCGCCTGGTTCCGCACCCGCACAACCGTTGTCCGGGTTGTCCCTCGACGAACAGAACCAGATCAAGAACACCTTGGTGAACCTTGAATACGGTCACTCGGAAGTGCTCGGGGGAACATTCAATGCCCAGCTTTACTACCGCGACTATTTCACCCGCTTCACGCCCTTCGATGCCCGTGGCGTTGCCACACGTGGGCGCAATGTCGATCAAGTCATGCAGAACAGCGAAGTCGTTGGTAGTCGCATTACCTTGCGAACCCCGATCGGCGGGGCAGATACCGAACTGTTGTGGGGCGGCGACTTCAACCAGGAGCGCAGCGACATGCCGATCGATATCTTCGACCCGCAAGCGTTTGATGCGAGCGGCGGAACGGTATTCAATAAAATCGGCAAGTTGAGCTACATGCCTGACCTGACGTCGCGCAGCGTAGGTGCGTTTGCACAGTTACAGCATCGTTTCAACGAGCAGTGGTCCATGGAAGGCGGCATCCGTTATGAATATGCCACCGCCGAATACGGAGACTTCATTCCGCTGTCTGAATCAAGCACCGCCAACCCCGCCACGGTGGAAGGCGGCAAAGTCCATTACGATGCATTGCTGTCCAATATCAGCCTGACTTACTCGCCCGTCAGCGGCCAGGCGGTTTATGCCGCCTTCAGCCAAGGCTTCCAGTTACCTGACATTGGCGTGCAGCTGCGTAACGCACGCCGTGGTTTCGATATTGGCTCGTCCAACCTGGAGCCGGTCAAGACCAATAACTACGAACTCGGTTGGCGCGGCGAGCTGGGCGAGGAGACGTTGGCATCGCTGGCTGTTTTCTACACCACATCAAAACTGGGCGATGTTCAGAGCTTCAACAATGGCCTGATCCTCACCCGCACCCAGGAGCGCATCTATGGCGTGGAAGGCAGCGCTGACTGGTTGACCAGCGACGAGCATTGGGGGGCAGGGGGGAGCTTCACTTGGATGAAAGGACGCGAGCAACCAGACGGTGGCGATTGGCAAGACATGACAGGCTATCGCATTCCACCTGTGAAACTGACAGCGTATCTTCAATACAAGCCAGACGAAGATTGGAGCCATCGCGTGCAGGCGACTTACTTCGGTGCAGAGGATTACCGCCTCAAAGGTGTCGAAAGCTTTGGCAGACGCAGGGTAGATGGCTACACCACGGTGGATATCATCAGCCAATACCAGCTGAGTGAGCATGATCAGGTCAGCGTGGGCGTCCAGAACTTGTTCAATCGGTATTACTATCCGCTGTACAGTCAACTGATGCGTAACAGTAACAACACCAGCCATTTGCCTGCGCCAGGCACTGTGTTAACGGCGAGTTATACCCACCAATGGTGATCGGCAGGGCCCCTTTAGGCTGGTTTATACATAACTACACTAAATGAATATTTAGCGTAGTTATGTTAAGAAGTTGCGAATATCAAGCTGCCGTCGCTTGGCTGAAAGGAGCAGGCGGCGGGCTTTGCAGGCTTTGCAGGCCTTGCAACCAATCACAATACAGACTTACCCCTTGTTCCACCGTCAATGTTGCCGTCTTGTAACCTGCATCGCGTAAGCGCTGCAGGTCAGCACACGTGTAACACTGGTACTTGCCGCGCAAATGTTCAGGAAACTCACTGTACTCCAGAATGCCTTCAAGCAAGGCCATCTCCAAGGACAGTGGGGGTTGGCCTTGGTATTTGCGTAATCGGTTGATCACTGCCAGCGCAACATCATTGAACGACTGGGCGCGTCCGCTACCCACATTGAAAATGCCGCTTAGTTGCGGGTGATCAAGGAAGAATAAATTGACCCTGACCACGTCATCCACCGAGACGAAATCACGCAAATGGCTGCCGCTGGGGTAACCGCCGTAGCTGCCGAACAGGCTGACTTTGCCGCAGGCCTGGTACTGGTTGAAACAGTGCAGTGCCACCGATGCCATCGCGCCTTTATGCTGCTCATGGGGCCCGTAAACGTTGAAATAGCGCAATCCAACGACCTGACTGCGCGAAGCTGACAACTGCCGGCGCGCATGCTGATCAAACAGGAATTTGGAGTAGCCGTAGACGTTCAATGGGCGCTCACAATCGCGCTGTTCACGGAAGTCCTGGCCAGCACCGTAGACTGCTGCCGATGAGGCGTACAGGAATGGAACCTGTTGCGCCTGGGCAATCTCCAGCAAGTCCCGGCTGTAGCGATAATTGTTGTCCATCATGAAACGGCCGTCGGCTTCGACGGTACTGGAACATGCGCCTTGGTGCAGAACCGCGCGTACGTTGCCAAATTGTCCGCGCCGAAACCGGTCTAGGAAGTCATCCTTGTCCAGGTAGTCAGCGATGTCACTGTCAGCCAGGTTGAGGAATTTGTCGCCTGCGGTGAGGTCGTCGACGGCGATGATCTCGGTTTGGTTGCGTTGGTTGAGCGCCTGTACGAGGTTGCTACCGATGAATCCCGCGGCGCCGGTTACGATGATGGTCATGCCAGATCCCCATAAGGGTGTGGAGATCGGATTTTAGTGGAGGGAATCTGCAGGGATGTTAACCAGGGTCAAAGGATGGGATGGTTGGGTGGGTTGCTGGCGTGGTACTGGTTTTGAATCTGGGTAACCACGGGCGTGTGGGTTTATACGAGCGTGCGCATAATGCATATTATGTTAAATCAAATATTATGAGGAGATGCTCATGTTGTTCATTTTCACGATCCTGTGAGCTTTCTTCCAAAAACCTGTGTTCCCTTCAGATTCATAGGCCTGCGGTGCACCTCTCTCGTATAGTCTAGATCCACAAATCGCAAACCTGTGTGGGCTAAGGAGACGCGTCTTACCGGCTACAATCTCTAGTAACTGCACAATTTTACGATGCTGGTGCCCCGCATGGTGTCGCCGTTTGTCCCTTTTCCCATCTTCTGCCCGTACGACCAATGGCGTCCAATTGGGCTCAGTCAATTTCCTGAAAATGCCGATGTGACGGCCAAGCTCGAGGATGTGGTGTCATCTAGTCTCCCATTCATCAGCGTCTGGTACTGTCAGCGTTACCTTGCCTGGCTTGCACATAGCTGGAGACCAGAGCAAGCTACTGAGGCGTATTACTTTGAAACCATTCACCTTGAGCGCCTGTTGAACTGGTGCTTCTCTCAAGGGCTATCGCTGCTGGATCTGAAGCCTCTCGAGATCGAGCGTTATGTGGCATTTTTTTGCAATCCACCTGCTAGCTGGTGTTTGCCGAGTTCCAGTTTAAAGTTCGTACCAAATCCACTGCTGAATTACGGAGCCTGGCCAATAAACCAATACTGGCGCCCATTCTTATCAGCGTCTCGTGATGTTTCACGCCAACTGGGCTTCGCTCAGATCGTGATCAACCGGTTTTATAAATTCTACTATCAAGACGTTTCAGTTCTTGAATTTGAGCCTGCGCTTGCAGGCTTGTTTGCTAAGCATAAGCCGAATTTCATAAAAATGACTGAGTTTGAAATGGATTGGTATATGAATAGCCTCGCGCATCTCCCATATGGTGAAAAATACAAGCTAATCACTATGGTGTATTTCGCACTTGCTAGGTATTCACGAAATTCAAGAAGGCGCTTAATGGGAAGCACTAGAAGCCCTGGGCTACTAAACCAATTTTATAGAAATTCCGCAGGCGAATGGATCGAGACACTGCCTGGCGGCTCATCTCGAGCTTTAGGAGGTCAATTTAAGCAAATTTTTGAGCAGTATCTCATGCATTTGGAGCTGGATCCCGAAAAACCCTTACCTCCTGCCAGGCTTTTCGCAACCTCTCCAGAAGGGAAATTTGCAAGAAAATGCCGCGTAAATTTAGTAGAGTTTGCTATGGGAACTGGCGACCCAAGGGTTAGAAAAGCAGTCGAAAAATACCAGAGTCTTTCTTTTTCGACTTTGCGTAAGTCGTCAATAACAACTCCAAGGGGGTGACCCCGGAGGGTGGCTATACTGAATGGCGTCAGACGAGCTCTGCGCTTTTCATATTCAACAGGCACAAAGAGGAAGGCGTGCGCCCTCCTCTTTGCTAAGGTCGTGAGCCTTCAGCTCTTTTTGAAGAGCTGCTCGAACTCTTCAGTCGACATTATTTCCTCATCCGAAATAGGTTTCAGGGCGTGTAGGCTTGGCTGCTTCATGATCATTGACTCCGAGATCTTGTGAAAAATAGCTTCTATTGTTCCGCCCATTTGCTTAGGGCGATTGGAGCGGTGAATGATCTCAATCCCCGCCTCTAGGGCCATTTGCTTGAGCCGTGCAGACGTAAAGGCGTGATCCACATCAAGCTGGAAGATGTGGTAACCGTTGGTTTGATTTGCTCCATCATTATCACCATGCACAGCCGAATCGAGCGCGTCGGTCAAAGCGTCGACCTCTGCATCTTCTGGATTATCAGCGAATGAAACAGCGCTTCCAAGGACGGCACCAGAGGTGGTACGGACAACAACAGCTACCCAAGGACGCCCAATTGAACCGTCATCCCTTCGAACCAACTGATCCACTTGCGTACTGTCAAGAACTGCAGTGATGTCCTCGACCGGATTGACTCCCTTCAAGACCAGTCCAGAGCGGCCCGCTTTCGCATGAGTGAGCAGCACATTGATTTTCCGCTGCTTCGCGTCAGATGCAATGCTTTGCAAAGAGATTTCTGCATGCACGTGCCATGAGCGACGCGCTTCCCAGATTGGCTCATGAAATGAAAAGCGTTGGTCAGCGCTCAGCTTGTACCCCGAGCTCCAATCCGGCCCAAGGTGCAATCTCTGTGGCGGATTGTTTGTCAAAGCTGCGATTACCGCGCTCACTCCATTACGCTCAAGGTACGCGTCCACGCTTGGGAGAATCTGAGCTGGCAGGCATTCCTCCAGCGCCGCTATGCACTTGAGCAACACCTCGCCTGGGAGCTCGAACAGCTCAGCAGCACGGCATTCTCCAAGCTCCTGGTTGAGAACGATGAACTCTGCATCGGACAGATGATGCTCAAGCTCTTGGTCATCCTCTTCATGCTTGAGTGCGCGATAGGTGTGGTAGCCAAGGAGCGCAGCCAAGACTTCCTGAAGGTTCGCGTGTCCCACTTCAATGCCGGCAGCGTGGAGTTCCGCTTTAGCATGTCGAGCAGCATGGGTGAGTATGTTGGCCATCTCATGATCCTCAATCGCTGTCTTTGCTGCTGGTCGCTTTATCTGTCGCAAGACAGCTGAGTCACAAGATGCAGGAAGGAAGTGATGGGTGAAGAACCTCTTTGAGTCGACCAGAGCTGAGGTGAGGCAACCTTGATTAACCGTAGTACACAGGTTGGTCTAAGTACACAGTCGCCGACGGGCGGAATGAGGTTTAGCAGTTTACTCAACAGTTGGCTTCAGGCTTTTTCATAATCTAAGATCAGTCACCGCTCAACTCAGCCACGAGGCAACCTGCATCATGAATTTCATGTTTCGTATCTGGGACTTCCTCTTTCCGGATCATAGGCCAGAAGGCGAGATAAGGCGTGAGCGCGAGTTCATCGATGCACTCAATCAGCTCAAAACCTTGAGGGCCACTGACCGCGGCGGGATGTCGATTGATCCCGAGGAAATCCGTGAGCAGGTTTTACGCAGCCGTGAAGCTGTGAAAGATCTGGTGGATCCGGCTCACAAAAAACGCTCTAACACGGGGCCTGAGGGTTGATTCGGCTCTGACTGCCATCTGCCCTGCCCTTCATTTCCAAGCACATTTCTAGCGTGCCCCTGCGGGGACGGCTGTTGTGAACCAAGCCGCCGCTGCGCAGCTGTCTTGGCCCTACGGGCTGCCATCCTCACGCCTTCGGCCAGAGGCCTGCGCGCTCCGCTTTCGCGTGCTGAAAATACCAACCTATCACTGACTTCACTTTGATATATGGCTAGTAATCACTGGGGTCAAAAAAAATAAATTTGGATCTTATGGCCGCATGCTGAATGTTCTTTATACGGTACGTGAAGGGTGGTCGCGTACCGTATAAAGAACATTTTTATCAATGCACCTCTTAGGGGAGGATCCAAACTAGCTGCCTTTGGGTTTTCCTCTGCTGTAACCATGGTATCTTACGTGGCCATAATAAAAGCGCGTCAGTGTCCAGAGGCACGCCACACGCGATCCTATATTCATTTAAGGTTTTTTGAGATCAAATGTCTTCTCATTGCGTAGCATTCCAAATTTTCAGTAGCGCCGACGATTCCAACTGCATACGTATGCCGCAAAAGCAGCTCGAAACCACGTTCTACATGCACCAGGTGAACACGCTCGCTTCCAACCTTGAGAAATTCACTGCTGACCCTGCCAAAGCACGCGCTCAATACCCATGGGCCACACGATTCGCTATGGGTCATCCCCTCGCCCCCTGGCAGCGGCCGGCCGTTTGGACGGACGAGCAGAAGGTCAGGTTCATTACGTCGATTTGGATGGGGGCAGACCTTGGTTCGTACCTGGTAAATGACTGGTACGCGTATGCCGATCGCGCTGGAGCGTTTGCGATTAATAGCGAGGTGCTGCTGGACGGCCAGCAGCGTCTGACAGCCCTGGAGGGCTACCTACTTGGCGAGTTTGGAGTCCCAGATGAGTCGGGCCAGGTGAGGTATTGGTCGGAGCTCGGAAATGACGAGCGCCGGCGTTTTCTGAACATGCCTTTCGCTCAGTCTCGTGTGCACTCGAGCGATGAAGTTGCACTGCGACAGGCCTACGATCTCAGAGCGTTTGGCGGTACGCCGCATACTCAGGATCAGCGGGCTTCAAGGTAGCCCGTCATATGAAGGGTGGCGCCGATATGGGCGCCACCCTTTGCATTTGTCTCTTGAAGTAGTCAAGGCTCCCAGACCGGCAGAGTCGACTTGCCCGGCTTATCGATCACGATCGCCAGGCTCTGTTTTGCACGCGTTGCTGCTACATAGAACGCAGCCGCAGACATAGCTTCAAGGCACGTCTCCTTCTGGATGAAAGCTGCGATGGGCCCTGTAGGCACCACTAGCACACGCTCGAACGTAGCACCTTTAGAGACCTTGAAATTCATGAAGTCGAGGGTGAACTCCTTCCCCGATGCCACTGTGGCACGAAGGCATTGCGGCCGGTACCGCTCTACGTATTGGTCAACGTGCTTCGAGTGCACCAGGAACACACCGTCATGGTCAGAGACCTCGTGGTTCTCCGAGATGGTGCCGGGAAAACCCCAAGACTCATCAAAAATGGTGTCAGAGAACGTTGCGATCTCCGTCCGACACCGATAGGTGAACGTCGCGTAGTTGATACTCAACAGCCCAGCCTGCTCTCGCTCCTGAAACCATTCGAGAGCGCCGGCATAGCCATACTGCTTATTCTTCTGCCCCCTGGGGTTGGTCGACAGCACGGCCTGGCGTACATCACCGACCATGCGAACGTCGATTCGGGACTGCAGCAGATCATGGATGATCTCCCAGTCGTAACCACTAAGATCCTGAACCTCGTCGATCAGAATTTCGTCGTAGAGGTGCTCTAGGCGACGAAGCAGCGCAGGTGTTTCTGCCATTAGCTCGCGCGCCAGGCGGCCAAGCTCGCAGCCGTAGACCTGGTTGCTTCCATCCATGAACCTTTGCTTGCCCTTGGCGAACCTGTAGGGGCGTCCTTCGAAATTGAAGCCCCCTACCCGTTCACCGGGGAATTTCAGCGGCAGGAACGGCTTCGCAAAGTGGCGAAGCAAAAACGTGTACCAACCCAGCACTTCGATGTTGTGTAGATCACCAGCCTGTGCTCGAAGACGTTGGGAAAGCTCTTGCTGATTTGTCTGGGTAAACGTGGCGACAAGGACGCGGCGATCACTGGGCAGTCCTTTGCAGTGATCTACGAGGCCCTGGGTTTTTCTCCCGCCGGCGACCGCCAGTGTCAGATGGTTAGGCATCGTGAATGAACTCCGCCGCAGCCTTCATATAGGGAGGTGGGCTGAGGGCTTCGTCAGACTCGGCGATTCGAATCGCCCCTTCCGTTTTCTCGCGTGTCATCCACGTCAGCAAGTCGGCTGAGTCTTTGATGCCCAACGTCTTCCGTAACTGAGGTTCACCGTTGGCGGTGATGAGTTGCGGCTCTAGCGTTTTGCCGTGGACAACGTCGCCGATGAACAGATCTCTGCGCTTCGCTTCCAGCCACTTCTCAACTGGTTCACGCAGCTCTTTTGGATCAATGCCATCGTTGTCTCGCATTACGGCGACCGGCTTGTTGATGGCAGCACAAAGCTCTAGGCATCGAGCCAGTGCCAACCCGCGCATACTGATGACATCAATGCCATGGCCCATCGGGCGAGCCCCGTAGAGATCCTGATAGACACGTTCGAAAATGATCTCATCGGATGGCCCCTCTACCAGGACGACCTTTTTCGCTAGCACGAGGCGGAGGGTGTCGTAGCCCGGGAGCTTTTGAAAATAACTCACCGTTGTCGGATCGAGCTCGGTAATCTTGGACGCGCTGTTGCGGTGGAGTAGTAGCAACGCGTTGAGGCCGAGTCGATTCAAGACGTAGGTGCTGTGAGTTGAAATGAAAAGCTGCTGCTCCTCCGTGGCCAGGTCTTCGATACGGTTGAGAAGTGTCGTTAGGCTGGTGTGTGAGAGGTGGTTTTCGGGCTCCTCGATCATCACAATTTTCACGCTTGAAGAGTGCCGCTTCATCGCGAGGGAGATCTTGATTGCGGCTTGCTGCCCCTGGCCAGCCATCGCGAACGGAAGGCCATCGACGTGAGGAGTGACCACGCTATCCCAGGATGTCCTGGACGTTTGATCCATTGCCAGCGCCATAGGCTCAGACTGCAGCGCAGCGCCAAGCCCCTCGAGCCGCTTATTCACCGGCGCCAGCGCTCCTTCAGTCATGGATGCTTTCACGCCTCGATAGTCCAGCGAGATTTGCGCCTTTTCGGCTGACTCCAGGTGATCGCTCAGGATTTGTCGAAGGTGGTAGTCAACCCCAGCAGCGGACTTAACCGTCCGAGAATCGATCGTGGCCACCGATAGTGCCCGCGGGCGCCGAGTGAGCTCGTTGTCAGCAAACGACCGCCATTCATAGGTGTAATACTCAACGGGCAGCAGGGGGGAAGAATTCTTGAGCCACTGATCCAGCTCGTCCTGATATTCCTCGTTAGGGAAAATGGAGAGAAATACTCCCGGACACACGTTGGTCGGTACGTCCGCATTCACTGCACCGAGCAGTATCTGCAGGTCAGCTGTGTCCTGCAGGTAAAGCTCGATCAGAATCTCTGGGAGCTTGGGCGTCTTCCCCGCATTCCGGAGTGCCAGAAACTCAGCCACCATTTGAGTGTTGAACCAGTGTGGGTTCAATTCTTCGAGGATCCCTCGCCCACCTATCCGGCCGTTCAGCGCCAGCGAAATGGCCTCCATCAATGTGGACTTCCCAGCGTCATTGTCACCGACCAGGATGTTTACGCCCGGGTTGGGCTTGAGCTCGAAATCTTTGTAGATGCGGTACCCACGGATACGGATTTTTGTGATCACAGTCGACGTTCCTTGGCGAAGTGCTGGTGTATGGCGCTTTGATGGCCCCGTGGCCTGATGCTATAAGCGAAGCGCTAACGTTGTCGACACCGTCACTCCCACTCCTCCCGGCACTACACGCACAGGATCTGCGCATGACCACTCCTCATTACTCAAGCCGCAAAGCGTTTATCGAATCCTTGGGAGCGACGTGTAAGAACTGGATTTGGAGCTGGTCGTTTGTGAACCACAAGGAGCAAAAGATCATTTTCGGGGAGTGGGATACGCACGTTAGCGGTGACCGCTCACTCATCCTCAGTGAGGATTGGGAGATTGAAAATGGGCGCCGCAACAATGGCTATGCGCAGAGCGTCGAACACCTCAGGCTAGTCGCCGAAGAAGGATACGAACTCTATACGTTCAAAATTATGCATTCGGATGAGCGCCGGAACGCAGACGGTGTCGGGCCTGCAAAAATTAAGAACTTTAAGCGCTCGATCACCCGTAAGTGGCTGCTTAAACAGAATGGTGAGTGGTTTGCGTGCGACGAGCCGCCGATTCCAGCACTCTCTGAAGAGGTCAGTCAGCCCGAGATGTACCTCGAGGGCGCCGTCCGAGAGGTCAAGGTTAATGCCTATGAGCGTAGCGCTCAGGCTAGGGCAGCATGTATCGATCACTACAAAGCGGTTTGCTATGCGTGCAAATTCGACTTCGGACTGGTTTATGGCGAGGTTGCCGAAGGGCTCATCCATGTCCACCACATCGTTCCCCTTAGTACGATCGGCGCAGAGTACAAGCTTGATCCTATAAAGGATCTGATCCCGCTGTGCCCGAACTGCCATGCGGTGGTGCATCGTGGATCCGAGGTCATGAGCATTGAAAAGCTCAAAGAGCACCTAGCTGAAGCAAAGCGGCGCTCTGCCCTAACGGCCAGACTTCAAGGTTTGTAACGCGGTTTTTGGAATGTAATGTGACCGATGTTACATTACAGAAACTACGTTACAACCCCCTAGCCGCGGGCTTCAGCACCAGCTACGGCACTTCTGTGCTTGGTAAGCTTATTCGTTAGCCTTCGCCGCGACGTATCCGGCGATCTGGAGATTCTCGATCAGCCATAGCGCCTCTTCTATGTTCATCGGAAAGGCTCTGTTGTCGATGCTGATACATGGAAGGCCTACGTCTTCATCAAGTGCGATGAGCACGCGGTGATAGAGACAGGCGCTTGCAGTTGGTGCATTGCTCTGAAAGTACGCAGAAGCGATGAACTCGTAACCTCTCTTATGACCAGTAAAAATGTCCATGGGGTTCGCGCCAGCGCACCCTGCCCGTTCATGGATAAATTTATGCCATTCTAGTGAGGCTGCGAGCAGCGCTAGAGTCGCTTCATCAAAGTGCTGAAACCCTAACTCATAGTTGGTCGCTAGCAGTGTGGTGAGGTTTTTCGCGATTTCAGCACAGTTTTGCGCTGAGAGATGATGGTGTGAGCCATCCATGTCCAGTATCACATGCTTATTTGAATGTTTCACAGTTACAGGGAATGTGCCGCTTAACCCATATCCGTGCCATTCAAATTTGCGGAGATTGTTGAAGGCCTCGCCCCCAACCGACTGCTCATGAAAATTAAAACTTGGGCGGAAAGAATTTACGAGCATGGCGGAAGGCTCGGAAACATTATATCCGACAGCCGCTTCTGCCTGGGCTTTGAGGTATCCAGTAAGCCAGAGTTGTTCCACCAACCTAGCGGTCTGAACTAAATCAAGTTGAACGATTTTGCTGTCATAAGAAATCACTGTTCGAGTCGAGTCGATACCTGCGGCTATTTGTACCGCGTGATAATTCTGAGTGCTGAGGCTCGAGTGAAGGTCACGGAAATAGCCAGCAAAAAAAATACTCATGCACTGTCCAGCTGTACCCGTATTCTCCCAGTATATCCTCCTTCTCTGAAGTCGTCCGTATTTCTATCAGTCCATACCATAACTTATAGTTTTTAAAGATCAGCGCTGCTTGTCGGCACGTTTCAGAATCGGATGCTCCAGCTAAAATCTTGACTGTTTCTGCGAGAATGCAAACCAACACCCCACATTGTTGGGCGGTTAGATAATGTGCAACCCCATCCATAAGAAGGCGGGCATGGCCGTCTTCGAAGCCTATCGATACCTCAGCACAGTTAGGGGGTGTGTTTTGATCAATCTTCGGCGCGGTATGATGTGCAGGGGTACCGCCGGCCCAGATTTGGTTTTGCATAAATATCTCAATAAGCTCATTTATTATAAGTACGGCTCAAACCTCCTAAACCTTTAGCCGGAAATCAAAAATAATTAAACCATGCTGTCTTTCATGAGCAAAAGAGACATTGCGACTACGAAACAATAGGCACGTAAGCTCAGTCGGAACGGGCCGCATCCCGATGCGCCTGAAGATGGGTCATCTCCCTCCCCCATTCCTCGACGAATTTCTCAAAGTCATCCAAGTACGGGCCCGCGGCAACCCGGGTAGACCCGATGCTCGCTTGGGCGAATCGCTCCCGCCAAGGCGTCGGGATCGTATGCTCGTCAACGACCAAGCGGCCTGAGGATCGAGGAGATTTAGTGACTAGGTCGAGGAGATGTTTGCAGGACAAGGACACGTCGCAAAGGTCGCGCTCGACCAGATCCAGCTCCTTGAGGACAGACACCGCTTTATGGTCGCCAGGGCGGAGATCGGAGAGAGCCCAAAGCAGCTGTCTAAATCGACGCTCGCCTTCGATTGAATTAGCCATGGTTAGTCCACCTCACTTTGGTCGGCCTTCGCCTGCTTGGCTTTGACCGCTGCCGCCCCTCAGCGCTTAGCTGGGCCGGCGGAACCGGCCAAGCTAGCAGTCAGATCAGGACAGCACTCCAAGCCCACAATTTGCCACGTTCCAGAACTTGGGGCGCGTTCTGGGCCTATTTTTTGGAGTTCTCATCCAGCCACTTGACCGCCTCCCCGGCTCTGGCTCTGGTGGCTATGGCTGCGGTCTCGGACATCATCTTGGCGATGTTGCTAAAATGGCTTCCCCATAGACCAGTTGTTGGCAACCCTAGCGCTTGTTTAATAAGTGTCGAGTCGCTTTTCTCCAGAACATCTCTAGCAACCTTACAGAGCTCAGCATTTCTAGCCATCGCCAGTCTGACGTTCAGATTCTCATCGCTTGCGAGAGCAACCTGCAAGTAATCGGGAAGCCCTGGTCGGCTCGCAAGATCCTTCTTGAACTCGACAGATTTTTCAGCCAAACCCTTCAGTATTGCGTTGCCATCAATTACACAAGCCATTTCCAAAAACGTGCCGACTTGTCCGTGATTGGACTCAAGTAGAAGCGAGCGCGCCTTTTCAGTGAGCTGCGGATTATTGAAAAGTGCGTCAAGGACTCCATCGTCCTCGTCCTCGGCGAGTGTCATCTGAAGACTCTCCGGTAGATCGGAGTTTCCTGCGACAGACTTTCTCACCAGTTGGTTGTCATCCTCCGCTAGGGCCATCATGGTGTCGTGGCTTAAACCAGTACATTTAGCGAGTTTTATTTTTTGGTTATGCCTGAGTCGGGGGAAAAGGTTCTCCATTGCGGCACTGCAAAGCCCTGGATTGGCGGCGAGTGCCTCTCCGACTTGGTTGGCGTACTCATAGCTGAGCTTGAGTTGATGCGCCTCGGGTAAACCAATGCACCCAGCGAGAGCCGCACGCACTTTCACGTCATCATCCGCGATGAGATATTCAGCCAGCCCAAGGGCGTGCGCACTGTTGGCAATCGCGAAACGGATCCCTGCTTCAAAGCTTCTGTCCTTAAGATGGTGCGAGAGGAGATCCAACGGGGCGTTCTGATTTTCACAAGCTAGCTGGAGCAGCTCCGAATTGAAGTCTGGCGCCCCAGGCCGGATGTTGATCCGTATTGACAGCAGACGCTCAGGGCAACGCGGATTGGCGTAGACCGCCTTCTGAACGGCAATCTGTGGGTCTGTGACCAATTTTTCGAGGAGGTCGGTTGGGCAATCTCTTGATTTGGCCACATCCTCACGTTTGAGCTGGTTAGGGTCGTCCGCCATACGAATCATCTGGGCGACGCTCATGCCTCCCTGATTGGATGCAGGGCGTAATTTCAGCTTCTCGAATAGCTCCTCATAGCGACCTACCTGCTCCCGGAGCGTCTCTCGCAACGACACTGTGGATTGAATTGCGTTGAGCAGAAGCTGCTGATCCAGAGCCTTGTTGTCAATGAATGCGGTCGTGACTGCCTCCCCAACCGCATTCTCAATATCCGCTCCGCAGTAATCGCGGCAGGCATCCACTAGCACATCAAGATCCAGACCTTCGCTGGTCTGCTTCGCTTTGGCCAAGTGAATTTCAAGGATCGATTTCCGCTCTTCTCCACTAGGAAAGCCCACATAGAAAATCTCATCGAACCGCCCTTTCCGAAGCAGCTCTGGAGGAAGAGCTGTGATGTCGTTCGCTGTAGCAATGACGAAGACTGCTCCTGACTTTTCCTGCATCCAGGTCAGAAAATAACCCAGGAGTCGCGATGACACCTCGGAGCCTGAATTACCCATGCCGACGAAGGCTTTCTCTAGCTCATCAACCCAAAGGATGCAGGGGCTGACAGTCTCCGCCATCGACAACGCACGACGCATATTGTGCTCTGACTCGCCGACGTACTTACCGAGAAGCGAGCCTATGTCCAGGCGCAGCAGGGGCATCTGGAACAGGTCAGCTGCAACCTTTGCAGTTAGCGACTTACCGCATCCAGGCATACCGGCGATGAGCACTCCTTTTGGTGGCGTTACGCCGCTTGCGAGTGCTTGATCCAATCGTTGTAGTACCTGACCACGTTGCTGCAGCCACTCCTTGAGTCGGTGCAGACCTCCAATATCAGTGGCACGCACGTTGGCGTCGACCATCTCCAGGACACCGCTCTTGGCGATGATCTGCTTTTTCTCAGAAAGAATCATGGTGAAGTCGGATTGAGTGATCGATTCACCTGGTCTAACGGCCATTCTGAGCACCTGGCGCACTTCCCGCGCAGTCAGTCCGCTTAGGCCTGACACGATGGCTGCGCTTAAATGATCGGGGACAGAGGCTTCGTTCTCTATGAGGATCTCACTGAGTAATTGGCGGATCGTGCTCCGGTCTGGTAAAGGCAAATTCAGCAATGTGACTTGGGACTCAAGGGAGCTAGGAATCGTGAACGATGCTCCTACCAAGAGCACGGCACATTGACCGCTATGATGCCGTTCGATGCGATTCAGCAGCTGTTTCAGGCGAGCAGCGGCGAGAGTGTTTTGCTCAAGAGCCTGATTCGCGTCCTTAACAACGATTAGGCAGCCATCAAGCTCATCATCATCGAGCAACTCGAGCAGGCACGTCTCGAGGTCTGTTCGCGCTGACCGCAAGTCAGATGCGAGTGGCCGTTTGGTATCAAATTTTACCCAGCCATGTCCCATGTTCCACTCTTGAACACGCGTCATGGATAGTGCCGGAGCTAGCTCTCTGATGAAGGCATCTACCCGCTCTTCCTCGGTGCTGACGAGATAGATTGCCGGGGATCCTGCATGGACATGCTGGCAGAACTGCTGATTCAGATTGCTCATAATTGATCACCAGAACTTCAATTTGTCTAAGACTTTGTTTGCGACTCGGCTCACGCCTTCGCAGACCGCAACAGCGGTATCAGCGACTACCTTGGCCCCCGCTCTGACGATCCGCTTTCCGGCCTCATAGATCGCCTCTCCAGCAGCATTACCTGCAAGGCCGCCAACAACTCCGCCAATCAGCCCCCCGGCGGCGATACCGACAGGGCCGAAGCAAGCACCAAATGCAGCTCCCTCCGCTGCCCCTTTTGTTGCAGCCAGGAGTGAAACTACCCCGCTGGTAGTGACCTGCCCCATTGCGTCTACGGCCTCTGGGCCGCTGAGCTCGCTCTTGGCAAAGCGATAGAGACACTTGGCATTTTCCAGGCCGAGGTGCGCCATGTTCGCGATTACACCAGCTGGGGTGTTCTTACCAACCTTAAGCCAGCCATTTTTCACTGCGACGACTAGCGCGCCGCTTACGGCAACTTGTACCCCGACCTGCGTTGCTCCCTTAGCACTGCTGCTCAGGAATTCCTGCAAGTCTTCAGTTAGCGCAGGGTTTTCTTGCCCGTTCAGGCCATTCCAGATTCTGCGTCCAAAGATCCGAATCCCTTGTAAGCCAGCAACGAATCCAGCACTGATCAATGCCTGTTTGCCGATCTGCTTTGCAACAGTCAGTCGGTTAGCATCACTCCATTCGTATTGACGTGCTTCTTGCTCACGCTGAGCACGCTCCTGCAACTGCTTGGCTTCTTCCTTGCTTAGAGGCCGTGAGCTGACGCCATCGATACTGATGGTTTCGCTGGAATTATGTACTTCATCTCCATGGCCCTGAGGTACGAGCTTGCGCTGCCCTCGATAGTCGCCCTTCTCGAACAGAGCACCCGTGGACTCGGCGTCCTGACCGTACTTGGACTGATAACGACGAACCAGCTTTCCGTCCTTATCGTAGATCCCAATATCCATCGAGTTCTTGCCGAATCCACCATTCCCGGCTTCAGGCGTTAACACCTTTGCTCGGTATGAGCTTCCTTGGGCAGCAGCGTCAATGTTGAAGGTCGAAGCATGGTGTTGCTCAGCAATGAAGCCATCAAGGTTATAGGCCTGGCTAATCCCTCCATCCTTACGGAGGATGGTGCTCAACGCGTCATTGCTTGCATCTGCTAGGGCTCGGTCTATACGAGCTGCATAGGCCGTGAGCTCTACATTGCCCTGAGTTGCGGCGCTCTCCTCAAGGCGCCGAGCTAACCAGCTGGATCCGCTGTTACCCTTCTCGAGATGGGTTTGAAGCGAACGATGGAGCCGATTTGCGACCTCCGTGCTTTCAATGACCTCAAGTGCAATTTCTCGAGCTTCCCCAGGATGGCTCCAGCTCAAGAAATGTTGCTGAAGCTCTTGGGTCAGCCAATGATCCAAGGGGACGAGGTCTTTGTGTTTTTCGTACGACTTGAGGAACGAGGTGACCATAGCCCCCGTCTGCAAGGCGGCTGCTTCGGTGGAGAAACCCTCAATTTCGAGACGGTCTGCTTGAAGCTCTTGCTGTGCATGATCCAGCAATGCATCTGGATCGACCAAAGACTGACCATGATGGGCAGTGTTGATAGAAAGATCGGTCACTGTGAATCCATTCCCATAAGAGTGATGGCAAATGGCAATACCTTACCATCATATAGACACTATCTTGCTTACATGCGCTGGGGTTAAGCCTCCACGAGTGCCTGTCGGTGGATCTAGCCTCCTCTTCTTTTCGGCTCATCTCTCTCTGAAAAATGTCTGACTGCCCCAATCCAGTCGATCAGCCCGGAGGCATTTAGGAGAGGTGATTTCAAAACTCCGTCTCTCCGAGGCCGCCCGCTTTCTGTGTTCAGATGCGCCAGAACACTCGACATAATCTCTGGGGAGAGCGAGCCTTTCGACCTGATATGAGGTGCGGCGTATTGTTGTCTCAGTCCTAATGCCGTGTCGGCGGCGGGCCTCCGAGCGCTTCAAGCTGGTAGTCTGTAACTGACTGAAATGCGTATTCGGCCTCTAGACGGAGGCGTTCCACCTCAGCTCCAGGCTTCCCATCGGCTTTGGCTTGATCGTAGCGTTTCATGGCCTCTATGGCCTGCTGATACAAAGGATCATCGGGCAGGACTGGTTGCCGTTTTTTTCGCTGCATATGCTCAACCTCACATTGCTTTTGCCCTGCTAATAAGTGCCGCGGTCTTGTCTCAGTACAGGCTCAGAAGGCCGAATGGATCGGCCGGCGGAACCGGCCGATCCAGCAGTTAGATCAAGGCAGCACACACCTGATCTACGATTTGCCAATTGCCTCGACTGAGGTAACCAGGATGGTAGGTGCGATAGGCCTTGACGGGCAAAGACCTATGGATTATCTGCGCGAACGCACGCTGACTATGGTCTCCAACGGTAGCCCATTCCATGCCAGAAAATTCGAGCTCGAGGTATCGGTCATAGTCTGGGCCGGTGAAGAACACAACCGCATCCGGACGAAGGATTTCGATCTCTCGCGTCAGCAACTGGTGTGAAGCACGCCAGATCTCATCCGCCTCCTGCTCGGTACCGTTTTTGACGATGCTCGTCCCATTCACAGCGGTTTTGAATAGGTTGGTGTAGAGAACCTTCGTCCCGAAGCCCTCTGCTTCATCACCAACCGCCGTCCTGATTTGACGATACGCACGCCAAAACGGGCTGTTGACGTTACCTGGCTGATGTCGAGAAAACTCGAACGCACGGTAGCCGTGAATCATCGCCTCTACGCTATTGGGGATGCTCAGGTAATCATCAATACCCTTGATTGGTGGGAATGGCCACTCATAGTAGTCGCCTGGCTGGAAGTCCCAGCCTAGCGTTTCCTGACCAACAACCAGCACGCGATTGGTAGCCTCACTCCACCCATCTGGAACGTCCATCAGAATCAAAGGCTCTACTCCCGAGCGGGGAAAGCCTTGAAGCTCGTGTAAGGTTGATTTATGCGCACTATATAGCGCCTGCAAACGAGATCGAGTGGAGCTGAGTCGCCATTTAGTGCCCTCCTCATCCGGTAAGATCGCGCCCTCAGATGCAAGACGTGCCACGGTGTCTGCTGCTCTTTGGTATCCGAATCCGGCTATTCGCTGGATCATCGAAATGCCGAACGTATCGTGCGCTTCTAGGCGAGACAGCAACTCCAGATCTTCCATCAACAGATTCCTTCCATGTGGGGTCAATTCTTTGATCTTGATTATGTCGTTCTGACTGGGAGCGGCGCGAGCCATCAGCCTGGTGATCGACTCCACACCGTCCCTCATCCGTTTGGCGGCAACAGGGTTTGCAGAGTGAACCAGGATCAGGGGCGGAGTGAGATTTCCTAGCGCCACTTCTTGCTCGATCCACGTGATTACGTCGTAGCCTGTACCACGCTCGTCATCGCCCAGATCATGATCAAGGCTAAGTACCTCGACCTGCTGACTCTGCAGCAGCTGAATGACTTCGTCTGGCCAGTAAGCTCTCGTCCAGCCGGCCGGCTCAGGACGTTGATCATCTAAATAGACCTTCATTGCAACCCACCTTTTTCACGTCAGGAATGGGTGGAAGCCCTTAAGGGGGTCGATTTGTGACAGGCAATCAGATTTTTTTTCGTCCAGCCATACGCAATTCTCGAAATCACAGCCTGCTTCAGTGGCAACTCAGCTCTGTGCCGCCCACTACCGTCAATTTTTGATGAGCTCCTCGGCAATCACCGCCAGCTGGCCACCGACCCTGTCCTTCAGAACCTCAATGAATCGGGTGATTTTAGCGTCGATGAACTGCCGCGATGAGTACACCGCGTAAACGTTCCGTTCCTCAGTGAAGTAATCGGGAAGCACACGGATCAGTTTTCCCGCCTGCAGATCGTCGATGGCTGCGAATCCCGCGAGCAAGCCGATACCCGCACCGCTTCTGACAGCGACAGACATGGCCTCCATGTCATTTACACTGAAACCTGGCCCGCTGGGGATGAACGTTGCATCGCCCGTTCGACTCTTGAGCTGCCACTCATCTCGGGCGTAATCGACGGTACCCAGCAACAGGCATCGATGATCAACCAGATCCGCAGGTGTCTCGGGTGCTCCATGGTTCGCCAGGTAATCTGGCGATGCCACCAGCACGCAGTGGCTGACTCCAATTTTCTGGCTCACATAGCTTGAGTCTGGCAGCACCCTGGCGATCTGAATCGATACGTCCAACTGGTCTTCCAGCAGATTCGGCATGCGCTGCGAGAGCATCAAATCGACCGTTACGTCACCAAACGCCTTGCGGTACTCCAGTGCGGCCTCAGTAACAAGGTGTCGAGCAAGGCCAGGCACACAATGGACGCGTAGAATGCCTCGAGGTTGGAGCAATGCGTTGCTCGCTTCTGCCTCAGCGTTTTCAAGGTCGGCCAGGATAACGGTACAGCGCTCGTAGAATCGTCTGCCCGCATCGGTGACCGACAAGCGCCGGGTGGAGCGCTGAAGCAGGCGCGTATCGAGCATCTGCTCGAGCGCCGACACCGCCCTCGACACGTTTCCCACCGTGGAGTCGAGGTGATTGGCCACTGCCGTGAAGCTACCCATCTCAACGACCTTCACGAACACCGACATATTAGAAAACTTGTCCATCGACATCTTCCCCTGAGACTGCTCATTCACCTGCCACTCTGTGCAAATCAGTGCGCATTTGAAAGTGATTTTGCCTTTCTGCACAACAATCATTCCCTTCAGCTGGGCTAAATCCATCCCGGCGACCTCCATAGACTCAATTCCACGGGCCGGCGCCAGCCATCGTTTACCAAGCCCTGCGTAGCTTCCAGTGCAGGCCAACCAGAGAACCCTATGAAGGTCACAGCCATGAACACACCCTATGACTCGCTCTACCTTTTCATCGGCGGCAAATGGATCGACGCAGACGGTCGTAAAACGGCGACCGTCAGAAACCCAGCAACTGAAGAAATCATCGGTCAGGTGCCGCTGGCTACTGCTTACGAGCTTGATCTGGCCCTCGAGACGGCAAAGCTCGCGTTTGAACAATGGCGCAACACGGTTCCAGCTGAGCGTGCCCGGGTTCTCAAACGCGCTGCCGACCTGATCCTGGAACGTGCGGCACACATCGCCGCGCAGATGACGCTGGAAGAAGGCAAGCCGATTGGCGAGGCCATGGACGAGGTTACCCGGGCGGCGGAGTATTTCGAGTGGTTCGCCGAAAGCGCCCGGCGCATCGATGGTCGTGTGGTACCGGCCAACCGCCCCGGTGTGCTGCAACTGGTCAAGCGCCAGCCAATAGGCCCCGTTGCCGCGTTCACCCCTTGGAATTTCCCGGCAATCACGCCAGCACGCAAATTGTCTGCAGCGCTGGCGGCCGGCTGCAGCGTCATTCTCAAGCCCGGTGAGGAAAGCCCCTCTACTGCACTCGCCCTTGCTCATGCCTTGGATGATGCTGGGTTGCCGAAAGGTGTGCTGCAGGTCGTGTTTGGTGTGCCCGATGAAGTCTCCAGCCAGCTGATCGCCTCGCCGATTATTCGCAAAGTGACCTTCACGGGCTCTGTGCCCATTGGCCGTCTGTTGTCGAGTCGCGTAGCCGAAGGCGTGAAGCCGATCACGCTCGAGCTGGGTGGCCATGGCCCAGTGCTGGTGTTCGACGATGCCGACGTGGAGCGAGCCGCTGTGGAAGGCGTCGCCAACCGGTTCCGCGGTACCGGCCAAGTCTGCATCTCTTCAACCCGTTTCCTGGTTCAGCGGAGTGTCTACCCGCAATTCGTCGATCAATTCGTGTCCGCGACCAAAGCACTGCGGGTCGGCAACGGTATGCACCCTCATACGCAAGTCGGGCCGCTCGCCAACCTGCGGCAGTTGAACAAGATGGAGGAACTGGTGGCTGATGCTGTCGCCAAGGGAGCCCAGGTGTTGGCCGGTGGCGAAGCCTTGCCTGGGCCAGGTTTCTTCTTTGCACCCACCGTGTTGGCCGATGTGCCGATGGATGCACGCATCATGCACGAGGAGCCATTCGGCCCGATCGCAATCTTGATGCCATTCGAAGGGCTGGCGGATGGATTGGCTGAGGCGAATCGCTTGCCCTATGGCCTGTCGGCGTATGCGTTCACCAGCAATGCGCGGACGGCCATCGATGTTGCCGATGGTTTGGAGGCCGGCATGATCGGGATCAATCAGTACCGCATCGTCGCCACAGAGTTGCCCTTTGGCGGAATCAAGGAGAGCGGGCACGGTTCGGAAGGCGGCATCGAAGGTATCGAGCATTACCTCACCAACAAATTCATCAGCCAGGTTTGAGGAGCTGCCCCCATGACAGGTCTCAACTTTACAAGCCCTCGGGAGGCGGCCAGGGCTTTCACGCCGAAACTCTCGGAATTCATTGACTCGACGCTTTACCCGCAAATCTGGGGCGACGCCTCTTTGTCACCACGCGACCGGAGCCTCATCACCATCGCGGCACTGATTGCTGGTGGTCACTCCGATGAGTTGCCGGCCCATCTGCGGCGTGCTGTAGCCAACGGCATTACGCGTGAGGAGCTTGCTGGAGCCATTACCCACCTCTCCTTCTATGCAGGATTTCCTGCAGCGATCACTGCATCTGCCATCGCCCATTCCACGCTCGTTGACTCGGAGCCATTGAAGCCATGAAAGCGATCACCTTTGAAACCTTTGGCGGCCCTGAAGTGCTCCAGGTGAGTGATGTACCCGTGCCGGAAGTCCGTCCCGCCGACCTGCTGGTACGCGTACACGCTGCCGGCGTGAATCGAGCGGATCTAACCCATCGAACTGGTGGCTATGGGCGTCCCAATTTCGGCGACTCGCTGATCATCGGCCTGGAAATTTCGGGTGAGGTGATCGAAATAGGCAGTGAGGTGTCAGGTTATCAAATCGGCGATCGCGTGATGGGGGTTGTGGGTGGCGGCGCCTATGCTGAAATTGCGCGTATTGATTACCGCATGGCAATGCCGATTCCTGCTGAGCTCGACTACGTGCACGCTGCGGCGATCCCGGAAGTCTTTGTGACCGCTCACGAAGCAATGATCCACCTGGCGAAGCTGAAACCAGGCGAGTCGGTACTCATCCATGCCGCTGCGGGTGGCGTTGGTTCAGCAGCTGTGCAGCTCGCTTACGCCATGGGCGCCAAAGTCTTCGCCACCGCAGAGGCTGGAAAACTGTCCCGGGTCGAGAATCTGGGTGCCGATGTCACTATCGATTACAAAGCGCAGGACTTTGCCCAGGTCGTCGCGCAGCACACGGAAGGGCAAGGTGTCGATGTCATCATCGATTTTGTAGGTGAGCCCTACTTCACCAGGAATATCAAGTCGCTCGCCAAGGGTGGCCGCCTGGTACAGGTAGGAATTCTGGGTGGAGGTGGTGAAGTAAGTCTCAAGCTGGAAGACGTCCTTTACCGCCACTTGCAGATCATCGGCACTGTGATGAAGTCGCGCACACAGTCTGAAAAGCATGCGATGGTCAGACGCTTCCGCGAACATTGGCTCGATCGCTTTGAGGGTGGAGGCAGTCTCGAGCCAGTGGTTGATAGCACCTTCCCATTGGCGCGAGCCGCGGATGCACACCGGAAAATGGAGGCTTCACTCAATGTCGGAAAGATCATCCTGACAATGTCGGCAGAGACCTGATTCAGTTTCCTTCACTCAATTTTCAGGGGATTGGGAGACTCTGAAGCCATCCCTACGTGTGATAGACCTTGCCCGCCTAGCAGCGGGCTTTCTTTTGCCTGTGGCCGCGACCGGCTGGCCAAGCAGGAACACTTCGTAGAATCGGACTACTCGGATCCGTCAGGACGGGCAAGCAGTTGGAGCAGCTGATCAATCAGCCCTCGCGCATCCTGTTCGTACCCTTCACGCCACCGGTGCGACCAATCTTGAGGAGATCCCTCCTCCTCCCACTCGGCTAATGCGAGGCCATTGACTATCTCCATCTCAAACCAAAGGGTCTTCCACCCTTCAGCGTCTGACACTAGGTTGGAGTTTTGCCAGGCGAATTCCGTCTGAGCCACGAGACGTGACCAGCTCATCAGAGCTTGAGGTGCTACTTGGGCCAGTACCCTTAGCGCCGAAACTGTCAGCACGAGTTTCCTTCAGAGTTTACGAACACACTGCTCTGCATTCTGCCAGAGAGAGCTCTCTTTTCACGATCTCTCCCTTTCGCCATGGCTATCCCACACGTTGCCATGCCAGCATGGCGCAATCCAAGCAACGTGAGCCAGGGAAGGATAGTCAATGAAGAACGTCAGGCTGATACGCCACGGCGAGAGCGCCGCCAACGCTGGCGAGCCAACTAGGGATCACGCAAGCATTCCTTTGACGGCAAAAGGCCTGGAGCAAGCCCGTATCGTCGCTCAGTCGATCGCTAGCGCCCCTGGCCTCATTCTGGCCTCACCGTTCCTTCGCGCCCAAGCAACCGCACTTGCTACCACGGCACTTTATCCTGGTGCTGCTTTCGAAACTTGGCCGATTCACGAATTCACCTACCTTGCGCCGACGCGCTGTGTAGATACGACGCTCGTACAAAGGCGGGGCTGGGTCGATGCTTACTGGCAGAGATCAGATCCTGCTTTTTCTGACGGCGAAGGAGCGGAGTCCTTCCGTGATCTCGTGGCCAGGGCTCTGCATTTCCTTGACCGAATCGCAGAACACTCGGCCAATGAGATCGTGGTGTTTTCACATGGTCAGTACCTCAACACAGTTCGCTGGCTCCTCGAGAAACAGCCGCAGGAGATCGACGGTGATGCAATGCTGGATTGGCGTAAATACGAGATAGCGAACCATATCCCGAATTGTCAGGGGTTCTCGCTCAGCAGGCATACGGACGGAAGGAGCTGGGCTCTCGGTCGCTGAAAACGTCAGAGCGCTACATCAACAGTCGCAGTCAATACACTCAGCATGGCGGCGCCGAAGGAGTTCTTTAGCCCGGCATGGATTTCTTCGGGTGAGTGCAGCAACACCTGATTTAGGACAGTGCTGAGGGCCGCAGTGGCGTCGATCCCCCCGTCCAAAAGGGCTTTAGCCGCGTCTAGGGACAAGCTCATGAACGTTAACCCGTCCGTGAAATGTTGGATATCGCTAGACACGGGAGCAGCGCTTTTTTCAATCTTCGATCACGCCCTGCCAAGCCATTCAACATGGTGAGTAATGAACCCCATGGCGGCGACGAAATTTTTTCGTCTCGGCGCCAGCTAAGCGCTCTCCATAGTGATCCCATTTTGGGACATTAGCCCATAAAAACGCGCTTAATGTTCCCATTTGGGATCATTACGGGAGGCGTGTCTGAAGGGGCAGCATTCCTCGACGTATGGGTTGGATAAGCGGAAAATAGGTGGGTTATCGACATGCCGGCAACGGCACCGGAGACGTGCCCTACCCCATGAATTCCAAGGTTCTTCAGCTCCCGAAAAATCTCCACGGCCGAGATTTTGTTGTGGGAGACATCCACTTCAAAACCACAGATCTACACCGCGGTCTGCGCGCATTGGGCTTCGATAAAGCTAAGGATCGGCTTATTGCCGTGGGTGATTTGATTGACCGTGGGCCTGGCGTATTGGATGGGCTAAAGCTGCTCGGCGAGCCTTGGTTCTTCAGTGTCCAGGGCAACCACGAGCGGATGCTAATCGACGCTTATGACGCTAATCCCGAGGCTCGCTATTCTGCGCATGGCGCGGGCTGGTGGATGACGATCGCTGATGAGTCAAAAGCGATGATCATCGAGAAGCTTCGGAGTCTTCCGGTCGCGATCGAGGTTGCGTCGAATCGGGGCGTCGTCGGCGTTGTGCACGCAGACGTGCCGGCGGGCGTGGCCTGGCCGACCTTCCTGGAGCAACTCGACAATCCCGCGATGGCGGAAATCGCCTTGTGGGGGCGAGATCGGATCGTTAAGCACCATCGTGAAGGCGTCCCGGGAGTGTGGCGAGTCTGTACCGGGCATACTTGGATTCCGCGGCCTTTGAGGTTAGGCAATGTGCTGGCACTGGATGTCACCGGTGGTGCCGACGGTTCGCTGGCCATCTACAGCATTCAGGAAGACAAGATCTTCATTGATGGTGTTGCTACGTCGGTCGACCAGGCGGAGACCTTGAGTGAGCAGCTTCAGGAGCTTGAGCGGCGTGCCGGAGCTCTCAAGACTACGGTGAACAGTAACAAGCTCATCGAGACACAGGTAATGGCTGCGGAGCTTGAGTCGGTGGTGAAGATGGTCAATTCGATGTGGCAAGACGTTCGCGAAGGCGTTGAGGAGCAGCAACGGCTGTTTAACGCGCTGCATGGGCTGAGCCTTGCGACTGGTGAGCGTCGGGGCGCCAAGCTCGACGAGATATGTGCCAGGCATGAGAACACACAGGTCGAAGGGCTCCTTCGTCGACTATTAGGTTAATAGGGGGTTTATGGAGTACGTGATGAGCATCAGCCAGGCGCGTCGACGTTTTCGTCGCGTGCTCAAGCTCGCAGAGAAAGGTCATACGTTCATTTTGACCCGATGTGGTAAGCCAGTATGTCGGCTGGAGCTCGACGAGTAGGCGTACAGAGCTTTCTAGGGCGTGCCCGTTGGGTCGGCTCTCATGAACCAAGCCGCCCGCTTCGCATTCGTCTTGGCCCTCCGGGCTTCGATCCTCACGCCTTGCGCGCTCCGCTTGCACGCGGTACCCGTACCAGATTCGGGTCGATTTGTTTCGTAGATCATTCAGTGGCGACAAGGCTACAGGCGCCAGCGATTGATCAAGGGGGGCTGATTCTTGCCTCATCGCCAGCAGGCCGCTCAAGAGCTCGGACAGTTCTTCCCTAGAAAATTGGTACGTAAGCCATGCTCGGCAAAGTCATCTGCCCTGCTGTACACGCGGGTTCGACCCCGCACTCTGCTGTGTCCTGAACGCGGCTCCAAAAATAGCTCTCAGTCGTTCAATGATTCCAGGTTGCCCAGAGTGACGAGCTGCCTCGAGTTTCTGGATCTTTGCGATCATTCTGACGATGCTTTCCCTAGCGCGCTGGCGACTTCCTGTCCTTTTCATTGGTGCCTCGGAGATGGTGTGGATGGCGTCTCGCGAGCTTCACCCTAGCATTCTGGAAAACGGCGCGCCTACCCCATCAGACACAGCGATTTGTCATAGCACAGAAAAACTGTACATACATACAGTTCTTTTCTCCCTGCCGGGAGATTTGATACTCAGAGCTCGCTGCCGTCTCAAAACTGTCCAGAAAAGGCAGGTCAGTTAGCCTGGAAGGCCCGTGGTTTGGGGCTTACGATAAATTATGGGGCTTTGACGGCATGTCCGGTTCCGTGCCGATCTACCAGCGCCAGCGATGCAAAAAATGCTCGATCGGTATGCGTTTCTCCGTAGCTGATAGATTGACTGTATATAAATACAGTTATCTTGACAGGAACCGCCCCTACACGATCTTCCCTGCGCCTTAGCGCCAGCTTGGTTTTCTGGACACTTATGCGACTTACACAAGCGCTGCTGCTCGATCATTCAGCATCGCGCGATGACCAAGCAGGTAGGCTCGGGTAACCTCAAGGGAACGAATATCCAGGACATCTCAATGCCGCTCACTACTATCGCTAAGCTGTTGCGGGAGGCAAGGCACGTTGTCGTTTTCACCGGCGCCGGCGTATCCGCCGAGAGTGGGATCCCAACATTCAGAGATGCATTGACCGGTCTCTGGTCTCGATTCGACCCTGCTCAATTAGCGACCGCCGAAGCGTTCCGCGCGGATCCTGGGCTGTGCTGGGGTTGGTATGAGTGGCGTAGGTTGAAAGTGCTCCAAGCGCAGCCGAATGCAGCTCATCTCGCGATTGCAGAACTCGCTCAGCACGTTCCTAAGCTGACAGTCGTGACCCAGAACGTGGATGACCTGCATGAGCGGGCTGGTAGCCAGGAAGTGATTCATCTCCACGGTAGCCTTCATTCACCCAGGTGCATTGACTGTGGCAATGCATATCTGACGGCCCTTCCCTCTGATGACTTGCCTGTGGACGGATGCAGACTTGAGCCTCCGCGGTGCACTGGGTGTAACGGGTACATCAGACCTGGCGTTGTCTGGTTCGGGGAGATGCTTCCGGAAGCAGCCTGGAGCGCTGGCCTTACGGCTGCAGGTGACTGTGACCTGTTCTTCTCGGTCGGTACGTCTGGGGTCGTTTATCCAGCCGCGGAACTGCCCTTGCGTGCCCTAGGGGGTGGTGCCACGGTCGTGCATGTCAACCCGGTACGGTTTGAGGTCAGTGGCCGAGAACGATTCCTGGAGGGGCCCGCGTCTTCCATGCAAGCGCTGGTCACGGAGGCTTTCGGATGAGCCCTACTTTGCAGGCACAGGTTGATAGCGTTTGTGCACTCATTCGACTGCATGATCACGGTAGTGACTGATGCCCCAGAGTACGACTGGGAGCTGTTCTGCGAACTCGCGTACAACGAAGGTAAGTGGCCGCACAACGTGTATCGGCGCCCACCAACGCGCTCACCCGCTAGCCCCCCAAAAAGGATCACATCTGCCACGTCAGGAGTCTGGTCGCAGGGGAATTGCAGAGTGCTCCACCTCGGATTTGAGGTGATCAGGGATGTTGTTCGCGACGTTTATATCAACCAGTACCCCCAGCATCGCCTCCAGGGTCGACTCAAGATCCAAGATGTCGAAGAGGGAGATCTTCCCTTCCCGCTCTGCTGGTATGGTGACGAGGAGGTCGACATCACTGCCCTCGATGTCTTCACCGCGACTAACTGAGCCGAAAATTCGGACGTTGACGAAACCGTAGGCCTCGACCGCCTTACAGATCATGCCGCTTTTGCCTCGAATAGCCTGGGATGGTTTCATGGCGTGCGCTCTGGTTGACTAGCTTCCACTGGAGCCCAGTTACGTGGACTGGGATGTGGGGGATGAGTGATCGGGGACAGATCACCCACTACGGCCACTGGATATGAGGATCAGTCGCCGAACAGCGTCTTCAGTACCGAAGACGCGAAGGGAATTGCGGCCAGGCCTAAGAGTGCGGTCTTGAACTCTCCCAGTTGCTGCCAGGTGATTTTCCCTGCAACGAGCCCACCGATAATAACGAAAGCTACAAATGCCGGCCACGCTCTGATAAACAGCCTCAGAAGACCCGCCTTCGTAAGGGAGGCGCTGATACGTGGAAAGGCCCGGCGATAGTCCGTACCGATGTAGGCAACGTACAGGCCTGCAGCCGCAAGGATACCTACGAGCACTGACGCGCTCACGTTGACGGTCGACAGTCCCCAGAAAAGCGCCAGCAGCTTGCTACCCAGCCAGCCGAGCCGCTTGATGTACTTGTTGGCGGTTTTCATCTCAGGGATGGGAAATCGAGGGTCGTATGATGATCCGAACATCTGTGCTCCTTTTTATTCCGGCGAGCCCCGTGCCCGCATTACGCCCATCGTAAGGGTGTAGAACTCTTTCACCTAGCCGAAACGAGCCATTGAAACTCAGCTGTTTGGTACGGAGCACTTCTCTCACGAGGATGCTCTTCATCGGCTTCGGATTGACAGGACTGAAGGCATGAAAAATAGTGGCAAAGTGACAGTCTCACGCCTCTTTCGCTTGCCGCTCTCAGAATCGGGACTGCCCTCACCCTTCCTCTGCTTACTAGGACGTAATGATGCAGACCGAGCCAAAACCCCTTACTTCCGGATCTCGTTGGCTTCGATGGGATCCTCACGTACATGCCCCAGGTACGCTGTTCAACGACAATTTCAGAGGTGATTGGGACGGATACCTGAAGGCCCTTGAGGAATCATCCCCCCAGATCAGCGCGATCGCAGTAACTGACTACTACCTGCTCGACACATACAAGCAGCTGGTTGAGCATAAGCAGGCAGGCAGGCTCCCAAACTGCGAGCTCCTTTTTCCTAACGTAGAGATCCGCTTTGATGTTGGGACGGCGAAATCATGGATCAATGCCCACTTATTGGTGTGTCCGGATGAACCGGATCATCTGGACGAGCTGGAGCGGTTTCTCGCCTCGCTGTCCTTCAAAGCCTTCGAAGACGAGTTCCGATGCACACCCAGTGATCTGAGGCGGCTAGGGAAAAAAGCCAAGCCTGAGATAGTCGACGATCGTGCTGCATTGCGACATGGCGCTGAGCGATTCAAGGTGTCGTTCCAGGAGCTTAGGGACAAGTACAAGCAAAGCCAGTGGGCGCGAGACAATTTGATCATCGCTGTAGCGGCCAAGCAGAACGACGGAACCGCAGCTTTGCAGGACGGCGCCGATGAAGTTCTCAGGCAAGAAATCGAGCGCTTTGCACATGTGATTTTCGCTTCGAATCCCAATCAACGTGAGTTTTGGTTGGGCCGCAAAGGGCTGTCAGCAGCAAGCTTGGTAGAGCGGTACAACGGTCTGAAACCTTGCCTTCACGGCAGTGATGCTCACCAAACTTCCAAAGCCGGTGCGCCCGACGAGAAGAGATACAGCTGGCTAAAAGGTAGTCCTACCTTCGATACGCTTCGACAAGCGTGTATTGACCCTGGTGGGCGAGCCTTCATTGGAGAAGAACCGCCTCCATATGGTAACTCCTCTGAAGTGATTGCTCAGGTCGACATAACCAACGCGCCGTGGCTCACCACACCTTCTCTCGAACTCAATCCCGGCCTGATAGCCGTGATTGGCGCCAGGGGCTCTGGAAAAACAGCGCTAGCCGACATCCTCGCTGCGGGATGTGAAGCGCGAGGCAACGCTATCACTGGACATTCATTTTTGGTGAGGGCGCGTGAACACCTACAGGATGCTGAGGTAAACATCACCTGGTGCAATGGTGAGGCCGAATCCAGCCCGCTCAGCCAAACAACCGACGACGATTTCGTGTATCCCAGGGCTCGATACCTATCGCAACAGTTTGTTGAGGAGCTCTGCTCTGCTGATGGGATGACTGATGGATTGCTGACTGAGGTTGAGCGAGTCATCTACGAGTCCCACTCCTCAACAGAGCGTGAGGGTGCAATCAACTTCAATGACCTGAGAGAAATCAAGTCCGAACGCTATCGCGAGGCCCGGCGCCGGGAAGAGGAATCCTTGGGTGGCTTGTCAGAACGTATCAACATTGAGTTCGAGAAGCGCAGCTTAGTACCGCAGTTGAAAGCTCAGGTACAAGAAAAGGACGCCCTGGTTGCCAGGTTGACCGAAGACAGAAGCAAGCTCGTCGCAAAAGGGTCAGAGAGTAGGCTGGCAAGGTTGCAAGCTCTGACAACTGCCTCAGAAAAGATCGCCGGTTATGTCAGACACTTCAAAGCCCAGGAGCAGCAGGTTCTGCTGATGCAAGATGAGGTGGGTAACATCCGCCGTATTGTTGCCCCCAGCGATCTTCGTGAAATCCAGGCTCGCCATGCGGCCAGCGGCTTGGGTAGTGATGAATGGGGTGCATTCTTCCGGGATTACAAAGGCGATGTCGACGCCATTCTGTCCGGCATGCTGCTCAATGCACGGAGAAACAGGGATGGTTGGCTTGGTGCGCCTCCTGCGAAACAGGAAGACGTTGAGACCCCGTACATTGATGACGCCACCGACCTTGACCAATGCAGCTTGGCTCAACTGCAGGCAGAAATTGCTCGATTACAGCAATTGGTGAGCATTGATCAGGAAACCACGAAGCGCTTCAAGGAGCTTTCGACCAAAATCACGACAGAGTCGGAGCTCTTGCGGGCTAGCAAAGAGAAGCTGGCCGACCACGAGGGGGCAGCCGAGCGCCTTCAGAGCTTGCTCAACGAACGCAATGATTCCTACAAGCGCGTGTTTTCAGCCTTGGTGGCTGAGGAGCGTGTACTGCAAGAGCTGTACTCACCGATCAAAGCGCTTCTGGAGAGCGCTCAAGGCACGCTGAACAAGCTGTCGTTCTCTGTTGCGCGCACGGTGGACATCGACGCCTGGGCTGAAGAAGGAGAGTCACTACTCAACCTCTCAAAGAAAGGCCCATTCAGAGGTCGAGGCACATTACGCGAGAAGGTACTTGAGTCACTCAATACACCGTGGCTACAGGGTGACGAAGACACCGCGCTGGCGGCGTTGAAGGAGTTCATCAAAACCTATCAGGAGCAGCTGCTTGAGCACTCCCCAGTAGCTGCATCCGACCTTGCCGAGTACCGCCGATGGACAAAGCGGCTTGCCCAGTGGCTCTATGGCACCGACCACATCTCCGTCCGATACGCTGTCAATTACGATGGCATTGAGATTCAGAAGCTCTCCCCTGGGACGCGAGGGATTGTACTGTTGTTGCTCTACCTTTCCCTTGATGGGAATGACAGTCGACCGCTGATTATTGATCAGCCTGAAGAGAACCTTGACCCAAAATCCATTTATAACGACCTCGTCCCATTGTTTATGGCTGCGAAGGCTACTCGTCAAGTCATCATGGTGACTCACAACGCCAATTTGGTCGTGAACACAGACGCAGATCAGATCATCATCGCCGAATGTGGCCCGCATGTGCATGGTCAATTACCACCGATTACCTACCATTCGGGCGGGCTGGAAGATCGAACGATTAGAGAGCGTGTATGTGAAATTTTGGAGGGTGGCGAGACCGCTTTCAAGGAGCGAGCTCGCAGGCTGAGGGTTCGGCTCTCGCGATAGATTTGCAGCCTGCTTAGCGGAGTAAAAACAGCTAAGCAGGCAGTCCCTCGGGCAGTCTCACTTGGCTTAATCTCGCCTCTACGTGCACATCTGCTGAGCGTCCACTGCAACGAGGCTCGATTTACGAAAACAGGTGGCCTAATCCGCCATATTCAAATCCGCAGAAATCATCCGGTTTAATTACGCTAGCCTACGTACTTAAAGGGATTGAACGGCTAAACAAATCCGCAACGACCATGGTTGAGGCCATCCAGCTAGAGGGCTAACGTCCTCTGGTACCCAATTGGGTGCAAGGCCTGCGCTAAGCCCTGGATTCGTCAGACCAGACTTTCAACTCCCGCCCAGCCATTGATTCCTGGCTGAACCCGGTGCGAAGATCCTTGAGTAGGGACGCCAAGGGATGTCCTGACTTAAGCAAGCCATCCATCATGTGCGCCTGGGTCATGTAGTCATGAGGCTTATCCAGCTCCTTTGCTTTCAGCTCATGTAGCCCGTCAAGCGTGCAGCTTACAATCCCACAGCAACTGGCAGCGTTTAAGCTGTTGGCCAACCCCTGAGGATCGGTGTCTGGGAAGTAGTACACGTTCGGAGTCGCTTTAGCCAAGGCTGCAGCTGACGCGATTGAAAATTGTGGTGACCCTCTAAATACCCAGGGTGCACCCACCAGTTCTGCCGGCACTTGGTAGAGGTGTGCTTGCAAGAGAACCTCAAGGTTTTCGATCATGACGAAACAATCGAGCCCAGCTACGAGATCTGCAGGGATAGCCAGTGAGCCGCCTTCAGGAATCTCATACTGGCGCTCAGCCAACACCACCTTACCCTCTGGGCTGCTAATCAGTACCAGGTTTCGGCTGATGACCTCGTTTGATGCTTTTTCTACGCGAGAGCGGCTAGCTAATTCGATCCTAGAGCCTTCAACCCTCCTCGACTCCACTGGATCCCAGCTCACCTTATCGATGAGAAGGTTTCTAAGTGCTTGGCGGTCAAGGGGGCTGAGCAGCAGCTTGCTGCCGCTGATCTCACCGATCCCGTAGCTCTGGTGAATTATCTTCCAGAGTTTGCCCAATCCCGTACTCTCATGACCCAAGCGTACTGCGGTGCTGATCATCTCAATGCTTCGCTTGCTGCGTAAAACGCTGTGGTCACTCATTCGCCGCGTCTCTTTATGCGTAGGGTTAGGTCAGTCACTACCTGGTTCGCGATACCTCTCGGCATGGGCTCAGCTACAGGTTCGAGCACGTACCTCAACGGTATTTCAGTTTTTTCCGCCACAACCAAAAGGTTTCGATAGTAGGCGTCAAGTGCATACAGCCACACGTTAACGCCATACTCCCGTTCGGCATTGTCGGCCCAATAACGGCTAGCACTCTGCGGTGTCCGGCTCTCCTTTAAGGCCTCCAGCATCGCCTCCAGGTGCGGCTGGGCAAAAGGAATTGGAGCTTCTACGACCTCCACCACAGTGGGTATGACGCGTGCCGGCGGCCTGGCCCTAGGATCTTCACTCGCCTTCCTTACCTTGGGAGCGGGCAGCGACTGAATAAGAAGCGCCATGTCGTCAATTGCTTGTGAGTCTTCCACTGGAGGATGGAGGTGGCCTCCAAGAGCTAACGGTGAAGCACTGACCCACTCCGCGGCGTCCGCCCGATCCAGAATGTCATCCAGATCTGGTACGTTCCCAGCTTGGAGCCAGCTCTCGACGGCGAGCACGACCTGGCGCATGCGATTGCGTTTTCTGACAGTCACTCCCAACTGGTCGAGCCTTTTGATCAGATCAACAAGGCGAGTTCGCTCCCTCATAACTGCATTGTGAAGAGTAGTGATCAGCAGTCGACGTAATGTCCTATCGCTGAAGCACCAGCTTGAAAGCTTGTTGTACTCAAACGAATCGAGCTTGTTAGCCAAGCGCTCCAGTCGTTCGACAGCCTGCCGAATGTCACGCAGACGGTCTTCGAATCTAGGAGAAAAACCGTACCTACCCTCAATAAACTCAGTCGCTGCCCGATGCTCATCGCGCAGATGAGTGACCACCTGTCGAACGGCAAGCCAAATCGACCTTTGCTCCCTTTCAGCGTCTGCGTGAGAGAAATCCTTAGCTGATTGGAAGCGCTCACAAGCCTGCTCAATCTTGACCAGCAACTCTTCAAGGTCTGGAGCCGAAAGCTCAAAGCGCTGCGAGCTGATCCTTACGCCCAAGTCGATCAAGAGCGATGAAGGATGAAGACTGCCCTCAAACTCGTCGACAAGGTGCTGTCTGATCAGCCACATAATGCCGTTGGTCATGATCTCTGGCTTGCTTGCGCCTTCTTCGTCTGCCTGGACAATCAATTCAAGTGTTGAGGCGTTGGCAATCAGGTGTTTTCCGAGTGTTGCCCAATCTTCTGCTCTCACAGGATGAACTCACTCTGCGCGTCACCGGCTGGCTCAATCTCGACTTCGGGCAGCAATTTCTGGTGCTCAACGATCCAGGACATGGCTCTGTAGAGATAAGCCATTTTTCCAGTAGCTATGTAGATAGAGGATGCCGTCCCCTTTCTGATCAGATAGCCCTCCTCCTCCATCGTTTTGAGCACCACGGAGAGCTTGTCACTGTGGCTCTCGCCGCGCTTGGATTTACGGAAAAAGGTATGCCCAGCAAGATCACGCAGCAGATCAGCACAGATTGTGCTGCTCTCTACCTGGCTCAGTAACTCTGCAGTGAATACTTCCTCTCCGGGCGCTAGGCAGGCGTCACCACGTCCGGCACGCGCGCATAGCTGAATAAACTCTACAACCGGCCAGATTGCATCTCGGATTCGCTTGAAATCTTCTGAGGCTGCAGCGCGGTCTTTTGGGTGGGACAGATCTACGAAGCGAGAGAAGAACGCACTTGGTTGCTCAAGGTCTCCCAAGCAACCGAGAGTCCTCCCCAGTGGCTGCAGAGCTTGCTCAATGGAGCGAGCATATGTCGCGTTGCATAGCTGGTTGTAGAGTTCTGGAGCAGAGTACCGGCAGATAAAGCGTCCTGCCAACAGGCTTTCGAGGGCGTCTCTCATGCGATGATCTCCTGCTCTTCATCAAGCTCCAGCTCTTCATTCAGAGCAGCCAGCCTATCAGTCTCAGGTGCTTGGTACTGTTTGACGTAAACTGCGCCGGAAGGACGGCGATCAAGCGCATAGAGGTGGGTGAAGTGCCGGATAAGCTCAGGCGCACCGCCTGGGAAACCCAGCATGAGCTGAGAGTTACGAGCGTTGAAATACTTGAGCAACGTATATGCGTTGTTCACATCCAGCTCCAGGGCTTCATCGATCGGCAGCAGCAAATCGAAGTCAGCATCTCGTCGAATGAGTTCAAAAAGGGCCTGATAGATCATCCCTACGATGATTTTGAGCTGCCCCGTGCTAAGCCCATCTCCCAAGTCTGCCGTGTTGAAGGCAACCTTTTGCACGCCGTTGACCATCCAGCTCAAAGAAACGTCGAAACAGTCAGCAAGTTTTGTTGAAAGCCAGCCCCCAGCCTTCATCCGTCGTTGCATGGAGATCAGGCGTTCATTGAGGGCGTCTGTGGGAATTTCACCAGCTGGCTTAACCCGCCAGCGGTTGTACTGATCGACGAGAGCATCAATATCATCCCATGCACTGATATCGTGGATCCTGGAAACCACTCGGAACTCAAAATTCGTGAACTGCGGAAACGCCGCAAGTACCTCGTTCACCTTCTTCGTTGCCTTGCGGCCTAGCTCCATGATCGACCGATGCAGGCCATTGAGCACGGACTGATTTTCGGCCACCTGGGTGCAAAGCGCTCGGGTACGAGTAATCAGCTTGCTACGCTGCACGTCATGGCCTTCTGCGAGATAAATCAGCAGTTCAGGCGTGGCGTGGAACCACGCTCGCTCGCCAGTTGCGTCAGCGTGGCGTGATCGAGTAGCGATGTCTTGAATCGCATCGTACTCAGCAGTGTCACGCGGGCCGCCCATGGCCTCCAATTCGATTTTTCGGAAGAGATTGCGGCCTTCAGTCCGCTGGCTCTGGGCATCTCGCTGGAGGCGCCCCACCTCGCTCTCTATGTCGGCCGCTGTAAGTTTCCGCAAGCTGTCCAAATCAGAGTTCACGAAAGGGGTGAACTCCAAGCGCTTCAGGACGGAAGAGAGGATCAGCAAGCCCACTTCGATCTGTGAAAGCTGTTCGTTGAGCGCCGACTGGGCGGCCCTAAATGCACTTACTTGCTCGTTACGGGCTTGTACCAGCTCGCGAACCTCATCAAGAATGCGGCTCGTCATTTCGGCTGCCTGAAGGCGAGCTGCCTCAAGGGCCGGCAGTTTAGGAAGGTCATCCTTGAGCCAGAGCTGATAGTTGCGAAGCTCGGACTGATACTGGCTGAGTAAGGTGAGCTTCGCATTTATAGCTGCTATCTCTTCCTCAAGCTTTGAGATGATTGCGGCATCTACCCCAGCTTCGGTGAGCTCATTCAATCGCGCTTGATGGTAAGACTTGAGCTTTTCCTCCTTCTCCTGGTCGAGCTCGTCGCAGGCAGCTTTTTTTAAGCGATCGATCTCTCCCAGCTGAGCCGCTGTCTCCGCCTTAATCCTCTCCACGATAGCTTTAAGGTTCTCAACGTACTCTCGCTGAGTGTCCTTGAGCTCCTGGCGTTGGGTGCCGTGAAGGTTAAGTTGCTGCAAAGCCTCAGCTACGGCGCTGGAACACAGTGACCGCTCGTGCGCAATTTGTTCAGCCCCATCCTGCTCTAACGTAGAGATCAGCCCTTGCAGGGCCTTAATGTTTTCAAGATGCTTGTTTTGGCGCCCAACAATCTCGGCCTGCCCTGCCTGATGAAGCCTCCGTTGCTCCGAAAGACCAGCAGCTTTGCGACTGAGATGTTGCTGTTCCTCCTCAATCTCCACCAGGTGCTGGTTCGCCAGTGCTAGGCTCGACTCAATGGCATCGCTGTTGGCCTGCGCTACAGGCTGAAGCCGATCCAGATCTAACTGAATTCCGTAAAAGCCTGATGTATCTAGCGTTCCAGTCGGCGACAGGTCAGACCGCAGTAGAATTTCAGGATTGATAACGCGAGCAATGGATTGCTCCCATGCAGGGCACTCAGCACGGAGAAACGCCAGCAACGTGTCATCACTCGGATTGAGCTGGCGACTCAACAAGTTCACTTCAGCACGCAGTTGTTCCCGGCGACTTACTAGGTGTTGCTGATCATCCGCTACGGCCTGTTGATCTTTAGCGAAGCGGCGTTGCTCTGCTTCATGCTCGGTGAGCTCAACCGCTATCTTGTCCAGCTCGTCACGGATAGCCTGCACAGCTTTTTGCTCATTTTGGATTGCTTCCGCAGCCTCCGGAAGCAACCGTATTGATTCCAGGAACGCAGCCTGCTTCCTGTGCTCAGCAAGGGCAGTGGCCAGAATTGTATTTTTGCCATCATGGGCTTCGAGTTCAGCAGCGTGCTTTTCACGAACCGATTCGGTCTGTTGCTCAAGCTGTTCCAGTTGCGCGTGCGATTGTGTCCTGAGATCTGCCTGCTTGGAATCGGCCTCTTGAGTACGCTTCGCCTTGCGCTCAAGAACCGAGCGAATGAGATCTCCCTCCAGCCTTTCATAACGGTGTTGGATTCCCTGGCCCTGATCAACGAGCACGGTGTGCTCCTCGTTCAAGACGCGGAGGCCTTCCTCGATCGCAGTTCTTGAGATGTAATCATTCATCAGAGATGGGATGATACTTTTCTCAAAATCAGCGCGTTGAGCGGTCAGCTTCTCAACATCAGCTACTGCTTCTCTCTCTGCCCGACGCGCGCTCCCTAGGCGCTCCTGGACAGCTTCATTTTTGTCGTTGTAAACATCCGTTGCAGTGCTTTCGCGCTTACGAGCCTCTTCGATCTGCTCCTGAAGGCTCACCTTTCCAGCCAAAGCCTTTTCGTGCTGGTCTGACGCAATCCGTTTCAACCGACCTTGCTGCCCCTCATTGGTTACTAAGCGCGGATGCAGCTCTGAGAGACGATTGATTAGCGGCCGGATGCGAGACTCCATGATCAGGTAGCTGGCACGGCTATCAACCGCGCCGGTGAATGCAGCTAAATCCATCCCCGAGAGATCTACGCTCTCCACTCCAGTCTCTTGCTGAAGGATCTCCTTCATAGCCGATTTCATGGAGTCAAACGTGCCTTTAGACTCCAAAAGAGAGAACATCAGGTTATCGATACCACCAAAATGGTGCCTAAATGGTGCAAGCGAATAGGTACGTCGAAGGGCTGCAATCAAGCGTTTGCGGTCTGAAGAATTGATGCCTTCAAGGTCAGCTACACCTGTGTTGTACTGGATGACCCTAAGGTAGTCGCGTGGAGTGAGCTCCGGAGTGCAGTCGATTCGCATATTCGCAGCACGACGCTGTAGACTGCTCGGCTCGACTAAAAGACCAATGGTTTGATCCACATACAAGAGCTCCGCATCCCATGGGCTGCTTATCAGGCGATACGCGTACCCTGAGGAGGAGCGATGAAGCACTGCACATCGCGGCACATTCTCATGATTCAGGTACTCAAAAACGATGTAGCTAGTGAAGCTAGGCAGATAGTGATCGGCAAAGCTGGATGTGTTTGTCCCCGCCTTGACCATCCTGCCGGCACTGGCTCCGTAGAAAAGTGGGATGAGCTTCAGAAAGGTCGATTTACCAATGCCATTGGTACCTGTCAGGCAGGTATTGGCATCAACAAGCACTTCGGCCTTGTCGCCGGCACAAAGAGAGTCAATCAGAACGATGCGGAGCAAACGTGACATAGCAAACCTCTGAGGAAGGAGTCACATGGCGCACCTACAAGCCACCAGCTAAAATGAGCGCCACAAGAGATCATAATGATCTTGTGCTTGGACGATAACGATCCCGGCGCAAGCTTGCAACTGAGGTTTTATACAGTGAGTTCGACCGAAGAACTTCCGCAGCTGTCGCAGAAGCAGCGCGATCGACTGGCTTTCATCGAGCTCCACGCCTGGTTTTGTGGGGCAGTCTCACGCCAAGACATTGTTCAGCGTTTCGAGCTACAGACAGCTGCAGCCACTCGTGACTTGGCGCTTTATCGGCGATTAGCTCCAGAGAATCTGACTTTTGATACTCGTACGAAGGCCTATACGCCGGCCGACGATTTCAAGCCGATTTTTGAGTTCACCTCAGAGCAGGTACTCACCTGGGTTAGTCGAGGGTTTGGTGATGCAGAGCCATCCACTTGGACTCCAGGTATCCCCTGCATGGCTCAACCACAGCTTGCGAAGCCGCGGTTAGAGACTCTTGCGTCTATTTGCCGAGGGATTAAGCGTGGGCACGCAGTGAGGATCGAATACGAGTCCCTGCGTGAGAAAAGCGATCGGGAGTTTGTTCCGTATGCGCTGTTCGATAATGGCCAGAGGTGGCATGTGCGCGGATTTGATCGGAAGAGCGGTCAATTCAGGGATTTTGCGATCACTCGAATTACGGGTGTGCGCGCGGTTGAGGGGGATGTACACCCTCACGAGCAAATGAACGAAGATGATCAATGGAATCATCGAGTAGAGCTGGAGCTTGTGCCTCACCCTCAGCTCGGGAGGCCAGAGACCGCGCTGCTCGACTATGGTATGGATGAAAGCGCTACGCTGAAGGTTCGGCTCCGCTCTGCCGTGGTCGGTTATGCCCTCCGCCAGTGGTCAGTTGACTGCAGTCCTGATCACTCTCTCAATCCACTTGAATATCGTCTCTGGTTGAAAAATCCATTGGCACTTTATGGAGTTCATAACCTCGAGTTGGCTCCTGGCTATCCACGTAACGATGGGAAGTAATGCTAGGGCAGCGCAGTCTCATGATTGCCCTGCGCGTTGAGCTGCTGACCTGATTTGGGGTCGTCCACCATCGATGAGCTGAAGGCAATGTCAGCAGCGTTGCCTTGCAGCCCTATAGCCAGCCGGCCTAGCGCCGAGTGCTCATACAGACGCAAGCGCCTTCTCGGCCTCTCCGTTGGCGCATCACTCCAAGCAATCCCGGCATGGGATCAATTTTTACTGCTGAAGGCGCTAGCGGCCGGGGTCGTCAACTTTATTGGCGGTACGGTAGGTGCTGAGCGCCGCTTCAGCTTCTTCAAGCCTTTTGACCAGTTCGCTTTCTCGCTGCTGGCCTACTGTAGCATCCGATCGTACTTCGACTACTTCCTTGGCTTTCGCCTCCAATTGCTGGGTCAAAAGCTCCTTGGCGCCTTCGCCTCGAGCAATTGCTGCGTTGGCGATGCCGAGATCTCCTTTCAAGCGCTCGATAGCATCTCGCTGCTGCGAAACCTCTTTGGTCTGCTGGCGGCTCTCGCCAATCAATCGCTCATTGTCACGAATGAGTCGACTGATCTCCTCTTGCTTAACCATTAGCGTCTGCTGGATGACTGTCAGCTCTTGCTGCATCTGGTAGACCTGGGACTCATGGCGGCTAAGATCTTGCTCTCGCTGTTCCTTGACCGAAGCACGATAGTGTTCGAGGGCCTCCCGGGCATGCGCATGCTTTTGCTCCAAGGACTGGATCTGCCCGTCCTTCTCTTGAACCCGCACCTCAAGATCAGTGCAGCTCTGGCTGAGTCTGGCGTTACGGGTGAGCTCGGCCTGCAGTGAGGAATGAGTCGTTTTGAGCTCTTCATCCTGAGTTTGCAGGGCGGACTGCAGCTTGGCGACCTCGTCATTAGCTTGATTCAGCTGACTTTGAAGTGTACCGACCTCCTGCTTCATTGCCTTGCGCTCAAGATCAAAGGAGGCCCGTTCATGCGCCAGCGCCTCGTTACCTTCCTCCAGCAAGCGCTCCAGCATTTTGCCCACCAGCTCAGTCAGCTCATCACTTAGCCTGGAAGGAGAAGCCGATGGGCGAGGATCATGAGCTTCTATTTCCTTCAAATAGCGCTGAATTGTCGTCTTTGAGCCGGTATTTCCAAGTTCGATACGAATCGCGTCAATGCTTGGATTCTGGCCTCGGGCAACCAGCGCTTCACGAGCTCTGCGCACAAGCGCCAGGTTAATACCGCCTCTAGCCATGATCCCTCCTACGATTTCATACTGTTTTACGTTTCATGTAATTACGTGCCACTTTATCACGTTAAAAATCGTTTCGTACCTGGAATTTTGGCAAGAGATAATCACGAATTATGGCTTGCCAGCCAATAGAACGGGGGTAAAATGGCCTGGAAGGCGATACAAATGGCCAAGGCTAGCCACCGAAGGCTGAAAACGGGGAAATGACATGGTGGAGAAGGTCAGCAAGGCAGATAGGTACTTGGAGGCAAGCGTTCGTCAGAACACTTCGAAGAGCTATGCGGCCGCCCTCTCCCACTACGAAGTCTCCTGGGGCGGCTTCCTGCCTACCACCACTGAGTCCGTTGTGCGCTATATCGCGGAGTACGCCGACCAGCTGGCGTTGAGCACGCTAAAGCAACGCCTGGCTGCGCTCGCTAACTGGCACCAAAGCAATGGCTTCCCCGACCCCACCAAAGCCCCCAAGGTCAGGCAGTTGCTGAAGGGCATCCGGGCGATACACCCCGTGCAGCAGAAGCAAGCGGCTCCTCTGGCGTTGTTGCACCTCGAAAAAGCAGTGGCGCACCTGGAGGATGAGGCCGTTCAGGCAAGAGCCGCCGGCAACATGGCGGCTCTTCTCAAGGCGACCCGCGACATCGCTTTGCTCACAATTGGCTTTTGGAGGGGATTCCGCGGGGACGAACTGGCTAGGCTCACGATCGAGAATACGCATGCAGAGCGATACATCGGGATCAGGTTCTACCTGGGGTCTTCCAAAGGAGACCGGCACAACACTGGCCGTGAGTACAAGACACCATCACTGAGCAAGCTGTGCCCGGTCGAGGCATACCTGAACTGGATCGAAGCTGCTGGCCTCACTCGTGGCGGTGTGTTCAGGGGGATTGATCGCTGGGGCAACATCAGCGATCGCCCGATCGCGGCCCACAGCCTTATTCCTCTCCTCCGCGACATCTTGAATAGGTGTGGCTTGCCCTCCGAGATCTACAGTGCTCATTCGATCCGACGAGGATTTGCTACCTGGGCAGCCAGCTCTGGCTGGGACATCAAGACGCTCATGGAGTATGTGGGCTGGAGTGACGTGAAGTCAGCACTGCGGTATGTGGAGCCGGCGCAACAGTTCGGCGGACTTATCCGAAAGCTGGAAAAGTGACCTCTGGTTCAGTGCAGGCCGGAGCCATCATGACCCAACCCTCCTGCACCCAAACAGCCTGAGATCAAACTTGTAGACCAGGATCGTCCATGTGCGATGCTTCGCTGGGGTTGATCCTCCCTTCAAAGAGTCGCAGGCGCCCCCTGCAGAATGCGCATTCACTCCCTCTTGTTCATGGCACAATAGTGGCCATCGCTGGCTGCCTAGCTCCATGCCATAGCATCTGAGCCTAGGCGATATAAAACTCGTGATGGCTGAAACGATAATGGAACTGATTGCGCAAGATGTTGACTGGACTCAAGTTCGCCGAAAACTTGTTTCCAAGTTGTCTTCACTTAGATTAAACGGAGCTGACGCTGACTGGGTGATACTCGTATTCGCAGTTGCTGATTTGAATAGCGACAACGACCTAGAGCTAGAGCTAGATCGCCTATCCGCTCCGGAAGATTTACGGAGCAAGGTTGAAAGACATTTTCGATCGGATAGCTACGCCATCAAAATAGCGCTTCACGGGCTAAATGATGAGGCGTTCTCAAGTTGCTATTATGTAGTGCGAAACCATTTGCTTGCCATCAATGATGATGGCGTTCGCAATTTCATAATATTCATAATCAACCATATTCTATCATCAGGCTATGGAGTAACAGCCAGCTACCCACGGATTTCAGGATTTTTAGCGGCTGGGATAGTTGAATGCCTCGATTGCACTTCAATTATTGATGTGCAGCCGATCACTGGTCAAATTGCCATCGACTCAAAATTCAAGTCTTACCACATGATTGGGAATAACCGAAGTGGTGAGGACGAGCTGATACGGCTTAAGCTCGAAATGCATGATGTTAGATACACCGAATTTAGGCTCGATGGAATACTCGACTACCCTGCACAAAGTCCTGTCTACGTGCTTGACCTAAATCGCAGAGATGCGCAGGTATCGTCGAGCCTTAGAGTACCAAAAATTACGCCGTTGCTAGACCTTCTCGCCATGGGGGTGACTGGCGAATTTGTAGTGATAACACCTCAGTTTAAAAACAAAAGTCACAAGTACGCCCTTAAGGTGTTAAATGTATTGGCTCAACACTGCTCTATTAATGCAGTCATAAGTTTTTCAGCACCAGCAGCAAGGTCATCCTCATGCGGCATGCTGATTGTCGCTAGCTCGGATACCAGCCGAGAAGATGGTAGGGTACTTGAAATTGATGTGACTCGTCATAATCCCTCAACTAAAGACCTTAGCTACCTAGATGCAGCGAACCTTGCAAGCTCGATTTTTGGCATTTGGGCGCAGAGCGGAGTCAGTCCTAATAATGTATTGCCAACCGTGCAACGCATCATCAATGCTCAATTCTCAGGCGGTTATATCGATATACCATCTCTCTGCAGGGTAATGAATCGCAAGAGGAATAGTCCATTCCAACCCGGCGATTTCATGGATGTGAGTGATCATAATAAAGACAGCTATCAACCTAGCCTTCTGATTAACGGGGCTCCCATCCTGAAGAGCCTCACTGAATCCCAGGTCAACAAATGCCTTTATATCATCGGCAATAATGGTGTGGGCAAGAGCTTTTTACTATGCGACCTCATCCACCAGCTGGCGGAGAGAAGTATGGAATGCACAGCACTCTCGATATCTCGGGCTGATAGGTTTCCGAAGGCAACGGGAGAGCTGAGACGCTATTACAAACAGGTTGGCGAGTCTGAGTCTCTCGCAAAAAGGAGTGAGGCGTTAACAAAGTCCTTTATTTCTATACTGGAAAGCTCTAGGCGTTTTAACATTTTCGCTACGATTCTGATCGAACTGGGTTTCAACCAGGAAGTCTACTTGCTTCGAAAAGGAAAGGCGGAAAAGCGGAGAGATGACGACGACGGTTTGATTTCATTGAACCTTACCACTTCTCTCGACCAGGAGGCCATCGACACAGCGAGACAAGTCGACCCCGCTAAATATGAGATAGGTATCGTCCCGCGGCAGGAACACGAAGCACATTCGCCTAATCATGATATCATCATCCGGTTCTCAGATCTGAGTTCTGGCGAAAGGAACATCATACAGTTGATTGTGCTTCTTGTTAGCGCAGCAGACCACAATGCAACTTACTTAATTGATGAACCAGAAATCAGCCTTCACGTACGATGGCAGCAGGTGCTGCCGAGGGCCTTCTCAATTCTCGCAGAAGCATTTGAAATGTCCGTAGTCGTGGCCACACATTCCCCCGTAATGATTGCTAACGCCAAAGGCAGTAACTCGTATTGCTGGAATGTCAACGAAGGTGTTCTTGATCTTTTAGACCTTGAAGACAGGCATTCGGTTGAGACTATCCTGCTGCAGGGCTTCCATACTTACACGCCCCACAACAGAGAGGTTCATGAAAAATGTGCCAGACTCGTCTCCGGTGTAATTGAGCTCGTCAACACCGATGCGCGTGAAGCTAGTAGTTTCGGATCCTCGGCAATCGAGGATCTCTCTGCCATCAGCGATATAATTGATAAAACCGCAAAGCATGATGACGGCGCGCAGAAACATGGCGATCTTGACCTAATTCACAAAGCCATAACAGCGATTCGCTCAGTTATTCAGGTGGGCTAGCAATGACACACTTTAACTTCAAGAGCCCAGCCGAAATTGCAGCGTTCGAGGCTAGGTATAGTGACGAATGCCATGGGGTAAAAAAACACAAGCCGGGCACGCTTCGTCTCCTGAAGGAATTTGCGGGTCGTGCTGCGACTGAGTTCGACAGCCGACAAGCGGGAAACCCTGAAAGCCCGAATGATTTGTGGGTTGATCTTTACGAGCATAATAAAATTAAAAAGTCAGGGGTCACTGGCAAACTTCTTCGCAAGCACCTTCGAGATTTTCTCGAAGCGGAGCAAGGTCGTAAATGCTGCTACTGCCAGCGCCCCCTGGTGAATATTTCTCACGCAAAACCAATTGAGCATATTTTACCAAGGCAGCCCTTCGTACAGCATTCTTTTCATCTCTGGAATCTGGCGGTTGCTTGTTTTGATTGCAATCACGCTAAAAGCAATGATTGCTGGGTTGACCCAGCTTTAGCTTCAGTGGCATCCTACCCAAAGCCGCAAGATTTTGTTGACTCTTACCACCCGCGCTTTCACTTGTACGACGAGCATGTCAAGTTTGTACGAGTCCAGACAAACACTGTAAACATATCGCTATATATAGGGCGTACCCTCCAAGGAAAAAATCTTTGTAAAAGCCTGCTTAAAAAAGTCTCTGCGAAAGATATTTTGCTGAGCAGTAACCTGCTCCTGAAGGAAAGCATCCAAAAGCTCCACGACAACATGCCTAGCCTTGACGGTAGAGCTGCTATAGCAGTTGACGAGTTCAATGAGGCTCTGGCAGGCATAACACTTAAATTGATCCGCTGATCATTTTAAGCAAGATTGTGGATCTATTCAGATTCGAATTTCATTCTGTCATTGCTGAAGCATCCACCTCAAAGCTTCGAGGGAAGTAGTCATCGCTACTCCCCTCAGGTTGCTGCGTGTCAGCCTTGAACAGAAACCCAAGACTCAACAACGTCTGCACCAAACTCGGCTTTCCACTCCTTCAGCAGCTTGTGATTACCGCCTTTGGTTTCGATGATTTCGCCGTTGTTCGGGTTCTTGTAAACCTTTACGCCACGAGGTTTGCGGAGAGTTTTCTGTGGTGCCGCTACTGATGCGCGACGGCCCGCTTCAGGATCGAGAATGTTGATTACGTCACGCAGACTGAAGCCATATTTAGCCAACAACTCGCGGAGTTTGGTTTCAAATTCAATTTCTTTTTGAAGCTCGGAGCTTCCTTTCAACTCTTCCAATTCAGCGAGCTGAGCGGCTAGAGCTTGCTCAAGTTTCCGAAATTCGGCCAAGCGCGACATAGAATTCTTCCTTCGGTAGTGAATCCACTGTGTAAGGTGCCATTCTAAACGATACTGACGAGTACGTCCCTATCGCTGCAGGTTATGGCTGCGTGTCTTGGGTACCCGCCGTCCCTTCCTTGCTCTCGCGCCAGTGACTTTATGGCCCCGGGAGCTTAGAGCTCTCCTTCTTCATGAGTGGTCTAGGGCCTAGTCGTTTCCATAGTCTGGCTCGTACTCAATCTCTCGCTCATCCTGCTCTACGTATTCTTCATCGAAGCCTGCCGCCTTCATAGCCTCAGCACCCTCCAGGTGCAAATCACACGTTGGGCAGTAGAACTCGACGGGTGTGGAGTACCGCTCAACCGTTTCGTACCCACTTTCATGATCCTGCTCGATGACCTCTTCATGGATGCGATCGCCCCCTAAGAAGGCTTTGCTTTCACATGCAGGGCACGGAATGTCCCAATGGCTATCCAAGAGGTATCTGAAAGCATCCTGATACGTCCACCACCTGAGGCTCTGGGACTGCTCTCGCAGCGCCTTGATCTCTTTAGGAGAACGCTTTTTCGGCTTCTGCTGTGATGAGCCAGATGCCTCATCGGGCTTTTCAAAGGTTGCTCGGGCGTTCGCGATGCGCTGTTTGGCCGCCTGCACTTTGATCGTGTGAAAATCCTTTGCAAGGGCAGCAGGGATTTTTGACTCACTGCCCACCCAATCCTCCAGCTCGAGCTCCATGGATGCAAGGATGAGTTCTGAGGTTGTCCAGAACTCCCCCTCCCAGTCGCTATCCATGACGCCGGCGTATGCTGCCTGGCCCGAATGGAGTTCGGCATTTCTACGTGAAGAGATCAATTCGCATGCCTTAGCATGCGGTGTGCCGAATTTTGCCACCGTGTGTTTCAGTCGTGCGAAAACCACGTGAGCACTGATGGTCTTCACCTTGGTGTCAGTTTCGACACCACAAGCCTCCAAAAGGCTATTCGGATTGTCGGTTTCCACGACCAGGCAAGGATGAATCGCCGCCAGTTGAGCTTTACCCAGGAGCTCAAGGGCCAAAGCAGCCCAGATCTGATAGACCTCGGAATCCTTCGAGGCCTTGGCCTGCAACGCTCGCGAGGCGTAAAGCCGAGACTTCCCTAACAGCGCCTCCGCCGAGATCGCTGATGGCACTTGCTTGCGCGGCTTTTGGGCGGTACTTCCTGTGTTAGCCATGGTTGCTTCTCTCCATTACGGTGACCCTCAGGAGCTTCCGCTCAGTGCTACCCTGTGCTGCTCCACGCCGATGTAGAAATCGCCAGTTATCAAGCAGCAGCAACATCCCGGCCTGCCAGGTGATTGCATGTTCGTCTGCGGGCTCAAAGAGATCGATCGCGCGCAAGATTTCGTGAGCGCCGGCGTCCATTGGCGTCATGCAGCCAGGGTCGTACCTGTAGTAACGATCGGAACTGCCCCGAGCCGTGGTGTAAAAACTGTTGCCGCCATTGGTAACCCTGAAGGTCGACGAGCGAGCGGCCTCCGCGTTCAATGGCTTGAATGCGCTTCCTTCAGAGAAGATAGTTTGAGCAGCGTCGGGGGCGGCCTCTATGCAACCCATAACGAGATAACGGGGCGGTGTAGCCCAGTGAGCCCCGTCGGTGTGCCATGGAAATGGTCTCAGACCATAGCGGGCGCTGAGAGAGCGCAGATTCGCAAATTGCGTGTCCGTCGGAATCAGCACGTCAATCAAAGGCCCTCCACGGCGTGATGTCCTGGGCTGCCCAATGGAAAAAGCAATTTCGAGCGCAGCTTGCTGAATCACCGAGGCGGTATCGTCTGGCAACTGGAGGCTCGCCCATCCATTAGAGTGCAAATCTGATAGCGCGTTCTTGATCAAGTGTGGCATTTCGCATCCTTGCAGCGGGGCCAGAATGAACGATTGTAGAACCCCGCAAACGATTCGAAGCGCGCGAATTCACTCTTCGTAGTGTCAGCGTGGCCGGCCGTAGCATGTGCTGCTTAAAGGTAGCTAATCTCAAGGCCCAAGGGCTAGCGAAGGTGGAACAGGGGTGGGATAGCGGCTATGCCCTAGACAAGCTACACGTCTGAATGCAAATCCCCCTACCGCCTCATGAGAAAACGAGCAGCTCGCCCGCGCCCCCTTACCGAGGTTCATTAGACGCTCATTAGTCTTGCATACCGTAAAGTGACGTTCGCATGCTCCCGCATGATCGCCTCTGCCCTGCCTCCTTGACCCAGCAGCATGGCTTCCACGACATCATGGTGCTGCATATGGGCGAAATTGAATCGTCGATACTCCTGGCCCAAGTTCTCGCGATCGACAGCTAACGCGTCTACTGAGGCGAAAGGCATCTGTGCGTTCCTTACGAGAGCCATCGCTACCACCTCGTTACCACTCGCCTCAATGATTGCCTGATGGAATCTCCTATTGATGTCGTGATACTCGGCAAGATCCTCTTCTGTCACGTAGCCCTTCTCAAACAAACGATCACCTTGCTCAAGGCACTTCATGAGCTTTGCCTTGGTATCCGAAGTAACACCTCGCTCCGCGGCCTGCCGTGCAGCCAGCCCCTCTAAAACACCGCGCACTTCCACAGCCCCTACTAGGTTTTCCAAGGTCATGGGGCGTACGTTGAATCCACGTATTCCCTGACGCACCAGCAAGCCTTCCTGCTCCAAAACCCGGAATGCCATTCGCACAGGCATCCGTGAGACGCCTAGGAGCTCAGAGGTAGGGATTTCCAACACCCTTTGCCCCGCAGCCAACTCACCGTCCATGATCATCTTTCTCAGTAAGCTCAATACCCGCTGTCCAGGCCCGCTCATGTGCTACCCACTGGATCCATTGGAGATGATCCAGACTTTAAACCGGGTAGCGCAGGGCTCCACCTATCTTTGGATTAGGTATGGGCGAGGCAGAGGAAATCTCGATGCACGGCCCGATGAATGACCATTCTGCTATCGAAAGATAGTGTTTTTGCGCCTTTCATCCCTCCATCGTTGGATCCAGAGAACAACAACAGGAGCCCGATGATGTTTCCTAAAAATGCATGGTACGTAGCCTGCACCCCGGACGAGATTGCGGCAAAACCGCTGGGCCGGCGCGTCTGTAACGAGAAGATCGTGTTTTATCGCGGCCCTGAAGGTCGTGTTGCCGCCCTAGAGGACTTCTGTCCCCATCGTGGGGCCCCGCTGTCCTTGGGTACGGTAGAAGATGGCAAGCTTGTCTGTGGTTACCACGGATTGGTGATGGGGTGCGACGGAAAGACGGAGTCTATGCCCAATCAGCGGGTGCAAGGCTTCCCGTGCATTAAGAGCTTCCCGGTTGAGGAGCGCTATGGGTTCATTTGGGTTTGGCCTGGCGATCCAGAAAAAGCCGACCCGGCGCTCATCCACCACCTTGAATGGGCTGAAAGCCCTGACTGGGCTTATGGTGGTGGCCTCTACCATATAGCCTGCGACTACCGCCTAATGATCGACAATCTCATGGATCTGACCCATGAGACCTACGTGCACGCGTCCAGCATTGGTCAGAAGGAAATTGACGAGGCGCCTGTACACACTCGCGTTGAGGGTGAAGAAGTCGTCACTAGCCGCTTCATGGAAGGCGTAATGGCTCCACCGTTCTGGAGAGCTGCTTTGCGTGGGAACGGACTCGCCGATGACGTGCCCGTCGATCGATGGCAGATCTGCAGATTCTCCCCTCCGAGTCATGTCCTGATTGAGGTGGGTGTTGCCCATGCTGGCAAGGGTGGCTACGACGCAAATGCTGCTCATAAAGCTGGCAGCATCGTAGTCGACTTCATCACCCCAGAGACAGATACCTCTATCTGGTACTTCTGGGGAATGGCACGAAACTTCAAGCCTGAAGACCAAGAACTGACCGACACGATCCGCGTGGGGCAAGGTAAAATTTTCTCCGAAGACCTGGAGATGCTCGAACAACAGCAGCAGAACCTCCTCGCTTACCCTGAGCGAGCACTACTCAAGCTGAACATTGACGCAGGAGGTGTTCAATCTAGGCGAATCATTGATCGCATCATCGCCGCTGAACGCCAACCCTCTGCTCAACTCATCAAAGGAGCAGCGTCATGATGAACGTGGTGATTTCGGCTATCCGCCTTGAGGCTGAAGACATCATCAGCATTGAGCTTGTCCCTGCTAACGGAGGGCCCATGCCCGTCTTCGATGCGGGATCGCACATCGACATTCATCTCCCTGAGGGAATTGTTCGTCAGTATTCTATTTGGAACCACCCTGACGAAACCCATCGTTACTGCATCGGCGTTCTGAAGGATCCTGCTTCCCGGGGCGGTTCCAGAGCAGTCCACGAGCAGTTGCGCGTCGGGCAAATCGTTCAGATCAGCGAGCCTCGGAACCTTTTTCCCCTGGACTTGAGCGCGAAACGCAGCGTGCTTTTCGCTGGAGGGATTGGTATTACCCCAATCCTGAGCATGGCTCAGAGACTGGCCGCCAATGACCAGGATTTTGAGATGCACTACTGTGCCCGTGCAGAGGAGAAACCAGACCGTTGCGGGCACGGGCCACGTTCGTGCGTAGCTGGCTGGAGAGACGTCGAACTATCTTTCGGAAGGTGCACTTCAAGGGATGAGTACCCATCCTTCCAAACTGCAATTACTTCTGAAATTTCCGAGGGAAACACGGAGCGTCCGCATGCAACGATGCCCGTTACCATCAGAAGCCTTTAACAACATTCCGTATCTTGGCAGCCTCACACATTCACAGCCCCCGGCTATCCAGAACTGGCTCATAGACTGTGGGCATGGGTTGATCCTTTAGAAGAACGACACTATGGCTCATGAAACCTGCCACCCCCATCCTGTCCAGACCTCCGGCCCTGCTCCTGAGGCCTGTGGTTCGGCCATCATCCTTATACATGGCCCTGATCAAAGCCCAGCCGATATGTTTGTAATCGCGGGGCGAATTAATCTGCCAGCCGCTTGCTACATCGCCATTGAGGCCCCTAAGCAATGGTTGAGTCTCAAGGACTCGACGGGGGAAATCCCAACGATTTATGAGCCAACGCTGCAGAGCTTGGATTTGCAAATCTGCGACCTGCAGCGCCGAGGTGTAGATCGTTCCCGCATCGTACTCCTAGGCTTCTCACAAGGTGCCTGCCTGGCTTGCGAATACATCTATCGAAATCCGGCGCGCTGGGGAGGTCTAATTGCGTTCACCGGGGGACTGGCGATAGAGACAGGCCTCACCTGGAAAGCCTCCGGCCAGCTTCACGGCACCCCCATACAGTTGAGCAACGGCGATAGAGACCCATGGATCTCGCTTCAGCGTACAGAGGCAACACTAGAGCTCTTCAGAGAAATGGGCGGTGATGCTGCACTAGATGTCTATCCAGGTCGGGATCATCTGGTAGACGACGAAGAAATCTTGGAGAGCCGAGCTATCATTGAGCGAGTCTTGAGCTGAGTACAGCAAACAATGGGCACAATGCTTAGCCCATGAGCTTAGGGTTCTTGGTTCCTGAGCGTAACGCCCTTCCCCGTCCAGGTCATTGACGTGTTAGCTAGCGCTGCAGGTTGAACGCGACTCCGGGCTTCAGCGATGATAATCGCAGACCGTTATCATGGAAGGTGCCGTCAATGATCTGCGCATACTGCAAACAGGAAGCCTCAGCTACTAGGGAGCACGTGATTCCAGCCTTCATCTACCGTTTCCAGAAGCAGTTCGAAGCCAGCGTCATCGGCTGGAACGAGGTCGCGAAAAAGATGGTCGGCGGCGAGCACCAAGTGAAGGATGTCTGTGAAACCTGCAACAGTGGCGTCTTATCCTCTCTGGACGCTTACGGAAAAGAGCTCCTCAATTCCAATGGGTTCTTGACTCAGAATTACACCAAGCTCAGCGCAGTCCTCACTTACGACTACGACCAACTCGCACGATGGCTGTTGAAAATTTCCTTCAACTCTACCCGCACTGATCGTGGCCACAGCCACCTGTTTGAGAGATTCATCCCCTTCATTCTTAACGGCGCCCCTGCCCCCTCGAAGGCTGATTTCGCAATCGTTGCAACATTAGCGGCGCCAGTGTCCATCGGCGAGCTGAATGGCGACTATGAGGTTCTACAGAGCCTGGCAGGTCAGACGGGGCGTGTTAATCCATTCTTCATGCGAATAGCCTACGGGCCCGAGACGTACAATACGTTCACCCTTCGGGTAGTAATGTTCGGCCCTCTGATCTTCTTCCTGCTGATGTACCGGCCGGGCCTCTCTGCGGGATCCATTGCCAATGAAACCAAGCGTCTTTTCAAGGACGTTGCAGGTTTGACGCTGCTGCAGCCAGGTAGAACAAAAGCATTTCTGAACGCTGGCCCTACATCCTGGCTGGAATATTACGCACCACAGGTCATGAGGGTAAAAAAGCTCCGCGCCTACAACCCGTGAGCTATTCAAGAGCTCGTTAGCTTCATCCAAGCCTGGCACCAAAGGAGTTAGGTCGAGATTTACGACCGAGCACCACCTGACAGCGAGGTGCAAACGTAGGCTGAGGCTGAGATGTGGTGATCAGCGGTCGTGCCCAAATGAGCCTCATCCGATATGGGTAATAAGCTCCTCAAGTCGGTGACGTTCAATCCAATCGGATGCATTCACGTAACCTTAGCGTCAGTGCAGGTTTGAGAGCTGATTGCGACCCGCAACGGGGGGCCGGCACGTTAAAGCGCCGGCACCCAGCTCACAGAACTGAGTGGGGCTTGGGCCCTGCCATCAATGAGGAAACGTCCAAGCTGCTCCTGCCCAATCGAGATTTTCGGGTATCAGAAACTGATTGCTTAGCTCGGCCAGCCTCTTGTTGGCCACCTCATGGGCCGCTTGGAAAAGAGCCTTGGACGCAGGCACCGAAGCCATTTGTGAGCTGAAATGCGCGGGCGTCATCAGCCAGTTACTAGCCTCTGGAGCGTTCACCTTGACTCCCCCCTGCCCGGCCAGAATGGTCACAAACTCCTGACGCACACGATTCCCCTGCGGGCCTTGCCAGCGCAGCATCGCGCCCAGCAATGCGCCATCTTCCTTACCTAGGCCCGGAGCGCAAACAGATCCTGCCAGGCCATCAAAGTCATACAGACATGCTTTGGCAAGCAGGTACTGCATCAATTGCGAGGTCAAATCCAACATCTGGATTTCTGGGCGACGCGCAGCAAGCTCCCTGTCAACGGTGACATCCATACGCGACGAAGTTTTTCTGCTGCGTCCAAGCTCCTGCATGACCAGGTCAGGCAAGCGAATTCGCAAGAGGCGCGGTTCGTTGCTAGGAACAGAAATTTCAATACCGAGCTGGCCGAACATGCCTGTGACGAAGCTTTGGAGATGATCGATGGTGATTGCCACCTGATCACCCAGTTCGTTGATGTCATTCGTCGCAGCGTGGGCGAAGATTTCTCTCTGCTTCTCCGCAGCTCGCTTGGCTTCCTCCAGAGCCGCGTCAATGCGCTCACTGGTGCGTTCGATGCCCAGCTTCGTTGCTTGCTGAAGGATGTCGTCGACATCAATGAGATCCACCAGTTCGCCGAGAATTTCATCCTTCAGGCCCTCGTTGAATTCATGATGCTGAACCTCGGCCAAATCATGAACAACGCTATCGATACGCTCGTACATCAGGTCAACGATTTCCTGATCAAGGCTATCGGACTGCTGGATGTTGAACACCACGACCTTCATCTTCTGCCCGTAGCGATACAACCTACCAATCCGCTGGACTAGACGCATGGGGTTCCAGGGCAGGTCATAGTTCACCATCATGTGGCACTGTCTCTGCAGGTTGATACCCTCACCACCCGCCTCGGTGGAAATGAGGAACCGACCCTGCGTCTCGAATTGTGCAATCGCCTCTCGACGCTCAACGTGCTGCATGGAGCCATTGATGAGCGCTACTTTGTCATCACCAAACCGGGCCGCCAATGCATCCCTGAGATAGCGCTGTGTGGTTCGGTACTCGGTGAAAATCAGCACCTTCTCTTCAGGGTTTTTCTTATTGATTGGCCCGATGACCTTGTCGAGAAACTCCGTGAGCTTCAAATCATTCGTCATGAGCACCGCAGCGTCATCGATGAGCTGCTTGAGGAGCTGAATCTCCCCTGCGAAGAACTCTTCTGCCTCACCACTGACCTGCTCTTCCCACTCACCCACATAGCGCTGATCATCCGGTGTACTGGGTAGCGTGTCGCCGCCAAAATTGTCCAGCAATCGCTGAAGTCGATTCCGAAGAGCCTGGTGGATCGCGGCAGCACTAGACACGGCGAGTTTGCGGTACACCGTCATCACAAAACCAATGGCGTTACCTGTCTGACCTAAAGCCTCGCCTGCGGCATACCCCTTGCGCAGGTAATGCTGCAGGGTCTGGTCGAAGTCAATCGATTCCTGGCTGCTGGACACCTGCAGCGCAGAGGTAATTTTGCCTTCAAAAATGAAGCGTCCCTCTGCATCGGTAACGTCTGCCTTGTGATTGCGGTAAACCATGTCACGCAGAATTTCGGGCTTGAGGCTGAGCATTTGAAGTTCTTCCCGCCGTTCCGGGCGCAGCAACTCAAGCAATGCTACGAACTTGTCCTGCATGCCCTGGTGAGGAGTAGCGCTGAGAAGCAACATGTGCTCTGTGCGGCTCCGAAGGGCTTTTGCAAGATCGTAGCGCTCAGAGCTATCGAACTTTAGGCCGTACTGCCGGCGACTGAGTCGGTGACCTTCATCGAAGATGACCAAATCCCAAGGCTCTGCCTGGAGCAGACTTTCGAGGTGATCAGGCTGCTTGAGGCGATCCAACGACCCGATCACACAATCGTGCATCTTCCACTGGCGTGGCTCATTGACGAAGAAATCCTCATGATAGATCTCAAAGTCTTCGAGCTTGAATTTGTAGTACAGCTCATCTTGCCATTGCTTGGTTAACCCCGCGGGCGTGATCAGGAGGATGCGCTTCACACGTTTTCGCTGGATCAGCGCGTGAAGCAACATGCCCGTTTCAATCGTTTTGCCCAGACCTACGTCATCCGCGATCAACCAACTCAGGTTGTTCGACGCCAGGATGTGGTGCACCAAGTTGATTTGATGAGGCAGCGGGTCAATTTCCAGGTGAGACAGGGATCCCGTGTTCTCATTCCATACCTTGATCGCGTGAGCGAGCAATCTTAGTCTCACACGCTCAGCATCCGGCTCCACGCCCATCTGAGCGGTCACAAACCGGTGTTTAACGCCCTTAACTTGTCGTAGGTATTGATACGGCAGCCAGTGTCGCTCTCCCTTTTCAGGGAAATCCACGAGCGCTTGCTCGCTGCCAGCCAGGTCTCTGAGCTGCATGATCGCTCCCTGGCCTAGCGAACGAACACCTGTCCCGGGCGTCGCGTCGAGAACGTCTTGGCCATTCACAAATCCCGACTGCAGGACATCAGAATCAACGATGCTCGCACTACCTGCTCGAATCCAATGAACCTGGGTCTTGCCAGTCTCAGGGATTGCCATCCTGACAACGCCAATCTCTTCTTGGCCACTGGGGCTAAAGCGCTTAACCCAACAACCCTGTACATGAGTAAGTCTAAGCGGCTTCATGAAGTACTCCCTGTGAGTCCAATTTACGAGTGGTTTGGCATTGGCCAACTGTGGACAAGCCTGTATCGCCTTTTTAAATAGCAGCGTTGACCATCACTGTATTGGTCATCCGCGAGTCGCTTGCTCTGCAAGCTCCGAGGTAGGAGTGTCTGCCTGGACATCGGAGCGAGCATCACTGCCATCCAGTTCTGCTGGCAGATCGCTTTGTTTTTGAGTCGACACGACGTCTTCACCTTCCTCCGCTTTAAGGGGGAGATCGCTGAAGTAGCAGCTCGGTTCTTGCGGATCTTTGATCTGCGGTACGCCATATGCCTGAAGCTTCCGGATACCTCCCATCCCCAGATCATTAGGAATACCGAGATCGCTGTACTCTTCGTCGGGGCGTTGATATGGCGAGTCAAAATTCCCCAACTGACGTGCGGGAAGGACGCCATCGATATCACCAAACCGGTACCACAAGTACCTTGCGAAGGCTTTGAATACTCGTCTCAGCGTAGCGTTTTCGTACCAGTACTCAAAAAGCTGTTCCAGGAGTACATCGATCTCTTCCACCTGTGGTATCGACTCGAATGAACGGACAACCATCAGCGCCGTACGCCAAGACAACGCGTGGTAGGAAAGGCGTGTGCTGCCGGTATTGTCGAATGCGATCCAGTAAAGATCGTTGTCAGCCCATATGACCTTGATGTGCGCAGCGAGCACGAGCTCCTCAGGAGTCAGCCCTTCATCGATTGCTCGCTCCAATGCCACCCGGGTTGCGCCCCACCCGCTCATGACGTAAATCTGTTGAATTAGGGGAAGCGTTCCATGCGGCCAATCGTATTTGTATACGAGCTCTACGGCCTTTTGCTTCGCACGCTCCTCACGCGTTATCCGATCCTCTAATTCGCCCCCTGCAAACTCGACCTGGTACCTGTCGTTATCGAACACGGTGTCTGGGTCGAATTCATAGAAAGCGAACTCGTCCTCGGAATCCTGCAGGTAGTCACTGTCCCTGTGGGATTTGTCATCCCGTCCTTTCGTGGTGCCATACAGTTCTAGCTCGGCCAATTCCGCTGCGAGGTTTGGGTCAAAGTCGGTATCATCCGAGTACGGTTCGGCCCCCATTCCAACAGAGTCATCCTCCCCATCAATCTGGTCTAGGCAGAACGCGTCAAGGTCGCGGGAATCAGACTGCTCACCAGAGAAAGGTATATCGGTGAAGAAACGGCCGAATGGTTCTGCTGAGGCATCTACCTCGACTTCGGGGGCGGGCTCCGCAAGGAGCTCCATGGGGGCTTTTTCGTTACTGTCGACTGGTGAAGTCGACCATGGGGTAGGATCTGGCCTGTGGATGCTGTGATCTTGTGTACAGCGATCGCTATCGGGCGTGCTAACCCACGCTCGGTTCAAACTCAGTCTACGTTTCGGTTCCTTCGTGCCAGCCCCTTGATATGGCTGCTCCCCGTTGCAGACGCCACCCACACCACGACCACTCGGTCTAATGGCAGGATCGACCCGGATGCTGGCGTTGTTAGTTTGTGTACTGCCATCGCTATCAGGCGTCTTAACCCTCGTTGGCTTCAAGCTGAGTCGCCGCTTGGGTTCCTCCGTGCCCGTCGTTCGATGCGGCTGTACCGCGTTGCCGGCGTCACCCACATCACTACCATTCCGTCTAATGGTCGGATCCACCCGGACACTCGCGTAGCCAGTTTGAAAATGCCGTGACTCAACGGTCTCGTCTTCCAGAGGGGCAAATTGACGCGCATTCTCCTGGATGAAATCCAAATCGGCTGCGCTTGGATGGTGATTGTCTGGACTCACGGTGCGATCAAGGACGAACGCGCCTTGCTGACGCCGAATAGCGTCAGCTGATTGCATAGCTCTAGCCCCTTCTAAGGGGCGGTGCTGGAGTGTGTAGACCCGCCCCAACAGTGTCAGGTAGTCAGGGTCTTGGCCCTCCTCCAGCGCATCCAGGAGCAAACGCTCAGCAGCTTTAAGGTCAGAGGTGGCTACTAGGCCAGTGAGCTCTCTCAAGAGCGAGCCCTTGTTCCTGACCCGTGCCGCTGATCCCCCGCTGCTAAGTCGCCCTTTAAGCAGCGTACGAAGCCGCTCCTGAAGTTGGTGGAGTACGCCCTGTCGTGTAGCGATTCCGCTGATCACAGATTTCAAGGCCGCATGCTCGGACAACTGCAGGTGCGAGCTAAGCGCCACCAGTTCACTGTCTCTTGCTAGCCCTTTGAACAGCGACTGGATTGCAGCCTCCGGAGCCCCTGGCACAGAAGCCATGTAGTCCCGTAGGTCGTCCAGCAGTTGATCGCAATCCATTGCTCAATTCCCACTCTATCGCAGTACAAAACTGTGACCCATGACTCACTTTAGCCGATCTTCGAGGTTCAAGTTAAGCGAATGTTGCAGCGTTGGAGCCTGCTGAGCACAAAGGGGCGCTCTGCTCGCCCTTTTCTTAGCTTTCGATACTTCCAACACCAATAAATCTGCGAATTGCATTTTTGGTCTCGGGCTTGCGATCACTATCGGCGTACAAGCAAGAACTCTTGAGTACGATTTCATGAGCGAGCCCGAACCCAAACAACAGCTTGCTCGATGCATAATAAAATGAGAAGAGGCATCACGCCTTGCAATTATCCAAAAATCTCTTCCACATCATCGGAGTGTCGAACCCCTAAAACAATAACAGACTCTAGATTTGTAAATTTGCAAATTTCCCCGGCTAAAAGCTCAGCGTACCGCTGAAATTTATTATTTCCTAGCGCTTTAGGAACGGCTCCAAAAATATCTTTGCAAACATCTACAAACTCATGGGATTTTGATATGAAATCTTCATCCAAATGAGTGACCTCAATATGATTAATCGGCGAGCCACCCTCACCACCCATGAAAACATTGTAGTTATGAGCGGAAACATTACGCGCAAGTCGTAGTTTGTTCAGCGCATCACATATACTTTGAGGAAGAATTTTAATTTCCTCTAGGTGGTCGATATGTGTAGAAAAATTCGGTGTAATTTTTCCGCGTTTGCCATTTCTTTTTATAGGCCTCACGCGCTCTTGCCAAGCCTTGCTATGTTCAGGTGTCGATAAACTTTTTTCGCTAACAATTGTCACCATGGCTTCAATATATGTCGAAGCTGCGATTACCTGCGCCCTCTTATCAAAGGTCTTAAGATCCATACTGTGAAGAGTCAGTTTTTCTTGAGTTTCGAGCTCTTGGTCGCTCAAGTCAAACAAATTTGCCTCGAGCCGCAAAAAGTGCGGAACACTATCCTTACTGCCGGCCAGCTCGAACATCAGGTGAAATAACTCCAAGCCAGTACTCTCGTCGCGCGAGAAGTTCACAGTTATAAGCGGATTCCCAAAAGCCTTAAGTAACCCTTCAGTTATTGGAATATCAATTTTGACCTTGTCAGAATCGTAGTAGCCTTCAAGTTCTGTGGTGCAGTTTAAAGTACATATAAAAGCAATAAGCCCTCTAAGGGCATTCGCATCCAGCTCTCTCGTCTCAATCAGATTTAACGCGCCAAGTCTTTTGATCTCAAAAGACGATAGGCTTGCCCCACGATCAATGTCTATTTTTGTTCTGAGTGCATTTATAGTCATTTGCTTCCGCATCAAGTTGTGTTTAAAACAAGTTGCAACCCAACTTTTGGTATCAAGCTGAGATTCGAGTATGCGAAATAGTCAGCGGCGATGAAATCTGTTGCCCAAAGAGCCCCGCTCTCTGGTTAGTTTCTTCACTGCAAATCGCCCATTCATGCCTGGCAATTATGGTCGACAATAACATCCTGCTCCCTTCGGCCAATAAAAAAGCTAGATTAAACATCATAGAAAGACTGAGCTGACACGGCAACTCAGGGATAAATCCTCCTGATTTGTAACGTCACGAATAGCACATGATCAATGGAGCCGGATCTGGAGTGCCCATAAGCTTGGTGCCTTCCTCAACGACCCAAGCGCCAACTGGCCATACTACTTGGAGCACCAAGAGAATCGTGAAAGTCAGGAAGGCACGAAGCAGGTACTCATGGGTCATCTTGATACGGGTCACCTTCTCATTGACCAGTGTGTAGTTGTGTAGAACGGCGCGGGCGAGCTGTTTGGCTAGGCCTGCTTTAGGCGAACTCTCTTTCCAGGTATTCGCTAGCTCACCTGGGCCAAGCTGAGCGAACCCGGCGACTTTGAGCGTTCTGAAGGCCCAAGCCCCTGCGCGCAGAAGGAAGGCAACGGCCAGTCCGAATAAGAGGAGGCTGATGCAACCTAGCCATTTGCTCGACTTGTCGCTCCAAAGAGTTGGCAGCAGTGAGACAAGTACGGGAATCAGCGCCGTGATAGCGGCCAGGTAAATACCTGCTTTCGCATCAGCTCCCTTCCGACGGTCAACTTCTGCATCAAAAAGACGCCGCGATTCTTCCAGCACCACGTCGCTGTCCGTCGACCAATCACCCTCTCGAACAGATGCAGCAATCCCCTGCTTCCATTCCGTATCCTCGGCCTTCTCGGCAGACGACAATGGGATGAGGGTCGGCCAGAGCCAATGGAGCCAGTCTTTAAGCTGAAGCAATTGCGCTCACCGTTAACTCGTCTACGATCGCGGCAGCAATAGGGTAACCCGTTAGATTTTCAATCCAAGCCCACTGCCCGTTCGGATTGATCTCTAAGAACCACAGTTTGCCTGAACGATCGCAAACCAAATCAATTGCGCCGTAACGAAGGCCTAGGCGCTGGACGAGCTTCACGCACTGACGTTGAACCCGCCGCTCAAGTACAATCTTTTCATGGCGAAGATCAGGACGACTACCTTTGCGCCAGTCAGTTTCCGTTTCCTCGCTATCTTGCGACCAGATCGCCGTCGCAAAAACCCGCTCACCCACAACAGTCACTCGCACATCGTATTGCTTTAGGATCTCTGATTGCACAATGAAAGGGCTCAGCCTCATCGCTTCCGCTTGATCATCCTCAATCTCAGCGAGTCGCGATGTGAACATGACGCGCTCTGTCTCGCCTTCAAGCACCGCTTGACGTAGAGGCTTGCCAATGGCCTGGCCCAGAGCAGAGATGGCCCTAGCGCATGAGATGTCGTTCGTGATGAATGCTTGTGGTACATGGAAGCCAATCTCCTCCGCGAGGAGGAGCTGCATCGGCTTGTCTTCAGCCATGAAGATCTTTGTTGGTGAGTTAAGCCATCGCCCTTCCAATCTGGAGTAAAGACTTTTGAGAAAGCTGCTCCACTCCGCCTCGATGTAAGCCCGCTCCCCAGGATCCGCTACCGTGTCCGGTACGACTGGAGCTCCCGGTCTACGGAAATAGGCCCCTGTTATCTGCGAGCCACGAACAACCACACCGTCCAGTGAGATAGACCAAGCGTCGCGGGGAAATCCCGCCATCGAGCACAACGCTTCGGGCAATTGTTCGGTATTGAGTCGGACAAAAGGCTGACCGCGCCGGCGGAGCTCAGCAACCACGTAGTCCATCGTGATATCGCGACGATTTGTCACCAACAACAGCATGAGGCGCTTCCAGATCAGTCCGAGTAATAACGGGTGTCCAAGCCGAAGGTAGGATCACCATTATCATCACGCTCCAACTCAACGTTGGTCTTTGTGATCAGCTCAAGGATGTGGTTGGCATTGCACCGATCGTCGCGCTCAGTGATCGCATCGGTTTTGGTCACGAGTTGCAGCAGATGGTTGCTCGAGTCGAGTCGATGCAGTTGGCCTGAATCATTCGATTGACCTCGATAAGGACTGGGATCGTCGTCATCGCTTTCGACCTTCTGGTAGGTCTTGGTCAAGAGCTCTATCTGCCAGGAAGCCTCGTCATCTTGCTCCGCATTGACCTTGGTCTTGGTCATCAGCTCATTTAGCGCCCCATCGGCGATGATTGGGACTTCGCCATCCGAGGCATCGATTACCCACATCTGGAGCTCCGGAGAATAAAAGCCCGGGATACTGTCCTCTCCTGTTCTAGGCGTCGCAAACCTAGATAGAAACGGCGACGATTTTTGAAGGGCTCCCAAGCTGGCGTCTCCTGTGCCGGCGAGTCGCGAAAGGCGACAATCCCTGGACAATACCATTTCGCCAGCATGACGGTAAACGACAGCGGATAGTATGGAGAACAAAGCACAAAGCTCAGTTGGTGGTCTCGATACGCTCACAATCCTAGCCCTCCGGTGGAAGGCAGGATATGTTTTGCACAATTCCCTAGGAAATGGGCACGATGAAGACATCGACCAAATACACGCAACACGCCAGTGAGGGCCATGAACTCGAACTGCCTTGCGGTAAATGTTGTGCAAGGACGTTTCACCGCGTGGTGTGCTCAGCAGGTGTAGAGTCCTCTCGTGAAGACCAGCATAATCTCCATGAGTGGTGGGTCGAAAACCAGATAATCCAATGCCAAGGCTGTAAGACGTTTTCGTTTCGCATGGTGTCTGGCGACTCTGAAGACCGTGATTACGATGATGATGGCCAACTGCAGCCTTTCGTGACTGAAAAACTGTACCCACCGCGGATGGAGGGAGTTGGCAAGCTAGGCCTTGACCTATGGTGGCTGCCCTCTTCTCTCAAGGCTATCTATGACGAATCTCTGAAAGCTCTCTCTGGGGGGCTGCCCGTACTAGCCGCGATCGGGATGCGCGCGCTACTGGAAGGGGTATGCAAGGAGAAACAGGCCAAGGGGAAAACGCTCCACCTTCAAATTGAAGACTTGGCATCCCGAGGCATTCTTAACCCACAGAACGCGAAAATCCTGCACAAGGTAAGAGCACTGGGAAACGAGGCTGCACACGAGCTGACGGCACAAAAAGCTTCGCAGCTAGGCTTGGCCATGAACATTCTTGAGCATCTCCTCAAAGATGTTTACATCAACCCAAGGCTTTACGAGCAGGAGTTCCCCGCCACTCCTTCACCGTGACCACTGCCTCAACGCTCCACCAGATTTAAGCCTGGCGAGACGATCAGGGCTACGTCCTCGGTACCGTCTCCCAGAATGGCCCCGAGACATACTTGAGCATGAACCACCAGGCGTAAACGGTCGACTCTGCATAGATTTGGTCGTCATCAAGCAGCCCATGAGCAAAGGTGTTTCTGAGGTTTGGGCCATATGGGCTGCAGAACACCGCTCGGATTTCGAAAGCTACGTCATCACCCAGCAGCTCTGATACGCCTTCGACATCCATGAGGGTGCTCAATCCATTTTCGGTAACGATACCGTCAGCGCTGGACGTCGAGGTATTGAGACCCGCCTCCTTCATTCGATGTCGAATCAGTGCCTCCATCTGTGGAATGAGGAAATGTGCGGCCATACCAAACTCCCCTACGAACCCCCAGTACAACCCTTTCCCGACCATGTGTACCCGATTTGGAGGCACAAGTGACGACGCTTTGGCCAGCTCAACCATGTCGACCTCTTTGACGCAGTGTGCTTCCGAGATGATCGCAAGCGCCGGCAAAACCCCACCTCTTACCGTAAGCTTGATGGTGTGCAAGTGTTCGCTGACCATCTTGGCCTGGACTGTGTACTCGTCCTCTTCAGTCAGTTCGGCGCCGAAGGACAGTGGAGGTCGCTTCGCAATCACTCTGCCAGTCTCATCAAAGAAAACTACCTCAGTCAGGGAGCTGACTATCCCTGTACGTAGTGACTTTAGTGCTCCCTGACGGGATTCAGCGGGCGAGCAAAACGGGTACATATTGGCGAGATTATAGAGGGCAGTACCAAAGGACTGACCTTCGATTAAGCGCTTGGTACGCTTTACCAGTTTCGTGATGTCTGTCTGAGTTGAGATCAGACTCATCTGCTCAACCACCCGTGCACCTGCCTCAGCAATTCTCTTACGCAGTGCAGGCAGAACCGTGTCGACACCTAGTTCGGCGCGATATGCCCCCGGAACTGCTCGGTAGGTCTGAAGAGCATTTTCCAAGGCATTTTGCGCCACAATCGGGTGCGTCTGCTCCCCTCTCACCTCGGCCTCTGATACCCATGTCTCAGCAATGGCCACTGTCATTTTTGCAGCCTGTAGGTGACGCTTAAACAAGGCAAAACCTTTACACGCAGTGTCGAAACACTGTCGGGCCCTAAAGATATCCTGCTTGCTCACGAAGCAGCGACCGAGCTCAGCCACCTTTTCTGGTAACGCGGAGACTTCGGGATGTTCAAGCTGATAGTCCATGACCGTCTCGACCAACCCAACGGCAAATGGAAGTTCCTGGTGAATCGCCTGCTCGATTGCATCCATGATTGCCTGGGTAAGGTTCGAGAGCCGCCCCTCATCTCCTCGGCCAATCATCTTGGTCAGGGACAACGCTCTCTGGAAGCACTCTCTACCTTCTTGGTACCAAATCTCATCATTCAGTGGCACCGTCGCATAGCCATCAATGGCGGCTCGGGCGTGCCGAATGTGCTTGAGGCCAGGAGTAATCCAGAGGAGATCGGAGACCCTCGCCTTCAATAGGCCGTTCGGGAGGCTGTCAACCAAGTCGTTAAAGAACACATACTCTTCGTCGACCATGCTTGCCGGTGACATTGAATGCCGGTCGCCGATGAGTAGGTAGGGCCTGAAGGGCTCATTTCTGTTGGTAGTGTCCAGCATCATCATGCAGAGATCAGCCAACAGCCACCAGACCCTCGCTGCTTCATATTTCTGGGCCTCCGAGGCGGCTTTTGCCAATCCCGTCAGCGCGCCAGAAAGGGCGGTATAGGTTGGCTCAATGCCGGATGTGGCCTGGTTGAAGTCGGACTTGCAAAACGCACCAACACTTAAAGGTGTGTCTTCAGGATAACGGGGGTTATGCTCCGACATGACGCTCTCTCATGGAACAAAAGGAGCGAGCTTTTTACGATGAACTACCCACAAAAGCAAAACTGTGAGATTACCCCTACATGTCGACGCTAGAGGGGGCCGCGCCCCGTCGGCTGACGGAGAGTGTGTAGAGGCCCGGCAGAGCCTAGGCATTCTGTGGCTCGGTTTACGACAGCCGTCCGCCACGCGGCAAGTTCAGCACCAAAAGAAATTGCTAGTTGACGAAACGTCGCTGCGTTGCGCACTATCCCGTTGCACCTCTTCGCAACGGATCACCCATGATTCCTGACATTGACAACATGCTGACTGCCAAGGGCCCATCCGCCCAGGCATGCGCATGCGTGTCCGTTGCTAAGAAATCCAAGAAACAGCCGCTCATTTGACCGGGGCGCTGTCCCGTCAGATGAGCTGACAGGACAGATAGCGCTAGGTCTCCTCCCCGCTTGATTCCCATCCCCTCCTCTGACGTCGACTAATCGGTCTGCCTGAGGAGTAATGCATGTCTAATTTTCGCGGTATCTGGGTTGCACTGGTCACACCATTCCGTTCGGGGCAGGTCGATATCCAGGCCCTTCAAGACTTGGCCAAGAAGCTCCTCGCTGACGGTGTGAGAGGCCTCGTGGTATGCGGTACCACGGGCGAAGCCGCTGCCATGAACAAGGATGAACAACTTGAGGTACTGGATGCAGTTCTGCAGATCGCCCTGCCTGGCCAAGTGATCATGGGACTGTCGGGCAATAACCTGTCGGAAGTCCTGGCATTCCAGCAAAAGATGCAGAGCCGTGACATCGCCGGCGTCCTGGTTCCAGCTCCCTACTACATCCGACCTTCGCAGCAAGGCATCGAGTCTTTCTTCCAAGCGGTTGCCGATGCCTCCTCTGTCTCAGTGGTGCTCTACGACATCCCCTACCGAACAGGTGTAAGGATTGAGCGAGAGACGCTGAGAAGGATCGTGCATCACCCTAGAATCGCTGCTGTGAAGGACTGCAGTGGTGATATCGAAACCACCATGGCCCTGATCGCCGACGGAAACGCAGAAATACTGACTGGCGAAGATATCCAGATCTTCAACAACCTTGCCTTGGGCGGCGCCGGCGCAATCTCGGCTTCAGCACACATTAGTCCCAAGCTATACGTTCAGATGATGCAGGAAATGGATAGCGGCGACCTCATCTCTGCCAGAGCCACGCTCTATCGACTCCTACCCTGGATAAGAATTGCATTCATCGAACCCAACCCCGCTGTCATCAAGGCAGCTCTGAGCGTCCAGGGCATAATCACCAACGAACTTCGCGAGCCCATGCAACCTTGCTCATCAATGACAATTGAACGTCTCGGGTCTGTGCTTTCAGATTTGGTCTGCCAGAGCGCATAGGCCGCCTTGTGGCCCGCAGGGTGTGGTGATCCAACCAAGAATCACCACACCCAAGGCCCTCGGATAGCTGCTTCGGAGAGTAATGTCGCAATACGGGCAACGACTGCAGATACGATGCCATCAAGCAGCTCCGGTTAGGCCAGAAAAATCCGAAAATTTCTCTCTTCTGAAGAGCACTCAAATCAGATCAAACCCAGGTAAATAGGGGCATTCACCGCGTCCTGAAATGCGCAAAAAAATCCGCAGCTTTTCTGGGATGGAGGTGAATGAGACGCGCGACACGAACCCGAATGACAATGCCCGAACCTTGCTCCTTCGCGGGGACATCTCTACTCGCGTTGTGTGAAGTCTGATCACAACAGCGTGCGAAGCACTCCCCATCGTGAGATGGCTCATATCCAGGTCAGAGATCAAACTGAATCGCCCCTGGTTTCGTAGACACCTCCAAGCCTCATAATGAGGCCCAAATAGGAGGTGCCATGAGTCGTCAGCGTTACCCTGAAGAATTCAAGATCGAAGCGGTCAAGCAAGTGACCGAGAAAG